>PVBE010089263.1_pt1 | contig 94133 bp, 95 predicted proteins | sample 1631181 | NCBI WGS metagenome assembly PVBE01 (sample SAMN08397723, study PRJNA350692) | Marine metagenome, whole genome shotgun sequencing project. | isolation source: water | place: Pacific Ocean | collected 2012-04 | reverse complement strand
GCAAGCCACCTACCGAGACTGGTTCGACGCCGAAATCGAGTTCCGACCGCGACGAGCGGCCGAGGACGTGGAAGGAGTTGGGGAACCCGCTGCAACCGGACGGGAGCCTTCGGTACGAGACGCCGCGCCCGATGTCGAAGGCCGAGGTCATCGAGGAGTGGAAGAAGCGCCGCGGCGCGACTTCGCAGGACGGGTAACCGAACCCCTCTCGTTGTCGTTCCCCAAGGGGAGCGGCGAGAACGGCGGTTGGAACGTCGTCAGCCACGGCGGGAACAACACCGTGAACGAGACCCTGGCCGCGGGCAAGCCCCTGCTCGTGATGCCAGTCGGGGGCGAGCAGGCCGACAACGCAACTCGCGTCGAGTGGCTCGGCGCAGGGCTGCGCGCGGAGCACGGGCGCCACGGACCAGACGAGATCGGTGAGCTCGTGGCTCGCCTCGTGGAGGAGCCGGGCTTCAGACAGCGGGCAGAGGAGCTCGCCGAAGAGCTGAGCCGGACAAGGGGCGTCGAGACCTGCGCGCGGCTGCTGGAGCGGCTGGCTGAGACCAGGGCTCCACTGCGGCGCGCCGGACCACTGACGGTGTACGCAGGGTCGGTCCCCTGGAGGCTCGATCAGGCGTCTCCGTAGATCTCCAGGGCCTCCCGAGCCCCGTGTATGGATGCCACGACGACATCGGCGGTTTGGGGCCTTCCACTCCACCAAGCCTACGATGGCCCCACCACGGAGGTACCCATGCTCCTCGCACTCGTCGCCGCGACCGCGGCCTTCGACCCCTCACAGGCCGACCCGGCCACCATCACCAAGCTGACCGAGAGCGGCCAGGTCGTCATCGTCGAGGAGCGCCCTGACGGGAGGGTCGAGCTGGTGACCGGCGGGACGCTGGTGAAGGCCTCCCCAGATGAGGTCTGGGCAGTGATCACGGACTACGAGGCCTACCCCAAGTGGATGCCCCAGACCACGGTCGTGTCCGTGACGGAAGGCCCGGACGGCACCAAGGACGTGCACTACACGCTGGACTTCCAGTTCTCCGTCATCTCCAAGACGGTCGAGTACACCAACCGCCACTGGGAGGACCCGACCAACCGATCCATCCGCTTCGAGCTGGTGTCGGGTGACTTCGCCGCCTCCACCGGAAGCTGGCACGTCACCCCCGCGAAGGGGGGCAGCATCGTCTACTACTCGACCTACACCGACCTGGAGTCCATGGGCTGGATCGTGGCGAGCCTGATCGAGGAGCAGCCCTCGATGGAGATGGCCATCCAGGCCTCGACCGCGGTCATGGTGGTCAAGGCGATCAAGGAAAGAGCGGAGTCCTGATCAGACAGGGGCTTCGTCGAAGGACCCGAGCGCATCGGCCCAGCGACGAGAGATCAGCAGGTCCATCAAGGGGGAGTCATCTCCGGCCGCGCGCTTTCGGCGCTCCCGGGCGAGGGTGTCCAGCGCCCCCTTCACCGCGGGAGAGAAGAGCCCCTCCAGCACGGCCATGGGCAGGCGCTGCCCCTCCTCGTCGATGGTGCCGTCCGGACGCAGCGGCGCAGGCAGGATCGGCGGCACGCAGAAGACGTTCGGCTCGGTCCCGAACTCCGGGTGCAGGGGCAAGGCGACCTTCCAGTCGACTACCAGCTTGTAGACCTGTCCATCGGGGTCGTCGAGGTCGCCGAAGTGCCTCGCCCTACCTGGACACTGGCGAACGCAGGCCGGAGCCACACCCTTCTCGATGCGAGGAAAGCACTGGATGCACTTCTGGGAGACCCGCTCGCCGCGATTGAAGTAGATCCGCTTGTAGGGACAGGCCATCGCGCAGAGCTGGTTGCCCTGACACCGGTCCTCGTCGATGAGGACAGCACCCTCTGGGGTCTTCTCGATGGCGTTGACCGGGCAGGCGGCCAGGCAGGCCGGCGTCGTGCAGTGATTGCACAGACGGGGCAGGTAGAAGAAGTAGCTGTTCGGGAAGGTGCCTCCACCCTGGTCCTCTTCCCAGTTGGGACCCCAGGTGGCTCCGTCCGGCCGAAGGTGGGTGTGCTGGGCGCCGTCCTCGAACAGGGCCTCCTGGAAGTTGAAGCGCCAGGCGGGCCCGAACTCCTCCTCGCTCGGCAACGCGCCCAGGGTCAGCTGCCCATCGACGAAGCCACCGCCCATCTGCTCCCAGCCACGGGGCGTGCCCTCTCCCGGCAGCGTGTTCACGATGTTCCACCACATGTGCTCCATCATGCCGCTGTCGTCGGTCCAGAGACGCTTGCAGGGCTCGCCCCGCTGCAAGCGCAACATCGTGGGATCGGAGCGCCAGGTCGCGTCTTCGATCTTCTTGGCCAACAGAGACACGATCTCCCACTCGTCCTTGGACTCTCCGACCGCGTTCACCTCCTTGTTGGTGGTGTGCAGAAAGGGCATGCACGTGTTGGAGTTCAGCGCCATGGTCGTCGCCTTCTCGTAGGCCCCGGACACCGGCAGGACGTAGTCTGCGAACAGCGCCGTTGAGCTCATGCGAAGGTCGAAGACGACCACCATGTCGAGCTTGGGCCAGAGCACCTCGAGCAGCCGGTGGGCGGCGCGGACCCGGCGCAAGGGGTTCCCCATGCCCACGAAGAAGACCCTGGGGTCCGGAGTCGGGTCGTCCGCCTGCCAGCCCTTCTCGAGGGCCTCCTGCACGTAGTCCCCGACCTCACGGGGCAGGTCCGGGTCCCAGGCCCGCCCGCTGATCTCCTCCAGCCCGGCGTGTCTGTACCAGAACAGCGTGGAGTTGATCCCCATGCGGGACTCGACGTAGGTGTCCTGCAGGAGGCGGATGTCGGCCCGGTGCTGGTCGACCCCGGCGAAGCGGCGCCCCCAGTAGGTGTAGCCATACTTGAAGGCCATCTTCCACCGCACGTCGCGGACCTTCATCAGCTCCTGGTAGTCGGCACCCACGCCGTCCGCGACCAGGAAGGAAGCCGACACGAACCCATCTCCAGGCCGCCCGAGATGGCCGGTCAGGAGGAAGACGAGGATCTGGGCCCTCATCATCAAGTCACCGTGATAGTACTTGGAGATCGCGCTCGTGCAGGTGTTGGTGGCCGCGTCGGATTCCACGAGCAACATCGCCAGCTTGCGAATCGTCTCCGGGGCTACCCCACACAGTTCAGAGGCCTTCTTTGGCGTGAACTCGGCGACCTCGGCTTTGAGCAGCTCGAAGACGGGTGTGACCATCGTCGGCCCGTCGAGGGTGCGGACCTCGAACTGCCCCTCCAGGGCGGGGACGAGCCCGTCGAGGTCCAGGCTGCGGGTGTTCGCTTCGTGGAGCCGGTCCCTCTCGGTGTCCCAGCGATAGGTGGCCAGAGGCGCCCCACCCTTCGCCAGGTCGCTCTGGCGGAGGATCTTGCGGTTGTCGAGCCGCACGAGGATCGGAAGGTCGGTCTGCTCCCTGATCAGCTCCGCGTCGTAGAGGCCCTCTGTGATCACGACGTGAGCCATCCCCATCGCCAGGGCAGCGTCCGTTCCGGGCTTCAGCGGCACCCACAGATCCGCATGGATCGCCGAGGCGTTCATGTCGGGGCTGATCGCGACGATCGTCGTGCCGTTGTAGCGGGCTTCTGTGAGGAAGTGGAAGTTCGGGATCTGGGTGTAGGCGGGGTTGCCACCCCAGATGAGGATCAGGTCCGAGTTGAAGTAGTCGTCAGCAGAGCGATCCGAGGCGATCTCGCCGTAGGTGACGGCGGCCCCCTGCTGGTCGTCGCCGATCTCGCAGTTGATGTCGAGCCAGACGGCGTCGAGGATGTCCGAGAGGTGGAGGAAACTGGCGACCGAGAGCTGGCTGATCCCCGTCCCCGGATCGACGACCACGGTCTGCGGGTCATCGACCACCGCCTCGACGACGCGCTCGGCGATCTCCGACAGGGCCTGGTCCCAGGAGACCTCCTCCCAGCTTCCCGAGCCCCGCTCCCCGCTGCGCTTCAGGGGCGAGGTGACCCTGGGTTCGCTCTACATCAGCGAGCTGTAGGAGCAGCCCTTCTGACAGCCGCGCGGGTTGAAGTCGGGCACGCCCGGGTGGGTCTGGGGGTAGTCCCCGACCTGCTCCTCTCGGGTGACCACGCCGTCCTTCGCGTAGACGTAGAAGCAGCAGCTCTGCTGGAACCAGCAGTTGAGATTGTGTGTGCTCCGGACGACGTAGTCCCAGGTCCACTTGCGCCGGTAGCGCTCGAGAAAGCCAGCGTCGACGGTCTCGGCCTGGCCGAGCCCGGGCGTCATCGTCGCCGCGGTGGTCGCCGCCACGCCGAGCTCCAGGAATGTCCTTCGGGTCGGCTTCGACATCGGGGCGACCATGACACGAAAACCGCCCCCGAGGACCTCGGAGGCGGCTCGCTGTTGGGGGGTGACTACTCCTCGGGGTAGCTGGTCTCGGCGAAGGCGCAGTCGGCCTCTGCGCCCATCAGGTCACCAGCCCAGGAGTTCACCTGGTAGACCGGGTCGAAGGAGCCGTCCCAGCACTCACTGGCTGCGTAGGAGACCTCGGAACCACCGGCTGCGATGACGGAGTCGGCGCGACCGGCGCCCTCGCTCGTCCAGCGGCTGCGCACGACCCAGATGTCGTCCTCGCCGTCCTCGTTCACGTCGTCGAACCAGCCCAGGTCCATCTGGCCGGCGCCATCGGGAGTCTGGTCGTAGGAGTAGACCGCGTCGACGGGATCGCCGCCGCGCTCGCCCTGGAAGTCGATGAAGATCGCCTGGGCGCTGACGGTGTCCTCCTGGACGTCGTATTCGCTCGTGAAGGTACCCGTGGCGCGCACGTTGGGGTCCAGGTTGTCTGCCGTCGTGAAGTCGACCGTGAAGCGACCGCTGTGGACCTCGCGGGTGGCTCCGGAGTCCACCTCGCCGAGCACGATCGGCACGTACTCGCTGTCGTCGGCGCCCTTCGGCTTCTGCAGGAAGCTCCACGTGTAGGTGTCGAGCTCGACGTCGTGGTCGACGTACAGGATGGTCTCGACCGGGTCGAGGGCGTCCCCGTAGGGGCCCCAGGTGGCGGAGTTGCCGTCCTCGGCGATCTCGCTGGGGGGCGTCGAGGTGATCACGTCCACCAGGATCAGCGGGAAGGCGATCATGGCGTTGACGTCATCTGTCACCCGAGCGGTGAACAGGTAGGCGTTGGACCAGATGCCGTCCTCTGCGTCCTTCGCGAGCTCGCTGTCGGTGCGGAGGTTGACCTGGATGCGGTCGTCCGGGAGGACCTCTGCGAGGTCGGCGCCGACCCTGTTGCCAGGTGCGCAAGCGGTGAGGAGGGCTGAGGTGATCGCGACTGCAACGAGACGGTTCATGAGTGCTCCTTGGGGCTCGGGAGGGTGTGCTTCCCGTTCTGCTGGTTGAGACCCATGGACTCGGGAAGTCCGAAAAAGAAAAGCCGCGACCGTAGGATGTAGCCGTGAAGTTCTTCGACGAGCACACGGGACTGGCGACCCTGGCGCGCATCTCGAACACCTGGGTCGTGCGGCATCCGGCGGGGACGGTCTTGATCGACAGCGGCCACTGGACAGAGCGCTGGGCGCTGTCGCGCCAGCTCCGCGACATCCGCCTCGACGCCGTGGTCCTGACCCACCGGCACTGCGATCACGCCGGCAACGCCGCTCGGATCCGGGAGCAGCATGGCTGCCCGGTCCTCTGTCACGTCGACGAGGCCTCGGCCCTGGCGGGACAGGGGGATCGCGGGCGGCTCGCCGGGCGAGGCCAGGGCTCCTTCTGGGACGAGGCGCTGGCTTCCTGGGAGGACCGCTTCCCGGCTGTGTGCGAGGTCGACGACACCTTCACAGAGGACGTCGGCTGGGGCTTTCGCGCCCTCCATGTGCCAGGCCACACCTCTGGCTCGGTGCTGCTCTTCCACGAGCCCACCGGGACCCTGTTCACGGGGGACTCGGTCCTCACGGGCATCCCACCCCTGCGGTCGATCGAGAGGATCCGACTGGCGATCCCGGCCTACAGCCTGGACATAGACGGCGCCAGGGGCACGACGCGCGAAGCCATCCGCCAGCTGCCACCAGCTGCGCGAGAACGCCCAGGCGGTCAAGCCCTCCGACCTCGACACCCTCCCCTGGCCCCCACGCCGGCGCCCCTTCGACCGCTACCTCGGCCTGCCGATCACGAACATCCTCAGCTCTCGAGGGTGCAGCTACAGCTGCGTGTTCTGCTCGATCTCGGCCTGGCACAAGCACTGCGGCGGGGACCGCGTGCGCTACCGGCAGCCGGAGGCGGTGGCCGAGGAGATGGCCAGCCTCTACCGGCGCGGGGTCCGGATCTTCAACTTCCACGACGACAACTTCGTCATGGAGCCCAAAGACGCGATGCTCGACAGGATCGAGCGCCTGGGCAGCGCCCTGGCCGACCGCGGCGTGGGCAGGATCGCCTTCGCCTGCAAGGCCCGACCGGGGACCGTCGATGAAGAGGTCTTCGGGGGCCTGCGGCGCCTGGGGCTCTTCCGCGTCTTCCTCGGCATCGAGGCGGGCACCGACGTCTCCCTGCGCCAGCTGGGCCGGCGGCAGACCGTCGAGGAGAACGTCCGAGCCCTGCGGATCATCGAGGGGATGGGGGTGCACCTGGCCTTCAACCTCTTGATGCTGAACCCGCGCTCGAGCCTGGAGGACCTCGCCAGGAACATCGCCTTCCTGCGGGCCAACCCCATGCACCCGATGAACTTCTGCCGCACGGAGATCTACGCGGGCACGCCGCTGGAGCGGATGCTGCGCCGCGACGGCAAGCTGCTCGGCAACATGTGGGGCTTTGGCTACGTGATCGCGGATCCGCGGGCCCAGGCCGCCTTCGACGTGATCCGGCGGGCCTTCTGGGACCGCTGCTACGGGACCGAGTGCCTCCATCACCGCTGCATGCAGGTGGACTTCGAGCACCAGATGCTGGAGCACTTCCACGGACACCACGCCTCCCTCCGCAGGCGGGTGAAGGACTTCGTCGTCAGGGTCAACAACGACACCGCCGCACACCTGGAGGAGGTGGTCGAGGCGCTCCGGGACGGGGCCGCGACAGAGCCCGCCTTCGCCGAGGACCTGAAGCTGCGCATCGCCGCGAGCGGGGCGCGCCTGGACATCGACGGCATCGCGCTGGTCCGGGAGATCCGGAAGAGCGCCGCGCCCCCCCGAGCGAGCCGCACGGTGAGCAGGACGGTGGCCGCGGCGGGCCTGGCGGCCACGATCGTGCTCCCCCTGGCGGCTTGCGACACCGACACCCACGCCACCGAGATGGTCGCGGTGCCCTCCGAGCCCCACCGTGGCGGCGTAGAGGACCCGGAGCCCATACCCACCGAGACCGCCGCAGAGGTCGTGAAGGCGGCTGTTGGCGCGGTGCTGCTGCCCAAGCTCGAAGAGGTGGCGGGACCCGACGCCCCGACCGAGGTCGCGATCCGGATCGGCGAGGACGGCAAGGTCGAGTCCGTCGGACTCGGGCCGCCCTTCACCGGCGCCCTCGAGCAGACGCTGCAGGCGGAGCTCGAAGCCCTGGAGGTGTCCGACTCCCGCACCTTCGGACAGTCCTACCTGTTGCGCTTCGGGCCCGAGGGGGCCGGGATCCCGGAGGTGCCGGACGAGCCGGTGGACGAGCCGGTGGACGAGCCAGAGTACCCGACCTACCCGACGGAGATGGCGCCCAGGCCCTACGTGACCGAGATGGCGCCGGCGCCCCACTTCGCAGAGATGGTGCCCGACCCGGGCCCGCATCTCTCCGAGGAGGCCCCGGAGCCCACGCACATCTACGAGATGATCCCCACACCCGCTCCCGAGCCCGAAGCGGAGGAGTGATCAGTCGAGGTCCCAGCGGATCCCGACCCGGCTGGCGGCGAGGACGGCTCGCTCGCAGAAGCCCGGCCGAAGGAAGACGAGGCGGTCGATGCCGAGCTCCGCGACCCGCCGCATGACGGCGACCGACGCTATGGCCTCTCCGTCCGTGCGAGCCTCGATCCAGCCGTAGCCGAGGGACCGGGCGAGCTCGATCACACGAGGGAGACCCGGACGCTGGAAGGGACGCTCGAGGCAGAGGCGCCGGTGGCCGCCCAGCCACCCCCTGCGCAGCGCCCGCCCGCCCGAGCCATCGGCGAGGTCCAGCGACAGCGGAGGGTGATCGTCCGAGAGGGGCTCGGCCACCGGGTAAAGGCCCTCCCACCCGAAGCCCTCGATGTAGCGCTCCCAGACTCCCGCGCACCGGTCTATCAGGGTGCAGCGACCACAGATCTCGCCGCGGACCTTGCCCTCTGCGGGATCGAAGTGTGTGACGTGCTCGCCGTGGGTGAAGTGGAAGTCCTCCTGGATCCACTCGACCCCCCCAGCGCAGGCCGGGATGCGAGAGAGGGAGACCCGCGGCGTCTGGAAGTCCAGGCCGCTGTCGTCTGCGGCCTCCAGGACCTCGTCGTAGCGTGGGACGACGTCGTCGAAGCCATCGGAGGCCCGGCCCCTGGGCTCCACGGTGTTGAAGTTCAGGCTGTCCACTCCGAAGCCCTGAAGCAGCTCCCACAGCGTCTTCATGCAACACAGATTGGAGCGCACGAGCGTGCAGTTCGAGGCCAGCGTGAGGTCACGATCGCGCCGTAATCTGGCTATATTGCTCAGCGCCGCCAAGGTCTCGTCGAAGCTGCCGGGTCGACCGGTGATGCCATCGTGAATCCCTGCATCGGACCCATGGATCGACACGGTGATCTCCGTGAGCCCGGCGTCGAACAGCCGCGAGCACAGATCCTCGTCACACAGTCTCCGGCCGTTGGTGATCAGGCCGATCCTGGTGAAACCCAGGGTTCGTGCGTCCGCGACCGCCGGCTCCAGGTTGGGCTCCAGGGTCGGCTCGCCAGAGGTGAACACGACCTCGTCGGTGAAGGACCGGGCGCGCTCCAGCTGCTGCCGGAACTCCTCGGAGGTGAAGCGCCGCTGCACCCCGCGGCCGTACTCCATACAGAACACGCAGCGGTTGTTGCAGCCCCGAGACGTCGGGACGTGCAGCAGCACCGGTCGCTCGAGGTCCCAGGCCAAAGGCGCTACCCGCGCTCGGCCCAGGCCCGGCGGAGAGCCGCCTTGTCGACGCCGAGCTGCTCGAACATCTTCTTCTCCTGCCACTCTACGAAGACGCGGAAGGTGTGGTCGGCCGCGAAGCGCCCGCTGGTCAGGTAGACGAAGGCCCGCAGCGGTGTGGACAGGGAGCTGGCCTGCAGCTCCTGGTGGGCCTCCCAGAAGAAGCCCTCCACCGAGCGATTGTTGCCGTACCAGTACCGAACCAGCCGCGTGTACGCGGCGGCCTCCTTTCGCACTCGCTGCTCGTATGCGGTGAACTCCTCTCGCGGATCCGCGCCGGCGAGGACCCGGAGCGTCGCCATCGCCCCGTTGGCCCCGCCCCGGATGGCGAAGTCCACCCCGCCGGAGAGCACCGGATCGACGAAGCACCCGGCGTCACCCAACAGCGCGAAGCCAGGTCCCGCCAGGCGGCGGCAGCTGTGGGACCAGCCCGACGTGTGCATGAGCTCGCCGCGGGTCGCCCCCTCCAGGGGCAGCTTCGCCTCTGCCAGCATGGCCTCGAAGGCGGCCTCGTCGAGCTGTTCGCGCCCACGCACGACCACGCCGATGCTCGTGAGGTCCGGACGGATCGGGATGAACCAGACCCAACCGTCCCGCACGCTGACGACGAGCTGCACGTGACGCCCGAGCACTCCGGGCACGCCCCCGGCGCCTTCGTAGTAGGCCCAGGTGCTCCCCTCTGGCAGGCCAGAGAGCGGCTCGCTCAGCCCCAGGGCCCGGCCGAGGAAGCGGGCCTGGCCCGAGGCGTCGAGGACGAGGTCGGCGCGGATCTCGCCGGCGGCGGTGCTCACACCGACCACGCGCCCGTCCTCGACGATGGGCCCGAGCGCCTCTGTCTCGTCTCGCACGTCGACGCCCCGGCGCCTGGCCTCGTTCAAGAGGATCACGTCGAAGTCCTTTCGCTCCACCTGCCAGGCGAACTCGTAGCCCCCGTCGAGGAGCTCCTCCTCCGTCTCGGGCAGGGCTTGTTCGAGGCGCTCGTCGAAGAGCACCGACCAGGGCTCGCGGGTGTCGCCCCAGACGTAGACCGCTCCGTACTTGCGAGCGAAGCCCTCGGCCGCCAGCGCTGGCCCGAGGCCGAGCTGCTCGTCGAGGAGCTGCAACGCGGCGGGCTGCAGGGACTCCCCGATGAAGTAGCGGGGGAAGCGGCTGCGCTCCAGGAGCACCACCTCGACGCCCTCCCGGGCCAGCAAGGCCGCCGCCGTCGCCCCCGAGGGGCCTCCGCCGACCACGAGGACGACAACGCGCTCCGACATGACTTCTTCCTCTAGCGAGGGGGCCGGAACTCCTCCCAGCCGTAGTGCTCTGGATACTCCCGCCAAGGACCTTCGCAGATCTGGTCGAGCCGACAAGCTGCGCATTCGGGGCCCTTGGCCTTGCCTTCGGAGACGCGGAGGCTGCTGTAGTCCTCGATGACCCACTCCGCGTCGACGATCCGGGTCCTGGGGATGATGCGCTCGGCGGCGAAGCTCTCGAAGCCGGGCAGCAGGCAGAGGGGGATGCCCTCGGTCATGCAGCGCACGCCGGCGGCCACTCCCACCGCCAGCGCAGCGATCACGTGGGGCATCGTGTCGGAAAACCGAGGTACGACCTCGTCGAAGTTCTCTCCGGCGGTGCCCAGCGCGTGCACGAAGGCGAGCTGGAACTGGTCCACCTCCAGGGCCACGAAGAGCTCCGCCATGGCTTCGAGCTGCTCGTGGTTGGCTCGAGTGACCACGCTGTTGAGCAGCACCGGGAGCGAGAGCGCGCGGGCTCGCCGAATGCCGCGCACGGTCTGACGGAAGGAGCCCGGGGCACGGGTCTGGCCTTCGTGGGTCGCAGCGTCCGCGCCGTGAAGCGCCGGGCTGACCTCTGTGACCCCGGCTTCCACCAGGCGCTCGAGCATGCCGTCGACCGCGAGCATGCGACCGTTGGTCTGGATCTGGATGACCGAAAAGCCCTCGTCGCGGGCGTGGGCGACGAGCTCGCACAGGTCCTTTCGGATCGTGACCTCGCCGCCAGTCAACACGATCTCGTCGGCGAAGGCCCGGGACTCGGTGATGAGGCGCATGCACTCGGCCGTGTCCCGGTCCACGTAGCGCTCGCGCTTGTCCCCCTGGACGCAGAAGGTGCAGCGGTTGTTGCACCGAAAGCCGGTCTTCAGGTCGATCCGGGCCATCAGGTCCCGCCGGAGATCTCTCGCGGGCGCTGGACCGTCCACCGACGGAAGATGGCCTCTGTGGACCCGTCAGCGTCCGCCGCGAGACGCTCGATGAGCATCGAGGCCGTAGCGTAGAAGCGCTTGCACATGCTGGAGCGCGGCCGCTGGCCGAAGATGTCCCCGCAGTTCGAGTAGGTGTGCATCGGGCAGACCCCGCAGAAGGGCCTGTTCCAGCAGCTCTCGCAGCCGGGGATCGAGTCGAGCATCGACGCCAGCGCGAGGGCCTTCACCGTGGGGTGCGCCAGGGTGTCCTCCATCGACTGGCCGACCCCGCCGATGCGGAAGATCGTGTCCCCCTGGGCAGCCAGCATCCGCGCTTCGTCGCAGGGGTAGATGGCGCCGTCGTGGTCGTAGGCCACCTGGCCGGTTGCGGCGCCGCAGGGGGAGCGGATGTCGACGTAGTTCGGGTCGTCCGGAGTGAGCAGCTTGGCCAGGAAGACCGCCGCCGTGCCCTCCATCAGCTCGATGCCCTCGCGGTTGAGCTCCAGGATCCTGTCGAGGGCGCGCTCGTAGAAGGCCAGGTACTCCTCGATCGAGTAGCCGATCCTCTCCCAGGCAGGACGAGCGAAGCCGAAGGGATTCAAGGGCCGCAGGTGGACGTTGCGGATGCCGAGCTCGGCGTAGAGCGCCAGGATGCCGTCGAGGTGATCGAAGCTCTTGCGGGTCACCGTCGCCAGCGCGTCGACGTGCCACAGCAGCGGGTCGCGACCGTCCTCGACGTAGCGCTCGTTGAACCAGCGGATCCAGCGGACGACCTCGTCGAAGGAGCGCTCGCCGGGCCGGTTGAAGTCGTGGAGTTCACGGGGGCCATCGAGGCTCGTGCAGACGTAGACCTCGTTGTCGAGCAGCCAGGCGCCGATGGTCTCGTCCATGCGCGTGAAGTTGGTCACGAGCGAGAACTCGAGGCGCTTCTTCTCGTAGCGGTTCTTCTCCGTGGCGTAGTCCACGACGAAGCGGATCACGTCCATGTTGACCGTCGGCTCGCCCCCCTGGAACTCGAAGGCGATCACCGGCGAGGTGCTCTGCATCGCGTGGTCGACCACACCCTTGGCGGTCTCCAGCGACATGTCGGTCTCGACGGCCTTCATGGGACGGCGAGAGGCGTGGCAGTACCGGCAGCTCTGGTTGCAGCGCAGGGTGGTCACGACGACGTGGAGGTGGGGGCCGTGGGAGATGAAGGCGCGCTTTCGGGCGACGCGCTCGGCCAGCTCGTTCAGATCGGTCTCGGCCCGCAGGAAGCACTTGTCGCGCAGGGCCTCGTACTCGGGATGCTCGGCGTGCATGCCCCCGGAGACGAAGAGCCGGAAGTCATCTTCGTCGAGCAGGTGCCAGTCCCCCGCGTCGTTCGTGAGCACCACCTTGTCCCCGACGCACCCGTGCCGGAAGAAGCCGAGGCCCTCGACGTTGATGGTGGGCGGCTCCAGTGTGATCAGGGGCATCAGGCACCAGAGGCTACTCCGAGCCAGGCACCGGCGCTACAGCACGACGGATCGGCTGCGCAGGGTGAGGGTCAGCCTGCCCTCCAGGTCTCCGGGCCAGGGCCAGGCGGCGAACTGTCCCCGCAGGCACTCCGCGGACGAGACGCGACCAGCCCGGACCTCCACGCTCCTGCCGAGATCTACCACCAGGGTGTCGAGGCCATCTGCCTTCGCGGCGGCCTCGTAGCAGCTGCCCAGCTCCGCGACCTTCTGGTCGAGCACATAGGAGCCCAGGGACCAGTCACCGGTGCCCTCGAAGGAGAGCTGCTCGACCGTCACCTGGGAGGTGGTGGGCCCCGCGGCGAGGTGGCCATCGGGGAGCTCGAAGGCGGTGGGTCTCCTGGGGGTCGGCACCTCGCTCACGTCGAAGGCGACCAGCACGACCGAGGCGTTGAGATCCTCGAGGTGGATCTCGCTGCTCGGGCGCTGGTACGAGACGATCGCCAACACCGCGGACAGCGAAAACGACAGCGCCAGCCACGGCAAGAACGGCAGGTCCTCGATCAGCGGCGGTCGGAAGCGCTTCTGCATGCCGGCAGCAGTATGGACAAGGGGCTCCGGATCCTGTTCCTCGCGTTTGGAGCGTGGGCGAAGGCTGGGTGGGCAGCGATGCCCCGATCGGGTCATGCGTGACCCGATCCGACCCTTGATTCCCCCCTCTGCGCCAGGCACGACCCTTGCAAAGTCCCAAGACATGCAGCTGGCGCGCCGCCCCCCTCCCGACACCAGACCAGCGGTTCGCGCTGCCCAGACCCCCGAGGCGCAGACCGGGTGCATGGATCTGCAGGACGCACCAGGGGGGGGAAACGCCGCGGCGGTGGAGGCGATGCAGCAGGGCGCGCTGGACCCCGAGATCGCGAAGCTCATCGAGGCCGGAGACGAGGGGCGCCTCGAGGTCATCGCGGACCGTGAGCCCGGGCGTTTTTCGGGAGCGAGCTGGCAGCAGCGCTGGGCGGTGCTCGACATGCTGCAGTGCGGGACGACCGACGCCATCGAGGAGCGCGGTATCCGCAACCTCCTGCGGGACGCCTCGGTCACGGATCGAGGCGCCATCCTTCGACGCGTGGACCAGAACGGCGACCACCACGACCTCGACGAGCTCGTCTTCCACGACATCGACGACGAGGCCATCCGCGCAGAGGTCCTCGAGCTGGTCCAGCAGACCGGCTCGCTGAAAAAGGAGCGCGGCGTCATCAGTGACTTCGACGACACGGTCTCGCCCCACCGCGACAAGCGCTCAGGCTCCGAGTTCGCCGGGGCGGCGGAGCTCTACGCCGAGCTCGAGGGCGAAGAGCCCGGGGATGTCCACTACGTCACGGCCCGTCCGGGCATGTTCGCCGGCGGGGTCAAGGGCAAGCTCGCGAAGCTCGGCATGCCGAAGGGCACGGTCGAGCCCGGCAGCCTGAGCCGCATCCTGGGCGAGGGCGAGGCGGGCATGGAGGCGGAGAAGATCGAGGACATCGAGCGCATCCTGCTGTTGCACCCGGGCCAGCGCTTCGTGCTCATCGGGGATGACTCCCAGCGCGATCCGGCCGCCTACGAAGCGATCATGAAGAAGTTCCCGGACCGGGTCGAGCGAGTCGTCATCCGGCGCACGGGCCACGCTCATGAGCCCGAGCGCAAGGGACTGGACTACGTCGACGACTTCGTCGAGGCCAAGGCGCTGTTCGACTAGGACCTCAGAAACCGGCGGGGCCGACGAGCTCGGGTCGGATGTCCGAGTCGAGGACGACACCCCACTCGGCGGCGTGGAAGCCCTGCCGGATGGCCTCTTCGATGGTGGGCTCGGTCACCGCGTGGCAGCCAGGCTCGACGACGAACCACACTCGCAGGGTGTGATCCGGCCTGGGCTCGATCCGCAAGCCGGGCAGATCGCTGACCTGGGGATAGACCGTGACCTGGCCCGACTCGGGGAAGACCGGGTCCCAGAACTCGGAGAAGTCGGCGATCTCGTCGTCGAGGAAGCCGTAGTGGACCATCGCGTCTTCGATGGACAGCTGGGCGTGCTGACCGTCTGCGCACCAGCCCTCGGAGAACTGGTAGTAGCGGTCGGGCAGGGCCGTCTCGTAGAAGAGGAAGTCCCGCGTCCCCTCGCTGGTGAGCAGGCGTCCGTCCGGCCACGCGAGCGCTGTCCAGCCGCCTCGGGGGTAGAGGGGGTCCGACGCCGTGATCCGATCCGCACCGGCGACGCGAACCCGGACTCCCGTGAGCTGTTCCGGGTAGATGTAGACGTTCGGCGCGTCGGCGTAGGAGGGCTCGTAGTACTGGAGCTCGACCTCCGCGCAGTCTCCATCGGTGACGGAGAACGCCGTGCAGCCGTAGCACTGCTCCAACAGGCGCACCGCGTAGTCACCCGCCGCCAGCTCCGACTCGAAGCGACCGCTGGAGGCGACCGCCGGGGCGTCGGACTGGGTGTCCCTCCAGTCCACCCAGGAGCCGCCTCCGCCGGTGTCGCCGAAGATGGCGTCATCGTCGCAGGCCGTGTGTCCATCGAAGATCGTCCAGACGTTCACGGAGGACGGGGCACCACAGCCGGTGTCCAGGAGCGTCACCGTTCCGCAGAGCGTGCTCTCCGGGTCCCAGTCTGTGTCGGAGTCCGTGTCCGTGTCCGTGTCCGCGTCACCGCTGGTGTTGGTGTCGTCCGGCGCGGCCGGGTCCTTGGTGCAGGCGAGGAGCGCGAGAAGCGCACAGAACAGGCGGGGGATGGTCATGGGGGTCCTCCGGCCAGAGGATGACAGGCTTCGGCCCCGGATGGTACCGGCTTCCACCGCCACGAGCCGACCAGCCATGCGAAGTAGCCGAGCAACATCCAGGACAACAGCGCAGTGGTCGCGTAGCGCTGCCAGCCCAGCAGCATCGTCCAGTTGCTGATCGCCTCGATGGTGAACAGAAGCACGAGGCCGACCTGGTCACGCCGACGGTGCAGCCAGGCGAGGTGGTAGAGCACGAGCACGATGCGGATCGTGAAGTAGTAGTAGCTGGGCGTCGTCAGCACGAAGATGAGCAAGAGCCCGAGGTGCACGAGGTCCTCTGGATCCCGGCGCCGGCGCCAGGTGTTGGCGGCGATCAGCGCCAGGACCAGGCCCCCGAGGACTCGCAACAGTGGCCGGATCGAGTGCACGAGCACGCCCTTGCCGGCGATGCCGTTGCCCTTGTTCTTGCCTGTGACGGCGTCGCCGTGAGTGTCGCAGTCCACCCCGGCCACGCGCCGCTCCAGGAAGCCACAGGCCGTGGCAGCCATGGCCTCTCGCGTGGTCTCCCCGCGGAAGAAGACCGCGTCGCCGAAGCCCACCTTCTGGGAGCTGTAGGCCTCTGCGGCGTCGTCGTGCATGCGCAGGTTGGCGACCGAGGCGCGATAGCCGTCGAGCCCGACATCGAGCAGGCTCAGGCCGCCGACGAGGCCCACCATGAGCACGGTGCCGGCCGAAAAACCCCTCAACGGACCCGGGATCGAACGCTCGCGGAGGGCCCGGACGAACAAGGCCAGAGCAGCACAGCCCCAGAAGACGGCGGGGATGACCCGCGACATCGTCGCCCACGCCAGCGCGGCCCCGCCAAGGCCCGTGCGCCCGCGCCTCAAGGCGCAGATCCCGATCACCACGCCGGCGACCCAGTCGAAGCGGAGGATCGAGTGGCCCATGACCGGCCAGCGACCGGACAAGGTGCAGAACCAGAACAAGAGCGCCAGGAGCAAGGCGTCCACCCCGAGCGCCCAGCCGATGGCGACGAACATGAGGACGACGAGGCCCACATCGACCATGGCCGCGACCTTGACGTGCTCCACCGGCACGAGCGACGACAGGGTGCCTCCGACCAGGGTCCAGGGAGGAGGCGGGTTGTAGCCGTGGTCGACGAAGAAGTTCCTCTTGAGGTGCTCCACCTTGGGCTTGGCGAGGAAGAACTCGGCGTCGTGACGGAAGGCCTCCCAGCGCGCGGGGGTGAACCGGGCCTTGACCTGCGGGGCCCGCTCGAGCGCTACGGCGGCCGGCTCGAGCTCGTAGTCCCTGAGGTTCCGGACCTGCTTCAGCTCGGAGCCCATCCGGTCCGCGCCCTCTGCGTCGGCGAGCAGGATGCCCTCGTAGAGCCCGAAGTAGCCGAGCTCGTCGAAGTACTTCGAGTTCAGGTAGTAGTAGGCGGCGTCGGTGTAGTCCCCCATCCCCTCCGCGAAGTCTCGGTCGAAGTTGTAGTAGGCGCCTGCACCGAGCACGACTCCAGCTGTGGCGACGAAGCGCCAGGTCCGCAGCCAGACCTCGCCCTTGAACGCACGCCACAGCACGAGCCCGATGGTCACGACACAGAGCGCGACCTTCCAGATGTGGCTCTCCGATCTGGAGACCGGCTCCAGCAGGACGACCACGACGAGACCCAGCGCTGCTGCCGCGATGATGGGCGCGGCTCGGCGAAGCCAGTCCGGCATACAACCCTCGAGCCAGCGTGGGAGGGTAGCAGCGGAGGTGAGCATGACCCTGCTGCAGCAGGTCGGTCACCGGCTGACGCCGCCTTCGCGATGGCGCTGGACCACGACGACTACATGCTCTGCGGCCACACTGGCTACAGCGCGGTGCTGGCTCCGCTTGGCTTCGCGACGACCCTGGACGAGGTGCTCGCTAGCCGCAGCCGTCGCCAACGAGCTCGAAGGGCGACTCTCGACGGCCTGTCTGCTCGGGCCGCTCAACGGCCAGATGAGCTCATACATCCACAACGCCGGCGCGGCGCTGGCGGTCGGCAAGGTCCGTGGGCTGGACGCCGGGCAGCTGGCGGACGCGGTCGCGCTGGCGCTCTACCAGCCGAACACCTGCCTGGCGGCGGGCTTCTGACACGAGGGGGCCAAGACGCTGACAGCCTCGCTGCCCCTGGAGCAGGGCATCCGCGCGGCGGAGCTGGCGGCGGCGGGGCTGACCGGGCCACGAGACCTGCTGGAGCATCCCCTGGGCTTCCCTCGTGATGATCGGCGTCACCGGCATCAACCTCGACCTCGCCGATGCGATGCGCACGACCTTGGACAACGCGCCGGTCTGGGACTGGGACCCGCGCCTGGACCCAGAGGCCGTCATCGACCAGCAGGGCATCAAGCCCACGGTGCGCTCGGCAGGTCGGCGCTGGTACCTGCAAGACCGCGTCTGGTCCAACCACCCCGACCTGATCTTCTTTCGCAGCAACACCCGCGATGACACCTGGCCACGCCTGAGCCACGAGGAGGCCCTGGCCTTCTGCAGCTTCGTGGGGCTCAGCGGCGGCATCGTGAAGCTCGGGGACAAGCTGGTCGACCTCGAGGCGGAGCAGCTCGACGCCATCCGGAGGCTGCTCCCGACCTACGGCGTCTCGGCCCGCCCCCTGGACGTCTTCACCCGGGAGTTCCCAGAGGTCTGGGAGCTCGAGGTCGAAGGCGTCGACGGCTACGGCGAGAGCTACCTGGTCTACGGCCTCTTCAACTGGGGCTGGAACCTCGATCTGTCCGAGAATCCCCCTGCGGAGATCCCGGACGGGGGCAGCCGGGAGCACCGGATCGCCTTGGGAGAGGGTGACTTCCTCGCCTACGAGTTCTGGACCGGCGAGTTCCTCGGTGAGCTCAGCTCGGAGCTCGACTACTCGGTGCCGGAGCACAGCGGGAGGGTGATCGCCGTACGGGAGCGCACGGGCGATCCCCAGTTCCTAGGCTGGAACCGCCAGATAACGATGGGTGGGGTGCTGCTGGAGAGCGTGGAGTGGGACGGGAGCGTCCTCGAGCTCCGCGCGCCGGTCGTTCCGGGCAGGCCGGAGGCCCTCTTCACCTGGGAGCTCGCCTTCTACCTCCCCGAGGGAGCCGAGGGCGCGACGGTGGAGGTCGAAGGCGTCGAGATCGAGGGTCTGGAGCTGATCGCGGAGGGCTCCTTGGCGCGTGTCCGCTTCGACGCCCTGGAGCTCGGAGAGGCGGTCGTGTCGGTGACCCCCGAGAGCTAGCTTGGACCAGCCCGGCGTGAGAGATACACCCCATCGGACGAGGACCGGGCGGTCCTCTCCCCAGGAGCGTTGATGGAACGGTCGCGACCAGTGGAGCCCGTCACGAGCAGCCCCCCCTTCCCGGGAAGCCGCGTCATCACCGACGGCAACGAGTCGATCAGCCGGGTGGCCTACAAGTCCAACGGCGGCCTCGTCATCTACACGATCACGCCCTCTTCGCCCTTCGGCGAGGAGTCAGCGAAGATGGCGGCGCGGGGAGAGAAGAACCTCTACGGCGTCGTGCCGCAGGTGTTCATGGCCTCTGACGAGGCAGCCGCAGCCTCCTTCGTGCAGGGCATGGCAGCCAAGGGCGTGGGCTCGGCGACATGCTCCTCGTCCCAGGGGATCCTGCTGATGATCCCCGAGATGTACAACGCGGCGGGCCAGCTCCTGCCTGTCTCCTTCTACATCGGCGCCAGGGACCTCTCCCGCCACTCGCTCACGATCTTCGCCGGCCACTCGGACGTCTACGCCGTCAGGGACACCGGCATCTGCATCCTGTTCTCCCGCGACGCCCAGGAGCTCCAGGACCTCGGAGCCATCGCCGAGCGCCTCAAGTGGGAGGTCAGCCTTCCGGTGGCGGTGGTCTACGACGGCTTCCTCACCACCCACAAGCAGACCCAGATCAACGAACTGTCAGAGAGCTTCTTCTGGGAGTTCCTGCCCCACGAGCGGATGATCCAGCACAAGTCCCGCTCGCTGGACCCCGCCCATCCGACCGTCTGGGGGACGAACGAGAACCCCGACGGCTACATGCAGGCCTGCCTCGCCCAGCGGCCCCACGCCGACGCCGTGGCCCAGGTCCTGCCTCGCCTCATGGCGGAGTTCGAGCAGCTCACGGGTAGGAGCTACGCCCCCTACGGCTACGCCGGTCACCCTGATGCCACCGACGTGATCGTGGCCGCCGGGAGCTCGGTCAGCACGATCAGCGCGACGATCCGCCATCTCCTTCGAGAAGACCCGGAGCGGCGCATCGGCGTCGTGGACGTGCGCGCCTTCCGACCCTTCCTCGTGGCCGACTTCCTCGCCACGCTGCCACACACCGTCGAGCGCATCGCCGTGCTCGACCGCAGCGTGAACCACACCCTGCAGGACGAGCCCCTCTGCGCGGACGTCCGCTCGGCGGTGGTGAAGGGCGCCCAGGGCTTCCCGGGTCTCCCGCGGCTGGCTCGACTGCCGATCGTGACCGGCGGAATGTACGGCGTCGGCGGAAAGGACTTCCACCCCGGCCACGTCGTCAGCGTCCTGAACCACCTGGCCGAGCTGGAGCGGAGCGGACAGCCGTGGACCGGCTTCAGCGTGGGGGTCGTCGACGACATCAACCACACCTCGCTGCCCACCGCCCCCACTCCCGACATCTTCGGGGACAGCGCCGTCCACCAGGCGCGCATCGTGGCCTACGGCAGCGACGGAACGGTCAGCATGGTGAAGGCCGCCGCGAAGATCTACTCGGCCCAGTCCGGCTCGGACGGCGAGGACATCTTCATCGCCTCCCACGCCGAGTACGACAGCAAGAAGGCCGGCGGCGTGACCGTCTCCCACCTCCGCGTCTCGCGCCAGCCCTTCGAGGAGTGCTTCGACATCCAGAACCCCGACTATGTCGCGGTCCACCACCCGGCCCTGCTCGGCAAGCGCAGGGGCATCCTCGGGGGCATCCGGCAAGGCGGGACCTTCGTGGTCAACACCAGCCTCCCGCCGGAGATGGTCTTCGCCGCGCTCCCCGCCGAGCTGCAGCTCGCCATCCAGCGAAGGAAGCTCGAGGTCTACGCCATCGACGCCTTCAGGATCGCCGCCGAGCACGACCTCGGCAACAAGATCAGCATGATCATGCAGCGGGTGCTCCTGGACCACTTCGGCCCGATCAGCGGCGAGGACGCCGACCGCGCGATGGAGTCCGGGATCCGGAAGACCTTCGCCCGGAAGGGTCCAGAGGTCATCGAGCGGAACATCGCGGCCTTCCACCGGGCCGTCGATGCCCTCCTCCCTGTCCCCGTCCCCTCCGAGTCGGTCGCGGTCGCCGAGCACCAGGTGGAGGCCGCGCCAGCAGAGCGGGCGAGGACCTCCTTGGACGATCTGACCGTCCCGCGGCCCGACGAGCAGGCCTTCCGGGACGAGATCCAGGAGCCCGGCATGGCTGGCCAGGGCGACTCCATTCCCGTGAGCGCCTACTTCGACCACGCCCGCGGGGGCGCCCGCCCGGTGAACACCTGGAAGGGCCTGTCCCGCAGCTTCGCCACCGAGCTGCCCACCTTCTACCCGTGGCTCTGCAACGGCTGCGGCGGCTGCGTCTACTCCTGCCCCACCGGCGGCGCCCTCGACCAGGCGGTGCTCGGCCCAGAGCTGCAGCGGAGTCTCTCCCACCTGCCCTTGAGCCGGGTCTTCCGGGACACCGGCGGGGTGGACCTCGACCCCACCGACAGCATCTTCCAGCCCCAGCAGCTCGGACCGGACGAGGCCTACGGGCTGGCGGTCGATCCGAACCTCTGCACCGGCTGTGGGGTCTGCGAGGCCTCCTGTGCGAAGGACGCGATCAAGCTCCACCACGTGACCGCCGAGTACTACGACTGGTTGAAACAGCGCCGGGAGATCCTGGATGCGGCCGTGGACGCCGGCGGTGGCGTGGACCTCGAGCTGGACCTGACCAAGCAGCGCCACACCCAGCCCGAGATGGAGGCCCTGCCCAACTACCTCGGTGCCTCCGGGGCATGCGCAGGCTGCTACGAGCCGTTGTATGTCTCGAAGTTCCTCCAGCTCTACCCCCACACGGTCATCTCCAACGCGACGGGCTGCTCCTCCATCTGGGGCGCCCAGGCCTACGAGACGCCCTACGGCACCGACGAGACCGGCTGCGGCCCGGCGTGGGTGAATCCCCTCTTCGAGAACAACGCGGCCGTCGGCGGCGGGATCGCGCTCGGCGTGGACCAGGAAGCCGAGCAGATGGAGGCCTCTGCGGAGCACGTCCTCCAGGCCCTGCTCGAAGACCGCGAGCTCGCGGACCGGCCGGTCTTCGCGACCCTGGCTCAGGACCTGCGAGAGTTCTACGAGAGCCGGAAGGACAAGGGAACCAGCCTGGCCGACCGCTTCGACCGGGTGAGGCAGATCCAGCGGATCCAGGCCACGCTCGACACCGCATGGCAGCAGTCGGCGGACCAGCCCGTGGCCTTCCGGACGCACCTGGGGCTGCTGCGTACGACCATCACGAGCAGCCTGGACAAGACCACCCTGATCGTCGGCGGAGACGGCTGGGCCTTCGACATCGGCCTGCAGATGATGCTGCACGTCCTGCAGTCCGACCTGGACCTGGTCGTGATGGTGCTCGTCACGGATGTCTACTCGAACACCGGTGGCCAGATGTCCAAGGCCACGCCGATGGGCATGGACGCGCCCTTCGCCCCGGGGGGCAAGCTCCTGGGGCGCTTCCCGCTGGGGCTGTCAGTGGCCTACGGCAACAACGCCTACGTGGCCCGGGTGAACCTCGCCTACCCCAACCACATGGATCAGGCCTACAAGGCGGCCGAGGAGTTCCCCGGTCCCGCGATCCTGTTCTGCTACGTGCCCTGCATGACGGCACACAAGTTCCCCGCGACGGGTGTGTTCGACCAGGCGCGTCGGGCGACGACCAGCCGCTACTGGCCCCTGTGGAGCTACGACCCGCGCTCGGGCTGGAACATCGCCGGCAACCCGGAGAGCAAGCGCCTCGTGGCTCGCAACGAGGGCGACTTCATCGACGACTTCTGTCGCAAGGAGGGCCGCTTCCGCTCGCAGTTCGACGCCGACGGCGAGCCCTCTCCGCTGCTCTTGGCCCAGCGAGACGACAACCTCCGGATCTGGGCGCTCCTCCAGCAGAACGCTGCGGCGTCCTCGGAGTCCTAAGCACCTCGCCCTTGTTCCTCCTCGCCACCCTCGCCTGTCAGCCCGAGCCCCGCTGTGCGACCGCTGACAACGGAATCTGCGACGAGCTGGCAGGCTGCACACTCGGCACGGACTGGAAGGACTGCAACGCCGCCTGCGCAGAGGTGCCATGGCCCGAAGAGGCCCTCGCGGCCTGTGCGTACGACGGCGCAACAGCACCGGAGCCAGTGGAGGATCCGGCCCTCGGCTCCTTGGGCGAAGGAGGCCTCGCAGGGACCTGGGACGGAACCGTCGTGGTGCGCGGAGCGCGAGCGCAGGACGAGGTCGAGCGTCACTTCCGCGTCTACGTGCCGCGGCGCTATGACCCGGAGATGCCCACGCCGGTGCTCTTCAACCTTGGCGGCTTCACCGTCGATGCCTACTTCCTCGACGAGTTCACAGAGCTGAACCGGACCGCCGATCTCAACGACTTCATCGTGGTCTACGGCCAGCCCGAGTGGCGCGACTTCGGCAGCTACTGGGTCTGGGGCTGGTACGTCTACCAAAACGCCTGGAACGGCGGCTGGGATGACAACCCGGATCTGGAGTACCTCCAGGCGGTGCTCGACGAGGTCAGCTCCCTCTACAACGTAGATGGGACGCGGGTCTACGTCAGCGGCCACTCCCGAGGCGCGGGGCTGTCGCTGATCGCCGGCTTCGAGCTGCCAGAGGTCTTCGCCGGCTTCTGCTCGCAGTCCGGCTTCGCCGATGTCAACGACTACGACGCGCGCATGGCCGAGCTCGACGCCCACCCAAGGGCAGTGCTCGTCCACGGCGACGCCGATCCCGACGTCAAGGTGAAGGCCTCTGATCGAATCTACGAGGACCTCGTCGAGCAGGGCTGGACAGACGGCGAGGACGTCCTGTACTACCGGCTCGAGGGCGTCACCCACCGCTGGCAGCCCCAGTACAACGAGCAGGTGTGGGCCTTCCTGAACCAGGAGACGCCTTGATGCTGCTGTCGCTGCTGGGCTGCGGCGAGCCCGTCGAGGAGGCCGGCACCTGGCCCGCCTACCCCGAGACCGACCGCGTCGAGGTGCCCGCCGCGACCTACCTCCAAGGCAAGGGGGACGCGGAGCCCGGTCCCTACGGCGACGAGTGGAAGGAGAACGAGCAGCCCCAGCACAGCGTCAGCGTCACGGCCTTCTCGATGGACCGCACAGAGGTCACCGAAGCGCAGTGGGCCGAGTTCCTGAACTCGATCGCCGACGCGGCCCAGGTCTTCCACCACCCCCTGCAGCCGCTGGAGTGGGATGGCGAGGGCTTCAGGCCGCTGGAGGGCGAGGTCCCCGTTGCCTACGTCAGCTGGTACGAGGCGGCCGCCTACTGCGCCTGGGCCGGCGGACGCCTGCCGACCGAGGCCGAGTGGGAGCTCGCCGCGAAGGGCTCCGAGAGCGACGACCGCTACCCCTGGGGCGCTGACGGTGCGAGCTGCGAGCTGGCCGTCTACTTCACGAACTCGACCCTCTGCGAGCCCGAGCCCCAGCCGGTCGGGAGCCGCAGCCCCGCCGGGGACAGCCCGGCTGGCCTCGCCGACATGGCTGGCAACGTCGCAGAGTGGGTCTTCGATCGCTACGGCGACTACGGGGTCGAGGATCTCGTCGATCCGGCTGGCCCGACCGAAGGCGACTACCGCGTGATGCGCGGAGGCGGCTTCCGCGATGTCGACGACAGCATCCGCACGACCGCCCGCTGGGCCGTGCTCCCAGAGAAGCGCAGCGAGGGCGTGGGCTTCCGCTGCGCCTACGAGGAGGGATCGTGATCGCCCTGCTCGCCTGCACGGCCAGCGGACCCGACACGGGCTGGACCCCAGAGCAGGGCTGGACCAACGACGAGCCTCCCGAACCCGACACGATCTTCGAGGGGCTCGCCGACCCGCGGGGACTGCTCGTCGTCGATGGTTCGTATGTCATCGCAGAGATGGACGCGGGGCGCGTCGTCTCGATCGACGGTGGCGGGCTCGAGGTCCTCGCAGAGGGCCTGGACGAGCCCTACATGCTGGCGGCGACCACCGAGGGCCTCCTCGTGACCGAGCGCAGCGGCCGCGTACTGCACATCGGCGAGGAGACCACGACCCTGGCCGAGGGCCTCAACACCCCTGGCCGCATCGTCTCGGAGGGCGGCACGGCCTGGTGGCTCGACGAGGGGACCGGTGAGCTCTGGACCGCAGAGCTGGCCACGGGCGAGGCCTCGGTGCTGGCGACCCTGGACACCCCGGTGGGCCTGAGTGGGACCGAAGACGGCGTGCTGGTGGCCAGCGCTGGCGGGTGCGACTGCGTCGTGCGAATAACCGAGGATGGCACACAGACTGTCGTCGTCGAGGTCGACGAGAACCCGGTCGACGTGCTCGCGACCGACGAGGGCGTCTTCCTGAGCACCCAGTCCCACAACTGGCCCTACGGCGGCTGGATCTACCTGATCGAAGACGGGACCGCGGAGCAGCTGTCGTACAGCCCACCGAAGCCCTCGTGGCTCGCGGCGAACGAGGCGAATCTGTACTGGATGACAAGCGAGGTCATCGTCTCGACGCCGTTTTCCGGTGGCACCTACGAGCCCGTGGCCATCCTCACGGCGCCGGGTGACCTCGTGGCCAACGAGGACTCAGTCACGTGGACGGATCGGCAGCGCGGCGAGCTGTTGACGGTGCCCGTGCGCTGAAACCCCCGGCGGACAACCCCGCTCAGCGTCGGGCGATCACCTCGGCAGCGAGCACCTTGTCGTTCTTCGTGCGGGCGTTTCGCAGGGTGCGGACGAGCTCGGCCGTAGAGAAACCAGCGTCGAGGAACTCCTGGAGGAAGGCACCGCCCTCCTTGGCCCCGGCGATTCACGCAAACCACGATGAGGAGGAGCGGGAGGCGGCGTCCAGGGCCGCCCGGAGGATCAGCTCGGCCGCGAAGACGACTCCCCCGGGACGGACGACCCGAGCCAGCTCCGAGAACAGGCTCTCCCGGTTGGGGTTGAGGTTGAAGATCCCGTTGACCAGCGCCACATCCACCGAGCCCCTCTCGAGGGGAATGCGCTCCCCGGCGGCCTCGATGATCTCGACAGCCTCGATGTCGGCCGTGGCAGCGCGTGCCCGCGCGACCATCGTAGGGCTGAAGTCGATCCCGAGGACCCGACCGCCAGGGCCGGTGCGCTCGGCGGCGACCAGGGTGTCCAGGCCAGCACCGCAGCCAAGGTCCATCACGACCGAGCCAGGCGGGATGTCCGCGCTGATGGCGACGTTCGAGACCCCGGCGAAGGCCCCGGTCGCTTCGCTCGAAAAGCGGTCGAGCAGCTCTGGCGGGTACCCGACGCTCTCGGCGAAGTCCCGCCCGACAGGAAAGGGGTGCTTGCCTTCGGGGCTCTGGGCGGCCGCCGAGTAGGCCTTCCGAACCCCTTCTCGAAGCTGCGTTGGATCAGTCTGCATCTCCGGATGATGAAGAACCCGGATGACAACGAAAAGCGAATAGTATGCATGCGTACCATGCGAGATTCGTTGGATGAACCTGCAACACGTCCGGACCTTCCTCGCGGTCTGTGACCGTGGCAGCTTCACCGCCGCGGCGAAGCAGGTCTTTCGCTCCCAGCCAGCGGTCTCGCGACAGGTGCGTCAGCTGGAGTCCGACCTGGGCGTGGTCTTGCTGGAGCAGATCGGAAAGAAGCTGTTCTTGACCGACGCCGGGAGCCTGTTCGAGCCAGAGGCCCGGCGCCTCGTTGGCGACGCCGATCGACTCGCCGAGCGGCTGGGGCAGTACCAGGAGAGCACCTGGGGGAGGCTCCGGGTCGGGGCCAGCTCCACCCCGGCAGGCACGGTGGTTCCGCGGGCGCTCGGACGGATGCGCGAGGTCCACCCCGAGCTCGAGCTCCACCTGGAGATCGGACCGACCTCCACCATCTGCGCGAGCCTGCTCGACAACGACCTGGACCTGGCCATCGTCGGCGCCCGGCCGGAGCAGGACGCGCTGGTTGCCCGGCCGGTAGCCCGTGACCGGATCGCCTGCTTCGCCAGCCCGACGGCGAAAGGGGGGGGTCTCTGGATCCTGGGACCTCCAGCTTCGGCCACTCGCCGACACGCCGAGGCTTGGCTCGACGAGGCGGGGATCAGGCTGGATCGCACCCTCGAGCTGGGCAGCGTCGACACCATCAAGGCGCTGGTGAAAGAGGGGGTCGGGCGGGCCTGCTTGTCGACACGCCTGGTCAGCGGCGAGCTCGACCGGGGCGAGCTGATCGAGCTGGCCATCGACGCGCCTCCGCTCTGGCGCGAGCTCTTCGTGGTACGTCACGCCAACAAGCACATCACTCCGGCGATGGAAGCCTTCACAGCACAGCTCGATGGAACCTGACAGCACCAAGCGCTTCACCAACCGGGTCGAGGACTACACGCGCTACCGGCCCGACTACCCGGAGGCCTTCCTGGATCTCCTCGAGCCGCCTCGGCGGATCGCGGAGCTCGGCGCTGGGACCGGCATCCTCACGGAGCAGCTCCTGGAGCGCGGACACCATGTCTACGCCGTGGAACCCAACCCGGCGATGCGAGAGGCTTGCCAGAGACGGCTCGGCGCCTGCCCGAGACTGACGCTGTCTGGCGGAACCGGCGAGGCCACAGGGCTGGAGCACCGCAGCGTGGAGTCGATCGTCGCCGCCCAGTCCTTCCACTGGTTCGACGCGGACCGGGCGAGGACGGACGCTTCTTCGGGGGCTCCTGGACCGAGGAGCGCATCCCCCACTACCAGGACCTCGACGCCGAGGGCCTGGCCGGTCGGATCCGCTCCTGCAGCTACGTACCCGCCGCCGGCGAGCCCGGCTTCCAGGCCATGATGACGGCCGCCAACCGCCTCTTCGAGCAGCACGCCCAAGAGGGTCTCTTCCGCCTGCGCTACGACACGGTCGTGCAGTACCGCAGGCCCCTCGAGGACGCGCCAATCTCCAGCTGAGTCAGGGCTCGATCGGGTAGCTGAACTGCACGGACACGCCGTCTCCGTCAGCGCCGCCGGGGTAGCTCACCGTGTAGAGGCAGGTGCCCTCTGACACGCCCGTCACGGCGAACCAGCCGTCCTCGGCCTCGTCCTCGGCCTCCGGGTCCGTCTCGGCGACCGTGCAGGTCTCCGGAGTGTCGGACTCCACCGTCATCTCGACGCCCGCCTGGCAGACCACGAGGTCTTCGATCATCGGGCGCACGAAGAAGGCGTTGGTGTCACCGACGTCGATGTCCTCGATGACCCAGGCGATGGGATCCTCGATGTCGTCGATCTCTCCTTCGAGGCCGACCTCCATGTTCAGGGTGGCGGCGTCGATCGTGGAGCTCATCGTGACGCTCTCGGCGGTGTCGCCGGTGCTCACGGTGATCCAGATCTGGCTCGTGCTGTCGTGGTCCACCGCGGCGGACGTCGCGGTCAGCTCGACCGGGTAGTAGCCGTAGCCGATGACCGGCTGCGTGTTCTCCATCTGCATCTCGAAGGCCACGACCACGTCGCGATCGACGATGTAGGCGGCGTCTTCTCCGTCGTCGCAGAGATGGCCGAGCAGAAGGACCTCTGGCACCTTGGCCTGCATGTTCACCGAGTCGGGCAGCGACTCGCCGTCGAGGTCACCCTGGACCTCGAGCAGCGCGAGGCCTTCGCCAGTACCGGTGATCGTGATGTTCATCCCGTCGAAGGAGCTCACCTCGAGCACAGCCGGATCGTCGAAGGCGGCGACGGTCAGATCGACCGGGGAGTTGCTGCCGACACCGCGGACCTCGAGGTCCAGCGAGGCGCCGACTGCGACGGGCTTGTTGAAGTCGTTGAACCAGTCATCTGCCCAGTACGAGAACTGGAAGTTGCCTTCGTTTCCGGTGAGCGCGGACTTGCATCCGAGGCCCATCAGCGGGGCTAGGATCATGAAATGCACGGGTCTACCTCCTGTCAGGCCTGAACTGGCCGTCGTCTGCTGGACCCCCCAGTCCGGCACGACCGACAGGACATCGATGACAGAAGTCTCTCGTGAGGCTGAAAACCAAGCCTGCCAGTGCTTGCCCGAGACTCAGCGGACGTAGGTCCGGGAATCGTCGGGGCGCTCGGCTGGACAGCTCCCCTGTCCCTGCGCCCGGTGGATCCTGGTGTCGTCATCCGGATCGAGCCAGAACCAGTTGAAGCCGATCTCCGAGTCGTCGTAGCAACCCTCGTCGACCTCGCCCGGGGGCGGACCCTCCACCGTGAAGTCGCCGAAGCTGGCGCCGACCCCTCCGAGCCGAGGCTGTTCGTCGACGTCCAGCACCAGCACGACCGCCTCGGCGTGGTCGTCGTCTGGCGCCCCCTCGAGGAACCAGGTCCCGGAGAGGCTCCCGTCGATGTCCTCTGAGGCGTCCCCGCAAGCAGCCCCGGGGACCACGTCGCCGGAGACGCTGCCGAAGACGTCCTCGTACTCGGCTCGCAGCTCCTCACGGAAGGGGTCGAAGGGGCAGACACCCGTGCGGAACGAGTTCAGCTTCGCTGGGACAGGTCTCGACATCGGGCCAGGAGGCGATGACGCGCTCATCGGGCCGATCTTCGTAGAGCATCGAGGCCACCATCAGGGCTCCCGCGGGGGGAGCCTCGCAGCTCCCCTCCTCCATCGGGCAGAAGCCTCCCCTCCTCCATCGGGCAGAAGCACTGGCCGTCCGCCCCCACACAGTCGGCGCCAGTGAAGGGCAGATCGGGGCAGCCCGGCTTGGAGCCGCAGGAAGCAAGCAGGAGCATGAGCACGAGCACAAGATACCAACCCCGCTGCGCGGCTCTTCCCTCCTTCGAGCGGGCTGCGGTCACGCTCGTGATCGAAGGGGTTAGGCCGAGCAGCCTGTGACCTCTCTCTTCCACTTCGCCGTCATCGCCGACAGTCACTTCCGGCTCCCCGGTGACGATCCGCAGTCATCGCACCCCTCTGACGCCGGCCACAACGACCGGAACCGGCGGGCGGTTGCCCAGGTAGTAGCTGCCCGTCCGGCCCACATCGTGCACCTCGGAGACGTGCCCCACCCGGTGCCAGGGCTGGCAGCGCACGGGGTCGCCCTGGACATCGCGAAGGAGACCTACGCGGCCTTCGGTGAGCTCGGTCTGACCGTGGTCCCGGGAAACCACGACGTCGGAGACAAGCCGCGGCCCTGGGCGAACGCCCCAGGGGTCGGCGAGGACGAGCACCGGGTGTTCACCGCCGCGTGGGGCGCGCCCTGGGGCTCCTTCGACCTCCACGGCGTGCACTTCGTCTGGCTCGACACCCCCATCCTCAACACCGGCTCACAGCGCGAGGAAGAGCAGTGGGCCTGGCTCGAGGCGGACCTGGAGACAGCGGGCACCAAGCGCTGCTTCGTCTTCGTGCACTACCCGCCCTACCTCTGCGAGCCCCGCGAGCCGGAGCACTACGACAACCTCGCGGAGCCCGGGCGGAGTCGGCTCCTGGGACTCCTGGAGGCCCACGGGGTCGAGGCGCTCTTCGCCGGCCACGTACACAACGTCTTCTTCGATCGGCTCGGTGACGTGGACCTGCACGTCTTGCCCTCGAGCGCCTTCGTGAGGCCCGAGTACGCCGAGCTGGCCGATGTCGGCCCAGGCGGCGAGTACGGCCGAGACGACCCGGCGAAGCTGGGCTTCGCGCTGATTCACGTGAAGTCCGAGGGCTACGAGCTCGAGCTCGTCCGGACCGAGGATCCCCACCTGGCTCCGCTGGAGGACCGCCACCCGGCGCTGCTCCCAGGCCTGGGGGCGACGCCGCCCGGACCGCTGGGGGCATCCCTTCGCCACGACTGGTCGCTGCCGAGGGAGGTGCCCTTCGGCAACCTGGACGAGTTCCACCGCAAGGAGGCCCGCCAGGACGGACTCGTCCACGGCCTCTGGGACGCCGGCATCACGCGGCTGCGGGTGCCCGCCGGGGACCTGGCCCACCCGCGGCGCCTGGCGCGCATGGAGGCCCTGGCGGCGCGGGGAGCGCGCTTCCTGGTGTTCTCGACGGGCGTGCCGGATGCTGCGACCGCTGTGCTCGTCGGCGGTCGCCCGGATCTTGCGTGGGGATGGGAGGTCATCGTGCCCCGGCCTCGGCTCGCGGCTGCGGTGGCTGCCATCGACGCCTTCGGGCTGGACGTGCCCACGTGGGTCTCGCGGGTGGGCGGAGAGAGGGCACGGGACGGCCAGTACTTCAGTCACTTCCCGGAGCACGGCTTCCTCGTCGGCGAGGGCATCCCAGAGCTCGGCAGGAGCGAGCCCGTCCTGCGGGTACCGCCGGATCGCAGGCCGTGGGAGGCGCTGGCGGAGGCCAGGCCCGGGGTGGTCCGGCTCCAACTCCCCCGCGCCGGCGAGGGCGTGGCCTTCACCGACGACCGAGCCGTCGCCCTGCGGGTGGCCGAGGCCGCGATCTCGGCCTGGGCCCATCCGCACCTGGCCGTGTTCCTCGACACCCTGGTCGACCACGACCGGGGCTACTACCCGCGAAACGGCCTGCTGGATCGGCGCTGCAACCCGCGCCCCGCGCTCTTCGCGCTCCGCCACCTGGCTCGGCTGCTGCCAGAGCGACGCGCCGATGCGCACATGGAGGACCGAGAGCAGGAGCGCGTCATCGCCATCGAGGGCTGGGGCACCGTCCACCTGCCGCGGGAGTCCAGCACCGCCGCGGTCGAGGCCCTCGACCTGGTGTCGGGCGCCCGCCTGACGCCTGGGAGGTCATGCTCGGGACCCTGGGCGACGCTGGGTCGCTGAGACCGTCGGACCGCCAGAGCCAGCACCGGCACGGGCGGGTTGCCAGGCCGCGGGACTGCGTCTATCATGTAGCTATTCTGCGGAGATTTCCTACCATGAGGCCGACCCTCGAGCCCGGGGCGTGCTACCGGACTCAGCACTTCGCCCGGTGGGACAGCAACCCCGCCCGCCTGGTGGGTCGACTCGTAGAACAAGGGCAGCTGCAGCGACTGCGGCACGGGCTCTACTACTGCCCACGACGCTCGAGGTTCGGTGAGGTCCCGCCCAGCGACGACGCCTTGCTCGACGCCTTCCTGGGCGGCGGGCCCCATGTCGTGACAGGACCGGAGCGTTGGAACGCGCTGCAGCTCGGCACGACTGCGATGCATGCGCTGCCGCTCGTCTACAACACCAAGGTCAGTGGCGAGTACCTGCTGGGAAGGCGGCGCTTCCGGTTTCGGCGAGTCACGTTCCCAACGGACCCGACGCCCGAGTGGTACGTCGTCGATCTGCTCAGGAATCTCGACTCCGTGGGAGGCGACCGACAGGTGGTGACCGCGCGGCTGCGCAGCCGAGTGCAGGCCGGAGCACTGGACCCTGCAGCGCTTTGGGAGGCAGCGCGCGCGTACGGGAGGAGGTCCGAACAGGCCGTGGTCCGGGGAGCGCTTCGATGAGCTTCGTCCACAACGACCCCGAGTGGGGCCAGCTGCTCTCCATCGTCGCCGCGAAGCACCCGGAGATTGGCGTTGCCATGGTCGAGAAGGACTACTGGGTGGTCCACACGCTCTGGTCCATCCAGCAGGCTGAATTCGACATCTGGTTCAAGGGCGGAACCTCCCTCTCCAAGGGCTTCGGACTCATCCACCGCTTCTCAGAGGACATCGACGCTCGGCTGGGCGAAGGGGCCAGCGGGCTCACCGAGCCGGCCTTCTCCATCCACAACAGGAAACAAGGTCCGCCAGCGCGGGACGCGTGGTTTGGCGCCGTCACCACTCGGCTGGCAGACGCAATCGCGGACTGCGAGGTCACTCGCGGACTGGTCGACGACGAGTGGGTCCGAGGTGCTGAGATCCGTGTGGCCTACCCTGGCCGTCACGTGGAGGGGCTGCCTGACTCAATGGTCCGGGACGTGAAGCTGGAGATCGGCTGGGCCCGGGTCGAGCCAGGCTCTCATGTCGACATCTCCTCGTGGGTGCACGACCACCTCGATCACCTCGATCTGTCTCGGGAGTACCAGGACAACCGCCCCAGGCAGGTTCACTGCATCCACCCGCTCGTGACCTGCGTAGAGAAGCTCGACGCGATCCGCAAGAAGTTCGCCCGGGCCGACCTCTCCGCCGCGACCTTCGCCCGTCACTACGAGGACTGCGCCTGGATCGTGCGCCGCCAGTCCGAGCTGCCCGCGCTCGAGGGCTCGTTGGCGGAGCTCGTCCGACACATGAAGGAGACACCTGAGAAGAAGCTCCTGCCTGGTCCCGTGGACCCCTCGCTGAACCCTGACGACGGCCCGCGCTGGGCCGAGGTGCGCGCCAGTCTGGACGCGATCGACCCGATGTTCTGGGGCGAGCGAATCACACCCGACGACCTGGCGGCTGAGCTACGTGAGTTCGTCGCTCGATTCACCGAGTCAGAGCGAGCATGAAGCTGCGTCCCGGAAGAGAGCAGAGGATTCAGCCCGCGAACCAGGTCTTTGCCCCGGCGCGGAAGGTCAGTCCGACGGCGATGATCGACACGACGATCCCGATGGGCGCCGGGTAGTGTGGGGCATGTGGCTCCTCGCGTCGGCCTTCGCGGCCAAGGTCACGGTCCCCGTCGACGTCGGCGTCGGCCCCTGCGCGGTCGTCCCCAACGGCGAGGCCTTCGCTCAACAGCCCGTGTACGGCGCGCTGCTGTTCTCGCTCCAGGCGGTGATCGACAAGGAGACGCTCCAGCAGAACAAGAAGCGGATCCCTAGGGAATACCGCTCGATGCTCAAGGACATGGACGAGGTCCGGATCACCCCAAAGATCTGGATCCCGGATGTGATCTACCTGTCCCCGCCCGTCCAAGGAGCAGGGCTCTACGGTCTGGGCTGGCGCTTCATCGGCATGGGCGTCCCGCTCGGCCCCATAGATGTCGACGCGGGCGTGATCGCCACGGCCATGTACCTCCACGGTCCAGCGCTGGCGCCGACCCTCTTCCTACGACCTGGCCTGAGCGCCAGAGTCGAGTTCGAGCAAGCACTCGACACAGACAGCACCTGGCTCTTCAGCCTGGGCTGGGAGTCCCGCGTCCACATCCCCCAGGAGCTCGGCGGCTTCGGAGTCAGCGCCGATCCATTGAACGATCTCTGGCACTTGGGCCACGGGTACGTCAAGGTCCACAGGCGCTTCCCCTACACAGTCCGGATCTAGAATCCCGGTCGAAGTTGCATTCTGCAGGGTTGGTCCTACGCCGGGGCTCAGGAGAGCCTGGGCGGAATGTCCCGCCGCCCGTGAAGCACGCGCCAGACATCCAGGTGGTCTTCCCGCTCAAGGTAGAAGACGACGTAGGGGTGACGGCGCAGGCTCCAGCTCCGAAGCCCAGGCAGACCCAGTTCGTGTGCCCACCGCGTGGCTCCCGTGCCGGGGTGCTCGCCCAGCTGGGCTCACGATGGCCCACCAACGAGGCATCCGGGGGCGTGTTCCGCGGCGGCGAGTTGCAGGAGGTTCTGGCGCTGGCGGAGGGGTTGGTGGCGGAATGCGTAGTCCGGACCATAAACGAGGTAAGGAGACCGCCTCATTACCTCCTTACGTGGCGTCCCTACGCGACTAGGCTCGCCGGGCCCCCGCCTCCGATTGGCCCGCCACGCACAGCTTCAACCCGGCCTTCCTCGCCAGCCTGAGCTTCACGACCGACCAGGTCGCGGCGCTCAGCGCGCTCGGCGAGGCCCGCGGGCGGCAGGAGCTGTTCGTACACCAGCAGCCCGAGCGCCTGGAGTCGCTGCGCCAGGCCGCGGTCATCGAGTCCACCGAGTCCAGCAACCGGATCGAGGGCATCACCGCGCCCCGGCACCGCATCGAGGCGCTCAGAGCAGCGACTGGAACTACTCGTACATCCCGGTCACGCACGGCTCCAAGGACTACGAGCGCATCGAGGTCGATGTCTGGTGGCCGGGGAGCAGCGCGGACCGGTCCTTCGACGTCTACGCCTACGGCGAGCGCTACGGCACGAGAGACGTCTATGACGCTCTGTGGTTCGGCACGGACACGAGCAACTCGTGGATGACCGGGGGCGATACCCACAGCTCCTCGACCACCATCGCGAGCTGCTCCAAGAACATCATCACCGCCGGCCAATGGGTGAGCCTGGTCTTCGAGGTCGACCACAGCGCCCTGACCGTGGACTTCAAGGTCGATGGCGCGGCGAAGGCCAACGCCCTGGTCATCAGCGACGCGGCGTGGGTCTCCGGTACGAACGTCGTCCTGTACTCCGACGGCACGGCCACCACTGTCTCCGCAGACACCTGTTGGGCGGACCTGGTGGTCTACGAGTCGGACGTCGAGACCGACTGCTTCGAGTGACTGGAATCGCGTAGCTACAAGTCGTCTCGGTCGAAGTTGCATTCGGCACTGGGCGGGGCGCAAGTGGGCGGGATCGCGTAGGTGGGCGGGATCTGGGCCGGCCGGAGTCGTGAGGAGTGCGGTGTAGTCCCGTCCAGCAGGCGCTGGTGCGTCCTCGGTGTGTCCTCGCTGAAGACGGCCTGCGTCAAGGCCCGCAGAGTCGCTCGGCCAAGACCAAGAGCCGACGACGAGCGCTGGCTAGGAGAGCACCGGCGTCATCGTTGCGCCCCCGTGGGCGGGCAAAGCACAGCGCAACCGCTCTCCAGCGCGGGGAGATGACAAGGCAGTGCAAGGAAGCACGTTCACCGTCCCCAACGGCGTCGGCGGCGATTCCATCCATGTGGTCCACCAGTCGGAGCAGATCTGCTCGCCTGCAAGCCACCTGCACGTACGGCCAAGCAGCAACGTCGGCCGGATCCGAAGGGTCGCGCTGGTGGCCCTCGCAGGAGTACCGCGTCAGCGCCCATCCGCTCGCGTTGATGCGTCGCACGGCGGGCCAGACCCCAGGCTCGACAAGGTCGGGCGTGAGCTCGTCGGGGCGGAGCCCGAAGGACACCCCGTCCGCGAGTGCGTCCGCGATGAGGCGAGATACCGGCATAGGCTTAGAGATAGGCAGTCTATCGAATGTCCTTGAGTTGGGCCGCCGAGATCGAGGCCATGGGGCACCTCCGAGATGCCCCTCCATCCTACGCTCGTGTGTCCTCGGTGTGTCCTCTGGTGTCAAGCAGCTTCTATAAGCTACCGCAATCACTCAGCTCATAGATCGGTCCGATCGAAGTTGCAGTTCAGCAAGTTGCAGCTCCTCTCACACCTGCTGACTTCGTGCCTCCTCCGGAGCGTCCTCGGCGAGTCCCAGATCGCCGCCAGGGGCGCCATGTCGTACACCGTCGCGACGGGCTCGAGGAAGTAGCACAGACGGATGTTGCCCTGGGGATCGAAGGACAGGTCGGAGTGCCCGGCTTTGCAGGTCAGGCCGTTGAAGGTCACCGGGTCCCGGAAGTAGGACTTCATCGCCGCCAGCTGGCCCACCGAGTTGCAGACAGGGCCCCCTCGCCTGCGCTCCTCGATCAACAGGTCCACCGCCGCGTCGATCGGGCCCATGTCAGAGGGCCACAGCTCGCTCGATCTCCACCAGTTGGGATCGTACTTGACGTAGCCGAAGTTCTGGTACAGAGGCTGCACGACGAGTTGGTAGCCGCGATCCCGCACGAACTCGAGGAGCTCGCCGATCTCCTCTGCGTTGGTCTTGTTCAGGATGCAGGTCACGACCACACGCGGTCCCCGCGCCGCGTCGAGGAGATCGAAGGCCTTCATGCAGTAGCGCCACGACTTCTTTCGCCCCCGGCTGTGGTCGACGGTGGACTCGCGGACGCCGTCCATGGAGACATAGGCGATGGACACACCCGCTGCCGCCATCGCCGCAGCCCGCTTCTCTGTGACCAGCCAGCCGTTTGTGTTGAATGTGACCTCGTTCCCGAGCCGCACGGCGTGAGCCATGAGCTCCTCGAGGTCACGCCGCAGCAAGGGCTCGCCGCCGACGAAGTTGACGCTGGCCGGCCCGACCCACTGCGCCAGCCGGTCGAGCACGCCGAGCCACACCTCTGTCGGCAGATCGACTGCCTCGTTCTTCCAGATGTCGCAGTGCAGACAGGGCAGGAAGCAGCGGTCCGTGACCGAGAAGTGGATCTGCCGAGGACGGCTTGGCGCTCGCCTCAGCCGCATGCGGTCGAGGGCGGAGTTCAGGACCCGGCCCGCGCCGAGGCGAGGATCGATCACCTGGCGACGACCCGGTCGTCGAAGGTCGCGTGCCGCTCGACCTCCTCCACCGACAGGTCCGTGTAGTTCGACGAGCGCGGAATGAAGCAGCTCGCGCAGGTGGGCATGCCCGAGTAGTCGCCCGTAGCCACGCGCTTGCGACGCCCGGCCATGAGCCCTCCCCACCAGAGCTCCGAGAAGCGCGCCTCGCGCAGCGATCCAACCCGGTTTTCGAGCAGGTTGTCGCGGGTGCAGGTCGTGACGTCCCCGAGCCAGCTGATGACCGGCGACTTCCAGAAGCCCGAGCAGGGGGCGTGGTTCTCGGCACAGAGCGTGGTGGGGGCCTTGTCCCCTCGTGGGACAGGCAGGCCCTCGCGCTCCATGGCTGCTCGGAACACGGCGTTCTCACTTGCCTGCTGCTCCGGGGTCGGACAGTCGAGCTGCCGGAAGAAGACGACGGCGTCGTCCCCCGGCGGGACGTCCTGGGCCACGGCGCGAACAGGTTCGCCCGCTCGCTTGCAGGCGACCTCCCAGCGCCGGCGGAACAGGGGCACCTCGTCTGCGTTGTTGGAGCCGACGATGAACTGGAAGACCGGGCGTGGCCAGCGGGCACCGATGCGCCCCTTCCACTCGATGAAGCGCGCGATGTTGTTCTCCACCTTCTCGAAGCGCTGCAGCCCCTTCACCTGCAGGTAGGTCTCGCTGCGAGCTGCATCCAGGGAGAAGTGCCAGACCTGGACGACAGGCCCCGAGTTCAGCACCGCCCGGGTCGTCTCGAGCGAGAGGTGGGTGCCGTTGGTGTGGACCTCGACCTTGCCGAAGGTGCGATGCCGAGCCGCCGCGCGCAGAGCCGCCCGGTAGATGGTCGAGAAGTCATCGTGGAGGAGAGGCTCGCCGAGCCAGAAGAGGATCAGCGTGTCGAAGCGAGCGCCGAGTCCGACGAGGTCATCGAACAAGCCGAGCACCATCCCTGTATCGATGTAGCCGCTCTGGGCGTGGTGGGGATGGGCCGCGCCCTCGCTGACCGAGCAGTGCACGCAGGCCAGGGAGCAGCGATTGGTCAGCTCCACCACGAGGTAGGAGCCCGGCAGATGAGGCGGCCGCACGCCCAGAGTCTAGCCCGCGCTACCGGATCGTTGCGTGACGCCTACTCGCAGTTCATGTCGACGCAGAGCAGGGTGACCTTGCCCGCGACGATGGCGAAGGTCGACTCCTGGGCGCAGTAGTAGCTGCCCTGGTGGCCGCTGGTCTTGATCTGCCAGTTGCCCTGGCCAAGGGTGGCGGTGAAGCGCCCGACGGCGTCCGTGCGACCGCGAGTCGCCTGTCCCCCGACGTCGACGTTCTCGAGCAGGTAGTCGACGAAGGCCACGAACTGCGGGTCGCGGGCGTCCACGAGCACGTCCTGGACGAACTGGCCCTGGATCTGGCCGCTGGAGGTGCTGTCGCCGGAGCCGTCCTCGAGGCGGGTGTCCCCGGCCTCGGCGAAGACACTGCAGAACTCGTCGAAGATCGCCGTGTCGGCAGAGTCCGGGAGGTTGGACGGCGTGCAGGAGAAGAACAACAACAAGAACATCGCCGCGCAGCATATCGAAGTGGTCGATAGGCCGCGCTGATACCCTGTGAAGAGTGGGCGAACCCGCCGCCATCGCCGCGCGCATCCGGCGCTGGGAGGAGGAGGGGCCCCAGGGCCCCGTCACCCTGGAGCTGTACCCGACGCTGAAGTGCAACCTCGACTGCGTCTTCTGCGACACCACCGATCGACACCAAGGCAGGCAGAACGAGCTTCCCCTTCAGCGACACCTGGAGATCCTCGACGAGGCCAGGGAGCTGGGCGTGGAGCGGGTCTTCGTGCTCGGCGGCGGAGAGCCGCTGGTGGCGCGCGACCTCACGCCCCCGATCCTCCACAGGGTGAAGGAGCTCGGCATGGAGGGCATCCTCACGACCAACGGCACCATCCTGCCGAAGAGCCTCCGCAGCCAGCTCCTCGACGACGAGTGGGACGAGCTCCACGTGTCGATCGACGGTCCGAGCGCAGAGATCCACGACCGCCTGCGGGGCAAGGACGGGGCCTTCGACAAGACCATCACCAATCTCTGTCGCCTCAACGTCGCCAAGCGACGGCGGGGACAGTCGAGCCCTCGCCTGGCCCTGCACTTCGTCATCACCAACCAGAACCACCGGACGCTCACGGAGGTGGTCCGACTCGCTCACGCCCTGGGCTGCTTCCGCGTCGACTTCGACGCGCTGGTCGCCTACCGCCCGGAGCAGCTCGCCCTGAAGCTCTCGCCAGAGCAGATGGAGGAGGTCCCCGGGATCGCGCGGGCCGCCCTCGCAGAGGCCCGGAAGCTGGGCGTCGCCACGACCCTGGAGAACTACCTGGAGGCATCGAAGCTGGAGCGAGGGACGCACGCGGCACCGGAAAGCAAGGGGGGGCTCCGAGAGGCCATGTGCTTGAAAGCCTGGCACTACCTCGTCGTGCAGGCGGACGGCCGCACGAGCCCGTGCTGTGTGCTTGCCGGTCAGGGCGAGTCCGTCGCCGACAAGCCGCTGGCGGAGATCTGGCGCGACGGGGCCTTCCTGAACAAGGTCCGCGGCGCGATGGAGTCAGGCCGACCGCTGCAACGTTGCCGGGAGTGCAGTCCCAACATCCTGGAGCACGAGCGAAACATCCGGAGCCACCTCTAACCATGGTCAACGTCAACCTCGAGCTCACCGACCACTGCAACATCAGCTGCAGGATGTGCAGCCAGTCCTTGCGCGACGAGGCCCACGGGGCACCCCATCGCTTCATGACCTGGGAGACCTGGAAGGCGATGCTCGAGGGGCTCCGCGACTTCGAGGAAGAGGTCCACCTCTGCCCGCACTGGCTCGGAGAGCCGACCATCCACCCGGAGTTCGATCGCTTCATCGAGTACGCCTTCTCCGTCAACGACGGCCTGTTCCGCGAGTTCAAGCTCCACACCAACGGGGTCGTCTTCGGCGAACGGCGAGCGCGGCTGCTCGTCCGGCTGGCCAACGCCCCCGAGAGGGACGAGCGCTGCTTTCGCAGCATCCACTTCTCGATCGACAGCTTCAGCCCAGAGGCCTACCTCGAGCTGAAGGGCGCCGACCGACGCCAGCAGGTCTTCGACAACATCGAGCGCTTCCTGCGCGTCCGGGCCGAGCTCGGGGCGCAGCGTCCGTACGCCCACCTGGCCTACGTGGTCCAACCCGGAAACGAGCACGAAGCCGGGGACTTCCTGGCACACTGGAAGGGACTCCTCGAGGAGTTGGGCCGCCCATGCGCCGTCTGCTGGGACTGGCCCTCAGAGGACATGGACGCCATCTACCTCCGACCGCTCAACTGCGCCGACCAGGATGCCGCGGACGCCCTCCACGCGCGGGTCTGCCGGGAGCTGGGCGTGGCCCCACCCGGTGGCGGGGATCGCCTCCGCGCCGCGGGCAGCTTCTAGTGTTGTTCCTCCTTGGCTGTGCCGCCGGGAACCTCTCCTGGCCGGAGGGGTCCGCACCTGTGATGACCGCCTGGGCCCTGCAGCAGAAAGGAAGCGAGCGCGACGAGCTCTTCCTGTTGATCTCGAACAGCGAGCTGTCGACCTGCGCCTCCCCCTTCGATCTGTCGGACATCGACTCGCTCGACTCCGCCAGCCAGGAGGAGACGGCTCAGGAGCTGGCGCTGATGCTGTACCGAGAGGGCAGCCGCATCGCCTTCCTCCACCTCTACCGCTTCCGCCAGGACTCCTGGGAGGGGACCTTCCCGCTGTCATCCGAGCCGGTGAACACGATCCTCGACGACAGGGACCCCTTCGCGGCCGAGGCCTCGTGGTGGGCGATGCTCGAGGCACGGGTCGCGCAGGAGCACGGTCTGATCCGGAGCTACGAACCTGTCGAATACGAAGCCGAGGTGGACGTACCCGATGGTGATGTGCAGATTGACAGGGACGGCGAGCGATTCCACGGCAGCTTCGGCCTGGAGTCACTCGACGTCAGCGGAACCTTCAAGGCGTCGCGCTGCGGCGTCAGCTACGACAAGAGCATCTTCCCCGTGATCGAAGCTGGCCTTGGTGCAACCCAGGCCACCCCGGACGAGACGGAGTGACATGGACCCGACGACCGCCGCAGCAGCCCTGAGCCTCACGCTCTTCCCGACCGCCGACCACCGCGAGCTCGGTGTCGGCCCCTACACCTTCGAGGGCGCTGACGGCCCCCAGCTGGTCGACGGCCTCCCGAGCGCAGGGCCCCAAGGCCTCGAGCTCATGACGCGTCGGGTCTTTGACAGCGAAGACAGCCTCTTCGACGATGACACCACCCCCACCGGCCAGGGCATGCGCCTGCGCATGTACCGCGACGAAGACGGCGAGATCGTCCTGGACCAGTTCCAGCTCGAGAGCCTCCCCTTCAACTTCCGCATCCGGCCCGATCTGGGCGACGACCTCGACATCGGGCTCCTCGCCGGCACCTGGGACGAGGTCTGGCGCTTCGGGGACACCGGCCGCATGCAGTGGCGGGTCTACTCGCCGATCAACGCGACGGTGATCGGCATGTCGAAGTCCGACATGGGCACGGACAAGCTCCGCTACTACATGAGCCTCGGCACCGGTCTCGGCGGAGAGATCCTGGCGCGGGTGGCCGGACCTGTGGGGCTGCAGGCCCGCGCAGAGGTCGAGGGCAACGCCCGGCGGCGACGGGACCGGGTCGATGTCCACCACACCACCCGGCAGGAAGTGAAGGGAGAGGTCGAGCTCGGGCTGACCCTGCTCACCAAGAAGCAAGCATGGGTCGTGGGCCTCTGGGGCGAGCACCTGACCCAGTGGGAGCCCTTCGACGAGGGCGGCCGTGACGGGGTCGATCGGACCTACTACGCCACCGGCGCGCGCATCTCCGGACGCTTCTACAAGGAGCGCGAGCGCAGCCTGCCCGTCCCGGGAATTGGTGACACCGACGTCACGGACATCGACGCGCTCTTGGAGGCGCTCCGGCGGGACGTCGACGACGAGGGACCCGAGGAGGACGTGGAGGACACAGAAGACATCGACGCAGCGGAGCCAGAACAGAGCGTGCCAGAAGAGGAGATCTCGGTCGGCCCTCTTGAGGTCCACTGGTCGGAGCTCGAGATCACCGAGGTCGTGGCGCCGACGTGGCCCGCGGACGTGGCTGACGACGCCGTCTGCGCCGTGCGCTTCTTCGTCGACCCCCTCGGGACCCCCTACGACGTGCGGCCAGAAGACTGCCCGCAGGCCCTGTTGCCCTCGACGATGGAGGCAGCCTGGGGCTGGCGCTTCGCTCCGATCGAGGAAGACGGAGAGACGGTCAGCGCCCAGTTCGTCTACACGCTGCAGGTCCAAGACGCAGTAAAGGCGCGCAAGGGCAGCTCAGACGGCAACTGACCCGGGTAGACTGGGCCCGGCACCGAAGAGAGCACCATGTTCCTGCTCGCCCTGGCCTGCGTGACACCTGCCCCCGGCACCGACTCGAACGACTCCGCGCGATCCGACAGCGCTGGGACGGACGACTCCCAGAGCGACGACTCGGGCGACACCCAGGACACCCAGGACGAGATCGATCCGCTGGCGCCGGTCATCGAGACCTGCGACGCCTACTGCTACCTGCACCAGACCGGCGACGAGAACTACCAGTGGAAGATCGAGTGCAGCGTCGACGACCCCGACGGCGTCGACAACATCTGGAACGGGCGCTTCGAGATCGAGTACTCGGGGGCTCGGATCGCCGATGACAAGATGGCCTGCGACGACGCCGGCTACTGCTCCGGGAGCTTCGGCGAGACCACCCACGAGGTCTACTGCGACAAGGCCGATTCCTACATGTTCCTCGTGTACATCAGCGACTGGGACGAGCACGAGTCGGCCCCCTACAAGGTCGCCGGGCGCAAGGGTTGAGGCCACCCTGCGCCGGGCTCTGGGCCACGCCGATGGTTCATGTGACCGGGGATGTCACGGTGTGCTGCCTCGACGAGCACCTCGAGAACAAGATCGGCAACCTGCGCGATACGCCCCTGTCCGAACTCTGGAACGGAGAGACGATGCAAACCTGGCGCAGAGCCCAGGTAGAAGGTCGCTTCTCGGACAGCGGCCCCCTCTGCACCCGCTGCAACTGGCGCAGCGCCGGCGCAGCTCCCGACTCAACGGTGGAGCGCTGGTTGGATATGATCCGCGACAGTGGCCTGAAACGCCGTTGGCTGGAGCGTAAGAAGCGGTAGATGCAGAATGAGTGAGACCCGTGCAATCCAGACACGGGGCCTTCGCAAGGTCTACAGGAGCGGGTTCTTCCGCATCCCCTATGTAGGCCTCGAGGGCCTCGACCTCGACGTCGAGCCCGGAGAGAGCTTCGGCTTCATCGGCCCGAACGGAGCCGGAAAGACGACCGCGATCAAGATCCTCATGGGTCTGCAGGGCGCCACCGAGGGCACGGCCACGGTGCTGGGCCGGGACCATCGGGATCCCGAGTGCCGGCGAAAGGTCGGCTTCCTGCCCGAGCGGCCGTACTTCTACCAGTACCTGACGGCGACAGAGTTCCTTCGCTTCTACGGCAAGCTCTTCGACCTCCGCGGCCCTGAGCTGGAGCGCCGGATCGGCGCCCTGCTCGAGCGTGTCGGCCTGGCGCGCTTCGCCGACGTGAAGCTCGGGTCCTACAGCAAGGGCATGCTGCAGCGGGCCGGCGTAGCCCAGGCGCTGATCAACGAGCCCGAGCTGGTCGTCATGGACGAGCCGATGAGCGGCCTCGATCCCATGGGTCGGGCGCTGATCCGCGACCTCATCCTAGAGGAGCGTGACAACGGCCGCACCGTGTTCTTCTCGAGTCACATCCTCGCCGACGTCGAGGTCATCTGCGATCGCATCGCCATCGTGGTCAAGGGCAAGCTCCGCGGCTGCGGCACCGTCGACGAGCTCGTCGGCGACCGGGTGCGACACGTCGACATCACCTTGGCCGGCGACTGTGGCGAGGAACTCCCTGGCAAGACCATCCGGAAGGACGGCGAGCTCGTCCTGCTGCGCGTCGGTCCCGAAGAGGTGGACGAGGCCCTCGATCGCATCCGAGCCGCCGGAGGGCGCATCCGCAGCGTCGACCGGATGCGCATGCACCTCGAGGATCTGCTGCTCGAAGAGGCCGAGCGCGCGGAGAAGGTCGACGCCAAGCACATGGGGGTGCTGGCATGAGGCGGCTGTTGGCCATCGCGGGCAACACCTTCCGCGAGACGATGCGAGACCGGATCCTGTTCTCGTTCCTCTTCTTCGCGGCCTTGATGCTGCTGACGTCTGCCGCGATGGAGCAGGTCACCATCGGTGACGGCGACCACGTGGTCCGGAGCGTGGCGCTGGGCGCCATCCGCGTCTTCGGCTCGGTGGTCGCGCTGTTCCTGGGCATCGGGCTCGTCTACAAAGAGCTCGAGAAGAAGACGATCTACACCATCGCCAGCAAGCCGATCCCGCGATGGATCTTCGTCCTCGGCAAGTACGCGGGCCTGATGGCGGTCATCGCCGTGCTCATCGGCCTGATGGTGGCCCTCTATTTCGTGGTCATGACCGTCCAGCAGGACTTCCCCGGCTTCGGCATCGCGCCGGCGATCTTCCTCCTGATGGTCGAGCTCGGGCTGCTGACGGCCTGGGCGATCCTGTTCTCGACCTACTCCTCCCCGACCGTGGCGAGCGTCTTCTCGATCGGGATCCTGGTCATCGGCCACGCCGCGGACGACATCTGGACCTTCGGAAGCCAGGCGAAGTCGGAGATGGCCCAGGAGATGTCCCGCGTCATCTACTGGGTGCTGCCTAACTTCGAGGTCTTCAACGCCTTCGACTCGGCCATGCACGGCATCCCCATCGGCGGCGAGCGCCTGCTGTGGAGCACGCTCTACGGCCTGGGCTACACCGCAGCGGTGCTGGCAGTGGCCTGCTGGATCTTCGAGAAGCGGGACTTCAAGTAGGCGTGCGCATCCGGCTCGCCGATCCAGCCGCCCGGCATGCTCGGCTGGCGGCCAACGTCGAGAGCCGCGTGGTCGAGGTCCTTCGCTCCGGGCGCTACGTCGGTGGCCCGATGGTCGCGCAGTGCGAGGCAGCCGTCGCGAGCTCCTTCCACATGGCGCACGGCGTGGGGGTCGGCTCGGGGACCGAAGCCCTGTGGCTGATCCTGAGGGCGCTGTCCATGACAGGCCGACGGGTCGCCGTGCCCGCCCTGTCCTTCTTCGCGACGACAGAGGCCGTCCTGCTCGCCGGGGCCGAGCCGGTCTTCGTGGACGTCCTCCCGGAGTCGCCGCTGATGGACCCCGAGCTCATCCCCGCGGATGTCGACGCGGTCGTGCTCGTCCACCTCTTCGGCATGCGCTGCGAGGCGCCCCCGGATCTGCTCGCCATCAGCGACGCCGCCCAGTGCGCGGGCTGGGGCCACGGACGACCGCCTGGTGTCGCCGCGGCCCTGTCGCTGTACCCCACCAAGACCCTCGGGGCGGCCGGAGATGGCGGCCTGGTGCTGACCGACGACCTCGAGCTGGCCCGACGCATCCGTCGGCTCGGATCCCACGGCCAGAGCGGTCGCGACGTCCACCTCGAGATCGGCACGACCAGCCGCCTCGACGCCGTGCAGGCAGCCGTGGTGCTCGCCCAGCTCGAGGTCCTCGACGACGCAGTGAGCAGGCGCCGCGCAATCGCCGACCGCTACGACGAGGTCTGCGAGGGCCTCGCCAGGACACCAGGGGACGCTGTCCACCAGTACGTGTTGGTCACCGACGAGCGCGAGGAGCTCGTGCGGAGGCTGGACGCCCTCGGCATCGACTCGGCCGTGTTCTACCCCCGCCCGATGGACTCACAGCCCGCCCTGGGCGGGGGCCCCAGCGCTTGTCCGAACGCCGCGCGCCACTGCGCCCGGGCCCTGAGCGTCCCGGTCCACGAGGACCTCTCGGACGAGGACGTGGAGCGCATCCTGGAGGCCCTGTCTTGACGCTCGAGGTCATCCTCCAGGTCTGGGCGACGGTCGTCGGGCTGGCTCTGGGCAGCTTCCTGAACGTCTGCATCGCCCGCATGCCAGAGGACCGCTCGGTGTCCCGGCCTCCCAGCCACTGCCCCGCCTGCGGTCACCGCATTCGCTGGTACGAGAACATCCCGGTGCTCTCGTGGGTCTTCCTGCGCGCCCGCTGCAGCGGCTGTGGGTCCCGCATCTCGCCGCTGTACCCGATCATCGAGGTCCTGATGGGCCTGCTCGCGCTCTTGCTGTTCCGGGAGATCGTGCCTGTCTACAGCTTGCCGGCGCTGGCAGCCTGGGCCTTCTACCTGGTCTTCGTGTTCATGCTGGTCGGGTCCACGTACATCGACCTTCGCCACTACATCATCCCGGACCAGTTCACGATCTTCGCGATCCCCTTCGGCTTCCTAGGCGTCGTCGGGCTCCAGTGGCTGGGCTACGACGGCCAGCACGCCATCACCTGGCAGGCCTCGCTGGTCGGGGCCCTGGCAGGCGGGGGCGTCCTCCTCGTCACCATCGGCGCCTGGTGGCTCGTGCGGCGGGTCGAGGCCATGGGCTTCGGCGACGTGAAGCTGCTGGCGATGATGGGGGCCTTCCTCGGCGCCATCCCGGCGGTCCCCTTCATCCTGATCGGTGCCTGCATCATCGGCAGCGTCATCGGCCTGCTGCTCATGCTCAAGCGAGGCTCGGGCCTCAAGACCCAGGTCCCCTTCGGTCCCTTCCTCGCCATCACCGGCGTCGTCTACCTCTTCTTCGGCGAGGCCCTGATCCGGGACTTCCTACCGACCTGGACCTGGATGGCCGGTCAGTAGAGACCCCCGCCGATCTCGACGAGCTTCCAGGTCTTGGCCTGCTCCTCGCCGCGGGTGTGCATCAGGAAGGACTCGGTGAGGCCGACGTCGATGACCGCGCGAGCCGTGGGGGCCGTCGCGATGACGCCGACGATGCAGAGGCACAAGCCGACGAGCGTGGCGCAGACGGCGACCAACTGGAGCACGAAGTTGAAGAGGAAGAGGCGGAGGCGGTTGCCCTTTGCCAGGGTCCAGGTGCGGTCGAGGGCGTCCATGGGAGAGCGACCTTCCAGCACCAGGGCTTGGTCGCCCAGGTAGAGGCCGTAGCCCACGTACCACATGACCGGCAGGCCGATGAAGAACATCAGGAGGCCACCGATGAGCATCAGCGCCTCCTCCTCGAGGCCGATGCCGACGCCAAGGACGAGGCCCCCCGGAAAGAAGGCGACGAGCATGGTCGCCATCACGATGCAGAACTTGAGCAACGAGAACAGCACCATGTCGATGATGCGGTCCTTGCCCCCGAAGAGCGTGCCGAAGGTGCCCGCGCCGTCGGTGATCACCTGCTCGTGGAGGCGGATCCAGCCGACCTTCACCCAGCAACCGCCGACAAAGAAGGCGACGATGATGATGAAGAAGCACACGGCTCCGATGAGCATGCCCACGATCAGCGCCGGATCGTCGAAGTCGGAGGAGCCCGTGAAGTTCTGGAGCATGCCGCTGCTGGCGCTGAGCGCCGAGTCGATGCGGTAGTCCCAGTCGCTGCCCCAGTCGTAGTCGTAGCCCCCGTTGTCCCAGTCGTTCCCGCCCTGGTCGCCGAAGTTCCCGACGTTGTTGAAGCTCCCGCCTCCGCCCTGGGTGAAGTTCATGATCAGCGCCCCGACGAACAGCGGCGCCGGAGCCAGTTTCATCGCTTCCCAGCCGTGGCGGACCGCGCGACCGGGATCGAAGGCGTGACGCATCTCCAAGAAGAACCTCCCTGACGGACGCGAACAATACGCGACGGAGGTCCCTATCCTTTCAGCCGGTCAGGCGGGCCCTGCAGGACTGCGCTTCGGCGGAGGCGCCGACGGCATCGAAGCACTCGGCGGCCAGCGACCAGCCACCCTCCCAGCTCGGCAAGGCTTCGAGGAGCCGCGAGACGAGGTGCAGAGCGCGCCCGGCGTCGCCGGCATCCAAGAAACTGCGGGCTGCGATCGCGGCGCGAGCGCGGGGGTCGATCTCGGTGCGGAGACCCAGGCGTAGCCTGGCAGGTTGCGGCCATCCGAGCGCAGCGGCGCACGCGAGCACCGCGTCCATCGGCGCCAAGGGCGGCAGCCAACAGATGTGCTCCAGCGGGGGCGGCGACCAGTCGGGAGCGCTGGCCAGCCTGAGATGCCATGGACCGGGGTGCTCGCTCAGCAACGAACAGAGATCGACGTTCCGGGCGTAGGTGCCCGGCCAGTGGAGCTGGACCTCTCCGATCGGATCGCAGGGGACTTCGAGGGCGACGAGGCGCTCGAAGGTCGGGTCCTGCTTCGAGAGGCACAGCGGGAGCGCTCCGGGGTCTCCCTCGTCGACCACGACGACCGCTCCGCGGGTGGCCTGGACGGTGCTCGGCAGACCACACTGCTCGCGGACCCAACGCTCGTCGACGGCGTGCGGTCCCTTCCAGCGCGAGAGCTCGCGGCGGGCCTCGTCGCGGAGTCCTCGCTGCCAGAGACCGAGCGCCCATGCGTGGCCCTCGGCGCGGCTGGCCTGGGGCGAGAACTGGCGCCAGCGCTCGGCGAACACGGGGGCGATGTAGCCCAGGGTCTGGGAGATGTGGGTCTGGACGTCAGAGACCTTCCAGCGAGCGGAGGAGGAGCCGCGCATGCCGTCGTGGACCCGGTGGACGAAGGTCGCCAGCGGCAGGCTGGCGAGCTCGCCGACTTGAGAGAGCCGCAGCCACATGTCCATGTCCTCGCCGCGGACGAGGCGTGGATCGACGCGTCCGGCCTGTCGCCATGCCTCGGTTCGGCAGAGGAAGGCGCCGGTGAGCCCCGGGACCTGGTTCAACAGGCTGCGCCCGAGGACATCGGAGGGCAGCCTGCTGGCGGCCCGCCACTCGAAGACGTCGCCGCTCCGAAAGCGCAGGGCGTCGCCGAAGACTCCGACCAGCGATGGGTTCTCTTGCAGCGCCGTGGCCAGGACCTGGACCGAGCCCGGCAAGAGCAGGTCGTCATCGTCGAAGACCAGGAGGTACTTCCCGTTGGCGATGGCCACTCCCGCGTCGAGTGCGGTGGGCTTTCCCCTGTTCTCGGGCAGGCGCACGCACCGAATCCCGTGGACGCACTGGAGCAGCTCCCAGGTCCCGTCGGTGCTGCCGTCGTCGACGACGATGACCTCGCAGGGCCAGGACTGCATCAGGGCCGAGGCGATGGCCTCTGTGAGCATGCCGTAGCGGTTGTAGGTGCAGATGACGATGCTGACCAGAGGCCCCTCGGCGGCCGACAGCACCTGCTCGTTTCCGACCGGCGGGAAGCCGAAGCGCGACAGGAGCGCGTTCGCACGCGCCGGATCGCCACCGGTCCAGACAGGGACCTTGCCCGCGATCCGAACGTGGAGAGCCTGCCACCCGTCGTCGTTGGGATGGACCTCCACCCGGGACGCGTTGCCCCGCAGGACCTTGGCCAGCGCCAGGCGCTCGCTCTTGCTGCGGGGTCTGAGACCGGTCGGCAGTGCCATCGGACGCTCTTCGGCCCCGATCACGGTTTGCTTTAGAGTTCGCTCATGTCCACTGAGATCACCGAGCTGTTGTGCCAGGTCCCGTGGCTCTCACCGGACGGCGACGGTGAAGGCCAAGTTCTTCGCGAAGACCGTTTCGCTGCCCGTGGAGGGGCTCAAGAAGCTGCGCGTAGAACGCAACCCCGTCTACAAGGCGCTGCTCGAGCAGGCCCTGTTGACCCTGTCTCGCCGCATCCGGAGCGTGGACCTCAGCATCGCCAAGGTCGGCGCTGGGGCCCTCGATCGCCCCAAGCGAGAGGCTAGCTTCACCCAGAAGATGTGGCGCAAGCTGGTGCCCGGAAAGCCAAGGGGCGCCTGCCCACCGCTCATCCCCTTGCTGAAGAAGCAGCCGGGGCTGAAGCTCCTCGAAGACCACCAGCTGGAGAAGATCGCCGCGGGATGGGAGCCCGTCGCCCACCAGGAGGGCGAGGTCGTGTTCCTCGAAGGAGAGCGAGGAGACAGCGCCTACCTGGTCGCCGATGGCGAGATCGAGGTCATCCGCAACGTGCGGGGGGACAAGGCCCAGCGGCTCGCGGTCCTGCTCGCTGGGGACACCTTCGGCATCAACACCCTGATCGAGCCCGGCACGCGCTCCGCCAGCTGCGTCGCCGGGGGCCCGACCTGGGCATACCGCATCTCGAGCAAGGCCTTCCGGAGCCCACGGGGGGACTCGGGCACCCTCTGGAAGGAGTCGATCCTGGCAGCTCTCGCCTCGCAGATCCGAGCCGCGAACCTCGCCCTGAACCGCGCGAAGAAGGTGCCACCCCCACCCGGCGGCCGCCGCGCAGACTCCCCAGAGGCCTTCCGCCAGCTGCTGCTCGCCCACGGCCTCATCGGGGGCCTGCCCCTGTCCGAACACAGCGTGGACCTCGCCGTCTAGGGGCGCTGTATGGTGGGGCCATGTGGCTCCTGCTCGCCTGCACCGACGAACCCACGCCCGCTGCCACTCCAGAGGACATCGAGGCCCTCCAGGTCGAGCTCGAAGACCTGCGCGAGGAGGTGGCCGCGCTGCAGGAAGAGCTCGGGAGCGTGGAGGGCCACGAGCGTTACGAGGACGCCGAGGCAGTCGCTGCGGTGCAGAACGAGGACCCCTGGGCGAACGACGAGCCCAACATCCAGTCTCTCTGGAGCAGCACCGACAACGGCTACTGGTGGTTCAACGACAGCGAGTGGGTGGGCGACAACCGCAACGACCCGCCCGGGGAGTTCCCGGCGACCGAGCTCATCGAGCTCTACCACGAGACCACCGAGTGCGAAGAGGGCTTCGCCTTCGCCGACTGCAACGCCACCGGCGGCATCAAGATGTACGTCAACGGGCCTCGCATCACCGACAACGACTGGTCTGCCGACGGCCTCCGCAACGCCGCGATCCGCCGCTACCACACCCACACCTCGGGCATGTACCTGGTCTCCTTCGGCCAGCTCTCCACGGTCACCGACTACGGCCAGCTCATCGCGCCCAGCGGCATCCACCTCGAGCCACACGGTTCCCACCAGGCCATCCGCATCGACGGCAGCGCCAACGCCGGCGACAACATCCGCATCGATCTCTCGAAGGGCGCCACGGGCCTGGCGATCTACACGGGCGACGAGGCCTCCTACTGCGAGGACCTCGGCCGGGACTGCAGCACGAGCTACCCGCTGTACCTGCGCGGGGGGGTGCTCCACCTCGAGGACCTGAGGGTCGAGACCAGCGTGGACGAGCACCAGGGCGTCGGGGCCTTCACGCTGGCCAGCGAGTCCCTTGGCGTCAGGCGGCTGATGACCTGGTCCTGGGTCGAGGAGGAGTCGGTCTACGCCCACTGCGTCTTCAACGACAACGTCGGAGAGGACAGCCTGGTCTTCGTGGCCCCCTACGGACTCGCCGCGATGCCGCTGGACGTCGTGCTCGTCGATGTCTGGGGTCCCGGCGACGCCCCGACCGCCTGCACCGAGACCCAGATGGTCACGACCAGCGCGGGCACCTACGGCTACGGCTCCTGGGCCAGCGTGGACACGGCCCACGGGGGCTTCCGGGTCGCCCTGGTCGACTCCACCGGGTCGATGACACCCTCCGCCCTGGGCGAGGACTACGCTGTCTTCGCCTATCAGATCGTGGAGCCGCTGTAGCAGGCTGAGCGGGGTACGAGGCTGGTCTGGTGCCCTGTCTCCTGGGCCGAGACCCGCCGATCGTCCGCGGATTCCTCTTGATCCTCGGCGCAAGCGCTCCGTGACCTACCAGGGCACTGAGCTCCCACGTCTCGAGGTCGAGCCCTTCTCCTCCTGCGAGACCGACGGCTGCGAGCACCCCGGCAGCCTCTTTGGCTGGACCGTGCATGGCGGCGACGACCTCACCGGTGACGGTGTGCTCGACATCGCCATCGGCTCCCCGGGCTTCGAGTTCGACACCTCGACCAACGACAAGGGGCCAGGCGCCGTCTACATCTACTCGGGCGGCGGGTAGACGCTCCGCGGCCCTCGTTCCAGAGCACCCAGCCGACCTTCTTCGACCTCTCCGCCCCTGCCCACGTGGGCCACGCGACCGTCGGGGTGTTCGATGCGAAGGACCCCGTCTGCGTCACCCTCGATGGCGAGCCGACCCTCGTGGAGTTGTCGGTGGTGGCAGGTGCAGAGCAGCACGAGGTTCCCGGTGCCGTGCCCGCCGCCGCGAAGCCTGGAGACGATGTGGTGGACCGCCCCGTAGAGTCGGTTGTTGCAACCCGGCACCCGGCAGGTCCGCCTGTCCCGGTGGACCACCGCGCGGCGAGTGGCCGGAGCGACGGTGCGGCTGAGGTGACCCTGCTCGGGGCCTGGCCGCAGGTCGACCACCTCCGCGTCGCAGCAGGCCTCCTCGCAGATGGTCTCCGAGGCCTCCGCGCCGACCAGCGCCCCGAGGTCCCGACTCGGGCACTTCTGGGCGCGCTCCAACCAGGTCTGCTGGGTCTCGGGAACGACCACGCGCAAGAGCTCCCGGGCCTTGGTCCACGGCAGGGTCCCCTCGGCCATCGCCGCGTCGAGGACCGGGAGATCGGACAGCGCGTGGCCGAGCTGAGCGAGTGACCGGGCCTTGCGCGGCTCGATCTGGTGGCGCACCCTCGCGTACTCGCAGAGGCTGGCGTGACCAAACAGCAGCCAGCCCTTCTCGTCCTCCAGGGTCGCCAACAGCTGGGCGAGTCTGTGTTCGGAGTTTCGGTGGTTTCGGACGGCCTCGCAGATCTCTTCGTGGAGCGCGAGGATGGGATCGGGACAAGCGACCATGGGTTCCCCCTGTTGTTTGTGCAAGGTCCTATCACCGCACGGGTTTTGGCCTTCGCAGGGTGTCCCTGGAGCTCCGTTCTCGACACCGGACGACCTCGCTCGACGAAAGGCGCGATCGCGGCTGACCAGAGGTCTCTGAGGGCCGTCGAGACCCCTCCTGGCAGCGGTCTCCGATGAGGTCACTTCGAGGGTCCGAAAACTGTCAAACCAACAGGAACCGTCTTGGCATGTCCTTGATATTGCTCGAGCCAGGCGGACGGTCGCTCCTTCCACCCTCCGTGGCGCTTGACACCCGCTGGACCGCCGCATCGCCGCCATGCCCGAACTCCAGTGGCATGGCGCAGAACATCAAAGCGGTTGTTTCGTCACGGGCCCTAACTATGGTAATCACTCCTATAATTGTTCGTAATGGCGCTCCTCCAGCGATGCTGGCAGATTCAACGCGAGCCATGAGGCTCACAAACGTGAAGGGAGAGGAATGTCAACGATCCTGATGCCCAAGAAGACCAAGACACTCGTCTGCGGATCTGAGACCGTCAACTACACGAGCTTCACCCGGTGGATTCCGGCGATCTCGATCAGGGACCCGAAGACCCTTCTGACGCTGGTCGACCCCACCACCGACTTCGAGGTGACGGCAGGTTTCCAGACCGCGACAACGGATCCCAAGACTCCGGATGACTGGACGGCCATGGGTTCCTATCTGGGCCAAGAAGGTTCGAACTGCTCGGGCCGGGTGGACCTGTTCAATGCCCTTGGCTCGAAGTTCTGGGTCCGGTTCGGCGCCGGCACCCGCAACAAGGCGACAACTGGAACCGGCATGAACCGAGGCCAGGTGTCCCTCACCGTTTCCGGAGTGAGCTGACATGACCTTCTCGAACAGCGAGTACGCCGACTCCGACTCGGGAGGAGATGCGCTGGCCGAGGCCAAACTCCTTGCTATCGAGTCCGTCTACGGCCCGGTCGTGCTCAAGAGCACGAATACGCTGCTCTACGTGGCAATTTCCACCGCCGCTGTCGGTGTGCTCTGGGTCGCATGGTCGATAGCCGGGGACGAGCCTGAGGCGACCGGTGCCATAGACCCCGACAAGTACAGCGGCGCCCAGAACATCGAGAATCCAGATACCGGCACAGATCCGGATGAGGACGACGATGATGATGATAGTGCCGGCAGCGGGGATGACGAAGAAGAGGAGAAGGAAGAGGCCGACAACCCATACCAAGACCCCGGCGGCGGCGGCCGGCCCACTATCCTCTGGTAGGAAGTCGGATGACCAACAGGTTCAAATACACGTGTTTTCTGGGTATGTTCGCGGTCAGCGCCATGGCGTTGGGTGAATACCTGGATGTGAAACACACGATGCGGAGTGTCTACCTCGCCGGTGTGGTCTGTTGGATGAGCCTTGGTAGCTGCATTGGATGGAAGATGGGGTTCTTCGACAAAGAGGATACTCCTCCTCGCAGCACTGAGGGGATCCTCGGCGCAGTGCTGATCATGGTCCTTTGCGTCGGCGTGACCTACCTTCGGTCAGTCTCCTGGGTGGACCCGACCTCACGGCTCAGTGCAGTTGGGTTCGGGGCGTTCACCGGCTGGATCATCGGAAGAGCGTTCTACAAGGAGATCAACGCACGTCTCGCGGTCAGGGATCGATAGATCTCCCCACTCCGGGCCACACTTGGCGAAGCAGAGCCAGGTGGGAACGACCACTCGAACCCGCGAATCTCGCCGGACGCCCGCACGAAGAAGGCCCCCACACCCTCCTCGGCGTGGCGGTCTTCTCTCGGTCGGCTTCGTTCGGTCCACCTGTGTCCTCGACGACAGCCAGTCGATGCGAAGGGTCGTACAGCGGTGGGGCAGGCCGTCCAGCAACGCTCCCACCATCTCCTTCTGGCCGAGGAACTCGTACAATTCGCGGTAGTGGAGATTGGTGCTGATGATCGTGGACTATCGGCTATATCGTCGGGTGCGACAACCGCGGAGTCACGCGCTCTGAAGCCCCCAGATCCAGGGCGTAGAGCACCATGTCCTTTCCGTAGAAGGTGAAGTGCCCGCGCTCCTCGAAGCCCCAGCTCGTGAGCTGGCGGTTGGCGCCTTCGTTGTCGATCTCGGTCGTGATCTTGACGTGGCTGTGGCCGCGGGCGGCGAGGTCGTCGAAGAGGACCTTGTTGATGTGGCCCGAGACCCGCTTGCCCCGGAGCTTCGGCGTGAAGCTGCAGAACAGCGACTCGGCGGGAATGTGGAGCTCAGAGTCGTCCGAAGCGGCGAAGTACTGGGCCGTCTGGAGCAGCTTGAGCACCACGCTCGGTCTGCGAACGACGCCAAGGGATGCGGAGACACCCAGCGGCACCAGGCGCTTCTTGAACACGGCGCCCATCATCTCGCTGGCGTCCGTAGAGCCAGCGATGAAGCCCTCGATCTGGCCGTCCTCCTCGTAGACGAAGCCCAGGAAGCGCTCGTCCTCGATCAGCCCACGGTAGAGCTCTCGCAGGAACCGTGTGCCGAGCTTCGCCCACAAGGAGCTGCCCATCGCGGCGTGATGGAGCACCGCCACGCGGCGAGCGTCCCGGTACTGCATCGGCCGGATCCGGGCGAGGACGTCTGGATCGACCTCGAAGGGCCTGGGAATCTCAGTCTCCGCGCTGCTTCTTCAGCGTGTCGAGGAAGGCGGTCTGGGAGATCGCCCGGTGCTGTGCGGCGAGGAAGTGGCCGATGGCGTTCTCGTAGGCGGTGTGGAAGCTCTCGTTGAGCAGCCGGCGGGTCAGCTCGACTGCGACGCTGTGGTTGGGGCCCAAGGCCTCGATCGCCCAGGCGAGGCCTGCGTCGAGGTCGTCGTCGAGGCGATCGACGATGCCGAGGCTGGCTGCGGAGCTGGCCTCGACGACCTCGGCCGTGAGCATGATGCGCTTGGCGTGACCGAGCCCGACGTACTTGGCGAGCCGGAAGGTGGCCATGCCGGGGAGGAAGCCGAGGTGGGTCTCGGGGAGCTGGAAGGTCGCTCGCGAGGTCGCGATGCGCAGGTCGCACGCCAAGGCGATCTGGAAGCCGCCGCCGACAGCCGGTCCGTCGACCAGGGCGACGGTGGCCTTTGGCAGGCGCTCCAGGCGGGTGCAGCACTTCTCCCACTTGTTGAAGCCGTGGATGTCGAGGACCGCCTTGGGATCGAAGTCCTCGAAGTCCATGCCCTCTGAGAAGGTGCCGTTGGCGCCGCGGAAGGCGACGACCCGGGCGTCGCTGTCGTCCTCGAGGTGGTTGCAGACGGCGGTCAGCTCCCGGACCATGCGCATCGAGATGCGGTTGCCGCCACCTCTGGCGAGGGTGACCGTGGCGATGCCGTCGGACTCGTCGAAGGACAGGGTCTCGTAGCCCAATGTCGTCTCCTACCAGCGGACCAGGGCGGTCTCGATGGTCGAGCCCGGGCCCATGGTCATGAGCACTCCGTAGTCGCCGCGGCGGACGAGCCCCTCGTTCAACAGCCGCTGGTAGCTGAAGAGGAAGGAGCCGGAGCTGATGTTGCCGAAGTCGCGCAGCACCGAGGTGGTGTGGCGCACGTCGTACTCGGTGATGCCGATGTTGTACTTGATGGCGTCGATGACCTTCTTGCCGCCCGAATGCACGATCCAGTGGCTGATGTCGCGCCTCTTCAAGCCGTGGGCGTCGAGGAGCCTGTCAACCGGCTTCTCCGCGTTTGCCCCCACGACATAGGGGATGTCGCGGTCCAGGAAGAAGCTGAACTTCCCCTGCTCCTCGTCCCAGTCGTAGCGCATGGCACCGATGGCAGGCGGGATGATCTGTGAGTTGAAGCCCAGGACCCTGCCGGCGAAGCGAGAGTCGTCCCGGGGGTCGACACGCACGAGCACGGCCGCCGAGCCGTCGCCGAAGAGCGAGTTCACGATGGCGGTGCGCATCGTGCCGTCGAAGACGTAGGTCGCGGAGCAGACCTCCATGCAAACCATCAGTGCGTTTCGGCCCGGGTTGGCGATGGCCCAGGAGGCGACCGGGTTGAGCCCGTTGAGCCCGGCGTTGCAGCCCATGCCGACGATGTCGGCGCGGGAGCAGTCTTCGCGAAAGCCCATCTCCTTCATCAGGTGGGCCGAGAGCCCAGGGGCGAGGAAGCCCGTGGTCGTGATGCAGAGGAGGTAGTCGATGTCCCGGACCGTGAGTCCCATCGGCTCGAGGCAGCGCTTCACCGCCTTCGGGCCGATCTCCATGGCCCCGCGCAGGTGCTTGGCGAGGAGCGCGCCCTGGGTCTCCTCTGGCATGCCCTGCTCGTTGGCCTCTGGCAGGTAGAGGTAGCGATTGCGGATGTGGGCGGAGCGGAAGAGGTTGCGGATGCGCGGGTCGGGCACGTCGTAGCGAGCGACGAGGTCTTCCTGGGAGTAGCCGTCGGGCGGATGGGCGGTGCCGACGGAGATCAGGCGCGGGCGCGTCTCGAGCATGCGCAGGGATTATCCCTCCGGGCCCGACTCCTTGCGTCCGGTGGCCCCGAACTCCCCGCTGCGGCGGCGATCTCCCGAGCCCTCGAAGGAGCCGCGCTGGCGACCGGCGATGTGGACACCGCCGAAGAACATGTTGGGGGCGTCGAAGCGGATGTCGTCCGCGAACTGCTCTGCGAAGTCGGGCTCGGCGCGGTCGTAGACCTCGACCCGGAGCAACCCGGCCTCCATGTGGCAGCGCGGCCCGTTGGCGGCCCGCTCCGGGGGCAGGTCGTGGTCGAGCAGGTGGACGATCGCGTGGAGCACTGCGCTCCTGATGCGGGAGCAGCCTCCGGAGCCGAAGGCCCAGACAGCGTCCTCAGAAGCCAGGACCGTCGGCGTCATCATCGTGACCATGCGCTCGCCGGGGATGAAGTCCCGGTGGCGCGGGTTGACGTCGTCCTCGCCGAGGAAGTTGTTGACGCGAAGCCCGGTCCCGGGCGGGACGACACCCGCCGTCTCTCCCAAGGAAGAGGTGATCGCGCAGGCGTCTCCTCGCTCGTCTACCGCCGAGACGTGTGTCGTGTGGCCAGCTCCCATCGGGACGGTCGCCCTATCCATCGCTCGGGCCATCGCTCGGACGTGGTCGGCGGTGAAGGGCTCCGGGAGGCGCATATCGAGGAGCTCCACAGCGTCCGCGACCGAGAGCCCGCCGTGGCTCGGCAGCCCCGGCACGCCGATCCGTGAGCCATGCCGCTTTGTCGTGTGGGCTGGTCGGACCGCCACCTGGTAGGCCAGCAGGTCGCGGCGGGTGAGCAAGGTGTCGTCCCCCAGCGCCTGGAGGATGGCGGTCCCGAGGTCCCCGTCCCGGAAGGCGCGAGGCCCCTCTGTTGCGAAGAGGCGGAGGGTCTGGCCGAGGTCCGGGTTGAAGAAGCTCTGGCCCGCCCGGGGGCGGTCGCCGCCGTTCTGTCCAAAGAGAGCGCGCGCCTCTGGAGACAACAGCTGGATGGGCCACAGGAGCCCCCCGACCTCTTCGAAGCCGGGGGTGACCGGGACCCCGTCGGCGCAGGCGCAGATCGCTGGTTCGGCAAGGATCGAGAAGGGAATGCGCCCGAAGCGCTGGTGGAGTTCCCACAAGCCAAAGGGCTGGCCGGGCACCGCGACGCTGGCGGCGCCGACGTGGAAGTCCTGGGTGGTGGGGCCGAAGTCCAGCGTCACGGTCTCCATCGCCGGGACCGCGCCCGAGTGGCCCCGCCCCGGCATCGCCGTGAAGAAGTCGACGACGTGCAGGTCTCCACCGATCTTGACCGTAGAGATCCCGGCGCCACCCAGGCCGGTCAACAGCGGCTCCGCGACGCAGGCCATGAGCTTCGCGGCGACCGCCGCGTCGACGGCGTTGCCCCCTGCTTCGAAGGCGAGGAGCCCCGCCTGGACGGTCAGAGGGGAGCCTGCCGCGACACAGCCACCGCTCACTCGAAGAAGACCTTCAGGAAGGTATCGAGCAGGGCCGATGCCTTCTCGCTCGGGAAGAACTCCTCTCGCAGCATGCGCTCGGCCTCGACCATGCCGAAGACCTTGCCGTAGTCGTCCATGTAGCGCTCGAAGCGCCCGCGGTTGTCCAGCCAGGCCAGCTCCGGGTGGAACTGCGCCGCATAGACCGGCTTGCCCGGCACCCTCAGGGCCTGGTACGGGCAGATCGCCGAAGAGGCGAGGTTGACTACCTCGTCCGGCAGGATCACCGCCCGGTCCTTGTGTCCGAGCTGGGCGGTGAAGGTCTGGCCGAGGGTGCAGAACACCGGGTCTGCCAGGCCCTCTTCGGTGAGCTGGAGGTGGAAGCTGCCGACCTCTGCGTGGTCCACGTCGTGCTCGACCCGCCCCCCGAGGCCGTCGACCATGAGCTGGTAGCCAAAGCAGCTGGCGAAGGTCGGGAAGCCCGTCCTGGCGATCTCGGCGAGGAAGACCTTGGCTCCCCAGATCCCCTCGTGATCATCGAGCACGGAGTACTCGCCAGAGCCGCCGACCAGCAGCATGTCGCAGCGAGAGAGGCAGCGCTCGTCGAACTCGCCATCCAGCATCGAGACCGTCTCGATCTGCCCGACGTCGACCTTCATCCGAGCCGCGAACTGGGCTCGCTCCTCCTCGCGCACGCGGTCACCCGGGTTGCGAGCCTGGAGCAGCACGAAGCGCAAGGAAGAGCGCGGCAACGGCGCCCTATCCCTGCTTGCGGTGGTACAGCAGGGCCTCGGCGATGCGCTCCGCTCCAAGGCCGTCGACGCCGTCGAGGACCTGCTTGGCGAGACGGGAGGCCACCGGGTCCCGCTGAGCGGCGGCGGCGGCGATGGTCTGGGCGCGGGCGAGGGGGTCGTCGACCAGCTCGATGGCCAGGCCCCAGTCGACGGCGGTCTGGGCGTCGATGCTGTAGCCGAGCAGGATCATCTGCTTTGCCCGGGCCATGCCCACCAGCCGAGGCAAGCGCGTACAGCCCCCGGCGGTCGGGATGATGCCCAGCGAGGTCTCGGGCAAGGCGAAGCGAGCGCGCGGTCCTACGACGCGAACGTCGCAGGCCAGGGCCAGCTCGCAGCCACCGGCGATGGCCGCGCCCTGCACGACGCCGATGCTGATCGCCGGGCTTCGGGCGAGGCGATCGAAGACGCGCTGGGACTGGAGGTCCAGCGGGGACAGCGGATCCGCCAGGGTCAGGGCGTCGAGATCGGCGCCACCGCAGAAGGCGCCCTCACCGGTCGAGCCGACGACCACGACCGGTGTCTCCAACCCAGCGACCGCCGCTTCCAGCTCGTCGAGCATGGCGGGGTGGTAGGCGTGCGCCTTCCGAGGCCGATCGAGCAGGATTGTGGTGACCGGCCCGTCGCGATCGACCTTCAGGAACATGGCGCTACGGTAGCGCAGAAACCCCGAGCCAGACCTCAGCCGGTGACCACGTGCACGTCGAGCTGGGGGAAGGCGATGGTGATGTTCGCAGCCTTCAAGCTCGTCCAGATCTGCTCGTTGAGCGCCGAGCGCAAGTGGCGCTGGCGCCAGGGATCGTCAGTCCAGACGCTGACCTCCCAGTCCACGCTGGAGTCGCCGAAGTCCAGCAGCAGCACCAGCGGTGGGGTGTCGTCCAGTCGCCCGGGGACCGCTGCGCCGGCCTGCTCGACCACCGCGCGGACCTGCTCCATGTCGCTCCGGTAGTGCGCACCGACCGTCGCGCGAACCCGGTAGCGCTTGTCCAGGTAGGTCAGGTTGCGGACGCGGCTCTGCACGAGGTCCGAGTTCGGCACGATGATGTCGAGGTCGTCGAGGGTCTCGACCACGGTGCTCCGGATGTACATGCGGCGGACCTTGACGATGTCGTCCTCGATCTGCAGCACGTCGCCGGGACGGATGGAGCGCTCGATGAGCAGGATGACTCCAGACACGAAGTTCTGGACGATGGTCTGCATCGCGAAGCCGAGCCCGACGGCGAAGACGGCGCCGGCGGCGAAGAGGCCCGAGAGGCGGATTCCGGCGGTCTCGAGCGCGATCGAGAAGCCGACGAGCAGCACGACGTAGTGGAGCAGCCGGTTCGTGACACCGATGGTCCCCTCGTCGTGGACGCCGCGCATTGTTGAAGGCGCGCTTGCTCCCAGCCCGAATCCACCGGGACACGAAGAAGGTGATCACCACGATGAGCACGGTGAGTGCCAGCGTCCCGAGCGTGAGCGGAGAATCGCCGATCTGCAGGAGCTCCCTGACCAGGAGCTCCTTGATGACGACCATCGCCTCCTTCATCCCAAAGCAGTAACGCGCGGTAGACTCGGGCGTCCCATGCTGCTCGGACTGCTGCTGACCACGCTCCCGGGACGCGCGGAGCCCCCCACTGACGAGGCCCGAGCCGGCCTCGTCGAGCAGGTGGATCTGCCTGCGCTGAGCGCGCGCAAGCAAGCAGCAGACGCCCGCTTCGAGGCCGCGAGCGCCGCCTTCCGGGGTGAGGTCGACCTCGATCGCGCCTTCCCCCACCTGGCCGACCGAGGGCCGATGCCCGACGCGCGCTGGGTGGCCGGGCAGCTCGCGAGGCTCGACGCAGAGGGCGCCCGACGCGCCGCCGAGCGCGTGGAGTCCCTCGACGACGAGCGGCTCGAGACGACCCGTGAGGCGGCCCTGTCCGCAGAGGACGGCGCCGATGCCCTGGAGCGCCGCTTCCTCCTGTCGATCCGATCGATGCTCGAGGACAACCCGAGGCTGAGCGCCGACCACCTCGCCCCGCTGGTGGCCGAGTACGACGAGGCCCGCGCCGAGGCAGACCCGGAAGACGGCCTCGCCATCGCCGCGATCGACGAAGAGCGCCGCTACCTGCGGGAGACCCTGAGGGAGATCGTGGCGGCCGCCGCGGTCCCGTCGGCGACCCTGTCGGCGGAGCGGGACCTGGAGCGGCTTCAGGATCCGGAGGTCGCCGCCCACGCCGCGGAGCGCCTGCTCCTCATACGCGATCTGGTAGATGACAGCTCGCAGATCGACGAGGCGCTCGAGCCGTGGTTGGCATCGGTCGAGCCACCTGCAGTGGCGCGGGACCTGGACTCGATCGACAGCGAGCTTGCCGCACTCGAGCATCGCCTCGAGGTGGCGCACTGGGAGGCCGAGCTCGCCTGGCTGGAGCGCTCAGTGGCAGAGCTCGGAGAGCTCCGGGAAGAGGTGGCGGTGGAGCTCGCCCGTCTCGAGGACGGCGTCACCGTCGACCTCGAGGTGGAGGCAGCGCGCGCGGCCGCCGTCGCCGCCGAAGGGGGTCACAACACCGCCATCGCCGAGGTCGTAGAGGCCACCTACGAAGAGGTCACGAGAGCCACACGAATCCGGGGCGAGGTCGACGCCGAGGGGCTCGTCTTCGCGGACAAGGAGAGCTCCTATCGCCGCCGCCTGGCGGACCTGCAGGCGATCCGGGCGGACCTCGCGACCAGGCCGTCGCTGGATGCCTCGCGAGAGAGCGACGCCATCGACGCATGGCGTCAGACGCGGGACCTCGTCCTCGAGCTGCGCGACGCCGCCTTCGCCCGCCCATCGCTGAAGGTCGACGACTGGGCTCGGGAGCGCCGAGCGGAGATCTCGGCAAGCGAGGCCCTGCTCGCCGCGGACAGCGCGCGCACGGAGGGCGTCACCGACGAGGGGGTGGTCGAGGCCCTGGACCGACGCGAGCAGACACTCCTGGCCGAGCGTCAGGACATGGACCGCCGGGTGGCCGGCGCGGAGGCACACGACGCCGCGATCCTGGCGCTGTTGTCGGAGGCGAAGCAGCTTCGCCGTGAGCTCAAGTCCGACGTGCCTCGGGCCATCTGGCTGGCCGAGGAAGAGGTCATCGAAGAGGCCCTCACGGAGACCCGCCTGCTGGCGCCGAACGTGTGGACCCTGGGCAAGCACCGCCTGGCCGAGCTGCTCGTCTGGCCCTCTGTCGGAGCAGCGATGGCCTTGATGCGCGGGGTGGTCGGCCTGGGCCTCGTCGGGCTGCTCTGGTGGGCGCTGAGGAGTCGAGCCGAGCTCCTCGTTCGCGCCGTCGTCCGGCGCTGGGCCGGTACGGGTCGGGAGAGCCGCCGTCGCCGCGAGCAGCTCGACAAGCTGGTCCACCCCGCGACGCCAGAGGTCCGCGCGGCGCTGGATGTCCTTGGCGTCTGGCTGCTCTTCGAGCCGGCCATGGAGCTCTTCCCAGAGGCCGGCATCGTGTTGCTCGTCTACGGGCAGGTCGCGGCCTATCGCCTCTTGAGCGGGGCCTACGCGCTGCTGGTCGCCCGCTTCGCAGAGAGCCGCCCGGCGCTGTTCTTCGTGACGCCGGGCGTCTATGCCCTGGGCGAGAAGACGGTCCGCTGGCTGGTCTTCTGGGTGGTCGCTCGCCAGTTCCTCGACCATGTCTGGCTGGACCTCGTCGGCGCCGACGCTTTGCACGAGTTGACGATGCGCGGCCTCGCGGTCGTGCTGGTGGTGCTCATCGTCCGCCTGCTGCACCTCTGGGAGCCCGAGCTGCGGGCCCGCATCGGTCGCCAGGGAGCCGACAACCCGCTGGCGGCCTGGCTGATGAGCGAGCCCTCGGCGGCGACGCGCTGGCTGCGGGCCCTGGTGGCGACGATGCTCCTGGGTGTCGGCGCCACGTGGCGCTTCGCCCAGTCCCAGGTCTCGGAGCGCTCGGCCCTGGGGCGGCTCTTGAACATCTTCTACCGCTACCGCCTCAGCGAGGAGGAGGAGTCCGTCGAGCACCGGCCACTGCCAAAGGACGTCGCGGCGGCCATCGAGACCGGCACCGTCGAGGCCGACTGGATCATCGATCACCCAGAGACTGACGAGACCTTCTGGGCGGCAGTCCTCCGCTGGAAGGACCACGGGGAGACCGGGGTCATGGCGCTGGTGACCGACCGCGGAGGAGGCCGGCGGACCTGGCTGGACCTCAAGACGCAGAAGCTCGCGGACAAGGGCTACGGCATCGCGCGCCTGTCACTCGACCACCGCGTCACGGGCGAGGAGCCGCTCTGCCTGTGGCTCTCTCGCAGCCTCGGACTGGAGCCGAGCAAGGACGTGGCGGGGGTCTGCGAGAGGCTCGCCAAGCGGCCGCCGACGGTCATCGTCATCGACCGATGCCACTACGCCTTCCTCCGCACCGTCGGGGGCTTCGAGGCGATGCGCGCGCTGCTCGACGTGATCGGAGAGAGCTCCAGGCACTTCTGGCTGGCCTGCTTCCACAAGCCCTCGTGGGCCTACCTCTCCCGACTGGACCGCCTGCTCAAGATCCACCTCATCCGAGACATCGTGGAGCTCCCGCCGCTGGAAGAGTCCGCGCTCCAGAAGCTCACCCAGGACCGCACCGATGCAGCTGGATACGAGCTCGACTTCGGTGGGCTGGTCCGTCGCGGGGCGCTCTCCGGTGACGTCGAGGGGGAGCTCGAGCGCGCGACGCGGGCCTTCTACCGGGTGCTCGGCGAGGCCAGCTACGGCAACCCGGCGGTGGCACTCCAGCTCTGGAGCGAGTCCCTGTCCCCAACGACGGACAAGACCCTCCAGGTGCGGCTGGGAGCCGCGGTGCAGGAGACACGGGCCGACGATCTGGCCGAACCCGAGCTGTTCACGCTGGCGGCGCTCAGGATGCAAGAGGCCCTCAGCGAGCCGGAGCTGGCGAAGGTCAACAACGTCTCGGCTGCGGCGGTCCGCTCCTCCCTGCAGGTGCTGGCCGCGAAGGGCCTCGTGGCCCGAGGCCACCTCGAGAACTGGGAGGTCCCGCTGCGCCAGCTCCCGTGCGTGACCCGCACGCTGGTCCACAAGAACCTGTTGGAGTGGCGCTGACGTGGAAAACCCACAGGATCTCCTACAGTTCATCGATCTGGAGCACCTCCCGGTCGCCCTGTTGGTGCTGGTCGCCGGACTGGTCGGCGCGAGGTTGCTCAGCGGCTTCCTCGACGACCTCGGCGAGCGCCTGCCGGGTCGACGCCTGGCCCTCAAGAAGGTCTCGGCGCTGTCGCGCTTCCTCATCTACGTCGGCACCTTCGCCATCACCGCTTCCAGCGTCCTGGTCCTGGAGTCCGAGGCGCTCTTCGCCGTCCTCGGCACGATCGGACTGGCGGTCGGCTTCGCCTTCAAGGACCTGCTCGCCTCCTTGATGGCCGGGGTCATCCTGCTCATCGACGAGCCCTTCCAGGTCGGCGACCGGGTCCGCTTCGGCGAGTACTACGGGGAGATCACGGAGATCGGCCTGCGCTCGGTGCGCATGGTCACCCTCGACGACAACCTCGTGACCATCCCCAACAGCAAGTTCCTGTCAGAGGCCAGCGCCAGCGCCAACGCCGGGGACCTCGACTGCATGGTCGTCATCGACTTCTACATCGGCGCCGCAGAGGACTTCGCCCTGGCCCGCGCGCTGGTGGAAGAGGCCACCGCGACCTCTCGCTATGTCTTCCTCGACAAGCCCCTGGTGACGTTGGTGTCAGACCAGTTCCTGGGCGAGCGCTTCGTGACGGCCATCCGTGTGAAGGCCTATGTCTTCGACGCCCGCTACGAGAAGGCCTTCGCCAGTGACGTCACGGAGCGCGTGAAGCTGGCCTTCGTGGAGCGCGATGTGCGCACACCGGACCGGCAGTACCGGGATCTGGATCTCAATGGCGGGAAGGAGACAGGGGAGACGACGCTCCACTGACTCGATGCTCGATGCTCGTTCTCGATGGCTCGAGCACGGATCGGGGACGGGGACGCCCCTCCCTCCACGGGACGAACCCCTCCCGAGGACACCAACGATGCTCACCCTGCTCGCCACCCTGAACGCCGCCCAGGCCGCTGACACCATCGACTGGGTCAACTGCTACGTCACCTCCGACCGCGGCACCATCTGGCACGCCGAGACCTACTCCAACGGCACGACCCGGTACACGCTGCTGCGCAGCGACGGCAGCAACGCCGTCTTCACCGCCGACGGACAGCAGGCGCTCATGGTCGAGGCCATGGACAAGGGCTGGGACCTCGACATCGAATACAGCGCCTGCACCGAAGGCTCGGCGACCGTCGACAGCATCCGGGTCACCCCGCCGCAGACGAGGGACGAGCCCCTCGAGGAGATCGCCAGGCTGCAGAGCCTCACGATCCTCTGGCTCTACGACATCTGGACGGAGCTCTGAGCGGACCTACTCGGCCAGCTCCGAGCAGATGTCGCCCTCTGGCGCTCCCTCGACCTCGTCGGCGATGAAGACCCAGGCCTCCTCCCAGAGCAGGTCGGGACAGTCACCCTCGACCTCTTCGTAGAAGCCCAGGACCGTGCGGGTGTCGCCTACGACGAAGCCCTCGGGCCAGTCGTAGGTTCGGCGCCCGCAGCCGTGGTAGCCGCCGACCCACAGCAGCACGTCCTTGCCCTCCCAGTCCATCCCAGGCACCGGATCAGTGCGGCCGTGGACATCGAGGAAGGTCTCCCACTCCGGCCCCGCGTCGTGGACCTGGTCCGGAGGCTCCGGCCCGTACAGGCTGCGGCCCTCTGGCCACTCGACCGGCTCGAAGTCGAAGGCGGTGCCCGGATACTCGGACAGTCGCCCGCACTCGGTCACCACCGGGCCGGAGTCATGGACCGTCTTCGTACAGGCCAACAACCAGATCACGTGCTCTCCGAGGGAGGCATCCAGCGTAGGTCGACGGCGCGCCAGGCGCCTCCATCCCTGGGTCGAGCGATCGTCCATGCGTGGCGCCCCAGCAAGAGGTCCGGCGGATTCGGGTACACGGCTTCGTCCACCGCCACCGGGACGGGACCCGCCAGGTAGTCGCACTCCTCGTCCAGCCCGGCCCGGTACATGAACTGCAGGGGGCCATCGGCGCACAGGACAGCGAAGACCTCGGCCGACTCGCCGTATTCGTCGTCGTGGCCGTCGATGCCCTGGACCTCCAGCCCGAGCTCCAGGCTCTCCGACAGCTTCTCTTCACGATCGAGCGCATGGCACAGTCCATGAAAGGTGGCATCGCGGAGGGACCCGGGGCCATCGACGTTCACCACGAGGTCACGCCGTCCCAGCTCGGCCGCAGGCTCCACCTCGCCGCCGCGCGCCACGCTGACCTCGTCCAGGCAGACGCGCCCACCGCCAGTCCAAGCCCCGAAGTCGGAGACCGCCTCGGAGACCGCCTCGGAGACCTCGCCAGTGACCGGAACGACCTCTGGACAGCGCGCACAACCAAGCAACAGCGGCCACATGGGCGACAGCTTACAGCCGGCTCACCACGGCGTCGCGCACCTCGACGAGGCCGTCGGATCCTCCGTGATCGACCGTGTGGAGGCCGGCTGCCAGGGCTGCCAGGATCGCTCGGCGCAGCCGATCCGCTGTCTCGTTCAGCCCGAGACTGCCGACCAGTTCGACGCCCACCATCAGCGAGGGCAAGGGGTTCGCGCGACCGGTGCCGACCAGCTCGGGGGCCTTGCCGTGGGGGTTCGCAAACAGCATCACATCGTCGCCGACGTTGACGCTGCCGCCCACGCAGATCCCGCCGGCGAGCCCGGCGCAGAGGTCGCTGACGATGTCACCGAAGAGGTTCCCGCAGAGCAGCACGTCGAAGGACGACGGCCAGCGCACCAGGCGCATGCAGAGAGCGTCGACGATGGCCTCGTCACACTCGATGTCCGGGAAGTCCCTGGCGACCCGCTGCCCGGTCCGCAGGAAGAGACCGTCGGCCTTCTTCATGATGTTGGACTTGTGGACGATGGTGACCTTCTGGCGCCCCCGCTCGCGGGCGACGGAGAAGGCCTTGCGCGCGATGCGCTCACAGGCGGCCTCCGTGGTGAGCTTGATCGACTCGAAGACGCCGGGGGCGGTCTGGTGTTCGAAGCCGGTGTAGACGTCCTCGCTGGTCTCGCGGACCACGAGCACGTCGACGTCCGAGAAGCGCGCAGGGACGCCTGGCAGCGACCGCACGTGTCGCAGCTGGGCCCAGAGCCCCAGCTCCTTTCGGATAGCCACGCTCCGCGGCAGCTTGCCCGGGACGCGGCTGGCGGAGAGACGGTTCGTCAGGACGCGACGGGTCCGGCGAGCGCTCGCGTAGAAGGCGTCGTCGTTCGAGGTGTGGACGTCCCACCGGATGTCGACGCCGGCCGCTGCGAGGACGTCCCGGACGACCTCGGCGCACTCGGGACCGACCCAGTCGCCAGGAACCAGGGTCACCTCGTGCATCACAGCTCCTCGATCAGCGCGGCGGTGAAGCCGGCGGTGCCCTCGCTTCCACCGAGGTCGCGGGTGAGCCTCTTTCCGGACGAGAGCACCCGCCAGATCGCCTGTGTCACGCGATCCGCGATCTTCTGCTCGCCCATGAACTCCAGCATCATCACCCCGCTCATCAGCACCGCCAGCGGGTTCGCGACGCCCTGCCCGGCGATGTCCGGCGCGGTGCCGTGGACCGCCTCGAAGACAGCGATGCGGTCCCCGACGTTGGCGCCCGGCACGACGCCGAGCCCCCCGACCAGCCCGGCGCAGAGGTCGGAGAGGATGTCGCCGTAGAGGTTCTGCAAGAGCAGCACGTCGAAGCCCGTGGGGTCCTGGGCCAGCTGCATCGCGAGGTTGTCGACGGGCAGGCTGTCCTGCTCGATGAAGGGGTAGTCGCTGCCGACCGAGTGGAAGGCGTCCACGAAGGCGCCGTCGGTCAGGGGCGAGACGTTCGGCTTCGCGGAGCAGCTGATCCTGCGGCGGCCGCGATAGCGCATGTACTCGAAGGCCCAGCGGGAGATCCGCTCGCCGGCGGCCCTCGTCGAGACCTTCAGCGAGATGACGTGGCCCGGCAGGATCTCGTGCTCGATGCCCGCGTAGAGGTCCTCTGTGTTTTCGCGCAGGACCACCAGATCGACGTCGGAATACGGCGTCTCGATGCCGGGCAGGGAGCGCACTGGCCGCAGCCCCGTGTACAGCGAGAGCTCCTGGCGGATCGTGACGTTCGCAGAGCGGAAGCCCTTGCCCTTGGGTGTGGTGAGCGGCCCCTTCAGCGCGATCCGGTTGTGGCGGATCGAGGCGAACACCCCGGCCGGGACAGGCTCTCCGGTGGCGTCGAAGGCCGCCTGTCCCGCCTGGACGACCTCCCACTCGATCGGCGCACCGGCAGCGCGAAGGACCTCTTGGGTCGCGCCGGTGACCTCTGGTCCGATCCCATCACCGGGGATCAGGGTGACCGAATACGCCATCCTGCCTCCAACAGCGCGAGCTTAGCGCCAGAGCCCACGTTAGGCGCGCGGCCATGCGCAGCCGGAGCCCCCAGGAACGCAAGGTGAGGATGTTCGCGCTGGCCACGCCAGTGATCCTCGCCATCGTCATCGCCGGTGCGGCCGCCCTGCTCGGCCTGCTCACCTTCATCGGCGGCCGAGCCAGCGGCGAGCACGCCGAGATCCGCCTGAGGTCGTCCTGTCCCGATGCATGGTCCGAGCGCATGACCCAACGCGCCACCGACATCGGCATCGGGGAGCTCGAGGTCTCCGTCGAGGGTGACGAGACCGTGCTGCGAGGCATCCTCCCTGGCTTGGAGGACGACCTCACCACAATCCCCGCCCTCTTGACCCGACCCGGCGAGCTCGTCATCGCCGGAGAAGGAGAGGAGCTCGCCTACAGCGTCGACGTCGAGGACGCCTGGCTGCAGATGGACATCATGGGCCACCCCTACGTGATCCTGGACCTGCAGCCCAACGCGATGCAGCGACTCCAGGGTGTCTCCACGCTGACCTTCGAACTCGACAGGGAGATCGTGGCGATGCAGCGCAGCGACGACGGGGAGATCGACGAGGTCGAGATGCAGCCGGAGCTCCAGACCGTCGAGGAGGAGGTCCGGGCAGCCACGGACTGGAAGATCCTGCTCCAGCACGGCCCCGGTCCCTGTGTCGCCGAGTCCGTGGAGACCAAGCTCCTTCAGTAGGAGCCGCCCATCAGCATGTAGACGGCCCCTTCACGGGAGGTGCTGCTGCTCACGTCGTCACCCGAAGCGCCCACGAACAGATCGGGGTAGCCGTCGGCGTTGAGATCACCGACGACCATGTCGTTGCCGAGGTAGTCGTAGGTGGCGCCCGGAACCACGGAGACGTCGGCGTCGGTCGTGGGGATCGAGCTCCCGGAGCTCAGCGGCCCGAAGAAGACCCAGGCACCGCCTGCGTAGGTGCTGAAGTCGGAGGCCTGGTCCGAGGCGACGAGGAGATCCGTGTTCCCGTCTCCGTCGACGTCATCGCCGTCGATGAAGCTCGCCAGGCGCTGTCCGTAGGCCCCGGTCACGATGATGTCGCCGTTGTGCCAGAGGTGGCTGCCTGTCACGGGTCCCAGGAAGATGGCCACGCGACCACCGTAGGGATCCGTGCCGGTGCCGCCGGTCCCGCCGGCCCAGTAGGCCCCCATGGCGACGTCACCGTAGCCGTCACCGTCGATGTCCCCGACCCCGCCCACGCCGTAGCCGAGGCGGCTGGTGGCGTAGGCCGAGGAGGTGCGGAACCAGGCGTCTGTGACCAGGCTCGAGTTGCTCATGGTCAGGTCGGAAAAAGCGGTGGCCCCGAGCACCATGTAGGCGGCGCCATAGGCCGCGCCGTAGGTGTCGTTCTCTGGAGCGCCGAAGATGAGTTCGTCGTAGCCGTCGCCGTCGGTGTCCGGCGCGATGTCGATGTCGCGGCCGAAGTCGTCTCCGTAGGAAGCGCCCTCGTAGAAGGCCTCGTAGCTGGCCAGAGAGCTCCCCAGGTAGAGAAATGCCGCCCCCTCCTGGTAGTAGGAGGTGGTCTGCTCGTAGGCGCTGATCAAGAGGTCGTCGTTTCCGTCCCCGTCGACGTCGCCGACCTCGACCGAGTCGCCGAAGAAGCTGTTGGTGCTCCCATCGGCGAAGCGAACGTCCGCGTAGGTGGAGTTCAGCGTGAAGGGAGTCGTAGCAGGGCCGTAGAGAACGTAGGCGGCCGTGTGCCCACCCACCGCGAGGTCGTCGACGCCGTCCCCGTCGAAGTCACCGAACTCCACCGCGTAGCCGACACCCTCCTGCTTGCCCGAGTCCCCGGCCCAGGTCACGTCCGCCACGCTGGAGAGCGTGCCTCCAGTCGAGATCGGCCCGTAGACTCCGTGCACCCAGCCGTCGTATGAGGTGATGTAGTGGTAGTAGGCGCCGACCACGAGGTCGTCGTTGCCGTCATCGTCGATGTCCCCGATGGCGATGCCCTGGCCGGCCTCGTCGTTGCCGTCGCCGATCCAGCGGGCCTGGTAGTCCCCGGCGCCCATGTCGAGCTCGCCGTTGATGCCACAGCTGCCCGGGCCGCCGTCGCAGTCCTGGTCGATGCCGTCGTTGCAGGTCTCTGTGGCGCCGGGGTTCACCCCCGAGTCGGAGTCGTCGCAGTCGTCGTCGTTGTCCGAGTAGCCAGAGGGGGTGGAGCAGTCCTCTGTGGTCGTGGACGAGGTCCCGTAGCCGTCGCTGTCGCTGTCGATGTAGTAGGTCGTCGTGACCCCCTCGTCCGTCGAGAAGTCGCAGTCGTCGTCCACCCCGTTGCAGGTCTCTGATGCGCCCGGGTGGACGCCGGAGTCGGTGTCGTCACAGTCCGTGTCGTCGTCGACGTAGCCAGTGGGGGCCGAGCAGTCCTCGACGCTCTTGGCGGCGTCGCCGTAGCCGTCTTTGTCCTTGTCCTTGTAGAAGGTGGAGAGCACGCCCTCGTCGCTGCTGCCGTCGCAGTCTTCGAGGTCTCCGTCGCAGACCTCCGTCGCCCCCGGATAGGCCGTACCGTCGCCGTCGTCGCAGTCCGTGGAGTCCCCGACGTAGCCGCTGGGCCCCTCGCAGATCGCGGTCTCGACGTCAGGGTCGCCGAAGCCGTCGGAGTCGGTGTCCGCGTACCAGGGCGTGTCCGGGTTCAGCGTGTCGTCGGTGTCGTCGCAGTCCCCGCCGATGTCCACGTAGCCAGTGGGGGTCTCGCAGCTGAGGACGGTGACGTCCTCGTCCCCGTAGCCGTCTTCGTCCTCGTCCCGGTAGCGGACGATGTCGGGGTCCTCGTCGATGTCCGTATCGCAGTCGTTGTCGATCTCGTCGCAGACATCCGTGGCGCTCGGGTTCACCTCGGCGCTGTCGTCATCGCAGTCGTAGTCGTTTTCCACTGTGCCGACGGGCTGCTCGCAGCCCACCGCGGGGTACGCGGCGTCGCCGTAGCCGTCCTCGTCCGCGTCCGCGTACCAGGTCGTCGTGACGTCCTCGTCGATGTCGAGGTCGCAGTCGTTGTCGACCTCGTCGCAGACCTCTTCGGCGCCGGGGCTGATGTCCGGATCCTCATCGTCGCAGTCGCCCCCGGTGGGGATGTAGTTGGGGGGCTGATCGCAGCTGATGACCGCCGTGGCGTCGTCGCCGTAGCCGTCACCGTCCTCGTCGATCGTCCAGGTGGTGCCTGTCTCCTCGTCGATGTCGCCGTCGCAGTCGTTGTCGATGGCGTCGCAGCTCTCGTCGTTTTCGGGGTAGGCGTCGGGGTTTTCGTCATCGCAGTCACCCTCCGCGAGGCTCCAGCCGTCCGCGTCGAGGTCGGCGAAGCGCAGTTCGTCGTCTTCACCGCCCCCAAAGAGGGCGTCACACGCGACCAGTGCAACGAGAATCACAGGCTGCCTCCGAAGAGGATGTACAGCGAACCGGCGCAGCTCAGCACCGCATCGCCCGCGCCGAAGTCGTCGCCGTCGGAGTCGTCGCCGTCGGAGTCGAAGAACCAGGCGGGCACCACGCCCTCGTCGATCGTCACCCCGTCGGCGTCCTGGTCGGCGTAGAGGAGATCCTCGCTGTCCGAGGCACCGAACAGCGCGTCACAGCCCAACCCAAGCGCCAACAGAACCACGGGCCGAAGATACCCTCTACAGGGGCCGGTAGATGGCCAGATACGCGCCGAGGCCGCCGATCACCGGCAAGGCCAGGAACATCGCGAGCCCGAGCTGCGGGAAGCGCTCCGAGGCCGGCAGCATCGCGCCGATCAGGACCCAGATGACGAGCTTGGCGAGGATCCACCCGGGGAGCCCATCCGTGATGCCGAGCTTGGCCATCGCACCGAAACCTCCGAGGAGGATGAGGAACATGCCGACGCCGTGGGTGATGCCGAGGAGCTTGCGCCTGGTGTTGGTCTGCCTGGTGCCGCCGTTGGCCGCATGGAAGACCGAGCCGCCGATGGCCGTCCAGACCATGAACAGGCCGAAGAGATGGAGCCACTTGTGGGCCAGCAGATCGAGCATCAGGGGTCTCCGTCGGCCCAGCTAACGCGCTAAGCTCGCTGGCCATGTCCGACGGTAGGTCTGTCCCCCGACGAGCTGGTGCTCGGCCGCTATCGCCTGGTCCGCGAGCTCGGCCGCGGGCTGGGCGGGGTGACCTGGCTCGCTCAGGACGAACAGACCAACGAGGGTGTCGCCCTGAAGGTCGTTCGCGAGACCGACGCCGGCGACCCAGAGGCCTTCACGGCACTCCTGGAGGAGGCGGGCAAGCTCCGCTCGATGCCCGAAGAGCACGTCGTCTGCTACCTCGGCGTCCACGACTTCAAGCGGGAGGGCTGGGCAGCGCTGCTCACCGAGTACCTGCCCGGCGGCGATCTCGACCAGCACCTGCGAGAGCGCGGTCCATACGGCCAACAGGACGCGGCTCGCCTCGGACTGCAAATCGCCCGTGCGGTCGCAGCGGTCCACGAGCGCGGCGTGATGCACAGGGACCTCAAGCCCGCCAACGTGCTGGTCCATGGCGAAGAGGGCGGCCTCCCCATGCTGCGGGTGGCCGACTTCGGCATCAGCCGCAAGCTCCGCCAGGGAAAGCTCGAGGGCACCCGCCCGGTCGGAACGCAGGGCTACGCCGCCCCCGAGCAGTTCGTTCGTGGGCGCCTGACCTGGGCCGTCGACGTCTACGCCCTTGGCGGCGTGCTGCAGTTCCTGGCCACGGGCAACGACCCGGACGACGAGGTCGCGCTGGAGGGCCGCCTCGGCGCCCTCATCCGGGCCTGCCGCCAGCTCGATCCGGAGCGGCGACTCCTGCTCGCAGAGGTGGTCGAGGAGCTCTCCGCGCTCATCGAAGACCGCCCGGCCCGGCCCCGCGGCGGGGAGACGGCGAACTGGGGAGCCCTCGTCGAGCCACCAGCGCCGGCCGAGACCGCCGTGCCGGACGACCCCACCGCAGAGGAGATCGTCGAAGAGGTCCTCTCCGATCAGCGCGTCCGACGGAGGCGCATCGGCGCGGCGATGACGCTGTTGATCCTGCTGGCGCTGGCCGCCGTGAAGCGCCTGGCCTTCCCCAGCGACAGCGCGGTCGAGGAGGCAGCGCCCGAGATCGCCGAACCCCTCGAGGTCGAACCCCCAGAGGTCATCGAGGGCCACATCGGAAAGCCCCCTGGCGACCCCATCGCCGAGCCCATCGAGGAGCCCGTGGGCAAGGACCCGCGGGGGGCTGTCGCGCCCGAGCGGGGCACGCTGGTGCTGCACTCCCACCCCTGGTCCACGATCCGGATCGACGGCGAGAGCACCGGGCGCACCGGCGGCAAGCCGGTGTCCTTCGAGGTCGACGCGGGCAGTCGCGAGGTCGAGTTCCTTGGCGAGGACGGCAGCCGCCATGCCAAGGACCTCCAGGTTCGACCTGGAGAAGCCACCAGCTACTGCTGGAACCACGAGGTGGAAGAGGAGTGCTGACGCTCTTGATCACGGTGGCCGACCGCGACTCGCCATCCCAGTCAGCGCTCACCAGCAGCGCCTCGGCAGTATCAGGGCGTGCATCCGGATTCGTCACAGACGAAGCTGGCTTCGTCGTAGTCGTACGAGCCCCCAAGATCGGTCGCGACGTCGTCGGGCTCGTTGCCCGAGAAGCTGCAGTCCTCGCAGGTGAGGGTCCCATCCGTGGTGTAGACGTAGATCGCACCGCCGTAGTCCGTGTGGTTGTCCGAGAAGCTCGTCGAGCGCACCGTCGTGTCGCCGAAGAGCGACAGCGCACCGCCACGGCCGTTGGCGTCGTTGCCTTCGAAGACCGAGTCCGTGATGGACAGGGTGCCCCAGTAGTGGAGGATGGCCCCGCCCTGGGTGTCGCGGACGTGGTTCCCCCTGAAGGTGGCACCCTCGATGACCACGTCGCTCTCTTGCAGGATGACCGCGCCGGCGTCCCTTGCCTCGTTGTCCTCGAAGGTCACGTTGCGGAGCACCGCGGAGCTCTTCTGCACGCGGAGGGCGCCGCCGTCGTCTGTGACCTCGTTGTCCCGAAAGACCGTGTCCTCGACCTCGAGCGAGCACCCGTCTCGGCCATACATGCCAGCGCCGTCGTAGGCGGAGTGGTTGGAGAAGATGGCGTCCCTGACGCGGACCGTGCCGCCCTCGAGACAGCGAAGGCCCGCGCCGCTGCCGGCGTTGCCCTCCTCCCGAGCAAGGCCCCGGTCCACGGTGACGTTCTCGACACTCAGATCGGCCCCCTCGACGACGAGGACGGTCCCGCTCTCGCCGCCGGAGAGCACGGTGCGTGCTGGCTCGCTGCCAAGGCCCAGGACCTCGACGGTCGCCTCGACGGTCAAGAGCACGAACCAGGTCCCGGCGCAGAAGCTCAGGGTGCCGTCCTCTGACAGCGTGACCGGCTCGCCGAGGGTGAAGGCGGAGCTGTAGTCGACCTCGCCAGAAGCCGAGGAGAAGGTGACAACGCCGCATGAGGGCTCGCCTGTGTCCTGGCTGTCAGCGCTGTCGTCAGGCGACGCGCTCTCCTCGACCACGGCGCTGTCATCGACGCCGGCAGAGTCGGTGGGGGCGGTGCAGGAGAGCAGCAGCAGCATCGGCACCACTATCGAGGACCGGGTGCCCGATGCCAAGAGCGTGAACCTCTGGGAGCCCTACATGAGTTTTCGCCCCTCGCCGGCGATCCAGCGCTGGGACGAGGTGCTGGAGAAGGGCTGGGCAGGGCTCCTGCCCGGCTGGACGCTCAGCCTCTGATCACCAGCAGCTCAGGTACCAGGCGTCCAGGTCCCAGGTCTTGATCAAGGTGGAGAACTCTGCGATCGACGCCTGGCCGCAGACCTCTGCCTGCTTCGCCGCCCCGTCGGAGACGTCGTCGACGTATTCCGTGTGGAAGACCGCCTTGCCAGCAGCCGTGAAGCCGGCCAGCTCGCCGCACTCCGAGTAGGTCAGGCACTCCTCGTTCAGCGCCCAGTCGAACTCGGGCTCCAGCGTCCCGGCGAGCTCGACAGCGTTCTTCAGCCCCACCGACAGCCGGCGCGTGTGGGCTTCGGTCGCGAGGAAGCTGTTGTAGTCGAGCTGGACGGACTCGGTCAGCGAGAAGCCCGAGTTGTTCACGTAGCCGTCGACGTTGTCGGGCTCGACGCCGTCACAGGACTTCGACACCGCCGTGTCCAGCCGAGCCGCCATGATCGCGCGGACCGCCTCCGATCGAACGTCCAGCCAGCGCTCACCGTCCCAGCCCTCCAGCTTCTTGCCGATGTCGTCGCAGTCCAACGCGCCGTCGTTGTCGTTGTCGAGGTCGTCCTCGCACTCACCTACGTCGTCACCCTCGAGCTCTGTTGTGCAAGCCAGCAAGCCGAACAGCAGCATCTACGCCTCCTCTGGGCGGAGGGTGCGCCAGCTGGGCGTTCACGAGCGCAAGAAGGCAGCGAGGTTCTCCTGGAGGGCCCCCCGCTCCGGGATCTCCATTCCCCACTGAGCGAGCAACAGCGCGAGCGCGGGTAGCAGCTTCTTCCCGGGATGGGCCCCCCAGCGCCAGCTGTCGAACAGCTACTTCGTCAGCGTGCGGGTGTAGTCCAGGGTGCCGTTGTAGTCGTAGAACTCGCCGACCAGCTCGTTGTCGACGATCTCGATCCAGACGAAGCCCTCGAGCTGGTCGTCCTCGAAGAGCGTGGGCGAGTCCCGACCCTCGAGAGCGCTGGTCTTCGCCGCCGCTCCGCTGACGATGAACTCGGTGCCGCACTGGGGCTCGAGCCACTGGCGGTTGTGGTCATGGCCGCTGATGTAGAGGTCGACACGCCCACAGAGCTGGTCCTCCATGAACTCCTTGACCGTCGCCCCGTTGGCGATGGGCAGCCACTCGTAGCCCTCGTACTCCCCGGCGTTGCCGTGCTTGCCGTTGCTGACGTAGGGGTGGTGGCCGTAGGCGATCTTCCAGTCCGCTGTCGAGCTGTTGATGGCGCTCTCGAGCCAGTTGGGCTGGTCCTCGCCGTTCCAGATCATCACCTCGTTGGTGTCCAGACCGTAGAAGTCGACGTGCTCGTGGCTGTGGGAGTAGTAGCGGTCGGGCAGGTACCACTTGTCCGAGTGGTCCGTGTACTCGATCTCGTAGTCGACCTTGTAGTCGAAGATCGAGAGCTCGCCGTAGTCGTGGTTGCCCAGGACCACGTAGAAGCGGAGGTCGAGCTCGGCATAGGGGGCCTCGAACTTCGTGTAGAACTGCTCGTCGTCCACGCTGTCGACGCCGTCGTTGTAGAAGTTGTCGCCTAGGTAGAGCACGAAGTCGCAGCCCTTGCGGTCGCAGACGTCCTTCACCGCGCCAGCGTTCTGGTACTGGTCGTCGTTGCCTTCGCCGCCGTCACCCATCGCGACGAAGCGGACGGTCTGCGACTGCACATCGGTGTCCGCGTCCGCGTCGGTGTCAGCGTCGGAGTCGGCGTCCGAGTCCCCGTCGGAGTCCGAGTCGGAGTCGGCGTCAGCGTCGGCGTCGGCGTCTGCCTCGACGAGGGCGCTGTCGGCGGGCTCGATGTCGTCCTTCGGCGTGCAGGCGAGGAGCGCAATGAGCATGGGGGTCCCTTCGAGGTGCCGGGAAGATCTCAAGGTATCAACGTGATGCCCATATCCGCCAGCATGCTGTAGAGCAGCGGGATCACGACCAGGACCACGACGCCGATCTGGAAGACGCGCTGGAGCTGGCGACGCTTCACCTCTCGCGCGGCCGAGTGCAGGGTCGATCTGAGCGCCAACAGACCAAGGAGCACCGTCGCGAGCGCCGCACAGAGGGCCCATCGCTGGGTGTGGGCCATGTTCGGAAGGGGCAGCGCCGCGAGCATGCCGAGCATGTAGACCGAGAGTCCGGCGACCTCCGTCGTGATGCCTCGACCCTTGCCCTCGAGCACCTCGACGACCACCAGCGAGGTGAACACGACGCCGAGGACGGCCGTGACCACCGCAGGGATCGCCCAGCCGGAGGGGGGCTGGAGCACGCCGACCACCGCACCGAGCAGCGCCAGGAGCGGGAAGGTCCGCGAGCCTCCGAAGCGGCGGTCCTCGTCCTCTCGGTCGGCCATGGAGTGCTCGCGCTCGAAGCCCACGAGGAGCCCGACGCCCAGAGCGACCGCGAAGGTGTAGGTGAGCTCGATCCAGTTCAAAGCGTGAACACCAGGGCCAGGATGCCCGCCGCGAGCATCGGGATGAAGACTCCGAGGAGGCGGGTTCCGAGTCGGGTCCCGCCGAGGGACAGGCCGAGGCCGACCTTGACGACCGTGTTCGAGATGCAGCCGATCAACAGCGCCGTGACCGCGACCTGGTCAGGGAGACCGTCGGCGTGGAGCTCGGCGACGGTCAGGGTGATGGCATCCACCGAGGTGGCCGCGGACAGCGCCGCTGACACGTAGAGCGCCCCGCTGCCGTAGGCCTCTGTGAGCCAGGCGGTGACGACCAGGACGACCAGGAAGACGGCACCGAACTTCATCGCCTGGGAGAGCGAGAAGGGGTTCTCGAGCTCGACCTCGGGGTTCTCGTCCGGGCTCTGGCGGTGGACGTAGTACAGGACCCCGGCCATGGCGAAGGCGACCAGCCCCATGCTGCCCACGGGCACCAGCGCCGCCCCGAGCAACGAAGGGCTGACGATGGCGGAGAGCACGAGCACCCGCGGGACCATCACCGAGCTCGCCAGGATGATGCCTAGGGCCGCTGTCTGAATGAGCTCGGGCTGCTCCTTGACCCGCCCGGAGAAGCTCAGGGTCACCGCGGTCGAGGACACCAGGCCGCCGAGCAGGCCCGTGACCGCCATGCCCTTGCTGCTGCCGAGGACCCGCACCGCGAGGTACCCCGCGAAGCCGATGGCCGCGATCAGGGAGACCAGCAGCCCCACCCTGAAGGGGTTGACCCGGCCGCCGGGACCGAAGCCGACGTCCGGGAGGATCGGAAGGACGATGAGCAGCATCACCGCGAGCTTGGCCGTGGCGTAGAGGTCGTCTCGACTGACCTTCCCCGCCAGCCTGTGGAGCGGCTTGCGCATCGTCAGGAGCCCCATCACCGCGACCCCCCCCGCCGCGACGAGCCGCCACCGCTGGGGATCATCCGTGACGCCGACCGGCACCATCGCGAGCATTCCGAGCATCAAGACGACCGTGCAGGCGACCTCGCTCGTGATGCCAGCTCGCTGCCCGAGGCGCACCTCCAACAGCGCGGGGAGGAAGAGCACCCCGCAGGTGAGCCCCACCCCGAGGGCTGAGAACCAGCCACCGGCGACCTGCCCGATGAGGCCGAACATCGCCCCGACGAGCCCAACGATGGCAAAGGTCCGGATGCCACCGAACCAGTCGGCGTCCTGCTTGGAGCTGGCGCGTTCGCGCTCGAGACCGACCATCAGGCCGACGCCGAGAGCGACCCCGAAGCTCCCCAGCGTCGCGGTCCAACTCATTCGCTACGCTATCACGATTGTGACAGGAGTGTGACAGACAGCACGCTGGTGCCGCGCTGGTACCATCGCCGAATGGGACTGTTGAGGCTGGAAGAGGACGGGCGAAGCGCCGCCCTGCGGGCCACGACGCTGGTCGGGCGGTCCCAGCGCTGCGACCTGCAGATCGAGGACGGCGAGGTCTCCGGGCAGCACGCACGCATCCGTTGGCAAGGCGGCGTCTGGCTCCTCGAGGATCTCCACAGCAGGAACGGGACCTACGTCGACGGCTCGCGCTTGAACCCACCCGAGCGCGTACGGCTGCGCGCGGGCATGCAGCTCGCATTCGGTCACGTCCGCTCGGCCTGGGTCGTCGTCGCGATCGACACCCCTCCGCTCGAGGCCGTGCCGATGGACGGAGGAAAGGCCGTCAGCGCTGTCAACCGTGTGCTGATCCTGGGCCACGACGAAGAGGTCGTCACCGTCTCCCAGGTCGCGGGCGGCTGGGCGCTCCGAGACGCGGCGGGCAAGACCCGCGGCGTGCGCGACCAGGAGCAGGTCGTCCTCGGCGGCCGGCGCTGGTTGCTCCACCTCCCCGACGCCTGACCGCCTGGTGCTTCGGAACTGCACCGCCCTTGCACGGTCGGGGGGATAGGTAGAGACGTGTTCGCCAATCCGCTCGGACTGATCGCACTGGTCGCAGTCCCGGCGGTCGTCGGACTGCACCTCTTCCGCCGGCGCCACCGCCACCGCCTCGTCTCGGCGGCTTTCTTGTGGGAGGGCGCCGACCAGCGCGCGAGCGCCGGAAGACGGCGGGAGCCCCTGACCACGAACCCGAGCTTCTGGCTGGAGCTGCTCGCGGCGCTGCTCCTCTGCCTCTGCCTGGCCAGCCCCAGGGGCTGCGGCATCGGCGCGAGCGACCACGTCGTGCTCGTGCTGGACGGCTCGGCGTCGATGTCCGCCGTACGCGAAGACGCCATCGACGAGGCCGGCGACCGGGTCCGCGCCCTGCCTCGCAGCGGTCGCGCCACCATCGTCTCCAGCGGACCGAACCCCCGGGTCATCGCCGGTCCGGCGGCGCTGGAAGCAGAGGCGCTCAGCGCTCTCGAGGCCTGGCAGCCCGGCCTGCCGAACCACGAACTGGGGCCCTCGATCGACCTCGCGACGGAGCTCGCCTCCGGGGGAGCGATCGTCCTGATCAGCGACCGCTTCGAGCCCGAGACCTGGCCTGAGCACGTCGGCATCGTCGCGGTGGGAGAGCCAGGCGACAACCTCGGCATCACCCGCTCCTCCCGGATCCGCGCGACGGAGGGAGAGCGCCTCTTCGTAGAGGTCGAGAGCAGCGCAGCGCAGGTCACCAGCACACGGCTCCGCGTCCTCTCAGGAGACGAGGTGCTGGCAGAAGAGCCGGTCCTGCTCGAGAGCGAAGGGCGCAGCGCCCACCGCTTCGTACTGCCCGAGGGCACCGGCTCCGTCAGGGTGGTCCTCGACCTCGAGGACAGCCTGCAGATCGACGACGAGGTCGTGCTGGCGCCTTCGCCAGTCCGCGAGGTCCGACTGGACGTCGATGTGGACGAGGCCACCGCGAGCCTGCTCGGCCTGGACCGCTGGGCGGACCTGGCGCCACGGACCGTGATGTCCGAGGACGCCCACCTGCGCATCGTCGGGCCAGCCACCACCACACCGGACCCGGACACCTGGCTCGTCCACCTCGGCGGCGAGCGCAAGCAGAGCGTGCTGGGGCCCTTCCTCATCGACCGGTCCCACCGACTCCTCGACGGGGTCACCCTGGACGGGGTCATCTGGAGCTACAGCGAACAGCCCCCTCCCGGACGCGCCCTGGTCCGTGCCGGCGACCGCCCACTGGTCACTCAAGAGGAGACGGTCTTCCACGTCGACATCGACCCCCGGGCTTCGACCCTGCATCGCTCGCCGGACTGGCCGATCCTGCTCTCGAACCTGATCGAGCTGCGACGCGACGCCCTCCCCGGCCCGCGGGAGACGAACCTGGTGGTGGGCCAGGACTTTGTCCACATCGGCGCCGGCCTGGGTCCGTGGATCCTCGACGGCGAAGAGCTCGAGGTCATCGGCGAGGACCTCGTCGTCACCGGGCTCGACCACCCCGGGCTGCACCTCCTGGAAGGGCCCGAGGAGCGCATCGAGTTCGCCGTCCGCCTCGCAGATTCGGCCGAGTCCGACCTCCGCGAGCGCTCTTCTGGCGACCGCGAGCCCATCGTCGAGACTGGCACCGTCGCCTCCGAGCTCTCCGGGCTCGACACGGCGCTGTTGCTGCTGGCCCTGCTCTTGATCTGCGTCGACTGGTGGATCCTCTCGAGGCAGCGCTCATGACCGGGCTCCTGTTCCCGGAGCTCCTGCTGCTCGCAGTCCCGGCGGCGCTCGCCTGGTGGTTCACCCGCGGCACGGGACGCCTCGGCGATGCAGTTCGCGCCTCGCTGATAGTGACCCTGGTCGTGGCCCTGGCGGCCCCCTTCCTCAAGCGTCCGAGCACTGGCAGGGACGTCGTGGTGGTGGTCGACCACTCGCGCTCGATGCCCGATGACGCAAAAGAACGCGCCCGAGAGCTCATCCAGCTCGTAGAAGAGCAGCGCGGCGGCGGCGACCGCCTGGGGGTGGTGAGCTTCGGCAGGAGCCCCGTCGTGGAGCAGGCTCCGAGCTCGGAGGCACGCTTCCAGGACTTCGAGAGAGCGGTGGACGCCGACGGATCGGATCTCGCCGAGGCTCTGGAGAGGGCGCTGCAGCTCATCGGCGAGGAGCGCTCGGGACGCATCCTGGTCCTCTCTGACGGCGAGCTCACCGGACGAGACGCCCTCCCGGTCGCGCGAAGGGCCGCAGCGCGCCGCGTCGAGATCCACACACGCAGCGCGGAGAGGCCGGCCGGCGAGGACCTCGCGGTCGTGCAGATGGACCTCCCGGACCGCGTCGATGTCGGTCAGCCCTGGCTCTTCACGGCGTGGGTCCGCACCGATCGGGCAGGCACCCACGACTACGAGCTCTCCCGGGACGGGGTCGTGCTCGCCTCGGGCACCCGCCGCTTCGAGTCCGGCCTCAACCGCATGCAGTTCCGCGACCGCCTCGACGAAGCGGGCGTCGCCACCTACGACCTGCGCATCCTCGGAGCGGACGACCGGGTCCCCGAGAACGACGACGGGCTCGGCGCAGTGCTCGCGGTCGGACCCAAGGGCGTGCTCCTGTTGAACGACAACGGCCAGCCCTCGTCACTGTCGGAGTCCCTGCGGGCCGGCGGTCTCTCTGTCGAGGTGAGCAGCCCAGAGGGCCGCCCGCTGTCGCCCGTTTCGCTGACCCGCTACCGCGCGGTGGTGCTCGAGAACGTGGACGCGGGACGGGTCGGGCACGATGGCCTCGGCGCCCTGGCCGACTTCGTCGAGAACCGCGGCGGGGGCCTCTTGATCACCGGCGGCAAGGCGAGCTTCGGTGTCGGCGGCTACCACGAGTCGCCGCTGGATCCCGTGCTCCCGGTCTCGATGGAGCTACGCCAGGAGCACCGAAAAGTCGGCATGGCCCTGTCCATCGTGATGGACCGCTCGGGCTCGATGTCGATGGAGGCTGCGCCCGGGGTCACGAAGATGGACCTCGCCAACGACGGCGCCGCGGCCGCGATCCGGCTCCTGACGCCGATCGACGCCATCTCGGTCACAGCGGTGGACAGCGAGGCCCATCGGGTCATGCCGCTGACGCCCATCGTCGACCCCGAGGCGATGGCTCGCGAGGTGGCTCGGGTGCAGTCGATGGGGGGCGGCATCTACACCTACAACGCGCTGGTCGCAGCCAAGCGTGAGCTGAAGGACTCGACCCACCCGAACAAGCACATCATCCTGTTCTCGGACGCCGCCGACTCCGAGCAGCAGGAGGGCTGCTACGACCTCGCCGACGAGCTCTTCGCGGCGGGCACGACGATCTCGGTCATCGCCCTCGGCACGACCCAGGATCCGGACGCGGAGTTCCTCATCGAGCTCGCGCGCCGAGGCGGTGGGGAGGCCTACTTCACGACGAGGCCCCAGGAGCTGCCGCGGCTCTTCGCGATGGACACCCTGGTGGCCGCGCGAGCCAGCTTCGTGGACGACACGACCCCGGCCAAGGTGCAGCCGGGCATCTACGGACTCGGCGAGGTCCCGACAGAGGGCTTCCCGACGCTCGCCGGCTACAACCTCTGCTGGCTGGTCCCGGGAGCCTCGCAGGGGGTCGTCACCGTCGACGAGAACAACGCACCGCTGCTGGCCTTCCACCAGGTCGGTCTGGGGCGGGTGGTGGCCTACACGGGCCAGGTCGGCGGGAGCCACGGCCAGGAGCTCCTGTCCTGGCCAGGGTTCTCCGAGCTCTTCGTCACCTCGGGCCGCTACATCGCCGTCAACGAGGAGCCGGGCGACTGGTACGCAGGGGTGCGGCAGGAGGGACAGGAGGCGGTCGTCGTGCTCCAGGCCGGCGGCGAGGTCGAGCTCCCTGCGGTCACCGTGTCCCTGCTCGATCCGGGCGGGGAGAGCCGGGAGCTGGCTCCGGTGCGAGTGGCAGAGGACCGCTACGAGCTGCGGGTACCCCTTTCACAGGCGGGGGTGACCATCGGCACGGTCGTGCTGGACGACACGCCCCTGGAGCTCCCGCCGATGGCCCTGGTCAACAGCCCGGAGTTCCGCCACCAGCGCGACGCGAGCGCCGGGCGACGCACGCTACGACGCATCACCGAGATCAGCGGAGGCCGAGCGGACGGAGCCGTCGAGGGCCTCTTCGAGGGCGAGAGCGAAGGGGTCGCCGCTCGCGTGATCAGCCGCGAACTGGCCTTGTTGGCGCTGGTCTTGCTCCTGCTCGAGATCGCCGGACGCCGCCTGCGCTTCTGGGGCACGGTGGAGGCAGCGGTCCAGGACCTCGCCCCCACGCGGAGGAGCGCGCCTCCGCCCTCAACGCCGAAGCGAAGGCCCCCACCAGGCAGACCGCCACCGGAGGAGCCCCCCGAAGAGCCGCCAGAGGAGCCCGACGATGGCGTCGGCGACGCCCTGAAGAAGGCCCGCAAGAAGGCGAAGCGCAAGCTGGACCGATAGCGCCGCTCGGCGCACCGCTGAGGAGCCCAGAAGCGGCTGCCCTCGTCATCGAGTTAGCCACATCCCCGATGGACAAGCTGAGGCACCCCGCTGTCGCCGCCGCGCTGAGCTTCTTGCTTCCGGGCGTGGGCCAGATGGTGGCCGGCCAGCACAAAAAAGGCGCGGTGATGCTCCTGCTGAGCATCGCCACCTGCTACTTCGCCGGCCTCGCCTGCCCGGTGGCGGCGATCGACGCCTGGGTGGTCGCGGACAAGCTCAGGAAGGGCACCCCCGCTGGCGAGTGGGAGTGCTTCTAGGAGCTACTCGTCTCGAGGAGCGCCGTCGCCACCCTCGACGTAGCCAAGGGCCTCCAGGGCCTGTTGCATGGCTCCGCTGAGCTCCTCGCCAGACCACACGAGCTGCTCTTCCAGCAGGCGCGCCCGCAGGGCCTCCATGTCCTGGCTCATCCCCTGGGCCAGCTCGCCGTTGTCGGCGTAGAGGTTGTCGGCCTGCTTGGCGTCGTCGTGCGCGTAGAGCTCGAAGCGGCCTCGATCCTCGGCGCCCTTGTAGGCGACGGCTGCGTAGTTGGCGATGAGCGTCCAGTCCTCTGTGGTCCAGCGCCCGCGGTGGTCCGAGGAGAAGTAGGTCTCGGTGAACACGGCGGTCTCGCCGGTCTCCGAGAGACCCTCGCGCAGCACGCCCGCCCGGCTGTCCCCGTCCAGGGTGGCGACGCTCGGCACGTCGAACATCTCCAGCAGCGTGGGCTTCAGATCGACGTTCTCGGCCAGCCCCGTGACCCGGTTCCCACCCGCGATGCCCGGCCCATGCGCGATCCAGGGGGTTCGCACGTTTGCGTCGTAGAGGTAGCGCCCGTGCGCGCGCCCAGCCCACTTGGGGCGGTTTATGCCCTCGCCGTGGTCGCCCACGAAGAAGAGCACCCGGTCTTCGCGCCCCAGCTCGGCGAGGCCCTGGTCCAGCTCGGCGACGAGATCGTCGACCATCTTCAGCGCGGCGTCGTACTTGTCGAGATCGGTCGGGTCGAGCATCACGTCGATGCCGAACTCGGTGGGCCTGCGGGCCTGGACCGGCAAGGGCCTGTGGGTGTCGATGACGACCAGCTGGCCGTAGAGCGGCCCTTCGACCCCTGAGGCGATGTCGAGGAAGGACTCGACGATGGCGGTGCCAGGGACCTTCGAGTGCTCCTCGCGCCAGAGCTTCGCGGCCTCGTGGTAGGTGTCGAAGCCCTGTGCCATGCCGAAGACGGCGTTGGCGTTGGGGTTGGCGACCGCTCCGACCGTCGTCCACCCGTCGGCTTGGAGTGCCTCTGCGATGGTCTCGAAGTCGGCGTGCACTCCCCGAGTGGTGTTCATCTTCGGGGCGGGGTCATCGATTCCCAGCGCCAGCGGATAGCGCCCGGTCGAGATGGAGCCGATTGACGGCCGCGTCCAGGGCGCGTTGGTCAGCATGTTCTCGAAGACCGCGCCGCTCTCGGCGAGGGAGTCCAGGTACGGCGTGGTGTCGCGGGGGTTTCCGTAGACCCCCATCCGGTCCGCCCTCAGCGTGCAGGCGATGACGACGATGACCGTCTCGGGCCCCCGGTCGCCGGGGTCCTCGACCACCACGGGTGGGACGGGGTCGCTGCAGCTGCAGCCTGACAGAAGCCAGATCACGGCGCTGACCTAACTCACCCGGGTCGGACCGTGGCAGCCTGGGCTCGTGATTCGACCCCTCGATCGCAGCTACCTCGCGCCGTAGCGCAGCCAGCTCACCAAGCTGAGCTCCTCGAGCGCGATCGAGCCAGCCCCCTCTGTGTCGGTGAGGGTGAGATCGCCGTCGAAGTCACCCCAGATGTAGTCCCGACCCATGTCGTAGCCGTCGACCGTGAAGGTCGCCGAGCCGCCGGTGGTCTTGTAGTAGAAGGCGTAGCCGTTGTGGATGGTCTCGAAGTAGGAGGCCTCCGTGACGTCGTACTCGCCGGCTTCGCTCACGTTGCCGTCGACGACCACCACCACCTCGGCGTCTCCCCTCGTGCCGACGAGGTAGGAGGTCCCGCCGGCCAGCCAGTGGCCATCCTCTGCGACCCAGTCGTCCCCATCGAAGACCGCCGTGAAGTCGGGCTCCCCGGGCTCCAGGTAGCCGCTGCTGTCGGTGTCCCCGTCGGAGTCGGAGTCTGCGTCCGAGTCTGCGTCGATGTCCGTGTCACCCTCGACGATGGGCTCGGGCTCCTCTGTGCCACCGCCGCAGGCGAGCATCAAGACACCAAGGAAGCAGAGGAAGTAGTGCACGGGCCCAGTGTAGCGCCTGCGCGACGACCGGTGGCCCCCTAGGCCCCGAGCAGCCGCCGGACCTCCTCGTGAGCCCGCTCGGCCGCGCTCCGACCGCCATCTGCGAGCCAGGTCACGCCATCCCTCCTGTCGATGGTGCGTCCAGGGAAGTCCAGCTCCTCGCGAAACCAGCGCCGGGTGTGATCGAGCTTCAGGAACTGCCCCTCGGCCACCCCGTCACGGATCACGTCGAGGCCGAGGGTCTCCTCTCGCCGCTCCAGCCCCTTCGCCGCGCGCAGCGCCATGGAAACGGCCTCGTGATCCAGCACGAGCTTCTCGAGGCTCTGGCAGCCCACGAAGTCGAGCATTCCCGCCCCGGCGACGACGTCGTGGTCCGCGAGCGCCGCGAGCAGGGCACCGCAGCCGCTCTCGAGGCCAGCCTGGTAGTCAGGCAGCTTGGAGTCCGAGAGCCCCATGTAGGCATGGGTGGGCAGGCCCAGGTGACGCCCTACCTGAGCGGTCGCCATGTTCAGCAGCATCGTGGTCACCGCGCCCAGCGGGGTCGTGCCGTTGCGCATGTCGAAGGCAGAGGCGCAGGAGCCATGAACAACCGGGGCGCCAGGGGCCGCCAGCTGGTGGATCACGAGGCCGGAGAGGTTCTCCGCCGTGTGCTGGGTGAGCGCGCCAAGCAGCGTGACCGGAGCGGTGGCGCCGGTCATGGGGACCGAGATGATCTCGGCCGGAATCCCAGCCCGAGCGCAGTCGATCAGGGCCCCGCAGGTGAGCTCGCTCCAGGACAGCGGTGCGCTCGGGCAACAGTCGAAGATGGCCAGCGGGCGCCGTCGCAGCGCCTCCGCGCCGCCCCGAACCGAAGCGAGCAGGGCATGCATGGCGCCAAAGGAGCCCTCGTGCAGGGTGCCCGTGACGATTGGCTTCTTGCAGTGCTCCAAGGCCTGCTCGAGGCGACGCCGGTCGGCCTCCTCCTCGGGCAGATCGCAGGGCACGACGCAGGTCGACTGCAGGCCGAAGTCGGACAAGGCATCCGTAAGCCGGGCGAAGCGGGCGCAGTCCTCCAAGGTCGAGGACCGCGGCTGGTGAGCCTCGAAGTCCCACACCCGCACGGCGGCCGAGCCCGGCACGAAGAGCCGCGCTCCCCCTCCGACGACCAGGGCCCCCTCGCCTTCTCGGTCGTAGACGTGGAACTCGCTCGGCGCGGTCTGCAGGGCACCCTCGACCATGCTCGGATCGATCAGGAGCCTGCCCTCGGAAGGCCTCGCCCCCGCCGCGAGCAGGAGCCCGGAGGCCTCTTGGTGCTCGACCACGACGCCGACGGTATCGAGCACGACCCTGGCCTCTTCGAGGACCTGCAGCAGGACCTCGTCGCCGAGTGGGATCACGATGACTCCCGGTGGCCGCAGCCGGCGAAGCCACAGCGGTCGCAGCGACTCCTGGCGCGCTTGCCGGGCTCGCCGCCGGTGAGCGGAACGAGGAAGGAGATCGACTTCTCCGGGTCCATCAGGCAGCTCTCGCTGAGGGTGACGCCGATCTCGGCAGGCTCGAGCAGCTCGAAGATCAGCCGCTGCTCCTCGATGGCCCAGCTCCCATAGCCGGGGCTGCGTCGAAGGGCGGGCTTCGACCCGGCCGCCAGGGCGAGCCGGCAGATCCGACCGTTGGCCCGGTCCGCGAGGTCCTCGACCATGGCCGAGCCCACGGCGTCGAGGACCATGGCCCGAGCTGACTCCCCGCCTTGTGTGTGGGCATCGACGCGGGCCCCGAGAGCCGGCCCGAGGGTGCAGACCGCGAGCGCCACCGGGAGCTGTGGGTCGATCGTCGCCGAGCCCGGCAGACCCTGGCGCGTGCCAATGACGACCAGGGGCTCGACCAGCTCACCAGCACAGGCGAGCTCCTCGTCGATGATCCGCGACAGGGACTCGCGCGGGGGGCGACCACGGACTCCGAGCAGCCGCAGCACCACCGCTCGGGGAGCCTCCACCGGGATGTCCAGGACGCGGCGGTGCATCAGCGCAGGGCGCGGGCGAGCGCAGCGATGAAGCGCTCGTCCGTACCGCAACAACCCCCGATCGCAGCGGCACCGAGGCGAGCCGCTGCGGCCATGTCCCGCGCGAAGGCACCTGGCTCCTGGCGGTAGACGAGCCCCTCGGGGGTGACCTCGGGGAGTCCGGCGTTCGGCTTGATGATCACGGGCACCGATGAGGCCGCTACCAGCAAGGCCGTGGCCTCGAGCAGGACCTCGCTCCCGACCGAGCAGTTGGCCCCGACCGCGGTGGCCCCGGCGTCGGCGAGCACTGCCGCTGCCTCCTCCAGCCTGTCACCCATCATCGTGAAGAAGCCACGCCTCTTCCGATCGAAGCTGAGGCAGACCGTGACCGGTAGCCCTGTCGCCTCGAGGGCACCCTCGAGAGCGCAGAGGGCCTCTCTCAGGTCGGTCATGGTCTCGATGGCGAGCATGTCCGCCCCCGCTGACTCCAGCGCCGCCGCCTGCCGGGCGAAGGCAGCTTTCAAGAGCGCGGGGTCGGCCGTGCCCACGGGCGGCAAGAGCTCGCCGGAGGGTCCGATGTTGCCTGCCACGATCCGGTCTCCGGCAGCTGCGCGAGCGATCTGCACCGCGGCTCGGTTGAGCTCCTCCATCCGCTCGGCGAGGCCGCAGTTGGCCAGGGCGATCTCGTTTCCGCCGAAGGTGTTGGTCTGGACCACGTCGCTGCCCGCGGCGATGTAGGCGGCGTGGACCTCCTCGACCTGCTCGGGGCGCTCGATGTTCCAGAGCTCCGGGGGCCGCCCCTGCCTCAGTCCGCGGGCGATCAGCGCGGAGCCCATCCCCCCGTCCAACAACACCGGAGGAGCAGCGAGGACCGCGGCGAGGTCAACCCCCATCTTGGCCGAGGAGCCTGCGTGTCTCGGTCAGCGCCTCTACTGCGTTCGAGGCGAAGCCATCGGCGCCGATCTGCTCCGCGTAGCGCCGCGTCACGGGAGCGCCGCCGATGACCACCATCACCTCCTGGCGCAGGCCGCGCTCGACCAGCAGGTCGATGACCCGCTTCTGTCCCACCATCGTCGTAGTGAGGAGGGCGGACAGACCCAGGATGCGGACCCCCTCGAGCTCGACCGCCTCGACGAAGCGCTCGTCGGCGACATCACGTCCGAGGTCGAGGACCTCGAAGCCGTTGGCAGCCAGCACCGTCGCCACCAACGTCTTGCCGATGTCGTGGATGTCCCCCGCCACCGTGCCCAGCGCGATCCGGGTCTCCTGCCGGCGTGCCCCGTCCACCGACCTGGAGAGCTCGGGCCGCATGACCTCGAGGGCAGCCTTCATCGCGTCGGCGCCCTGAACCAGCTCGGGCAGGAAGTACTCCCCCTCGTCCCACAGCCTCCCGACCTCTCGGATCCCGGCGACGAAGCCGCGCTCCAGGCAGCCCTCGACCTCGACGCCACGCCGCAGAGCCTCATGAGCCAGCTCGACGGCGAGCTTCGAGTCGCCGTCAAGGATGGCCTGCCGCTGTCGGCGGTGGAGCTCCGCTGTGTCCATGCCTTCTCGCCGAAGGAGGGATCCTACTCGACAGCCCCCCTCAACGCGGGTCGGTCATTTGACCGATGGAGCGGCTCGGCCCCGCTCGCTACGGCCGAAGGATGCGTGTCCACCTGCTCGACGTCGCCCCTCGGCCCGGCTTCAAGCAACACATCCCCACGTTGACCCTGCCGCGGGTGGCGGGCTGCACCCCAGCAGGCGTCGACGTCGCCATCACCGACGGCCGCGTCGAGCCGATCCCGAGCCGCATCGAGGCCGACCTCGTCGGCATGACCTTCAACTGCAACAACGCCCCGCACGCCTACCGCCTCGCGCGGGACCTACGGGATCGGGGGGTCACGGTGATCGCCGGAGGCACACACGCCACCGCGATCCCGGACGAGGTCCTCGAGCACTTCGACGCCCTCCTCACCGGAGAAGCAGAGGGCGGCGCCTGGGCCGAACTGCTCGGCGACTTCGCCGCGGGGCGGATGAAGGAGCGCTACTCCAACCCCGGACCGCCGTCGCTGGCTGGCCTGCGCCCGCCTCGACTGGACCTGCTGTCGCGGCGTCACTGGTACATCGACTTCGCCCCGATCGAGGCCACCCGCGGCTGCACCCACGACTGCTCCTTCTGCTTCAACAGCACGATCCACGGAGCAGGCTTCCGCACTCGCCCAGTGGAGGAGGTCGTCGAGGACGCCCGCCGCGCACGAAGCCGCCGGCTGATGTTCATGGACGACAACCTCTGCGGCAAGCCGGGCTACGCCAAGGAGCTCCTCGAGGCCCTCATCCCCCTGAAGAAGCAGCTCTTCTTCCAGACGCACATGCTCATGGCCGCGGACGACGAGCTCCTTCGCCTCGCCGCGCTGGCCGGCACCCGAGCCGTCTTCGTGGGCATCGAGTCCTTTCACTCCGACAGCCTCTCGTCGGTCAACAAGGGCTGGAACCGCATCCGCGACTACCGGCGCTACATGGACGCCTTCCACGCCCACGACATCTTCGTGAGCGGCGGCCTGATCCTGGGTCTGGACCACGACACCCCCGACATCTTCGACCAGACCCTGGCCGGCCTCAACGCCATCGGGCTGGACAGCGCGGCCATCAACCTGGTCATCCCCTACCCGGGCACAGATGACTTCCGGCGCTACGACGCAGAGGGCCGCATCCTCCACCGGGACTGGACCCGCTACGACGGAGAGAACCTGGTGGTCCGCCCCGCTCTCATGTCGCCGGAGAAGCTCTTCGAGGGCTACCACCACGTGATCCGCGAGTTCTACCGACCCCGCAGCTACCTCCGACGGATGCGGTGGAGCGGCATGCCCAGCCGCTGGTACCTCTACGCCGTGGCCTGGCTCAGGGAGCCGAGGCTGAGGATCGTCAGGCGCGGCCTGCCTTGATCGAGCTGCTCAAGAAGCACCGCTTCTCGCTGGTGGTCTTCGCCGTCGCCGCGCTGTGCATCTTCCTGGACACGCGCTGGGCTCCAAGGCACATGCCGCTGTTGCTCGAGGACGGCTGGGTCGCCGCGGTCTACCTCCCGGTGCCGATGGTCGCGATCTGGTTCCTGGACGCAAAGCGGACCACTGCTGCGCGGGTGGCATGGCTGGTAGGTGCGGCCCTGATCCTCAGCCCCGTGATCTGGCGGACGACGGTGGACGGGGACCTCTTCTTGGAGGAGCCCCTCTGGCTGGTCGTGCCTGCCTCCATCGCCACGGTCGCGCTGGCTCTGGCCCTGCGCCTCGGCGGCGTGCGCGCGGACGACTGGGGCCTGGGTCTCGGTGACTGGCGTTGGTGGGCACCGTGGACCGCGCTCTTGCTGGCCGCCGCTGTGGCACTGTCCGTAGGAGCCGCCTTGTGGATCCCCGGCATGGCCGAGCACTACCCGCTCCACAAGCCCGCCCGCACCGACTTCGGCGAGCTGGTCCGCTACCAGGCGCTGCTCGGCGTCTACATGGTCGGCTGGGAGCACTTCTTTCGCGGCTTCATGATGTTCGGCGTCTCGCGCAAGACCGGGCCGGTCATCGGCGCGCTGGTGCAGGCCATGCCCTTCATGCTGCTCCACCGAGGCAAACCCCGACCGGAGATGGCCGCGAGCTTCGTCGGCGGCACCCTGCTCGCCTTGTTCTGTTGGCGCGGCCGTAGCTTCTGGCCAGCGGTGCTGCTGCACTGGGCGCTGAACATGGCGATGGAGGTCGCAGCTTTCATCATCCGGAACTGAGACCCCTCAGATCTCGATCCAGTAGACGGACACCTCCTTGCCTTCACCCTCGTGGAAGCCCGTGCCCTCGAGGATCCCGCCTGCTGCCTCGATGATGCGCACCGAGCCGGTGTTGGACGGCTCGCAGGTCAGGAGCACGCGCTCGATCCCCAGGCTCCGGGCGAAGTCGACGCCGCCGGCGAGCAGTCGGTGTCCGTGTCCCCGTCGACGCGCAGAGGGGCGCACGGAGTAGCCGATGTGCCCGCCGAAGCGACGGAGCGCCTCGGTCAGACGGTGGCGGACGTTCAGCACCCCCACCAGCTCGGAGCCGTCGAAGGCAAACAGCGACGTGCAGGGCACCCAGCCCTCCTCGATCCCCTCGCCGCGGGCCCACGCAGCGAGCTTCTCGACCTTTTCGGCGTGGGGCCAGGCGCGATCTGGAAAGAAGGCGGGCACCTCGCGCTCCCCCGCTGCGTCGAAGTCGGCGAGGAAGTCCTCCAGCGCGGGCTCGTGCTCGGGGGCGAGTGGGAACACCGGCATGGGCGATGCTACTTCGTGCACAATCCCGTTGGAGGTCGCGATGGGTCTGGTGTTCACCGTGTTGCTCGGAGGCTGCGCTCCCAGGGACCTCGACCTCGACCTGATCGAGGCGGGAACGACGCCGGACGGGGCGATCGTCGTCAACTTCTCGGCCACCTGCGAAGACGGGACGCCAGCGACAGGCATGACCTCTGGCGACTTCGAGATCCACGAAGACGGCGAGCTGGTCTCGACCTACGAGAGCCAGCAGACCATCCTCAACCCCGAGATGGCCTACGAGCTGAGCTCGCTGTTGTTGCTCGACCTGTCGGGTTCGATCCTCGAGTCCGGCAACCTCTCGGCACTCCAGGACGCTGCAGAGGTCTACGTCGACCGCCTGGGAGCGGACATCCCCACCGCCATCTACGGCTTCGACGGGCGCGAGGAGATCATCCAGGTCGTCGACTTCACGACGGACACAGATGTCCTCCAAGGTGGCATCGACGGGCTCTCCGGCTTCTGCGAGGCAGACGACTGCGACTCGAGCACGAACCTCAACGGGGCGATCCTGGCGGGGATCGAGCTCTTGGACGACCGCACGGACACGGCGTTGTTGATCTCGGCGAGCTCCCTGGTCGTCTTCACCGATGGCACCGATCGCGCCACTCGCGCCACCGACTCAGAGGCCATCGCCGCCGTGAACGGGACCTCGCACAACGTCTTCTCGGTCGGACTCGGCGGCGAGATCGACGAGGACTTCCTCACGAGCATCGGCAAGGACGGCCAGGCCTTCGCCCAGGACACAGCGGAGATCAACGAGGCCTTCTCCGAGATCGCCAATGCCGTCGTCGCCCAGGCCAGCAGCTACTACACGCTCGTGTACTGCAGCCCCGCCCGGTCGGGGGAGCACACGGTCGCCATCACCGGCACCTGGGAGGGGCAGACCGGCTCGCTGTCCTACCAGTTCGACGCCGAGGGCTTCGACGGCAGCTGTGACGCCGACGAGGTGAACCCCGCGGAGGCCGGCTGGGACGGTACCTACGCGCACATCAGCGGATGCCAGTCCGCCGGCGCGGACCCCTGCGAGATCGGAGACCACAGCTGGAGCGTCGCGGAGGGCGCCACGTCCTGCCAAGCGCTGGGAGCCATCTCCAACGTCGGCCTGTTGCCCTGGACGATGAGCGCGGAGGTCAGCGATGACCGGCTCACCCTCGTCGCCGAAGAGGAGGACTGCTTCGAGGCGGACGCCAGCGACAGCGATGCCTACCTCTCTGTTGAGCCGGGGGAGTCCCACTCCTGGTCGTTCCGGCTCGAGCACCGCTGCGACGAACACAGCTCCTCGGCCTCGGCCAAGGAGTGCTTCAGTGCCCCGATGCTCCTGGAGTTCACCGGCGAGGAGGGCTTGCTGGAGCAGCGCAGTCTCGAGATCATGTGGTGTACGCACTACTGCGTCATGAACTGAGGGATAGATGTTCTTGCTAGGATCCGCTCTCGCAGCCACCTGGTACGTGGATGGCACCAGCGGTCACGACGACAACGACGGCTCCACCCCGGATCTGGCTGTGGCCAGCATCACCCGCGGCGCCGAGCTGCTCTCCGCTGGGGGCCTGCTGCTCGTGGGACCTGGCACCTACTACGAGCACCCGGTCTTCGAGGGCTAGGGCGGCCAGGTCTGGATCCGCGCCGAGCCTCTCGGCGAGGCCACCATCAGCGGCATGTGGCCAGCGGCTGCTCGCGGCGAGGTGCAGTGGCGCGACGAAGGTGACGGGACATGGTCCGCCGAGCACGGGCTGGCGCTCTTCGGCGCCCTGGACCAGCGCTTCCTGTTCCGCTTCGAG
>PVBE010264563.1_pt1 | contig 94144 bp, 92 predicted proteins | sample 1631181 | NCBI WGS metagenome assembly PVBE01 (sample SAMN08397723, study PRJNA350692) | Marine metagenome, whole genome shotgun sequencing project. | isolation source: water | place: Pacific Ocean | collected 2012-04 | reverse complement strand
CTCCTCCGGGGTCCATCGCCTCCGGCGCTGAACCCCGGAGAGGACCTCGCCGTCGTTGTAACGCCTGATCGTATGCTCAGTCATATGCCTCACTCTTATCCAAGAGCGAGACCCTGTCAGGTCATTTAGGGGGCCACCTCAAGCGCCGACGTCAAGCGGATTGCGCAGTCGCATATTTTCGAGCTGCAGGACCGCATCAAGGGGCTCAACCAGATGGTCGATACGTTGCAGGGGCTGGTGAGTTGCTGCGCCGGCGATGACCGTCCAGACTGCCCGATTATCGCGGATCTTGAAGAGCCTTCATCGGGAAGTGCGTTACCGGCCCCGGCCTCTGTCGGAATTGGCCGCCTGCGTCATCGACCCTGAAGTCCTCTGTGCTCTCCGGTAATTCACTGAACATCGTCGCGGATTGGGGGACGCCGATGGTAGAGAGCTTATCAGGGAAGGCCAAGACGGACGGAACGGTAGAGGGGGAGTGCATCAATGGCCTTGGAGTTCCGGCAGGGGTGGGGATGGCTGGTACTCGCTGCGCTCACGGTTTCCACCATCGGCGATGAAATTACGCTTCTCACGCTTATGTTTCGGACCGCCGAAGGTTCATCGGCATATGGCGTCCCAACCCTGCTCATCGCGGAGCTGCTTCCCGGCCTGATCGCCGCCCCTTGGGCGGGGCGGCTGATAGATCGCAGGGACGCAGCTCTGGTGCTGATCGTCGTCTCGGCACTGCAGGCAGTCGTGATCGCGATCGTCGCAGCTATCCCGCCGATGACCCTCGTCGGTGCGGCGGTTCTGAGCCTGCTGTTCACAATCAGCAGTGCCGCCACCTTTGCGCTCATTCCGGTCCTTTCCGGCGCGCTCGGCATGACGCTGGCGCGCGCGAACAGCTATCTCGAAATCGTCCGTAGTTTGGGCATGCTGGCAGGTCCGGTCGCAGGTGGAATCCTAATCGGTTGGATCGGGGCCAGCAACGCACTTATGGTCGATGCCACCAGCTTTGCCGTTTTGTGCTGCATCGTAGCTATGAGTGGCCTGCGCCGCAGACCCCAGAAGGAAGAAGCGGCAGAGCCTGATCTGTTCGCCGACTACCGCCCATTACTCGGTAATCGAAGAATTATGGTGGTCACGGGCGCGCTGAGCCTGGAGGTTTTTGCCACGGCAATTGCTGACGTCGCTTTCGTTTTCCTGGTGATGATGACGCTGAAGAGCGGGCCTGTTGCATTTGGCGTGCTTACCGCCCTCTGGGCCGCCGGGATGCTCCTTGGCGCGACGATGGCCGAAACCGTCATCGGCAACAGATTGGGAGCGACAGCGTTCGGGACGGCTGGGGTCATGGGGGCGACCATGCTGCTGATCGGCCTAGCGCCAAGCACACTGGCGATCGTCGCCATCGCGTTCGTCGCCGGCGGCGGGGCTAACAGCATCCACAACGTTGCCGTGCGAACGTTGCTCCAATCCGAGTGTCCGCCGGCCCAACATGGCAAGGTTGCTGCAATCTACGGCGCAGTCACTCGGACCGCCACTATTGGTGGATACGTCGCCGGCGGGCTGTTTGTCCCGGATGATGCGCCGAGCGCTTACCTCGTCGGTGGAATGCTGGGCGTTGCAGCGGGCATGGTCGGGTGGCGAGTTTTTAATGGCAAGTGGAAGACGGCTTAAGCCTCAGCCGACCTCTGGAGGTCGCATATACTCCCGGAAATCCTTCATTTCTTCCGCGGTCGGCACCGGCGTGGTAGGCATGAAGCGGATCGTTTCGGCGAGGTCGCGGCGAGTATGGTAGCCTATGATTGAGCCGCCGACGCTCAGTTCATATTCCATGCTGCCTGTGTAGCGATTGGGCATCGCGAGCCCAGGCGCAAAGGCAATCGGTTTGTTCTTGGATTTGCTGCCGCTGACCTCATGCTTGGCAAGGGCAATGCGGATAAACTCGATCGTCGTGAACCCCATCTCGGTCCGCGCCAGATCATCGCGCATCCGTTGTACAAGCTCGGGATTGTCGCGGGCGATTCTGAGCTGCTGCGCGCGAAGCTCCCGATCGTAGTGCTGGTAATTGACCTCGCGTTCCAGATGGGCTGCTTTCAGATCGAAGCCGCCGCTGGACGCAAGTCGGACCACTTCGTCGCACCGCTGGCGCCACGTCCGCAGCAACTCGTAAGCTGCGTAGATCCACATGGGCGAGAGAGCCGTCAAAAGCGCCATCGTCTCAAGCGGTCGATCGTCATCGTGCATGTGCCGCAGAACTTCGCGCTCCATGCCGTTGAGGACATTGTCGATCAGCTCCAGTTGCTGACCCTGCATGACCAGCCAGGGATTGTCGCTGAAACCAGCGAGCGCGTTAAGGGCTGCCGTGAGCTCGGTGGGACCGATATCCTCGGCTCGCCTTGGTCCCGCCTGATCGTCGACTCGAGGCCAGTCATCCTCGCTCATACCGGCGCCTCGCAAGGCTCCAGGATAAGCTGGAGAAGGTCCCCCGGTAGCATTTGTGCGTCGGTGATCGAGAACAGGGTGTCACGCGGGAGTAGGATCTCAAATTCCCCCTGAGCGGCGCCGTCGTGCATGTCGATCGCAGGCGAGCCGGCCGGCAGCCGAAATTCCAGCATGGTGGGGCGGCTCTGGTTGCGGCTGCGCTTGTCGAGGAATGCGTCGCACCAGCTTCGCTCCGTCGATGTCGAGATGTATCCGGGATAACGATAATGCAGGCCCACAAAGCTGGCCGGTGCCCCCTCCAGGGCGCCGCGAACACCCCAGCCATGGCCATGGCCCGACCAGAGCGTCTGCGCACTCAACAGGCGCGACATTGAGAAAACGGCGTCGATGGCGTCGCGTTTTGCACGCGCGCCGGATGAAAACGTGCCGAAGTTCGGATTGTGCGACAGTGCCTCGGTGCGCCCCTGCGCGATCGCATGAAAAAAGGTCGAATCCGCCCCATAGCTTCGCAAGGCCAAGTGCTCTGCCTCGGTTAACTCTCGCTCACGGCCGATCAGGCCGTTTGCAGTTACGATGAGTGCTGTCACAGAAAACCTTCCCCCGCGTGCTCGCGGAACCGCTCATGGTCCCGCACATATTCGGCGACCATCTCGAGCGACGAGTGGCGGCTATGCTCTTTCATCTTGAACAGGTTCGCGCTTTGCCGCCCCGCTTCGGTGAGGAAGCCGGCCCTCAGCGAATGGCCAGAGAACAATTCAGGCGGATAGCCGGCCGCTACGGCTGCGGCCTTGACCACAAGGGCCACGCCCTGCGCGCTCATCGACTTTTCAGTGAGACGACCCTGCGGCGTGAGCTTGCGGAACACCGGACCGCTGCAAATCCCCGCCTTTTCAATCCATGCATTATAATGGTGGACAGGTTCGAGCCTGCGACCATCCAGAATGGCCACGGTTTGGCCATCGCCCTCCTGATCGGTCTTGGAGGAAGGAATCCGGATCAAAAGGCCGCGCGCATCTTCGGCCACCCGGGCGACTGTTACTTCAACGAGCTCGGAGCGTCGGAAGGCGCCTGCCATCCCGATCGCAAGCAGCGCGCGGTCGCGATAGGCGCGCAGGTCATCCCCGGTGATGCTCCTGAGCATGTCGCGCATCACATCGCCATCGGCTGCGCGCTTCTTGTCCGGGAGGTCGTCACGCTTTTCCCGCCGGATCGCGCGCATCGCCTTTTCGAGCCGGGCGGCGTCCGGCTGGGAGGTCGGGGGTTCCAGGTCGGCTGCGCGATGGGCGAACACGATTGCAGCCAGCCGCCGGCCTATGGTCGCCTTGCCAAGCGGAGATGGCGCTTTGCGCGGAAGAACCTTGCCCGTCTTGGTCCGTCGTGGTTCGAGGGGGACAAATCCGGTCTCGGCGAGCAATGTAAGGAACGCGGCCACAGTTGAAGGTGTGGCAGGCAGCGGCCGGTAACCACTTTCGCGACACCAGGCGCAAAACAGCCGCCAATCCGACTTGTACGCGCGCAGCGTGGCATCGGCCGAGGCACGGCCTACATAGCGATCGACACGCTCGCGGTCGTCGGCGGTCAGATCCGGAAGGTAAGGCTCGAGGCTCTCCACGGTATCGAGAAGGACCATCGCACCGGCGAGGACAGCTTCGAGATCGTCAGCTACTTCTGCCGGAGGCGGAGGAGCGGGGGGGACGTCGCCGTTCATCATGGCAATAGTGTCAACCGCGACGGAAGTGGGACTGCCTGAAGGTCTCGCACCTTCATAGGCAGCGATAGAAGATTCACGGCATCCTCATCCTGATCCGCGAGATCCCACTGAAGGTTGAACCGGCGATAGAAGGCCAGGCGTGGATCGTCGTCTTCAACATCCTGCTTGTATCGCTTGAGCTCGACTGGGCGGATGTCAGCATCAGGATGGTGACGCTTCGCCCAATCGACCATGAGGTTGAGGGCGACAGTACCGATGCCCTGGCGATGCCAGGTTGATGGGTCGACAACGTTGAAGCCGTTTGAGAGCCGGACGCCCTGGTGACGACTGAACGAGGCTCCAGCGCGCATCATTATCTTCGCGCCGTCCAGGTCGCGACCCGGAACGAGCTTCAGGGTTTTCGCGCCCTCGACCGCCAGCAGCAGTTCGAGCTGCTCATTCGTATCCGCAGTCTGATGTATGATCAGCGTCACCGGATCCGTTTCACCCTTCACGGTGGATTGCAGGCTGTACCGAGCGACCATGATTTTCGTCCTTGAGTGATCCTTTCGAAGGTATCCAACCCCCTCCTAAAACGCCAGAATGTTTTTAGCAGGAATCAGTCTTATCGCTAATTACGTGCATGGCATTGGCCGCGTGATCGGTCCAGATTCCGAGGGTGCGCCATGTCTGGATTGATTGGCATCCGGTGCCTTTTGTGGTATCAAAATAATACGATGTCATTCTGTGTTCTGATGGTGCGAATATGGTGCAGGTTAACATAACTCCTAACGGGCGCATGAGTTTGCCCATCGACATTCGCAAGCGGCTTGGCCTGGAGAATGGCGGCTCGGTCATCGTCGAGGAAACAGATACCGGCGTCGTTCTGCGCACAGTTACGCAGGCGGTGGCGCGGGCGCAGGCTATCGCCAAGCGCTACACCGAAGGAAACCCCGACGCGAGCGTCGCGGCGTTCCTCGCCGACCGAAGCGCCGAGAGCGGCGAATGAGCAAGGTCGTTCTCGATGCATCCGCCGTGCTTGCGTTGCTCAAGGGAGAGCGCGGAGGAGCGAAGGTGGCTGGGGTTTTGGCGGACGCGGCAATAGGTTCGTTCAATCTGGCCGAGGTGATCAGCCATTTTGTCCGGTTGGGTGCGCCGATCGAGGAAGTGCGGGAGATGCTTGGGGCCCTGCCGATGCGGGTTGTGGCCGCTGATGAGGCGCTTGCCTGGGAGGCCGGCGCGTTGCGCGCAGTGACGGCGGAAGCGGGCCTTTCGCTGGGCGATCGTTTCTGTCTTGCCCTCGCCAAACGCGAAGGCGTTCCCGCGTATACCGCCGATCAGGCATGGAAGACGGTGGCCGACGCCGCCAAGGTGAAAGTGACGGTCATTCGCTGATATGAGTATGCCTTCCTCGTCGGCCGCCCCCGATCCGAGCGCCTTTGTCGCAGCGATGCTCAAACTACCGGATACCGGAAACAAAGGGTTTGAGGGCTTCGTTCGCGACTGCCTCGAGGAATTGCTGGGCCAGAGCTTCCGCCTCATGAAGTCGGGACACCAGCATGGGATGGATGGTGCGAACGACGCACCCGCCAATGGCCTGGCGATCGGCTTTGAAGGCAAGAAATACGGCTCCAGAAGCGACGTTTCGGTCGCCGAGGTCCAGCGCAAGATTTCAGACGCTGCCGTGAATATCGATGCATTGGACCTCTGGATCCTCGCGACGACGACCCACATCACCCGGACGGACCTCGTCAAGTTTCGCGAAGTCGGCGCCGAGCGCGGCATACAGGTCGAGGTTCTCGACCCGTCGGGTCGCGAGGATCGACCCAGTTCGCTCGCGCTCTTGGCTGCGTCCGCCCCCAAGGCGGTCGAAGCGCATCTCGGCGATGATCCGGCGATCACCGGCTATCTTGCCGCGGTCGCGGGGGACGATGACTTCGCGGCAGACTGCGCCCGCGTCTTCGAGCCGTTCCGGCGGGACGACGTCGGCTATGCGTCGACGAGGATCGCGGGCGCGCGCTGGCTCAAGGATGCTTTCGAGGATGATCGCGTCGCGATCGCGCAGCTTCAATGCTACGGCGGTCTCGATGCACCTGGCACGATCCGCGTCGCGCGCGCAGGTCCCAGTGCCGCATTCGAGCAGTGGTGGGCGATGCGGCCCCCCCTCCCCCTCGCAGTGCTGGGTGCCGAGGGCGTTGGCAAGACCTGGAGTTTCCTCGCCTGGTGGCAGGAGAAAATGGCGGCGTCGCCTGATGCGCTTCCGCTCACGATCGTGGTCCCTGCGCGTGGTCTTGTCGCCCCGCCCCTCATGCCCCCGCACCGGTTCCTCGCCAAACTCATCGCGCAGCGCGTCCCGGGCCATGACGAAGATTTTTGGGAGCGCAGGATACAGCTCTGGACCCGCGCACCGGCTCAGGCGCCGCGCATTCTGCTGGTGATCGATGGCCTCAACCAGGAGGTCAATTTTACCGACTGGCAGAAGGTCATACAGCCGTTGCAGGCGGGTGGCCTTGAGGGCCATGTCGCGATCGCCCTTACCTGTCGGACAGAATATTGGGAGGATGACCTCAAGTCCCTCGCCAACCTACTTCCCCAGGCATGGCCGGTGACGGTCGAGGATTTCACGGAGACCGAACTCGACGAAATGCTGGCGCGCCACCGCGTTCCCCGCTCGGAGCTGAGTGAAGAGCTCCTCAAGCTGATGGCGATTCCACGCTATTGCCAGTTGGCCATCCAGCAGCGCGAACATCTTCAGGCAAGCGGCGATATAACGATCGAGCGCCTGATCTACGAAGACTGGCGACACCGGCTTAACCTCCATGGTTCAAATCTCGCGCCGAGTTCTGACGATTTCCATCAATTCCTTGCTCAGGAAGGTAGCAGGCTCCGCTCGGCTATCGAGGACGGCGCCGATGCCGAACTGCACCTGACCCGCAAGGACATGATCGAGGCGCTTGGGTCGGAAAGTGGAGCCGGCGAGCCCGCCCTCCGAACGGCGCTCAGCGAGATCATTTCAGGCAATTGGGTCGATCGGGTTCCCGGGAGCGCTCATCGCTTTCGCCTCAGGAAGGACCGCGTGCCTTTGGCGCTGGCCCTCGCGCTTATCACCGATCTGGATCAGGCCGGGGCCGGACGCGCAGACCGACTGGCGCAGTTCATGGAGCCGCTGCGCGGCACCGACAGGGGCGTCGATATCCTGCGCTGGGCAGTCACGGCCTCTCTCGTGCGCCAGAGCGCTTCCAGCGACACCTTCATGCTGTTGCTGCGCGACTGGTTCTTCCAGCAGAATTTCGGGCGGCGCGATTTTGCTACACTGGAGCGGTTGATACCAGGAGCGCCTGAGCTGTTTCTGGATTTCGCCGAGCAGATCTGGCTGCGCTACAATGGGTCTCTCCGCGACGAGAACATCTTCATTACTGCGTTCGCGGATGCGGCTAAATATCCGGGTTTCCGCGCCGCACTGGGCGAACGCCTGTCCCGATGGCTCGGCTATTATTGGGTCGATGCCAACCGACTTCGGCTGGCGGAACGGGACGCTACCGTGGAGGACGCGCACGCGGCAACCACTGCGACCCTGGAGGACCGGCATCAACGCTGGACGGCCGTGGAATCTGATCTGGCTCCCGCGATCACGACGACGCTGCAGAAGGTTGAGATGCCTGAGCGAAACGAGCGTGACTATAACGGCTTGAGCGCCAGAGCACTTGGGATTCTCTCCATGTTGCCGCGACAGCCCTTCCTGGCCGCAATTGCGAGCTGGGCGGCCTCGCGCGCCATCAGCGAAGCGTTCGGGCCATTTGATGCAATGGGGTGGGTGCTGCGGATCAATCCGGTCGATGGCGAGGAGACGGCTGCCGCCCTTCTGGGGCTGGCGCGCCAACTTATTGATACCGGCGATGACGTCGGACGCGACGTTGCCCGCCTGCTGCTCGACGGCCTCGCCTCACCGGCGGCAACGACGCTGCGGGCAGAGCTGCCTGCGGTGGAGCGGCGCACCTGGTTTGGTCGTCGCGCTACTGTTGATGAAGCAGGTATGGTCCATTTGCCGGAGGATGCGAACGGAAGGACGGGGGACGAACCTCTCGAGAGGTTCATTGCGCTCAAGGAGCTGGCATTCGATCCGAACGTCACCCTTGGTTCCGAGGATCAGGAACTATTGATCGCCGCAGCTAACGAGACCGATGCGTCTACGCTGTTCGTCAGCGCAATGGGTCAGGACTCAGCCGACTATGCGCTGTTGAACAGCCTTCCGGTGCTGGCGCGTTGGGCGCCCGAAGCGCTCACCGATCTGATCCGGCGGATCTTTGCCAGCGCCGAGACGAGAGGCGCTTCGGATGATGGCGATGCCGAGGACAAGCTCGTCCGGCTGGCCAAGGAGATCGGGCGATACTGGCCGCTCCTCAATGCGGAGACCCACGAGATATTCGCGCGATCCGTCGCCCCGATGTTGGAGCGCTCGCTTCTCGACAGGAAGGACAGCGACTGGCTCCATGCCCAGATATCGCGTCTTGCAGGAAAAACAGCGGCACAGCAGATCGCAATCTTCAAGAGCGACCCTCACGGCCCCTGCTTCTATACCGACGAAGTTGCAGTGTTCGCCGCCCCTATGGAGGCTGATTATGAACCCATCCGGCCTCTGCTGGCCGGTGAGCATCGCCAGCATTGGATCTCCTATCTCGCCAGCGTCGATCTGAGCGAAATGCCTCCCAGCCTCGCGAACGACCTCGTTGCCGGCTTTGCGAACGACAGCGATGTTACCCGGCGGCTGCTCTTCCTGATCGGACGCCGCAGCAACCAGCCCCCTCTCCTGCAGGCCCTGGTCAACACTGGCTGGAGCTGCGCCGCCGAGACCGAAATCAATGAGGCGGCCAATGGCTCGCTCGCGCTGATCGCGGCTGCCAGGCACTTCCCTGTACCTGACCTCGACACGCGCATCGATCCGGTCGCCTGGGGCGCGCGCGTTCAGGATGATCCCGGCGACGAGGACGCGCTCAACCATTTCGAGGCGTTTGTCCTGGACGCGATCGGCAAGCAATCCTTCCCGGACGGCTTTGGCAAGCAGGTGTCGTGGCTGAACGCCAATGAGGCGATGCTCGTCTTGGCAGAACGGCGCGGTCCAGCGCTTGCCGCTGCACTCGATGCCTTGCTGGAGCGCGGCGCGGAACATGCTTTCGCGTTCGACAACTTCCCGGTCATGACTGCGCTGCGCGCTTTGATGATGAAGCAGCCCGAAGATGGCGCGAGGATCTGGTCAACGCTCTACCCGCATTACAAGGAGAGCAGCTGGACCAAGATGGACAGCTTTGAGAGCCTGCCCTTCTACAGCGACCGGCCCGAGATGACCCGTCACTGCGAACAGGTTCTCGAAGATGCGAACACGGATCATGCGCTGGCCTCCGTTGCCCGGTGGGCGACAGAGGGCGGGCGCCTGGGTTGGCTCCTCGATCGAATGTTCGTCTGGTTGGAAAGCCAGCTCGCTGGTGACATCGCTCGAGCCTTCAACCTCGGCCGCTTCCTCGACCCTGGACCGGACGCAGAGAGTTTCTGGCAGCGAGCGAGGGCAATCCAGACGTCAGGCTGGTTGCAGGAGACGCAGGACAAGGCAGAGGAAAGCTTTCGCCGGCGAACCGCCGCTGGTCACTGGCGTGACCGGTTCATGTCGGGCAACGACCCGGACAAGGCCTTTGCCTCCCTCACCCTCTTCCTTGCCTGCGCAGATGATCGGGCGATCACATTGTTCGAGCGCGCGATCGCAGCGCGCGGATTTGATGGTCTGCCATTTGAAGAGATGGCGATCTGGCATGCGGCACGTCGGGATCGGGACCGGGTCGAGAAGGAAGCGACCAAAAATCTGGATAAGCGGCTCTATTTCACCGATATCTGCAAGGAAACCCATGCGCCCTGGCGGGCGAAGGCGCGCTCCCTGCCGGACTGAGTCCGGCCGGCCGCAGTACCGCAAAGGAAAAAATGAGAGCATTTCGACGCCGGTTTAACGAAAAAACGTTGAAACCGTAATGAAACGATTTATTTACGGCTCGTGAGGAGCCATTATGCTGTTCGAACTCGAAATTGAGAACTTCTTCTCGATCCGCGACAAGCAGGTTGTCGATCTGCGTGTGGGGGCAAACGCGCCAGATTTACCCGGTAGGCTGTCCCCGATCTGGCCGGGCGCGTCTGATCGAGCGCCCAAGGTCGTGGCCATTTTCGGTCCGAACGCAGCGGGCAAATCGACTATCTTGCGGGCGCTGTCGTTCATCGCCTGGTTCGCGCGCGAAAGTTTCCAGATCTCGCCGACCGGCCGGCTCCCTTATGAGCGGTTCAACAGCGTTGAAGGACAATCAGCTCCGACCCGTCTGAGCCTGTCCTTTGGCGGTCACAGCGAACCAGAGGACGAGACTTCTCCCGCCTGTCGCTATACCTATTCCCTTGAACTGGGCGGTTCGAACGCGGCCCAGCAGGTGGTATCGGAAGCCCTGCACTATTGGCCCGAGCCCGCACGCCGAAAGGTTCGGCTGTTCGAGCGAAGCGCTGAGGGCAAAGTAGTTGCGGCAGGCGCATTCAAGCTCACCGGGTTCCGGCAAGCGCTGGAAAAAGTGCTGCGCCCCAATGCGAGCGTGATCTCGACGCTTGCCCAGTTGAAGCATCCGATCGCTACCCAGCTTTGGGAGGCGGCGAATACGATCTCGTCGAACATCCTGATCGAACGCTCTGACGGCGTCGAGGAACAGATGGTTCGTCACTATGCCGAGAACCCAGGTTTGGTCGAGGCGCTCAACCGCGAGATTGAACGCATTGATCTGGGCATTCGTACCATGCGGGTGGAAAGCGGGCCGAACGGGCCGGTCGCGCTGTTCACGCATGAGGGCCATGACGGTCCAATGCCGCTCGTCCTCGAAAGTCATGGTACGAGGATGTTCCTGCGCCTCTACCCATTCCTGCTTCGGGCACTGGAAACCGGCGGCATCGCCGTGATGGACGAGCTGGACACGGCAATCCATCCGTTGATCCTGCCCGAAATTCTGCGTTGGTTCTACGACCCAAGCCGGAACCCGCACGACGCGCAGCTATGGATGACCTGTCACAACGCGTCTCTCCTTGAGGAACTCATCAAGGAGGAGGTGCTCTTCTGCACCAAGTCGCCGGAGGGCAGAACGGAGGTCTACGCCTTGCAGGACGTCCAGGCTGTGCGACGCGACGAGAATTACTATCGCAAATATCTTGGCGGCACCTACGGTGCCCTCCCCCAGATCGGATGAGCCGCCAGAAGCGCAAGGTCGTCCCGCAGCGCCGCCGTATCTTCGTCGGCTGCGAGGGCGAAAGCGAACAGGGCTATGTCGCGCTGCTCACCAGGCTTGCCGAAACGCAGCGGCTCGCCGTGCATCTCGATGCCGTGCTGCTGCAGCCGGGCGGTGGAGACCCCTCGTCGCTGGTGGATCTGGCGATAAAGCGTGCCGGTGAACGGGAAAAGCGCCACGGAGCTTTCGAAGGGCGCTTCATACTGCTCGATGACGACAAGCTGGGGATCAGTCCCGACCGAGATGCCCGGATCACGCCTGCGGCCAACAAGGCGGGCCTGGGTCTGATCTGGCAGCACACTTGTCATGAGGCTCTGCTTCTGCGGCACCTCGAGGGGTGCGCGCAGCGGCGACCGGGCAGCACCGCTCTTGCGATGACGGCTCTTTCCCAGGCCTGGCCCGGCTATCGTAAGGGAATGCCGGCAGCCCGGCTTGCAGAGCGGATCGACCATGGGGCGATCGCACGAGCAGCGGCAGTTGAAGCCGCTCTTGCTGGCCTTCTCACCACTATCGGCTTTATTGAGCCAGCATGACTTTTAGCAGAAAGGAATTACGATGAATAACGCTGAACTGGCAGATGCACTCGCAGCAGCCAATGGATTGACGAAGGCCGACGCGCGCAAAGCGGTCGACGCTGTGTTCGCCGCCATTACCGACGCGGCGGCAAAAGGCGAGGAAATCTCGATCAATGGTTTCGGGAAGTTCAAGGTGAAGGATACGCCGGAGCGCGAGGGTCGCAACCCCTCGACCGGCGCTGCCATCACCATCGCTGCGGCCAAGAAGCTCGGGTTCACGCCGGCCAAGGCCGTCAAGGACCGGTTGAACGGCTAATCAGGCGCGGGGGCAAGCTGCGGTGCTTGCCCCCTTTGGAGAACCGAATGGAAAAGCCACTCAAGAACGTGGTCGTGCACGCGCTAATCACACCCGCGCAGCGCGAGGCGATGGGCGAGATCCTCGACCGGCTGGTGGGCACACCCATCGAGCGGACGGGCGACATCGCGGTCGAGGTTGGCGGTAAGCGATACTTGTTTAGCGACCAGAGCGGCGGGAGCACCGCGGCATCTGTGGAGCGCAATGGCGGCATCGAGGTCGTTCGATCGCAGCCTCCCTACCGCACCGAGCTGGTGACGAAGATCGCCAACGAGGGTTTGGCGGCCGTGGATCGGAAGAAGCATGGCGAGGAGTTCACCCTGAAGTCCATCTCGTCAGGTTGGGACGGTCTCACGGCCACCGAGCAACGTAATGCTGGCAAGCGCTTCCGGGAGCAGATTGAGTCAGACTTTCCCGGACAATTCGACAGCTGGACTACTACCGACAACGAGCGACATTACCGCCGGCGCTGACCAGTGCTTTGCTGTCGGCTCGTACCGCAGTCCGGTGGCACCTTCACACCCAGTTCCGCCGTTGGACAATCGCCTGAATAGAGGAAGGCTTTGGGACATTCCTGCCGTTCGGCACCACGAAAGTAATGTCCGGTTGCGCTGACAGCGGCCAGTCGTAGATCCGCTAAAGCCCTCTCCGGGTCGTGTGATCAAACATAGCTTAGGAACTCCTCATGAGGTCGCCGCGCGACGGTCCATCGGCCCGCGCCCGCAGGTCTGGAGCGCTCCTCGCAGACCGTGAGGAACAGGCGGAGCTTAGCGCGGGATATGCCAACGAAGAACGCCGAACGCTCGTCCGCCTGCTTGCCCCAGAAGGTTTCCTCCTCGACGCCAAGCATGAACACCGTGTCGAATTCGAGTCCCTTGCTCTTGTGGATCGACATGATGCGTACCGCACGATCCCCCGAGAAAGACGAGAGCGCTGTGGCTGGGTCTACCCCGCCGCATAGCAACTCGTGCGCGCGATCCACGGTTTCAACGATGCAGGTCGCCAGCATGTCGCCCTGCGCATATGTCGAGGACATCGCTACGATGGCTTCGCTGCCGACCGCGGCAAGCAGCGTATCCACCAGCTTTTCGAGATCAGGCTTGTGTGACAGATCGATCTTGCCGGTCGCGATCGCCTTGCGCGTCTCGCCGAGCAGCCGGTTCCACTTCGAGCGCAGCTGATACTCGCGTTCCTCGTCGACGCCTTGGTTGAAAACGACGAGATCCAGCAGGCGGCGATGCGCTGCCGGCTGCCGGGGACTGCTTGTGACCAGAAGAAAGTCCACGATAAGGCGCGCCGCGGGCTCCGAAGCCAAATTTTGGGTTGCGTCCTCTTCCCGATAGGCAATGCCGCAGGCGTCGAAGGCCGCAATCAGCTTTTGGCAATATAGTTGCTGCTGTTTGCTGACGAGGATAGCGATTTCCGACAGGGAAACGCCGTCATTATCAGCGAGCTGCTGAACCCGGGCCGCGATGCCTTCGGCCTCTTCTTCGTCGTCCGCGAAATTGAGGATGGCGATCGACCCTTCGTTCCCGACGATGTCGGCATCGTCCAAGGCGGCGAGCGGGTCCATCACCCGCACCATTGCATTCTGCATTCGCCGCAGGGTGGGTGCGGAACGGAAATTCTGGTAGAGATTGAGCGGGTGTGCAGTGAAGTCGTCCGCGAACGTCTGGAAAATGCCTTCGAGCGCGCCAGCCCAGCCCATGATACTCTGCTTGGTATCGCCAACGGCGGTCAGCAGGCATGTGGATCCGCCGAAGCAGGCGGTAATGAGCGCATATTGATCGGCTGTGCAGTCTTGGAACTCGTCCAGAAAGACATGGCTGTAGGTCTGCCGAACGGCGTTGCGGGCGATACGACTATTCTCGATGATCGTCTGGGCGAGCGGCACCATGTCGGCGAAGGTGATCGATGTTCGCTGAACGCGCCGCTGGCCGATCGAATAATCCGGGTCGAGCGCATTCGCGCCCTTTAGCACCGGGCGGAATTGGTCGATCAGACGCTTCGCGAAGGCATGAAACGTATAGCTGTCTAGCCGCGCCCCAAGATCGGCTCCGCAGCGCCGCCGGACTCGTGCTCGCAGATTCTGGGCCGCGTCGATCTTGAAGGAGATGGCGAGGATGCGGCGCGGATAGCGGCAGGTCGCGGTGCGCAGCAGGAAGTCGGCGCGCTGGGCGAGCATCTCGGTCTTGCCGGCGCCGGGACCCGCGGTGAGCGCGAGATTGCGAGCCGTCTCCTTCGCCGCATCGAGCGCATTAGGCTCCAGGACCAGCCCATCGGATGGCGCCCAGCGCGCGATGGGAATCATTCCGGCAATTCCGCGAGCTTCTCCTCGATGCGGTCGAACATTCGGTCGAGAACCTCGGGCATGCTTTCGAGCAGCGCGTCGTCGTCGAGTTTGGCCATCGCCCGGATGTGCCAACTCGGCTTGCTGCCGAGCTTGAAACGTTCCTGATACGCCCCGAACAGTTGCTGCTGGGCATCGTCATATTGACCGCCGAGCGCGTCGTGTGACTTGCCGAGCACGGCGTCGATCGTGCCGTCGTCTGGATCCTCGAGTTCGGCATCGGTCAGGCCATAGGCGTCGGGAAACGCCTCGATCATCATGAAGTCGAGGTCGAGCGGAGAGGAAAAGAACACCGCATTCTTTTCCAGCGTGGCGATCCAGCCATCGTCGTTGAGCATCAGGCCTTGCTTGCTGTCCCACTTGGGAATCGCGTCCGCACCTTCCTCATCGAAATCCACCGGGTCTTCCTGGAATCGCAGCAGCTGCTTCGCCGCGTATTTGATCCGGCCCCAGCCACCCTGGTGGCGCGCGAGGTCGAGATCCAGCAACGTTACGAATGGAATGCCGAGATCGCTCAGCAGGCGCCAGAAATGGTTCACGTGCCGTCCACCCAGCGGAACGACCGAGATCGAGGCATCGTCGGCCAGGATACCACGCGCCGCGAGCAAACGTGGCAACACCACCTCCTCGCTGTCTCCCTCGCCTAGGATCAGCAGTCTCGCGAAGTAGAGCTCGGGAAAGGCTTGGATCGCTTCCCGGACATATTTGTGCGCTTCGGCCCCGCTTGGCATAGTGATCCGGGACACCGTAGTGCGCCGCTCCTCGTCGAGGCGCAGGTAGCGGATGCTCTCCGGTTCGACGCGGCGCAGCAGCGAGGGAGCATGGGTCGCGATAACGGCTTGTGCATCGCCGTCTTCCGCGAACTCGCTCAGCGTCCGTAGAACGCGACCAAGATAGTGCGGGGACAGGCTGTTCTCGGGCTCTTCGACCGCCACGAGTGTGAAAAGCGGTGGGCGCAGCTTGTCGATGTCGAATGCATTGGTGTCGCCGGCTAGCACTGCATTGCCGATGGCCCGCATCGCGAGAACGAGCGTAATGTACAGCAGGGATTGCTGACCGTCGCTTAGTCGGGAGAAGTCGACCTGCGGCGTACCGTGACCGGGCGCGAAGCTCAGGCTGAGATGCCGCAGCAAATTTTCGATTTCGCTCTGAGCGAACGACAGAGTCGGATTGGCGTAAAATTTTCCCTTGTGAAGCGATTCCCAGAGCTTGGTGACCTCATCACCGATCCCCTTAACCGACGCGTTGCCGACGAGCGCTGCGCTGATCTGCTCCGTGAGAGCCGAGATCGTCTGGCGCTCCGCCGACCAGTTGGCGGCACGAAGTGCGCGGCCGAGCAAAGCGTTGGCGGCGTAAGAGATATGGTCTGCGGGATTGCGCCGAGCTGGCAGGTAATGGACCTGCACCGCGGCCCGGTCCTGCTTGGAAACCCTGCCTTGGACGGTTGGAACTCCATCATCATCGACCTGCATCACATGGGTGAAGCTTTCTTCGATGTCCCCGTCCTCGTCGAGGCTGGCTTGGAGGCGGAAGCGAATTCGAACCGACGCGTCGTCTGTTTCCATCTGGAGATGGGAGAAGTTGCCTGCGACGGCCGGCATTGTGCCGTCCTCTGCCTCATCGGCATCGGCATCGGCTAACTCGGGGAACTCGAAGTCGGCCTCAATCCACAGATCTCGCGTCGAAGGTGCGTCCTCCGGGTCTTCATCCGATGAGATGTGAAAATCCGACGTGCGGATCTTACGCTGCGCGGGGTCGAGACTGAACATTCTTCCGAGCGCCTGCAAGACCGCCGTCTTGCCTGAGCCATTAGGGCCCAAGATGAAGGTCGTATTTGCGAGCGAAATTTTCGTCGCTTCTGGTCCGAAGCAGCGGAAATTCGACAGTCTTAACTCCACCAACTTCACGACAATCCCCTTTATCCAATCCGATGCCGCGCACTCTTATGCACGCGATCCTAGCACTCAGGCCGTATCGGCCACATCCCGTTAAATGCTTGATTTCCAAAGGTTAATCGGAACGATGTTGTCGTCTGGTGTCTTTTCCACTGGCAGCGCGAGGCCAGAGACGTGCTCGAACATCTCGGCCTGCAAACCCGAGGCATCGACCATGCGGGTCAGTGAACCGGGAAATGCTGCCTCGAGGGCCTGCAAAGCCTTGGGCAGGAGTTCGGGCATCTCTGTGGGGATCTGATCGTCGAAGCGCTCAGCGCGCCTTTGGCCGGTCTTGCTAAGATGGATGTAGCCGGTCCGATACTGATCCGGAGAAATCATCCTAAGGTCATAGGCTCGCCGCAGTATCGCAGCGGCTGATACCTTCCAGCGGAGTTTCAGCGAGAATATGGCCGACCAGTCTAGGAGGCGGCTGCGCGGAAACTCATGGATGAACGAAGAGCGGGGCAACAGGAAGGCGCTGGCAAACCGGTTTGCCTGATCCTCAGTTACCTTATCGCCGGTTTGAATGCCTCGATGCATGATGAGGTGCCCGGCCTCATGCGCCAAGTCGAAACGCAGCCTGCAGGCGGCAGGCTTCGCCTCGCTGCGGATGATCATTGGCCGAACACAATCTATTGAAAGAGCGTCCACCCGTTCGGACACACCACTGAAGAAGCTGACCACGGCCCCAGCATTTTCCACAACCCGCATCATGCTCGAGATCGGACCGGTTCCGAGCCGCCAATGCTCACGCGCATGATCGGCCGCGGCTTCAATCTCGGCCGCGCTGGCCACCGGAATATCGGGGAAAGACACGGTCGGAAGATCGAGTTCGTGGTCTAGCCTGCTAACGAAACCGTCAAGCAGGGTACCGCGCGCCAGCACCTGGCTGACGACGGACACGGGTGTCGTGCGCTGCTTACGGAAGTGACACTGCTCCGGACTAATCCCCGCCGATGCCGGGATCGCGAAGAAATGCTCCGCAATGCCGAGAGCTGCCGCGAGCGCGGCGCGCATCTCGTCGGTGGGTACCTTCAGCCCTTGCTCAAGCTGGTTAAGATACTGGCGTGTGGCGCTGACCCGCGCACCCAATTGGTCGAGCGTCAAGCCCAGCGCCACTCGAGCGAGGCGCAAGCGCTCCCCGTGGAAAGCGGAAATGACCATTTCATTCCTTGCCGTTTGAACGGCGTTACTCGCCTGTTTTCGTCTTACGATCGCGCACGCCCACGCTGGGGGCATCGAGCTCAACAGACTCGGTCGCTGGCATACCGATGCCACCAGTGAATGCGTCCAAACCGAGAGGCACATTCCAGTTCAGCACAGCCGTCTCACCGCGCAGGCCGACGAACTTGACGGCGAGAGCGCTGCCATCGACATCGGTCTCAACCGCAAAGCGGTAAGCGAGATCGTGACCCTCATCGCGCTCATCGAACGAGAAGCCAAGCTGGTCCAGCTCGCTCAGGCTCTGATGAAGGGTACGGGCGGTTGGCTCTTCCGCCTCACCGCGATAAATGCGAACCGGCACCTCGCCGATCGTGAAGATCAGACGGCGGGAGCGATCGATCACGGTCAGCCAGGGAAAGCGCTGGCCGTCGAAGGCCGTGAGAATACGGTATCGAGCGAACTGGGATGCACGGCACCCCAAGGTCCAGCCATCGTCACCAATGTCGGAATCGAAAAGTTCGACAGCCAAACGCCGAGCCTCGAGGATCATCTGCCCGACCGCAACGAGGCGCTCTTCGGTCAAATCCTTGTGTCTTGGTCATGTCGGTCGGCCCTCGTCATCGTTTCAAAGGCACTATGGGCTAATTGATAAATCTGTCAACTAGAAGCAAATCTGTAAACCAGCCGATTGACGCTTTGGTATGGTCCCATGCGGCATCAGCGCCAAAAGCCTAGGCGACGATCAATGTTCTCCAAAAGATTGCACAGGTCGATGGCAGGTTCTGACATAAGTTGCTGTTCATGACATACCCTCTAAACGGCTAAAATTGGTCGATCACCGCCACCCCGAGCGAGGCAAATTTGCGGGAACTGGCCGTGCCTGATCAAGAGCAAGAATGCCTACGCTCAGAACCAGATTTCCACCATAAGACCGAAGTGGCATCGGCACGGTTGAAATAAGGGGATTGTGATGAACGAGAATATCCTCGTTGAATTTGAAGATGGCAGCGCGATGGTGTTCGCACCGAAATCATCGGTGCGCATCGCCAATCGCGGGCCGAGCTCGGTGCCCAAGAAGGATTTCGAGCAGGTGCGTACATATCCCCCTGAATGGGTCGGTTTCGGATCATTCGAGGCCCGCATCCTTTCTGCCGGGCAGCGCGTCGAAACCTATAAGGGCCTTCTGACGGTTGCCAGGATAGAGCATGGGGTTGATCTGCCTTTAGGCATCGTGGCCGATGAAAGGTCCACGCCAGATCCTGCCTGAGTTTGAAGTTTCCTCCCTTCTGCGCTATGTTCGAAGCGCACCGGAGAGAACGATGCAGCACTTCGATTGGAATCTCTTCAATCTCACGCGAGATCAACTCGGCGGACCGCTTTTTGGGTTCGTGGACGATGATGCGGACGATCCGACAGGTTTCCAAGAGGCACAGCCGCTTCCTCAGACTGTTGGAGGCAAGATCGCTCACGGCTTTGCGTACGTGCTGCTTTTGGGCGTCATCGGCTACATGTTCGTAGCGCTTTGACATCAGTCACGCAGGTTCTTGTCCTGGAAGAAACCGACATTCTGGTTTTCGCCTGCCTCGGATTGAAGCGAGGAAGCAGCCTGCACGTTGGTAGTACGAACGGCCTGCGCTGACCCTCGTTCGCTGGCGCTTCTTTTTGCCCCTGCATCGATTAGCTCCGAGGCTTTGTGCGGGTCGCCGCGGTCCGGCCCGCTGGGAAGCTTCGGCGGCACCCGTGGTCGATAGGCTCCCGCGACATCCGATGCGTCTGTGGTATCCGGATGCCCAACATGCACCAAATCGGGTTCACCCAGACGATCTGCGACCTCGGCGCGAATGGCTTCCTGGCGGCTTTCCATCCATCGCTCGATCATTTCTTGCCGGACCTGTGCCTGATGCGGCGTCAGCACGGTAGCCCAGAGTTCCGGCGCATCGAGCCCCCTGCTGGAGGCCTGCTCAGTCCGATACCACTGCGCAAGATCCTGGCTCAGATTCTGGCTGAGACTGAGGCCGTGGGTCTCTGCATAACTCGCATCGCGCGACAGCTGCTGGGATAGTTCCTCGAGCTTCCGCGCCGTCTCGGAGTAAGAATTCGCGCGTGCGAGAGCCTCCTCATGCGACATGGAACTGCTCGCGGTTGTCGATGCGCGCGAGAAGGTGCCTGCTTTCTCATAGGTCCCATCAGCCTGTGATGCGCCTGATCCACTCGAATGTTCATCTCGAAAGTTGCTGCTCGCGGAGCTCTGGCTTTCGGACGTCCGATTGTCCGAAGTAGAGTGTCGTAGCTGGTCGGACTGCTGTCCCTGAGAACCCACCTGAAGTCCGAGTGAGGGAAGAGCACCGCGAAGGCCTTGTTTGCCTCCCCCTCCGCCGGAAGTTCCTGCCGACAATCTCCCTCCGACGGTATCAGATACGGTTGCCGACCGATCTCGACCGTTACCTATTGTGAGACTCTGGCCTGTTGACGACCGCTCGTCGAAGCCCTGGCTGCTCGACGCCGTGGTGCGGTCGAATTGATCGACTGAGGTGTTTGCCGAGCGGCCAGCGCTGGAGTCCCATCCAGAGGACGTTTCCGTTGACCGGCTCGTGCCGCTACGATCAGTCTTGGTCCAGGTGATCAGTTCCTGGGCGGCATTTTCATAGGCCTGGGCTTGACGATGGGCGCTGCTTGCCATCTCACGCCATTCCGCCACATTGCCGCTCGTCGCCGTCGGGGTGAACCCGAGCCTCGATATTGCCGCTCCGGTGTCGATCACCTCCTGACCGTTGCCAAAGCCAGTGACGACGGCACCATTGTCCTGCCGCCAACCCGTGCTCGCATTGCCGCCCATATAGCTGGGCGCGGTCGTCCATTGGTCGCTCTGCCGCATGTTCGAGGTCGCATTAGCCCAGCTGACATTCCCGTAGGAATAATTGCCGGTAGTCTGTTCCACAGCCGCGGCCTCCGCAGCATTTTGCGCCGGCGCCAGCATGCTCGTAGCCTGCCCCGCGATGGACATCGCTCCCCGTGCGAGCCCAGCAGCAAGGAACGGTATGCTCATGAGCATGAAGCCGGCGATCGTCGCGGTTTCGGAATTGACGGCCCCGATGCCGGCATAGCTCCCAAGGGACATCCCACCCCCCGAAAGACCGCGGACGGCGCTCTCGGCGCGAGTCATGCAGACCATATGGAGGATCACGTAGAGCGGTCCCCAAGCAGCCAGATAGAAGAAGCCCATGGCATAGCCGCGCAGGGCATTCAGGCCGGTCTGGGGCATCATGAACAATGGGAAGATCACAGGGAACATCGCGAAGAAGACAACCGTCAGGACAATGTTCAGGATCGGCACCCAGGCCATCGCCTGTTGCGCAATCGAATTGTAAGTGTTGCGGGCCTGAATGTCGGCTCGGGTAGTAGCAAAGGCATCGATCGACGCACCAGCAGTGCTTCCCGACATGCCATCCCGCGCTTGCATGAACGCATTGATCGCGCTGTTCTGCCGCATCACGCCCACGAAATTATCGCTGTTGCCGGTGAACGCTGCGTTGATCACTGGAACGTCATGGGTGAGCTTCGCGGCCGCCGCTTCGTTGCTGAGCCTTGGATACACAATCTTGCCCCAGATCGCCGCGTTGGCCTGGATCATGGTTTCCCACTGCCCGCCCAGCGCCTGGTATGCGACCCGGCAGGTAACAATGTGACTGCTTACCTTCCCGCCGGAAGCTCTCTCGAGCCATTGCTGGGATCGGGCCTCCGATCCAGGACCGATCGCCGTCCAAAGGTCGCTGGCCTTCGCCAGATCGGTCAGCGATTTGTGGTGGAGGAGCACGTCACCGAAGACACAGTTCTTGAAATGCTGCTCGAGATTGGTCGAAAATTCGGCGTCGCGAATGGTGAAGTTGCGCGTGGCATCGAAGAGGCGCGCGCCATAAATCATGCCATTCGACGTGTAGTTGAGCTCTCCGGGCATAACGAACACCGTCTCGGCCGTCCGTGTCAGCCAGTCTCCGATCTGTGTCGTGAAGCTTGAAAGGACCCCCAGGCCCAGGGGCACGTTGTCGACAGTCGCTGGCGCCAGGGACGGGTTGATCCTGTCGGTCACCTTGATGTCGACGGTGGGGACCATCAGGCAGAGATAAATTGCTGTCGCTCCCAGGAACCAGTTGAGCCACGCCTTGTAGTTCAGGCTGAAAGCGACCGTGATCAGGGAGTAGATCAAGCCCATCACCATCACCACCCGGATCAGGGACTTATAGCCCCCTCCCCCCGACCAGGCGGCAACGGCGTTGAACGTGTTGACGAGATACTCACCGCCGCCAACCGTAAAGACCTCCAGCATACCCCCCTCCCCGCCTTACATCAGGCCCTGGACATTGAGGCTCCGCGAAAAGCTGAGTGCTGCCTGCATGCCCGGTGACATCGCGTTCTGCAGCGTGGATTCGAGCATAACGCTGCGGTTGATGATCATCAGCGTCTCATTGAGCTTATTGCTCAGCTTGATGTCGCGCTGCGCGAATTTCGCGCGCGTCGCTGCGATTTGCTGGCGCCACTGCGAAGCGGTTTCCTGGTCGGCCGTCTGATAGAAGACCTTCGCCTGCTCAACCCGGTCGAGTATGTTGTCGACCATCGCGTTGAGCATGTCGATTGCGACGATCTCGGAGAGCGTCTGGATCTCCCCGTCGGCCAGCACCTGATGGGCCATCGCCTGAACCGCGAGGATTTTGTACAGCGGGATCGTAGCGATGTTCAGAAGCTGCCGCTCCCCGGCATCTAGCGCGGTGTCACTGCGGATCTTGCTGCTGATCGAGGTGATCATCGCTGAGATCCGCGGCCGCAATGCAGCACTCGCGGGAACCGTGAGGGCTTGCTCGCCAATCGTCGTGCAGTCCGAGTTCGTACATTTGAGGATCTTCACCGCCGGCGCGTTGGCAGTGCCATCCAGGAGCGCGGTGACCACCGCTTCCTCGGCCGGGCCCACGATATCCACCTGCGGCCCCTGATCGCTGCCAGTTGGCGGCCGGGTCACGACCGTGCCCACGATCGTCATGATGTATTCCGAGAATTCCTGGTCGAAGGCCCCGAACTTCTGCGATTTGCGCAGCGCCTCCCAGGTGTAGTTGTGCGGTTCGCCGATGAGCTGCTCGCGCATTCGCGGATCATTGTTTCGGGCAATCGTGCTGTCGCGCTGGCCACCATTATTGCAGCCCTGCCGTGCCGCCGCCCAGTCGGAAAAGATGCCCTGGCTGTTCCCTACCGCCTCGCAGATCGTGGATCGTGTCGTCTCCATCTGGGGCCAGATCCCGCCAACCAGAGCCTGGGCGGTCTCACACGAGGAGATGTTCATCTGGTTGAGGAGCTGCGCCTTCTGGGAGAACTCATCCATTACCTTGCCGATCTCCGGCGACACACTGTCGATGGCGAGCTTGAAGGCGAAACCAAGCGCGTTGTTCGCCGTCGCCTTCAGCATCGCAACGATCTCACTCGCGTTGATGAAGGAGAAGGAGCCTGCGAACAGATCTATGCCGCCGCAGCCCGCTCTGGCGCTCGGTAATTGCAGATTGAAGGGAGACACGCTCTTCTGGGGGAAACGGGTCCAGACATTGCCGAGCGAATAGTAGCCTGCCGATTGCCCCTGATAGGCGGACGGGCCGGTGACATTGGCAGCGCCCCCGGCATCATTGAAGAAGCTGTTCATCTCGCCGGCGACATCCGCCCGCGCCACGCCTGTAAGCGCGAGGTTCGAGGCAGCGAGCAACGCTAGCCCGGTGGCAGTACGGGAGACCATACGGCCAAAAGCGTTTCCTCGTATGCCGTTCATCAGTAGTCGCTCCCCACCTTGGTGTTGGTCAGCGTGAAGATGCGCTCCATGATTTCATCAGCGCTGAGGATGAGGACCACGACATCCCGCGTGATCAGTTCGAGATATTCGCGGCTCACCCCGGCGCTTGAGATGGTGAGCGGTGACCGAAGCACCGGCTGCAATACGACCTCCCGGTCGCGCGAAAAGCCGATCAGCAGGAGGATCGCGGCCAGAACGGCCAGTGCGGATGCCGCGAGCAGCAGCAGGTTGCGCTGCTTGAGGAGGCGCTGGTTCTGCGCGTGGCTATAAGCGACTTCCATGTCAGCCTGCCATCAGCCGGAGATATGAGGGTGGCGTGGCCCGCATGCCGGTGAAACCGGCTGGCAAATGCCAATAAGCCAGATGAAGCAACCACGACGCCGTGCGCCCTGCTTTCGCCTTTCTAAGACCCCACCAGCCCGCAACCGCGAGTATCAACCCGATGAGGATATGCTGAAACAGGATGCCCCAGGTGAATGGGATGACCATCGCCAGGAACTCATCCAGCGTCCACAGCCCGATCAGCTCAGGATCATCCAGATGAGACGGTATGCCGTATTTGTCTCCGGCCATTGCACCACCCTCCCCCGCCCGGATCAGGGCTGCTACCCTGACCGGGGGAATGCTTGCGTCAGATCGTGGCGGTGACCGTCGAGGTGACGATCGGGATACCGGTTCCCGCGCCGACGCCGACGCCGACCGGGATGGCAACCTGGCCGAGGCTGAAGCGTCCGGACGCCAGGGCGACGAGCCCGCCGCCGAGCGACAGAACGGTGATGATCTTGCCGCCCGACCCCTGGAGGAAGTCGGTAAACATGGTGAGCGCCGTGTCGAACGTGGTGTCGGCACCCGCATGGGCCGGGCCGGCGAACCAGAGGAGCGCGAATACGAGCGCGGCGATGGCGATGATCGCCAACTCCAGTCGCCGACCCTGCTTGAGTGTTGCTTGCATCGAGACAGATCCCTTGCTCAGGGCGCGGCCATTTCCCCGCCCCTTCGGAAGGGTGCATCGGAACCGCGGACGCTCAAGCAGCGGATGAAGGAGCTCGGTGGGAAGCCGCGCGATTTCCTCAAAAGGAAGGCAAAAGGCCAAGGACCCGAATCCGCTGTCCCTCTAACTGGGACATGGCGTCCCAAATTTGGGACGCGGTGACCGCGATGCGGGGACAGTCCGTCCCAGAACCTTTTCTGATAGGAATGACGACCGACACCAGACGAAATTGCGATTCGCCCAGCATCGTACGGGGTGAACCTTCCCATTGATTGTAAGGTAGTATGACCTCGTGTAAGAGGGGGTGAGGAATGTTGGCTGCCGACCCGGATCGTCAGGAACAGTTAAGTTTGGCAGGAACGGATTGATGGCAGGTGATACGCGCAGTTATGCGTTGGACGTGTCCGAACTTCTGTTCCGGCTCGCGAGCGAGAGCCTACGGCTGCGCTCGAATGAAACCCTTCGTTTCGAGACTGTCGCTAGTCTCGTGAATGCCCGAATTCCGGCACTTCCCCTCACCCGTCTCGACCCCGCAGATGTCCGCGCGCACTTCAACGTAGTCGAATCCAAGGGGCCAATCCGCATTCATTTGAGCATTCCGAGAGCGAGCGCAGACCGACTGGTGGAGGAAAAGCGTCGTTTCGCTAACCTTCTCGGGATGACCCTCACCATGGGCGACATGCTCTCGATCCTATTTTTCGACTTCGTCGCTGAACATCATTCGAAACGCATACTAGGAAATATCGGCATCGAAGATGTCGTAGACTCCTAAGATCAGGCTGCAGACACCGCGTATAGCAACGATCTGTTACAATCGCGGTCTGTGCGATAGTCCGATCCGACGTGAAAAGCTTGCCAAGGGTACAAGCTTTTGATCTTGTGGTGACATAGTCCCACCCAGGACAGGGGGAATATGTCGAGCCTAGCTGCGATCGAGCCTATAGGGGGAGCCGTCGCTCAGGAAGCGGATGGGCACCTGTACATCGCGCTCATCCAGCGCGCGATGCAGGCAAAAGATATCAGCCTACGTTCCCTCTCCATGAGGGCTGGCATCAGCAAAAGCAGATTGGGACGGATCCTTCACTCCAACTGTGCAGAGCGTGCGTCGATAACGCTGTCCGAATTCCGCGTCCTGCTTGAGGCGCTGGAGATCGATTTGATCCAGGCGATTATCAAGGTCGAGAGTATCCGCGATCAGAAGGTTTTGGCGGATGAACGCTATGTTGCGCTCATCGCGATGCTGGCCAACCTGTTCAAGGAACTTCCCGCGAGCCTCATTCAGGCTCTGGCGGAAATCGATGGGCTGGATGGCTCGGAAGTCCGCAAGGACTGGGCACCGCAATTGCAGACCGTCGTCATCAAGCGCATGGTCCATGAAGTGACCAATGTCCTGCGCCGGCGCGAACAAATATTTGAAGATCGATACGATCTTCGTGGGTAGCCGATCAACTGGACTTCGAGTGTCCGCGAAATCACTAAGTCGAAATCTTCGTATCGTGCTGTAGAGAGCAATGTCCCCGAAAGCACTAATGGGCAAAGTGTCTGTAAAAGCACTAACCCACGACGGTTTGTCTCCGATATCACTATAAAAACTGTGCAAGATCACAGAGTTCGTCCGCGAAAGCACGAATCCTCACACTCGCATGATCGTTGTCGGCCGGTAACAGTGTGGTCGCGAATCCATATCAGCCCGATTCTGTCCGATCGATGTCGGACCGTGCTGGCATGGGAGTACGGCCGCGTTCACGCTCGCGCCCGCTGCTCATGGACCAAAGTGTGATGGAGTGGCCGTGACGACATGAAAAACCCGGCACTAGGCCGGGCTTTTCGGGGATGAGATAAACTCACTGTAGCAAGCGCAGTTTAGCCTATCTCCCCGATCTAGACAAGTTCGAAGCGCGTTTCGCGCAGCGGATAGTCATGTCCGAACGGCATTCCGATAGGGAGTGCCGAATGGGGGAACTTGCGCCCATGAGACCGAGCGGTTTGCGCCGCTACAGTCAGTTCAACGCCATCGTCGACAAGCTCGCCAAGGGCTTCGAGGGGCAGGAAGGCCTCTCGCCTTCTCGCTTGCTGAACAAGCTGAAGCGCGCAGCGCCTTATATGGGCGTGCCCCGCAATGTGGTCAGCCTTATGGATGTTCTTGTGGCCTTCTCGCGGTCGCAGGACTGGGCACCGGGGCAGACCCCGTGCGTCTGGCCGCGTAATGAAACCCTCTCGGTAAAGCTGGGTGTCAGCGTCCGGCAAGTGCAGAACTATGTTCGCGCCGCGGTTGAACACGGCCTGCTCACCCCCAAGGACAGTGCAAACGGTCATCGCGGCGGTCTTCGCGCTGCTGATGGAAAGATTCTTTGGAGCTATGGTTTCGATCTGAGCCCCTTGGCTGCGCGAGCCCAGGAGTTCGAAGCGATCGCTGCGAAAGGGGAAGCCGAAGATCGCGAGATCGAACGGCTGCGTAAGACCATCGCAGCACTACGCCGGCGTACCCGGATGTTGGCTGAAACCTGTTCCTATCACATGCTGGACGGCATTGACGCTGAGCATGAGGTCGATCTGGTGCGCATGGCCGTGACCCATATCCGCGGCAGCAGGAATATCGACCAGCTCGTTCGCTGCGTGGCGTTGCTGACTAAGCGGGTCGATCTGTTCCAAGGCGCAGTCGATGATGCCCTGACTGCAGGAAAGGCGCAGGAAACAGCCGAAAACCCTGCCTTTGAAACTATGAATCCTTCACCCAAGGACGAAATGAATTTCGTTCACTCTACAACTACAACCCAACTTCAAACTGCTAACGCAGTTACGAGTAGAGGCTTGGCAGGAAGAAGTAGTGAGGCCTGGGATATCGCTCTCCTCGCTCCCAAGAGCGCGGTCGAGGATGACCTTGATCGGCACGGGATCGATCCGGGCTTCGTGGCAAAGGCCTGCCCCGAACTTATCTGGGATCTCGACCCTGGCCCGCGCGCCTGGGGCCGCCTTGTCAGTATCGCCGAGGGCCTCGTCGGCCAGCATGCGATCAGCCTCCATGCCTGGCGCGAAGCGTGTCGAATCATGGGTCAGCACGGCGCGGCTGCTGCTGTGATCGCCACCGTCTACAAGGCCATGAGCGGCGAGGTCCGGCGGCCTGGAGCTTACCTTCGTGGAATGAACGAGAAGGCGCTTTCGGGCGCGCTGCACTTGGGCAAGACCTATCATGGCCTTCGCGAAGCATCTTCGCAGTTTGCGTGATGTATGTTCGTTAAGCCTCGGAAAAACATGAGTTTATGGTTTGTCCGCTATGGCGGTTCGGAGCCGAAGTGTCCGCGAAAGCACGAAGAGAGCCGCTCCGAGCGAGGGAAACGTCCGTGAAAGCACTAACTGCACCCGATCCCGATTCCCTCGCCAGCTTTTCCCCGGTGGATATGTCCGCGAAAGCACTAACCGTTTTCGGTACTACCCGATTTTTGCCACGTAAGACTCGCGGTCATCCCTCGGGACAGCGTGTTTTCGGGGACGCTTGGGCAAGGATGAATCGAGCAATTTTAGTGCTTTCGCGGACACATCCTATCGTGGGTGCTAGGCGGGCAGCCCTAAAATCGGTACAAATGGGGGCCACGGAGGACGCCCCGCAATGGCTCAGGTACGCAATAATGTCGAACAGCAAGGGGTCCTTCCGTTGGACTGCCCGCTGAGAGGTGAAATCCGGGGCGAGCGCTCGATCATGGATTTCCCGTTCTTCGCGCTCGAGAAGAAAACCCTCCTCGACGAGATCGAGCATAGTGTCGGCAGCACCTCAATCAAAATCCGCGCCGGAGGCGGCGGGATCGCGACGATGTATGACAAGGAAATCCTGCTTTACGGCGCTTCGCTGATCTGTGAGCGCATGCGCCGCGGTGAGGAAGTGACACAGGAAATCGTGTTCACCGCGCACGACTTTTTCCGGGCCACCGGGACGCGAAATCCTGGCAAGCGAAATTATGATCGCTTCAACGAGGCGCTCTCACGGCTGCAGGGCACCCAGATCCAGACAAACCTCAAAACAGGCGGCCAGATTCACCGTGGATGGTTCTCATGGGTAGAAAATGCCCAGGCCGTTTACGACGATGGATCGACCACGGGCATTGAGCGTCTGCGTGCGGTGAAGTTGCGACTCTGTGATTTCCTCTTTCGCGCGATCCAGCGGGATCAGCAGATCTATAGCTATCACCATGATTACTTCCGTCTCGGGCTCATCGAGCGGCGCATTTACGAGATCGCGCGTTCACACTGCGATGAGGGTCCCTATGCGGTGCCGCTTGATGAACTCTACGCGGCGGTCGGCACGCGCACCGCAATCAGGAAGTTCAAGGCGCAGCTCATGGAGATGGAGGAGCAGAACGCCCTCCCCCAATATACCGTAACTGTCCGCGAAAACACGGAAGGGACGTCCAAGCGGGCCAAGGCATCCGAGACGATTGTGACGCTGGCGGAGCGGCCGCGCGAACTCGTGACGATCTTGCCCTCCGTGTACGAAGCGATCGCCGCCTGATCAAAAGCGCGTGACAGAGACGGTCCGGTCGGAAGCCGGGACCGCTGCAGCGCCGGTCACAATGCTCGATCGTCTGTGTAGGCCCGTCAGCATCGTCCAGTTGGACAGGATGTTCGAGACATAGTTTTGGGTCTCGGATATGCGCGGAATTCTCCCATTCTTCACCCTGCCAGGGCCTGCATTGTAAGCGGCCAGCGCCAGGTGATAGTGGCCAAAGCGATCGAGCTGCTGGCGCAGATATGTGGCGCCACCCCGCAGATTTCCTTCCACATCATAGCGATTGACCCCTAGACCGAGCGCTGTCGCAGGCATGAGCTGCGTCAGGCCATAGGCTTGCTTGGGCGAGTAGATCGAGGCGTCGTAGCGACTTTCCTGGATGATCATGGCGTCGAAGAGACCAACTGGTATGCCGTAAGTGCAGGCGATCTGGCTCATAAGGCCGAAATAGATTTGCCGTCGCATTTCCTCAGCCGGTCGAAGCAGCCTGCTTGGAGAATATTGGGAGGCCTGACAGACAGGGTCTACAGGAGGCACGGATGCAAAAGCATCCGGCTGAGCGCGCATCCACGAAGGCACAGCGATGGCGCTGACGGGGTTAACGCCCATTGGTCCCCCCTCCCCTACCCCAATATCTAGCGCGGCGCGGCTGTCTGCGGTGGTCGTTCGCCCATCCGCTGAAAATTCGCCCTGCATTTGAAACTCCACCCAGCGCCGGCTTAGGTCGTGGATCTGAAACAGCGGCGACGAGGGCGGGGCTTGTAGCGGAAGCTGTAGCGGAAGCGCCCTCCCCTCCCCAGTATCAAAGCGCTTGGGCTCGGCCGACCCCATCTCGAGAACCTGGGCGGTTCTAAGGTATGTGGTGTGCTGAGCATGTGACGTCGGCGGTGCCGCAAAAGTCGCAAGGCCGAACATCGAGGCAAGCAGATAGGATCTCATGAGGCGTCCTGATCAAAGGGTGTGATGGAAGTGGACGTCATTGCGATTCTGGTTGTCAACGCTTCGAGGTTGCGTGAGCCTTCTTGCTGGTGTGGCGAGAGCAAGCGTCATGTGGTTGGTGGATCGCGAAAAGAACGGCATCGACACGGGAAGGATCGCCCTCCCCTCACCGCTGCGCGCCGCTCTCGTTCGCTGGTATATCGGGACCGGAGATCGCGGCGATGAAGAGGCCGGCATCATGCTGGTGCAGCAGGCGCGCATCGGCGCTAAATGGATCGCCTGCGATTGTCTGGGTGATCGAAATAGTCCCCCGATCCTGACCCCTGCCTATCTTTCGGAAGCGGAGACCTTCTACCTTCGCCGGCTCACCGGTTCGAAACGGCCCGATCATCGACTTGATTGCCCGTTCTTTCGCGATCAGGCGACAAACAGGCTCTCGGAAGTGCGCCGGGCCAGCGAGCGGAGTGATCCTGCAGATGGCTTTTTCGAGGTCCTGCGTCCGGCGCCGGAGAAACTGGCGCAAAGGCCTGGCAGCGACGCCACCGATGATCGAACCCGGCAAGGGTCCCTGCCCCGTCTCGCTCGGCTGTTATGGCGTTTGCTGGACCTGGCTGGCACGCATCGTCTTGAATTCGCTCCTGGTTCGATCAAGGAGCAGTTCTCGATGCTCGAGCGGGTTGCAGGTGCGATTGAGGTCGCGCCTTCGATGGAGCTTACCCGCGTACTGTGGACGCACGGCCAGGCATTGCATAGCCGTCGGGCCTATGCGGTCCTTCGCGAGCTGGCGGATCGTTGGCCGCAGGGCCACGCGCCCCAGGGTTTCCTCATTGTCTTTGCAGATCGTATTCAGGGGCATGAGGTATTCGCTGCGGGGTGTGAGCCGATCCGGGTCGCTAACAGGGTTCAGTCTCCGTCCAGGCGCGGGGAGCCCGTGAAAGGACCGTATCTCGTCATCATAGTCGTCGGTGAATATCCGGAGAAACGAGGTTTCGCGCCGTTGCGGGCCTATGCGCAGCCGGTCCTGTCCGGGCACAGGTTCGTTCCGGTCGATTCCGAGCTCGAGCGCTCGGTGCTGCGTGAGTTTCTGAAAGTTCAGTTGGCCCTCTCCCGACGTGGAATCGACCTCGCGGTCGAACGTCCGATTTTCGATCGACTGACGCCGCTTGGACCTGGGCGGCCGGATCTGTGGGTCGAAGCGTGTTCGCAGACCACGGGCGAGGTCCATAGCTGGGGCGTTGACTATAGTGGGCTGAAGGGCGCCGGCGGCGTTTCGGAGAGCCGGCGAGCCTTGATTCAACAGTTCGGCTCTGTGCTGGATCTGAGTGACCGACATCTCACAGGTGGCGCACTGGAGCGCTTTTTCATCGGGGTGTGTGGCTGACGGACTACCGCCCCCCTGCCCTCCCCTGTCAGGATTTTTCATCGTTTGGCCATCGGCCAGAATGCGTACGCGTTGCTTTTATGATGTTTCTAGCTACCTAGAATGTTGCCCTGCCCTTCCGCCCGGGTGGCCGTTGCAGGGGCATGTTTTTAGCTACCCGAAAAATAGCTGATAGGATGCAAGTTGCTTCTGGGTAGCTTCTTTGAAGCTGCGCGACAGATATGAAAAAGCGATCTGGTGGCTTTGCAGTGCCTATAGGGTTGCTGCGCCATGCATTGCGAATAGCTAGGGTGCAGCTTTAATCAGCCTAGATGGAGTCTATAATGTAGGCGTAAAATGGCTTGCGCCTAACCGCCCGGCGGCTATAAAGATGCATCAAACTGGCAATGTGCTAGGCTTGCGGCGCCTATCTCATAGGCGCAAACGACCTGCCTGATAGATTGTCCGAAGCAATTAAATGTCGGCCGGATAGCTATGGCCTGTCTATTAGAACGCCACTGGAAAGGTTGAAGGAAGCTATGGCTGTAATAGCGTTCGTGTCGCCAAAAGGGGGCGTTGGGAAAACGACCGCAGCCCTTCTGCTGGCAGGCGAAATCGCCGACCAGGGCGGCAAGGTTTGCATTATCGATGCAGATCCCAATCAGCCGCTCATGGCATGGTCCGAAATGCCCGGCCGCCCCGAAAACATCACCGTTGTGAACTGCCGCAGCGAAAATGACATCGGCGACCTCATCGAAGCGGGCGAGGAGAGCGCGAACTTCGTGCTCGTCGACCTCGAAGGTGCGGCCACAGCGACCGTGACATTCGCCATCGGCATGTCCGACCTCGTCATCATTCCCTGCAAGGGTTCGCATCTCGACGCGCAGCAGGCGGCGAGGGCGATCCTGCTGGTACGCGGGGCAGCGCGCAGTTCGCGCCGGTCAATTGATCATGCGATCCTGTTCACCCAGCTGCCGCCTGCGCTCCGTTCGATCAACTACAGCGACATTGAGGCGCAGTTCAGCCACAACGAGGTTCCGGTGCTTCCGGTGCCGGTCTACAACCGGGAAGCGTACCGGACCATGTTCTCCACGGGCGGGACGCTGCACACCCTCGACGTCAAGGGCGTGGGCAACATCAAGGCTGCAAAGGAGAATTCGGCGGCCTATGCCGCTGCCGTGATCGACCGGCTCCGGCAGCAGAGCGAGCAGGAGACTGCGGCATGAGTGAACGCGCCAAGCTCAGTTTCGACGACCTTTCGAAGCCCAAAAAGCGCGCTAAGCCCGATCTGGCCGTTCTGCGTCAGTTGAGCGAAGATCACGGCTTTCCGTCGAGGGACCCGGTGCCGACGCAGGACGGGGAGGGCGAGGAGCTCGCTGCCGATTCCACGGCTGCCGCACCGCCCGAGCAACCCGTCGCGCCAGCCTCGGAGCCCATCGCGGCCCCTGAGCCCGCCCAAGTTGCCCCGCAAGTAGCGTCGGCGCCTGTCGCTGCACCGCCGCCAGTGCCGGCTCCGGCGGCTCAGCCAAGCGTTCTGCCCGATCCGACAGCGTTTCGGCGCCGGGGGCGGCCACCTAGCGACCGCCTGTACCCGATGAACATCAAGGTCAGCCAGGAAGTCGCGGCGAAGCTCTATGAGTTGCGCGATGCCAGGCCGCGGCAGACATTTGCCGACGTGCTCGAGATGCTGCTCGACGTGTACGATGCCCACGGAGGCGATCCGAACGCCTAGGAGAGGGGAGGGGGGGAGCGCATTGCGAAGGAGACTTTGCAATGCCCCTTGTTGCTCTTCGACCCAGCCAGCGGCTCGTCGATCTTGTTGGCGCCTTAGGCGGTCGCTGGCTCGGCTATGTGGCGATGTGTCGCTGCCCTGCGCACAACGACTCTACGCCCAGCCTCTCCCTGCGCCAGGGGAACCGCGGCATCCTGGTGACCTGCTTCGCCGGATGTGAGCCCGGGGACATCCTTCGCGAACTGCGTAGGGTATCTCCGGAAAGGCGCTACGAGGCACCGCCGGTATCGTCCGGGAACAGTACCGCGAACGTCGCGCGTTTGTGGGAGCGTGGGCTAGCCATCGAGCAGGGGCTGGCGCTGCGCTACCTGACCGGCCGATCACTTGGCATTCATAGCGATCTTCGGTTTCTCGCCCGCTGCCCCCTTGGGCCGCGGCCTTTCACTGTGTTCAAGCCAGCGCTGCTCGTGGCTGTCCGAGAGGGACGGTCGCTCGTCGCGCTGCAGCGCATATTCCTCGACCCGATGAGCGCCCAGTATGAGGCGAAGGTCATGCTCGGTCGACCTGGGCGTGGGGCCTGGCAGGGTGGGATCCCCAAGCGAGAGCTTGCGCTTGCCGAAGGCTTTGAGAGCGCCGCCGCGTTCCAGGAATATCGGTCCATTCCGACCTGGGCCGCGCTGGGTGCCCGGCGTCTCGATCAGATCCAGATACCGCCAGACGTGCAAACCCTGATCCTCGCCGAAGACAATGACGCTGAGGGGCGACGCGCAGCTGAAAGAGCATTGGATGCCTACCGCAGACCTGGACTTCAAATCCTTCGTGCGCCGCCTCCGCTCGCTTGCAAGGACTGGGCACAATTTCTGGCGCAGTGTCGGCAGAAGCAGCAGGCGATCGGCGCCAGTCCTTGAAACAGACCGGTTCGGCATGATATAAGCGATATCAAGTGTAATGAGACTAGCGAATCTAGGAATTTCTCGTGGTAGCGATCAACACCATCCAGGATGACGGGGGGCAGAAGCGGTCACGTACCGGCGCATCGCGCAGAATCTACACCTCGCGTAGCATCGCCGTCGAGGCGGCGAACGCGGGGTCGATTGCGCTCGACATTTCGATCCGCCCAGCAGATGGCGATCTCACATTCCTGCGAAACGCAATTGTTGAGGTCAAGGCGCCGCAGGCTGGAAAGGCCGGTGGCCGGGCCGCCGGGGCCGCCAAAGCGGTCTACGACGCTCTGCATAACGCCGCAGTCGAGATATTCAGTCGCAGCTTCTCGCACGAGATCGACGAAGTGGTGGATGCCTATCGCGTGATGTTGCGCGAGAGCCTGGCCAAGGGCGAAGATCCCAAGCTGCAGGCCGCACTCAATCGTGCCCGCATCCAGGAGAAAATCCTCGCGAGCACCTCGATGGTCGACCAGGGCGAAGCATGTGAACTGCTCGGGCTCTCGGCAACCAATCCCTCCGCCACGATGAAGCGCCGGGAAGACAAAAAGGAACTTCTACGCTTCTCGATCGAGGGAAGGGCGGCCTATCCGCTGTTTCAATTCGACGTCGAAGGTCGCCGTATTTATCCTCTAATGGCGCAGCTCATTGCCCGTAAGCCAAAGGGCTGGAGCGATTTTCGTCTCCTCCATTGGCTGACCCGCCCGCATCTCGATTTCGAAAGCACGCCGGGCGAGGGACTGGCAGATGACGGCGAGGCAGTGCTCGCAGCCTTCGAACGCGAGATAGAGCCGGCGGTACACGGCTGATGAAATTTGCGATCACAATTCCCGACCCCGATCACATGCGGGTCGGGAAGGAAGACTATGTCTCTTTGCCAGGCGGCACTGAACTGCACCGTATCCATCCCAATGCCTTTGGCGCTGCGCAATTCAACGATACCGACCGCGGAAATGCGCGCTTCTCGCCGATCCGATCGGCCGCAGGCGCAATCATTCCGACCATCTACGGAGCGCAAAGTTTCGGCTGCGCGGCGAGCGAGGTCATCCTGCGCTGCGCCGATGTTCCGACCATCGATCCGGCGACCGGTTTACCGCCTTTCCAGATCGTCTATCCGGCAGACTATCGGAACTTCAGCCACAGTGTCGTGCGCACCACCGCCGATCTCAGCCTTGTGAACCTGACGGTCACCGGGCAGCGCAAGGTTGGGGTCAACGGCAATGCGCTTCTGGCCGGGCCGAGCAGCACCTATCCGGCCACACGGGCCTGGGCCGAACGGATCCATGCCGCCTGTCCGTCGGCACAAGGCATCTACTATAGTTCATACCAATATGGCCCAGACTTCGCGGTCGTCCTCTTTGGTGACCGGATCCCTCCAGGCACGCTCTTGGACCTGTCGAGCCGCGCGGTTCCTGACAGCCCGTGCCATGACGAGGTGCGGGTTCTGGCGAGCAGCCTCTCGATCGAATATGAGGATGTGTAACCTCGGCCTGCGTCTCAGCAGTCCGTCAGGGGGCGTTGTTGGTCCTCGCTTCGTGGCGAGCAGGCCGGAGGATGCGCGGACGGCCTGAACCCATGAAAAGGGAAGGGGGGTCGGAAGGGTAGGTCGCCGAGGTGGCGACCGAACCGGAGACCTCCGCCATGAACGAAATGACTGCGGCATCGCCTGATGCCGAGAGCGCCGCTGCACGCGCAATCCTTGAGCAACTCGCAACGGGCTCCCCGATTACCCGGGCTCATTTGAACGCTGCCATGATCGATGCCTTTGGAGGCACCGATGCCGAGGGCCGCTGGACCCAGCGCGAAAGTTTCGAGCTTCTCGAGCTGGCGCTTGTCACGCACCTGCGCGGGCGTGAGCGACCGGCGAACGTCGACGATCTGGCGTCCGCGATAGTACTAGCGCAACGCTTGCCGACCCATACGGTCAGGAGCGAAACCCAGATCGAATGGCAACAGTTCTCGACGCCGGTCGATCTTGCCGCCCTTGCCACGCTCCTGGCATCGCCCCAGCCCAGCGACATTGTTCTGGAGCCGAGTGCCGGCAACGGTCTTCTGGTCGCTCAGCTTGGATCTGTTTCCGCCCTTCACCTCAACGAAATTGACCCAGACCGTCGGCGACGCCTGACCCAGGCTTTCCCTGACGCGGTGGTCACCGGCGTCGATGGCGCCGCGATCGGCACGCTGCTTGGACAATCGCCGCGTCCAACCCTGATCCTTATGAACCCGCCATTTTCGCGTTCGCTGGGGCGCGGCGCAGATGATTATGCAGCCGTGCGGCATTTCCAGGCAGCGCTGCGCCATCTGCAGCCCGGGGGACGCCTGGTTGCCATCATGCCTGACTGGTTCGGACCCTCAGCCCGCATGCGCGATATCTTCGAGACCTCGATGCGCAGTGGCACCGTGCGTACCTCGTTGCGCCTCGAGAAATGCTACACGCGTCATGGCACCTCGATCACCGTTCGCCTTTTCGTGGTCGACAAGGTGGCAGGCGGCGCAACGCCGGCGACGATCCAGGGCTCCAGCCTGGACGATCTGCTGGACAGCGTGACCGTCACCCCCCGATGCCCGATTGGCGAACCATCGACGAAACCGGCAATCTCCCGATCCACAGGCGTCTCGCTGTTTCGCGCAGCGCGCAGCAGCAAGCCTACCGGGCCGCGGGCCTATCATGCCCCGGTCCGCAACGAGGTCCTGCCAGTCTCCTATACGATCCTCGATGCTCCAGCGCCTCTCGCCGAGCAGGCGGGGGTGTATCTTCCCTATCGGCCAAGCCGCCTCGTCTTCGAGCATGCCGGCGAGCATCCGACTGCGCTGGTGGAATCGGTAGCGATGGGCTCGATCCCGGCGCCCCGGCCAAGGCACATTCCTCGCTTGCCCGAGCGGACCATTTCGGAGCGACTCCTGTCCTCATCGCAGCTTGAGACAGTGATCTACGCAGGGGACGCCTGGGACCAGTTCCTTCCCGGCCAGTTCCGCCCCGCCAAGGAGGGCGTCGGACTGGAGCTCTCGGAAGAGGGGCGGCGCTACCGGAAGGGCTTCTTCCTTGGCGATGGCACGGGCGCCGGCAAGGGGCGTCAGATTGCCGCCTGCATTCTCGACAACTGGCTCGCGGGCCGCAGACGCCATATCTGGGTTACCAAGAACGAACCCCTGCTCGAGGACGCCAGGCGCGACTGGACGGCGCTGGGCGGCATGACGGCTGACATCCAGCCAATGACCGCCTGGAAAATCGATGAACCGATCAGGCTCGACCAGGGCGTCGTGTTCGTGACCTACCCGACGCTTCGCTCTGCACGCGGCGAAAACAGTCGCCTGCAGCAATTGATCGATTGGGCCGGTGGCAGCTTCGATGGCGTGATCGCCTTCGATGAGGCGCACGAGATGGGCGGCGTGGCCGGAGGGGAGGGGGCTATGGGCGCGAAAAAGGGGTCCCAGCAGGGCATCTGCGGCGTCCTTCTGCAAAACCATCTCCCCGATGCTCGCGTCCTCTACGCGTCGGCAACCGGCGCGTCTGACGTCAACAATCTGGCCTATGCCGTTCGTCTTGGACTGTGGGGGCCGGAAACGGCTTTTGCCGACCGGGAAGCGTTTATCAGCGGTATCCGTAAGGGCGGCATCGCCGCGATGGAACTGGTCGCGCGCGACCTCAAGGCGACAGGGCTCTATACGTCGCGGGCCCTAAGCTTCGCCGGCGTGGAATATGACATACTGCGGCATCAACTCACGCCTGAGCAGATCGCCATCTATGACACCTATGCCGACGCCTGGGGCATCTTATGGCGAGCTGCGCATAACACGGTTTATCGCGAGGAAGCGGTAATGCGGAGGAGCGCGGCGTAACCGGCGAATTCCCATGATAGTGTGCGCAGTTGCTGCGCATTATATTGGTTGCGAACCTCGGCGGTCCCTGGACCAGCTGAGGAGGCAATCATGTTGAAGTTGCATGACGAGTTGATCACCGAACTCTCGAATTCGCTCACCACACAGAATTACAATCCCGTGGTCGTGGCGAACCACCGTCTCTACGCCCGCGCGTTTCTCGATTATCTGGCCGAGTGCGATATACAGGTCGAGACTGTGACGCCGCAGCAGGTCGATCAGTATTTTGGCTATGCGGTTCAGGATTTTGAGATCCAGTACGGTCGGCCTCCCAGTGCGCGTTGGCACATGTTGCCCCGCACCGCGATCGCCAAGCTCCTCCGGCTTGCTCAAGGCAATTGGCCCCCGGACGCAGAAATGATCGGTCCCGATGACGAGCATCGACATGAAATTTGCCGCGAATACGAGGCATGGCTGCGCGAGGAGCGCGGTTTGGCAAGCGCGTCCATTGCGGCGCTGATGTGGGAGGCGCGAAACTTCCTGCGATGGCAGTTCGACCGGGCCGGTGCCGCCAGCCTCGAAACGTTGAGCATCGTGGACATCGATCTCTACATGGACATGCGCGCGCCTGGTTTACGGCGCAAATCATTGGCCGATGTCGCTGAGCGTCTCCGTTCGGTGGTTCGCCATCTGCATCGGACGGGTCGCATCCCGACCGATCTGACGCCACACATCATCGGCCCCATGCTCTATGCCTACGAAGATGTGCCGTCGACGCTGGAAAGGAGCCAAATCGCCGCGGTTCTGGCGACAACGCAGGAGGACAGATCGCCACGCGGACTACGCGATTATGCGATACTTCAGCTGCTTGCCACGTATGGGCTGCGCGAAGGTGAGATATGCCGCCTTCGGCTCGATGACGTGGACTGGCGCGCAGAATCCCTCCGGATCTGCCACACCAAGACCAACGCGTACTCGTACATGCCGCTAATGGTGACTGTTGGTGAAGCGCTGCTGGATTATCTGCGCCTTGGGCGGCCCCAGGTTGAAGTGCGGGAAATCTTCGTCCGATCCTGCGCACCCTATATCGCAATGACGAACCTGTACGGCATGATCCGCGGTCGGTTGGCCGCCGCAGGCGTAGTGCCAGCAGGAAAGCGGGGGCCGCATGTCTTCCGCCACGCACGTGCGGTCGAAATGCTGCGGGCATCGGTCCCGCAAAAGATCATCGGCGACGTGCTCGGGCATCGATCCACCGAATCCACCAATACTTATCTCAAACTGGCAACAGATGATCTCCGAGCCGTGGCACTCGAGGTGCCTGGAATGGAGGTGCTGTCATGAGCGCCTGGCACGATCCCGATCGCACCGTCGTCGACGCCTTCCTGGTAAAATCGCAGTTCCGGCCGGGAAGCGTACCGACATATCGCTGGTTCCTTTGCACCTTCGAAGATGTTGCCCGCCGGCATCCGGCGGTGGACCGGCAGATGCTCGACGCCTGGCTGAAGGAGATGCAAAAACGTTGGCGATTGTCGACGCTGCTCAATCAGGTCTGCATTGTCGACCGCTTCCTCGACCACCTCGTCGAAATCGGGCTGATCGCCGACAACCCTGTTGCTGCACTTCGCCGTCGGTACAACGTCAAGCAAAGCAAGCCGATCTGGCGGGCCTTGGCTTCCCCGAATCCCGACGAATCCTTGGCCGCGTTACGACGGCCTGCGCCCTTCGGCAGCGTGCTGGGTGACTTCATGCAAGACCATGTCATGCTGATGCGCAGCCGGGGATATCAATATGAAGCGCAGGCTCACTGGCTGCTGCGGTTCGATCGGTTCCTTCAGGCCCGTCCCGACCTCGCGGAGCAACCACTTGAGGCAATGATTGCGAGCTGGGCGGCTGCCAAGCCGACCCGCAACCACGCGGCTGAATGCCAGAAGCTGGCGCGCATCCTGACCAAGGCGCGGTTCCGCCTCGATCCGACTATCCCGCCAAAGCGCTTCAATCCCCGGCCAGAGCGGGAAGTAGCGCGGGAGCATCGGCAACCGCATATCTTCAGCCCGGCTGACGTTCGGCGTATGCTCGATACCGCACGGACTTATCCGTCGCCGGACGCTCCGCTGCGGCCGTTGACCCTCTACACCATGATCATGCTGGCCTATTGTGCCGGGCTACGGCGAAGCGAGCTGGCATGGCTCGATCTTGGTGACGTGGACCTGCAATCAAGCACGATCACGATCCGGGAAACGAAGTTCTACAAGACCAGGATCTTGCCTCTATCCGACAGTGTCGCGGTCGAACTGCGCGCGTACATCGATGCGAGGCGGCGCGCTGGCGGCCCACAGAACCCGAAATCAGGGCTGTTCTGGCATGCCCACTTAAATGACCGCTACAGGCCCGAGGCGGTTACGACAATGATTACCAACGTCATGCGCCGTGCTGGGCTCAAGCCCGCTTCGGGCCGGACCGGGCCGCGGGTCCATGACCTTCGTCACTCGATGGTGGTGAACCGCATCCTCCAGTGGTACCGGTCCGGCATTAACCCTCAGGAAAAACTGCACTTCCTCTCGACCTACATGGGGCACCGGGATCTCCACTCCACGCTGGTCTACATCACCGTCACGCAGGATCTGTTGCAGGAAGCCAGTGAACGGTTCCGCGCGCTCGGCGCCCCGTGCCTTGTCACGGAGGCGCGGCCATGAGGAAAGGCAATCCATTGCCCGCGTTGTTGCGGGCGTTCTTCCAGGAGTGGCTGGCCGAGCAGCGCAGCGCGTCAATCCACACGATCCGCTCTTATCGCGACACCTGGCGGCTGCTGCTTCGGTTCGTCGCGGAGCGAAAAGGCTGCGGGGTCGCGCGGCTGACGCTCACCGACGTCTCGGCCGGCGAGGTGCGCGCGTTCCTTCATCATACCGAGCATGGCCGCAAGACCACGATCGGCACGCGGAACTGCCGACTGGCCGCCATCCGCAGCTTCTTCAGCTTCGTGGCGGACAAGAATCCGGAATACATCGCGCAGTGCTCAGAGGTCCTGGCTGTTCCGTTGAAGCGGGAGCCCACCTCCGCGCCGTGCTACCTCGAGCCCGAGGAGGTCGAGGCCATCCTCGCCCAGCCCAACCGATCGACACTCGAAGGGCTGCGCGACCATGTACTGCTCTCGTTCCTCTATAACAGTGGCGCGCGAATCCAAGAGGCGCTTGACCTCTGTCCCGAAGCAATCCGGTTCGATGCACCGAACTTCGTGCGTCTTTACGGCAAGGGGCGCAAGGAACGCATCTGCCCGCTCTGGCCAGAAACCGTGGCATTGCTCAGGAAGCTACTGGAGCGACAGCCGCGTGCGCCCGATGAGCGGATCTTCGTCAATCGATACGGTGAACCGCTAGGGGCGTCAGGGGTGCGGTTCAAGCTCAACGCCTACGTGGAACAAGCCGCGAAATCGACGCTGACCCTCCAGTCAAAACACGTTACGCCTCACAGCTTCCGGCACGCGACCGCCGTCCACCTCGTTGCCGCCGGGGTCGATATCACCGTCATCCGCAGTTGGCTCGGGCACGTCAGTCTCGATACGACCAATCACTATGCTCAGGCCAATCTGGAGACCAAACGAAAGGCGCTGGAACAGGTTGGCGCCCCGGCGGCGAGCAACGTGCCACCTTCGTGGAAGCGAGATGCCAATCTGATGGGATGGCTCGACACCCTATAGAATAATGTGAAGGACGTGGCGAAATGTTCCGCAGCTTTGCAGGACTACGCCGCGTTCCTCCGCATTACCGCTTCCTCGCGATAAGCCATCATCCATCGGAACATGGAGAGAGCGCTTGAACTGACCGCTGTGGTCGATAGCCTGGAGAATGCGACGCTCAACAGCGGGGCGAAGGCGGCCGCCAGGTCACGCCTGGAATCGACCAAGCAGCGCTTCTTCGGCCAGGTCTTGCTGAGCATGAAGCTACCCACCGTCATCGCCGGCGTGGAACGGCACCTCGAGGATGGCGCCTCAGTGGTCCTGCAACTCGTGACGACTGCAGAGTCTATCCTCGACCGGCGCCTGGGCGATCTCAGTCCTGAGGAGCGGGCCGATCTCGATGTGGATCTGTCACCCCGCGAATATGTGTAATGTTGAGCTCAACATTAGATGTATTCTTTGCAGTCGCAGTTTATGTCGAGCGTGGCGGCGGGAGGCGCAGGTTTTCTTCGGTTTTCCATGATTTCACTCCAGATAATATGAGGGTCAGGGGGAATGTTCGGGGACGGGCTAGGCTCGCCTTCGAACGTCGGTAAGCATGGTAATCAGGGCGTCGGATGGTGGCTTGAAGCGCCCGGGCTTGATGGCGGGGGCACCGTGAGCCGCGAGGATTTGCAGCTTCTCCTCGGGATCGGCCCGCAGGTAGGTCTCGGTGCTCTGTATGCTGGCATGGCCAAGCCACAATGCGACCTTACGGATGTCCCCGGTCGCCGCGAGCGTGTGCATCGCGCAGGAATGGCGCAACACATGCGGCGTAACCCGTTTGCCAAGGATCGACGGTTGCTTCGTTGCCGCGGTCTTGACGTGTTCAGCCAGTCGGAATGCAAACCCGTCACGGGTCATGGGCTGCCCGTTGGCATTGAGAAATATCTCAGCAGCTTGCACGTCGGGCCGTATCGCAAGCCACGCGCGCAATACGAACTGGGTCTCTTTCCAGAGCGGCAGGACTCGTTCACGCCGACCTTTGCCCATGATGTGCACGGTGGACAGGGAGCGGTCCGGGAAATCGCGCAGCTGCAGCGTTACGAGTTCCGACACCCTCAGCCCGCCAGCATAGGCCAGATGCAGCATCGCGCGATCGCGGGTGCCAAGGCGTGTCCGGGGATCCGGGGCATCGAGCAAAGCCTTGATCTCGGTCCGGTCGAGATAGTCGATCAGCGCCTTGTCGGTCTTCTTGGTCGGGATCGATCTGACGCGGAGGGCCTGATCCAGGCAGGCCGGAATCCGATACTCGATGTACCGGAAGAAGGACCGGATCGCGGCGAGTCTGCCATTGCGGGTCCGCACACAACTGCCGCGGCCCGTCTCTACATGGTCCAGGAAGGCCATGATCATGTCGGTGCCGAGATCCTCAATCTCAAGATCGGTCGGCCGACGCTTCAGCCGATCGGCAGCGAACTGAACGAGGAGGACGAAACAGTTGGCATAGGTCTTCACCGTGTGCGGGCTGACGGCACGTTCGCGGGGCAGATGCTCACGCAGGTATGCCGAGAGATAGGGAGCGAGCGCCGTCATGCCGCTTCTCCCCGGTAAAGCTGCTCGCTCGCAGCCGCGATGTCGCGCAGCAGCACCGGAGTGGCCTCGAGATACCAGTACGTGTTGGCGACCGACGCGTGCCCCAGATAGACACTGAGACCGGCCATATGGTGAGCGATGGCCTCCCTATCGGGCGGACATGCCTCAAGCGAGCGGACAGCGAAGGTGTGCCGTAGATCGTGGAGTCGCATGCCCGCCGTACCGGTTGGTCCACGATATCCGAGGAGCCGGGCCAATCTGACGAACACGACGTGGGCGCGCACCTTGTGCGGTGCCCGTCCCCGGATAGTGACGAACAGGTCGTTGCCCCTGGCCGCGTGCTTCTCGCGGATGGCGAGATAGGCTTCGAGTGCTTGGCGCGTCGATGGCTGCAAGGCAATCAGCCGCTGCTTGCCGAACTTGCCGTTGCGGACGATCAGGCCATCCTCGACCAGATCGTTACATTGTAACGCGAGGGCCTCGGAAATCCGGAGACCTGTCGCTGCGAGCAGACCGAACAGGTAATGGTACGTGTATGGGCTGATCGTGCCTTGGGGTGGAACGTTCAATGCCGCCGTCATGATCGCCCGTACCTGGTCCGGTTCAATGATGGTTGGCGTTGGGCGTGGCCGCTTGCCCCGGCCGAAGACGCCGGCAGGCGGAACTTCATGGCTTGAATCTTCGGCGTGAGCGAAAAGGCTGAAATTACGTGCGGTGTCGAACCTCCGGCGGGCCACATATTGTGAGCTCGACGTGTGGCACCAGTCGTAGATGCGCTGGACCTGAGTGTGCCGATCGCCGAAACCCCCGGCGTATGCAGCGTACTGGCGGAGCATCCGGTCCTGTTCGGAATACATCCGACCCAGGCTGCGATGCAGAGCGACGTATCTTGAGATGTGTGTGTTCAACATGGCAGGTCTCCGGGCCAGGGCTGCGCGATCTTCATGAGCATCGGCAGATCGACCTTGGCGTAGATGGCAGTGGTCTCGGGCGAGCTGTGACGCAGGATGGTCCCAACGGACTCCAGGCCCGCGCCCGCGCGCAGCAAGTTGGTGGCAAGCGAATGCCGGAATATGTGCGACCCGGTCGGCACCCCTTCGATCCCACCGCGCTCGTGTGTGCGTGCGACGATGCCTGCGATCTCCGCGGACGAGCTGAATGGCCGGAACGGAGCTTGCACGCGTAAGAACAGATGCTCTTCGACGGCCTTCGGGCGGGCTGCCGCAAGATATGCCAGAATCGCGTCGCCGACATCCTGCGGCAGTGGCAACCGGTCCGGCCTTCGGGTCTTGCCCTTGACCCGGATGTACCCGCCCCGCCAATCGATATCGTCGAGCCGCATGTCCCGGACATCGCCCGCTCGCAGTCCGAGCCTGGCGAGCAGGAGAATGATGGCTTTGTCCCGGACCTCCACGGGACGACCTGACGGACAGGCTGCGATGATCTTCTCGATCGTCGCCGGGTCAACGTGGCGGGGCAGCGTCGAGAGGCGGTAGCGCTGCACTGATGGAATCGCGTGCAACAATGCCGGACGGCAATCACCCTGCACGATCAGGAACCGAATGTAGCTCCTCATTATCGTGACGAGCAGCGATGCCGAACCCGGCGTCTCCTTGCTTCGTCGTTGGAATGCGCGCCGGAGAGCGGCTGCATCCCATTGTGAAGGCTCGCCGAGCATGGGCATGAGCCGCGTAATATCGGTCCGGTAACGCCGGATCGTCTCGTCGGTCGCGCCGCGATGTTGCTTGAGCCATGTCAGATATGCCTCCATGTACGGGTTATCGTCCGCCACCGGTTCGACCGATGGGATGACGCCCCGACCTCGCAGAAACTCGACGAAGTGCCGAGCGCAGCGCCGCCGCCGCTTGGTGCCCGTGGCGACCAGCTTGCCCCGCTTGCGCCAGACCGGGCAACGGCAATCATGCACGGCGTACTGGTCGATGATCGTGTCGTCGATATCGGCCCACCGTCGTCGCGCAATGCGAAGCCATGCCACGACATGCTCGGCCTCGGATCGATAGGACTGCGCCGGTCCCTGTGCGAGTTGCAGGCTATTGATCGCGTCGAAATAGTCGGCGAGGTGCCGTGGCAAATCGTCGATCCCGTCGTCGACTTCGACGTAGCCTTGATCTTCCAGGAAGCGGACGAAGCGTCTGACCCGCGCTGCAATGTCCGCCTTATATACTGGCTGCTGCGCCGAATACCGGTGGCACCGGCACCGGTGCTTCTCGAACCGCCGAACAGCCCGATCGTCGATCGTGCGGACTGCGATCCCATGCAGCTCCAGCCAATGCAGGAAATGGCGGGCAGCAGCGCCAAACAGAACCGCACAGGCTGACCTCTCGTCGAGCGACAGAGAGGAGAGGAATGCGGTGAGTAGGGTGCCGTGACTGGGCGGGTCTTCGAACCGGAGCGGGGCCGCTCGAAACGGCAATGATGATCTTGTTCGCATGTAGCTTCCTTCGACTTGTTGAGGTCGAAGGAACTGTAATTATCTGGAGTGAAATCATGGAAAACCGAAGAAAACCTGCGCCTCCCGCCGCCACGCTCGACATAAACTGCGACTGCAAAGAATATGTCATCGACTATCTTGAGCGCGCCTTTCCGACCCGGCAGATGCGCGTCTTCACCGATGACACGGGCACGGCGCGCTCGCTTCCTATGGTCGACGATACGGGCCGACCGATCTACAACCCGGAAGCTGAAGCCGCCCGCGATCGGCTCATCGAACAGCTTTGCGCGATGCCAGCGATCATGTCCGCTCTTGACGCTCTGCTCGAGCATTTTGGGCCCGACGCGGTTGCTGAAGTCACGGGACGGACCAAGAGGCTCGTAACAATCGAGGGTGGCCGACAGAAGCTGGAATCCCGTTCTGTTCGTACCAGCCAGGCGGAGGCCTCTGCCTTCATGGAGGGGCGCAAACGCATCCTGGTGTTCTCGGATGCGGGTGGAACGGGTCGGTCCTACCACGCATCGCTCGACGCGCCCAACCAGCAGCAGCGTGTCCATCTGTTGCTTGAACCTGGGTGGCGGGCGGATCGCGCCATTCAGGGGCTGGGGCGAACCCATCGAACCCATCAGGCTTGTGCCCCGCTGTTCCGTCCTGTCACGACCGATTGCCGGGGCGAGCTGCGGTTTACCAGTACGATCGCCCGACGCCTCGACAGCCTGGGGGCCCTGACGCGCGGGCAGCGGCAGACGGGCGGCCAGAACCTGTTCGATCCGTCCGACAATCTCGAGAGCGAATATGCTTGTGCAGCGCTTCTTACCTGGTTCGATCTGCTCCATGCCGGCAAGCTCAAGAGTACCACCTTTGATGACTTCCAGCAGCGCACGGGGCTCGAACTGTGCGACAACGACGGTGTCCTCAAGGACGAGATGCCGCCGATCCAGCGATGGCTGAACCGCTTGCTGGCGCTCCCGATCGATCTTCAGAACCGGATCTTCGACGAGTTTCTCGCGCTGGTAGAAACCCGGATTTCTGCAGCGCGCGAGGCAGGTACGCTTGATGTCGGTGTCGAGACCATCATGGTCGACAAGGCAACGATCCTGGAGGACCGCGTCCTGCGCACCGATCCTCTGAGCGGGGCGACCTCTCATCTGCTCACCATCGAGATCGAGCGCCGCCGCCATCCCATCATGCTGGAGCGGATCCTGCGCATGGCGAAGGACGATCCGACAGCGGCGTTTGTGCGCAATGCGCGCTCGGAGAAAGTTGCGCTGCGGACCAGAGCGCGCTCGGGAATGGGCGAAGATGGCATTCCGGTCCCGCGGATCGAACTGCAGCGCCCGACCCGAAGAGAATATGTCCGCGAGGCAGATCTCCTCGAAAGCGCCTGGGAGCCGATGGACCGGCAGGACTTTATCGCGGCCTGGACCCGCGAGGCCGAGGAGGCTGCAGCGACGGTCGATACAGAGACAATCCGTCTGGCGACCGGGCTGTTGCTACCGATCTGGTCCTCGCTGCCAACAGATCACCTGTCGGTAAACCGCATTGTCGATGGCGAGGGTAAATCCTGGCTAGGCAGGCTTGTCTTTGATGAGCATGTTGTTGCGCTCTTCACCAAGATCGGTCTCGACCGAGCCGAGGCCTTACCGCCTTCTGACCTCGCCAAGGCAGTGCTTGCGGGACGCAGTGTCGAAATAGCGCGCCCCTTCCCGGCGACGCTCAAGCGTGCACTCGTCAACGGGAAGGCCAGGGTCGAAATTGGTGGAGCACCGCATGGGCAGCTCGACTGGCTGAAATCCCTCGGCTGCTTCACCGAAATCATACAGTATCGCACCCGGATTTTTATCCCGATCGATCAGGCTGAAGCCATCATCGCCAGGCTGCTGGGAACGGGCGAGGCTCTCTAGCGTATCGATTCAGAAATACCGCGAACGGATAGTGAGGTTTAGAGTTAATAACGAAATATTAGGCGTAAATTATTCGCCTAATGTCTCACTCTCCGGTGCGTTGTATTTGTGATACGAACATACAAACTAGGCGGCCTGTGAGGAGTTGGATATGAGTGCCGAGAGCGCTTCGCGGTTAGGCGATGTCGTCGTCAAACGACCTAATGGCGATTGCCTGTACACGCTTCACCTCTCCGCCGACGGCGTCATCCTGTGCACCGTGGTCGGCTTCTGGGAGGTCGCGGACGCTGATCGGTTCCTTCTCGACTATGCGCGGTTCATCAGGTCAGCCCGGGGGTCGCAAAAGCCTTTGCGGATCCTCGTCGACCTGACAGATTCAAACGTGATGACCCAGTCGCTAGCCGATCGCTTTGCCACCGCCCATCGTGAGCTGTTCCGCGAGCAGGACCGTCGCGCCTATGTCGTGACAACCAGTCTCCAAAGCATCCAGCAAAAGCGCGCCGCCAGCTATGGTCACATGAAGGTGTTTCTCGACGCAGATGCAGCCTATCAATGGCTTCTTGCCCCCGCGGAGGATTGATCGCCTGTCAGGAGGCGTTGTGCGGCAGCCCGGGGCTCGTTCCAAGCCGATCCCGATATGCGAAGCTGATGAGATCGCGCACCAGTTCGACAAGGCCACTCGTCGGCATCCCGTCGAATGGATCGCCATGCGCTAATGCATTGCGCCGTTCATCAAGCGTCGGTTTCATCGATCCGGTTAGCTGACCGATCGCGGTGCCGCGGCAGCGCACGATCATCGGAAGTGCGTCGTCCGTAAGGCCGTCCCCCTCGACCATGTAGCGCAGTAGTGCCTTGAAAGAGTATCGTGGCGCGGGCACCATCATCGCCTCAGGCGATCCGGGCTTGATCTTCCGGCTTGCGATCGGCGCGACGATCTTCCCATATTGGTCGCGCAGCGCGAGTTCGAGCGCCGTCAGTGCCACCAACTCGGCGCCCTTGAGGAGGTCGGCGTCGAGCCATCCCAACAGGAACAGCTTGAGGGCCCGTTCGAACTTCAGGCGGACAATGTCTGGTATGGCCGCGTCTAGCGCCATCGACGCGACAAATTCGCGCCATTGGGTCGGCCGTTCGAAACGGAGGATCGCCACCGGGTTGCCTACAGCCGGCCAGATCAGTTCCAACGGAAGCGACCGGTCAGGCAGATCAAAATCCGGCAAGGGCAACTCACCTGCCTCCGTCGAGGGGAAGGACACGGCGCGCGTCGTCGTCGAGCGGAAGCACCCAGCTCCCCGCTCCATCCTCGCCCTCCCGTAACGACAGAGTGCCATCGTCATCAAGGGCCGGGGGCGCACGCCGCACCGTTCCCTCGATCGCCTGCTTGATGGCATCGCGTTCGATACCCACAAATGTCGGACGCAGGCCGAGCTTGTTAAGGGTTGCAAGTTCACTCGCGTCCAACTGGGTCGCGCTCAGGCGCCCTGCGCGGCCGACATAGCCACCCACCAAAGGGGTATCAGGGGCAATGTCACCTTCCACCACCATTGGGACGGTGTCGTCTAGGGCCGCTTCTGCCCGTCGCTGCGCGTCAGCAACCCTGTTCTTGAAGCGATGTCCTGTCAGTTCAAGCAGCGGCTTGGCCAGGGCATCGTGGCCCAGAGAAACCAGAAGAGAGCCCATGTGCCATCGCACCATGGCAAGCTGCAGGCTCTCTTGTTCAGCAGCGCTGATCTCGGCATCTTCGTCGGGGTCCTTGACCCAGAGCATCGGCGCCGAGGTTTTTGGGCTGGTAAAACCCCAACGGGTGGCGATTGCGTATCGTTTGAAGGGAGCAGGACGGCCCCGCACACGGATCTCGGCGCGATTGGCTTGGACGTAAGCGCGATCCAGCGCAGCTTGCGGGCCTTTGCCGTCGTGGCAGCCTTTGGCCTCGACGATCGCCATCCCGGCTGATGGGCCCCAGGCGACCCAATCGGGCATGTCGCCGCGCTGGTACGGCACGCGCCTCAACTGCCCTCGCATCACGCCCCCCAGTGCCATTGGCGGCTTACGAACATGGGCGAAATGCGTGAGGCCAAGGTGCTGCGTCGCATAAGCCCGCGCTACGAACCGCCCGAAAAGTCCGGAAATGGCAGTCTTCACCTCGCGGGCGTGGCCGAGTGGCTGCTGAAAGCTGAAACTGCTGACCGTCGGGTCGAGAAGGGCGCCGAGAAATTGCCAGTGCCCAAGGGTCGCGCCGGGAGACTGCAGAACCTCAAGCACCCCGGCATTCTCGATATCCTGCACGGTAAGGCTGATTGAGTTCGTTGTAACGGTGCCGTTGGCGGCGGTGAACTGATGCTCGAACGTCGGCAAAGCAGGTGCCTCTTGTTGGCCTTGGGCGGCAGTGGTCAGGAAATGGCGCTGGCGTCAGCGGTCCGCGCACTATCTGCGGCGGTGTCGCGCAGCTGGCGCTCACGGAAGGTTTCAGTGACAAAGTCGATGAACGAGACCGCAGCGCCGACCGCAAGACGGGCATGGCGGGGCTGAAGCCCGCGATGCCGGCCGTCACGGCCATGGCCCGAACCATAGAGGCCTCGCAGTTCAGCCAGATACTGGGTCAGCGCAGCAAGATTGCGCAAGATCAGCTTGATGGTTTCAGCGCCTCGCTTCGCATCGGTGATATCTTCAGGAACAAGGCCGAGCTCCTTGGCCACGAGCTTGGTGAGCGCTGGGAGGTCGGCGCTGCTCGAATAGGTGACCCCGCGCTTGGTCAGTACCGATTTACAACAGCTTTCGACCAGTTCCTTGGCGGTGCCGATCGCCAACGCAGGATCCCGCTCGATCGCATTCTCAACCCGCTCGATCTCCTTCTGCATCCAGGCCGCATCGAGTGCGTCGGCAACGGACTTTGCACGCATGACCGCGCGTCCGCCCATGTCTGCGATCGCCTTTGCTACGAAGCGGGGGCGGCCGGCGATCTTCTCGATTTCCACCAGGGCCCAGCCCTCGGGACGGAGCTGATCGTTGAAGTTACGCACGATCTCTAGGGCCTGGTTGCGATCCGGACGCACCACCGGGTGGACCATCTCGGCCAGAAACGCGAGGAAGCGGTCAGCGGAACCGTCGATCAGATTGAAGCGCTGGTCTTCGAAGATCCAGTCATCTTCCCAATCATCATTGTTGAACCGGTGTTGCCATATGTCACCGGCGGCATCGTCGAACCGGTCGTCGGTGGATGGCAGGGCTTTGAGATCCCATAGGCGCTGGAGGAACTCCACATCGCTCAGCGCACCCATCCAGGAAACCCCATCGACCTTGATACCGTCGATGATGTTGCGCCGAGCCCGGCGGGTGAGGGTCGCCGGCGCGGTGCGCCAGTCGGGACGGGCGCGAATGCGCGGGCGGATCGCCGCGCTGAAGCCGGTGTTGTCGTCCCGTTCGAAAACGGCCCTTACCCGCGCCGAAATCTGTTCCTGGAGCGTGTCACGCTTGGACCCGAGACGCCCGTATTCCGCCGGGTCTATCCCCAGAAAAACGGTGTAGAGGCGGGTTCCACCATTCCAGTTGTCAAAGCCGGTTTCAACGACTTCGGTTTCGGCCGTGCGCAGCAGTTCAGCAGCCTCTGCCATGCCTTCGGCCGTGAGCATTGCCTCGACTGCCGCCAGATATGCCTCGTCATCATCGTTGCTCAAGCAAAACCCCCCGGGTACATCTTCTGGCGATGGGAAACGAATGTAGCGTCTGAAAGGGTGAAACGAAATCGGAAACAAGTTGATTATCAGCCTCTTGAAGTCAAATATCCGAAGGCAAGGAAAGACGGGCAGAAAATCTGTCCGCCTGAATGCCCGCTCACAGAACTTCTGTTTTTGGCAGGCTGGCGACCGCCTCGAGATAGGCTCCGTCAATGCCGTAGAGCTGATCTTCTGACCATCGGTACATGTCATGATTGAGACGTTCGGCTTCGAACTGCGATACGGCCCGGGTCTTAACCTGGCAGTCGGGCTGGCCAATTTCCAGATGAAGCGCGATGGTGGGCGTTACGGGATAGTAGAATATCGAGATCGGGTCGGCCTGCGGCCGCAGATTGATCACCGGCTGATCGGCGGTGATGAAGGGGGTGGACGTGTCGTTGGTAAGGATCGTCGCGTGGGTTGTTCTACGGTGACCGGTAAAGCCCGCGCCGACGTCCGTTGCCCAAAGATGGCTCTCCACGGGCCAGAGGCGCGCAAGGTCGAGGCCCGCAGGCAGTTCGATCGCCGAGATCGCCTTGCTCATCCGGGATGTCCTCGTGAATTGTGTCCCAAGGAAGAAGCAGAAATCGGAGGCTTCGCGCTCATCGGTCCAGAACGAGGCGTCTCCCATACGCAACCGATCGAGAAAGGGTGCGCCCTTGTGCTCGACGCTGACGTGCCATGCTTCGCCAAGTCCGCGCTCGGCGTTCAGCAGCAACTCTTCGGTTTTGGCCCGCGTCTCCTCGTCGCGAGGAGGAAGGGAGGCGATCAGTCGACGCAGCTGCGTTGTCATGGTGAAAAAATGGATGAAATTCAGCGCGACCTTCCGGGCCAGCTCGCTTTTCGATCGGTTCGGAAGCGCCTGCAGATACTCCAGTTCACGCTCCGAGAAGGTCTCCACTCTGTAAAAATAGCGTGAACTGCCGACATTTTTGGGATTGGTGGTGATCGTTTGGCGATCGCGCTGCCGATGGCACGTCAGTTAATCATCGATCGTCCAGGCCTGAAGATAGTGCTTCCAGACATAGTGCTGATTTTTTGCAACTTTCTCGAACACCCGGCACCCCCTTCATTGTTCCTCTACATGGGGCCAAAGGGGTCGATTACCACTGGTCCGGCAAGATAATTATCTGTCGCCGCGCGAGATACTTTAATCGCCTGGATTAAGCGGAACTGCCACCACGAGAGTGGCCAGGTCCGGGTCAAGCTCCTCCTCGGGCTCAAGCCCCAGGTCGGTGAGTATTGCGATGGTGGCCGACCGTGCCAGGGACGCAGCATGGCACGCATTTGCGGCGTCGAGGATCTGCGCTGCCTTGCGCATCAAACCGATGGCCAGCCAAGGCCTCTCATCGCGAGCGTCCATATCCCCCCCTGGAAGCCGGCGACGCGCCCGAATGGCGCGTCGTCGCTTCGGAACCGGGTGTTGGAAACCTAGAGCAAGCTAGGCGCGAACGCCTTTAGCCGGGTGGCCTGGACATACGCGCCCGCCACCCGGTTTTGAACGAGACCGGCTCTTGCTCTTCGAGGTTTCCACGCCCCGCTCGCGTCTCCGCGAGAAGGCATTGCCATAGGCGGCCGTCGCCAATTTTGGAAGCGCGGACTGCTCGCAACGCCCGGCGCCCTTTCGCAGCCTCCCGAAGGTGGCCCAGGGAAAGAGGGAAGGGGGATCGAGGGTGATGTCCGGATTGGTCCGGATGCCAGAAGGAGTTGCCCTCATGATTCAGACCGTCAAACTGGCGAAGCTTCGCCTCTCGCCCATCAATGTCCGCACTGCACCGGAAAAGGATCTCGCGATCGAGCCGATGGCGGCCGACATCGAGGCGCGCGGTGTTCTCCAGAACCTTCTTGTCACGCCAGCCAGGCCGCGCGGTACATTCGAGGTGTTCGATGGTGGACGGCGGTTGCGCGGCCTGCTGCTGCTCGCCGAGCGCGGCACCATCGACGCCGACAGCTTCGACGTGCCCGTTCTTGTGCTCAAGGACAGCGATGCGGCTCTGAGCGAGACTTCGCTCGCGGCCAATTTCCACCAGCTCAAGCTGTCCCCGGCCGAAGAGTGCCGGGCCTTCCAGCACTTCCTTGGGGTGGATGGCGACGTCGATGCGGTCGCAAAGCGGTTCGGGCAGACCCGTCGCTTCATCGAGCAGCGGTTGCGCCTGGCAAACCTCGCAGATCCGATCTTCGACGCGCTTGCAGCAGGTGAACTCACCCTCGACCTCGCCAAGGCCTATGCATCGACTGAGAACCGCGAAAAGCAGCTCCTCATCTACAACAGCTACAGCCACCACAGCTATATCAATGCCGACGCAATCCGGCGGGCCATTGCCAATGAGACGATGAAAGCCAATGATCCCGTCGCGCTGCTGGTTGGGGAGACGGATTATGTTGCCGCCGGCGGTGCGGTCGATCGTGACCTGTTCAGCGACGGAGGAGATCGCTGGGTCAACCCGGAAATTGCGCAGCGCCTCGGCGGCGAGAAGATGGAGGCGGAGGCCAAGCGCATCGGCGAGGAAACCGGTCTGGCCTGGATTCGCCCCATCGCGAGTGCCCACACCTATAATGCGGCCGCAGGCCTCTATCGGGTCATGCTGCCCCAACTCCCCTTCACGGATGACGAGCGGCTGCACCTCGACGCAATCGACACCCGGCTCGAAGCGATCCAGTCCGAGATGGACGACGAGGACATCGCCGAAGAGCGCTTTGCCGAGCTCGACGCGGAATATGACCGGCTCGCTGAGGAGCGCAGCGGGCTGCATGACAGACCCAGCGTGTTGCCGGATGCCTTGCGGCCATTGGTCGGAGCATTCCTAACCCTCACGCAGCGCGGCGAACTGCTGCTCGATACCGCCTATTATAGCGAGCAGCCCCTGCGCCTCGACGAAAGCGGTTCACTGCTGGATGACACCGCCGAAACCGGTGATGACGGCGGCAATGCTGACGGCGAGACCACTGGCCGCAGCGAGCGCGAGGCCGTGACGCCTCGTCCCGACACGGTTGCTCCGGGCGGAAAGGCACTCAGCATGCGGCTCTTCGAGGAGTTGGCAATGCAACGCCGCGACGTGCTGGCGGCCAACCTTATCCAGCATCCGGCGCTGGCGCTCGATTACGCCATCTTCGTCATGGTGGATGGGCGGCGCCAGTATCTTGCCAAACATGGTTCGACGATCCGCGCATCGGCTCCGCAGGACCCTGTGGTCGGCGAGCAGCCCGCTACGATCGCGCGCACCTTCCTGGCGGAGGCGCAGGACGGGCTGGAGGCGGCCTGGACCGAAGCGGCCGATCCGGTCGCGCGGTTCGAGGCGTTCCGCGACCTTGATGACGATGCGAAGGCTGGATGGCTCGCCTATATCGTTGCGATGTCGCTCGAAGCCAAGGATGGCTACGGTACGGTGCCGCAGAACGCCCTTCAGAACCGCCTCGCAACGATCATGGAGGTCGATGTCGCGGCCTGGTGGCGTCCGACTTCGGTCAACTTCTTCGATCGGGTGCCCAAGGCGGCGCTGCTGAGCCTGCTGCACGATGTCGGCGGTCCGGCTGTCTCCGGACGCTACGCAGCCTCCAAGAAGCCCGATATCTCCTCGACCTGCGAGAAGCTGTTCGCGGGCGAGGCCATGGTCGAGGCTGAAGTGAAGGAGGCGGCGCTCAAATGGGTGCCCGATGCGATGCGCTTCCTCGACACCGCGTCAGCGCAGGACGATCCGCAGGATGACCAGAACGCCGAAAGCGAGGCCGAGAGCGAGGAGGCGCATGCCGCACTGGAGGCGGGCGAAGAGGCTGCTTGCGACGAGCTCCTCGATGCTCCCGACGAGATGATCGCCGCCGTCTGAGCGCGCATTTCACCTTCTGGCCCAACGGACCGCTGGCGCGATGCAGCGCCAGCGGTCCTTTTTGTATCCCGATCGGATCCTAACATGCCGAAACCCACCAGTGCCCGGCGGGACGTTGCCGCCGAAATCACCAATCTCATCATCGAGAAGCTCGAACAGGGCGTACCCCCGTGGAAGCGACCCTGGCGAGGCGCCCCGGGGCAGGGCTTACGTCCGCTCAGACATTGCGGAACCGCCTATACTGGCATCAACACCCTGTACCTGTGGGCTTTGGGCGACGCCAAGGGCTACACCTCGCGCTACTGGATGACGTTCCGCCAGGCCGAGCAGCTCGGCGGGCATGTCCGCAAGGGCGAGCGGGGGGCGGTGTCGGTCTACTTCTCCCAGTTCAAGAAAACCGAGACCAACGTGGTGACAGGTGCATCGGTCGAAAAGAACATTCGCTTTCTGCGCCATTACATCGTCTTCAATGCCGACCAGATCGACGGGCTCCCCGCCTATTACTATGCCGCGCCCTTGGCGGATCCCGAGCCCACCCCCTCAGGGCGACAGGCCGTCATCGATCGCTTCTTCGAACCGATCCCGGCAGCCGTTCGCCATGGCGGAAGCGAGGCCTATTTCAGCCCCACCTTCGACTATATCCAAATGCCCAGGCCGTCATCTTTCGACAGCATGGATCTGTATGCGAGCACGCGGCTGCACGAGACGGTCCATTGGAGCGGACATGCAAGCCGCCTTGCGCGCACCTTCGGCAAGCGCTTCGGCGATCAGGCTTACGCATTTGAGGAACTTGTGGCCGAGATCGGGGCAGGTCTGGGCTGCGCGGAGCTTGGTCTCCCCAACGAACTTCATCAAAGCCATGCGAGCTATGTGAGCCATTGGCTGTCGATCCTTCGGGGCGACAAGAGTGCCATCATCCATGCCGCCGCCAAGGCCGAGCAGGCCATAACATTTCTCGGTGCCTTCGGAGGTACATCTTGCGATGCGCCGGATGAGGACATGGCAACGCCCAGCGAACAGCGGGAGGGCGTGTAATGGGCTGGCTCTACATGCAACGTGGATCGCTTGGCGGTCATGCGTCCGCGAGTGCCTATCTCGACGCGCAGTTCACCTATGAGCGGGCGCTGGATGATGGCGGTACGACCGGACTGCGGGTACTCGCTTCGTCCTGCCCGCAGAACCGTGTCTACTACGCCGCCGCCCAGGTCATGACGAACAGGCAGGGCGGCGAGATTATCGCGATCATATGCCTGGTCCGTTGGAACCCCCACGACCGTGAAGGACTCGTGTTTGGGTACAAGGATATGACGGAAAATATGGGGCCCTATGAGGCCGAGTGTCCGGCAGCCATCCTCGACCTGCTGACCGCGACCGAGAACGCCCATGCGCTGGACTGGCGCCGACGGTGCCGTGCCAGTCTCGAACGAAAGTCGCGCAAACTGGCCGACGGCGACCGTATTCGGTTGTCCGCGACGATCACCTTCACCGACGGCCATGAAGGGAGCGAGTTTCTGGTGGAGCGGCGGGGGCGCCGCACGGTCCTACGCGATCCGACAAGTGGTCGCGGCTACCGCATCTCACGGCTGATGCAACGGGACTGGACCATCGTGCCGGTGACCCGGGTCCATAAAACGCGCTTCTGCTGACCGCCACTACGGCATCTTCAACCGAAAGGCCGCCCATGTCTGTTTCAAACCCGGATCCATCGCTCTCTGCCAAGCGCGCCTTGCTGTGCAGCCGGGCACATGCAGAGCGGGTTGCGCACAGGATCTTTATCTCCGGCCAGCGCGCCTGCATCATACGCACTGGAAATCCAATCCAGCCCTATCGTGCCGCCGCCGAGGCCTCGAGCCACGATGAAGTCGAGGTCCTGCTGTGCGTCTAGCCTTGTTGTTGCCGCTCTTTCTCATCGGATGCTGCTCGCAGCCGACGCAGGGGACGGCCGACCAAGCCAGTTTCGCAGCTGCGGCGCGCGCGATTGACGGCGATACACTCTCCGTCGATTTTCGCCTGCTTGGCCTCGATGCGCCCGAGAAGCGCCAGCTTTGCGCGAACGATCAGGGGTGGTGGCCGTGTGGCAAGGCGGCTCAGGACTATTTGGCCCGTGCGCTTCGTGACCAGGAGGTGCGCATCACCCTCGCCAGTGGGCGGACCTATCGGCGCCGGGTGGCGACAGTCGAGGTTTCGGGCGTCGATCTGGGGGAGCGGCTGATTGCGGCCGGGCTCGCCGTCCCGGCCGTACAGTATCTGAAGAGCGACCCCGATCGTGCCACGCGATACCAGCGGGCGTTCGCAACGGCGAAAAAAGCCGAAGCGGGCATGCATGCCGGTCGATGGATCGAGCCGGCAAAGTGGCGCCGCGGCGAACGCCTGTCATGCGAAGCGCGGGTCAGTCGGCGAGGGAAGGGTCCAGATACCAGGACGGGCCCTGCCTGAAATGCGTCAATTCGGCCGACGGGTCCGTCGGGCTCCTTGGACACATAAGGATCGATCAGCGGCATGGCGCGACCCTTTGCCCGCATCAGCTTGCCGGCAACCCGGCCTCGCCGTTCCAGCAAATCCTCGAGCCACATCAGATCGTCCAGCATGGCGACGACGCCGCGTCCGGCCAGGCAGTAGTAGATGCAGCGCTGAAAATCGTCGGCACCATCGTTCCCCAAAATGGCGGCCAGACGCTTCTTCCCAGCAATCTCGCCTTCATGCACCCACTGGACGGCCTCACGCAGCTCCCGAACCGAGAAATATGCGTCTTCGACACACATGCCAAGCGAGGCTCCGGCGATCATGCGGCGGGTCGGGCGCGTGTGGGGATCCAGCGAAGCATCCCGCAGGGTTACATCAAGGTCGAAATGGTCGTGGAAGATCGTAGCTTTCATGGGAATCACTCCGTTCGAATTGAACGTAACGTGAACAAAGCTGACCGGTCAACCCTCCGTTGAGGGTCCACCGGGTTTCAGGATCACCGAGAATTGACGGGTGCCGTGATATTCAAAAGGCCGCTCTCCAACCCATCGATCCCAGAATTCGAGACTGTCGCCTGACATCTCGATGTCGATTTCCGGATAGTTCAGCTCGGAGGCGATCTTCATTACCTTTTCGGCCAGCGCCGCGCCCACGCCGCGCTGGCGAAACGCCGGATGGACGTAAAGCTTGTGAAGCTCGCAACCCCCGTCATCAGTCTGAGTGAAGGTCGCTCCGCCGGCATGCCTTCCGTCGATCCGCGCGACGAAGTACCGTGGATTTAGGTCGTCTGACGCACCAAGGTCGCATATCGCCACCTTGCTATCGGGCTGGCAGCGCTCGCGATTAAGCTCGGCCTCCAGTTCGGCCAGCTCTGCCCTGGACCCTAACTCTTCAAACTCCATTCTCTCGATCTCCGGCGACGGGTTCAGCGAGCGGCACCGCCGCGCGAACGAAACAAATTTATGGCGGCTCCACGTGTCGTTTCAAGGGCAACCCCAGCGGCGATGGCAACGCACCGGCGCGTCGGGGAAAAAGGGGAGGGGGAAGAGGCCGGTCGAGCTCGATGGGAGCTTGAAGCCGGAGATGCCCGATGACCTATGACGTCGCCTACCGCTTTCAGCAGGCGCTCGACCCGAGCGCGCTCACCACAATTCCAGCCACGTTGCACGCGGTGCAGGCCGCGATCACCGACGCCCGCAATGCGGGTTGCGCTATTGAAAGCGATCCTGCCGTTATCCTGCTGGTGCGGCACTTCCACTCGGTCTGCGCCTCTGCTCCGGATATCGATGCCCTGCAGGAACAGTGCGAGGCCGCGATCGATCGGTTGCGCCTTGTCCCAGCTCTGCCGACGCTCGCCTATCGTGGGGTGGCGAATGACGAGGCCGCGAAACGGGCCTTCCATCGAGAGGGGCGGGTGGCGCTCCGCGCCCTCGCGGATGCGCTGGGATTGCCGGACTCGGGATACACCCTCACCGCGAGGCGCGGTACGCTGGCGCAGTCGGGTGAAATCATTCTCCACGGGGACGAGCTCAGGGTCCGCCTGTCGCTCGATATCGTGTTTCCCGGCGAGGAAGTGACCTACTGCCGGGTCCGAGGCCGGGATGACCATTGGGGTGATCGCGACCGGCGGGCACCGCTCATCAATCTGCTCGACCCGGCACGGTTTGCCGCAAGATTGCGGCGAGAGCTGACCTTGACCCCTGCGGCAGAACCCATGGCTCTGGTTGCCTGACTCGCTGACGCACCAAGGCGGCGTCTGGCCAACATCTCCAGGCGCCCCTCGCATCCCATTCTACCACGGAGGCATGCATGAGCGATCCTGCAGCTCAGCGCATCATCGATCGCATTGATTTTTCCCGGCGTGGCCCGACGGTGCTTGCTTATGGCGTCGGCGTCGACAGCACGGCTATTCTTGTCGAGCTCGAGGCGCGCGGCTCCTTACCTGATCTCGTCCTGACCGCTGACACCGGCACTGAAAAGCCGGAAACCTACGAGTATCAGGCGATGATCGCCGCCTGGATGGCCCAGCGAGGGATCCCCTACGAGGTCGTTCGCTATGTGCCCAAACGGTTCAAGCACTGGCCGCCCTATTTTTCGCTGCTCGAGAACGTCCTGACCAATGCCACCTTGCCCAGCATTTCGATGGGCCGGCACAGCTGCTCGCTGAAATGGAAGGTGGCTCCCCAGGACGCCTATCTGCGTACATGGGAGCCTGCACGGGCGGCCTGGGCGGCAGGCTCAAAGGTCGTTCGGCTCATCGGTTACGACATCTCGCCTGCCGATAGCCGCCGTCATGCTCATGCCTCAACCATCGAGAACGCGCTGTTCGAATGCCGCTACCCTCTGCGAGAATGGGGCTGGACCCGTTCCGACTGTGCGGATCGCATCAAGGCTGCGGGCCTCCCCGTGCCCCCTAAGTCCTCCTGTTTCATCTGCGGCGCGATGAAGCCCGAAGAGGTCCGTGCGCTTCCTGCCTGGTGTCTGCGCCTGATCGTGCTGGTCGAGGCGCGGGCGGCGCCGCGACTGAAAACCGTCGAAGGGCTCTGGCGCCGCGCCACAAAAACCCGCCCGGGACGAATGACTGATTTTATCCGGCGGGAGGGGCTGCTGCCACCGGACGAGGTCGATGCGATCATCCTCGATGCGCCGCGCTCGCTCATTCTCTTCCAGGAAGCCGCCGCCATGGTTCCGCTTGAAGACCGGCCCGCCTTCGCCTCGTGGCTCGAGCGCTTTCGGGCGCGGGACGTGGGCACGGGCGTGCCGATGAGGCCCGCAACATGATCGAGATCATCCTTGGCCTGCCCCATCTGTCGGCGGGCGCGATTCTGGATCGAGCGCGGCTGCTCCAGCAACCGGTGCTGATCTCGGCCAATGCCTTATCGCGCTGGACGCGCAAAGCGGGGTGGGCCCAGTGGCGTGGCTGGAAGACAGCCCAGCTGGACAACGCATCGGGTCTGCCGAGCGTGGACCTCGACAGCGGGGGCTTCGTCTGCGCGGCCCGCTATGGCGGGATCCCCTGGAGCGTGGACCAGTATATGGCCCTGGCGGCCGCATACCCGTTCCGGCGCTTCGCAAGTCTCGACTATTGCGTCGAACCTGAGATTGCGAGGGATCGCGAGGAAATCCTCGACCGCATATCCAGAACCATTCGGGCAAACCGTGATTGCCGGGCGCGTGCCATGGACCTTGGGATCATCGATCGGTTCATGCCCGTCATTCAGGGGCGCACGCCTGAGGATTATGAACGCTGTGTCGATGCGCTTGCCTGGTCGCTTGTCCCCGGGACGATCATCGGCGTCGGCAGTATGTGTCGGCGCGACATCCATGGACCAGAGGGGCTCATGGCCGTCATCGAGCATCTGGATACCATTCTTCCGGCGGGAATTCGTCTCCATGCCTTCGGCGTCAAAGGGGCAGCGCTCCCTTTCCTCACCGCCTTCTCCGCCCGTGTCGCATCGATCGACTCCCAGGCCTATGGCATAGCCGCGCGGCGGGATGCGTACCGGCGTGGCGTCCCCAAATCCGACATCATGGTCGCCGACCATCTTGAACGCTGGCTTCGCGCGCAACAGGCGCGGCTGACCGAAAAGGGGCGAACGACCTTCGCTCCGCGGCGGCCCATCCTGCAGGCAACGCCAACAAATCCCTGGGACGCAGCGATCGCCCAGGCCCGGCGAGAGATCAGGTCGCTGATAGAGACCGGTGATCTTGAGCACGATGCGCTCACCCAAGCCTGGATTGAGCCCTGGGCTGCGGACCTGATGACGCAGGCGCTTTCCCATAGGTCGCACAGCGCAGGTGCCTTGCGATGACAAACGCGCCATCCTTCATTGTCACGCAGGCGGCCACATGGATCGCGCGGGGGCGGGCCCCCGCCGAGGCCGAGGCGCTGGCAGCCGCCTGGAGAGATTTCCCGGATCTTCCGGCGAACGCCCCGCTGGAAGAGCGAATGGCGCGCACGCGCGAGCGCGTCGCGGCCATGCGACCGATTACTGAGGCCGCGAGAGCCCGCACCGAGGCCGAACGGCAGCGCACCAATTTCTCGTTCGTCAGGCGACGGGTCGAGCATGGCGAGGCCAGCTTGTAGGAGCAGGCCATTTTGCGGGGCGCCGATCTCCATGGTCTCGACTGGGACAGCGCGGTGAACTTTGCACAAGGCTGGTATGCTGCCCATGCCGGTTGGCCTCACAGGGCCCCTCTGCCCAATAGAGCCGACAAACCGGCCCCGTCACTCGTCGAGGCCTATGACCGCGGTTTTGCGGACGGTGGCGGCGATCCTTCGGATCTGTTCGACGCCGCGCGGCGTGCCAATAGAGTGGCCGAACCGGCAACAGGGACAGCCGCTGGCGTTGCCCATCGTCAGTCAGGCCGCCTTCCAATAAGCCAGTGGGCTGCCCCTAGCGATCAGGCACCGCCAGTATCATGGCCGCGCCGCCTCCTGGTTCTGAGCACGCCCGACATGCACAGGACTCCACTGACAGAAAGGTCCAAACGTTCTGCGCCAAGCGCGTTCGAACTCGCCCGTGCCGGCGGACGTGAAGACCTCACAATTCTCCTCCTTTCGGCGCGGGCCGGCTTCACCCTGGCCGGCGTCGAGGCCGAGGCCGATAGTGCGTGCCTGACGCCTGCGCGTGCTGATGAGCTGATCTCGGACCCGTCACAGTGCGACGCGATCACCGCCCTGCTCGCGGGGCGGCAGTTCGACGACATTCTGGTGAGCGCACACGGCGACTATCTGCGTGTGATCGATGCCTTCTCCGCCATGTTCCCGCTATGCCGCACCATGGCGCGGACGCGCAACTCGCCGCTCCAGCAACGCGCCCATCTGCGCACCTGGCTCGACCGGGGTCGCGCGCCCGGAACCAACATCGGCGCCGGCCATATTCGCTGGTCAAAGGTCGCCCAAGGCCTTTCGGCCAAGCTGGGTGAGTTTGTCGTACGCTATGCAGGCCCGGCGTCGCAGCGAGGGCATTTGATCCATATGATGCTGACCGACGGATCCCTGGCGACGGGCTATGTAACGGCTGCGCGCGAACCGCTTGCCCCGGACATTTGGATCTCCAGTAAGGCGCGCCTTCGGGAAGAAATGACCCTCGCTCTGCGTAGGTTCGGCGGCGCAACGCGCTTGGCGGGCAATGCTGACCTCTTCAGCGGGACATAACAGGCAGTTTCTTCACCTGTTGTTCGGGCGGCAGGCAGCTTGGACTAGGGCTATTTCGGCCGATGTAGTATGACACGGCAAAGCTATACCGGAGGTGCGTGTGACTCGGATCGAGATCGACCATCCGGCGATGATCGCGGCGCTTAAGCGCCTTCTCGATCTCGCGCGCAGCGACACCGGGCAGTCTGCCCGCGTCGCGCGTTTCCTCATGGCATGGTGGAATGGCCCAGACCTTGGCGATTTCCCAATTGCCGATCTGTTTGGCCTCGACCGCAATGTGGCGGGCGACATCACCACGGTCATCGGCTTTCTGGGGCAGCATGATGGCGCCATCTACATCGACAGCCTGGGATACCGCGCTGAGATGGTCGTCATTGTTGAGCGCTGGGCGACGCTTTCGCGCACCAGCGCCGAGGCCGCGTAACGACGGTTCACGCCGATATAGGGAGACCGAGCCTTGCCTGAGCCTGAACTCGACCCTCACACATTGCGTGTCGCGGCGCAGCTGGTCCGCTCACGCCTCGCGCTCCTGGCGCGCAATCCCCATCTGGACGGTCTCGAACGCCTGGGCGCGAGCAAAATCCTCAAGCAGCTTGCCATAGACCTCGACGTTTCCGCCGATCATCTCGGGCCCAGACGGCGGCGATCGAGCAGGGCGTAGCCTTTTACGGCCCTACAGATATTTTGAAATGTTCCGGAACGCCTCAACCGCGGTGACAATGCCGTCGGGCTCGTCGCTATGCGTCAGGCAGTGAGAGATATGATCGTTGATCAACGTCTTCTTGGCGCTCGCGATCGCCTTTTCGACCGCATGTAACTGCTGCGCGATCTCGGCGCATGGGCGCTCGTTTTCAATCATCTCGACAATGCTGCGCAGATGCCCGCCGGCGCGGTTCAGACGCTTGACGATCGCAGGATGTGTTTCGTGACGATGCTCGGACATGGAACCTGCTGGCTTGCTGACCAGGTTTACATATCCTCCCCAGGAGGATAGCTCAACCGCCAATTATATCCCCCCGGGGGGATGATTCTTTCAAGGAAAGCTCGATGTTCTCGGTCCTCGCGAACCGTACCTATCGCCATCTCCTCCTGGCTCAGGTCATTGCCCTGCTAGGTACGGGCCTTGCGACCGTCGCGCTGGGTCTGCTCGCCTATGATATTGCCGGGGGTGAGGCCGGAGCGGTGCTTGGAACGGCCCTCGCGATCAAGATGATCGCCTATATCGGCGTTGCCCCGGTCGTCGGGGCCTATGCCAATCGGCTACCCCGGCGAAGCTTCCTCGTTGCGATGGACCTCTTGCGGGCGGGCGTTGCCCTGAGCCTGCCGTTCGTGACCGAGGTCTGGCAGATCTATATCCTCATCTTCGTTCTGCAATCGACGTCGGCTGCATTTACCCCAACCTTCCAGGCGACCATTCCCGATGTCCTGCCGGACGAACGCGATTATACGAAGGCCTTGTCGCTATCGCGACTGGCCTATGACATGGAAAGCCTGATCAGCCCGATCCTCGCTGCGGGGCTGCTGACCTTAATCAACTTCCATTGGCTCTTCTCCGGGACGATGATCGGCTTCATCGCCTCGGCGCTCCTCGTTGTGACGACGGTTCTCCCGCGCGCTCCCAAGCAGCAAACTGCAGGGCAGGGGGTCTATTCCAAGACGACCCGGGGGGTCAGGTTCTACCTGCGCACGCCCCGCCTGCGCGGTCTGCTTGCCCTGACGCTTGCTTCGGCAGCGGCCAGCTCGATGGTCATCGTCAACACCGTCGTTATCGTGCGGGACAAGCTTGGTCTAGGACAACAGGAGGTCGCCCTGACGCTCGCTGCGTTCGGCGCGGGCTCGATTCTGGCGGCCTTCACCTTGCCGCGAATCCTCGACCGGGTCTCGGACCGAGTGATCATGCTTATGTCCGGCGCCATGCTTGCCTGGCTTTTGGCGATCATGGCCGTGGTAACCTATTGGATCGGCGGGCACTCCAGCTATTGGTATGCCCTGCTCGCCGGATGGTTTGCCATGGGCATTGCTTATTCAATGAGCGTCACCCCCTCGGGCCGACTCCTCAAACGCTCGGCCAAGGCGGAAGATCGACCGGCACTGTTTGCCGCGCAGTTTGCCCTCAGCCATGGATGCTGGCTCATCTGCTACCCACTCGCCGGGCAACTCGGAGCCGGCGGCGATCAGATACTGGCTTTCGTCGTGTTATCAGTTCTGGCGCATGCGGGTGTCATCGGCGCTCGCTTCCTGTGGCCTGCCGAAGATCCCGACATTTTGGCGCATAGTCACCCTGATCTCCCACCCGAGCACCCGCATATGCGCGAAGATCATCGGACGTCCGACGGCCACGTTTTTGTCGTCGACGATCTTCACCCCAGGTGGCCGCAATAATATGGAGTTACTGACTGCGACTTGCATAACCCCCAGGGGGGATATAGAGTAGCGTTCATGGGGAGAGTGGCCTCATCCTTTCTGCTTGAGAACAGGCGTCATCGGCAGGATTGCCTTTGCGCGCTTCTGGGCGTGCTGGCCATGTTCAGCGTTACGCTGCTCACAACCTGGCACATCTCATTGCCGCATGGTTCGGTTGCCGCGCAGACAATGCTGACCGAGCAGGATCACCACGATCATGCGCCCGAGGACAGACAGGACCGTACCGATCCTGTCCACGTCGCGGCACACGCGGTCCATCAAGGTGCTGCGCTGCCTACGGGCGCGGGACTGCCGGCGGCATTCTTCGCTGCTTCGGCTAGCTGGTCGGTTCTATCCGACATTGCTTTTGCTTCGATCTCGCCCTCTTCCTTACTGAGGCCTCCGAAAGCGTGATCCCGCCTGCGCGATAGCGCGCAGCCCAATCGGATCATGATCTTTCGAGGATATCAAAATGACAGCCTTTCCTGGCTGGCTACCGCCTCGTGCCGTAGCCGCCATGGCCGCCGCCTGCCTGTTGGCTGGCGTTCCGGCTGCGCGCGCGCAGGTCGCGCCTCCCTTTGCCGAACTCTATCGGCAGACCAGCAACGCTCCGCGCCAGGTCGAACTGGACGCAGAGGTCGAACGAGCAGAGGGCCTCGCGCGCCAGGCGCGCGCTCGGCCCAACCCCACCGTCAGCGTAATGACCGAGAATGTGTTCGGACAAAGCCCCTATGATGGGTTCGGACGATCCGAAAACACGTTCCAGATCAATCAGCCTGTCGAACTGGGCGGCAAGCGTTCAGCCCGGATCGCGGCGGGCCTTGCCGGCGTCGAAGCGGCACAGCTGCGCACCCGCGAGGGCCGGCTTGCTTATGCCTATGAGCTGGCGCGCGCTTATGCCGCAGCGGAGATCGCGGATCGTAGGATACAGCTTGCGCAAGCTGCCGTCAGCGAGGCAGAGGCGGACCTCAAGGTCGCGGTCGCGCTCGTCGATGCGGGCAAGGAAGCGCGTCTACGAAGCCTTCAGGCCGAGACCGAAGCCAACGCCTTGCGGGCCCTTGTCGATACCGCAAAAGCGGAGAAAACCGGCGCTTATGCCCGATTATCCGCTTTCGCGGGCCAAGGCCAGGCCTATACCAGCCTTGCTGATCCCTTGCTCAGCCGACTTTGGTCACGGGTCGAGGCCGGGCCGATCGATGCTTCCTCGGCGCCGCCCTATCTGACGGCCAAAGCAGAAGCCGAGGCTGCCTCGCAGCGTGTGACCCTTGCGCGGCGCCAGGCTGTGCCGGATGTCACAATATCACTGGGTGTGCGGCGACTGGAAATCGACAAGGCCAATGCTCTGGTCGCTGGACTAACCGTGCCCTTTCCCCTGTTCGATCGCAATCGCGGTAATATCGATGCCGCGCAGGCTGAGCTGCGAGGCGCTCAGGCAAGGGAAGCGGCGCTACGGCTCGAGATCGATGCCGCGATCCGCGGAGCACTGGCGATGAACGAGGCGGCGAATGCGCGCTCGGCCGCCGCCGACCGAACCCTTGCTACCGCGCAGGAAGGCTACCGCCTCGCGCGCATCGCTTATGAGGCGGGCAAGTCCCCTCTCATCGAACTGATCGCTTCTCGCCGGGCTCTCGCTGTCGCGCGCGGGGTCGTGCTCGACGCTCGCGCCTCGCAGTTCGACGCCCGTGCCAATCTCGCTCGCCTTCAGGGCCAAACCATTACCGGGGACATCATCCAATGATCTCTTCAAAAAACCTCTACATTGGGGCCGCACTCGGTCTGGTCCTCGCCGCCGGAACCGGCTTCGGCATTGCGCGCCTGACAGCGCCGACCGCCGAGGCACCTGTCACTAACGCGCAGGTGGCAGCCGGTCCGGTCGACACGGTCGCAATTACGGCCGATGGCATCGCCGAGTCCAAGATCGCTGTTGCGCCCGCTTCTGCGACGAGCCTCTCAGAGATCGTCCTCGCCAGTGCAACCGTCGGATCCACACCTGACAGTGAAGCGGTCCTGACCGCTCGTGCAGCGGGCACGATTACCCGTATCTTCAAAAGGATCGGCGACGCAGTGCGCGCTGGCGAAACCGTAGCGCTGGTCGAAAGCCGCGATGCGTCATCGATCTCCGCCGACCGCCGTGTCGCAGCTGCACGGACGACGCTTGCCGCGCGTCAGCTGGCCCGCGAGAAGTCGCTTCTTGCACAAGGGGTCTCCCCCCGGGCCGATTATGAAACCGCCGAGGCGTCGCTCGCGGTTGCGCGAGCCGAGCTGCAACAGGCCGACGCGGCGGCGCGCGCGGCACGCGTTTCCGGGGACGGGCGCTCCGTCGCCGTCGTGAGTTCGGTCTCCGGGCGCATTACCAGCGCGACCGCCAGCCTTGGATCCTACGTTCAGGCTGAAACCGAGCTCTTCCGCGCCGCAGACCCTCGCGGCATGCAAATCGAAGCCAGCGTCCCTGCGTCCGACGCCCAGCGGATCAGGCCTGGTGACCGCGTGGAACTCATCACCTCCGAGGGGAAGACCATAGCCGGCCGCGTTCGCTCGAGCACAGGGACGGTGGACGGCACCACCCGGCAGGCAACGATCATCATCGCGCCTGCGGGAGCGAGTGAAGCGATCGCGCCAGGCCAGATGATTGAGGCCCGCATTTTTGCAAGCGGCCGAGGTGGCAGTGCCGGCGTCACGATCCCGCAGGAAGCGGTCCAGACGCTGGGGGGCCGGACAGTCGTCTTCGTGCGCACCTCAAAAGGCTTTGTCGCGCGCGATGTCCAGGTCTCGGGGCGCAGTGGCGGGATGGTCGCGATCGGCGCCGGCCTTGAGGCCAAAACGATGATCGCGACAACCAACGCCTTCCTTCTCAAGGCGGAACTCGAGAAGGAGACGGCGGAATGATCGCGCGGATCCTCAGCCTTTCCGTCAAAATGCGATGGCTCATCGCCTTTCTGACGCTGCTGATCATTGCCTTCGGCGCCTGGCAGATCACCAAGCTGCCCATCGACGCCGTTCCTGATGTCACCAATCGACAGGTCCAGATCAGCACATTTGCGCCGACGCTCGGACCCGTGGACATCGAGAAGCAGGTCACTTTCCCCGTCGAGACAGCGCTTGCGGGCATTCCAGGCCTGCAGATGACGCGGTCTTTCTCGCGCAACGGCTTCAGCCAGGTCACCGCGGTTTTCACGGATTCCACCGATATCTACTTCGCCCGGCAACAGGTGACGGAACGGCTTGCCCAGGCCAAAGACAGCCTGCCGGTCGGGATCCAGCCCAATCTGGCGCCGCTCAGCACCGGCCTCGGCGAAATCTTCTTCTATTCCGTCGCCTTCCGTCACCCCGACGGCAAAGGCATCAAGACCGCCGATGGAAGGCCGGGCTGGCAATCTGACGGAAGCTATCTGACCCCCGAGGGCGAGCGCCTCACGACCGAACTCGCCAAGGCCGCCTATCTGCGTACCGTACAGGACTGGATCATCCGCCCCCAGATGCGCACCGTGCAAGGCGTTGCGGGGGTCGATTCCAACGGCGGCTATGTGAAACAATATCTGGTCGAGCCGAACCTCAATGCGCTTGCCAGCTATGGTCTCTCCATCATGGAGCTCGCTGACGCGCTCGAGCGCGCCAACCTTTCCGCAGGCTCCAACTATGTGCGCAGAGCTGGCGAAAGCTTCCTGGTGCGAGCCGATGCCCGCCTGAAATCGATCGACGACATCCAGGAAGCCGTGGTCGCCACGCGCGCAGGGGTGCCAGTGCGTGTGCGCGACGTCGGCGAAGTTGTCATCGGGGGCGCGGTGCGCACCGGATCGGGCAGTCGCATGGGCTCCGAGGCCGTGATCTCGACGATCCTCATGCTCGTCGGCGAAAACAGTCGCGTGGTAGCGACCCGGGTTGCCGACAAGCTTACCGACATCAACCGAGCTCTTCCGCCCGACGTCTTTGCCGAGCCGGTCTATAATCGCTCCAAGCTCGTTAATGCGACGATCTGGACGGTGGAGAAGAACCTTACCGAGGGCGCGTTGCTCGTCATCGTTGTGCTGTTCCTCCTTCTGGGGAACATCCGTGCCGCGCTTATCACCGCGGCCGTCATACCCATCACGATGCTGATGACGGCTTCAGGCATGAATGCGCTCGGCGTTTCGGGCAATCTGATGAGCCTTGGCGCCCTCGATTTTGGGCTCATCGTCGATGGCGCCGTCATCATTGTCGAAAACGCATTGCGGCGCCTGGCCGAGCGACAGGAGCACCAAGGGCGGTTGTTGACCCTTACAGAACGCATGGAGGAAACGCGCGAGGCCGCGCAGGAGATGGTCAGGCCCACCGTGTTCGGGCAGCTGATCATCTTCCTAGTCTTCGTGCCGCTCCTCACCTTCGAAGGCGTGGAGGGCAAGACGTTTTCGCCGATGGCGACGACGCTGATGCTTGCTCTCGCTTCGGCGTTCGTGCTCTCGATCACCTTCATACCGGCCATGATCGCGATCGTCGTAAAGGGCAGGGTGAGCGAAACCGAAGTGAAGCCGATCCGCTGGTTCAAGCGGAAGTACGCACCAATGCTCGACAACGCGGTCGCAAGGCCGATCCCGTTCGTGGCGAGCGGGATCGCCATTTTCGCCGCGTCGATCTTCTGCTTCGGGCTCCTGGGCGAGGAGTTTATGCCGCAGCTCGACGAAAAGGACATCACCGTCACCAACTTCCGAGTGCCGTCGGCATCGATCGATCAATCGACGCAGATGCAGCTGCAGATTGAGAACGCGCTCAAAACCCTGCCCGAGGTCGAACTCGTCTTCTCGAAGAACGGCAATGCAGACCTTGGTACGGACCCGATGCCGCCCAATGCCTCGGACACCTATGTCATCCCCAAGCCGCAGAGCCAGTGGCCTGCCGACGTTAAATCCAAAGAAGATATCCTCAGGCGCATCGAGGCGCGCATGAAGCCGCTGATCGGTAATCGCACCGAAATCCAGCAGCCCATACAAATGCGCTTTAACGAGCTCATCGCGGGCGTGCGCGCGGACGTCGCGGTCAAGCTCTATGGCGATGATCTCGATACCATGAGTGATCAGGCCCGCAAGATCGCGGCCGTTCTGCGCACCATACCGGGCGCCGGAGACGTCAGCGCCGAACAGACCGATGGGGCGCCGACCTTTGACGTGAAAATCGACAGGCAAGCCGCAGCGCGTCATGGTCTTTCGGTTGAAGAAGTCGCCAATACCGTTGCGGCCGCGCTTGGTGGTCGCGAGGCCGGTCTGCTGTTCGAGGGGGATCGCCGGTTCTCGGTCGTCGTTCGCCTGCCTGACGCCAAGCGCGACGATCTGGAAACCCTTGGCTCCATACCGGTCATGCTGCCCCGCGAGGGCAGCGCGATCGCGCGCTCCATCCCGTTGCGGGAAGTTGCGCGGTTCAGCTATACGCAGGGTCTCAACCAGATCAGCCGCGAAGACGGCAAACGCATGGTGGTCGTGCAGGTCAATGTCCGGGGCCGCGACCTGGGCGGTTTCGTCACCGAGGCCCAACAGAAGATCGGTCAGATTGACCTTCCGCCAGGCATGTACACCGCCTGGGGCGGCACCTTCGAAAGTCTTCAGTCGGCACGGCTGCGGCTTCTGATCGTGATACCCATCTGCTTCGTTGCGATCTACGCTCTCCTCTATATGGCGCTTGGCGGTTTCGTTCCGGCCGCGATCGTTTTCAGCGCGGTGCCGATGGCGCTCGCTGGCGGGGTTTTCGCGCTGCTTGTGCGTGGCATTCCCTTTTCGATCACTGCGGCCGTTGGGTTCATAGCCCTTTCCGGCGTCGCTGTGCTCAATGGATTGGTGATGATGAGCGCCATTCGAAAGCATGGCGAGGAGGGCGTCGCGCCGATCGATGCTATAGTCATCGGCGCCATGGAACGGGTCCGTCCGGTGTTGATGACCGCTCTGGTCGCCAGCCTCGGCTTCGTGCCCATGGCCCTTGCTACCGGCACGGGCGCCGAGGTGCAGCGACCGCTAGCGACCGTCGTCATCGGCGGCCTCATCACCTCGACCGCGCTGACCCTTCTGGTCCTGCCGGCGATCGCTGCCCTGGCAGCGCGTTGGAGGCCGAGGCCGAAGCCCGTCGAGGTGGTCGCAGCGGTTCAACCGAGCTGATCGAGGCTGGGCGGGCCCACTGTCAGCGGCCCGCTGCTCCCGGCGCCGCTCGCCCCACCCTTCCAACACACCCGACGCAACCGGCTGGCAGCAGCCGGATGCGGCCGGGCGAAAGGTTACCGACCATGCGTTTGGTTAGACTTCTGACGTACTTCATCGCAGCAAGCCTGCTCGCGTCGCATGGCTCGCCAACATTTTCGGCTGATCACCGTCATAGTCAGCGCGCGGTCGGCTGCCACCACGTCCACTTAGCCACTCGCCATCAGGACGCAGCCTCAGATCAGCAGGAAGACCCCGGCATAGCCCATGTCCATCAGGTTGCGGATCAGGTGGGTAGCCTATGCTTTGACGAGGTGCGGCTGCAATCGACGGTCTGCGTCGAGCGTGCTGATCAAATCGCTCCAGCCTCCATGAGGCTGCCGCCGCTGCGTCAGCCCCCGAGAAATGCCTGATCAAGGCATTTCGCGACCCGCATCCCACAAAGACGGCGGAAACACGACATCGAGCGCTCCTGGCGGGCGCCAAAATGGACTTCATTATCATGAAACTGAAACTGGCCAGACCAGCGGCGCCCGTCGCTGCAGTCCTGCTGGCCCTTTCCTTCTGCCTCACCAGCGCAGCCATCGCGCACGGCGTTGCAGAAGGCGACAAGGGCTATATCGAGCAGACCACCGGTCCGCAGATCGGCGCATTCCTCTATCTGGGCGCGAAGCACATGGTCACGGGATATGACCATCTGCTCTTCCTCTTCGGCGTAATCTTCTTCCTCTATCGTCTCAAGGAGGTCGCCTCTTACGTCACGCTGTTCGCGATCGGGCATAGTACGACGCTGATCGCCGGGGTCGTACTTGGAACCCATGTCAGCGCCTATCTCGTCGACGCCGTTATCGGTCTGTCCGTCGTCTACAAAGCGATGGACAATATGGGCGCGTTCCAGCGATGGTTCGGCCTTCAGCCGAACACGAAAATCGCCGTTCTGGTGTTCGGGTTTTTCCACGGATTTGGTCTTGCGACAAAGCTCCAGGACTTCTCGCTCTCGTCCGACGGGCTGATCGCAAACCTTCTTGCCTTCAACGTGGGCGTGGAGATGGGACAGATCCTGGCACTCTCCGCCATCCTGATCCTCATGGGATACTGGCGGCGCACCGCCAGCTTCAACCGCAACGCCTTTGCCGCCAACACTGTCCTCATGACGGCCGGCTTCCTTCTCACCGGCTACCAGCTCGCCGGCTACTTCATCGGAGATCCCGCATGACCCGTCCCCACACCCCGCAACCCGGTGAACTGCCAAGCCTTGGCCAGCTCAATCGAGCGACACTGATCGCCCTTGGCGCTGCGGCCGCTCTTCTGGTGACCATCGTTCTTCCCGCCGAGTATGGCTACGATCCAACCGGCGTAGGCGGAATGCTTGGCCTTACCGAGATGGGAAAGGTGAAGCAGGCGGAGCACCGGGATGAAGCACCTGCGACAAAACCCGCGCTGCCTGTGCCGGCGACTCCGGAGCAGGCCCAGGCGTCGCGCCCTGTCGGCCAACCGGTCACCGTGTCGCTGACGCTCAAACCCAATGAGGGCCGCGAGGTCAAAGCCACGATGAAGGCAGGAGAAGCCCTCGTCTATCGTTGGCACACCGATGGCGCGGAGGTTCGCTTCGAGCTGCATGGCGAGGAGTTTGGTGCGCCTGCGGACCAGTATTCCAGCTATGAGAAGGGGACCGCCGCCAAGGCCGACGGCTCATTCCGCGCGCCTTTCGACGGCACGCATGGCTGGTACTGGCGCAACCGCACCGACAAGCCCGTCACCATCACGGTGACCGCTACCGGCGAATTCTCCAGCTTTGCTGCCAAGCCCTGAACGGTTGAAAGGAACAGAGATGTATAAGCTCCTCATCGCCTTTGCCGCGACCCTTATGTCGGCGACCGGCGCACTTGCGCACGGCGATCATGACGACCAGGCAGAGCGCTCCGTTGAACAGGTCGCCAGAGACAATGTCGTCAAGTTGGTGACGAAAGGGCAACTTGCCCCAAGTTGGTCAAAGGCCAAGGTACTCAGTGTTACGTCGCGCATGCGGGGTGGCGCCCGGCAGGACGTGGTGACCTTGCGCAACAACGCCGAAGTTCAGGCATCGCGCAAGACGCTCTTCATCGTCCTGGCCGCAGACCGCAGCCTGATTTCATCGAGCCATAAGCTTCAGTGATGAGTCTGGGCGCGGTTCGTCAGAATCGCGCCCAGCTTCAGGTTCTGACATGCATGGGGTTTGCATGAATTGCCGGAACCACTGCGTGGGGGAGCCGACCAGACGCTTCTGACCTGCCTATTGCGAAGAGCGGCCAAGGAGAGGGGCCGATATGCTCACACAACTCTGGCGTTCAGCTGATGTCTGTGGTTTCTATTCGCCAGCATCAAACCTTATTGGCAGTCTACCCGCGATGAAAGATAGTCCGAGCAAGCGTATAGCTGAAAGCAGCTCATACCCCGATTGCGTAAGATATCATCCCGAGAACAACTCGACGATCTTTGCAGTGACGAACGATGATGGCGACGTCGTCGCCGTTCATGAAGTCTTCTTGTCCTCCGATGCTCGGGAAATTGGTCGACGTACGACCGGCCTGCCAGAGGAGGGTTTCGTGCGCTTTCGCGGGGTTGGCCCAGCCACAATCGTAAAGGACGAGCCGGAAGAAGGCATGCGCTTATGGGCTGACACAGGCGGGGAAGTCTGGGTCGACGTGACCGGAATTCCGGACAGTCCGAGCGCCGCGAATTGAACATGGTCAATTCGTGTGTGATGGATGCTTGCCGATCAGGCAATTTGTAGCGCCATCAGTGAGATCACTCTGATTACGCCCAGTTGGCAATTGGCCATACTGAGCAGGCAGCAGCTAGTGTCCATGTCGGTACAGCTCACCTCGGCATCGCCGTACTCTCGGCTCTGATGGTTTCGCCGGCGATCACAGCAGGCATTCTGCATGTCGGCCCTATCGACTTCCAGCCTCACCCGTTCTTCAGCTGAGGCACAAGAAACGCCCCGGGATCAGGGCTGCAGACGCGATGCCGGACCTGATCATCTCATAACAGCGATAGGTCACGCGCGCCGCTATTCCATAGCGGCCTGCCCTGAAGGCTCTGTTCCACGACCGGGTCACCCATCGCCGCGGAAGGCGCGGCGATGATGGGGCGCGTGCGCGCCCGCCCGGCGAAATGCCGGGGAGAGGAGGGGGAAAGGATGAAGTGTCTCGGACAAGGGGTTCGAGAGCAACAAGTCCTGGAGAAGTCCCATGAACATCGGTTCGATCAAGCAGAACGAAGCTGGCATCTTCATTGGCCGCGTGTCGACCCTCACGGTCTCGGTCACGGTGGCCCTGCGCGAAGTGCGCAGCAACAATCCCCGCGCGCCCCGCTACGAAATCCACGCCCTCAACACGGTGTCGCGCGCCTGGGTGCAGGTCGGTGCGCTGTTCGAACTCACCGCCCGCGAGACCGGCGAGGCCTTCCTCAACGGCAAGATCGACGATCCCAGCCTGGCGCAACCGCTCTACATTTCGGCCTTCCGCCAGGAAGACGGCTCCTACAACATCGTCTGGCAACGCCCGCAGCGCCGCCGCGACGTGACGGCCGCAATGGCGCCGAAGGACAATGAGGAGGGACTGCCGCCACTGCCGGGCATGGAAGACGCCGGAACCGCGCAGGACGCGCCGTCGGGTGGTGCTCCGGCAGGTGACGGCCTGGGCGAATCCACCGCCGAAGAGTTCGGCGGCGCTCCGGCCGGGGCAGCGCGCGGGCGCGGTCGGCGCGGCGCTGCAAGCGAAGAGGTCCGCGAGCCCGACATGGCTCAGTAACGCCCAGCTTCAGGTCCGGGACGACAGGGTCCGCTTCGCATCTCCCGCGAAGCGGGCCCTGTTCGTCTTCAGCTGTCTCGCGTCGTCTGGTCGTCGTTCGGTCCCGGTGCCCAGCCGGTGCTGGAGAGCGTCTCCAGATCTGCGCGCAGTGCGGCGCGGGCTTCGCGCTCAAGATGGCGGAAGGCCCAGCCCATATCGAGCATTTCGCGCAGGATCCGCGCAATGAGCTGGCCAATCGCGGGCACGCCGCTCACCTCGAGCGACCATCCCATTGGTTCGAAATGGACGAACTGGTTGCGGACCTCATCGTGGATGCGTCGAAGCCAGGCGAGTTCGGCATCACTCAGGGTCACCCCGGTCTCATTCGAGCGATCACCCGCAGAATGGGGTTTGCGTATCGCCTTCAGCAAGTCCGGTAGCGCCATCAGATAGGTCTTGGGCTGTTTGACCGTTGGATCGTCCCGCAAGGCCGCGAAATAATCGATCCATTCACCCGCATTGCGCTCGGTCACGGCTCCGATCGGCGCGGCCGTTGTCGTGAGGTGACACACACAAGCGCCCTGAAGCGCCGAATGCAGCGCGAGCAGCACCCATTTCCAGGCTTGCGGATCCTCCTGCGCGAAAATGGCGGCCCGCAACGCATGGCGGATCGAGCCTGCCACGTCCTCGGCCTCGTCGACCGAGACCCATTGCCCCTCGTTTTCCGGCATCAGGCGAACTGCGCCGCAAAATCGCGCAGCTGCGCATTGATCGCGTCGCGATCCGGCGAGAAATGCGCCTCCCGGTGGCAGTTCGGGCAGAGCGCGACGCACGTCCACACCCGGTCGCTGACGTCGATCCCGAGAATGTGGTGGACATCGAGAAAGCCCGGATAGTCGCGCGCCTCGGTGCAACTTGCCCGTTCGCACCGCCCACCAGCGCGCCGGGCGACAGCCTCGCGAACCCGCGCGTCGCGTGGATAGCCCGATCGTATCACCTGCAATCGCGGTTCGCCGCCATCCCGGCCGAGGTCGGCCGGAGAGACCGGCAGATCGTCCAGCGTATCGGTCTCTCGCTGATCCGGTCCGACAAGCGCCAGCGCCATCACATTGATCACCCCCGGCCAGTCCCAGATCACGCGGGCGACCGCCGGCGTGTCGGGATAGCGATCATCCTGTAGCCAGAGCGATGGGCTCGAACCATTAGCGGCATGGTTGGCGCTCAGATTACCGGCGAGGCCGCGCTCGAGCAGATCCGCGCTGACCGCGCGCTGACGCTCCCAGATCATCGGTATGTCGTCGCAAGGCACCAGCACCGCGAAGACGAACCCTGCCTCGCTGTCCTGGACCATCAGACTGTGGGTATGGCCCTCGCGGCGATGGCGGGCTGCGACGCCGGCGAGCGTCTGCTCCCAGCCGTCCTTGTCGCGGCGGGCCTTGAGCTGGGCTGCCGAATAGAGCGCTTCGCGCGCATTGCGCCCATCGCGGCGCCAGCATAGCCGAACATGCATGCGCATCGGCGGGCCGTCGCCGATATGGCCCTCGATCACCTGGATGATCGCGCTGCCGCGCTTGTCCTGTCGGTGCCCTGTCACCGTGATGCCGTGGCGCTCGAGCAGCGCCTGCACCCGGCCGCGCGTGGCTTCCTCGGCGAAGATACTCCTGTCGGTTCTGAACACCCGCGTCGCCAAGAAAATTCCCCAATTACATCGGTAGGGCGGACCGGCGGGAATCGCGCGTCCATTCCGACGCAGACCATAAGCGACAGTGCGGGGGATGCCTGTGCGATTTTTTGTGTGTCCGCCCTTGAACGTCCTCGCGGTCAATCCCATCCTTGGAGTGCGGGCCGGGCCCCTCTGGCGAGACATGCTGTTGCGTGTGTCGTGATGTCGGACCGCATCGGGTATTCCGATGCATGGGTCTGGCTGTTCTCGCTTTTCTCCCATTCCATCTGTGGCTGCCCGATTGGCACATGATCGCCTCATGGAGTGGCTTATGACTGACCGTAGCTTTCGCCTCCTGTCCCGCCAGCAGCGCCTGGATGAGCAGTTGCAGCGCGAAAGGGCGCGCGCCGCGCCCGACCGTATTCGACTGTTTCGCCTTCAGCGCCTCAAACTCATCATCAAGGATCAGCTCAACCGGCTGATCCCGCAGGCGCTCACGCCCATGGCGGCGCGCTAGGGCGCGCCCGCCCCGGACCATCTGCCACGCCCCCGCAGATGGTCTGCACGTCCGGCGGACGGCGTCCCCCCGCCGTTCCGTCGGACACCTGCCTGCGCCCATCACCGACGCAGCGCCATGACCTGATCAAGAACGGAAAACCGCCATGGACTGGCTGATGACGGATTGGCTGGGCACGCCCGCCTGGTTCTGGATGACTTTTATCGCCCTGGTGACAGGCCTCACGGCCTTCGACCTTGGCATCCTCAATCGCCGCGACCGGGAAATGGGGATCCGGCAAAGCCTGATGCTCTCGCTCTTCTACATCGCCATCGCCCTCGCATTCGGCGCGTGGGTCTGGATCGAGAAGGGCGCTGATCTCGGCCTCAAATATTATACCGGCTTCGTTCTCGAGAAGGCGCTGTCGATCGACAATGTCTTCGTCATCTCGCTCATCTTCAGCGCCTTCGCCATCCCGCGGCTCTACCAGTATCGCGCGCTCCTGTGGGGCATCGTCGCGGTCCTGTTCCTGCGCGGGCTGATGATTGGTCTTGGTGCTGCAGTGGTGGAGCAGTTCCACTGGGTTCTCTATCTCTTCGGGGCCTTCCTGATCCTGAGCGGCATCAAGATGTTCGCCTCCAACGATCAGGATCCGCCCGACGTCACCGCCAACCCGCTGGTGCGCTTCCTGTCGCGCCATCTTCGGGTCGCGCCGGCCCTTGAGGGAAACATATTCCTGACCCGCATCCCGGACGCGAAGACCGGACGGCTCGTCACGGCGATCACGCCGCTCCTGCTCGCCCTCATCGTCATCAATATCGCCGATCTGGTCTTTGCCGTCGACAGCGTTCCTGCGGTCTTCGCGGTCACCACGGACACCTTCATCGTCTACACCTCCAACATCATGGCGATCCTGGGCCTGCGGGCGCTCTATTTTGCGCTTTCCGCGATGATCCACCGCTTCCATCTGCTCAGCCACGCGCTCGCCCTGGTGCTCGTCTTCATCGGCGCGAAAATCTTCATTGCCGACTTCCTGCTGGAAGACGGCACCTTCCCGGCGTCGATCAGCCTCGCCATCACCCTTGGTCTGATCGCTGGCGGCGTGCTGCTCTCCCTGTGGCGGATGCGTGGCGCTGCGCCAGAACCCGAGGCGGGCGGGGAGGGTGAGCGGGCTCTCCTCTGAGCTTGCGGGTCACGCGACACAGGCATCTTCGGACTGGCGCGCACCCAAGTCGCGCACTAGCCTGCCTTGCCATGGACACCCGGTTTCAAGAAATGCTGGGGGAGCAGCATGCGCGGTTCGTTGACGAGATAGCTGCGCTCCCCATCAGCGATATCGTCGATCGTATCGCCACGCTCGCCGATGGGCTCGCGCGTTTCTGGAACAATGCCGGGGGCTGGGCACCGGCGGATGCCGCGCAGATGCTGAGCTCCGCACGCCTCGACCGGATCGCCTCGCTCGCGCATAGCCTGCGGCGCTGGGTTCAGGAGGACACGCTTTCCGATGGCGACCTGATCCTTGCCTGGGCCAATCTCGGCGCGCTCATGGAAGGTGCCCTCAAGCTCTTCCTTTGCGTTTATCTCGCCGATTACCGGGCCGACGAGACGACCAGGGAAACACGCGCCTGGCACATCAAGCGGCAGGTGCTGCAAGATCCTGACGAGCTGATGCTCGACACGATCCTCGCCTATGCCGAGAAGGCCGAGCTCCTCGCGCCCCAGCAGATCGCACTGGGCCGGACAGTGCAGGCGCGGCGCAATGCCATCCATGCCTTCCGGGACCGCGACCTTGGCTCGCTCACCGATCTCTTCGCAGCCATTCGAGACTTTCGCGCGCTGTTATGCTCGCTGAACGGGCGCATGGAGTATCCCGAACCGCGATACATGCCCACCGAGCGTACTCATTTCGGCTGACCACCGTCCGGCGGCTAAGGGGCGCTCTGGTGGACCTGCTCTCCCAAGACGGACGCCGGCAGGCGGCCCCTGACGCCCACCCCTCGTCACAACGCACCGCGCAACAGCCACGATCAGCGTGGTGACAATTGCGCTTCGCGCGGGTTTCGGGGGTCTTGGCAATTCCGCCAGATCCACATTGCGGGCGCTACGTCCCAAGGGTGCCGACAGCATTTCCGCCTGCTGAGATGCCACCTGGCAGCAGCGCAGGGTGCGCCGCAACCGGGAGGAAGGGGCCCGTGTTGCCGCTACGCGGCTGCCCGCGCCAAACCCCTTCCTTCCGGTTTCCCTCCGCTCACGCTCCGGTGCGGCGCACCCCACGCTGCCCCCTTGTCAGTGGCATCCGGCGGAAAAGGCCGCCGGCACCCACAAAGGAACAGCGCCATGAACAATATGAATCTCCTCGGCCGGATCGCCAAGACCCCCGAAACCCGCACCGCCGGCAACACCGCCATCACCACGCTGATCGTCGCCACCGACCGGGTGAAGCTCAATAACGAGGGCAAGAGCTACAAGGACCCGCAGACCGGCTACACCGCCAAGGAGACCGAGTTCCACAAGGTCACCCTCTTCAACGGCCTGGGCAAGGCGGTCGCCGAGAATAAGGAGAAGGGTGACATGATCGCGATCGAGGGACGCCTCCACTACACCCGCTGGCAGGACCAGGGCGGCGTCGAACGGTTCGGCTGCGAGGTGATCGGCGAGAAGGTCCACTTCTGCTGATCCCGAAGGCGCCGCCCGCAGGGCGGCGCCTTACCGGCCGGGCCCAAATAATCGGCGTAACTTCAATAAGATGTTATGATCTGTGAACATAGTCTTGAAGGATCCGTCGTCGAACTGTCTGTTCGGACGCAGGCGGCACTGCGCCACCGCCCGCCCCAATTGGGCCGGGAGGGTCACTGACGCATGCTTCCAGCCGGCAGGTGTGCAACAACTTTCAAACAACATTCTAGCTACCTGAAAACAATCCGGGAGAAATCGTAAATATGGACAGAGCCTACGACCTGGCGCACGAGCTGCTGGGCACCGCAAAGCAACTCTCGACGCCGCGCGATGACTGGGAACCCGAGGCTATCGAAGCTGCTCACTGGCGTCCTCTGCCCGAACCGGACTGGACCTGGCAGGCGTCCACGCTGGACGGGATCGTCCACGCCCTGAACGAGGCCCTGCAGGAAGCCGAATGGTTGCCGGAACGCGAGGCTCCGCCGCTCCCCCACGGCGCCACCTATTCACTGGGCGAATGGACCCAGCGGGCACCGCTGCGCCGCATCGTGCGCGGATTTGCCGAACCCGTGCGCCATGTGCCCCTCGTCTCGCGCGTTCCGGAGCCTGTCGTCCTCTACCTCGTCCATAAGCTCCCGGGCGGCGCGGACTCGCTCAAGCGCGAGCATCACAAAGGCGTGGGCTGGCACTATCATTATCTCGACAAGCGCAAGGGTCGGTCCAATGTCGTCCTGTGCTGGGATACACGCTGGGAGCCTCCCGAGGACGAGGAAGAGCGTAAAGCCCAGGGGCCGCGCCCGATCTTCTGGGAGTATCATGGCGAGGGCAATGCCGACTTCAAGGCGCAGCCCGACCTGTGGGGCGATCCCAAGCGGCAGTCCATGCGCGAGGTCTGCGCCAGCGACCTCAAACGAAACATCAGCGAGTTTCGTCCCGCTTCCGATGATGCGGAGCCCGTGTGGCCCTTGTGGTCGATCCTCACGCCCAGAGCCGTGACACCCCCGCCGGCTGCGCCGGCGGGGCCCGCCGGTGGGAAGAAGAAGGGCCGTTAGGTCCCGAGTGAGGGCAGGCCGGGGAGCGGGGGGAACGCCTGGGGAAGAGGCAAGAGGGTCTGGCGCATCCCGGCTGCGCCGGGACCGGCGCTCTAGTCGCTGCGCTCCCGGAGCCGCGCCTTACGGCGCGTCTCCGCCCTGCCGGGTGACGATCGCCTTGCGATGGAACCTGAAGCTGAGGGGAGTGTGTAATTATTCTCTCTTATGACCTCCTAGTATGACATGCGGGGATCCGGGCCGGTCAAGGATGAGCGGTCCCCCCAATTTTCAGCTGCCACGGCCTGCGGCCGCAACACCGGAAAATCGGTTCCCCCGCTCCCCGCTGGCGCGGCGGCGGCCCATGCGGGCCACCGTCCCTGACCGCCCCGACCGCCGCATGCCCTGAGGAAAGTCTCATCACGAGGATGAGATCACTTCCAAGGAGGCTTTCATGCGCAACTTCACCAACTTCGCCGATCTCGCCCGCCACATCGCCGACGGACGCGCGACCGACGCGCAGGTCCAAAGCTATGACGGTTCGTTTCTCGACTATAGCGACATGGCCAAGCTCAGCACCACCGACGCGCCCGAGCGCCTCGAAATGCCCGATCCAGACCAGGTGCGCGCTGCCGTCGAAATGATGATGGCGACGCTTTTCGACGTCTTTCGCGACACCCGGATGGAGCCGTTCGCAACCGACCTCGCCTGGGGCTTCGTGAACAGCTTCCATGTCGTCGCCAAGCGCGTGGAAGGTCGGGAGGATGACGCTGCCAAGAAGCTCGGCGAACTGGCACGGCACTATGATCCCTCCGAGATCTACGCCACCGAAGTCGAGGACGCGCAGACGCTCTGCCAGACCTTGCAGGGGTGCCGCGAAGCCCTCGAATGCATGCGGGACCACGCCGGGGAAGTCTACCGCGTCGAGGTCGGCAAGCCCTTCTCGCCGGTGAGGGGAAGCCGCGTATCGAGCGGGCTGACGGCCTCGATGATCGATGCTCGGGACTATCTGGCCTCGCGCAGCCGTACCCGCCGCGAACAGTATGAACCCCAGGGACCGGTCGTCGCCTTCTCGGGCGGCCAGCAGTGGGAGGATGCCGATCTCCTCTTCTCCGGTCTCGACAGCATCAAGGCCCGAATTCCGGAAATGATCCTCGCCACCACCGCACAGTCCAAAGGCTGCGATGCCATCGCCCATGCCTGGGCCGCCTCGCGCGGGGTCAAGGTCATTCAGTTCCGCCTCGACCGAAGCCTTGGCAACCGCGCCGCGTTCGTGCGCAATGACCGCATCCTGGCCCTCAAGCCGGTGCACGCCGTCATCTGTGAAGGCACCGGGATCCAGGCCAATCTCGCCCAGAAGCTGCGGCAGGCAGGGGTGCCCCTCAACATCGTGCGGCTCGCCCAGCAGACGATCGCCAGACGCGCCTGACCGCGCATGGGGAGGCTCCGGTTCGCCGGGGCCTCCTCTACCTTCTTCTTGTGCTTCGATGTCGGCGCTCGGGGGCATCGAACCCCCTCGCGCCGACCCTGAAACGCCAGAATAAAGGGGAGGGGGACAGGAGATGCGAACTGCCAGAAGGAGGCTGGAGATGAGCATCGTTTTCCGTATCGCAACCGACCTTGACGACCGCATCGTCCCACCGGCCGAAATCACCGCCCGCCAACTCGCCGCTTTTCGCGCGCGGCTTGCTGCCGAGGGGGACAGGACAGGCGAGACCCTGCTGCATTGCCGGGGTGGCGATGAGGAGCTTTCGGACAATTTCGAGGCCCGTGTCTGCCCGTTTGCCCTCGCGACCCTTGCCCGTCTGTTCGACTATGCGACCGACGTCATCACCGTCCTGGAGGAAGCCCAGTTCAGGGCCCGCCGGGTGAAGGTTTGGCACACGAGCCCGAACGGACCCATCCGCATGCGGGTCGCCGAGACCTCGGACCGCGCCCTCGAGCTCGACCTCCCCGCGACCCCTGCCATGGCGCTGCTCGAAAGCCTCGGCTTGCGCGCCGACAGTGTCGGTGAAATCCCGATCGAAACGCTCCGGCAGCGGCTGGCCAATCCTGCCGTGCAACGCCGCCTGAACGACGCTGAACTCGCCCACTATCTGCCCTCGTTGACGACGCTGATCGAGAGCGCCCGGCTCGATGACAGTTCCCGGTTCGAATGGGCCTGAGCCTCCCCTGTTCGAACCGGCGGGGCGCGTCGCATTTCGGTGCGGCGCGCCCCTTTTTTTGCTGGCTGTCTCCAAGCACCGCAGCCCGCTCGCTCGCGTGTCGCGCGGCCCCTGCGGGCCGCACGGCGCTACGCATCGGCCTGCTCCCAGAACGAAACCAAACATCTCTCACTGACGTCCAAGTATGTCGGCCGGGCGAGGCCGCCTCAAGGATCGGCGGTCCCCCCAATTTTGCCGGGCGCACCGCTCCGCTTCGCTCCACGGCACACCCAACAAAATCGGCACCCCCACCGCCCGCTGCGCGGTCGCCGGCGTTGCCGGCGCTCCTTGACCCGACCTCACCCGGCCGACGCCAGCCTTGCAGTCATTCAAGACAGCAGGAGGCTCTCATGCAGATCATCTCGACCAGCACTTACAACCACGCCGCTTATCTCGCCGCGATCGCCTGCGCAGAGCGCCGCGCGCTGCACAGCTACTTCGACCAGCATGTGCTTGAGGACGAGGAAGCGGGGTTCATCGCCATCGACGAGGGCGATTATGGGGCACTCCCCGCGATGCTCATCGACAAAGTAGTCCACACGATCCCGGGCGGGCTCTGGGACGAGAACTGACAGGGAGGGGAGGGGCCAGGCGCCTCTCCCCTTTTTTGCTGTCGGATGGTGCGGGCATGAGGGGCATCGAGCCCCTCATGCCCGTCCGGTGCGTCTTTGAACTTCGGGACGATATGCCTATCCCAAAGCACGAAACGCGGGCGTGCCCGTCACGCTGCGAGGCGCTTTTCGACCTCGTCCACGCCGAGCGCCTTTATGCGCTTGCCAAGGCTTTCGATCCTGCGTGGATCGAGCTTGAGCAATCCGGCTCTATCGAGCGCCTTGATCGCCTCGTCGCGCTCCCGTTCCTCCAGTTGGCGGCGCCTGTCAGTCAGCCGCCGTTCGTCCTCAGCAAGCGCCGCGCGCTCCTGTTCTATCGTTCGTGCCATGAGCACCTCTTGGTTCACGCTGATCGGGCTGCGAACTGACAGGCAGCCTATCGCACCAGAGCCGACCGGGAAACCACCATTGCAGGCGTTTTCCGCTTGATAGGCGGCCGCCCAGGATCGGACTGTTCCGCTCGGCTGAGCGGCAGGGTGCCTGGCCGGATCCGGATTCGCGCCACGATCCGATCGTCTGTCCCACTCCCCGCAGACATAGCGAACAATCCTAAGGCAGAGATGCACACCGTATGCACCTGCGGTGCAATATTGTCTTGTAACCTCAAAGCGTTATCGTGAATGCGCTGTGTGGGACGTCCGAGTACATATTTTGCGCTCGCCATTAAGCACTGAAAACCAACGGGTTGCATGTAGTCGCCGCGACTGCCGCCAATGCTGCACCACAGTCCGCGTTGCGCGGCAGGAGGTTTTCGGCTAAGAAAACAGCCACTTTCTGAGACCCCACCAGCCTCTCTGCTAGGAGGCTGGGTTGAGCAGCAAACTTCGCCATTACAACGTGCGTCTGACGCCGACCCAATGGGCTCGGTTGAGCGCGCTTGCCGACGATCGGCAACAGACCCCTGCAAAGCTCGTCCGCGACGCGGTCGATGCCTATCTGGGCGCCAACGATCTGCTGAACGCCAGCCAGCGCCGGCTGGCCCGCATCAGCGAGTTCCAGCAGATCGCGCTCGATATCATCATACGCGAACAATATCCCGAATATCGGGACCGCATCATCGCGGAAGCCGACAAGCGCCTGGAGCAATATCATGGCGCGTAAGGACATCCGCACCGATGGCAGATCGGTCCCGCTCACCCACCATTCCTCCCGCGGCAGGGTGCAGCGCAACGCTGGCAACTTCACCCGTGGCAGCCAGCTCATCACGCATGAAATGCTCATGTGGTTCGCCGGTGCGAAACTGCCGCTGCTGCTCTGGTTCTTTGCGTTCGTGGCGGCCTGGTTCGTGATCATGTCCGTGCGGCTCGACGAGCACGGCTTCCAGCTGATCTGCATGAAGCTCTACGCTATGCTCTGGGACTGGATCGGGCTCGATCCCAACAAGCGCGTGAACGTCACCCTGCCCAGTGGCGAGGTGATGCGCACCATCATGCCCTATGTGCCCCACATCCCGGATGTCATACGGGCCTGGTCGGTGGCCATGCGCGGCGTTCTCGGTGCCCTTCTGGTCTCGATCTTTGTGGCGATTCCACTCGCCATCTGGTTCGTCGACATGTCCCGCAAGCGTGGCCTTTCGATCCTTCAGGAACGCCATGAGCGCGGCGCCATGCTGGTCAGCAGGGACCTCCTCTACTCGGAGGTGGTTCAGCACAACCGCGCCAAGTTCGAAGAGGACGCCCGCGAGGGCTTTCCCGGCCTGTCGAGTGCCCAGGTGCTTCGCCTGCCATTCTCGGCGCGCAAGGAAGGCGGCATCCACCATCCCTACACGCTCGCGGACATCCCTTATCCCCATCGGATGGAGCAGTCCCATACGATGCTCATCGGCACGACCGGTGCGGGCAAGACAACCGCGCTGCGCAGCCTCGTTGCCCAGATGCGCGCGCGACAGGACAACGCGGTCATCTTCGATCTCACCGGGGCCTATGTCGAGGCGTTCTTCGATCGCTCGCGCGACACCATCCTCAACCCCATGGATCAGCGCTGCCCCGCCTGGTCGATCTTCAACGACTGCTCGACATACAGCAATTTCACATCGGCAGCCGTCGCGCTCATCCCCTCCGATGGCGGCTCGTCAGAGCCCTTCTGGGCGCTGGCGGCGCGGACCCTCTTCATCGAAATGTGCATGCGCCTGATCGAGCGCGGGGAAACCAGCAATCTGGCCTTGGCCGAAAATCTGATGACCGCCGATCTCAAGCGGGTTCATCGCTATCTGTCCAACACGATTGCCGATCCACTGACCGCGCCGGAAGCCGCACGCATGGCCGAGTCCATCCGGGCCGTCTTCAATACCAATGCGCAGGTGTTGCGCTTCCTTCCCGACGAGGGCGAACCCTTCTCGATCCGCCAATGGATGATGGCGGATCGCAAGCCCGGGTCCATTCTCTTCATGACGTCCGACTATGACGATCTGGACATGAACAAGCCGCTGCTGACGCTGTGGATGAACCTGGCGATCACCAGTCTGATGAAGCTGCCGCGCACCAGTGCGCTGCGCACCTGGTTCATGTTCGATGAGGTCGGGGCACTTCACCGGGTGCCGGCGATTGAAAAGGGCCTGCAGACCGCGCGCAATTTTGGCGGGGCCATGATTCTCGGGCTGCATAGTTTCGAGAAGCTGGTTGAGGTGTACGGCGAGCAGGGAGCCCGCAATCTCGCCTCTCTCGCACGCTCGAAGCTCATTCTGGCGACCGCTGATCTCGATACCGCCGAGCAGTGCGCCCGCTACATCGGCAATCGCGAAGTCCGGCAAATGGATGAGGCCTACAGCTACGGCTATAACAACACCCGAGACGCCTCGACTCTCACGCCGCGCAAGCAGGTGGAGCCGCTCGTCATAGCCGACGATATCACCAACCTGCCGTCGCTTCACGGCTTCGTGAAGTTCCCCGACGGTTTCCCCGCCGCAAGGATCAAACTCGAATGGCAACACTACCCGCAGGTCGCTGAAGGCTTCCTCCCGCGCCCCGATCCACGGCCGGTGCGTTCCAAGCGCGCCGAAGAGGCCTTTGAAGACGCGGAAGAGGGGGAAGCTGGCGGGCGGGACGGGGCAGGGCAGATCGTCGAGGAGGTGGTGGAGCCGGGCAATCTCGCCAAGGAAATGGCAGCACGCATCCTCGAGCAGAATGCCGAAGAACCCGGCCGGAACCGCAGCGACGACGAAGGGGAAAAGAGCCGCGAACCGCAAGGGATCAACGCGCAGCCGCGCGCCACGGGCGAGGGAGATCCGTCACGCAGAGGCGAACGGACCGATGCCGCAGACAGCCGGGCAGCTACAGCGTCGATGTCCTCCGTCGAGGATCAAACGCTGGTCGAACTGCGTCACGATTTCTCCGCGGGCCTGGAGCCTGACGGTGGCATGGACATGGGGATCTAGGCCATGCTCTCGGTCGCCCCGGTCCGCTCTGCCTCAGGTGCGGCGAACTACTTCGCCAAGGACGATTACTACACAGCCGATGGCAGCGCCGAAGTAAGCGGCTGGTCCGGGGAAGGGGCCGACGAGCTCGGCCTCTCCGGCCAAGTGTCCAAAGATGCCTTCGAGGGTGTTCTCAATGGCCGCCTTCCCGACGGTACGATGGTGGGTCAGGTCGAGAACCGGCAGGCGGGAATCGACCTCACCTTTTCCATGCCGAAGTCCGCCTCGGTGATGGCCTATGTCGCAGGCGACAAGCGGGTGCTCGACGCCAATATGGCAGCGGTCAAGGCGACCATGAAATGGGTCGAGGCCAACCTCGCCGAGGGTCGCAAGGATGTCGACGGCAAGAAGGTCCCGTTCCGGACCGGCAATCTCGTCTATGCCCTCTTCCAGCACGACACGAGCCGGGCCCTCGACCCCCAGGCGCATATCCATGCCGTCATCGCCAATCTCACGCGCATGGCCGATGGCAAGTGGCAGGCGCTCCATAATGGCGAGATCTGGCGCAACAATAGCGTGATCGGCTCGATCTACCACGCGTTCCTGCGCGATGGTCTGGAGAAGCTAGGCTACCAGCTCGACATGCGTGGCAAGCATGGCACGTTCGAGATTGCGGGCGTTCCCAAGGCTGTGCTCGAAGCCTTCAGCCAGCGTCGTGAGGAGATCCTCGCCAAGGCAGGGGCACTTGGGATCACCAGTCCCCAGGGTATGCGCGAAGTCACGACGCGGACCCGGGATCCCAAGCTCCATGTCGACGACAGGGACGACCTGCGCGTCGGTTGGAAGGATAAAGCGGCATCGCTCGGCTTTGACGGAAAGGCCCTGCTGGACGCCGCGGTCGCCCGAGCCCAGCGTGCTGAGCCCGGCAGCGCCCTCGAGCGTGGCTACCGCGCGGTCAGTGACGCCATCAGCGGGGCGTGGGAGAAACTGTCCCAGATCGTCCAGCCTGGGGATCCCCTGGTCGATCGCGGACTGGCTCGCCTCACGCAGTCGCCCGCCGAGGCTCGAACCCAGCTGGCCCTGGCATCAGCCGTTCGCATTCTGGGGCAGCGTGAGGCGGCTTTCAGCCTGAGGCTGCTCACAAAGACCGCTGTCGATCTCGCGCTTAAGGGCGTCACTTCAGAAACCGTCGAGCGCCGTATCGGCGCCTTGCTCGAGAAGGGCGCGCTGGTCCCCGAAACCATAAGGCGAGACGACGGGACCTTCCGCATGGTCACGACGCCGCAGGCGCTCCAGACCGAGGCGCAGATTCTGGCGCGGGTCGAAGCTGGCAAAGGCACGGTCGAGCCCATCGTGCCAGCGAGTGAAGCACCTGGCCGCCTTCAGGCCGCCGCAGCGCTCCCGCTGAACGCAGGTCAGCTCGGTGCGGCCACCATGATTATCGCCTCGTCCGATCGCACGGTGATCGTCCAGGGCATCGCCGGCGCCGGCAAATCGACCATGCTGGCAAGCGTCGCGCGGGTTGCGGAAGCAGAAGGGAGGACCATCCTTGGTCTGGCCTTCCAGAACAAGATGGTAGCCGACATGGCGACAGGAGCGGGGATCAAAGCCCGCACCATCGCGTCGTTCGTCCTGGAAAACGAGAAACATCTCGCAAACCCCCACGGGCCACGTTTTGATGAAGCACGCTCTGCGCTCGCCGGCACCATGCTGATCGTCGATGAGAGCTCAATGGTGTCGAGCGAGGACATGCTCAGACTTCAGGACATCAGCGCGTTGATGGGTGTCGACAAGCTCGTCCTGGTCGGCGACCGACAGCAGCTGTCCTCGATCGACGCGGGAAAATCCTTCGCGCTGATCCAGGCGGGGGGCGGCTCCATCGCGCGAATGGACGAGAATATTCGCCAGCGCACCGACCAGCTGCGCACCGTCGCGGCGCTCGCCAATGTCGGGCAGGCCGGCCAGGCGCTCGGCGTCCTTGGCGAAAAGGTCATCGAGCATGGCGCGCCGGCCGAGCATGCCGCAGAGCGCTGGCTTGCACTCGCGCCGGGCGATCGTGACGTGACGGCCGTATTTGCTTCGGGCCGTGAGGCGCGGGCTACGATCAACGAGGAAATCCAGAAGGGCCTCGCAGCTGAGGGAACCTTGAGAGGCGAGGCAGTGCAACTCTCTGTCTATGAGCGGGTCAACTTAACCCGCGAGGAACTGCGCTATCCTTCTTCCTACCGGGCCGGCCAGACGATCGAGGTCGGTCGCGGCGGCGCGCCCGATCTGGGCCTTCGGGCAGGGCGATTCGATATCCTCAAGGTCCAGGCCAACGGCCGGATCGAGATCAGCGATGGCCGCCGGCGGTTTCGCATCGACCCTCAGCGCATCACCCCTGGAGAAAGGCGCGACCAGATCGCCCTTACCGAGCGTAAGGACATAGCCCTTCGCGAGGGCGACCGGATCCGCTGGACAGCGAACGACAAGGAGCGGGGCCTGCACAACGCTGCCCTGGCCCGAATTCTTGGCGTCGATGCCACTGGCGTGACAGTCGAAACCGCTGGTTGCGAAAAGCTGACGCTCGCACCCGGCGATCCGATGCTCTCGCGCCTCGACCTTGCCTATGCGCTCAATATGCATATGGCGCAGGGCATCACGACCGATCGCGCGATCACGGTCATGTCGAGCTATGAGCGAAACCTTTCCAATCAGCGCCTCTTCAACGTCGGGGTCACCCGGGTGCGCGACGATCTCACCCTCGTCGTGGACGATAAGGAGAAGCTGACCCGCCAGCTCGACATGAATCCAGGCAACAAGACGTCCGCGCTCGAAACCGTCGGCCGGATCGATATCGATCGGCCCGGCGGCGGCGGTCCCGGCGGTACGAAGGGACCGTTCGATCCTGGCCCCATCCCTGCGGGGATTCTCCCACCACTTCCTGCCGACCTGCCACCGTTGCGAGACAAAACCGGAAGACCCGCAGTAGGGGTGCTGAATGTTGGCCCTGGTCAATCGATCGAAGGAAGGACCGGACCCGACCTCTTACCGCCCCTGCCTGAGCGCAGCCTCGGCCTCGACCTTTAGGTGTAGGCGCGCCGAAAGCTCTGAGGGATGACAGCCAGCTCCCAAACCTTGTGCCAGTATCCTTTATAGGGTAGGGGGGTATTGTATGGCTCACTTACTCCGAGAGAAGGATGCGCTCAAGATGCGTGTCCGCCGGCTGATTGGTCAGTTGCAGGCAATCGAACGCGGATTGGATACCGGTCAGGACTGTTCCACTACCCTTCATCTGGCCGCCGCAGTCCGGGGCGCTGTGACTGGTCTGATCGATGAGCTGATCGAATCTCACGTGAAGGAACATGTTTCCGGGCCCAATCTGACCCAGGCACAACGCGATGAGGGGGCCGAGGCGCTCGTTACCGCGATACGCCGGTACGCCAAGTAAGCGATGGGGTGCGAAGTTGCTTATTCCGCCAGTGGGACGCGCGCCGCATCAGCATCGCGGCTGAATCCGACCCTTGAACTCAAGCGCGGCGGTTGATCGGATGCGCTCGCCCTGCATCGATCTATGTTCGTTCGACGGGAAGACCGGCTGGTGCCGGGGCTGCGGCCGAACCATTCCTGAAGTGCGTGCCTGGAAGAAGGCACAGCCGCATCAGTTACGCAAGATCACAGCTGAACTTCCGCGCCGTTTGGCGAAGCTTCAGAAGGGGAAAGTGTGACGGCAGGCTGTTTCTTCGCCAAATTGCGGGCGTCCCACCGGGGCAGCGAGTGGACCGGGTAGCCCGGCCCAACTCATTTGGATCGCGCCGCCCAATTGCTCCTGTCAGTTCTGCTCCGGCGTATGTCGCACAACAATCTCACGTAGAAGTTCGCCGAGGGGTGTTCGGAAGTTCGCTTCCTCGGCTGTCGGAACGCTCTCGCGACGTCTGATGTGGCAATGAAGATGGCCATCAGCCGCTTTTCTGAGCAGTTGATTGAAATTGGCCATTTGCTGCTTGAAAGACTTTTGGCCTGGATATTGCGCAGCAAAATCAGCAAATGTGGTGAAGTTGCCCATAGCGGGCGGAATATGGTCCATGATCGCCCGTAAGAGCATCATCGTGGCCATGTGCGCCTCGCCGGCAGCGGTCACGTTCAGCTCTCGGCAGAGCACTACCAACCGGCTGAAATCATATGTCGTCCTGGGGAGTGCCTTTAATTCCCGGATCGTGTGCTCAGATACGAAGGATACAGCCGGCATCTTGACTGGCTCTGTCGTTCTCTCGGCGGCTTGCTCTTCGGCCTGGATATCTCGAACAGCGGCATCGATCAGGTGCAGGCATTGCACGATCTCGTCATTTTCAGGCTGCCGATGTGTGCCCCTGCCAGGTGTCGTAAAGGTGGGAATATTGATAAAGTAGGCGCTGCCTTCGCCCAGTGATTTTCGGATGATCTCCCTGGCTTCTGTCAAAAGTGCGACCAGTTTCGAAACCTGAGAAACCTCCCAGGGAGGATCCCTTCTGGCGAGAAATTGCCCCCGCCAGCCTTCGATCTGACGGCGGACCTGCTGTAACTTTTCGCTTTTGGTCATGCTTTCCTTGCAATTCAGGCTTACACTCCGTCGCAATATAAGGCTGTTTTTGTTAACGACTACAGTAACTAAGGACATTTCACGGCATTTTGTTTACGGGATAAACTCGTTCGCGTCGCGGTCCGACCGCAGGCAGTTTGTCCATGATGGAGCCTTGATGATTTCTCTGCCTTTGGCAGCCCCCTTGCAGCCTCCGTCATTTGCGGTCCGGAAGCGGCAATTCGTGCGAGCCCTCTGCGACAGTACCACCGGGAATGCCCCGAGCGGCCTTGCCGCACGGTATTTCTCATTGGCGCAACAAGACGCGGCCTTCGGGACGTCCGCGATGATCGCTGACCGCTATCGGTTCGTGACGCCGGAGGAGCTGCGCTCCGCCCTTGAGCAATTCTGCACCGACATCGGTGAAAATGATCCCGCGTCGGTTGCCCAAATGACACGTTACCGGGTCTTTGCGACCAGTCTCCAGGACTTCTGGAGCAAGAGAGAGGAGTTCTTCGCGCCGAATCCGGCCCGAGATGCAACGGGCGACGCGGCCGCTGCGTTCATGGCGGCGCAGAGCTTCGCCAGCCTGTTCGAGCATAACTCGAAAGCCGGCGGAACGCCGATCGCAGTCCCGTTGGTCGATCGTGTGATGCGGCGAGGTGCGCGGGGACTTTTCGATCTGGGCCGTGTGCAATTTGCGGAATTGGCGCAGATCTGCGTGGATTTGTGCGACTGGTTGACCCGTAGCGGCAAATCGGAAGTGACGTTGGTCGAGGCGCCGCTCGGCAATACGGTTCCCATCGCTGTGCTTCGCGAGGTCGCTCAGGCGCGCGGCATTCGCGTCACGGTTGTCGAGTGGGGGTGCCCTCGGAATGACCGGGCTCTAAATGGACGCACCGTTCGTGAGTCCGCTGAAGACCTGGCGTCCATGCCCGTGATGAAGGCCGCGAAATTTATCCTGTTCATCGACGACGCCATAACCGGCAGCCGTTTCAACAAAATGGCGAGGGCTCTCCGCAACGCGGTCGGTGAGAGCCGTTTCGGTGCTGTGGCGATATGGGTGCGCTTCCATCCGAAGGCCGGCCGCGGGACCGGGCAAATTCGGGACCTTCGGCGGGTTCGAGACTGGGCAAAGCACCATGGCATGCCCTTTGGCGAAATCAAACTTTCTGATCTTCCGCTGTTCAGTATAGACGGCGGAACACCAGTGTTTTTCCAGTCGGCACTAGCCTGGGGAGATGCAGCCCATACGGCCGGTAAACGCAAGGCCAACATACTGTTCCTGTTCATCGATCGGCTGAAGGCGATCACACGAGAATTGGGAGCGCCCGGCAACAGTCCCGCGAGGACGACGCTGATACGGGAGGTCTGGCGTCTGGACGTCAACGGGAACCAATCCCTCATATCCGCTGTGATCGCTGAAACGGTCAGTGTCCGGCTCATCGAGGCGCTGCCAGCGGACTTCTTTGACCAAATTCGTGATGCTGCCAAAACCGCATTCCCTCACGACTATCTGGGGCGTGCCATTGCCGGTGAGCCAGACCTGCGGAAAAGAACCGACTGGCTCGGCCGCTGCATCTACGACGCCGCCAGCCGATACATGGCCGATCATGAGGCCGTGTGGCTCAACCGTCCGGTTAATGATCTTCATAACGCAGGCTATGCGGCTGGGGTTGATAGTCCGCACCGTGACCATGATTATGGTCTCTACACGCTACCCATGGCGAAGGGGGAGGATGCCCTTCACCTTGAACTGGTCGATCTTGTTGTAAGCGCTGCTAAACAGCTGGCCCCTCGACCCTCTCCGTGACGGGTTAGGCTGCGCGATGGTTCATCTTGCACCCGCGTCTCTGCCGGTCTTCTGTACGAACTGAGCCTTTGCACGGTCTCTTCCGGCGGGTATTGCCACTCCCGCCCCAATGGGCAGGATATTGTGGAACTATTTCATTTCGCCTGACCGGCTTCGACGCTATTTTGCTGGCCCAGACAAGATGGGGTGAAGCATCTGACGCTCGACGGTTTTCTCACGGTCCTCGCACTTCTTGCGGCGCTCTATGCGGTGCTCAGCCCCGTGCAACGGATCAGGCTCTCCATGTCCTGGCGATCGCAACTGATCCTGGCGGTCCCCGCCAGTATCGCGATACTGGCGTTCGAACTGTTCGATCTCAATCCTCCGGCTTGCCCGTCCACTCTCGGCGGCATGTGCCGCTATCTTGAACTGGGGGCCGCAGATCCGGGCGTCCCGCGCAAGTTCGCCTTTCTGATCGCTTTCGCGTGGCTGATCGGCTCGGTCTACATTCATCGTGCGGCCCGCCCGACATTGCGCAGCCTTCCAGAGCTCACGCAGCTTGCGACGAGCCTTGTCGATGAGGAACAATATGACGACGCGATCAGGCTGGTCGAGCCGCATCTTGAGCTCATCGCTGTGGCAAGCCGCCGAAGAGCGAAAATCCAGCTGGCTCATGACCGACTGAAAGACTTCGGACCCGTCGACCCGCAGTCGTTCGCAGCGTTCTCAAGGCCGCGCGGCCCGGGCCCGCACCCATATCGAGGCGAGAACCTGCGGTCGTGTCCGTCAACGTGGTGTAATTTCAGGTGTGCCACCGGGCCGCATCGTTCAGGCGGCCTTGGGTGTAATCTGTAG
>PVBE010372460.1_pt1 | contig 94183 bp, 78 predicted proteins | sample 1631181 | NCBI WGS metagenome assembly PVBE01 (sample SAMN08397723, study PRJNA350692) | Marine metagenome, whole genome shotgun sequencing project. | isolation source: water | place: Pacific Ocean | collected 2012-04 | reverse complement strand
CTGGGCAAGCCCGGGGTGAATTTTGGCAACCTCCAGACCGGTGCACCACTCAACCATCATTTCTATTTCCCTGGATATGCCGAGGGGGGTATATCCGGTGATATAGAAGGTTCAGGCACGGCGTTCAGCTTGTTTCAGCGCATGCCACACGTCATGAGTATGAATAGCGTCAACCAGAAAGTGCCCCGGACCTACATTCCAGAATCGATCACCGAAGAGCGGGTCGAGGGTTATCCCACTGATCCCCGCTCGCTTGAGCGCCAGTTCCAGAAGTTCAGTTACCCTTCTCCGGGGCACTCACGCATCCGGATGTTGTATAAATATGGTGGCTCACACTTCAGCACAGTCATGGACTCGAACAGGCTGGTTCGGGCGTACCAGTCCGACGCACTCGAGTTCGTTGTCAACCAGTCGATATGGGACGAGGGCGAGACCCGGTTTGCGGACATCGTACTGCCGGCCTGTACTAACTTCGAGCGCTGGGACATCGGCGAGTGGGCGGTAGCGGGAGGATATTCCCACCACAATGAGTCACAGCTCAATCATCGAGTTATCGCCATGCAGCACAAGTGCATCGAGCCGCTGGGTGAGTCGCGCTCAGACTTCCAGATCTTCCTGGATATCTCGAAACGTCTGGGGCTGGGAGCCTATTTTGCCCAGGGGATGACCGAGCTCGACTGGTGCAAATTGCAGTTTGATGCGTCCGATCTCAAGGGGGTGATCACCTGGAAAGAATTTCTTCGCAAAGGCTACTACGTTGTGCCGGCCGAGGAGGAGAAACTGCGGGCACCCACCGCGTTTAGCTGGTTCGCCGAAGGCCGGAAAAAGGATGTCCCCGAGCCGCATCCTCTACCCTCGGAGTATGGCGGCGAGTTTCGTGAGGGCCTGCAGACTCAGTCCGGCAAGATCGAGTTCGAGGCGATGAGTCTGAAGAAGTTCGGTGAGGATCCTGAAAGGCCACCGATCAATCGTTACATTCCCAGCTGGGAAGGCCGCAGGAATTCAACGCTGGCCGCACGTTTTCCTCTTCAGTTGATTACGCCGCACCCGCGCTACAGTTTCCACACGCACACCGATGGCAAGGACAGTACGATCAACGATATTGAAGCCCACCGGTTGCTGATCGACGGACGGTATTACTGGCCGGCTCGTCTCAATCCCCAAGATGCTGCTGAGCGCGGTATTGAAAACCATGACCTGATCCGTCTTTTCAATGATCGAGGGGAGGTAATCTGTGGGGCTGTCGTGACCGAGCGGATCCTGGCCGGAGTGGTGCATTCCTACGAGTCCTCGGCCGTTTACGACCCGATTGGCGAACCAGGTCTCTCGCCGGAACGGGGGGGTTGCGTCAACCAACTCACTCCCGCCCGGCCGCAGACAGCTAAGACAACGGCCACGGCGCCCAATTCATGTCTCATTGAGGTTGAGCAGTGGCGGGCCACTGCGGCGCTTTGAGCGTCTGTGTTCAGACTTCATCCCTGGCAAGGATACCGAGCCCGCCCACCAAGCCGAGCCCTTGTTCCCTTAACCGTTTTATAGATGCCCGAAGTCCTTCACTATTGCTCGGCTGAATTCCAGCCTATCCAGCAACGGGATAGTGACTGCTACCCAACCTGAATGATCTCGTCCGGTCGGCTGGAGATCATCTGTGCCCCGGTCTCGGTCACGAGGACGGGGTCGCAGTAGCGCGTGGCGCCCATTCCCGGCACTATGGCCCAGGGTTCCACAGTGATTACCATGTTGGGCTGGAGCGGGGCATCGTTGTAAAGCCGCAGGTTGCCGCGGTCGATCCGCCCCTCCCATTCCGTCGCCAGGCCGCGAATGAGCCCGGCGCCGCAGTGAATGTTGTCGTAGCCTGCGGCGATCAGCACTTGGCGCGACGCCCGGTCCACGTCACCGAAGCTCGTACCCGGCCGCATGGCCTCGATGGCTGCGTCCTGTGCATCGCGCGTGGCCTCCTGGTAGCGGCGCTGTTCTTCGGTTGGAGAACCGGTGAAGAGTGGCCGCTCGACTGCCGTCAGGTAGTTCCACACATAGGCCTCCACCACTAGAGTGACCAGCACGTCGGGCTGGAGCACCTCTCCGCTCGCGCCGGTATGCGGCTGGAGCGAGCGCAAACCCTGCTGGCTGTAGCAATTGACCCTGCTCTCCACCTCTCCGTACTCGCGTGCCGCGTATTCCGACATCTCCATCATGGCGCGTCCCGCGAGCACAACCTCAGGGATGCCCACCTTGGCCTCCTCGATGAAGGTCGCGATGCCCTGCTCCGCGATCCGGGTGGCAGCCGTGACCAGTGCCAGTTCCTCTTCCGAACTGACCAGGATCAGTTTCTCGAGGGCACTCGAGAAATCCGAGACTTCGAGCTTCGGCATTACTGTCTTCAGCATCTCGAGCGTGGTTACTGTGGTGCCCGTGGCATCGAATGAGATGTGACCGATATGCTGGGCTTCGAGGAGCCCGGTGAGGAGCGAGATTGCACTCTCAGTGTTGGGGCCGTCCATGTCGTTGTAGGTGTGCATCTCGGTGATGGGTGAGTGTTGCCTGGCTCGCGACGCCTCACCTTCGGAGAGAATCATAGCGGCGGGTCCGTCCCGCGGCACGATGGTAATCGTGGGGCGGCCCCAGGGGATGATGGGTACGCCGCTCAGGTAATAGGACGGGAAGAAGGAGAAAGCAACGGCCGCCTCGCTATCGCCAAGAGTTGCACGGATGCCTGCCTGCCGGCGCTCGATCTCATCCTTGCTGAAGATCGTCATGTAGGGCCTCGTTTCCCGCTAGAAGGAGAGAAAGAATAGGTGTGTTGCTCCCCTGATTTATCCGGACCCCCAAGGCGAGCAGTCGCTGGCCGCGGGTCTTAAAAAGAGTAAAACGACTCAAATTTCATTTGCGACGGTATTGACCAGCGTACCGACGAGGTTCACCTCGACTTCGACCACGTCCCCTTCTTTGAGAAAGATCGGCGGCTGGCGCTTGAATCCGACCCCGCCCGGAGTGCCAGTGACGATCACATCGCCCGCACACCAGGGTAAAGCCCTGGAGACATAGGAGATCAAAGTCGGGATGTTGAAGGCCACGTCGTTGAACTGGCCGAATTGCATCTGCTCGCCGTTCAGTCGGGTGGTGACGGTCAGCGCATCGGGATCTGGTATGTCATCCGTAGTGACCAGCCAGGGGCCAAAACCACCGGTAGCGTTGAAATTTTTACCCATGCTGTACTGATGGACGTGGAATTGCCAGTCCCGAACGCTGCCTTCGTTGTAGCAGGCATAGCCCGCGACATGGTCCAGGGCATTTTCTGGTTCAATGTGGGCCCCGCCTTTGCCGAGTACCACTGCGATCTCACCCTCGAAGTCCAGCTGTTCTGACGACTTGGGTACCAGCAGTGGTTGCTGGTGCCCCACCTGGGTCTGGGCGTGGCGGTGGAAAAGTACCGGGTAGTCACCGATGGTGCGACCCGCCTCGCGCGCATGCGCCAGATAGTTGACTGCTACGCAGATCACCTTCGACGCGTTCGGTATCAGAGGCAGGAATGTGACCTCGTCGAGTGGGAAGTCTGCCGATCGACTGCCGGCGTAGTCGGCGGCCTCTGCCAGGCGGCCTGTCTCGAGCAGGGTTTTGAGGTCCGAGACGCCCTCGATCGACGAGCTTAGATCGACGATGCCGTCATCGGTCACGGCACCGTAACCACTCGCATTGTTCCGGGTAAAGCTGGTTAACTTCATTGGTCCTCCTGGTCGAGATGGATCATTGGTAATGCGGCTCAGGCCTCAGCCCCGTCTAGCGTTGTGCGAAGGCTGTCAGGCAGCACAGTCTGTCAATGATATAGCCAATTCGGCAGTAGTAAAACGTAGGCCGGTGTCAGCAGCAGGATCAGCAGGCGGATAATGTCCACGCACCAGAACGGCGTGACACCTTTGAAGACGGTGGTGGTCTTGACATCCTGGAGCACACCGGCGAGAACGAACACATTCAGACCCACCGGCGGCGTGATGAGGCTGATCTCGGTCACGACTACGGCGATGATGCCGAACCAGACCAGGATCTCTTCGGGGCCGAGTCCTGCGTAGCCGAGGTTTTGGACTACCGGAAAGAAGATCGGAATGGTCAGCAGCAGCATGGACAGGCTTTCGAACACGCAGCCAAGTACGATATAGATCGCGAGAATGATCAGCAGGACCATCAGCGGCGACATCTCAACCCCGGTGACGAAGTCCAGAAGCGCTGTTGGCAATCCGGCCCGGTTGACGAAATTCGAGAAGATCAACGCCCCGAACAGCACGGTGAACAGCATGGCGGTGGTTCGGGCACTGTTGACCAGGACTTCGTAATAGTCGCGCCAGGACCGCACGCCGCGGGCCAGGGCCAGCAGGAAGGCGCCTCCGGCGCCGATGCCAGCCGCTTCGGTGGGGGTGAAGATGCCGCCGTAGATACCCCCGATCACCAGTACGAACAGTAGCAGTGTGCCCCAGACTCCGCGCAGGGCCCTTAAGCGTTCAGGCCAGGTCATTCGTTCGGCCCGGGGGCCGTCCTGGGGTCGGCGCCAGACCACGTACTGCACAGCGACGAGGTAAAGCAATATGCCGAGCAGGCCCGGTAGAAATCCCGCCGCGAAGAGCTCCCGGATGCTGGTCTCGGTCATCAGGCCGTAAATCACCAGAATCACACTCGGCGGGATCAGGATGCCCAGCGTGCCGCCGGCGGCGATAGACGCTGTGGCCAACGAATCGGCGTAGCCGTACTGGCGCATCGGCGGCATGGCCACCTTGGACATGGTGGCAGCGGTAGCGAGACTCGATCCACAAATAGCACTGAAGGATCCGCAAGCGACGATAGTCGCCATGGACAGCCCACCCCGACGATGGCCGAGGAAAGCATTGGAGGCAGCATAGAGCTCTGCCGATAATCCTGCCCGGGACACCAGGTTGCCCATCAGGATGAAAAGCGGCACGACCGACAGGCTGTAGTTCAATGCTGTTTCCGAGACAAGGGTGCCGATCATTGCCAGTGAGGGCTTCCAGCCGGTCAGCAGGCCAAAGCCGACAAAACCGACAATGCCCATCGCAAATGCAATCGGTAGCCGCAGGAACACCAGGATCAAGAGAACGGCAAAGCCGATAAGTGCAACCGTCACGGTAGGATCTGTCGGAAGAGTAGTTTGGCGAGTGCCAGGTTATATCGCTGTCGTGGGGTGGTCGGGAGACATCGGCCCTTTAGCACGGGCATAACGAATGGCGTTAAAGCCAAAAGCAATGGCTGCGATTGCGTTCATGATTGCGATGAAATAGGTGATTGGAGCGTAGGGAATGGCCAGGAATTCTGTGGCATCGCCATACTTGACCATGAAGTCCGCGCTGATCCAGACCCGCCAGGAGACAGCGGCCAGCATGATCGCCATCAACAGGCTCAGTATGGCCTGTCGCGCATTGATCCAGCTGGTCGGCACCCAAAGGTCCATGAGGTCAACGCTGACATGTTCTTCCCGGTAACAGACTGTGGGCAAGATAGCGAAGACAATCAGGCCCATCATAAGTTGGGTCAGTTCCGTCGCCCCATCCAGGGGTGTGTTGAAGAAGTAGCGCCCCACAACGTCGATACAGGTCATTGCCATGAGGGCAAAGAGCACGATACAGGACACCCAGTCCCCGACTCCCGCCAGAGCTGACAGGCGGAAGCCGGGATGAGTGTTGTGCTCGTTTTCAGTCAGCGCACGATTTTCTCGCTGACCCATTGGTCTTTACGGGCTGGAACGGGCAATGTCGCGCAACTCACCGAGGGCAGCCTTGCCGTCTATACCGAGACCGTTCATCTGTTCGATCCAAGCGGCCTCGACCGGTGCCATCAGATCAAGGTACTCGGCATGGGTTGCCTGACTTGCCGTGGTGACCGTACTGCCCGATGCCAGAGCGTCGGCATGGCCAGCTTTGTCCGCGTTATCCCAGGCCTGGCCCGCCAGTCTGGTGAGCTTTTCGCCGGAGACGCTCAAAATAGCGTTACGATCTTTTTCCGATAAGCTGTTGAGAAAATCGGTATTGAGCAAGTACGCGAAACTGCCGTAGTACAACCCCCCAGGCATAATGGTCACATAGGGAACGACTTCCTTGAGACGAAAGCTCTTCTGGGTTTCTATCGGCATGAAGATGCCGTCAGCCACCCCAGAGGAGAGCGCTTCGTAGACCTTTGGTGCCGGCAGTTTTACGGCCGTCACACCTAGTGCCTTACCGACCTTGGAGCCGACCCCCCCGGGCACCCGGATCTTCAGACCGTTCAACTCGCTGAGGCTGTTGAGCGGGGTCTTGGTCTGGATGACTGCAGGTCCGTGTGAGCTCAGGCCAACCAGTGTGACCCCTTCATGTTCATTGGCCTTGGCCAGGTATTTCTGGTGAACTCGCCAATAGGCAACGGAAGCGGCCTCGGCACTGGTGCCCAGATTCGGCATCTCAACCGCCTGGGTGGCCGCGTAGCGCGTGTTGTAGCCGTGGAAAATCCAGGCAGCGTCGGCAACACCGTCACGAACGAGTTCAAATTGCTTGAGCGGCGAGGCGAGTTTGTACTCGATCTTGGTTGTGACACGACCCTCGGTTGCTTCTTCGATCCACTTGCCCCAAGTTGGCCAGACCTGCGAGTTGGTCAGGTGGGTCGGTGGTGCCCAACTACTGATGTTGAGTACTTTTTGGGCAGAAGCCGGGGTCACCAGGAGCAGCATGACGGTAGTGAGCCCCAATAATTTGAGTTGTTTGTTCATCTATATTCCTCCTTGCGGTTTGTATAAGGTAAACAAAATGACAGCTGTCGCAGTTGTTCACAGGGAATACCTGCAGGCACAACTATCAGTTCGGTATAGTTTGTTGAAACTTCGCTCTTGTCAAGGCGGGCCCGATATATCGCCCGGCTGAACTATTTGATGGTCAGGTTGAAGGAACATCTTAACATGATGAGAATCTACAGCCAGGACCGCGTATCAGGATGCGGCGTCAGCCAGGTTGTTCACTGGCGCGCTACAAACCGTTTACAGGAGGCGTTTAATGAAGAACCGGATCCCCCCCATCTGGATCGAAGGTACCGCGAGCCGTCAGGCGCACTGCGATCTACCCGAAGGCACCTACGAACGCGAGATCGGGCGCGAGGGATTCTTTGGCCCGGCCACACAGATGCATCACGCCCATCCACCAACAGGCTGGACGGCGTTCGACGGGCCGTTGCGCCCGCGTGCTTTTGACCTGACTCAGTTGAGTACCCCACAGGGGAATCCGTGGGACGCACCGATGGTGCTTTCCAATGCGGCGGCACAGATCCGCATGTGGGTTACCCGGGGCGGCATGAACTGCCTCGCCTGTAACGCGGATGGGGACCAGGTGCTGTTCGTCCACCAAGGGTCCGGTCATCTGTATTGCGACTATGGTCATCTGGCCTTTGCTGAAGGGGATTACCTGCTGATGCCACGATCGACCCAGTGGCGCCTGGACTGCGACGACACTGCGACCCTGCTGATGATCGAGGCGACCGGTGATGCGTTTGGTTTGCCAGATAAAGGCCCGGTCGGCCAGCACGCGATTTATGACCCGGCAATCCTCGATCATCCTGGGATCGACGAGTTATTCCAGGCCCAGTATTCTGAACGCGAGACCGCGGTTGTGGTCAAACGGCACAATACGCTGACCACGATCACCTATCCGTTCAACCCGTTGGACGCGGTGGGTTGGCACGGTGACCTCAGTGTGCAGCGACTGAACTGGCGGGATATCCGGCCGCTGATGAGTGCACGTTACCACCTGGCGCCGTCGGCGCACACCACATGGCTGGCTGAGCGGCTTGTTATCTGCACTTTCTGCCCGCGGCCCATCGAGAGCGACCCGGGGGCGCTGAAACTGCCGTTCTATCACGCCAACACCGATTACGACGAGTTCATCTTCTATCACCAGGGTCAGTTCTTCAGCCGTGACAACATCAAGCCCGGCATGTCGACCTTTCATCCATCCGGTTTCTCACACGGGCCCCATCCTGAGGCCTATCGGATCGCAATGGCACATGCGCGTAAAGAAACTGATGAGGTCGCGGTGATGATCGATACTCGCGATCCGCTGAATCTGCACGAACTGAGTGACGGCGTTGAATGGGGGGGTTACGCCGACAGCTGGAAGGCATAATGACAGTCTGCGACCTGGTCGGAGAGTAACGCTGGTGACGGTTGGAATCGCTTGATCCGGTGGTGGTCAGGTCGATATTGCCTGGGCCTCGCCCGGGCCTTTCGGAAACCGGTCCTGTCCTTAATCTGACTCTTCAGCCCAATGTGACGGGCAGCCGCCGGAACCCGCGAAAACGGATTCGCGGGTCACGTTCAGGAACTGCGGCCAGGTCAATACCCGGGAAACGTGCCACAAGCCGGCCAAAGGCGATGCGTCCCTCGAGTCTCGCCACGTTCATACCCGAGCATGCATGCTGTCCCTGGCCGAAGGCGACGTGGTTGTTCGGTGTACGTCCGATGTCCAGTTCGTCGGGCCGGTCGAACTGGGCCGGATCACGATTGGCCGCACCGACACCCAGAGTCAGAAAGGTGCCGGCCGGAATCTCGGTGCCGTTGATGACCATCGGTCCAGTGGTCAGTCGGTTGTTCAGCTGCAGTGGGCTCTCGAACCGCAGTAACTCTTCGACTGCTGAATCGATGAGTCCGGGGTCAGCTGCCAGCCGGTCAAGCTGGTCGCGGTGTGTGATGAGGGCGTGCAGGCCGTTGCCGATCAGGTTGGTCGTGGTTTCGTGACCGGCATTAAGCAGAAAGATGCAGTTGTGCAGCAGTTCCGGTTCGGTCAGTTTCGCGCCGTTTTTTTCGCCCTGGATGAGCCGGGTCAGGACGTCGGATGAGGGGTCCCCCGGTGATTGACGACGCATTGCTATCAGGCTCTTCAGGTACTCGATGAACTCGACCACGGCCTGGTTGCCCAATTCCAGTACAGTCTTTCCGGGTGCCGGTTCCAGCGCCGACAGGATTGCCAGTGACCAACCGCGCAGTGGGCTACGCTCTGAATGCGGGACATTGAGCAGGTTGCCGATGACCTCGATTGGAATACGCGCGGCAAAATCGCCGATGATATCCACCTGAACAAGGTCTGACATACGGTCGAGGAGATCGTCAATCAGGCTGACCAGGCCATCCTCCATTCGACGGATGGCCCGCTGGTTGACCGCACCCATGATGAGACGGCGTACCCGGGTGTGCAGCGGCGGGTCGTTGAACACCAGGCTGGTCGTGTGGTGTTCGAGCAGCGGGCTGTCACCGAACTTGGGGGTGAATTCGGCGTTCTTGTCCGAACTGGTGTTCGGGTCTCTGTAGGCTGTAACCACATCGTCGTAACTGGACAGGAAGAACGAGTTGGCAGCCAGCCGATGGATCGGGTCGTGGCGCCGTAGCAGCGCGTACCAGGGGTAGGGGTTGTCGACAAAGCCAGGTGGCGGTTCGGTTAGCTGAAAATCACCCAGCTTGTCTGTGGACAGTGCTTTAGGGTTTGAGAGCTCTTGAGACATTGACGTCAGGCCTGTCGACTGGGCCCGATGAGTTTAGCACCCATCAAAGAGAAGTCTTTTCCGGGCAGTAACGTGTAAGCAGATCCCGGTTGTTTGACTGACCGTCTGCTGATTGCCGGTCAGGGCAACTCGCTGTATGTGAATTCCCGGGGTTTTCCCCTTGGTCGAAAACACGGTTAAATTACCCTGGACGAGAATATGGGGAGATGACAATGGCCAAGGTAGACACCAATCCGGCAGGCGAATGTCCGGACCACACGACCCTGATCGAACTCATGCGCCGGCGCCGCAGTGTGCGCCAGTTCCAGGCCGGCCAGCATGTTTCCCGCAAGACGTTGCTGGGTATTGCTGAGGCGGCCCGCTGGGCGCCGACCGGCGCCAATGCTCAGTGCTGGGATCTCGTTATCGTGGACGAACCGGATGTGCGGGATGCGGTGATCGAGATCTTTGTCGAGCAGTCCAAGCGACTGTTCGTCAATGCCAAGGGGTTCCCTGCTGTGAGCAAATCTTATCTCTCAAACACGGTTGCGATTTTCATGGTGCTCGGAGACCCGCGCTGGAAGGTGGCTTTTCCGCAACAGGACGATGATGCTGATGGGGTCGATGAATACACCTCGAACAACGAGAACATCTATTTCTGTTCGCTGGGAGCGGTGATCCAGAATATACAGCTGGCAGTGACGGACGCTGGTCTGACGTCAGCCTGGCTGTCCGGCGGCGGTGAAGCTTCGACCAACCGTGCGCTTTCAGAGTTGCTGGGCTATCCGGAGGGCCTTTCGGCCTGTGGCACGATTCCTGTCGGGTATCCCAAGAAAGACGTCAGGCTGCGTTATCGGCGGCCGCTGGAGCAGTTGGTGCACTTTAATGGTTACACAGCAACTCAGTTCCGCCCGCAGGGCATGCTGGATTACTACCTTGAACGGTTACGGCCGTTCCTGATGTATCGTAACGCCGAGCGGGTCGAGGAATGGGATGACGCAGAAGATAAGTGCGGCGAATGGCTGGCAGCCTTTACTGGGGCGGAGCCCAACCCATCTGGGCGATTCGATTGAACTGGGCGAGTATCCCGCTCTGTGCGATCGGACACCAGGGAGGCCGAGGACGGCTACACTTGGCAGTACAGGCGTATCGTGCCACTGCCTGTCATCTGGTAACCTGCTTGCAGCAGGCCATCGGCAACAATCAGAACGGGATCTAAACGGTTATCAGTTATGCGCCAGGAGCAGCCCAACTACATCTTTTTCATCAGCGATCAGCACCGTGCGGATCACCTCGGCTGTTACGGTAATTCTCAGGTCAAAACGCCGAACATCGACCGCTTGGCACAGTCGGGTACCCGGTTCGAGAACTTCTACGTCGCCAACCCGTTCTGTATGCCTAACCGGGCCTCTCTGATGACCGGCCGTATGCCCTCACTGCACCGCGCGCGGACCAACGGCAATCCGCTGCCGCTGGAATCTCGAACCTTCGTTAAATCGTTGCGCGAGGCTGGCTACCGCACAGCGCTGATTGGAAAATCGCACCTGCAGAACATGACCGGTCAGCCGCGGGCGTTTACTCCCCAGGAGGCGCTGGGTAAAGATGGCCAGGTCTTTGAGGCTTTCGAGCACGATCTTTATTCAGCGGATTACGAGAACGAGAATTCCCGCTTGTGGCGCGAGGATGCATTGCACACAGTCCGCACGCCATTCTATGGGTTTGACCATGTCGATCTTTGTACAGAGCACGGCGACCGAGTGGGCGGCAGCTACGCGCGCTGGCTGGCGGGCAAACACCCCGACCCTGACACGCTACGCGGGCCGGCCAACGCCATACCTGACGAGACTATCGTCACACCGCAGGCCTGGCGAACCCGTGTGCCAGAAGCGCTCTATCCCAGCCGCTATATCGCCGACCAGACCTGTGAACACCTCGAACGCCTGGCATCGGAGCCGGATGGGGGACCGTTTTTCATCCAGTGCTCGTTCCCGGATCCGCACCATCCGTTCACGCCGCCTGGCCGCTATTGGAGCATGTACGATCCGGCTTCGATCCCGCTGCCGGAGAGTTTTGGCCAGGGTGACTCGCCGATGTTGTGCCACATGCGCGAGAGTCTCGCGCGCGGTGAGGCGGACCGTACTGGGACGCTTCCCTATGCGGTCAGTGAGCGCGAGGCCCGCGAAGCGATTGCGCTCACTTACGGGATGATCACCCTGGTTGACGATGCGATCGGCCAGGTGTGTTCGGCACTCCATGCCACGGGATTGGCGGAGAACACAGTGCTGGTCTTCACCACCGACCACGGCGACTTCATGGGCGACCATGGCATCATGCTCAAGGGGCCGCTGCACTACCGTGGCCTGATCCGGGTGCCGTTGATCTGGTCTGATCCGGGTGTCGACAGCGAACCCGTGGTGAAATCACTGGCCCAAAGCATTGACATTCCCGCGACCTTTCTCGAACGCAGCGGTATTCAGCCCTACTACGGAATGCAGGGTACTGGTCTTGTGCGAACGATCTACGATGGCCAGCCGGATGCGCGGGATGCGCTGCTGATTGAGGACGACCGGGAGCTGATTTACCTCGGCTTTGGCTGTCCACAGCGGGTGCGCACTGTGGTGACTCCAAAGGCACGCCTGACGGTGTATCAGCCGGCCGAGTGGGGCGAGTTGTATGACTTTACAACCGACCCGCTGGAGGCCACCAACCTGTGGAACGACCCGGCACACCAGGCGCTGCAGGCCACGATGACTGCGCGCCTGTTGGAGTTGGTCATCGGTTCTCAAGACTGGGCGCCACTGCCGACAGGACGGGCATGACAACAGCCGTTTACCATGGGCGCGCAGCACTCAACGTTCGTCGCGGCGGGATGGGCGATGTGACCTATCTGTTGCTGCATGGATTAGGCGCTACCGGTGAGGTCTGGCAGGGCCTGACGGGTCTCATTGAACAGCACAATGCCGGGCAGTGGCTGGTGCCGGATCTGCGCGGTCACGGCCGTTCACCCTGGGGTGCGCCATACACCTACGAGTCGCTCGCGGATGACCTGCTACCACTGATCAAAGACAGCGGCCGCGTTGTGGTCGTCGGACACTCGATGGGAGGTGTGATCGCGCTGGTGCTGGGTGGATCACAGGACAACATTGAACAGATTATCGGACTGGGAATCAAGACCCGCTGGCGGGATGAGGAACTCGCCCGCATGCAGGATCTCGCCGAGCGGCCGGTCCGCTGGTTGACGACCCGTGAGGAGGCTGTTGAACGCTATCTGAAGGTATCCGGCCTGATCGGCCTGGTCGAGGTGGAGTCGCTCTGTGCGCAAAGCGGTGTGGCCAATGGCGATGATGATCGCTACCGGCTGTCGGCAGACCCTGGGATTTATGCGGTCGGTGAACCGCCGGTGGCTGCACTGGTCAGTACCGCGCGCTGCCGGGTGTTACTCGCCGCTGGCGAACACGACGCGATGGCTGGTCTGGAAGAGCTCAAGATTATCGACCCAGCTGCCACGGCACTGGCAGGTTTGGGCCACAATGCCCAGGTGGAAGACCCGACCGCCCTGTGGTCACTACTCCATTAAAAAAATACATAATGAAGAAGAACCTGTATGAGCCTACTGCTGATCCGCCACGGTGAGACCGCGTTAAACCGCGACCGGGTAATGCAGCCGGCCGATACGCCGCTGTCCGAGCAGGGCGTGGCACAGGCCCGGCACCTGGCCGGGCGTCTCCGAGGTGCTGGCATCAGGCGGATTCTCGCCAGTGATATGGCAAGGGCCAGGATGACCGCCGAGCCGATTGCCGAAGCTGCCGGAGTCGACATCGAGTTCGATCCGCTGTTCCATGAACGAAATTTCGGGGTGCTGCGGGGCCAGCGCTTTATCGATCTGGAAACGCAGGGCATCGAACCTTTTGCCGAAGGCTATGTTCCGCCGGAGGGTGAGAGCTGGGAGGTCTTCGAGATGCGCGTCAGTCGTGCCTGGGCGGTGATCCAGGAGGCGGTTGCGGATGCCGGTGATCTAGCAGTAGTGACCCATGGCCTGGTATGTGCAACGCTGCTGCGCAATCACTTGGATGCGTCGGACCACGAGACGCAGATCGGCAGGTTGTATCCGTTCCGCAACGCGAGCTTGACATGTATTGAACCTTTGCCGCCCTGGCGGGTCGAGTTGCTCAACTCAACGGTACACCTCGATGGTTCGGGTGCCAAGACTCCGGTCTACGGTCAGGCCTAGGCGGTCTGGGCAACCGGCAGGTTTCGATGTCGAACGCGTGGGGGTGTCGTTCATGGGCTGCTTTCGGCGTGGTTTAGCCTAGATTGACAGTTGCTCGAGTGGTCTTGATCACCATGGCCAGGTGATGCCTGCCAATTTGCTCTCGAACGCGGTGTCAAAGGCCCGGGCGAGTTCTGGTGTGAAGTGGTTCTGCCAGTCGCCGGTCTTGCCCTTGCGCATGAACGGCATACCGGGCTTGCGCTGCTCTTCATCCCACATCTGCATACTGGTGCGTGGGTCTTTCTTCATGCTGCCGAACGTGGATGCTTGAGCGACGCGCTCGATTTCGTCGTCGCTCAGGTCCTGGCCCAGGAAACCGGCCACTGACCGGACGGCGCTCTTCAGATTGTCCTGCATGGCCTCGTAATGCAGGACCAGCAGGTTCGGTCTGTCCCGCTGTTCATACCAGCTTCGAAGGTGGGTCCAGTACGGCCCATACTCGACTCTGCCAGCGATGAATTCACCTATGAAATGCTCGATCGGTTCATCGTATTCATACATCCAGAATCCGAAGGTGTGAAAGTACATCGACACTGCGGTGTCTTTGGCGTTTCGGGTCACGTAAATCAGTCGATTGACATCGGCCAGTTGGCTCGGCAGGAGGTGGTATGGATTGTGCGACTTGAAGACCCGAGGCGAGGGCATGGCGTCGACCGCCGAAAGGTCGGGCAGATCCTCGGAGTCATCGAGCCACGGGATGATGGCGTGTAGCGAAGGATCGTCATCACGGATCAGCCCGCGACTGTAGACCAGGCGTACGATCTGCTGGGTCCAGGTGGTGCCGCTTTTGGGAAAACTGGCGATGAATACATCGTCAGACCGTGGCACCCAGTTCTGGTAGACGAACTCGAAGCGATTCGGGTCCACCGGGGTCACCAGCATCCCCCGCCAGGTGTTGTAGTTGATCGTGCCCATGATTTTTCGGTCTTCTTCAGTTTGCCGGTTTCTTTCGAATGTCGTCTATTGAGCCTGCCGGGGTGATTTCTTCGGGATCTGTCCGGATCTCAATCAGGCGTGGTCCAGTCGTGCTGGTAATCATCGGGCCAAGGGCAGCGGTTAACTCTGCTGTCGTCGTAACCGAAGTCGACGGCAGACCGTACGCTGTTGCCAGTGCGGCAAAATCGGGGTTCGTTAGATTCGTCGCATAGGGTCGTCCGGGATAGCGCAGTTCCTGGTGCATGCGCACTGAACCGTACAGTCCATTATTGATCACCAGGAACAGAATGTTGGCGCTGTACTGAGCGGCGGTGGCGAGCTCCTGGCCGTTCATCAGAAAGCAGCCGTCCCCTGAACAGGACACCACTAGCCGGTCTGGAAACCGGCGGCTTGCAGCCACGGCCGCCGGTACGGCGTAGCCCATCGGCGCGCAGATGGGTGCCAGAAGGGTGCCGAAACGGTGGAAGTGGAAGTGGCGCAAGATCCAGTGGGTGTAATTGCCCGCACCCATCGTGAGCAGCGTATTCGGGGGCAGCTGGTCGGCCAGGTCTGACCAGAAGGTGCTCATGTTGATTTCCGTGTCGACCTTACGGGGCGCGCGGAAAGCCAGGTAGCGTTCCCGCTGGCTGGCAGTCTCAGCCGCCCAGGGTGTTTCCGCGAGTGCAGGTCGGATATTGGCGGCATGAAAAAAAGAAGCGATGTCCGAAACAATGGCGAGCACAGCCCGATAGGCCTGTTGCAGGGCCGAAGGTTCCGGGCCGACCTGAACAATCTGTTGTGCCGGATCCGGCACCGTCAGCCGGGTGAATCCAGCAGTCTCCACCTCCCCCAGGGTGGCCCCGGCGAGCAGCAGCAGATCCGCTCTCTGAAGGGCCGATATCAGTTCAGGGTCGGCACCTGGACCCAGGCTACCGATGTACTGTGGGTTGTCGCTGTCGATGAGGTCCTGTTTGCGGAAGCTGGTGGTGACCGGCATCCGGAGCGCCTCGGCGAAAGTGGCGGCCGCCGACGCAGCCTCTGACGACCAGCCGCTGCCGCCCAGTACCAACATCGGCCGGGCGGCATTCTGGATCAGCTGCCCCATTTGTTCCATGTCTGAGGCTCTGGGTGCTGAAAACGCGGATTGGATCGGGAGGGGCGCAGAAGTGGTGATCGCCTGGTGTTGCAGGTCTTCCGGAAAAGACACGACCACCGGACCGGGTCTGCCGGATATCGCGATGTCGATGGCGCGACCGATCAGCTCGGGTACCCGTGCCGAGTGATTGATCTCGATGACCCGCTTGGCGACACCACCGAAAAATGTCGCGACGTCGAGTTCCTGGAAGGCACCCCGGCCGATGTTCTGCTGAGCGACCTGACCGACGATCAGGACCATCGGGATGCCTTCCTGGGCCGCACTGAACACCCCGATAGCGGCATTTGTGGCGCCGGGACCGCGGGTCACCAGACACACTCCGGGTCGACCAGTCATGCGGCCATGGGCCTCGGCCATGAAAGCGGCCCCGCCTTCATGCCGGCAGACCACGAGTTCGATCGTGTCGCGGGCAGCGCGCAGTTCATCGAGGACCGCGATGTAGCTCTCGCCCGGTACACAGAAGGCTCGTTCGATGTTGTTCAGAACCAACGTCTGAACCAGTGCGTGGGCCGCGGTGATGCTCAAGGGATTAACGTCCCAGGCTACGGGGCAAGAGGTTTAAGGTCGAGCGCATGATTCGATTATATCGAGGCACAAGGGAGTTCCGGACCGACCGGTCAGCCGTAATGCAGGACCTGGCTGAGAAAGAACCGCCCGCCCTCTGATGCCGGCCCGTTGAAGAACGCGGCCGGCTTGTTCTCCTCGACGATGCAGCCTTCCTCCATAAAGACGATGCGGTCAGCCACCTCGCGGGCAAAGCCCATCTCGTGGGTCACCACCATCATAGTCATGCCCTCATCGGCAAGGTCGACGATCACGTCGAGCACTTCCTTGACCATTTCCGGATCCAGCGACGAGGTGACCTCGTCGAACAGCATGATTTTCGGCTTCATGCACAACGCCCGGGCAATCGCCACACGCTGCTGCTGGCCACCGGAGAGTTGCCCTGGATACTTGCTGGCCTGATCGGCGATCCGGACTCGCTCAAGGTGTTGTCTGGCAATCGACTCGGCCTCACTTCTGGGGAGCTGGCGCACCCGGTGCTGACCGACGACCAGGTTATCCAGCACGGTCATGTGCGGGAACAGGTTGTACGACTGGAAGACCATGCCGATTTCCGAACGCAGGGTGTGGATATCGGCCAGCCGGTCGGTCAGTTCGGTACCGTCGATCACGATTCGCCCCCGCTGATGGGTCTCCAGCTGGTTAATGCAGCGTACCAGGGTCGATTTTCCTGAGCCCGACGGACCGCAGATTACGATCTTCTCGCCTCTGACAACATCGAGGTCGATGTGGCGCAACACGTGGAAATTGCCGAACCACTTGTGCACGCCTTCAAAGCGGATGATCGGTGGATCGGCAGGTGTTTTGTCTGCTATGGCTGTCATGTCAGTGTTCCACGTTCATTCGGTTCTCCAGCCGTAGCGAGTATTTCGACATGCTGTAAGTGAAAACAAAGAACAACAGCGCGGCAAACAGGTAGGCCGAGCCGTAGATATGGGTCGGGCCGAGCCAGTCGGGATCTTCCAGTGACAGCTGGATCACGCCGAGCAGGTCAGACAGGCCGATCAGCATCACGAGGGTGGTTTCCTTGAAAATACTGATGCAGGTGTTCATCAGCGCCGGCACCGAGTTGCGGATTGCCTGGGGCAAAACGACCAGCCCCATGGTCTTCCAGTAGTCTAGACCGATCGCTTCAGCAGCCTCGTACTGGCCTCTGGGGACCGATTGTAGGCCGCCGCGGAAAACCTCGGCCATGTAAGCTGAGTTGAAGATGGCGAACGCGATGACAGTCCGGACCAGGATGTCGATATTGCGTCCTTCGGGTACGAACAGCGGTAGCATGCTGACGAACGCAAACAGGACCACGATCAGGGGCACGCCTCGCCAGAACTCGATAAACCCCACGGCGACCAGTCGCAGGGCCGGCAGGCGGGACTGGCGTGCGAGTGACAGTACAAGGCCGAGTGGTATCGAGAAGACGATTGCGATGCTGGCAATCACCAGGGTCAGCATCAGGCCACCCCACTGGTCGGTCGGCACTTTTTCAAGGCCGAGGATCCCGCCGGAAAGAAGTAGCATGGCCATGACCGGAAGAATGACCAGGACCGTCGCCCGGATTCCGGCTTGGTGCCGGCCGCGAGCAAGTCTGAAGGCAAAGGGTAAGACGAGCGCCAGTGCAAAAGCTGTGTGTACCCGCCACAGCAGTGCGCCCGGGTACTGGCCGTAGATAATCTGTTGCCAGCGCGCTGTCACAAAAGCCCAACAGGCGCCTCGGTCTCTGGGGCACGCATCGGCAGATTCGCCATGCCAGACGGCGTCTATCAGGGCCCAGTCGATCACCGTCAGCGTAAAGTGTACGGTGAACCAACCCAGCAGGAGGGTTACGGCCGTGTTCCAGAGGCTGGAGAACAGGTTCTCCTTCAACCAGGATATCCGGGTCCCCGAGCCCACAGGTGGTGGTTGTGCGGGCTGGATCTTTCGGACCGTAGCGCTCATGAGCGACCCCTGAGCCGGGTTGCCCGGTTGTACCAGTTGAGCAGCAGCGCAATCAGCAGGCTGATGGCGAGATAGGTAGACAGGGTGATCGCCTGGAGTTCAAGTATCTGGCCGGTCTGTGCCTGTATCGAGCCGCCGACCGCCCAGAACAGGTCGGGATAGCCGATTGCCGCGGCCAGGGCCGTGGCCTTGGTCAAGTTGAGGTACTGGTTTGTGAGTGGTGGCACGATCAGGCGCATCGCCTGCGGGATGATCACCACGGTGTAGACCTCCCTGGCAGTCAGCCCAATGGAGCGTGCAGCTTCTCGCTGACCCTTGTGCACCGACATGATGCCCGCACGGATAATCTCACCAATGAACGCGGCGTTGTACAGCGTGATAGCCAGCAGCATGGCCACGAACTCGGGTTGCAGAGCGAAGCCGCCTTCGAAGTTGAAGCGCTTGAACACGGGTACATCCCACGAGATGGGGAAGTCGAGCGCTGCCAGGGTGGCGATGGGCAGCAACACGGCAGCCGCATAGCCATAGCGCGCGTGCTGGAACGGCTTGCCGGTTGACTCGCGGTGTTGCCGGGCAAACTTCAGGGTGACGCCGGCGATCACGGTCGAAACCAGAATCGATCCGGCGATCAATGCAGCACCCTGACCAAAGACCGGTGCAGGAACAAACAGGCCTTCGATGTTAAGGTAGATCAGGTCAAACAGGGACAATGATTCTCGTTTACCGGGCAACAGCCGCAGGGTGGCGAAGTACCAGAAGAACAGCTGAAGCAGCAACGGTACGTTTCGAAACAGCTCGACATAAGCACTCGCCAGCGCGCGCAGAAGCCAGTTCCTCGACAGCCTGGCGATCGCCACAAAAAACCCAAGGGTGGTGCTGGTCAGGATGCCGAGCAGCGACAGGATCAGAGTGTTTACCAGGCACACCAGTATGGCCATGCCATAGGATGATGTTGGTCCGTAGGGAAACAGAGCCTGGTTGATCACAAAACCGGCTTCGTCGCTGAGAAACTCGAAGCCAGTGCGGATTCCGAGTCGCTGGAGATTATTCGTTGCCGTTTGAATCAGAGTAAGTACAGCGGCACTGACCAGAAGCACAATGGCAGACTGGTAAATCAGCGAGCGGGTCGTGGAATGGCCCCACAGGCGACTGAGGGTGGACATCATCGTGGCCAGAGTTTGAAGAAGATGCCCCGAACCATTGGCCGGTCCGGGGCTTGCGTCAGTTGACGATCAAGGATGTGCCCGTATGCCGGGCACGAATCATTGGTTTCTTGGTGCTGCGTTGCGATCCTACCTGAACGGTGGTGACATCATCAGGCCGCCGTTGGTCCACAGGTTATTGAGGCCGCGATCGGCACCGATCTTGGTGTTGGGACCCAGGTGACGGTCCCAGATCTCGCCATAGTTGCCAACGCCCTTGATTGCGTCGTAGGCCCAGCTGTCAGAGAGCTTCAGCTTGGCCGCAAACTTGCCCGTCACGCCCAGGATCCGCTGTATCTCGGGGTTGTTGGATGAGCTGCGCATCTGGTCAACGTTGGCCTGGGTGATGCCGTGTTCCTCGGCAGCGATCAGGGCGTTGAAGACCCAAAACGCGATGTCGCGCCAGTGGTCTTCACCGTGCGCCACCATCGGGCTGATGGGTTCCTTGGAGATAACTTCGGGCAGGATGACGTGTTCGGAAGGATCGTCGAAGGTCAGGCGCCGGGCGCCGAGGCCAAACTTATCGGTCGAATAAACATCGCACCGCCCGGCATTGTAGGCTTGTGCGGCGGCTTTCATGTCTGAAAACGTCACCGACTTGAAGTCCATATTGTGGGTGCGAAAATAATCCGCGGCGTTGGCTTCAGTCGTTGAACCCGATGCCAGACAGAACGTAGCACCGCCTAGCTCGGTAAGACTCTTTACGCCCAGTGATTTCCGGACTAGAAATCCCTGTCCATCCCACACCATGACCCGCGTGTAGTTCATACCAGTACCCACATCGCGCGAAAATGTCCAGGTGAAGCGGTGGGTGATGATGTCGACTTCGCCGGCCTGCAGGGCACCGAAACTGGTAGGCAGGTTCATTTTGGTGGTCTTGACCTTGTCCGCATCTCCCAGTACTGCCGCGGCGACAGCGCGGCACAGCTCGATGTCGAACCCAACCAGCTTGCCGCTGGCGTCGGGAAATGCGTACCCCGGAACCCCGGGTACGACGGCGCAGTGCAGGATGCCCGCTTTCTGGACTTCTTCGAGCCGGTCGGCAACCGCGTTCTGACTGAAGGTCACTGCCGCGAATAGCGTACTTGCGGCGATGCCGATGATTCTGTGATATCTCGCTGTTCTTTTCATACTGTCCTCCTTTAAAGACAGGTGTATGGCAGGTGTTGCTGAAAACCAACCTGGCATATCATACGTCGACCGATCACGGGCTGCCACATGCCGTTGGTTTCTCGCTCTGGGTCGGTACACCTAATCCGAGGTTTTAGGTGTCCACGGGTACCGATTCTGCAGCCATTCGGTGCGATTTGATCAGTCCGGGTACCCGTTCGGGGTCGGTACGGCCCCAGCCACATTCACTGGCAATACCGAACGTGCTGACGACCTCGTGAGCGGCTCTGATCCGCGCCACGTCCCCGTCATGATCATCGTGGTGTACCAGCCCGAGGTAAAGGTCGGTGTTGTCCGGGAGTGTCAGCTGCGCCAGTGGGGCGTAGTAAGCGTTATCGATCCGGTCTTTGGGGACCGGCAGGTGGATGAAATCCAGCCGTCGGTCAAGGCCCGATGCGATGCCGTTGGCGATCTCGACCAGGATCGCAGTGTCTGTTGGCATCACCAGGTGTTCGTCTTTGGGCGTACCGTAGCAAAGGTGATAGCCGAGTTCTACGTCAGCCGGTACCTGACCGCCGAGACGCGCGAGTTCATCGAAGATCTGCTGTCTGTAGTCATCCGGGCGGCTGGGAAAGTAATCCTCGAAGACCAGGACCTCCTGGCAAATGTCCCACTGCAGCGACAGCTCATCATGCGGTACGGCTGCCAGAATCGCTTCCAGAGCCCCGATCAGCGCTCTTTCATACACCGGCAGATAGTCCTCGAGGGCATTCGGGCTGACGTACATGAAGCCCGACGCCATCGGTGTCGGCAGGCAGACCTGGAAGCGCACCCCATCGGGAATGACCCCTTCGCCGCGAAGCCTGCGAAAGGTTGCGTAAGAGTCGACAGCTGCCAGGCCGTAGCCGGTCTCGAAAACGACTGTCGAAAGCTCGACCCCCGGTCTGAAGCGGAGCAGTTCGGTCTCGCGAATCAGTTCGCCGTCCCACTGGTAGAGCGCCAGTGGCGCTGCCTCCGGATCGAGTTCCATGTCTGGATGATTCAACAGCATTTCGCGCTGCCAATAGATCCAGCGGTGGCGCTCACCGGTCTCACCGTCAGGGATGCGCCGCAGCCACGGTGCCAGTTCTGCAGTCAATGCACGAAAGACCGATTCGGAATCGGCCATGGCCACACTGCCGACAAGATGGATGCCTGGCTGCATGCTGGGATCTCCTCAATAGTCTTGAATTACGGATTGTAATCCGAGCCTGCTGGCGGGTGTTTGGTTGTGCGATTCGAGTCGCGAATCGGCTGCAGAGTCTTGTGCCCGAACATTGCCAGTACCTCGAACGTTGAAGAAGTGCCATGGTAAGGTGAGCAATCTTCTCAGCACCCTTGTGCGATCATGATCTTCACAGACCAACGAGATCTTGCCCTGACTGTCGCTGATTCACGGGCGGTAGAAATATTCGATGAGGCGGTTGAGGCGGTCGTCAGGTTCCGGGGCGACCCGGTGGCGATCCTGGATCGCGCATTGGAGATTGACGATCGCTTCGTGCTCGCGCACTGCCTGAGCGCGATGATGAATACGATCGGCAACGCCTCTTCCCGGCTCGAGGCTGCCCGCTTGAGCATTGACCGGGCCAGGGGCGCGGTCAAAGGCACCCAGGAACGCGAGCGGCTACACGTCGCTGCCGTCGAAGCCTGGTTTGATTCGAATCTTGACCGCGCATCCAGGATCTATCAACAGGTTTTGTTTGATCACCCGCGTGATCTGATGGCCCTGTTTGCTGGTCACTGGCTGGACTTCTACCGGGGCGATGCTCCGGGCCGGTACGGACGGGTGGCCCGCGTGCTGTCGGATTGGGATGAATCGGTGCCGGGTCACCACTGGCTGCTCGGCATGTACGCTTTCGGGCTCGAGGAGGTCGGTCAGTTTCGTCGGGCTGAGTTCTGTGGCCGGCGGGCTGTTGAATGCGACCCAGGTGATGCGTGGGGTGTACATGCCGTGGCCCATGTTATGGAAATGGAGGGACGCCTGGAGGAGGGTGTTGCTTGGCTGGAGGCGACCCGTGATGGTTGGGCGTCAAGCAACATGAAGATCCATAACTGGTGGCACGAGTTGCTCTTCCGGATTGATCTGGATGAATACGAGCAAGCCCTCCAGATCTACGATGAGCATGTCGTCGACCCGGAACGGGACGATGTGGAGGCGCTGATCGACCGGGTGTCAGCGATGGCGCGTCTCGCGCTGCTCGGTATTGATGTGGGCAACCGCTGGCAGGTACTTGCACCTTTGTGGGTGCCCCTGACCGTGGATACTCGTAATCCGTTCAACGATTTGCACGCTCTGCTTTGTTTCCGTTTTGCCGGGGAGGATGAGTTGGCTGTAAGGCTGATGCGCGCGGTTGAGAAGAATTATGATGTCGCCATTCCGATGATGGCGACCGGCCTTTCAGTGCTTGCAGGTGTTGATGCGTTCTGTACGGGGTACGATGCCGGCGCTCTCGAACGTTTATTGCCAGTTTTTTACGAGGTCTACAGGATCGGTGGTAGCCACGCGCAGCGCGACCTGGTCCAACAGATTGCGCTGGAGGCGGCAATGCGCGGCCGGCAGTGGACGATCGCCCGGGCGCTGCTGGCTGAGCGATTAAGTCTGCGCGAGGCCGCGCCGCATGCGTTTACGACCCAGGTCGATAGACGCCTGAAAAGCGTCTAGTGGATGATCAGTCGTCGCGAGCGAGAAACGCGCTGACCCGGTCCATCAGCGGTTGTTTGTCATAAGTGCGATACAGCACCGACATCATGCGCACCGGATCACCAAAGAAAAACCGCTCGTAAAGCACCTGGCGGCCAGCAAACGCGCTGCAGGCGACATCCCAGGCCAACCGGAACAGCTTGATCCGCTCCCGGGCGTCCCGGTTCGCTGCCACCATGTAACGGTCAATGTCCTGCGCAATGGGGCTGTCGAGCGCAGAATCCGGTGGGATCATCATCAGGCTGGAAGCACTCAGCAACTGCAGGATCTCGACCATTCGTGGATACATTTTCGGGAAGATATTCCGGGCTGCATCCAGTGGTACACGGTCGGGACACATGACGCCCCACTTGTCGATCTGTGCGTCGGCCTCAGCGGCTCGCAGGCAGGCTTTCATCAGTTCAAGATTGATCATGCACTCGGCGATCTTCTCCTGGACGTGCTGAAACTCGGTGGATCCCAGTGCCTCGGCTACCGAGCAGGCGATGCCGAGGACGAACTCGGACTTGCAGATATTTTTGATCGCGACTTGCTGGGCCATGTGTGCCAGGCAACCGGTTTCCGGAAAATGCTGGCTGCACAGGTCCGGGTCAGATTTGAGGAACACGCGGTCCCAGGGCACCAGTACGTCGTCGAAGACGACGATGGTATCCATCTCCTCGAAGCGCGAGCCAAGCGGATGATCGACCCGCGACTCACCGTAGGCAAGTGCCTCGCGGCAGATCAGCTTCATCCCGGGCGTGTTGCAGGGAATGGTGAAAGCAAAGGCAAATGTTTTGGTGTCGGCTGCGGCCTTGAGAACAGTCGACGGAAATACCATGATCTCGTCCGCCAGCGGGCCCAGGGTCGCGAGTATGCGGGCACCCCGCACCACCATGCCGTCTTCATTTTCGTCGACGATCCGCAGCGCAATATCGGCACTCGGATGGCCACTGGCAGTGAGCGCCCGGTTGGACTGAGGGTTGACCAGGGTATGGGTCATGCATAGGTCGTTCTCACGAGCGTAGTCGTAGTAGCGTCGGGCGTTTTCACCGAAGCGGGGATCGTTTCGGTTGTAGAACTCGGCTGCGGCGGCAGCTGCCATGATCTCCACGTTGATGTAGTCGGACGAGCGGCCCAGCATCCCGCCGCTGAACCGGGACCAGTGAAACATCATCCTGGAGCGTCGCTCCAGGTCTTTCTGGGTGCGGGGCGTGATGAACGAGAGGCCGACCCGGTCGCCGGTGGTGGGTGAAGCGTAGGTCATCTCATCACGCAGCGCGGGGTCGTGCTGCATGTCGTAAAGATGTGCCATAGACTGCGCGCAGCCCCGCAGGGCAGGGTGTGTAGTGACATCCTCGATACGCTCGTCGCCGAGCCAGATCTCTGCGGATCGATGCCGCAGTCCGTCGAGGTACTCCGCACCGGTTCGGGCAGCCATGGTGTGTCCTCAGGTTCTGATAGAAAATTTATTTAACATGTTAAATAATTCGGCTTTTATGCGCAACCCCCTCGTTCCAGCTGACCGCTACATGTGACACAACACTGGCAGTTCTATGGGGTTGGTGGGGCGTCACGATTTTTTGCAGCCTCAACAGGAGGCGATGATCCGGGAGGCCGAAGCATTGCTCGGGAATCTCCAGCCCGGGGCAAGGTTTCCTGTTCGACAGGAACAAGTCGTGGCTATCAGTTCAAGCGGTCCTTGATCTGGTAATAGCGAATCGTCGGTGCCAAGAACCAGGGGTTGCCACGGTACAGGGGGCGGGTCTGGAATCTCAGGCCATTCATGGCGATCTCACTCTCACTGTCCGGCCGGGCTGCCGCCTGTTGCCCCAGCCGGTGACCGAAGTAACTGGCGAGACAGACCCCCGACCCGCAATAGCCCATCGCGTAATAAAGGCCATGGTCTTCGCCCAGGTGAGGCAGGTTGTCGAAGGTGTAACCGACAAAGCCCATCCACGAATGACTGATCTTTGCTTCGGCAAGTTGCGGGAAGATGCGCAGCATCTCCAGTCTCAGTGGTGATGCGCTTCGCACTGGGTCGGTTTCCTTAACAGAGACCCGGCCGCCAAACAGGATTCGCCTGCCATCCGGTGACGCTCGGAAATAGACCACCAGCTTGCGGGTATCGCTGATTACTCGATCATTGGGAATGAGCTGGCGGATAAGGGCGGGGTCCAGTGTTTCGGTGGCCAGCATGTAGCTGCCGATGGGAATGATCCGGCGTTGATGCCAGGGTGTCGCAGAGCCGGTGTAGCCGCTGGTCGCAATGATCACCTTGCCGGCCCTGATCCGACCTTGTCCCGTGATGACGTCAAACCCTTCACTCTTGCGCTTGATCGACGTCACCTTGCAGTTCCCGATCACCTGGCAGCCGCTGGTCAGTGCGCGGTCGTACAGTCCCTGGTGGTAGCGGGCCGGGTCCAGTGAGGCATGACTGTCGATGACCAGTCCGCCATGGTAGAAAGGGGAGTCGATCTCGGTGCCAAGATCCGTCTTTTCCACAAGGTGCCCAGGCCGCTCCAGGCCCTTGGCCTGATGATGAAATTCGTGCACCTGGCGTGCGAACTGCCGGGGACTGTGTGCGGCATGAAACCGGCCGCAACGTCTGAAGTCACAGGCGATACCTTCAGTCCCGATGAATTCGCCAATCCAGTCAAGCGCGTTGCGGGCCTCCTGGACAAGGGCATAAGCCCTGTCGTGGCCATACTTGCGGGACAGTTGGGTATAGCCTGGCTTGATCTCGCCACTCACCTGGCCGCCGTTTCTCGAACTGCAGCCCCAGCCGGCGGTTTCGGCATCGACAATGACGGTCTTCAGGCCGTTGTGTGCTGTCACCAGGCCCGCATTCAGGCCGGTATAGCCTGAGCCGACGATCAGCACATCGGCCTGGTCGGGGAGGAGTGTTACCGTGCTAATGGGTCGCGGCGTCCCGTCCCACCAGTACGGTGCGTCCTTGAAATCGTCACTGAAAATATCATTCACGGTTGTTGACCTTAAGATTGGCTCCGCCACGTGGGTCGGTCTTTATAGCAGCTTTTCCGGCAACGTCTCAAAAGCAAAACTCGCTGGCTGTCGGTCGACACTGCGTCCGATCCCGGCGGTGCACTCACTCCCACAGGTCGAGATATCACTGCGCCCTGGATTTCGCGTTACACTTTAGGTTGACTGGTGGTCCTGTATTGGCTCTTCTCGAGACGTGATCCCGGAATAAAATGTGCCCACCAGACAGGCTCGCCCAATGTTGAATCGTTCCCTGATACCTGCGACCCATGGACTTCCGGCTCCGGAGAGTCTGATCTTATGACCCGTTATTCCGCCTGGAGTGTTTTCTGGAACGGCCTGACCGGCCAGAAGAACTGGGACCGTGCCTGGCGCGATCCGGAGCCCCGGTCCGAGTACGACGTGGTGATCGTTGGGGCTGGCCTGCATGGTCTGGCTACTGCGTTTTACCTCGCCGAGAACCACGGTATTCGCAATGTTGCGGTGCTCGAGAAGGGCTGGCTGGGCAGCGGTAACGGTGGTCGCAACACGACGATCGTGCGTTCGAATTACATGCTGCCGGGCAACCGGCCGTTCTATGAGCATTCTCTGAAACTGTGGGAGAACCTGAGTCACGAATTAAATTACAACGTGATGTTCAGTCAGAGGGCCCACGTGAGCTTGATCCACAGCCCGGCTGCCCGTGATGCCGCAGCGCGGCGCTACAACACCATGCGCCTGACTGATTCGGACGGTGAACTGTGGGACCTCGCGACGCTCAAGCGAAACATCCCTCATCTGAATTACGGCCCGGATGCCCGTTTCCCGATCATCGGGGCTACGGCGCAGCGCCGTGCCGGCAGCGCACGCCATGACGCGGTTGCCTGGGGTTACGCGCGAGCTGCGGACCAGCGTGGTGTCGATATCATCCAGAACTGTGAGGTCACCGGTGTGTTACGCGAAAACGGTCGGGTGACAGGACTCGAAACGGCCCGGGGTGTGATTCGCGGGGACAAGATCGGCTTTGCGGTCGCTGGCCATACCTCCAGACTCTGGCGAATGGCTGGCTTGGGTAAACTGCCGATCGAGACTCACAAGCTACAAGCATTCGTCTCCGAGCCCTTGAAACCACTGCTCGAACAGGTGGTGGTGTTCGGCGTGGGTGGGGCCCACTTTTATATCTCGCAGTCCGACAAGGGTGGCATGGTCTTCGGCGGGGACCTCGACTGGTATAAGTCGTATGCCCAGCGTGGCAATCTGCCCATCGTTCAGGACGTCGCGGAATGCGCCACCTCGATCCTGCCGTGTCTGGCCCGTGTCCGGTTACTGCGTCACTGGTCCGGTGTCATGGACATGTCCATGGACGGCTCGCCGTTCATCTGCAAAACGCCGCTGGACAATCTTTACCTGAACGCCGGCTGGAACTACGGCGGCTTCAAGGCGAGCCCGGCGTCCGGCTGGTTCTTTGCCGACTTGATCGCCAATAACCGGCCGGATCCAGTGATCGCCCTGCACAATCTCAAGCGCTTCGAGCAGGGTATTAACCTGGATGAGCGCGGTGCCGGACCTGATCCCAAACGGCATGGCTGAGGACTCGGCATGATCCGAATCGATTGCCCATTCTGCGGCGAACGCGATCACAGCGAATTTGCCTATGGCGGCGATGCGTCAGTCGAATATCCTGACCTGGACGCGCCGGTTGAGGTGTGGCTGGAGGCCGTCTTTCAGCGCGACAACATCGACGGTGTCCAGTTCGAGACCTGGCAGCACTTGCAGGGTTGCCGGATGTGGATCGTGGTCGAGCGCGACACTACGACCCACGAAATACACAGTGTTCGCCCGGCGCACGATGGGATCACCGGAGCCCTGGCCGGGGAGAAGAACGACAGAGGAGGTGCCGGGTGAGCGCCCGCCGGCTTGACGGAGGCGGGCGGATCGATCGCGCGACGCCCCTGAAGTTCACCTGGGACGGCCGGGCATACAGCGGCTATGCGGGCGACACGTTAGCCTCGGCACTGCTGGCGGCAGGCGAGCGGGTGCTCGGTCGTAGCTTCAAGTACCACCGGCCCCGGGGCCTGATGTCGGCTGGCGTCGAGGAGTCCGGTGCGCTGGTCACGGTCGGCAGCGGGGCCCGGCGCGATCCGAACGTCAAGGCGACGACCCAGGAACTGTACGAAGGGCTGGTGGCCGGGGGCCAGAATGCCTGGCCCAGCGTGCGCTTTGACCTGGGTGCCGTCAATAGCCTGTTCAGTCGATTCTTTGCGGCCGGTTTCTATTACAAGACCTTCATGGGCATTCCGCCGTTTGAATGGGGAAGCGGGACCGGTATGTGGATGCGCTATGAAAAACTTATTCGGCGTGCCGCCGGGATGGGGGAAGCCTCGCGGGTGCCGGACCCTGACCATTACGAGCACGGCCATGCTTTCTGTGATGTGCTGGTCGTCGGCGGCGGTCCGGCGGGTCTGGCTGCTGCCAGCACCGCTCGGGATGCGGGCCTGGACGTGGTGCTGGTCGAGCAGGACAGCACACTCGGTGGAACCGATTTGTCTTTGCCGACTGATGCGCTGAGATCGGTGACCGCTCAAGCTGAGTTGGAGGCCTCTGGTGTACGGGTGATGACCCGGACCACGGCCTTTGGTCTTTACGACTGCGGTGTGGCCGGCCTGCTCGAACGGGTGACCGATCACCTGGCGGGTCCGCCGGATTATCTACCCCGTCAACGCTTCTGGACCTTGCGGGCGAGGTACACCATCCTCGCGACCGGCGCCCTTGAGCGGCACATCGCCTTTGGTGACAACGATCGGCCCGGTGTGATGACGGCAGCCGCCGGTCGCACCTACCTCAACCGCTTCGCTGTGCTGGCCGGTGAAAAGATCGTGATTGCGGCTAACAACGATTCGGTCTACCAGGCGGCCGCCGAGTTTGCCGAGGCGGGTGCCGCTGTGACGTTGCTGGATGCGCGCCCGGCGACAGCGGATGATCTTGCCAGTGCGGTCTTGGCAAAGGGTGTGGATCTTCGGCCTGGCACGGCACCACTGCAGGCGCACGGCGCCGGCGGTGTTACGGCCTTGGATCTTGCAACGATCGATGGCAGCGGCTGGTGTGCGGCAACGACCGAGAACTGCGATCTGGTACTGGTCTCGGGTGGCTGGTCACCGGTGGTCAACCTGCTGTCGCATCGTGGTGTACGACCCGTCTGGGACGCAGCCAATGCCTGTTTTCTGCCGGACGAGACGAGCGAACCCGTGGTGGTTGCCGGGTCTGCTGCTGGTGTCTGGAACACCGATGCGTGCATCGCTTCGGGCGAGGCATCCGGTGATCGCGCAGTGCAGGCGCTGGGCCGGAGTACAGCAACGGCTAGGCCCCCGCTGAAGGGTGGCTGGATAACGCCCATCCAGCCGCTATACGAAGTGCGCGTACCTGATCGCAAACTCAAAAGCTTTGTCGACCCGCAGCACGATGTGACGGCAGACGACGTGCGCCTCGCACACCGTGAGGGCTACGTGTCAGTAGAGCACCTCAAACGCTACACCACGCTGGGCATGGCCACCGATCAGGGCAAGATGGGCAACATCATTGGCATCGCCCTGATGGCCGAGGCGCTGGGCAGGGAGATTCCGGAGGTGGGCACGACCACGTTCAGGCCGCCGTACACTCCGGTCAGCATCGGCGCGCTTAGAGGTAGAAGCGTAGGCAGCCATTTCAGACCCTTGCGACGCACCCCCCTGCACGACTGGAATCTTGTGCAGGGCGGGACGATGACCGAAGCGGGACTGTGGCAGCGGCCCTGGTATTTCGCGCAGAACGGCGAGAGCCTGGCCGAGGCTTATGTGCGTGAGACGGCGACCACCCGCCGCAGCGTGGGTCTGTGTGACGTGACATCGCTCGGCAAGATCGCGGTACAGGGACCCGACGCCACGGTCTTTCTCAACCGGGTCTATTCGAATGCATTCGCGAAACTACCGATTGGTAAGGCCCGTTACGGCGTCATGCTGCGAGACGACGGGATTGTCATGGACGACGGGACGACTTGGCGGTTGAGCGAGACCGATTACTTCATGACCACCACCACCGCACATGCTGCTCCGGTCATGGCCTGGCTGGAGGAATTGCTGCAGACCCGCTGGCCCGACCTCAAGGTCCATGTCACTTCGGTCTCGGAACAGTGGGCGGGAATCGCGGTGGCCGGTCCACGATCGCGCGAGGTGCTTGAGGCCGTGGTCAGTGATCCGACGATCGTGTCCAACGAAGCATTTCCTTTCATGGGCGTGATCGAGACACATCTCACGGGGGGGATTCCATGCCGAATTGCGAGGATCAGTTTTTCAGGTGAGCTTGCCTACGAGATCTATGTGGCATCGGACTACGGTCCGGCTGCGATGGACCTTGTCTGGGGCATTGCCCGGCCGATGGATGGTTGTCTTTATGGGCTGGAAGCCCTGGGTGCGATGCGGATCGAGAAAGGTCACGTGACCGCTGCCGAACTCGATGGGCGGGTGACCATAGAAGATGCCGGCCTGGGTCGAATGGCGTCGACTAAGAAGTCCTATATCGGCAGCACCTTGCGCCAGCGGCCGGAGTTGATGCGCGAAGACCGGCCAAGGCTGGTCGGTGTTTTCCCAGAGGATCGAGGCGAGACCTTTAATGCCGGCTCGATCCTCTGCGCAGCTGACAACGTGGCAGGACTGGGCGAGGGCTGGATCACTGGTGTGACGCATTCCCCTGAGCTGGGTCACTGGATCGGGCTGGGGTTTATTGCCGGGGGTCACGGTGCCTGGTACGGAAAGACCGTGATTGCTGCCGACCCGGTTCGTAAAGGCAACGTGGCGGTCGAGATTGTCTCACCGCACATGATCGATCCGGATGGAGAACGGCTGCATGGTTGAGCGCGCTTCCGCACTGGCTGGACATTACTCTGCTACCCGTTTCGGTCAGGAGGGCGATCCCGGTGTCACGTTGTGCGAAGTGCCAGGCCTGGTGCTGCACCAGGTATCGGCCTGGCCGGACACGCTCAGCGCCGTGGCTGCCGAGGCCGCTCTGGCGGTGGGGTTGACCGGTGCACCAGGGCCAGGCCTGGCGGCTGCCGGTACCGCTGGGGCACTGTTGCGCGTCGAACCGCTCAAGTGGTGGATCTACAGGGGCGAGGCGCCGGAACTGCCTGCCGACACGGGGACGACCCTAGATCTCTCTCACGCTCGCAGCCACGTCAGGGTGAGCGGGCCCCAGGCGGCGACGTGCCTGAACCGCCATCTGCCGCTGGACCTGCGCGATGCCTTCTGCCCGGTCGGGTCGGTGGCGTCCACCGCACTGCATCATGTGGGGATTACGCTGTGGCGTTCCGAGGATGGCTTCGAACTGTTTGTGCCACGTGGGTTTGCATTGTCTACGTGGGAAATATTGATCGAGACTGCAGCGCAATTCGGTGCTGAAGTAAAGTGACCGGTAACTATTCAGTTAACCAGTCGGCTGGTCTCTTTGCGTCACGGGCGCGCAAGGATGCTCGCCTGCACTTTGGCTCAACAAGCTGAACCATGGCTGAGACGGGCCACAAACCAATCCGGCTCAACCGGCCTTTCGTCGGTATACCGTCTTTTCTGCGCTCAGAGATCTGCACGGACCTGAATCAACTGGATGCGGATATTGCCGTTTTCGGTGTACCGCACGATGAAGGATCGCCTTTTCTTGCCGGTTCCAGGATGGGACCACGATCGATTCGTGAACATTCCCTCCGGTTCGGTGCACAGGGCAGCATCTACGATCCCGAGACCGGCAGTCAGTACCTGGAGGAAGAACTTGGCCAGGGCCTGATCGTCGATGCTGGTGATGTCGACGTGTGGCCGACCGAGGTTCGGACTACGTTCAAAAATGCGACGCAGATGACGCGCCAGATCCTTGCCCGCGGTGCTTTCCCGGTTATGCTCGGCGGCGATCATGGAGTGACCTACCCGGTCGTGAGAGGATTCAGTCAGCCACTGCACGTCATGCACTTCGACGCCCACATCGACTACGCGCCGTTCATCCATGACCTGCAGTTCACTAACGGTCAGCCGTTCAGTCACATCCGGCCTTTGCCGCACGTCGAGAGTCTGACCCAGATCGGGATCCGCAGTCTGCGCAGTGCCCAAAGTGAGATCCATGCCTCGATTGATGACGGCAACCGGGTCATTACCATGGGTGAGTTCCGAAAAATCGGTGGCCAGGGTATTGCCGAGATCATCCCCCAGGAGGCGGCCTGCTATATCAGTGTTGACATCGATGTGCTGGACATCTCACTGGTGCCGGGTTGTGTGTCGGCAGAACCCAATGGTATGAACTATGCCGAGCTGCGTGACACACTGGCTGCGTTGACCGCCCATGCCAACGTGATCGGCTTTGATCTTGTTGAGGTTAATCCTCAGTTGGACGTGGGCACTGGTGTCACCTCTTATCTCGCGGCACACACGGTCATCGAGTTTCTATGCCTGCTGTGCAGCCAGCCACGCTGGGCAGAACGCCGAGTCCGTCGAGCCGGGCGACGCTCGAGCAGCAGACAATAGGAAGCTGCCGGCAGGCCCACGATTGCTCAAGGATCCTCGAGGATCCGGTTTGAACCGGGGGTGTCTATGAAAAAGCACGGACCCAGACGCCCGCGCCTGAAAAAACAGGTTGTAGGGCAGGGCCGGCCCATTGCCGAGTTACCTTTATTGCTCGCCGACCTGCACCTTTCGCTCCCGGTAGCTGAAGAGATAAATCTGGAGTTGGTTCCCAATGCAGATCCGGGCTGGACGCGGCAGAGGGCACTGGATCTTGTTGTCGGTGCGGGTTTCACTGCTGCTGGACCGGTCAGAGTCGGCGGTCCTGGATTTATCGTCTCAGCGAGGCGAATTCGCAGCCTGCCGGACACCGTTGCACCGGGCATGCGGCTGCTGATTGTCGGGTTGAATCCCAGCCCCTATTCAGCTGATCACGGCATCGGCTATGGCCGGCCGGGCAACCGTTTCTGGCCGGCAGCACTTGAAGCGGGTCTGGTCAGTGTCGATCGAGATCCGCGGCATGCCCTGCTGCAACACGGTCTTGGTATGACGGATCTGGTGCGGCGGACCACAAACCGGGCCGACCAGGTCGAACCTGCCGAGTTTGCCTGTGGGTTTGAACGGGTCGAGCGTCTCGCAGCGTGGCTGAAACCTAAGGTTTGTTGTTTTGTCGGACTCGGTGGCTGGCGCGGGGTGGTGGACCGCAAGGCAGTGGCCGGTCCGCAGGACCGCCTACTCGGTGGGCGGTTGGCCTACGTCATGCCCCACACCAGTGGCCTGAATGCCCATAGTCGGCTGGCTGACCTGGCGGCACACCTGCAGGCTGCCGGCGCGATGGCAGATCGTGCACAGTAACTTTCACTCGCTAACACAGGCAATTGGCTTGATGGACTGCATTCGCGAACCCAAAATGAATTGGCCTCTTGGATTGTCAATGAGAACACCCGTCGCCGAGGACCAGGTTGGCGCTGTCAGAGATCGTCTGATCGATCACTGAATAACTCGTTCTCGCTCCAGTCGAACGACCCGTCATCACGTTCCCTAACCGCCTGTTTCCAGCCGAGAGACTCAGAGCGGTGTTTGAAGTTCAGACCCTCGGGTGAGTGTCGGGAAATACCGTCAAAAAGAGTTGCCAGCGTCTGGGTGGAACCAAGCCCCATGTTTTCAAGCGCCTGGTTGACCATCAGTTTCTGCATGATGAGCTGGTTTCGTGGCACGCTCGCGATACGCTCGGCAAGGGCTTCGGTTGCAGTGTCCAGTTCCTCTGCCGGGACCACCTCGCCCAGGCCCCAGTCCGCAGCCTGGTGGCCATCGATGAGATCACCGGTCAGTAGCAGGCGTTTTGCCCGTTCCACGCCCAGGCGATAGACCCACATGGCCGTGGTGGGCGTGCCCCACACGCGGGCCGGTGGATAGCCAAGCTTCGAGTCTTCGGCCATCAGCAACAGGTCGGCGCAGAGTGCGATGTCGCTGCCACCGGCGATCGCATAGCCGTGGACCTTGCAGATGACCGGTAGCAATGATCTCCACAGGCTCATAAAGTGATCGGTGTTACGTTTCATGAAAGCGAAGTCCTTCATGGGGTCCCAGGGCATGTCCTGAATGCCTGGATTGGTGCCTGGAGACCCGGCATAGGCGTTCAGGTCATAGCCGGCACAGAACGCCTTGCCCCGGCCGGAGAGTACAATGACCCGCGCTGCAGGGTCATCGTTGGCCCGTTCGACGGCACCCTGGAGCAAAGTCGGTATGGCTGAATCGATCGCGTTCAGGGCTTCGGGCCGATTAAGGGTTATCCGAGCCAGGCGCCCATCGCGTTCGTACAAAACTGGAGAGTCGGGCATATCAGTCTCTTTGGTAAGAATCGGTTCTGCCGTAATTCGACACCATACTATCTAACAGCCCAATGTACGTACAAATATTTTCGCTAGTTTTACCGGGCACATTGGCCTGTGTAGAAAATCCTTACCCAAGGGTAAAGAGTATTGCCTTCGCGCTGACTGGATCAGGAAGGACCCAAAGACTTGCTTTGCATGATAAGTTCCTTACCGGAAACTGCGAATAACGTTCCAGTTATGATTTTCAGTAGAAAATAATAATCTGCGAGGTACGGACAATTGATCCTTAAACCATGACAGCACCAAGGACCAGAGCGACTTCGAGTCATTGGGGTGCCTTCAACGTCACGACCCAGGATGACCGGATCACAGCTGTCTCACCATTTGAGGCAGATTGCGATCCGTCGCAGATCTCGGCTGTTTTGCCAGAGGCGGTACATCATCGATCACGGGTTGCACGTCCCGCCGTCCGCCGGGGCTGGCTGAAAGGTGGTCCGGGCCGTACGCGTGACAACCGCGGCACGGATGAGTTTGTCGAGTTACCCTGGGATGAGGCGCTGGATATCGCTGCAACGGAACTTGCCCGTGTTCAGAAAACCTACGGCAATCAGGCCATCTTTGGTGGCTCCTACGGCTGGGCGAGCGCCGGGTGTTTTCACCATGCATCGAGCCAGCTCCATCGATTCCTGAATTCTTTCGGCGGTTTTGTTTCCTCTTTTGGCAGTTACAGCACGGCAGCCGCGCAGGTGATCATGCCGCATGTGCTGGGAATGAACTTTCTGAAGTTGATGTACGCGTCCCAAAACGCCTGGCCGATGATTGCTGCCAACACCGAGACGCTGGTCATGTTCGGTGGGATCAACCCCAAGAACTCACAGGTCAGTATGGGTGGTGTTACCCGTCATGAGACGGCGGGTTGGTTCAAGGAGTTTACCGGTCGTGGCATGCGCCTTTTCAATGTCAGCCCACAGGTAACGGACACGCCAAGACCAAACGACTGGCTGGCAATTATCCCTGGCACCGATACGGCACTGATGCTTGGGCTTGCGCACGCGTTGGTTGGTAGCGATTCTGTGGATCGCGAATTTCTCAAGCGCTGCACGGTCGGTTACGACCGGTTTCAAGCCTATCTTCTGGGTGAGACCGATAGTCAGCCAAAGACCCCCGAGTGGGCGGCTGGCATCTGTGGAGTCCCCGCCAAGACAATTTATGACCTGGCCCAACGAATGGCAACGAGCCGAACGTTGATTACCGTTGCCTGGTCGTTGCAACGTGCCCAGAATGGTGAGCAGCCATTTTGGATGTCAGCAACCTTGGCGGCCATGTTAGGCCAGATCGGACTGCCCGGTGGTGGAGTCGGCTATGGCTACGGAGCGATTGGTGGCGTGGGTGTGCCGATCAAGCGCCTATCGCGGCCCGCCTTCCCACGGGGGCATAATCCGATCAGCGACTTCATTCCTGTGGCTCGGATCGCGGACATGCTGTTGAATCCTGGTGCTGCTTATGATTTCAATGGTCAACAGCGCTGCTATCCGGATATCAGGTTGGTGTACTGGTGCGGTGGTAATCCGTTCCATCATCACCAGGACCTGAACCGGCTCACAGAAGCGTGGAAACGACCCGAAACCATCATAGTGCATGAACCCTGGTGGACGGCCACCGCCAGGCGAGCAGATATTGTTTTCCCCGCTACCACACCCTATGAGCGCGAGGACATCGGTCGCGCGGCGACTGATCCTTTTCTTTTCCATATGCCGGAAATGATTCCACCCGTCGGGGGTGCCCGCGATGATTACGACATATTCTCTGCCCTCGCATCCCGGCTCGGTACCGACGCTTCATTCACCGAGAGACGCGATTCACAAGGCTGGTTGCGGCATCTGTACGAGGGCTTCAGGCAGGAAGGTACCGCTGCAGGTGTTGCCATACCCGACTACGACACGTTGTGTAACCAGAATTGGGCTGAGTTACCGATCTCAGGTGATGAACATGCCCGGGTTCCGTTCGAAGCATTTCGAGTCGATCCGGATTCGGCGCCTCTCGACACCCCTTCCGGCCGCATAGAAATTTTCTCAAAGACCATTGATGACTTTGGTTATGCCGAGTGTCCAGGTCATCCAGTATGGCGCGCGCCAGATGAATGGCTCGGCGCTGAGTTGGCTACGAACTTTCCGTTGCATCTGGTGTCACCGCAACCGGGTGACAAGCTTCACAGTCAGCTTGAATGTGCCATTGCGGATTTGCCCGGCGCCCGGCCAGTGGCCGTGACCATCAGCGTCCGTGATGCGCAGCAGCGGGATCTGAGCGATGGCGACCTAGTGCGAGTGTTTAATTCCCGTGGTGCCTGTCTGGCACGGGCTCACCTCAGCGCGGGTATTCGAGATGGTGTTGTCGCGTTGCCGACCGGCGCCTGGCACGAGCCGGGACCCGACGGGACCGATCGCCAGGGCAATCCCAACGTGTTGACCCGAGATCAGGGAACCTCCAGGTTGGGACAGGGCAGCAGTGCCCATACGGCCCTGGTCGAGATCGTGCCCGTGACGGCTGACTTGGAGCGATAACGCTCAGGCGCGTTGGTACGGTTAAGAGAACAAAGGAAAGTGCAGGGCCCTTCAAGCCTGGTTTTGCCGTCCCTGGATACCGTCCCGGATTACGCTGACGTCCAATCCCTCTTGCCTCATCAGGAAGGCGGCGGCAGCGCTCTGTCGGGCATCATTGCAGAACAAGATGTATGGCTGGTCTGCATTGAGTTGTGACATTCTCAGACGCAGCACGTAAAAAGGTATGTTCAGTGCGCCGCGCAGAGTTCCACTTTTGAACTCGCTTTCGAACCGGGTGTCTAACAGCTGCGCGCCGTCGGCAACCCTTTGTTTGACGTCACTGAAGTCGACCCACTGCACCCGTTGTCCAACCAGGATCATGTTGAAGTCCTTACGGGAAAGCCGCATCAGCATACCGTCCGATGTCGCCGTTACCGTCGCCGATCGAGCACTTTCCGAAATCAGGGCGTCTTCTCCGAATGTACTGCCAGGCTTCAGGTTGGCGAGAACAAGATCTTCATTGCCGCCACCCCGGCTGCGGGTGACCCGGCACGACCCCTGGCGAATGATGTAGTAATAGTCAAGATTCTTGTCGTCCTGCTGGATCACCACGTCCCCGGATTTGACGGGATGTGACTCAAAGCTCGAAAAAAGGTGGACCAGATTGACCAGCGGAAGGTCTGAGAAGCCTGGTGAGTCCAGGAGTTCCTCTACCCAGCCCAGTTCGAGATCCTGTTCCACCTCGATCTCGTGGACTTCATACCCTTCCGCCTGGACCTTGGAGTGGGTCTGGAGGCCGCTCAGCAGCAGACAGTTGTTTAAGTGGTTGTTGTCTATCTCGGTGACTTGAACCTCTTCTACGGCACTCACGGTGTGTTGCCGGGGCTGGCTGTTCGACAGTGGCTGCTTTGCGTCAGCAGAAGATGCCTCCAGTGTCACTGTGTCTTTGTGACCCTTCAGTTCCAATGAGCCGGCCAGTAGAAAATACGTGATGTGATCACTGCTGCCTTTCTCGAACAAGGTGTGGCCTGCCGGGTAGGTCCGAACTGTAGCTCGTTCACAGAGGGCCCGCAGTGCACCTGGCCCGAGTTGACCTATCGGTGTCAGGTTCGCGGCAACCGAGGGTTCCAGGGTATCAGCCATTGGTTTGACCTCCAGGCGAGGGGAGTGGCATGCGTATCAGAGAGTGTTCGCTTAACGGGATTCTAGCGCCAATCTGAATCAGAAGCGTCCATTGCCGGCTCGACCAGGGCATGCACGTGGTGCGGAGACCGGGCAAGCCCGATGCAGAAGTGCCCGACATGGTGCTCCAGCTGTTCTGCGAGTGCGCGGGTCTGGGTATTCAGTTCGGCCAGGTTTTCGATGGCCTGCTGTGCTTGTTGTTTGAGCCGCGCCACATCGACAGTGAGGAGCTGCCTGTTCTGCACCACAACCTTGCCAGCAACCAGTACAGTGTGTACTGCCGTGGAATCTTCGGTGTGGATTAACTGGTTGATGGGATCATTGATGGGAAGCCAGTTGAGATGGTTGAGGTCCAGCAGAGCAATATCGGCTTTATAGCCCGCCTCTATCGCACCGATCGACCCTTTCATACCGAGCGCCTGGGCACTACCGGTGGTCGCCAGCCGTGCTACTTCCCGGGTACTGAGCCAGTCCCGGTAGTCATGGCTGCGAAGGCGTGAGGCAAACGAGGCCAGCCGTAACGCCTCGAACATGTTCTGGTTGTCAGCACAGTGAGCACCATCGGTTCCGATACCGACATTCAAGCCTGCGTCCAGCATCTCCCTCACCGGAGCGACGCCCGAACCCAGGCGCATGTTGCTGCCGGGGTTGTGCGCCACCGATGCGCCATGAGCCGCCAGGCGGGTGATATCTTCTGGGTCGAGCCAAACTGCATGGGCCGCTGTGAAGTCGGGTCCAAGAACACCGATCTCGTCCAGATGAGCGGTCAGGGACTTACCGTAGCTGCGCAGACCCGACAGCACCTGGATCTTGGATTCAGCCAGGTGCATGTGTAACCCGACCTCGAATTCATTGGCCAGCTGCCGGGCGGTGGTCAGAAACTCATCGCTGCAGTGAAGCGGGATCGTGGGTGCCAGCGCAGGTGCGATCCGTTGGCGATCGAATGGCCAGCGTTGAAGCAACTCACGGCATGTCTTGAAGGTCGATTCAGCGGGTGACAAGCGCATGGCTGCCACCCGTGTCTGCAGGTCTGGGGGCAGTGCGTCGACCAGGTCCGGTACGGCTTCGAAGAATGTTCGATCGGCGATCATCGGAGCGATTACCGCACGCATGCCGGCATCTTGATAGGCTTGCCCGACTGCCAGCATGCCGTCCACGGTGGGGTCAGGGAGTTCGACGTAAAGGTCGTAAAGTGCGGTGCAGCCCTTGCTCAATAATTCTGCTGCACCCAGGGAAGCCGCCAGGTACTTGTGCTCCAAGGTGCGGTGACCGGATATCCACGGGCCGGCATTGAGGAGCAGTTCCAGGGTCCAGCGATCACCACTGCCCTTGTACAGGCTGCCGTGACCGTGTGTATGGCTGTTGATCAACCCTGGGATGATCAGTCGGTCAGACGCATCGATGACGTGGGTTTGGGTGGGTGCGCTGAGTCCGGGAGGGCCGACAGTCCGGATCGTGTCGCCCTCGATCAGGATGTCTGCCGGGCATGTATCAGACTGTCCGTTGCCCATGACTAAGCCATTGGTGATCAGTGTGAAAGCCATCGGTTTTCCATGTTTCAGGGCCCAGGCGTCAGTCTACGCCTGTTTGTGTGGGCACGGCAGTGTGGCGAGTCAGCCATCGGGTGAGCCCTTGAGCAGTATCACGGTCAACCTGGCCGGCCGGCGTGGGGATCATCTGGGATGGCAGGGGGCCTGCCGACAGCGCAAATTCGTTGCTGGGCGACTTTTTCAGTTATTATTGGAACGACAGCAGGCTGGTGCTTTACCGAACAGCACGGCCAGTCTCAGAGCGTGGAAATTAGCCTGCTGCTAGGCGACGGCCGGCCTTTTGGTCGGCCCAGCGACCGCCCAGGGGTGGTTTACAGTTGGTTAATTGAAAAGGAGAAGAAAGGATGAAAGCGAGAATGGATACTGGTTTGGTTCTGGCTGCAGCGCTTATCCTGTTCGGCTTTGTACCGAACCTGGCGGCTGCCAGTGAAGTGACACTCACGGCTGCAAGCTGTTTTCCGATCGGCAGCCCTCCGGGTAAACCGTTTGAGGCGCTGGTCGCAGAAGTCAATGCCCGCGGAAAGGGGGTGGTGCAGATCGATCTTAAGGGGGGTGCGCCGGCGATCGGGAGCCCGTTTACGCTGACCCAGAAAATGTCCAAAGGCGCCTACGACATCGTCGGCTGTACCGAAGCTTATTTTGGCAACGTGCTTCCCGAAGCGCCCGTGCTGCGTTTCTCCGATCACACTTATGCTGCGCTGCGTGAGAATGGCGGGCTCGACTACGTCCAGAAACTCATGGCAGAGAAGAACATTCGATACATCGCCCGGCATCATGATTTCGGGCCGTTTCACCTGTGGCTCAGTCAGCCAATCACCGGGCCTGACCTGACTGGCCTGAATCTGAGGGTGGCTCCTGTGTATACCGCGTTCTTCAAATCGCTGGGTGCGACCGTGCAGCGTTCAACGATTGCCGAGGTCTACACCTACATGGAGAATGGCACGGTACAGGGATACGGTTGGCCGGCGCTGGGCTGGGTACCGCCCTGGATCAAGGTCACCAAGTACCGGGTCGAGCCTGGTTTCTACCACGCAGCACTGCATACTCTGGCCAACCTGAAAAGCTGGAATTCACTGACCCAGGCCCAACAGGATGTCCTGACGGCAGTTGGGCTGGAATTGGAGGGACAGTCAGAAACAACCTCTGCCGGTTTTCTGGCGGCTACGAAAAAACAAAAAGACTGGATGGCCAGTGAGGGGATGGAAACCATCACGATGGAAGGCGCCGATCGGGATAAGTGGGTGGCGGCTGCATTGGATGCGGGATGGGATGAAGTGCTGGAACGCAGCCCGGAACATGGTGCGGCACTGAAGAAGCTGTTCACCAAGTAGACATCGACTGACACCCGAATCCTGCGGCGGAAAGCCGGCCGACGAGCCGGCTTTCCGTCTCAAGGGATTTGTCCCAAGAGTTCAGCGCTGATCCTTGACGGGTCCGATATGCACAGGCCGATCGACCGATTCGAGGCCGGGTTCAACCGCGCCATGCTGTACCTGGCTCACCTGGTGGCGCTCTCGATCGGGTCGTTTGCGGTCTTAATCCCCCTTAATCTATTCCTAATTAAGACCCATCTGGGCAGTATCTGGTGGCTCTACGAGGGGGTTGAGTACGCCCTTTATTTTGGAGTCTTCATTGGTGCACCTTGGGTGCTTAACCAGGGGGCACACGTTCGGGTTGATGTCCTGACGGCTGCTCTGGCCGCAGAATCTGCCCGAAAAGTTGAGCAGGTCATGGATATGGCGGGCGCCGTATTATGCGCTTTGCTTTGTTTCTATGGTTCGCGAGTGACTATCTGGGAATTCCAGGACGGTACACTCCCGGACAAGGATCTACGGATCCCAACTGGCTATATGATGGCTATCTTTTCCGCCTCATTTCTCCTGCTGGCGATCGAGTTTCTGTTACGGTTTCGCCGGGCCGGCCTTAAATCGGACGAGGCAGATCCGAATAAGCCCAGGGCAGGTTTTTGAGTTATGGAATGGTATCTGGCACTCGCACTGCTGTTGGGTACGGTTTGCACGGCGATGTTCCTTGGCCTGCCGGTGGCATTCGCTTTTTTTGCGGCCAATGTGCTGGGGACATTGCTGTTCATCAATGGCGATATCGGTCTGGTCCTGATGCCGTTGGAGTTTCACAACGCGATCAAGTTCACGTTAGCGCCGATTGCCCTGTTCCTGTTGATGGGAGAGATTCTGTTGCAGACCGGGGTGGCCTTCAAGGCGATCGGGGCAATAGACCGGCTTATTGCACGGGTTCCCGGACGGCTCGCGGTTGTCTCGATTGCGGGCGGCACCGTATTCTCCTCGCTGTCCGGATCGACCATTGCCAACACTGCAATTCTTGGCTCCGTTTTGTTGCCGGATATGATGAAACGGGGTTACCAGCCAGCTATGGCGATGGGCCCGATCATGGCAGTGGGCGGCATTGCCATGCTGATACCACCCTCGGCGCTCGCTGTGTTACTGGCCAGTTTGGCAGAGCAGTCAGTAGCGCAGTTGCTCATTGCCGGGATCGTGCCTGGGATCCTGATGGCGCTGCTGTTTCTTACTTACGTCGTAGGTCGCTGTGCGATCAATCCTGAACTCGCCCCTGCCTACGAACCAGAAACGGACGCCTTTGATCAGGCGATTACCATTTCGCTGAATGTCAGGGGTCGTCCGTGGCTGTCCTGGGCCTACGCCGGCCGCTACCGCCGGGCCGTCAACCGGATCCTTCCGTCGGTGCTTTATGTACTGCCGCTTTTCATTATCTTTGTTGTTGTTGTTGGCAGTATCTTTTTCAAACTCGCCTCACCGACCGAGTCGGCCGCACTGGGCTGCCTGGCATCGCTTGGCGTGTGCTATGTCTTTCGTCTGTTCAGGAACTACCTAAAGGTATCCGGAATCGAAGGTGCTGATTTTAACTGGCGCGCTATTGCAAAGGCGCTGATGGAAACGGCCAAGATCAACACCATGATCCTGTTTATCATCGCTGGTTCGCTGGTCTTTAGTCAGGCGCTGTCGAACTCCGGGGCCACAGAGGGTTTACTCCAGTACATCGCCACCATGAACCTGACACCGTTGACGGTCGTGATCATGATGATGCTGGTGTTGTTGTTCCTGGGCGCTTTCATGGACCAGGTCAGCATGCTGCTCCTGACGCTGCCGTTCTTCCTCTTGAGCTCACAATCACTGCAGGTTGTTTTTGATATAGACGTTATCTGGCTGATGGTACTGATGTTGATCACTATGGAGATCAGCCTGCTGACGCCGCCTTTCGGCCTGCTGCTTTACGTGATGAAAGGCGTCGCGCCTTTTAAGGTGACACTGGGGCAAGTTGTTACTGCCGCGTTGCCGTTTATCCTGATTGAACTGATGGTCCTCATCCTGCTGATCTTTGTACCCGAAGTTGCAACCTGGCTGCCGAGGCAGCTTGAGTAAGGTCACAGCTAGACACGGCGGCTAATCCGTACCTGCAGCTTCGGGGCTGGGTCGCGGTGTCCCGTTCGTCAGCAGGTCCGGCCGCAGTCGACAGCCAGGGTCTGGCCCGTGATGGCCGGGTTGCAAGCCAGAAACAACATCGTTTCGGCGATCTCATCAGGCTCAACCATGCGTTTGAGCAGGCAGTTCGCAATAGTGTCGTTTTTTCTCGATTCCGGCCAGGGGTCAGTCCACGGGGTGCGTACCAGTCCCGGCGCGACCGCGTTGACCCGTACATCCGGGGCCAGGGCATGGGCCAGGGATCGGGTCAGGTTGATGAGCGCTCCCTTGCTCGCTCCGTAGGCGATACTGCTGCCGGGGACACCCAGGCCAGCAACCGATGCGGTGCTGACGATAGCGCCCTGGGTCGCCTTGAGGTGCGGTGCCGCGGCCCGAGCGCAGCGAAAAGCGCCAATCAGGTTCGTCTGCAGAATCTTTGACCAGAAATCCTCGGTCATGGCACCGAGGTCATCAAAGGCAATTGGCGCCCGGGTATTGGAGGTACCGGCATTGTTGATGAGTATGTCGAGTCGACCGAGGTTCCCGGCGGCCTGCTGCACCATAGCTTCGCCCTGTGCTGGGTCCGAGACATCGCCCGGGGCCGGGACGACGTCAAGGCCATTCTCGGTGAGGCGTTCAATGACATCGCTTGCACCAGGGTCATCAGGCAGGTGATTGAGGGCCACCTTTGCGCCGCTGGCAGCGAACAGTTCGGCTGTGGCAAGCCCAATACCCGAGACACCGCCGGTAACCAGTACTGTTTTCCCTTCGAGATCTGCAGAAATCATCGGTTGCGCTCCTTGGGCCACTGCGAACGACGAGTATACCCGGGTGTTCCGGAAAAACAGTTCAAGTTAAACGGAAACAAAATCAGTCTCCACCGACAGAGCGGCTTTGCTAGATGGACGGTGGCTGAGATTTCGAACTGGACCGAAGGCCTGGGAGACGCCAGTGGCTCCGCTAGGCCTTTGCGAGCCCTGTGCCGGTTCAATCGGGTGCAACCAGTCGTCGTTTGTTGTCTCGTGAGCGGCTGATACCGGGCTCGTCCAGGCCGGTCCGGTCCCACAGCTGACAGGTGACTTGCTTGTGCTTGCGGTCGAGTCCTTCACAGTAGTTGGTATATTCACAGACCCTGACCGACCGGCCCTGACCCGCCCTGACTTTTCGAAACCAATCGGGGTCTGCCAGCGATTGTCGGGCCATGCCGATTACATCTGCGCGGCCGGAATCGAGCAATGCCTCGGCTTGGTGAAAGCCGTGTATGCCACCCGTGACCACGACCGGAGTTTCCAGATCTCCCTTGCGGATCGCCGCACGCACCCGAGACGCGGGTTCGACATTGCGGCCAAACGGCCCAAAATCATCCGAGATGTAACCCGGAATACACTCGTATCCACTGCGGCCGGTATAGGGGTAGGCGGCTTCGCCGACCCGGGGTTGACGGGCGTCGTCGAACTTACCACCTCGGGAGACCGAGATGAAATCCATACCGGCTGCGGCAAATTCCTGACCAAAAAAACTGCCGTCGGCGAGCGTTGACCCAGCATCGATGCAATCCTCGGTAAGGAACCGACAGCCGACTGCAAAATCAGAACCCACGGATTTGCGCACCGCCGTGTAGACCTCAAGCGGTAAACGCAGTCGTTGTCGCAATGTACCGCCGTAACCATCGTCCCGGTTGTTGGTGGCCGAAAGGAATGACGCCATGGTATAGGCGTGCGCGTAGTGCAGTTCAACCCCGTCGAAGCCGGCTTGCTGCGCGCGTTCTGCAGCTTGCGAGAATAACGCGGGCAGAATCTCAGGCAGTTCGGAAATCTGCGGCAGGTGGGTGTCGGTGACACGCTCCCGGTATCCCATCCGCAGTGATTCGAGTTCGCGGGGCGTGAGTACCGAGTCGAGTTCTTCCACCGGCAGGCGCGCCAGTGCTTCACGCAGTTCATGCTCGGGCCAGCCCCTGGCATTCAGCGCGTCGCGGTGTCGGTCGGTGATCTGCAGGTAGCGCTGGAAGTATGTCGCCGGCGCTGGACGCCGGCGAACAGGCAGAAAGTCGATCAACTGGATAAACAGACGCGTCTGGCCGCTACTGGCATTGCGGACTTTGGTTACCAGTTCTTTGAGTCCCGGAATAAACCGGTCGTCACTGACCCGTAGCAATGGGCCGGAGGCGATGTCGCGGATTCCGGTAGCTTCGACCACCAGGGCAGCGGGGCGCCCACGGGCAAAACGCCCGTACCAGTCCAGGTTATCGGCTGTGACGAAGCCGCTGTCGGTGGCCCGCCAGGGCACCATCGCCGGTACCCAGGTCCTGGACTCCAGTTCAAGCGCCTGATAGGCGAGTGGCGAGAAAAGTGCTGAATTCGCGGCCTCGGTGGTCGAGGGCCACTCACCGGGTGCGGCCTTGTAACGGATGCGTTGAGAAGGTTTCCACATGATCGGGTCAGCCGGTTTCACGGCCAGGCGCACATTTACTATATACTCAAAATATTTATAATTAAAGTATTTATCTCATCCAACCTCACTGAACGCAGGATCTCATGAAGTCTCCGCTCAACATCGTCTGTCTTGGCGGTGGACCCGCCGGCCTTTACTTCGCCCTGCTGATGAAAAAGGGTGATCCCCGGCGGCAGGTGAGCGTCTACGAGCGTAATGCGGCCAATGACACCTTTGGCTGGGGAGTTGTGTTTTCTGACCAGACGCTGGGACACTTCAGCGAGGCAGATCCCAGCTCCGGGCAAGCTATTCTCCGCTCATTCGCCCACTGGGACGACATAGACGTGTGCTTCAGGGGTCGTACGATCCGCTCCAGCGGCCATGGGTTCTGTGGTATTTCCAGGCTTCGATTGCTGCAGATCCTGCAGAACCGGTGTCTTGAGCTCGGTGTTGAACTGAATATGCAGCACGAGATCAGCAGTGTTACGGATTTTCCGGATGCTGATCTGATCGTTGCGGCTGACGGGTTGAACAGCGGCGTGCGGGAAGCCTTCTCGAGCCATTTCAGACCACAGATCGACGAACGCAAGAACCGATTCATTTGGCTGGGCACGCAGCGCCTCTTTGAGGCCTTCACCTTTATCTTCATTGAGACAGAGTGGGGCTGGTTCCAGGCCCACGCCTACCGGTTTGACGCCCAGACCTCTACCTTCATCGTTGAAACAACCGACCAGACCTGGCACAGGGCAGGTCTTGACAGGATGAGCGAAACCGACAGTGTCGAATTTGCGCAATCTCTTTTCGCCGACTCTCTGCAGGGGCAGCCTCTGATGTCTAACGCCGCGCACCTGCGGGGGTCCGGCGCCTGGATTAAGTTCAGGCGGGTGTCGAACCAGACCTGGGTCAAGGACAACATTGTTCTGATGGGCGATGCTGCCCACACGGCCCACTTCTCCATCGGTTCGGGTACCAAGCTGGCCATGGAGGACGCGATCTCGTTGAGCCGGCTTTTCGCCGAGTCGGGCGGCGAACCGATCACTCAGGTTCTGGGTCGTTACGAAGCCGAGAGAAAGATCGAGGTACTGAAGATCCAGTCGTCTGCGCGCAATTCGACCGAGTGGTTTGAAAATGTTGAACGCTATTCCGGACTGGCACCAGAGCAGTTCGCCTACTCTTTACTGACCCGTAGCCAGCGTGTCAGTCACGAAGGTCTGCGCAGTCGCGACCGGGGGTACCTCGATACCGTCGAGAGATGGTTTGCGGCTGGGGCCGGCTGTTCGGAGACGTCGGTACCGACCCCGCCCATGTTTACCCCCTTTAAGTTGCGCGACATGGCATTGGTGAACCGGATCGTGGTCTCACCGATGGCCATGTACTCGGCAGAGGAGGGTCTGCCGGGTGACTTTCATCTTGTGCACCTGGGAACGCGGGCGCTTGGTGGTGCAGGCCTTGTGTTCAGCGAGATGACGGCCGTGTCTTCGGAGGGGCGAATCACACTGGGTTGTGCCGGAATCTGGACGGACCAGCAGGCAACGGCCTGGCAACGGGTGGTCGAATTTGTACACGGACATTCCGAGGCCAGGGTCTGTCTGCAACTTGGTCACGCGGGGCCCAAAGGCTCGACCCGTAAAGGCTGGGAAGGCATGGATGTCCCGCTGGCTGATGGAAACTGGCCGGTTGTGGCCGCCTCCGAGATCCGTTGGTCGGCAGCCAGCCAGGTGCCGCGCGCCATGACCCGGGATGATATGGACGAGATTGTGGTTCAGTTTCGAGCCGCGGCCGAACGCGCCGCCCAGGCCGGTTTCGACATGCTGGAGATTCACGCTGCCCATGGCTACCTGTTGTCAAGTTTCATCTCGCCACTTACCAACCAGCGCTCGGACGAGTACGGCGGGTCGCTGGGCAACCGGCTGCGGTTTCCGCTCGAGGTCTTTCGGGAGGTCCGGCTGGCCTGGCCTAAGGCCAGGCCGATGTCGGTTCGAATATCGGCGACCGACTGGCACAGCGATGGCCTGACGCCCGAAGAGAGCGTCGAAGTTGCCCGGGCATTCATCGCCGAGGGCGTTGACCTGCTGGACGTTTCGACTGGCCAGACCAGTGAGGCAGCAGATCCGGTATACGGGCGGATGTACCAGACACCATTCGCTGACCGAATCCGCAACGAGACCGGAGTCGCGACCATGGCAGTAGGTAATATTTTCGAGACGGATCATGCCAATTCGATCCTGGTGGCGGGTCGCGCCGACCTGGTTGCGCTGGCGCGACCGCACCTGGCGGAGCCCTTCTGGACACTGCGTGCAGCGGTCGAACTGAACTATGATGCCCAGGCTTGGCCGGTTCAATATCACAGCGGGCGGGACCAACAACGACGCAACCTGGATCGTGCCGGACTGCTGCTGCGGCAGATCTGAGGACAGCACCGTGGGGAATATGGGACTTGATAATCGCCACGCCCTGGTTACCGGGGCCGGCAGTGGAATTGGCAGTGCTATCGCCAGGGCCCTGTCTCGGGCCGGTGCCCGCACCTCCCTTCTCGGGCGCAGTGAGGCCCGTCTCGAGGCGCTGGCGCAGGATCTGGGAGATTCGGCCCAGGTCGTAGTCGCGGACGTCACCGACCGGCCGGTGCTGGGTTCGGCGGTCCAGCAACTGGTTGATCAGTACGGGCCGGTTGAGGTGCTCGTCAACAACGCTGGTGGTGCGCTCAGCAGCCCGTTGGACAGAACCGATGATCAGGACTGGGACCAGATGATATCGGTTAATCTGACCAGCCTTTTTAATGTCACCCGGCTGCTCGTTCCGGGCATGAAATCTGTCGGTTACGGGCGGATCGTGACCATCGCCAGTACCGCGGGAATCACAGGGCATCCCTACATTACCGCCTACTGTGCGGCGAAGCACGGAGCGGTCGGCTTTAGCCGCGCGCTTGCCCTCGAACTTGCCGGTAGCGGCATAACGGTCAATGCGGTGTGCCCAGGATTCACGGAAACACCCCTACTTGAACGTTCGATCGATAATATTGTCGCAAAGACTGGTCGCGATGCTGCTGTGGCGCGGGCGGAACTTGCCTGCAACAACCCGCAGGGCCGTTTCATTCAGCCTGAGGAAGTCGCCAGCTGCGTCGTGTGGCTGTGCTCAGCTGCTGCCGAATCGATTAGTGGTCAGGCGCTGGCGATCGACGGGGGGGAGACTGCCGGGTGAGTGCCAGGACTGCTAAGCACAGCACAGTAGACGGTAACGGGCGCTCGTCTGGCACAGGAAAACCGGCTCTGCGGGCCTGGCTGAGGCTGTGGTCGTGCGTCGGCACTGTTGAGCGGGTGATCCGGACCCGGTTGCACTTGGGTTACGGGATGACGCTGGCTCGCTTCGACTACCTGTCGCAGCTCTACCGTGAGCCGGCTCTTCGTCTGACCATGACCGAACTCAGTCACCGACTGATGGTTTCGGGTGGCAACGTGACCGGCCTGACGGATCGGCTGGTCACCGATGGTCTGGTGGTGCGGGAGCAGGATCCCGCCGATCGACGTGTCCAGATCATTGCTTTGACTGGGCACGGTCATGAACTGTTCACCGAGGTGGCCCGGGCCCACGAGGTTTGGATCCGTGAGTTATTGGGGTCGCTGAATTCCGAGGATGTAAAAGGGCTCAACCATACACTGGGCAGGCTCAAACACGCACTTGATGACGAGTGGATCGAAAAACGAGGAGAGTAAGCTATGGGTAGTATGCAGGATTATCAGGCACGGCATTTTCTGTGGGAGGTGTCCGGAAAGGTCGCGACGATCACCCTGAACCGGCCCGAGCGGAAGAACCCGCTGACCTTCGAGTCTTACGCGGAGCTGCGGGATGTTTTCGGAGACCTCGCGCAGGACCAGGATGTCCGGGCGGTGGTGATCACCGGGTCAGGGGGAAATTTCTGTTCCGGCGGTGACGTGTTCGAGATCATTGAGCCCCTGACCCGCAAAGATATGGCTGGTCTTCGTGCGTTCACTACGATGACTGGTGCTGTCGTCAAGGCCATGCGCCATTGCCCACAGCCAGTCATCGCAGCCGTAGACGGGATCTGTGCCGGTGCCGGCGCGATACTCGCCATGGCGTCGGATATCCGGATCGGTACACCCAGGGCGCGAACGGCTTTTCTTTTTGTTCGTGTCGGTCTTGCCGGATGTGACATGGGTGCCTGTTCTATCCTGCCGCGGATCATTGGCCACGGCAGAGCATCGGAACTTCTTTACAGCGGACGCTTCATGGAAGCCGACGAAGCTGAACGATGGGGGTTCTTCAACCGGTTGGTCGGGCCCGAACAGATGCTGGATGAGGCCGGATCGATGGCAAAGACACTGGCAGAAGGGCCGACCTTCGCCCACGCTGTGACTAAGCGCCAGCTGCACGATGAGTGGGACATGTCGATTGATGATGCGATCGACGCCGAAGCCGAGGCGCAGGCGGTGTGTATGAAGACCCGAGACTTCCAGCGGGCGTTTGAGGCGTTCGCAGCTAAGCAGCGACCGAAATTCGAGGGCAACTGACGTGGCGGATCAGACGTTTCTTAACTGGCCCTTCTTTGAGCCGGTTCACCGCGAACTGGCCGGGACTGTCGAGAGTTGGGCCATGACTAGGGTCGAGCCGATCATACAGGCCGGTGACGACTTGGACGCGACCTGTATCAACCTTGTTCGTGCACTTGGTGAATCAGGGCTCTGTCGACGCGCTGTTGCGGACAGCGCCAGTCAGATTGACGTCCGCTCGTTGTGCTTGATTCGAGAGACCCTGGCCCGCTACTCCGGCCTTGCTGACTTTGCCTTTGCCATGCAGGGGCTGGGTGCCGGCCCCTTGTGTCTGTTTGGTTCCGACACTCAAAAAGCTGAGTTTCTACCGCCAGTATCCCGGGGTGACGCATTGCCCGGATTTGCCCTGACCGAACCCGATGCCGGCTCGAACGTCGCGGGTATCAGTACCACAGCCCGTGCTAACAACGGACACTTCATCATCGACGGTCGTAAGACCTGGATCTCCAATGGGGGAATCGCCGACTTTTACATCGTGTTTGCCCGTACCGGGGAGCGCCCGGGAACCGGTGGCCTGTCGGCTTTCATCGTGCCGGCGGATAGCGAGGGGTTGGTCATCGAAGAGCGGATCGACATCATGTCGCCGCATCCATTGGCGACCTTGCGCTTTGACTCCGTCCGGGTAGAGGCAGATCAGATGATCGGTGAGCCAGGCGGGGGTTTCAAGGTGGCTATGGCGACGCTGGACGTGTTTCGCCCGACCGTCGGTGCTGCGGCGCTGGGGCTTGCACGGCGGGCACTGGACGAGGCGTCGACTTTCTCGAAGGCCCGCCAGATCGGTGACACCCTGCTCAGTGACTATCAAATGACGCAGGCCAGTATTGCAGAGATGGCCACTGCGGTAGATGCGTCGGCATTGCTGGTCTATCGCGCAGCCTGGGCAAAAGACAACGGTGCACCCCGGGTCTCTAGAGAAGCGTCGATGGCCAAGCTGTTCGCCACCGAACAGGCGCAGCGGGTCATTGACCAGGCGCTGCAATTACACGGTGGGCAGGGCGTGCGAAGCGGGTGCAAGGTTGAGGAACTGTACCGCGACATCCGCGCGATGCGCGTTTATGAGGGGGCCAGCGAAGTTCAGAAGATCATCATCGCCAGACAGACACTTGGAAGCTGAGTGCGCACTCAGTACTTGCTGACCAATGAGTAAGAGAGGCAACGCCATGGCCAGACCTGCGGATACTTTTGCGCAGGATAATCTACCGCCGGAGGAGCTGTGGCCCGAATTTGATTTCAGTCACCCGGCCTATCGCTATCCGGATCGAGTGAACTGTGTCACGCGTTTCCTGGATCGCTGGATCGAGAAAGGGCAGGGTGAGCGAGTTGCGATCGTCACGCCGGCCGGTAACTGGACCTATCGGTATCTATACGAACGGGTCAACCAGCTCTCTCACGTGCTGGTCGATGATTACGGTCTGATTCCCGGTAACCGCGTGTTGCTGCGTTCGGCGAACAACCCGATGATGCTGGCCGCTTACCTCGCCGTGATTCGGGCCGGTGGAATCGCGGTCGGCACCATGCCGCTGCTGCGGTCTTCTGAACTGGCCGAGATCCTTGTCAAGGCCAGGATTAGCCACGCATTATGTGATGAACGCCTGCAGGAAGAACTCGAAAATGCCAGGCCGAGTGCACCAGAGCTGGAGCAAATCGGCTATTTCAATGACACGGCTGCGGCCGAGGTCGAAGAACGAATGGCCGGTAAGCCCATAGACTTTGCCCCCTACGACAGCGCCAGCGATGACGTCTGCCTGATCGCGTTCACTTCCGGTACGACCGGTAGACCGAAAGGCACGATGCATTTTCACCGGGATCTGCTGGCGATCTGTGACGGTTTCAGCCGAATGATCCTGCGGCCCGATCCGGATGACATCTTCTGCGGCAGTCCGCCGCTGGCCTTCACCTTCGGGCTCGGCGGGCTGGCGTTGTTTCCACTTGATGCAGGCGCCTCGGTTCTGCTGCTGGAGAGAGCTCCGCCGGGCGAACTCGTCAAGGCCATCGCCAGATTCTCCGCGACCATCTGCTTCACCGCACCGACTGCTTACCGGGCCATGCTTTCGGAACTGGGTCAATACGACATCTCTTCACTGCGACGGGCCGTGTCTGCCGGAGAGCACCTGCCAAGTGCGACGTTTGAGGCCTTTCATCAGGCGACCGGTATCAGACTGATCGATGGTCTCGGTTCCACGGAAATGCTGCACGTGTTTGTGACTGCCCGTGAAGAGGACATCCGCCCAGGAGCAACCGGCAGGGCACTGACTGGATACACGGTTGCCGTTCTGGCAGCCGATGGCAGCGAACTCCCGGCAGGAGAGGTCGGACAGCTTGCTGTCAAGGGTCCGACTGGCTGTCGCTACCTTGCGGACGAGCGGCAGAAGACCTATGTGCAGGATGGCTGGAACCTGCCAGGTGATGCGGCACACCTGGATGAGGATGGTTATGTCTGGTACGACGCGAGGACCGATGACATGATCGTCTCGTCGGGTTATAACATCGGCGCTCCCGAAGTCGAAAACGCCCTGTTGAAACATCCGGCTGTTTCAGAATGTGCCGTGGTTGGTAAACCGGACAGCCAACGCGGTAGTATCATCAAAGCCTATGTAGTGACTGGCGCGTCTGTGGTAGCGGGGCCGGATCTGGTCACGGTGCTGCAGGAGCATGTCAAGCAGGTCATTGCGCCGTACAAGTATCCGCGTCAGATTGAGTTTGTGGACGGGTTGCCAAAGACAGGTACTGGAAAGATCCAGCGGTTCCGGCTCCGAGAGCGGGCCGCTGCACAGGGAGAGCGCGAATGAGTAGCCAGACCATACTGCCCGAGGGCTGGCGCCGCCCCAGGGGCTATTCCAACGCGGTAGTGGCCCGGGGGCGTCAGGTCTACGTAGCGGGTCAGGTGGGCTGGAATGCCCAGGAGGAAATCGTCTGTGCTGACTTCGCCGGTCAGGCGGCGCAAGCGCTGCGCAATGTCGTGGAGGTGCTTGCCGCCGCAGATGCTGGCCCGCAACACATCGTGCGCATGACCTGGTACGTTGTCGACAAGCAGGAATACCTGGCCAGCCTTCAGGCGGTCGGCGATGTGTACCGGAAGATCATCGGTCGGTATTTCCCGGCGATGACCGCAGTGGAGGTGACCGCCTTGATTGAGGACGGAGCGCGGGTCGAGATCGAATGCACCGCCGTGGTGCCCGATCAGGAGGCCACCGGTTGATCGGCGGGTCACGGTTTCTGTCAGCATCGAGTCAAAGAGCAGGCCTCGAGGGGAGAGCGTATGTTTACTGATCGTATCGAAGGCAAGTGGATCGAGGCCTTCCAGACCGTTTTCGGTCTGTGCAAGGTCGACTCGGGTGAGCAGGTCGCGATTCTGTCAGAGACCCAGTCCCGCGCAGTCAACGTGCATCTGGCCGAACTCGCCCTGTGCGGAATGGGCGCCCGGCCGTTCCACGTCGTCATGCCCACCCCGGCGCAGAGTGCCCCGGTGCCAGTCCGCTCCACCGGTGCCTCGGGTGCACTGCAGAACAATACCGCGGCCGTTGCGGCGCTTGCACAGAGCACAATGGTCATCGATCTGACCGTCGAAGGGTTGCTGCATTCGCCTGAGTTGCCCGCCATCCTGAAAGGCGGAGCCCGGGTTCTGATGATTTCGAATGAACACCCGGAGGCACTCGAACGCCTCAAGCCTGACGAGAACCTCAAGCCCAGGGTCCGTGAGGCCGTCAAACGGGCCAAGGCGGCCAGGACCCTGAGTGTCACTTCCGAGGCCGGCAGCGATCTCGTCGCAGATGTGAGTGACTGCCCGGTCGCCGGTGTCTGGGGCTGGACGGATCGTCCCGGGACGGTGACCCACTGGCCGGGGGGCATCGTGGTTGCGTTCCCGGGACGGCAGACCGTCAATGGCCGCCTGGTCATGCAGGCCGGTGACATCAATCTGACGTTCAAGCGCTACGTTGAATCTCCTATTACGCTGACTGTAGAAAACGACTACGTGACCCGAGTCGAGGGTCCCGGTCTGGATGCACAACTGATGCGGGAATATTACGCGGCCTGGAACGACCGTGAAGCCTTTGGCGTGTCACACATCGGTTGGGGTCTGAACCACAACGCCCGTCACGAGGCACTGACCCTGTACGACCGCCACGACATCAATGGCACGGAACTTCGCGCGTTGGCAGGGAACTTTCTGTACTCGACCGGTGCCAATGAGTTCGCCAATCGCTTTACCCTGGGGCACTTCGACCTGCCGATGATGGGCTGTACAGTCGCACTGGATGGTGTGCCGGTGGTCGAGAACGGTCAACTGGTCGAGGTCTGAGGCGTTGTTACAAGTGGATTTCCAGTCCGAAGGGACAGGCCCAGCCTTGGTTTTTCTGCACGGTGTTGGCGGCGGTTCAGATGGGTTTCGGTTTCAATTGGACGTTTTTGCTGCCCAGGGTTACCGGGCAGTTGCCTGGGATATGCCAGGCTATGGGCACTCGGCAGCACTCAAACAGATGACCTTCCCAGCACTTGCTGATGCTTTGCTGTCGATGATCGACCACCTAGGGGCAGATCGAGTGCATGCTGTCGGGCATTCCATTGGAGGCATGGTGGTGCAGGAGTTCGCCCGGGATCACCAGCACCGGCTCGCCTCCATGGTGCTGGCTCAGACATCGCCGGCATTTGGCAACCCGGATGGAGATTTCCAGAAAAAGTTCGTGGCCGACCGGTTGAAACCGTTACAGGCGGGTAAAACCATGCTTGAGATTGCTCGTAGTGTAGTGCCCGATCTGGTCGCTCAGGACGCTTCTGATGAAGGTCGTGAACTGGCGGTGGCATGTATGTCCCGGATCCAGCCCGATACCTATGCGTCGGCGATGCGCTGCATTGTCACTTTCGAGGCTCGGGATAACCTCGCAAAGATCGCTGTGCCGACCCTTGTTCTGGCGGGTGACCAGGACCGCAATGCACCCGCACCGATGATGGAAAAGATGGCCTCGAAAATTCCCGGCGCTGAATATGTTTTGCTGACCGGCACAGGTCACCTGGCACCGATCGAGAATGCCACCGCTTTCAACGAGGTGGTGCTTGAATTTGTCAGGCGACACACCTGACGGGATATAGAGTCAATCGCATGAATAAAGAAGCTCTCGAGCAGTGCACCGATTCTCCGATGTTCGCTCCCGACTCTTGGGGTCTCACCGATCAGGAACGTGATCTGACGACGGTGGCCCGTGAACTGGGCCAGGGCAAGATCGCGGGACGGGCGGGACGCTATGACCGTGACGCAGAATTCCCAATGGAGAACTACCGTGATATGCACGCAGCGGGTCTGCTCGGTATCTGTATTCCTCATGCCGACGGCGGGCAGGGTGCACCACTCAAGGCCTATGCGCTGGCCGCTGCGGAGATCGGGCGCTATTGTGGTTCGACCGCACTGACCTGGAACATGCACGTTTCCTCCTGCCTGTGGTCCGGGGCGCTGTCGGATGATCTGGAGATGGATGACGAGGTGCGCGACCGACATCACCGTAACCGTGCTGTGCACTACCGGCGGATCCTCGACGATGGCGCGATCTATGCGCAGCCTTTCTCTGAAGGTGGCGCCGCTGCGGCCGGGGCTGTTGCCTTTGGCACTACGGCCAGCCGCACTGACGGTGGCTGGAGGGTCAATGGCCAGAAGATATTCGCCTCGCTCGCCGGCAGTGCGGATTTCTACGGTGCGCTGTGTACGGAACTCAAGCAAGAAGACGATCGGCCCAGTCGGCGCAATACCCTGTATTTGGCGATCCCGGCTGACGCGGATGGTGTCAGCGTGACGGGCGATTGGGATCCGCTGGGTATGCGTGGTACCGTTAGCCGGACTCTGCTGTTCGAGGATGTCTTCGTGCCAGAAGGCTCGGAGCTGATGCCGGCTGGCGTCTACTATCAGGCCGCGAGTCAGTGGCCCCACATGTTCCTGACACTGACACCCACCTACCTGGGGCTGGCCCAGGCGGCCTATGATTTTACCGTCAGGTATCTGCGCGGCGAAGTGCCGGGTGCGGCACCGGTCAAGCGGCGCATGTATCCGACCAAGCAGCTGGCGGTGGCCCAGATGCGGGTCATGCTGGAGCAGACCAAGTCGATCTGGTTCCAGGTCATGAGCGAGGCCCGGCGCAACCCCAGTAAGGAACAGCTGTTGCGTGCGTACGTGGCTCAGTACTCCGTCATGGAAAACGCGAATGAGCTGGCCCAGCTGGCGATCCGGACCTGCGGCGGCCAGGCCATGCTGAAGAACCTGCCGCTGGAGCGGATCTATCGCGACTCGCGCTGTGGCTCGCTGATGCTGCCGTGGACCGCTGAATTGTGCCTGGATAAACTGGGCCGGGGGGCGCTGTACGAGTCCGGTGAGACCGATGATCCATGAACCAGGATCTCAGTCAGTGGATCGAGAGCCATGCGGCCTTTGTTCCCGGCAAGACTGCAATTCGTTTCGAAGACCGTGACATCAGCTACGCTGAATTGCTGGCGCAGGTCCAGAACACTACAGGGGTTCTGAAGAATACTCACGGTGTTGGCTGCGGCGACCGTATCGCGTATCTAGGCCTCAACTCACCAGAACTGCTGATCCTGTTGTTTGCCTGTGCCCGGCTGGGGGCGATGCTGCTGCCGCTGAACTGGCGACTTGCGGCTCCTGAACTCGCCTATATCCTGAACAACGCAGCACCGCGACTGCTGGTCTGTGATGACGAGTATTTTCCTGTCGCTGAGAAGCTGGGGGGCACGCGGCCGGAGTGGACACTCTGTGATCACGATGATCTGGCTGCTAAGGATCATGCTGGCGGTTGCGGCGAGTGCGATCCTCAGGTCGGCCTTGCGTCCCCGATCCTGCTGGTCTATACCTCCGGAACCACCGGGCGTCCGAAGGGTGCGGTCCTGACCCAGGAGGCGGTCCTGTTCAATGCGTTGAACAGCGTCCACATGCATGATCTGGATGTCACTGATCACATCCTGACTGTTTTGCCCATGTTTCACGTGGGTGGCCTGAACATCCAGACCACCCCCGCGCTTTACGTCGGGGCAACCGTCACGCTGCACCGGCGCTTCGACCCCGGGGCCGTGCTGGCGGGTATACGGACGCTGTGTCCGACCCGCCTGGTACTGGTGCCGGCGACCATCATGGCGTTGGCCGGTCACCCTGAATGGGGAGCGACCGATCTTTCCTGCCTGCGATCAGTGACGACGGGGTCAACGATCGTGCCGCGCTCGATCATTGCGCTTTTTCACGATCGCGACGTACCCGTGATCCAGAATTATGGGCTAACAGAAACAGGCCCTGTTGCACTTTACCTGCGTGTCGAGGACGCCTTCGGACATGTCGGATCAACCGGTCGCGGTGCACTACATACGCGCCTGCGGATCGTGGACGAAGAGGGCAAGTGTGTGGCGCGCGGTGTGTCCGGGGAGTTGTTGCTCCAGGGGCCGAATGTTCTGTGCGAGTACTGGGGCGATCAGGCTGCGACTGAAGAAGCGCTCCAGGAGGGCTGGTTTCGGACGGGCGACATCGGCTACCAGGATGACGAGGGCTATGTTTATATCAATGACCGTAAGACAGACGTGGTGATATCGGGTAGTGAGAACATCTATCCTGCCGAGCTTGAACAGGTGCTGGATGGGATTGAAGAACTGGTTGAAGCGGCGGTGGTTGGTATGCCGGACCGTCGCTGGGGAGAGGTGCCCGTGGCGGTCGTTGTTATAGAGCCCGGCAAGGCGCTAGACAAGCAGGCGATCTTGTCGTGCTTCGAGGGTCGCCTGGCAAGGTTCAAGCACCCCAAGGCCGTGGTGCAGATCGATGCACTGCCTAGAAATGTGATGGGCAAGGTTTTGAAGCACGACTTGCGGGCCTCGCTCGCCGATGGCACTTTGTTGCCGTCGTGATTTACGGGTCCAGCTGTTGCATGGGCCTGTCTTATAAGTGGAATTGTTAGGAGCCAGTAAACATGGGTGAGAAGCTCTCGATCACACTGCTGGGTACCGGATGCCCTTCGGTCAGCACGACTCGCTATGGGCCAGCCAATCTCGTCCACTGCGGTGAGATGACGTTGCTGGTCGACGTCGGGTCTGGTGCCACCCAGCGCCTGGTGGGTTGCGGCACCAGCGGTGCCGCAATAGATGCCTTGCTGATCACCCACATCCACACAGATCACCTGGTCGATCTTTATCAGTTCATCATCACTTCCTGGCACCAGAATCGGGACCGGAAGCAGGTGATCTACGGGCCACCCGGGATACGCGATTTCGTCGATGCAACCATGGCAGTGTGGGCCAGTGAGCGGGAGCTGCGAATCAGATGGGAGAAACGCGCTTCACTGGCCGCCTTCGATATAGAGGTACATGAACTCGACAACGAAGGCTTGATTCTGGACCAGGCCGGTGGCCGCGTCAGCGTAGTGAAGGTAGAACACCAACCGGTCGAGCCCGCTTTCGGGTTTGTCTTTGAGGCAGGTGACAAGAAGCTCGTTGTGAGTGGGGATACCCGCTACTGCGACAACCTGGTGCGGGCGGCACAGGGTGCTGACCTTGTGGTTCACGAGGTCTTTGTTCATGGGCAGATGCCGGTGAAAGGCACTCGGACGAAGGAGGGCCTGGCCAACGTAGCCGCCTACCATACGGCCAGCACTGATGTGGGAAAAGTTGCTGCCCGGGCTGGTGCGGGCTGCCTGTTGCTGACCCATATTGTGCCCCCTGATGCCGACCGGCTCCGTTTGCTGAGCGAGGCCCGTGCTGAATTTGACGGTCCAGTCATCGTGGGCGAAGACCTGATGACGGTTGACCTTGTTGAAGGTACCGTTTGCCATGGCAACGTGACGTTTGCCCTGCCGTCTGTGAAACCGAGCAAGAGAACCGGATAGGCCTAGATCGCGAGGTCGCTATAATCGCCGCATGCCCGAAGTGCGGAACATCCTGTTCATCATGGCCGATCAACTCAGGGCCGACTACCTGGGTTGCTACGGTCATCCATCGCTGCAGACACCGCATATCGATGCGCTGGCGGGGCGGGGTGTGCGGTTTCAAAGGGCCTATTGCAACGCACCAATCTGCGGACCGTCGCGGATGTCTTTCTATACCGGCCGCACTATGGCCAGTCATGGCTGTGCCTACAATCGGGTGCCGATTCGAGTCGACGAGTGGACGTTGAGCGACTACTTGCGCGCCGAAGGGTTGCGGTCTGCTCTGGTCGGCAAGACCCACTTCGGTGCCAATCCGACCGACATCGACCGGCTGCACTTATCGACCGGCGGTCAGCCGGGTGCTTACGTTCTGCAGTGTGGCTTCGAGCCCTACGAGCGCGACGATGGATTGCATCCGATGGGCTCGTTCGATCCCAACCTGCGCTACAACCGTTATCTTCGCGAGCAGGGCTATGAGGCTGAGAACCCGTGGAACGACTTTGCCAATTCGGCCATGGATGAGAACGGTGAGCTGGTCAGTGGCCTCTATATGCGGAACGCCCATCTGCCGGCACGGGTATTAGCCGAACATTCCGAGACGGCCTACATGACCGCTCGCGCCATCGATTTTGTTCGTGAGGCGGGTGACAATCCCTGGAGTTTGCACCTGAGTTACATCAAGCCGCATTGGCCGTACATGGCACCGGCGCCATACCACGACCTCTACGGCCCGGAGGATGTTCTGCCAGCGGTACGCTCTAACCAGGAGAAGGATTCTCCTCATCCGGTTGTCGCGGCATTCATGAACCATGGTGAGAGCCTCGTGCTGTCAAGCCAGTCAGCTCGCGAACATGTAATCCCGACCTATATGGGGCTGATCAAAGAAATTGATGACCAAATCGGGCGGCTGATCGGCGTGCTGTCAGAACTGGGACGAATTGACGATACCCTGATTGTGGTGACCAGTGATCATGGCGATTACCTGGGGGATCACTGGCTCGGTGAAAAGGAACTCTTTCATGAGCCGTCCGTGAGAATCCCACTGATCGTGGTCGATCCCTCCGCCGCCGCCGATGAAACACGCGGCTTGGAATCTTTGGCGCTGGTTGAAGGTATAGACCTGATCCCGACATTTATCGAGGCACTCGCCGGCGACCCGGGAAAACCATGGCTGGAAGGGTGCTCGTTTCTGGGTGTGCTGCGAAATGGAAAATACCAGCCACGCGATTACGCGGTGTCGGAAATAAATTTCTTTGCCAGAAAAGCGCGACTGGAACTGGGGCTGCCGGCGGATAAGGCAAAAGCCTGGATGGTGCGTACGGAGCGTTGGAAATACATTTTCCACGAAAGCTTCGACCCGCAGCTGTTTGATCTGGAGAACGACCCCGAGGAGTTGATCGACAGAGCTGCGGACCCTGGCTGCAGCAGTGTCTTGACCGAGCATCGAGAACGCTTGTTTGAATGGTTTCGTGAGCGAAAGTCAACGGTGACAGTTGATTACGAGTATCTGGAGAACCGGCATCAGTTTGCCACCCGCGGCGGATTTATTTTTGGCGAGTGGTAAGAGAAAACTGTCAGGCAGGGATAGGGACGGGACCTGATCTGAGCCCGATGCCTGGAGTCGGAGTGAGTCTGAAGGAGAACAATCTATGATCTACACCAGTGAGCGTGAGGATTTCGAACTGACGGTGCCGGATATTCCAGTAACGGAATACACGTTAAAGCACGCCGAGCGTCTGGCCGATAAACCGGCGCTGATTGACGGGCCGTCAGGACGGACCCTGACCTACGGTGAGTTGGCCGCTGGAATCCGAATAGCGGCGACAGGTCTTGCGGCGCGCGGCATGGGTAAAGGTGACGTAATGGGGATCTATTGCCCCAACATTCCTGAGTACTCGCTGATCTTCAATGCGGTGGCGTCGTTGGGTGGAGTCAACACTACGGTAAACCCGCTATACACCGCCGCGGAGCTCGCCAAGCAACTCAACGATGCGAACGCGCGGTTTCTGGTGACGGTGCCACCGTTTCTGGACAAGGCGCTCGAAGCCGCTGGTAATTCCGCGGTCGAGGAGATCTTCGTGTTGGGTGAAGGCCAGGGCGCGACACCGTTCACTGAACTTTTGTCAGCAGGTGATGACCCGCCGCTGGTCGAAATCGACACCAAGAACGACCTGGTGGTCCTGCCGTATTCCAGTGGCACAACGGGTCTGCCCAAGGGCGTGATGCTGACCCACCATAACCTGGTGGCGAACCTCTGTCAGATCGCAGGCTTCGAAGCGCAAGAGAGAATGGGAGAGGACCAGATCATTCTGGCGATGCTGCCGTTTTTTCACATCTACGGCATGATCGTGGTCATGAAACTCGCCCTCGCAGGTGGTGCAACCGTGGTCAGCATGCCGCGCTTTGATATGCAGGAGTTCCTCGGCCTGATCCAGAAATACAAGGTGACGCTACTGCCGCTGGTGCCACCGGTCGTGCTCGGGTTGGCCAAGAGTCCGCTACTCGACCAGTACGATCTTTCCACTGTGCAATCGATATTCTGCGGCGCCGCGCCACTTGGCAGCGAGTTGTCCGACGAGGCCGGCAAAAGAATGGGTTGCCCGGTCATGCAGGGCTACGGTATGACCGAGGCGAGTCCCGTGACCCATCTGTCGTCAATGGATCCAGACCAGGGTCGTTCCGGGTCCATCGGTAAGGTCGTTCCAGGAACAGAAGTGCGGCTGGTCGATCCGGAAACCGGCAGGGATGTCGACAAGGGCGCGGATGGCGAACTCTGGATCCGTGGTCCGCAGATCATGCGAGGATATCTGAAACAACCCCAAGCAACAGCCGAGAGTATCGATGCTGATGGCTGGTACCACTCGGGCGACATCGGCTGCGTGGATGACGAGGGGTTCTTCTTTATCGTCGACCGTGTCAAGGAACTGATCAAGTACAAGGCCATGCAGGTCAGCCCCGCCGAACTCGAAGCCTTGCTGGTCACCCACCCCGATGTGGCCGATGCAGCGGTGATCCCGAGTCCTGATGAGGAGGCCGGCGAGATTCCCAAGGGTATTGTGGTGCTCAAAGATCCAGCGGTTGCTAATGACGAGATGGCCGAAGCCATCATGGCCTTCGTTGCGGGCAAGGTCGCGCCACACAAGCGGGTGCGAGCGCTGGAGTTTGCCGAGCAGATCCCCAAATCGGCCTCCGGAAAGATACTGCGCCGGGTGCTGGTAGATCACGAGCGGGACGCTAGCGGATAACCTGGCCAAAAGCTTGCAATGTGGTGAGTTTCTGACAACAATGATCGCGGATCGGGCTCTTGGCCCGTTCAGATATTTATAACTCGAAGGAGGCCTATGATGAGAATTTGGAACAAAATTTCTGTGGGGCTGTGCGCTGCTGTCATCGCACTGTCCTCGACCGTGTTGCAGGCAGATACGCCTAAAAGTGGTGGCACGCTGATCATGTCACTTGGAGCGACGCCTCGGCACCTTAACCCTGCTGTGCAGTCCGGTATCACCACCGGGGCCCCGGGCGCGCAGCTGTTTGCGACTTTGCTTCGGTTTGACGACAAGTGGAACCCGCATCCCTATCTGGCCAAATCATGGCAGGTGTCCGACGATTCGCTGACGGTTACATTTAATCTTGTCGAGGGAGCAACATTCCATGATGGCACACCCATAACATCTAAGGACGTTGCTTTCTCAATTAAGACCATCAAGGCCAATCATCCTTTTAAAACGATGTTTGCTGCGGTAAACGCTGTAGAAACGCCAGATGCGAACACAGCGGTATTCAAGTTGTCCAAGCCCCATCCAGCTCTGTTGCTAGCGCTTTCCTCGCAACTGGGATCGATCATTCCTGAGCATATTTATGGGGATGGCCAAGATCCGAAGAAGCACCCGCGCAACTCTGAGAACCTGGTCGGATCGGGTCCCTTCAAGCTGGTTGAATTCGTCCGGGATCAACATGTCATCATGGAACGAAACGAGAACTTCTTTATCGAAGGTCGTCCGTACCTGGACAAGATCGTATGGCGAATTATCAAAGACCCATCAGCCCGGTCTCTCGGTAGAGAGAACGGTGAAATCCTCATGTCTGCGTTTGAGTCTACGCCTCAGGACATCCTGCATTCCAAGGGCGTTGAGCACCTGACCGTGACAGACCAAGGTTATGCTGCGATTGGCCCCATCAACTGGGTGGCGTTCAATACCAAGCGCGAGCCAACCAGCGACGTGCGGGTCAGGCAGGCCATTGCCTATGCCATAGATCGAAATTTCTTGGTCGACGCACTTACCCAGGGGACTGCAAGACCGGCCTATACCGGAATTCATCCCGACAGCATCTTCAACGAGTCCGATGTCGCACGCTATGACCTCGATATTGACAAGGCCAATGCGATTCTCGATGAAGCGGGTTACCCGCGTGATAGTGACGGTATACGTTTCCCGTTGACCATAGACTACGGGTGGCCGAGTGCCAAGCCGTGGGCGGAATACACGAAGCCGCAGTTGAAGAAGATCGGCATCGATGTCACGGTTCGAACCTCCGCCGGATTTCCGGCCTGGGCAAAAACCGTTTCGAACTGGGAATTCGACATGACCGTAGATGTGGTCTTCAACTGGGGTGACCCGGTGATCGGTGTGCATCGCACATATCTTTGCGACAACGCCAAGAAGGGTGTGATCTGGTCCAACACCCAGCAGTACTGCAATCCCGAAGTTGATGCGATCCTTGTAAAGGCCGGGCAGGAGAACGACCAGCAGAAGCGAATCGCCTTCTACTCTGAGGCCCAGAAGATCATCGCACAGGACGTGCCGATCTACTTTACGAACACTGTGCCTTACCACACGATCTACAATCACACCAAAGTCGGAAATCCACCAGCAACGATATGGGGGACGTGCTCCCCGTTGGATGAGGTTTACCTGAAGGACTGACCTTAAGTCGGATGGATGTGGTTCCGGAAATGCCTGCTGCCTGACAGCAGGCATTTCTACTTCGACTGTAGCTTTCCACCAGCAAGAACACTATGCAGTTTTTAACCATCACTCTGAAGCGTGCTGGATTCGGCCTGGTCTTGCTGTCTGCAGTTCTGGTTCTTTGCTTCTTGTTGATGCACCTGGCTCCAGGCGACGTTGCAGACACCATCGCACAGGATGCTGGCGGCTTGGACTCGGAAGCGATGGCCCAGATCCGTAAAGATTACGGGCTCGATCTTCCGCTGTGGCAGCAGATGTTGAAATATTTCTCCAACGTGGCGCTACTGGATCTGGGTTATTCGTTCTACTACAACCAGCCCGTCACGACACTGATACTCGAAAAGTTACCTGCGACGTTGCTGTTGGTCATCAGCGCCCAGGTCGTGTCAATTTTTCTCGGTGTGCTGCTGGGTGTGATCGCGGCTCGTAGACCCAACGGGGTGACCAGTCACGTTGTCACCGTGCTCTCGCTCGTCGGCTACGCAGCGCCCGTGTTCTGGACGGGAATTATGCTGATCATCCTGTTCGCATCCATTTTTCCAATTTTTCCAATCGGCAACATGGTTGATATTTCCGTTGAGAGAGAAGGCTTTGCTTACATGTTGGATGTCCTCCATCATCTGGTCTTGCCGATGCTCACCCTTGGCTCGATTTTTCTCGCTCTCTACAGCCGCCTCGCGCGGGCCAGTATGCTGGACGTGCTGGGTTCAGATTACGTTCGAACTGCCCAGGCCAAAGGGTTATCTGAATTCCAGGTTGTTTTCAAGCACGCCCTGCGCAATGCACTGTTGCCGGTCGTGACTACGGCAGGATTGGTGTTCTCGGGAATTGTCTCGGGTGCGGTACTGGTGGAGACGGTCTTCAGCTGGCCTGGCCTGGGTACCCTGGCGGTTCAGTCTATTGTTGCTCGGGATACTCCGACCATTCTTGGCATTCTGTTCTTTTCATCGTTGGTTGTTGTGGTCGCCAATCTGCTAACGGATATGGTCTATCGAGTCATCGATCCCCGAATCCAAACCTCCGAAGGCAGCCAGGTGTAATCGTTGATAAAAGACACACAGCCGCAACGCCCGCTCCGCCATCAAGCTGCCCCAATCCTGGTGGAGCATCCCTTGCTAGAGATCGCGCGTATGTTTTCTGCGAACTACGCGGCTGTCGCCGGGATGGGGATACTGCTGGTGATTATTGTGGTGTCGCTCGCCGGCCCTTTGTTCTATCCGACAGACCCTTTTGAGATGGTTTGGACACCGTTAAGCCGTCCGGGTGTCAAAGGGTTTTTGCTGGGAACTGATTATCTGGGTCGGGATCTTCTGGCACAGATTATCCACGGCGGTCGTGCGACTCTCGCGGTGGGTTGTGCGGCAGCCTTGCTGAGTGTTTTTATCGGTATCACTTTTGGCGCGCTGTCAGGGTTCTACCGTGGCTGGGTCGAAGAAGTACTGATGCGGGTCACTGAGTTTTTCCAGGTACTCCCGACGTTGTTGTTCTCCATGGTGCTGGTTGCTCTTTTTGGTGCCTCACTACCCATGATTACCTTTGCCATCGGGATTGTCAGTTGGACCGGGGTGGCCCGAATCACGAGAGCAGAGTTCCTGAAAATACGGGAACTAGAATATGTAACAGCGGCACGTTCAGGCGGTGCGAAGAATCTGAACCTGATCTTCCGGGTCATATTGCCGAATGCGCTCCCACCGATCATCGTCCAGGCTGCGCTGCTGGTCGGTTTCGCGATTCTGTTTGAGGCGGGCCTCAGTTTCCTCGGCCTGAGCGACCCCAACGTCATGAGTTGGGGTGCGATTATGGGTAACAATCGACCTTATATCCTCCAGCAGGGATTCACGATCATGTATCCCGGGTTGGCAATATTTATCACTGTATTGTCGATTTCTCTGATCGGCGATGGCCTTAACGATGCGTTGAATCCCAAGCTGAGAAAACGCTGAATCCGAGATGACGTCGCCGCTCTTGTCCGTCAGAAACCTCACGGTTGAATTTGCCACACGAGATGGTGTGGTCCCCGTTATTGATGACCTTTCATTTGATCTGGCACCAGGTGAAACGCTGAGCCTGGTTGGAGAATCGGGTTGTGGCAAGAGCATGACGGCTCTGGCCATCATGGGTTTGATTCCATCGCCACCGGGACGGTTTGCGGCAGGCTCGATCAGCCTGGCAGGTGAGGACCTGGTGCAGGCGACCGATAGCCGGATACGGGAGATTCGCGGAAACGAGGTCTCGATGGTGTTCCAGGAACCGATGACCTCGTTGAACCCGGTTTTTACGGTCGGCGAACAGATCAGTGAAACACTTAGGCGCCATCAGGGCCTCACCCGTCGACAGGCTCAGGCCGAGGCCGTGCAGATGCTCAATGCGGTCCAGATTCCGCTGCCCCAGAGGCGAGTCGCGGATTATCCACATCAGCTGTCAGGTGGAATGCGTCAGCGGGTCATGATCGCCATGGCGCTCGCCTGCCGGCCAAAGATCCTGATCGCCGACGAACCGACCACGGCGCTGGATGTCACCGTACAGGCGCAGATATTTGATCTTATGCAGGCACTGCGAATGGAGACTGAAGCGGCGATCATCCTGATCACTCACGATATGGGTTCCGTGGCCGAGATGGCCGAACGTGTCGTCGTGATGTACGCCGGGCGTAAGATCGAAGAAGGTGACGTTGCTGATATTCTCAGCCGCCCGAGACACCCTTATACCCGAGGGCTCATCGCGTGTGTGCCGCACCTGCTAGACACGGTCACCTCTGAGCGTCCCTACCTGCAGGAGGTGCCGGGTATGGTGCCGCCATTAGCTGATTTCGGATTTGATGGTTGCATGTTTGTGCCCCGGTGCGATCTGGCCGGTGAGAGCTGCTGGCAGGAAAAACCTGACATGGTCCAGTTGACTAAAAGCCAGAGTGCTGCCTGCTGGAACCTTGAGAATACCGAGGTTCCGCCCGATGCTTGACGTCGCGAGACAAGCTGACACGTTGCTGGAACTACGGGATGTGAAGGTCAGTTTTACCCTCAAGCATTCTGGCCTGTTCGGTAGATCGGCTGAACTCAGGGCAGTCGATGGGGTGTCTCTGGTTGTTCACAAGAGTCAGACGATGGGTATCGTAGGCGAATCGGGTTCAGGGAAAACCACTCTGGCTCTCGCTGTTGCCAGGCTTGTAACAGTGACCGACGGGCAGATCGATATGAACGGTGTCGATCTTCTTAGTCTTAACGGTGAGGCGTTGCGCAAGATACGCCACAGTATGCAGTTTATTTTTCAGGATCCCTACTCTTCACTGAATCCCAGGCTGAGGGCCTCGAAGATCGTACGCGAAACTCTGGATCGTCTGGAGATCGGCTCGGCCAGCAGCCGAGATGAGCGTGTCAAGGAGCTGTTCGACCAGGTGGGCTTGCGTCGTGAACAATTGCAATTGTTTCCGCATCAGTTCTCTGGTGGGCAGCGACAGCGAATCGGTATTGCCCGGGCTATTGCTTCAAACCCGGCGCTCGTGATCTGTGATGAACCGGTCTCAGCACTGGATGTGGGGGTACAGGCACAGATCCTTAATCTTCTTCGACGACTGCAAGAACAGCTGGGGTTGACTTATCTTTTTATTTCACATGATCTTGGCGTCGTGCAGCACATGTGTGACGACATCGCCGTGATGTACATGGGCAAGATCGTCGAACAGGCAGGCCGTGAATCACTATTCAACGACCCCAAACATCCCTACACCCGTACCCTGTTGTCGGCGGTGCCTTCTGCCGACCCAAGCCGGAGAAACCGGCAAAACAGAATCACGGTATCGGGTGATCCGCCAAATCCAATCGATCTGCCACCGGGTTGCCGGTTCGCCTCGCGCTGTCCGCAGGTGGTCGATCAGTGTCGCACGAATCAGCCGGATCTTAAGGCGGTGGCCCCAACACACCGGGTAGCCTGTCACCTGGTGGAATGATCGTGCAACCTGGAGAGCAAATCGCCGCTGCAGTCAGTGTCGCGCCTCTCTAGACTTATCCCGGGGCGCAGGCCCGGATCACAGCTTCAAAGACCGCTTTTGACCCCGGGCCGCGCGCGAACGGGCTGACGATCGGCAGATCGATACCCGATTGCCGGTACGCCTCGATCTTTTCCCGGCACTGCTCGGCAGTGCCGACCACGCTGGTTGCCTCGATCATGACGTCGGTGACCGCGCGGGTTGCCGCCTCTCGATCGCCCCGGGCCCAGGCCGCAGCTACCGATGCTGCTTCCTTGGCGAACCCGTATTCCGCGATCAGGCGGTTGTACCGCGGGAAGAACCCAAGATAAAACGCAAGCCCCGGTCTCAGGGTGTCCAGGGCCTGTTTGTGGTTGTCGGCGAGTGCCGCTGGCAGCAGCGAGGTCACATCGACATCAGCGGGATTGCGCCCGCAGCGCTCGGCGCCTTGGGCGATCCATTGCCTGGCTCGTAGCCCCGTCTCCAGTGTGCTGCGGGTCAGGATGAGACCGTCGGCGATCTCACCACAGACAGAGATCATCTTCGGGAAAAGGCCCGCGAGGTAAATGGGAACACCACTGCGTTTCGGACTGAACCAGAGATCGAAATTCTCGATTGCCACTGTTTCACCGGCATACTGGACCACGCCATCGCGCAGTAACACCCTGACAATGTCGACACTTTCCCTCACCCTTGTGATCGGCCTGGCGTAATCCATCCCGTGCTCGGGCTCGACCTGGACCTTGTGGCTTGAACCCAGACCCAGAATAAATCGACCCCCCGAGATCTCGTCCACCGTAGCTGCGGCCATGGCAATGGTCGGGATTGAGCGGACGAAGACACTAGAAATTGCGGTGCCCAGCAGAATTGTCGATGTCTGTGCCGCACAAGCGGTCAAGATCGAGAACTGATCCCCGCCGTGTGCCTCGGCGACCCAGGCCGACTCATAACCCAGTGATTCAGCCAACTTGACGCATTCGACGATCTCAGCCGGGCTCGGACCTCCCGAGAATGCTATTCCAATGCGTGTCATTTATCTCTCCCTGCCTTTATGGGCTCCGGCGCGGCCATTTGCACACGGATTGTGAGCCTGGAACCTGATTCAGAACACAATCTGTTTCGTTTTGAATGAGCCGGTTATGATACGACTGCCGCGCACTCAACGCACCTTATCCCGTACAGGGGACGATGAACCGATGCCAGATCTAGACCCTGTGACACTTTCTGTTCTGAAAGGCCGTCTGGAACAGATCGCCGACGAGATGGATGCGACCCTCTTCAGGTCCGCATTCAATCCGATCATTGCCGAGGCCCATGACGCCAGTCACGGGTTGTACCATGCTGACACCGGTGAGACGTTGGTCCAGGGTAAGAGCGGGCTGCCGATATTCGTTGGTACCATGGCGTTTGCTGTCCGAATGGTGATCGAGCGCATCGCGGCGGCCGATGCCCCTTTGAATCCAGGTGATACCTACATCTTCAACGATCCGTATGAAGGGGGTACGCACCTCTCTGACTTCAAACTGGTGCGCCCTTATTTCTACCAGGGTGAGCTCTTCTGCTTCCTGGCTTCGGTAGGGCACTGGCACGATGTCGGTGGTAACGTGCCCGGTAACTACAATCCCGCAGCGACCGAGAGTTTTCAGGAAGGTATGCTGATTCCACCGGTCAAACTCTGTGAAGGCGGGCGTGTTCAAAACGACATAATCGAAATTCTGAAGGCCAATTCCCGTCTGCCGGGATCGCTCTATGGGGATCTCAATGGGCAGTTGAATGCGCTCGATCTTGGCGTGCAACGACTTGATGCGCTGCTCGAAGAATACGGTACCGCCCAGGTCGAGCAGGCCTTCAGTGAGCTGAAGCGGCGGGCTGAGACACTGATGCGCAGTCATATTGCAGAGTTGCCACAAGGCAGGTACTCGGCTGAAGATTGGCTGGACAACGACGGTATCGTCGATCAGCCTCTACGTGTAGCGCTGGATATCGACATCCGTGACGACAGCATGTGCCTGGATTTTTCCAGGACAGCGGGTTCATGTGCGGGGCCAGTCAACATATCCCGGTCTACGACGATCGCTTGTTGTTACGTTGCTTTGAAACATATCTTCAAAGAGGTGCCGGCAAACTCCGGCGTTCTTTCGCCTATCGAATTCGTTATCCCGGAAGACAGTCTGCTATCGGCAACTGTTCCCCGGCCGGTAGGGGGGTATACCGAGACCATCCTTCGAATCATCGACGTGATCTTCGTGGCCTTGTCACAGGCCGATCCTTTGATCTCTAACGGCTGCGCGTACGGTACGATCAACGCGCTGTCTCTTGCCGGGTTCCGCGGAGACGGGCGACGCTGGGTGATGTTTTCCTTCTTTGGCGGAGGACACGGCGGGCACCCCGAAGGTGATGGTCTCAACCATGGTAACGCGCCGATCTCGACGGCCACGATTCCGCCGTTGGAGATTCTAGAGGCTGCCTACCCCGTGTACTTTACCCAATGGGCGTTGCGGCCGGACAGTGGTGGCGGCGGTGAGCACCGCGGCGGCTGTGGAGCGGTCTACGAAATCGCCCTGCTGGAGAATGAAGCTGAAGCTTTTCTTTTCGGCGATCGAGGAAAATTTCCACCACCTGGTGTGGCGGGTGGATCACCGGGCAGTTGCAACCGGTTCTCTTATGAGCAGGATGATGGGTTTCACTCACCGGAGTTGGTGTCCAAGATCGTCGGAGTTAAGTTAAAGAAAGATCAGCGGGTTCGCCTCGAAACCCCGGGTGGCGGTGGGTTTGGGATGCCTGGTAAAAGAAGGCAGGAGCGCCAGCAAGAGGACCTCCGGCTCGGTTATGTGACAGCAGGCACCGGTAAGGGCCGGCAGTAGATCACGGATTGGGTGATGAGTACCGGGACTGCACAAATCGTTGTCGGCGTTGATGTCGGGGGGACGTTTACCGACATGTTCTTTCTTAATGAGGCTGATGGCAGTTGTGACGTTGTCAAGGTGCCCACTACCAGGGATGATCAATCCCGGGCTATTCAGCACGGTATCACCCGGGCCCTTGGCGGGCTCGGCCGTGTGGCGACCATCGTTCACGGGACAACGGTAGCGACCAACGCGTTGCTTGAGCGCAAAGGTGCCCGGACCGGCTTGATCACCACCCGTGGGTTTCGGGACGTGTTGGAAATGCGGCGCAGGGACCGGCCCAACACCTGGGGCCTGTGGGGAACATTTACCCCGTTGATTCCCCGCGATTTTCGCCTCGAAGTCGACGAACGAGTGCTCGCGGACGGCACCTTGCTGAGACCGATCGAGCCCGATCAGGTCAGCCAGGCCGCACAGCAGTTGCTCGAGCAGGGTGCTGAATCGATCTGTGTGTTCTTCATCAATGCCTACGCCAATGACCACAACGAACGCCTGGCTGTGGAGACGGTGCGGGCGATGTGGCCAAACCCCCACGTGACCGCTTCACATGAGATCCTGCCGGAAATCAGGGAATTCGAGCGGGCTTCTACGGCATCGCTGAACGCCTACCTGCAGCCAGTCATCGGGGAGTATCTCGACCGACTGGAACGCGGGCTTCGCAACGACGGGTTGAGTGGAAACATCCTGATCGTGCAGTCCAATGGTGGCGTCATGACGATTGACACCGCCTGCAGGCTTCCTGTTCGAACCGCGTTGTCTGGGCCTGCAGCCGGTGTAATCGCAAGTGCCCACATTGCCCAGTCCGCGGGGATCGAGAATCTTATTACTTGTGATATGGGGGGTACCAGTTTTGATGTGTCTGTGATCGAGAAAGGCCGCAGTGAAATGGTGCCACAGACCCAGATTGACTTTGGCATGATTATCCGGACGCCGATGGTCGAGATCACCACGATCGGTGCTGGAGGCGGTTCGATCGCACGGATCGATGCGGGCGGGTTACTTCAGGTCGGGCCTGAAAGTGCAGGGTCAGATCCAGGACCGGTTTGCTACGCGCAGGGCAACGTTCACCCGACCGTGACCGATGCCAATCTGGTGCTGGGCCGCATCAATGCGCAGCAGCCAATCGGGGGCGAACGAGCAACGCTCGATGTTGAATTGGCTCGGCATGCGATTCAGTGCGAGATCGGTTCGCCGCTGGGCCTGGATGCCATGGCAGCGGCTGAGGCCGTTATCCGCGTGGCCAACGCGAAAATGGCCGGGGCCATCCGATTGGTATCGGTTGAGCGCGGCCATGACCCCAAGAACTTTGTCGCCATGCCTTTCGGCGGTAGCGGCGCCCTACACGTGGGATCACTTATCAAGGACGTTGGGCTCGCCAGTGCACTGATACCCCGTTACCCGGGGGTCACCAGTGCGTTGGGTTGTATCGCTGCAGACATGCGCCACGACCGGGTGATGACGATTAACCAGCTGTTGGCGGAACTGGACACTGCGCAACTCGTCCAGAGGATACGGGAAAGCACAGAAAACGGTGAGCGCCTGTTGCGCCAAGCGGGGGTGCGTCTCGACGGGGTCGAGGTGCTGTGTGAGTTGGACATGAACTATGTCGGTCAGACTCATACGATTGCGGTGCGCCTGCAGGAGCAGTTACCGGACGACAGCACTGCCGGTGCGGTCATAGGAGCGGCTTTCGACCGAACTTACCGCGCGACCTACGGTCGCCTATTGGAGGATATTCCCCTGCGAGTCTTGAACCTTCGGATTGCCGTGGTGGGCCGACGGCCGGTTTTTGATCTGTCGGTCATCGCGCCTGCCGCCAACACCACGAGCACGATGACAGGTGAGCGGGATGTATGGGCTGATGGGGGCTGGCACCGGGCTCGTGTTTACGAACGGCTCAGCCTGCCAGTGGGGGAACGTATCCACGGGCCGGCAGTGCTCGAGCAGTCCGATGCGACAATCTTCATCGATCCGGGCCTGGAAGGCGTGGTCGACGGCCATGGTAATCTGGTTGTGCAACGACTGAACCCTGAGTAACCATAGTGGCAACACTGTCGAACACGGCTCTGGTTCTGATCGACCTGCAGAATGACTTTCTGCATGCCGAAGGGGCCTACGCACGAGCGGGTATCACCTGTGAGGCCATAGCTGCACTGCCTGCTTCACTGGCCCCAGTTTGTGATGCTGTCCGACGTTCTGGTGGATGGGTGGTGTCGACCCACTTCACACTCGTTCCAGGACGCGATGCTGAGCCGTTGATCAGTCAGCACCTTCGGGAATTACGTCCTTTCCTTTCTCGGGGCGATTTTGCGCCGGGGAGTTTTGGTCATGCACTGGTGGAGGAACTTTCTCCGGCTGACCTGTCGGTGGAGAAAGTCGCCTACTCGGCGTTCTATATGTCCCGGCTGGAATGGGTACTGCGCCAGGCCGGCATCACCCACCTTGTTGCAGGCGGCATCGTCACCAATGGCGGCGTCGCATCAACGGTGCGCGATGCACATGTCCATGGCTTTGAAGTGACCGTTCTGTCCGATGGCTGTGCGGCCTTCGACCAGCGGGTTCATGAGGTGAACCTGGAGGCACTCGGCAGTATCGCCGGGCTGACCACCTGTGCAGCGCTGATCGGCCAGTTGTCTGACTGACGGGCCCCTGTGCGGACCATTGTCGCCACATTCAGCCTGAAGTAGACTGCTTGGCGGGGGTAGGAATTGTTTATCAGGATAACATTGGATTAAGCCGCATTCCCCGTCGGATTCTGATCAGCTGCTCGAAAGGATTTCGATTTGCGGTGACAACAGTAACCGAAGGAGTGAAACGAATGACCAGACTATCCAGCACAGCAGTGTGCGCGTTTGTTGCCGGCGTTGCCATGATGGCTTCAGCCCAGGCCCAAGAAACCATCAAAGTCGCAGCTGACGTGGGCTACGTACCGCACGTCATGGCTACGGCGGATGGCGGTGTCGAGGGTTATAACGTGGATCTTGCTAACGAGGTTGCGCGCCGCATGGGTAAGAAGTTCGAGATCATCGACCAGGAGTGGTCCGGAATATTTGCCGGACTGAATGCCAAACGTTACGACACGATTATTGCGCCGACGACCATTACTGCCGACCGGTCCAAGAACATGCTGTTTGCCGAAGGCTACATGGATGTGAACTATATTTTTATCATCAAGAAAGGATCGGCCGCTAAGACTCTCGATGACCTTAAAGGCAAGAAGATTGCTGTTAATAGAGGCAACCTGTTTGACAAATGGCTGAGTGCCCGGCAGGAACAGTACGACTGGGAAATCATGCGTTTTGGCAAGAACACCGAAGCGGTTCAGGCCGTCGTTACGGGGCGGGCTTTTGCCAACATGGCAGGTGACACGGTCGGCGGCTGGACCGCGAGTAAGAACGCCCAATTGTCAGTGGCCGAAGTTGTGATCGAATCGGGAAAGAAAGGTGGATTTGCATTTCGTAAAGATGATGTGGCACTGCGAAACCAGTTCGAAGACATCATCGAGTGCATGAAGCTTGACGGCACCGTTGCGCGTATTCACGAAAAATGGATCGGTATGCCGCCGTTGCCGACATCTTCGGCCAATGTCGTTTACCGCGGATACGGTATGCCGGGATTTGGCGGTTACGATCCCTCTCCACATAAGATCAGCTGCAATTAGTCGCTCGAAGCCTGGGGCCCGGCAGTTGGTGTCGCACAACTGCCGGGCCCGTGTAACCTGAGCCCCTGACAGGGCTGGCGCTTGACTCAAGCGCAATCCACTCGCTTGGGCGATGACCTGATCACATCAATGTCGCGGATTACCTTATCCAGGACAGGTGGCTGCCGTGAGTGATTCGACCACGCTTCTTTCGCTCGAGTCGCTGCGCAAATGTTTCGGTGACCTGGAAGTGCTGCGGGGCATCGACCTGGGAGTCCAAGAACAGGAGTTCGTCTTCATTATCGGTCCCTCGGGGTCGGGAAAGAGCACCTTACTGCGTTGCTGTAACCGCCTTGAGGAACCCACCAGCGGGCGGATTGTCTTTGACGGTCGGGACATCCTGCACAAGGATGTGAACATCAACCAGGTACGGCAGCAAATTGGGATGGTTTTTCAGTCTTTTAACCTGTATCCCCACATGAGTGCGCTGGGAAACGTGTCCCTGGCACTGAAAAAAATGATGAAACTAAACAAGGTCCGGGCCGAGCAGCGTGGTATGGAGGCTCTGGAGGCCGTGGGCTTATCAGACAAGGCGCGCGCCTATCCCAACGAGTTATCCGGTGGGCAGCAGCAACGGGTTGCGATCGCACGAGCTGTAGCCCTTGAGCCTAAGCTGATGTTGTTCGACGAGCCGACCAGTGCACTCGACCCAGAGCTGGTTGGCAGTGTTCTGGAAGTAATGCGTTCGTTGCGTGACCAGGGGATGACCATGGTGGTGGTCAGCCACGAGATGGCGTTTGCGCGCGAGGCTGCCAACCGAGTCATCTTCATGGACGAAGGTGAGATCCTCGAACAAGGGGAACCGGAGAGGCTTTTCGGTGCCCCTGAACACCGCCGCACACGGGAGTTTCTCAGCCGAATCTCCCGCCACTAGGCATCTGAAGGATCGGCATGGACACTTTCCTTCATAGTTTCTTTAACCGGGAAGTGCTCGTCGAGTATTTCCCGGCCATCGTGGCCGGTTTCTGGACGACGATCGGCCTCGGTGTGCTGATCGTTGCGAGCGGGCTGTCGTTCGGCATTGTGCTGGCCTTTATCCGTGCCCACCGGGTGAAACCTGTCAGTGCGGTGATCGTTGTTTTTGTGGATATTTTCCGGGCGATCCCGCCTCTGGTGTTGATGGTGCTTTTCTATTTTGCGCTGCCACTGGTCGGATTGGAGTTTTCCGGGTTTGTCTCGGTCTGGCTGTGCCTTAGTCTGGTCTTGGCCGCCTTTGCAGAAGAGATTTACTGGGCCGGGATTACTTCGGTGCCGAAAGGCCAATGGGAGGCGGCCCGCTCCACCGGACTGAGTCATGTGACCACGCTGGTTTTCGTGATCATCCCGCAGGCCGTACGGATGACCATTCCTCCACTGACCAACCGTACGATCACGATCACCAAGAATACGGCACTGGCATCGGTAGTCGCCGTAGAAGAGATGCTCAACGTGGCCCAGACCGCCCAGGCCTATAGCGCGAACACTTCTCCATTGACTCTGGCGGCCCTTGGCTACCTGCTGATCTTTTTCCCGCTGACCCTGTTTACCCGCTGGGTTGAGCGTCGCTATGCCTGGAAGCACTGAGGAAGCATCGTGGAATCCAACCTCGACGTACTGATCTACAATTTCTTCAATCTGGAGATCCTGATTTCCTCTTTACCTTACTTGTGGCGTGGCCTCAAGATGACACTGCTGTTGACCCTGATTGCAGTGCCATTGGGTATCTTCGCGGGTTTGATGGTTGCCACCACCTGCAGTTTGGGAAAACGCTGGATCAATTTCTGTCTGATTCTGTATGTTGATTTCTTCCGTGCCATCCCGCCGTTGGTACTGCTCATCGTGGTCTACTATGGCGCGCCAATGCTGGGTGCCGACATGCCGGTATTGGCCGCAGTTGCGCTTTCCTTTACCTTCAACACTTCGGCCTACTATGGTGAGATTTTCCGAGCCGGTATCGAGAGTATTCCCCGGGGTCAGATGGAAGCGGCTCGCTCGACTGGCCTGACACGACTGCAGGCGACCATTTACGTGATCATTCCACAGGCAACCCGAAACGTTCTGCCGGACCTTATCAGCAACACGGTAGAAGTGGTCAAGTTCACCTCTATCGCCAGCGTTGTGGCGCTGCCGGAACTGCTGCGTATGGCCCGGGTCGTGCAGGGGTTGACCTTCAACCCAACACCTCTGGTGGCGGCTGCGGTGATTTATCTGCTGCTGCTGTGGCCGGTGGTTCGGCTGCTCAGCCGGCTCGAGCATGGGCTGGCTGCCAGACGTTGACGGGGCCGGCGCGATAGTAGGCAGCGAGCCTCTTCTGTAAAGATTCCCTTTAAAGACTCAAGAACCGGAGAGCGCAAATGACCGACCACCTGGAAGAACTCTGCAGGTTTCTTTCCCGAACGACTTTCGAGGACCTGCCTGATGAGGTCGTGCAGCGGGGACACCAGGTTACCGCAGATACCATCGCCGCAATTGTTGGCGGCTCTGCCGAACCGGAAGTTCTGGCGCTGACCAAGTCACTGGCAACGGGGTCAGTCGGGATGTCCACAGTACTCGGGCCGGGGCAGAAAGTGCAAACTGCGACAGCGGCCTTCCTCAATGGGACTGCCGGGACCTTTCTTGAGATGGATGAGGGCAATCAGTTCTGCCAGGGTCATCCCGCGATCCATGTGCTGCCAGCGGCACTGGCCTTCGCAGAAAGTCACAGACTGGCCGGAGAGCAGCTCCTGCTAGCGCTGACTCTCGGTTACGAGGTAGCGGCACGAATCGGGATCGGTGCCACGATCCGAAAGTCCATGCACCCGCACGGTACCTGGGGTACGGTAGGCGGTGCGGTGGCGGTCGCCAAGCTGGCAGGTGCTTGCTCATCAGAATTCCGGGAGACGATAAACGTGGCGTCCACCCTCGGACTGGGCACCAGTCGCCAGACGATGCTTCAGGGCGGAACTGTTCGCAACAGTTTTGCCGGCGTCTCCGGTCAGATGTCCGTGATGGCCTGGGATATGGTCAAGGCCGGATTCAATGGTGAGCACGATGGTCTGGCGACAATCTGGGGATCGGTGTTATCGGAGCACTGGGATCCGGCTGCACTGACTGAGGATCTAGGCACGCGCTGGGAGATCGCGCGAAACTACTTCAAGCGGCATTCGTGTTGCCGTTATAACCATGGTGCACTGGATGTGCTGACCAAGATCTGTGCCGACACACCCGTCGCGATCAGCGAGATCGACAAGATCCGGGTAGAGACTTATTCGCTGGCCGCACAGTTGAACGACCGCTCGCCCCGCAACACCTTGGCGGCGAAGTTCTCGGTGCCGTTCGCTGTTGCGTCGACTCTGGTGAACGGCAGTTCCGGTCTCGCGAGTTTCACCTGGGAGGCGATTGGTCGGGAGGAGATCATGGCCCTGGCTTCCAGAGTGGAAGTGATCGAAGACCAGGCACTCACTGAGATGGTGCCTGACTATCGACCGGCCCGGGTCAGAATCACTCTCAAAGATGGGCGGGTCCTTGAGGGATTCACACGGACCAACCGTGGTGACTCCGAAGACCCGTACACCCAGGAGGTGCTGACCGAGAAGTTTTTTGAGCTGACGACCCGAGTCTGGCCTTATGATCAAGCCGAAAAGGTCTTTGCTGCAGCGATGAAGGTCGAACGCCTGAGTGACGTTGAAACGCTGACCGGTCCGGTCTGCACTGCCCATCCATGAGCGAAAACAGCACGGCCCAGGTCGAGGTTCTGTACGAAACTCACGCTGAGTTCCCGGTCACCGTACCGGTTGTCATTGTCGGTGCTGGTGCTTGTGGAATGATCGCTGCGCTCGCCGTCCACGACGCAGGTGGTGAGGCCCTGATCCTTGAACGGGACGCCGAACCCAGCGGGTCTACTGCCCTGTCCAGTGGCTTTATTCCGGCCTGTGCAACCCGCTGGCAGGCAGAGGCCGGGGTCAGTGATTCGGTCGGGCTGATGGTCGGCGATATCCTGCGCAAGACCAAAGACCTGACCGATCGGGCCTATGTTGAAGTGCTGTGCCGTGAATCCGGCCGGGTCCTCGAGTGGCTGAGTGACAGCCATGGACTGGAATTCACCCTGCTGAGGGGATTTACTTATCCCGGGCATTCGGTGCTGCGAATGCATGCGGTTCCGGCGCGTACGGGAAAAGCTTTGATCGATGGACTGTCATCGGCTGTGGCCGATGCCGGGATCGATATTGTCACGAATGCGACGGTCGAACGTCTTTTTGCTTTGCCGGGGGGCAGGATTACGGGTGTTGAGGTGACCCGGCCAGACGGGACCCGTGAAAGCATTGGCTGCAATGCCCTGGTCCTTGCCTGTAACGGATACGGAGGTAACCCGGAACTGGTCCGGGAACTGATACCCGAGATGGTGGATGCCTTGTATTTCGGCCACCGCGGCAATCAGGGGCATGCCGTTGCCTGGGGCAGGGCATTGGGTGCCCGCCTGGATGACTTGGGTGCCTACCAGGGGCACGGCTCGGTGGCTACACCGTACGGGGTCCTGATTACCTGGGCGATCATGATGGAAGGGGGCATCCAGTTGAACAGTCACGGGGATCGTTTTTCAAATGAGCATCAGGGTTATTCCGAGCAGGCTGTTGCAGTGCTCGACCAGCCTGGCCAGGTGGCATGGAACGTGTTTGATGAACGTCTGCACCAACTGGGGCTTGAGTTCGAGGATTATCGTCAGGCTGACGCCGCCGGCGCGGTCAAAACTGTGGCCGATCCGCAGACACTCGCCGATTTGATTGGCACGGCAGCCGGCAAGGTTGAGGCCACGCTGTCTCGCTGCAGGGCGTATTGTGCCGGGGATGCGGAGGATCCCTATGGTCGAGACTTCTGTAATCACCCCCCGCTCGAACCACCGTATCGTGTGGTCAAGGTCACCGGTGCACTGTTTCATACACAGGGCGGACTGTGCATCGATCCAGACGCGACCGTATTGCACCATGGTGGCGGGCGATTCGACAATCTGTTCGCAGGCGGTGGTGCAGCCAGGGGCGTTTCGGGTCCTGCGGTCTGGGGTTATCTATCAGGAAACGGGCTTCTGAGTGCCGTGACATTGGGCCGCATCGCTGGGATGAGCGCTGCACGGGCGAGTGGCACCAGCAAGCCGGTCAGTTAACACGCTGAAAGGGCCCGGTAATCGTTGGGTCGGTGTCGCAAGGCATCGCGCGGGTTCCGATCAGGACTACAGCTGATTCGCTGACCGGGCCGCCGTTTCCAGGTTCCAGGCCTGACGATCGGCCAACTTTCTGCCACAGCCAGGATCGATCAGGGGCATCGGAGAAGACGACAAAGCCTTTGCCCCGCAGTACGCTTGGCGGCAGCGACTCAGCCCAGGCATCAAAAAGGTTTCGGTCGAGTGCTTGGCAGTGTCGCAGAACGCAGCTTCGGAACTGCTCATGGTCAGGGCTTCTCGCGCTGCTTTGATGATCCCCGTCGGTTTTCTGCGAGGTGTTGCTTTTTGTGCTGGAGCCGGATTGAAGCTCGATACCGCCCAGCAGTATCGCAGGATCCAGGCTCTTATGATCACAGGTCACCGTCGGGCAGTCAGGATTGATCTGTGCCAGGGTCAGCATGACATTGTTCAGTGTCTCACGATCAGCTAGACCGGTTTTGTTGATGACAAGAATATCGGCCTCCTTGAGTTGGGTGACTACGGCATCCTCGATCAGAGAGTCCTCCAGTTGGGAAAGAAGCTGCGAAGCGTCGACAAGTACGATGGATCCGTTGGGAATCAGCCCGGGGTCCAGCTTCGCTATATCCATGATTCGGCGGGGATTGGACACACCGCTGGCTTCAACAACCAGTTGATCGAACTGATCGGCTCGATCCATGACAGTGCTCAGTGCACTGATGAAGCCTCCAGCCATACTGCAGCACATGCAGCCGTTGGCCAGGGAGATGGTTTCTCCATCGTGGCGGGTGACCAGGCGCTGATCGATGTTCAGCTCGCCGAAGTCATTGATCAGCACAGCGAAGCGGGTGCCGCCCGCGTTTTCCAGCAGATGGTTGAGCATCGTCGTCTTGCCGGCGCCGAGAAATCCCCCGATGACGGTGAATGGCAGTGCTGAGGCGGCGGAAGGTTTCACCGCCTAGTCAGGCCTCGCTGCCGGCCGCAGGACGGGCGATGCCGTCGACGACCGTGCCCCAGACCGGTACATCCTTGAGGTTTTCCGGAGATACTTCCGCCGGGTCCTGCTCAAGTATGGCGAAGTCGGCAAATTTGCCAGGTTCGATGCTGCCAACGAGATGATCCAGGTGCAGAGTGTATGCCGCGCCCAGCGTTATTGCCCGCAGCGCGTCGTCAACCCCGATTCGTTCGTTCGGGCCAAGTATCCGCCCGCTTGTGGTCTGGCGATTGACCGCACACCAGGCGGTAAACAGCGGGTCCAGTGGTGTGACCGGAGCATCGGAATGAATCGTAAACGGCACGCCGGTCTGTTTGGCCGTGGCACAGGCATCCATCCGGGTGGCCCGATCCGGGCCCATGGTCAGCGCAAAGTGCTGATCACCCCAGTAATAAATGTGGTTAGCGAACAGGTTTGAACAGATACCGAGTTTCGCCATTCGCCGGAACTGTGATTCATCTGCCATCTGGCAGTGGGTCAGGGTGTGCCGATGATCCGGGCGCGGTGTTTTGTGAAGGGCTTTTTCGATGGCATCGATCATCAGTTCCGATGCTTCATCGCCATTGGTGTGCATGTGCATCTGGATACCAGCTGCGTGATAGGCATCGACCATCTGGGTCAGAGTCTGTGGGGGCAGGTTCCAGATACCGTTGGGTCTGCCGTTGAAATAGCCCGGCCATTTCAGTCGGCCAGTGAAACCTTGAATGGAACCATCCGTCATGATCTTGCACAGGCCAAAGAACAGCTTTTTGTTATTGTGATCTTTCAGCTGTTTTACCCGCTCGGGTCCTTCGCCTACAGACAGTGTGAGTGCGGCGGCTGCCGGCACCAGTCGCAGCGGATAATTCTCATTCGAGGTGGCCTCGATGTAGGCTTCAACGTTCTTGTCACCCACCTGGGCATGCAGGTCTGTCGCGGTAGTGACCCCGACATTGGTCGCGACGCGGGCAAAAGACCGGAGATCTTCGGCATCGATTCCGTCGAAGCGTTTCACTTCGGTAACCCGGTAGGCCATGTACTGAGCCGCCATTTCACCCAGCTCACCGGTCGGGTGGCCATCGGCATCCTTCATGACCCCTTCTACATCGGTGTTCGCATCGATGCCGGCCAGCTCAAGCACCTTGCGGTTGACATTCAGCAGGTGCCCGTTGGAGTGCTGGATCAGGATACGACGGTCGCGGGAGACCTGGTCCAGATGCGCGACCGTCATGCGAATACCGTCGCTGAAATAGATCGGGTCGAATCCCCAGGCGACCAGGGTCTGTTCGGGGTCTTTCAGTGTGGCTTCTATTTCCTGGAGGCGTTTCAGTACCTCATCGAGACTCTTGATCCCAGGCCACACCCGGCCATCAGGGTCGCGTCGCTCAAAAAACCCAAGGTAAGTGTACTTCCAGGCCGCACCCGTCATGGCATGGCAATGAGCCTCGACAAAACCCGGCAACAGCACCTTGTCTGCAAAGCGGTCGTCAAGGGCATAGTCGCCCCAGCCGGCGAGATCTTCCAGCGTCCCGACGCCCAGTATTCGCCCGTCTTTGACGGCAACGTGGGTCGCAACCGGTTGATAAGCGTTCATTGTCCGGATCTTGTGGGCCCGAAAAATCGTAATCGGCTGCGCCATGGTGATTGCCTCAGATGAAATTGTGTCGAATGTCGGTTCGTCTGCTGGATCCGGGCACCGGCTGGGCAAAGTCGCTTATCGGGGCCGCGGGTGATGAAGAGAATTCTAATCGATGGTCTGGACCCGCTCCAAAACACCCTGGTGGCCGAGAATTCTCATCGTACCGGGAACATCCACGCTGCGTGGGCCTGATCGTTCCAGGGTGATCTCGACACGGTCGCCGTCAAAGAGTTCGATTTCCCGCTCACCGTCAAACGCCAGAGTACCGGCCTGTGCGGTCCGTGAGCATCGCTCACCCAGATTGATTCTTCGATAGTTTTTGATGCCGACCGGGCTGATAAGGCCAGGTGCAATTGGCGCGTTCAAGTGCCGGTCGGTTACCGGCAGTTCGCCAAGTTCAATTGCGAGGCCTGCGTCTTCGCTGCGCGAGGTCGGACAGAGCAGGCTACCAATCGAGGAAAGGCCTATGGTCCCGGGCTCAGCAAACGCGAGGTAAAGCTCGTGCAGCGCTTCCGGCCGCCACAGGGCTCGTGTTCCTGTGTGGGTTTCCCCGGTCAGGCATACATCGACCAGGGCGGGGATTTCAGCTTGCCCGTTCACGTTGACGCAGAGTCGCTTGTTGACCAGACACACGTCGTCAGGTGCGACGAGCCCGCCGGCCACAGCGCCGCTGGCAAGGCCTGCCAGAGTGGCTTCGGAGAATTGGGGGAACGCATTGTTGGTGCCCGTGGACAGGCAGACCAGCGGGGTCTGCCTGCATTCGTGGGCCACCAGGCGGTGAGTACCGTCGCCGCCGAGGACGACCATTGTGCCAACACCCGATTCGTACATTAGTCGTGTGGCGATCAGCGTGTCGATGGGTCTGCCCTCAATGGGCATCTCGAGGAAGGTCAGCTTTGGCCACGCTGTGCTGGAGCTCGTTGTCTGCCGTTCGACAGCCCGCTCCAACCCGGCCGCGATGCCGTCTCGATCGTACATCATCAGTACCTGGCCGATACCGACGGCCGCGAGGCCAGACATGACTCGTTGGATGATGGCACAGCGTTCGGATACCGGAACGTTGGATGCTCCGGACACCAGACGACGCACGTCCCTGGCTGCTCGGGGGTTGGCTATGATACCAACGCTGGCCTGCCCGGGTGTTGTGGTTGCCTCGGACACAGGAAGAGATTAGCTGCCGAGGGACTTTGGATCCTGCGAAATGACTCGTGGCCGGGAGCTAGCGTTTGGTCACGTTGTGTTCGGGGTCTGTCATCAGGCCACCGCCGAGCTGCTTTACGGTACCCAGCTCTTCAAGAGTTTTGCGCATGAACTCGGGAATCGGATGCGACTTGAGGTTGCCATCCTCCTGTATCCTGGCGTAGATCCGCACCGCGCGACCCTCGCAGATGAGGTCGCCCGAGCTGGCATTGGTCGCAATACAGTTCCAGTGCAGTGTGCGCTCACCCATTTTTTCCAGGCTCACTTTGGTCATCACCCGGTCACCGTAGGCTGCCGGCCCAATGAACCGAAAGTGAATCTCTCCCATCACGAAGGTTGTCCGGTCCTCCCGGATCATCTGGTCGATGGGATAGCCGATGGTTCGGAACAGCTCATGCTCGGTGTCATTGAACCAGGCTACGATCCTCGGGTAATACACCAGGCCGAAGGGATCAGATTCTCCCCACGGGACCGAAATCTCACGCCAGTACATGGTCATCGTAGAAGCCTGGTTGCTAGTCAGTGATCGATCGCCGGGTCAGCTGGCGTAGCTTGGGTCGTGTTTGTCGATTTCCCTTCGCAGCCAGTCGAGAACCAGCTGTTCAGGTTCGTAATTCGGCCTGTTGGCGACTTCTGACGAGCGTTCGAACGCCTTGGCGGGCAGCGGCAGTACGGGCTTATTCATCGAGTGGCTGGCGAGTTGGATCTGACACGCTCGCTCCAGTGTCCACAGCACACTGAATGCTTTTGCCGGTGTTTCTCCACAGGACAGCAGACCGTGGCTGCGCAGGATCAATGCATTGGCCTGGCCCAGGCTCTTCACAAGGTCTGCCTGTTCGGCGAGATCTGTCGTCACGCCCTGGAAATCGTGGTAGGCGACCTTGGGCAGGAATGCCCCGTAGAAATTATCCCGGGCAAGGCCTTCAGCGAGGCAGGCCACTGCCATACCGGCGGTCGTGTGAGTGTGCATGACGCAGTGGGCATCATCACGGTGTCGGTGAATCGCACTGTGGATCACGTAGCCTGCGCGGTTCACCGGGTAGTCGTTGTCGCCTACGTTGTTACCGTCCAGGTCGATCTTGACCAGGTTGGACGCGGTGACCTCGCTGTAGTGCAGGCCGAATGGATTGATCAGAAAATGTTTCTCTGGCCCTGGAATGCGCAGCGTGATGTGGTTGTAGATCAACTCGGTCCAGCCGAGGTGGTCGAATATCCGGTAGCACGCAGCGAGTTCTACCCTCGCATCCCACTCCGCCTGCCCGAATCGGGTTGAGTCCTTGAGGGTCTGTGGGCGGATCGTTGCCATGTCCATTCTCCGAAGGTCGCGAGTCGTGCGCATGGTACCAGAAAACCAGCACACGACCGTGTTGCGCCCCGCTATACTGGGGTGGGCAGCAAGAAATAAAGGAGACTGGACATGGCTCAGCAGGCGTATGAATATGGTCCGAGCCAGGCCGCAATCGACCAGCTTGTGACTCGGTTTGGCGACCAGGTCTCGCTGTCGAGTAGCGTACGGGAACGGTTTGGAAAGGACGAATCGTTTCATCCATCAGTGCCCCCGGATGCAGTTGTCACCCCCAACAGCACCGAGGAAGTCAGTGAAATCGTAACAATCTGTGCGCACCACCACGTGCCGGTGATTCCTTACGGGACCGGTACTGCCCTCGAAGGCCACGTTGGCGCACTGTACGGTGGGGTGTGCATCAACATGATGGAGATGAACCAGGTCCTTGAAGTGCATGCCGAGGATCTAGATGTTGTTGTGCAGCCAGGTATCACCCGCAAACAGCTCAACGAATATCTCAGAGACAGCGGCCTGTTCTTTCCTATTGATCCCGGCGCCGATGCGTCCATTGGCGGCATGACCGCCTGTCGGGCTTCCGGTACCAACGCGGTGCGCTACGGCACGATGCGCGAAAATGTCCTGGCACTGACGGTGGTCTTGGCCGACGGGCGGATCATCCGGACCTCCCGCCGCTCCAGAAAATCAGCAGCCGGCTACGATCTGACCCGTTTGTTCGTCGGTTCGGAGGGCACCCTGGGTGTGATCACTGAAATCACACTACGGCTCTACGGCATACCCGAAGCGATCACCTCGGCGGTGTGTACGTTTCCAGATGTGGAATCGGCGGTTAATACCGTCATCATGACCATCCAGTATGGCATCCCGGTCGCCCGTATCGAGCTGGTCGATGAGACCCAGATGGAGGCGATCAATAACTATTCAAAAACCGATTTCGAAGTTGCGCCGACCCTGTTTCTGGAGTTCCACGGCACTGAGGCGTACGCTGTGGAACAGGCTGAGAGCCTGGCCGAGATTGCTGCGGAGTTCGGCGGAGGAGACTTCAAGTGGACCGCGAATGCCGAGGAGCGAAACCGGCTCTGGCAGGCCCGCCATGACGTCGCCTATGCCTGCAAGGCGATGCGCCCGCAGGCCCAGATCTGGGCGACAGATGTTTGTGTACCAATATCGCGACTGGCCGAATGTATTACCGAGACCCAGGCCGACATCAAGGCATCCAGGCTGCTGGCACCGATCGCAGGCCACGTGGGCGATGGAAACTTCCACCTTTGCCTGATCGTCGATCACGATGATACCGACGAGCAGGCCCGGGCGGAGGCACTCCATGAGCGAATGGTGATGCGGGCGCTGGCTATGGGTGGCACCTGCACGGGTGAGCACGGCATCGGCTATGGCAAGATCGATTTTCTGGTTGCAGAACACGGTGAGGCCGTGAGTGTCATGCGTACCTTGAAGCTGGCACTCGACCCGGGCAATATCATGAATCCCGGCAAGATTCTGCGGGTCTGATTTCGTAGTGCACCTGCATCGGAGAGGAATCCGGTGACGACATTCAGTGGCTACCGATCATGGTCTATCAACTGAACCTGTGAACGACGTATTGAACGAGCAGTGGAGCGTCCACAAGCCGGCCGTTCACAGTGATGGCGGGGTGGTCACCAGCCAGCATGTGCTGGCCTCGCAAGTCGGCGCCCGGGTGCTTGCCCAGGGTGGTAACGCTGTCGATGCAGCCGTTGCGGCATCTTTTGCTCTGGGTGCGGTCGAACCCTGGATGAGCGGTGTGGGCGGCTGCTGTTTCATGTTGATCTACCGGGCCGACCAAGACAAGACCTATGTTCTTGAAAGCGGCGTCCGGGCACCTCTGGCCCTTGATCCGGCTGACTATCCATTGAGCGTAGGTTTCGATTCAGATCTCTTCAACTGGCCGGGAGTGCTCGACAACCGCAACGTGCTGGGGCCGTGGTCGGTTGCGGTACCCGGGCTGGTTGCGGGACTGGGAGCGGTGGCCGACCGTTTTGCCAGCATTCCCTGGGACCGACTATTGGAACCTGCGATAGAGCTGGTAGCTCAGGGTCTTTCGGTGGACTGGTACTCCAGCCTGAAGATCGCGTCGGCTGCCGAGGAACTGGTGCGCTTCCCGTCCAGCCAGGCCGTATACCTGCCAGACGGTCATGCCCCGGTCGGCCAGTGGGGTGCGCCACCACCGGTCATCTCTCTCGGAGCGCTGCACACAACGCTGCAGCGCCTTGCCGAGCACGGTGCTGACGATTTCTACCGCGGATCGCTTGCCAGGGACATTGTGACAGATGCGCTTGGGTCAGAGATCACCCTGAGCCACGATGATCTTGCCGGTTATCGACCGATTCTCAGGGAAGTCGAGGGATTTACCTACCGTGATGCCCGGATCTTTACCGCCACAGGTCTGAGTGCCGGCCCTACTCTGAAACACACGCTGCAGCTGCTTGAGCAGCAGCTCACCGATCCAGCTGAAGTACCGGGCAGCGAGGCTTATAGCGCGTATGCCGCGTCGATGATGAGTGCCTACGATCAGCGGCTGAGAGACCTCGGTGATTCGCCGGAGGGAACGTCATCGTCCTGCACGACCCATCTCAATGTGGTCGACCGACACGGTAATGTTGTGGCCCTGACCCAGACCCTGCTGTCTTTGTTTGGCTCCAAGGTCGTGCTGCCCGAAACAGGTATCCTGATGAATAACGGTGTCATGTGGTTCGACCCGAGACCCGGCCGTCCGAACTCGATCGCGCCGGGCAAGCGACCGCTGTCCAACATGTGCCCTGTCATTGCCCGCCAGGCGTCCGGTGTAAGGACCGCTCTGGGGGCGTCCGGCGGAAGACGGATCATGGCGGCGGTTCTGCAGCTGTTGTCTTTTATCGTCGACTACCGGATGACCGTAGAACAGGCCATGCATCAGCCGCGGATCGATGCCAGTGGCAGGGAGGACGTAACGCTGGATGGGAAACTCGATGAATCCATTGTCAGCCACCTTGCCAGCCAGTACCCGGTCTCCCGCATCGCTCATGGTGTCTACCCCAGTATGTTTGCCTGTCCCGGTGTTGCCCAGCACGACCCGTCGTCCGGGGGTAGTTGCGGTGGGGCTTTCGTGATGTCGCCGCTGGCCGCAGCCGTGGCCGAAGGTTAGCTGCCAGGCCCTGGCTCTCTTCACAGAACACAACAGGGGCGGATCGCCGGCGTGGTCTCCGAGAGCAACTCCAGGCGCAGGCCAGCCCATGTCAGACGATTGCCGGGGGCTGGTGCACTGGCGTTGCCCGACGCTGACCTTCATTACACGGCGCAGTTTCTTCACTGTGAGTCGGCCGATCTTCTTTTTCGAGCGCTTCTTGAGGCTGTTCGTTGGACGCAGCCCAGGATCAGGATCGCCGGCAAAACGATCAACTCGCCCCGGCTTGCGGCCTGGTACGGAGACCCCGGAACGGTCTACAGTTACTCCGGCCTGGTCAATAAGCCGCTGCCCTGGCTGGTTGAGCTGTCTGATCTGCGATGTCGCGTTGAGAAGGAGACCGACTGTCGCTTCAACAGCGTGCTGCTGAATCTTTATCGCGACGGGCAGGACAGCATGGGCTGGCACAGCGACAATGAAAAAGAACTGGGCAACTGCCCTGTCATTGCGTCGGTTAGCCTGGGTGAAGTTCGCCGCTTCGTGCTGCGTCACAAGAAACGAAAGGCGCTGCCGGTTCAGGCGCTTGGCCTTGCGCACGGTTCATTGCTTCTAATGCGTGGTACGACTCAGCAGTACTGGCGCCATGCTGTACCCCGGACCAGGCGTGAGGTGGGGCAGCGAATCAATCTGACATTTCGCAATGTGAGCGTTGATGGCTGAGCAGCACAGTCCAGCGGTTACCTCACAGCACAGCGCTCGAAAATAAGCTGCAGTCCGATTAGCGTCAGGTTCGGTTCGACTGCTTCGACAGTATTGAAATGCGGCAGGAACAGGCTGGCCAACCCACCGGTAGCGATGATCCGGGTGTCGTTGCCCAGTTCTGCAGTCAGTTGCCGGTTCAGTCCGTCGACCATCGCCACACCGCCAAACATCAGGCCGGACTGGATGCTGGTCTCGGTGGTGCGGCCGACCAGGGTTGGCGGAAACTCCAGTTTGACTGCTGGCAGCATGGCTGCTGCTGCGTGCAGCACTTTAGTGGTCGTTTCGGGGCCTGGTGCGATGATGCCGCCGAGGTACTGGCCAGTGGACGAGAGAATGTCGAACGTTGTTGCGGTGCCGAAGTCGACGATCACCAGCGGACCGCCGTAGCGCTGAAAACCGGCCACGGCATTACACAGCCGGTCAGCGCCAACGTCTTCTGGCTTCTCATAGTCAACGGTGATGCCAAGATCCAGTTTCGAAGTGACGTTCACGAACGGGGCATTCAGCCGCCGATAAACTGCGGACTCGATGACGGTAGACAACCCCGGTACCACCGAACTCATGGCGATTCCATCAATATCAGCGACTGTGATGTTTTCCGGTGCCAGCAGGGATGACAGCATCACCCAGAACTCGTCACCAGTCATACCGGCCCGACAACTCAGGCGCCAGTCATGGGTGAGGTCCCCATCAGCTGAGACGCCGAGCGTAATATTGGTGTTGCCAATATCGATCAGCAACAACACTATCTTTTCTCCGGGTTGGGTGGCGGGCTGATGGACTTTAATGGATAACGACGACGACGGGAAATATCTTGTCTTTGAGATTTAACCGATAGGGTAATGGTAAAAACCCGTTGGCGCAGCCAGTGGGTGCTAAACTGTCTACAGGCTGACCGGATGCTTTGGCTTAATGCGCCTGCAAAGTGCAACACGAACTCCGTATCACCATGGGCTGTGCCACCGCTGGGTCGTTCTCCGGCAGCGATTCGCGTTCCCGCCGGTTAACCTGCCGTGACAGGGTTGATGTTGCCGGGTGTCATGGCTACTGACCGTTCGCGTCCGCTGGCCGAAGCGCTGCGGCCCAGTCGACTCGAAGACTTGGTCGGCCAGTCGCATCTGTTGTCACCAGGTCGCAGCCTTTACGAATGTCTTAAGACCGGGCACCTGCACTCCATGGTTTTGTGGGGGCCACCTGGAACCGGCAAGACGACGCTGGCACGGTTGATGGCTTTGCACTGCGGTGCCCGCTTCGTGATGCTTTCCGCGGTCACATCCGGGGTCAAAGATGTGCGGGAGGTTGTAGCCAGCGCCAGTTCGTACGAAGGTCTGACGGTTCTTTTCCTTGACGAGGTACATCGTTTTAACAAGGCCCAGCAGGATGCGTTTCTGCCCCATGTCGAGAACGGTACCTTACTGCTGATTGGTGCGACCACGGAAAACCCCGCTTTCGAGCTTAACAATGCACTGCTGTCGCGGCTTCGGGTGTATGTGCTCAAGCCACTCGCCGGGGAAGATCTGTTGCGGGTGTTTGACAGAGCGCTGGCTGAACAGGAGAACGGTCTTGGGAGCCTGGATGTCCGGATCAGTGACAAGGTGCGTGATGCCCTCATCGATGCTGCCGATGGAGATGCCAGGAGGTTGCTCAACTTCCTGGAAGTCGGGGTGCAGTTTGGTGCTGAGGCAGACGGTTCAGTGAACATTACAGAAATGATGCTCGACGACATCACCGGCGCGCCGCTGCGGCGCTTTGACAAAGGGGGTGATTATTTCTACGACCAGATATCTGCTTTGCACAAATCGATTCGTGGCACCGATCCCGATGGTGCCTTGTACTGGTTGTGCAGGATGCTCGAAGCCGGTTGTGACCCGCGTTATGTGGCCCGCCGACTGATCCGGATGGCCAGCGAAGATATCGGCAATGCGGACCCGCGTGCACTGGCCCTGGCCCTCGATGGTGCGCAGGCCTATGAGCGACTGGGAACGCCCGAAGGTGAACTGGCACTGGCGCAGGCGGCCGCGTACCTGGCGTGTGCACCCAAGAGTAATGCGGTTTACAAGGCGTTTAGTTCGGCGATGTCGGATGCGGCCGAATCCGGCAGTCTCGAGGTACCCGTTCACCTGCGCAATGCACCGACTGGGCTGGCTCGGCAACTTGGACACGGCAGGGGTTACCGTTATGCCCACGATGAGCCCGGAGGTTACACCCCCGGCCAGACCTATCTGCCGGATGTACTGGCCGGCCGGCGTTACTATGCGCCGGTCGACAGCGGCCTGGAGTCGCGGATCCGTGAAAAGCTTGCCCGACTGAGGGCAGAGCCGGAACCTGACGAGACATGAAAGAGTACATCGATGTTCTCCGGGCTTTGGATGCGTCGGCATGGGTCAGCGGCAATGACATCGCCGCTCGCCTCGGAGTGTCCCCTGCTACCGCAAGGCGCCGGATCAAAAAGCTTCGCGTCCTTGGCTTTGATATTCTCAGCTCTCCCGGCCAGGGCTATCGGTTATCTGAGGTCTTGGAGTTTCTGGACCCCGGGCGTTTGCGGGACGCTCTGGCTGCGGCGGGTCTCGTGACAGCGACCCGTCTGGAAGTGATAGACACCGTTGAGTCGACCAGCACCCGGTTGCTGCGCTGGCCGGGAAGCGATGACCTGCACGGACGGGCCTGTGTGACCGAATACCAGAGCCAGGGTCGCGGCCGCCGAGGGCGCGCCTGGTTCGGGGTGCCGTGCCGGAACATCATGCTGTCGGTTGCCTGGCAACTCGGTCGCGGGCCGGATCGGATCCATGGTTTGAGCCTTTCGCTGGGTCTCGCTGTTGCCCGGCGCCTGAAAGCACTGGGTGCACAAGGCGTGCAACTCAAATGGCCTAACGATGTGCTCTGCCCTCGTGGGAAACTGGCCGGCATTCTGGTCGATGTCCTGGCCGGCCCCGGCAAGGCCTGCCGGGTGGTGGTTGGGCTCGGTATTAACCTGCTGAACCCGGGTTCGATAGAAGATCTGGTGGGTCGTCAGGTGGCCGATCTTTCAAAACTCACTGAAAATCTGCCCCACCGTACGGATCTTGCCGCGCTGCTGCTGATAGACTTGGCTGCGGCGTTGGAGGCATTCGACCTGCGTGGATTCGAAGGGCAGGCCAGCGACTGGAACCGCTGGGATGCTTACCGGGGCCAGGTTGTCTGCGGACGTCTGGAGGGTTCGACGATCAAAGGGCAGGCGCTGGGCGTGGATGAACTCGGAGCTTATCGAATCCGGTGCAAGGACCGTACCGTTGAATCGTTGCTGGCAGGTGAGATAATCCCGGTTGAGGCAGGTTTTGTCGATTCCGTCCCATGTTGATCCAGGATCTACCCAGAAGGTCGGGATACCCTGGCTGGCAGCGCCAGGGCGGCTTGGACTTCATACTGTGACCACAATAAAGAAGCAACACACCCGGCCAGAACTCAGATTGACGACCCGGATTCCGCCGCGGAGTACGGTTACCAACGAGGTAGGAGATCGATGAGATGGGTATTTATGACCCTGGTACTGGTGAATGTTGCCTTCTATCTTTGGGTGACGGGTCATTCTGCCCAGAACTCGTTTGCTTATGACCCGCCGGCGCCGTCCGTCAATGAAGGGAGCATGGAACTGCTTCATGAAAGCGAGGCTCGGCGCAGCAGTCGGGTGTCTACAGACTGCCTGAGAATTGGTCCGTTCGCGACCGAGGAGACCTACACCCAGGGTTCCCGTCTGCTGGTGAACAAAGGGTATGGTTTCACCCGCAACGTCGTCAGTGCACGTGAGCTCAGAACCTTTCGGGTTTTTGCAGGCCCGTTCAAGAGTACAGTCGAGATGGACGCCACCGACAAGAAACTTCAGAAGCTTGGGCTGGAACACTATACCCAGCAGGATAAGGGTGGAAAGATCTTGTCGATTCGTATATTTTCCCAGGGAGAGGAAGCGGGGCGGTTCGTGACGGAATTGATAGCTCAGGGGCTGGAAGCCGATGTCCGGCCGGAGGCGAGAACGCTGGGTCCTTTGCGCTGGCTGGAGGTCTCCGACGTGGTGACCGAAGAGCGCCGACAGGCCCTGGCCGCTCTGGATTGGGCGGATGCTCTGGTCCGGCTGGCAGCCGTGCCCTGCGGGGTACGCCTGTGACCGGCGTGCCGGGTCCGATAAGGTTTGCCCTGACGCAGGTCATTCCCTAAACTTTCCGCGCCTTTCCGAGGTCGGCAAGGATAATCACTGTTCAGGCACAGCCCGCATAGCTCAGTTGGCAGAGCAGCTGATTTGTAATCAGCAGGTCGGAGGTTCGAATCCCCCTGCGGGCTCCATCCCCTAGTATCCCGAAGCCTCCGAGAAGGTGCTTCATTTTTATATCATTCTCCTATTTATAGAGGCGGCGTAGGCCGCCCGGGTGGGAGCGCCAATGCAGGATCTAATAACCAACCTACGAGGATGGGATATATAGGTTTCACTACACCGATCCAGACTGGGCTGGAAAAAGCCGGCCAGGTCAAGCCTGGTCTGCCCGATAATGTAGTTCAGAGGCTGTCTGTAAGTCATCCTCCGGCCCAACCATATTTTGGAGGGTATTACATTAAATTCAGTGGGACGTAGCCGACTGATACTGCATATCGCGCAACTCCCCCATTGGAATATGACAGCGGATCCCATGGCCAAACTCGGTGGGTTGCCAAGGTGGTGTCTCATTGTCACAGATGTCACCGATATGCCGGGGGCACCGACGATGAAAAGGACATCCCTTGGCCGGGGGGAACAGGTCTACCGCATCCTCAGCGGCGAGTACCGGTTCTGCATCAGGATCGGGCTCCAGCACTGCACCAAGCAACACTTCGGTGTAGGGGTGCGAGGGAGAGCGATAGACGTTTTCGGAGGGGCCCATCTCACATAGCCTGCCCTGGTAGAGCACTGCCACGCGGTCGGCCAGGGCGCGCACTACTGCTAGATCGTGAGATACAAAAATATAGGTCGTACCATGATCGACTTGGAGTTGGGTGAGTAGATGCAAGACGGCAGCCTGGACCGAAACATCGAGCGCTGACGTGACTTCGTCGCATAGCACAAGTTTGGGCTCGGCAGCAAAGGCTCGTGCCACTGCAACACGCTGTTTTTCCCCTCCGGATAACTGACTCGGTAGGCGCTCTAGATAATCCGCCCGTAGGCGTACTCGCTCCAGCAATG
>PVBE012124359.1_pt1 | contig 94541 bp, 99 predicted proteins | sample 1631181 | NCBI WGS metagenome assembly PVBE01 (sample SAMN08397723, study PRJNA350692) | Marine metagenome, whole genome shotgun sequencing project. | isolation source: water | place: Pacific Ocean | collected 2012-04 | reverse complement strand
CTCCCTAGGTAGGCCTCGATGACCTCCGGGTCGTTACGAACGACATCCGGGTCACCGTCGGCTATTTTCCGACCAAAGTTAAGTACAACGAGCTTTTCGCTTATACCTAGAACCATTCGCATGTGATGCTCAACCAACAACACAGTCAGGTTGTGGCGATCACGTAGATCTTTGATGTCCTGGGCTAACGAGTCCACCTCGGCATGGGTGAGGCCAGAAGCTGGCTCATCAAGCATGATCAGCCTTGGGTTCGCTATAAGCGCTCGGGCGAGTTCAATTCGCTTCAAGGTACCGAACGGCAATCCGGCTGCGGGACTGTAGGCGACGCTTTCAAGACCTAACTCTTCCAGCGCAGCCCATGCACGATTTCGAAGGTCTTCTTCTTCTCTCCTCATTGATGGAAGGCGAAGAGCAGAGCTCATGACGTTCGCTTTGGTGTTGGTGTGGTCACCCACCATCACGTTTTCGATCACGGTCATTCCTGGCCACAACGCCAAGTTCTGGAATGTTCGGTAGACGCCCACACGACTAATTTCGTGAGCAGACATCGCTAACAGATCGTCACCATCAAAGGTTACTGATCCGGTTGTCGGGTCGTAGATCCGACTCACCACGTTAAACAACGTGGTCTTTCCTGCACCGTTCGGTCCTATTAGCCCGAGAATTTGTCCTTCGTCCATGTCGAACGACAAATCATCGAGCGCAACAATTCCGCCGAATCGGACAGTTATGTCTGAGACTTCGAGCAACGCCACGCGTTGCACCCCCTCTCTCCTTGAACGCATAGGCGCACTGCCCAGCGAATGCGCAAATTACCAGCCTGAACCGGTGGCGCAAGTTTCCTTTGCCTACTTCTACTATTTCAGTTCTGCTTTCTTAGCCCAAATAGAGACTAAAAGCGCTGATCACGCTTATCTATTTTAAGGATTTTTAAGCAATAAAAACGACAACCGATGAGTTTTTTGTTCGGGGAGGAGGACTCGAACCCCCAACGACTGGACCAGAACCAGATGTGTTGCCAATTACACCATCCCCGATCGGATGGGCTCAGTAGAGCAGAACGGTCAGGGTAGCGCGCTCATTTGGGCCAACAAACAACGCTCACATGCGAGCACCCAGTGCCTGCTCTACGTCGCACCAAGTTTGGTATGAGCTGCAGCAATTCGCTCTAGGACTGTTTCACGTCCCAACGCATGCATCGATTCGAACAAGGGTGGGCCGACCAGTCGACCGGTCACTGCCACCCGGATCGGTGCTTGAGCTTTACCCAGCTTCATGTCATGTGATTCGCCTATGGCACGCAAGCTTTCATGCAAGACATCCACATCCCACTCCAGGGTCGCAAACGCCATTTTCGCGGATTCGAGAATTAATGGCGCTTCAGCTGTCGTCATAACCTTCTCCCAAGCACTTTGATCAATTTCAGGTGTTTCGAGAAAAAAGAAATCTAACTGCGGTGGCCCTTCGGACAACACGCGAGTGCGTTCCTGCACCAGAGGAGCCACTTGCGACAACCGGTCATGATCAACAGAGGAACCCCAGATCTCGTTCTTCAGCCAAGGAGTTAAAGCCTCAGAGAATTCTTCTTGTGTCATCGCACGGATGTAGTCGCCATTAATCGATTCCAACTTCTTGACATCAAACATTGCGGGAGATGGATTGACGTCTGCCAACTGAAACAATGCAGCTATTTCTTCGATTGGGCGCACTTCAATATCATCAGGTGGGCCCCAGCCAAGTAAGGCCAAGTAATTAACCATTGCGGCTGCTAGAACACCTCGTTCTCGGTAACTCTCGAGAGCAACGTCGTCTCGTCGTTTTGAAAGCTTCTTTCGTTGTTCGTTCACAATTAACGGCAAGTGCGCGAACTCGGGCATGTCCTGGGCTCCAAGAGCTTGTCGCAGCATTATCACCTTGGGGGTCACATTGACAAGATCCTCTCCCCTCACGACATGGGTTATCCCTAAATCGAAGTCATCAACCGCATTTGCGGTGAAGAAGGTGGCCGTACCGTCCGCCCTTCTCACGACGAAGTCTTCAATGTGTTGGTTTTCGAAAATGACGGTTCCTCGAACAGTGTCATTCCACGATGTGGTGCCTTCAGATGGGACACGAAAACGGACCGCCCCGTCATCGACATAGGCCAGCCCGTCCGATATCCATCCTTCAACGGCATCGTTGTACAAATCTGTTCGTTCGCTCTGCCTAACCGGTTCGCCGTCAAAGCCAATTTGGAGCCATTCCAGAGATCGGTAGATATTGTCAATTAGCTCTGGCCGGGTGAGCTCGGCATTGGTGTCTTCGATCCGAAGGATCAGCTGGCCTCCTGACCCTTGCGCTACAAGCCAATTAAATAGTGCTGTGCGCGCTGAGCCGAGATGAAGGGATCCCGTCGGGGCTGGGGCGAAACGAAGACGAGTGGTACTCACATGCTTGAGGGTACGAGAGTATTTGGCTCGTTCAGACTTCCCTGCCGAAGATCTCTAACAGTTGAGTTTGATCATCTGCGCCGGGAGAAGAGGATCTTGACGGGTCGAAGAGTTCTGGCATCTGCGCCATTTGGTCTCGTCGCTCCCGGGCCCAAACAAGTGCAGCCGACACCACCTCATCATCAATCCGGTCATCTACACCTAGTCCGACAGCCAAATCCCACGCATGAACTGCCAGATCACAGGTCCGAATTCGAAGGAATTCGATAGTTGGTATCGCTTGCTCTCCTAGTTCAACCTGTCCTTCTATGTCAGCATCCGCGAATGCTGCAACGACATTTCGCCACGAAACTTCCCACGCCATTTCGGGATCTTCAACCGCTACTTCGGCAGTAATGGACATGACGTCTTCAAATGGGGCGCCTTCAAGGATGCGAGATGCGCGCATATTTTCGACGACACAATGAGCTACTAGGTCGTACACATCCCATTCGTCACATGGGGTTGATGCTTCCCAATACTCGGGGAGAATTTGCCGGATTCGGTAATCCACTTCGGCTGTGGCAATTTGATGAATCCGAAGCCACGCTGCGTCGGGGATCTGCTCACTCAGCACTGTCCGGTGCCACAGGAGGGGTCAGAAGGGTCGACCCAGAGACCTGAGGGGCGTCCATGTTGGGCCAGGAGACGCAGTACCGGTGGCGTCGATATATCGAAGTCGAGTGACTCGAGTGATGGCCACACAGTGACATCAGGCTCAATCACAGATATCCGGTCGACAAGAAGGTCATCTAATCCTGTCCCAGCCCTGATGGCCTGCTGGAGGTCGTAGCCGAGCACGGTGAGTTCCACTATTCGCTGCCACAGCAACTGCCGACGTTTGGGGCTGAAGCCCGATTGGTGATCCAATGCTGAGGCGACAGTTAAGACTGTCCGGATCGATTCGACAACAACTTTGGTGGGTTCGGTTCCAAGGTCAACCGATTCTGGAACGACTTGCCCTGTTAATTCGGCAGCAGTCGATAGGTTTCCGTTGGCTACCTGACAGAGCAAGTCACCTACTGTCAGGTCGTTCATGGGAGCAGCTAACGGCATAGGGAGGTGTTCCCAGGCTGGCAATCGCATGCGGGCAGCAAAATCTGTACATGCACGTCTATGAAGACGAAGTAATTCACGATCAGGTGTTGGGTCGTTCATGACAACTCCAATAGTGACGTCCAGTCGGTCGAATACTGCTCTTCCAAGTCGCTGGGTGACATCTTTAAGGTTCTAGTCGGAACAGCGGCAACTAGATGGCGCACCTCTGAGTAGTGATGCGACCCTGATAGCCCTTCAAAAAGCCGGGACCGCTGTCTGAGTAGTTCCGTATCTGCAGAGGCATCAAGAAAACCCCAGATTCGGTATGCCATCTCCAGGTCATGAACTATCGGCGCCCGGCCGAATATGGATGCCCTCTTGAGAGCTATCTGAACGCATCCACGTTCAACATCATCTAGGTGTTCATGTTCGGTGATGTGAAGCTGTTCTCTGAAACTCCGACAAAGACGCAACGCGTAACCTTGGTCGGGGCCTTGGTGGCCCAACGAACCGCCACTTGGCTGCACTGAGTCAAGATCTCCGGGGCGACGATTCACCCAGCTTGACGGGACAACATTGGGCGACCGATAGGTGCTCGCTTCTTCCCTCGGCGGCAAGGGTACGTGTCGGGGAGCTGCCATAGAAGATCAGTTTAGAGAACTGTCGCCCTGTGCGCGGTGCCGGTAAAGCGCATAGACCAATGCGTCGCGAAGAGCGAGCCACGAAGCTTCAATAATGTTCTCGGATACTCCAATAGTGGTCCATGTCGACTCTGAGTCGGCGCTGTCGACTAATACCCGGGTCACGGCGCCAGTTCCGCGATTGGTGTCGAGGACGCGTACTTTGTAATCGGTGAGGTGAACTTCAGATAGTTCAGGATATATATCAATCACTGCGTTCCGGAAGGCGTTGTCGAGAGCATTGACTGGCCCGTCGCCTTCTCCCACGGTGATCATACGTTCTCCGTCCACAACTATTCGTAGGGTCGCTTCGGTGTCAAATTGTCGATCTTGTCCTCGTTCCACCAACACGCGGAATGATTCAACATCGAAATAGTTGAACTCTTCCCCAGCAGCCCGCCGCATCATCAGTTCTAGTGAGGCGTCCGCTACTTCGAAGTGGTAACCCTCATGTTCTAGCCGTTTCATTTCTTCTACGACTTCGACCATTTGTTTGTCTTCAATTTCTATACCTAACTGTTCAGCCTTTAGTTCGACTGATGCGCGGCCTGACAGGTCACCCAACAAGAACCTCGTGCTGTTTCCAACCGCAGACGGATCTACGTGTTCATAGCTATCGGGTCGCCGAGCAATTGCACTGGTGTGTAGACCGGCCTTATGAGCGAATGCTGATGTGCCGACATACGGCTGCTGATGTTGTGGGGGCATGTTCATTAGCTCAGCCACATGGTGCGACACCGACGTCAGTCTCTCAATGCGCTCTTCAGGCAGAGTCTCGATCCCCATCTTCAACGTAAGATTCGGCACCAGTACCGTGTTGTCACAGTTACCGGTTCGCTCTCCGTACCCATTGATTGTTCCTTGCACATGCGTGGCGCCAGCAACTACGCCCGCCACCGCATTGGCAACTGCGCAGCCTGTGTCGTTTTGGGTGTGCATTCCAATTTGGACACCATCGAAGTGTCGTACGACGTCAGCTACGATTTTCTCGACTTCGTGAGGTAATGATCCACCGTTGGTGTCACAGAGAACCAGGCAGTCAGCTCCCTGAACCGCTGCCGCTTCGAGAACCTGAAGAGAGAACTCCGGGTTGCGTTTGTATCCATCGAAGAAATGTTCTGCATCGAAGAACACGCGAAGGCCTTCAGCCTTCAAGAATTCGACAGAGTCGCCAACCATTGCGACACCTTCGTCTAAAGGCTGCCGCAACGCCTCCGTAACGTGATAATCCCATGATTTTCCGACTATGCAAACGGTAGAAGTTCCAGCTTCGACCAGAGAAGACAAGGTTTGGTCTTCGTCTACTCGGCCTTTAGGCCGACGGGTTGATCCAAATGCCACGAGTTGGGAGTTGTTGAGTTCGAGTTCAGTCGCGGCGCGTTGGAAGAATTCTTCGTCTTTAGGGTTGGAACCTGGCCACCCACCCTCAATCCAATGAACCCCGAGATGGTCGAGTTGTCGAGCCACTTTTAGTTTGTCGTCAGAAGAGACCGAGATGCCTTCGAACTGAACCCCGTCGCGCAAGGTTGTGTCGAAAATCTCGACCTTCTCCGGCCAGGAGACATCACGAACTCCTTGACGATCAAGTGAAGGTTGGTTGTTTTCTTCGGTCATTGAGCCCCCTGAGAAATGTTCCCAAGAATTGCTGTAGCAATTTCTTCGGTTGGTCCGCTGCTTGGGATTCCGTCGCAGGCCGCCCGGACTCGTTCAGCAGTCTCGACGTCACCCAAAAATTCGAGCATCATCGCACCCGACAGCACTGCTGCTGTTGGGTTAGCCAGTCCTTGTCCTGCAATATCTGGAGCAGAGCCGTGCACGGGTTCGAAAAGTGATGGAGCGCTGCGATCTGGGTTGAGATTCGCTGATGATGCAAGCCCAATTCCACCAGCAACCGCACCGCCGAGGTCGGTGAGGATGTCTCCAAACAAATTGTCGGTCACAACAACTTCGTAGCGGGTCGGATCTTCGACGAAGTAGATGCAGGCAGCATCAACATGGTTGTAGGCGGTTTCGACATCGGGATACTCCACAGCTACTTCTTCGAATGTCCGTTCCCACAGATCTCCCGAAAATGTCAAGACATTGGTCTTGTGCACCAACGTGAGGTGCTTTCGCTCTCGGCTTTGAGCCAACTCAAATCCATAACGAATACAACGCTCTGCACCTTTTCGAGTGTTCACCGAGCCTTGGGTAGCGATTTCATGAGCTGTGCCTTTACGAAGGAAACCACCTTCACCCGCGTAGGTTCCTTCTGTGTTTTCTCTGATGACCACGAATTCGTGACCATCTGGAAGAACGAAAGGCCTCAGATTGATGTATAGGTCAAGTTCAAATCGTGCTTTCAGTAGTAGCCCTCGCTCTATCACTCCAGGGGGAACTTCGGGAGTGCCAACGGCACCCAGCAGAATCGCGTCGTAAGCACGCAGCTCTTCAAGCGTTTCGTCGGGGAGAACAACCCCATCTTCGAGGTAACGGAAGCCACCTAAACGAAAGTCAGTCGTGTCTAGGTCCGCTCCCGCTGCTCTCATAACATCAAGCGCTACCGAGATCACTTCGGGTCCGATGCCGTCTCCACCTATAACTGCGATCTTATGAGGCACTTACTTTCTCCTAGTTCGGTTTATGGACAAAGGTTGATGGGCCAGGTCTAAGAAGCCCTAGTAAATACAAAGACCGCCCCCGAGGGACGGTCAATAAGCGCACACGTTAAACGCGTGCGCTACGAAATAATGATGGCGGTCAGGTATGCCCTCACAACCTCTATTGTCGGCAACTTAGAGCGTCACGTCAAACTGATTATTGAACTGCGGGCAGAAACCTAGGGTGCAGTTCACACCTCAAGCCGAATTCGATACGCTTTAGGGGTGGCTGAATTGCAACACCTTTCTCCTGAAGCTCATGCTCGTCTCGCCAATGAGTTCAAAGATCTCACTACCCGCGGTCGGATTGACATTGCCGACAAGATCGAAGAGGCCCGATTGCTTGGAGATCTATCAGAAAACGGCGATTACCACGCTGCGAAAGAGGAGCAAGGGAAAATGGAGGGGCGGATTCTTCATCTTGCTTCAGTCCTTGAGAACTGTGAAATTGTCGAGCAAACATCAAGTGATTCGGTCAACCCGGGTGTCGTGGTGGAAATCCGTTTCGAGGGCGAGAAGACAACAGAAAAATTTCTTTTCGGTTCTATAGAGGAACGCGTTGAGGGTGTGGAAGTTATTTCCCCCGGCTCTCCTATAGGTCAAGCTCTTGAAGGTGGTGTCGTCGGCCAAGTAGTTCAGTACGAAGCGGGTGCAGGGTCTTTGTCCGTCGAGATCATCGCTATCGAGGCATAAAGATTTTCGATGAGCGGTGACGCAGCAATTGCTCCCAGAGAAGCATCACAGCAAGACGATCAACAAAACCGTTTGGTTCTACCGCGAGGACGTCACTATGAACTGCCGGGACGCGGACGTACTTTCGCTCGAGTAGTTGAAGCCCCACCCGGCGCTCCAACAATTCTGTTGCTTCATGGCTGGACGGCAACGGCTGACCTCAATTGGTACAGCAGCTATTCAGCGTTAGACGGTAAGTACGGTTTGGTCGCTCTGGATCATCGTGGCCACGGTCGCGGTATCCGTTCCCGGAGACCTTTTCGTTTAACCGATTGCGCTGATGACGCTGTCGCCCTTCTCGACGAACTCGGAATAGATCGTGTCATAGCTGTCGGATATTCAATGGGCGGGCCAATAGCTCAACTCATCTGGAGACGACATCCGAAGCGAGTGTTTGGTCTTGTGATGTGCGCAACGGCCGCTTCTTTCAGCACTACAAAACAGGATCATGTTCGATTCGCTGTGATCGGCACTTTGGCTCAAGCAGCGAAGGTAATCCCTAGGGCATTACGCCAACTGATTGGTAGTCAGCTTCTCACAGGAAAGTCAGGTAAAGACCTCCGCCAATGGGCCATCGGCGAGTTACGTCGCCATGATCCTCTGAAGCTCATCCAGGCTGGTCACCGCATCGGATTATTCGACAGTCGACGCTGGCTTCGGACGATCGATATTCCTGTGTCGGCGGTCATAACCACAAGCGACGAGGTTGTGTCGGTATCGCGACAACGCGAGATGCTTGAAGTGATTCCGGGGGCAACTAGCCATGAAGTAGAGGGCAGTCACACGGCCTGCGTTGGTAAGCCTCAAGCCTTTCGAGAGGCCCTTTTATCAGCAATCACAGATGTCTTGACAAAGTCCAACTGGACCGAGGCAGGCACTGACTGACACAGTGATGTAATGCCCTCGTGGCGCAGTAGCACGAAACCAAAGGATCTAGATGTCCGGTAAGACCCTTAGCGACAAGGTATGGGAACGTCACGTAGTACGGAGCGGCGACGGTCTGCCCGATCTGTTGTACATAGACCTTCACCTCATTCATGAGGTGACTTCCCCTCAGGCTTTCGATGGTTTAAGACTGAACGGCAGAAGTGTCCGTCGACCCGATTTGACGGTAGCCACTGAGGATCACAATGTCCCTACAGAAGATATTCATCTGCCGATAGCAGATGAGATCAGCAGAAAACAGGTTGAGGTACTAAGAGATAACTGTGAGGAATTTGGTATCCAGCTGTACCCAATGGGTCATCCCGGTCAGGGCATAGTCCACGTCATCGGACCGGAAAAAGGGCTCACTTTGCCGGGGATGACTGTGGTGTGTGGAGATAGCCACACTTCAACTCACGGCGCATTCGGAGCTTTAGCGTTTGGGATTGGTACGTCGGAGGTAGAGCATGTACTTGCTAGCCAGACTCTCCCCCAAAGTCGACCTAGCACGATGACAGTTAACGTCGAAGGTGACGTTCCTGCAGGGGTGACAGCGAAAGACATCGTCTTAGCCATTATCGGGCGAATAGGGACCGGTGGCGGGATCGGTCACATCATTGAATATCGCGGCTCAGCAATCCGGGCCTTATCAATGGAAGGTCGAATGACAGTATGCAATATGTCAATCGAAGCAGGCGCCAAGGCCGGTCTGATAGCTCCTGACGACGTGACCTTCTCTTACTTGGAGGGTCGACCACATGCTCCTCAAGGAAAAGACTGGGATGACGCTGTGACTGAATGGAATAATTTAGTAACAGATAGCGATGCTGTCTTCGACAAGTCAGTCGACATCGACGCAACTCAACTGGAACCCCACGTCACCTGGGGTACGAACCCTGCCCACGTCATACCTATCAGCGCACCGATCCCGGGACCAGAGGCTTATTCAGATCCGGTGGAGGCCGGGACCGCTGAACGGGCCCTGGAATATATGGGTTTGACGGCTGGAGCCAAACTGAGCGACGTCTCAGTAGATACCGTCTTTATCGGGTCCTGCACCAACTCTAGGATCGAGGATCTTCGTTTAGCTGCTGAAGTCGCCGAGGGAAGACAAGTAAAGCAGGGAGTTCGGACACTAGTAGTTCCAGGTTCTTTCGAAGTTAAAGCTCAAGCTGAAGCGGAAGGACTTGACCAAGTGTTCAAAGATGCTGGCTTTGACTGGCGCGAACCAGGGTGCTCAATGTGTTTGGCTATGAATCCCGACAAGTTGGAGCCAGGTGAACGTTCAGCGTCAACCTCAAACCGAAATTTCGAAGGTAGACAGGGGCGTGGCGGACGAACACACCTCGTTTCACCCGCAGTAGCTGCAGCAAGCGCTATTGCCGGCACCTTCGCAACCCCAGACGATCTGGACTGAAAGAGGAATAGCGATGCAAGCAGTTCGAGTACATGAAGGACAGGCAGTCCCTCTTGATCGAAGTGACGTTGACACGGACCAGATCATCCCAAGCGACTGGCTGAAACGAGTTGAGCGCACCGGGTTTGGAAAGGGATTGTTCTCCGAGTGGCGAGACGATCGAGATTTCATCCTGAACGATGAAAATTACGCTGGTGCATCAATCTTGGTAGCAGGGTCCAACTTTGGAACTGGATCGTCACGCGAACATGCGGTCTGGGCGCTTATGGATTACGGATTCATGGCCGTGATCTCTCCCCGGTTCGGCGACATTTTTAGAAACAATGCGACAAAGAACGGCCTGATTCCGTGCCAAATCAGCGAGGACGGGGCTTCTAAGCTGAGAGAAGCACTCCATCAAGACCCGGACCTATCAGTCACTGTTGATGTCGAACGACTAAAGGTGCTGGTTCCGGCGATCGGACTAGAGGAAGACTTCCCGATGGATGACGCTACAAGGGAACGTTTCCTTGAAGGACTCGACGACATCGGGATCACTCTCCGAAGCGAAGATTCGATCGACGGTTACGAAACTGAAAGATCGGGTTGGCTTCCAAGTACCCGCTAGCGATTATCTCGAGCGACCACTATTCGAGCTCCACTACCGAAGCTGACTGGATCCCCTTCTCAGACCTCAAGGTTTCGAGGGTCTGTTCAGCTATCGAATGATCCGATGCCAACGCCATCAAGGCATGATCTCCCGCTCCATCACGCCCCAAACCCATAAACGAAATATTGACATCCGCCTCACCCAAGATCGTCCCTACCGTTCCGATCATTCCAGGACGATCATCATTTCTAATCACCAATATGTGGTTCGCCAATGGCACTTCAACTGAATGATCGTCAATCATCACGATACGTGGCTCATTTGCTGAACGGACAAGGGTCCCCGCAACCGCATGAGACCCTCCACGGACCTCAATAAGGTTGCGGAATTCTCCCGCATCGCGGGCACTTGAATCGGTCACGACGACCCCTAGTTCATCGGCCCGTTGGAACGCGTTGACGAAAGTGACCGGACCGTCGCAAGATTTACCGAGAATCCCGCGGAGTGTCGAAAGAACCAGGATCTTGGTGTCATAGCCACCGATCTCACCCGCTACCTTCACCTCGATTTCATCTGGGAGATCACCGACCAACCCGCTAAAGAACGCTCCCAGCCGTTCGGCGATCCCTAAATAGGGTCGTAACGCGTCAGATGCCTCTTCAGCGGCAATATTGACAGCGAACGGAACAAAGTCTCCATCAAGAGCTAAGGCCACCTGCTCAGCGATGGTGAAACCAGCGCGATTTTGCGCTTCGTCAGTGCTCGCTCCTAGATGAGGAGTAACGACTACATCGGCTCTGCCAAACAACGGTGAGCTCAACTTGGGTTCAGTATCAAACACATCCAGGGCTGCTCCGGCGAGATGGCCCTTGTCCAATGCATCGGCCAGGTCGCCTTCAACGACCACACCCCCGCGAGCTGCATTCACCAAGAAAGCGCCTTGTTTGAATTTGGCAAATCTTGAGGCGTCAAACAAACCGACTGTGTCTTCAGTCTTTGGTAGATGCACAGTCACAAAGTCTGACCGCCCCAATAGTTCGTCAAGTTCCACCATTTCAACGTTGACCTCGCGCGCCGATTCAGAACTAACGAATGGATCGAATGCAAGAATCTGCACGTCGAAACCACTGAGGCGTTGGGCTACTAACCGACCTACTCGCCCAAGGCCAACTATTCCAACGGTCTTATGGAGTAATTCGACGCCTGTCCAAAGACTTCGCTCCCACCGTCCCTCAACTAACGCCCCGTGAGCCTGAGCAACATTGCGAGCAAGAGCTAACAGCAAACCGACCGAATGTTCAGCCGCCGATACCACATTTGACTCCGGCGCATTACAAACCAAAATTCCAAGAGAAGTAGCGACTGCTGTATCCACGTTGTCCAAGCCGACCCCAGCTCGGCCAACAACCTGCAACTGTTTCGCTGCACCAAGAAGTTCGGAATCAACCTCGGTTGCTGAACGCACAATTAAGGCATCAATCTCAGCGATCTTGGACCGAAGATCTATCGGGGACAGGCCTAGTTGCACTTGAACGTCGTGGCCTCGGGCTCGGAGAAGCTCCAGCCCCGTCTCTGCAAGTTTTTCCGTGACCAATACCTTCGCCATGTCAGTTAGTAACCAACTCGCCTATCCGACTTATTCCCTCTACTAAGTCGTCTATTCCCAAAGCAAATGAGAATCGAGCGTATCCGGGTGCTCCAAAAGCCTCGCCGGGCACAAACGCGACCTTCGCCTCTTCCAAAATGATGGTCGCCAGGTCCATAGTCGTTTTGGCTTCACGCCCCGCTACGTCACGACCCAATAATCCGATCAACGAAGGAAACGCATAGAACGCTCCTTCCGGTTCAAGGCAATCCACTCCTTCGATCTCATTCAGCATCCTGTGAATAGTGACTCTGCGCTCGTCAAACGCCGCGCGCATAGTGGCCACATCCTCGAGACCTCCGCTAAGTGCCGCTGTCGCCGCAACCTGGGCGATGTTGCAGACATTGGAGGTTGCATGGCTCTGCATATTTGAGGCCGCCTTGATGATGTCAGGCGGGCCGGCCATCCAACCAACTCGCCATCCCGTCATCGCATAAGTCTTGGCTACTCCGTTCAAGACGACGCATCGATCCAAGATCTCTGGCACAACCACTGGCATCGAATGATGTTCTACTTCTCCGTATACAAGGTGCTCATATATTTCATCAGTAATCACCCATATACCGTTATCGGCAGCCCATCGTCCGATCGCTTCGATCTCCTCTCTCGGATACACAGCACCCGTCGGGTTTGATGGCGACACGAAGATGAGTGCCTTGGTTTTTGTGCTTCTCGCCGCCTCGAGTTGTTCAACGCTCACCCGAAAACCCTGATCCGCGCCAGCGAGCACCTCTATTGGGACCCCTCCAAACATGCGAATCGACTCCGGGTAGGTCGTCCAATACGGGGCCGGCAGAATTACTTCATCTCCTGGGTCGATAAGACTCATCATCGTGTTAAAGACCGCTTGCTTTCCTCCGTTGGTAACCAAAAATTGAGTCGGGTCAAGCTCCAAACCAGAATCACGAACCGTCTTTTCAGACAAGGCTTCCTTTAATTCAGGAAGCCCGCCTGCGGGTGAGTAACGGTGATACTTAGTGTCCTCACAAGCGGCGACGGCAGCCTCAACGATGTGAGGTGGCGTAGCAAAATCAGGTTCTCCAGCTCCGAACCCGATGACGTTTTGTCCCTCTGCTTTTAGTGCTTTTGCCTTCGAGTCAACAGCGAGGGTGGCGGATTCGGCGATCTGTCCGACAGCGGACGAAACTCGGCTATTCACGGATAGGCTCCTAAAGGCTTGGGGCCTAACTCAAATGGCCCACCGACATACTGGCAGGCGATGAGCGCGACCGAAACTTCAATTTCTCTTCCCGCCGAATTACTTCCTAAAGATGGGCGTTTCGGATCGGGTCCGTCGAAGGTTCGACAGGACGCCATCAACGCCCTTGTGGATCTCGCTCCTAATTATCTTGGCACTAGCCACCGGCAAAACACCGTCAAAGATCATGTGTCACGACTTCGAACTGGTCTTTCTAGTTTGTTTCACCTGCCAGGAGATTGGGAAGTTATTTTAGGTAACGGTGGGACGACACTGTTCTGGGACGCTGCCTCTTTCGGGCTAATCGAATCGTCAAGTCAGCACTTAGCTTTTGGAGAATTTTCTTCAAAGTTCGCAACAGTTGTACAAAAAGCGCCTCACCTTGGGGAACCAGAAATAATTAGCAGCGAGCCGGGTACCTGCCCTTCAACCGTGCCATCCAATGTGGATACTTACGCCCTTACCCACAATGAAACTTCTACAGGTGTAATGGCACCCTTGAGTCGTCCGAACAACGATGGGTTAGTACTCGTTGATGCTACGTCTGCGGCTGGAGCTATCTCTTGGGATCCAGACGAAGTTGATTGTTACTATTTCGCGCCGCAAAAGGCGCTCGCTTCGGACGGCGGTCTATGGCTCGCCGCTTGTTCCCCTGCGGCCCTTGAACGGATCGAGCAACTGTCTTCTGGTGATCGTTGGGCTCCGGCTGGGCTCGATCTAGGCATCGCCCTATCAAACTCCCGCCAAGAACAGACCTACAACACTCCAAGCCTCGCAACGATCTTCTTGGCGGCAGAAACGGTCGAATGGATCAATAACTCCGGCGGACTCACATGGGCCGAACAACGATGCTTACAAAGCAGCGGGATCATCTACCAATGGGCGACCGACCGTTCGTTTGCTCAACCATTTGTTGTAAATGCCGACCAGCGATCTCCTGTCGTCTGCACAGTCGACTTCGAAGGGGTCGATGCGGACATGATCAGCGCTGTCCTTCGAGCCAATGGCGTAATCGACACTGAGTCGTACCGAAAACTCGGCCGAAATCAATTGCGGCTAGCTACCTTCCCTTCGGTAGACCCTGAGGATGTCGAAGCCTTGTGCGCTTGCATCGACTACATCGTGGATGCTTTGGATTAGTTAACCCGAACGCGACCTGATCTCATCAACATCCTCGGCTCGTTCACATGCCTAGAAATTATTTCTAAGCCCCTGAGTCAGTTCAGATACGACTGGTCAGGGTAAATAGAGAGCAGCCTTGCTGCCGACCTTTGTCTGGCCAGCACACTTCGCCAGCATTCAGACGGATCACACATCAACTCGTCTGGCGTCGAGTCGAAAGTCCACCAGGCCCCTTCTTCTATCTCAAGACGCAATTGGCCCGGACTCCAGCCTGCATATCCAAAGTAGAAGCGGATTGCGTCTACATCTACTTCAGTCAAATCCATATCTACTTCAAGATCTAACATCGAGATTTGCTCGGTTATCTCGCTGGATCCACTCAAAGCACCAGATGTGGGCACCAAGGCGACCAAAGCATCTGGCTGAACTGGTCCGCCCACGAAAACTGTTGAGGAGGACACCTCTGATTTCAACCAAGTCGGAAGCAGGGTTTCGAGTGAACGCGTCGAAGGGCGATTGAGGACCACGCCTAAGGACCCCTCCTGGCCGTGTTCAATCATCAATATGACTGATCGACGAAAGTTCGGATCCTCCAACTGCGGTGTTGCGACAAGAAGAGAGCCCCGATGGGGAACGACTATGGGTGTAACTAGCGGCTCTGTCACGTCACTAGAGCTTTCGCCGTCCAACAAACAGCATTGAGACTACTGAACTCCAGTTTGCTTATTTGACGTCGCCACCTGAGGCTTCAGTCACATCCTGTTTTCCAGCCGTTATCCAAGGCATCATTGCCCTCAGCTCAGCTCCTACTGCTTCAATCGGATGTTCTTTACCCTCCTCAACAAGGCGCTTGTAGTTGGGAAGGCCGTTTCTATTCTCTTCAATCCACTCGTTTGCGAAAGTGCCATCTTGAATTTCTGCAAGGATGCGTTTCATTTCTGCACGAGTTTCATCGGTAATAATTCGGGGGCCACGAGTTAAGTCACCATATTCAGCCGTAGTCGATATCGAATACCGCATACCCGCTATCCCGGCTTCATAGATGAAGTCCACTATGAGTTTCACTTCGTGCAACGTTTCGAAGTACGCGGACTCAGGCTGATACCCAGCCTCAACGAGAGTGTCGTATCCGGCGCGAATCAGTTCCGTCAAACCACCGCAGAGCACAACTTGTTCACCGAACAAATCTGTCTCCGTTTCTTCTGCGAAAGTGGTAGTCAAAACGCCCCCTCGAGTGCCACCGATTCCCTTGGCGTAAGCAAGGGCATCATTTAATGCATTACCTGTCGCGTCTTGATGAATAGCGACAAGGGCCGGAACTCCTCCACCTTCGGCGTAGGTTCGACGAACGTTGTGGCCAGGACCCTTAGGAGCAATCATCCAGACGTCAACGTCATCAGGAGGCTGAATTTGGTCGAAGTGAATATTGAATCCGTGAGAGAACGCTATGGCATTTCCAGCCGACAAATTTGGTGCGATGTGTTCCGAATAAATGGATGCTTGCTCCGTGTCAGGAAGGGCCATCATCATCACGTCGGCTCTCTGAGCTGCCTCAGCGATAGTGAGCACAGGGAGTCCTTCAGCCTCAGCTTTCGCGGTCGAAGATGACCCGGCGCGAAGACCCACCACGACATTAACCCCACTGTCGCGAAGGTTTAAAGCATGGGCATGTCCTTGTGAGCCGTAACCCATAATTGCGACAGTTCGATCAGCAAGGTGACTCAAATCTGCATCGTTTTCGTAATAAATAGTGGCTGGCATCAATGTGCTCCTAATTAGCAAAAGCCGCTGTTCGGCTAGAGATCCGTTCGTTTCTTAAAGTAATTCTCAGCCACCAAGGTGGCCTAGTGCAATCCGGCCCGTTCGTTGAAGCTCGATAATTCCGAATTTACGCAACGCAGTCTCGCAAAGATCAAGCTCAGTTGGGTGGGCGTGAACACTGATTATTAGTTCTTCTTCATTTGAATCCACAACTGAGGCCCCGAACTGGTCAATTACTTGTCGCATAGCGTCAGCATCACTAGCCGTGACCCGAGCGAGCATCAATTCTCGTTCGATCGAGGACCCGGGTTGCAACTCCGTGATATCCAATACATTCACTAACTTGTCGAGCTGCTTGGCTATTTGCGTTGCATCAATATTGTGAACATCTACGACGATGCTAATTCGACTTCGTGATGGGTCATCGGTCGGTGCGACGGCGAGGGAGAAAATATTGAAACCTCGTCGACTAAATAACCCTGCTATTCGAGACAAGACTCCGAACCTGTTCTCAACCAGAACCGACAAAATGTGAAGGTTCTGCTCACCATTGGTTGCGGTTGAGCCTGTCATGAAGGCGCCGTGCCCTTTGCCTTGGCATCGGCGTCACCCTCTGGTCCTAAAATAATGTCGTCGTTTGATCCTCCGGCAGGAACCATCGGATAAACCTTTTCGAACGCATCCACCCGAAAGTCGATAACAACGGGTCGGTCATTGATTGCATTTGCTTTCTCGATCGCAGATAGCACTTCGTCGGCGGACTCAACTCGGATACCGGCACATCCCATGGCTTCCGCCCAACCGACATAGTCGGGATGGTCCGGACTTAGATAAACCTCGCTGTAGCGTTCGTCATAAAATAGCTCCTGCCATTGTCTAACCATGCCCAAGTAAGCGTTATTCAAGATCGCAATCTTGACGGGAATATTCTCAGCTGCAGCGGTAATTAGCTCCTGCGCAGTCATTTGGAAACAACCGTCACCATCAATAGCCCACACCATTCTATTTGGTTGGCCTGCCTTCGCCCCAATAGCGGCCGGCACAGCAAACCCCATAGTCCCAAGACCTCCAGAATTAACCCACGTATATGGGTGGTCAAATTTCCAAAATTGACTTGCCCACATCTGGTGCTGGCCGACGCCTGCCACCACGATGGTGTCATCTGGCGTGTTGTCTCGTAGTTGTTCAAGCACAAACTGAGGTTTCAGCGGAAAACCACTATCAGCTTGTTCGTACTGCAGTGGATGTTGTTCTTGCCAACCGCTGATAGTTGATTTCCATTCCGAGCGGTCCACCTTAGAACCACCCGAAATTTCATGTTCTGCGATTAACGCCTCTAGGGCCTGGCGCGCGTCTCCCTGTATCGCCACATCGGGAAGTCGAACTTTGCCATGCTCCGCAGGGTCAATGTCAACATGAATAATCTTGGCATCAGGAGCAAAAAATTCGGTGTTCCCGGTAACCCTGTCATCGAAACGCGCTCCAAGGTTGATTAGCAAGTCGGACCGTTGAAAAGCCATGACCGCTGTGTAATTCCCATGCATTCCTGGCATCCCGAGACCAAGCGGATCTCGATCTGGGAACACTCCGCGTGCCATCAAAGTCGTAGCCACATGAATACCGGTTAAGTCAACGAATCGTTTCAAGGCATCCGCAGCATGAGCCTTGAGCAGCCCTCCTCCTGCATATATAACCGGCTTCTCGGCGGCGCGAATGAGTTCTATCGCTTCACTAATTTTGTCTGCGTCTACATCGGTAATCGGCGAATATCCAGGCAAATCAATTTCGTCCGGCCAATACCATTCCATGGTTTCGTTACTGACGTCTTTGGGCACGTCTATAAGCACTGGGCCTGGTCGACCCGTAGTGGCTATATGAAAGGCTTCCTTAACTATTCTCGGTATATCTGCAGGATCGGTAACCAAATAGTTGTGCTTGGTGACCGCCATTGTGATCCCGGTTGTGTCGCATTCTTGAAAAGCATCCGATCCAATTGAAGCAAGAGCCACTTGGCCTGTTATAGCCACCATCGGTATCGAGTCCATGTAGGCATCACAGAGGGGGGTCACGATATTGGTGGCAGCAGGGCCACTAGTGACTATTGCTACGCCTGGCTTGCCAGTAACGTGCGCATACCCTTGAGCCATATGGCCAGCACCTTGCTCATGTCGGACAAGAACGTGGCGAATCTTCGAATCGAGAATCGGGTCGTATACGGGCAGAATCGCTCCACCGGGGAGACCGAACATGACCTCAACGTCACACATCTCAAGGCTCTTGACGAGAGCTTGAGCGCCGGTCAGTTCCATGGATCTTCTCCTTAATGACAAATTTAAATTATTGGTAGTGGTGGGATTTTGGTCTGCCCGTAAGCGGAAATGGTCCCCTAGGGGACCATTAACAAGCGGGATCGAATGACCCGCTTACGCGGGTACTACGAGAAAGTGAGTAACGCAGGACTGGTCCGTGTGTAATCGCACAAAGCCATTTTGGCGGCGCGAAATGCCAGTCGCAACTTCAGAAGGCATAACTCTCTCCGGTTTGATGAACTCACAGCTAGATTCAAGAGCCAATGACACGGCTGTCGGGCACCACTCGCTTCATGTTTTTTGGCTTTGTAACGATCGCTGCAATCGCGATATTGCAAACCTCCGCCCCAAATTCTGAGGGTTCTATTGACCGGCGAGACGAAATTTGGTGGCGGTCGACAACCGAAACCTCAACCCCTTCACAAGATTCCAGAGAATTTAAGCTCTCCAACGAACCTTGCCCCGACAACATCCCATTGCTCGAACCAAAACAAGTCGAATCTATCGATCTCGAGTTGTCTCTTTTTCTTGACCTCCCCGGGGCTATCGCGTTGGTGTTCCTTGACGCTAAAAGTGGCTTCGTGGCTGACAGGAACGGGCTCGTTTACGCGTTTGATTCAGGGGGCGTATTGGCTGAGCCTGTCATCAACATGACTTCCGACACCAGTAATGAGCTGGATCAGGGACTATTGGGGATGGCGATTTCTCCCGACATGGGCTGGTTGTACCTCAATCGAACTGACTTGAGCGGTTCGAGCGTAGTAACAGCTCATTCTTTGCAGTCGGGTATGTCAAATCCGGGAGAGGGGGTGGAGATCATCATCGTCGATCAGCCATCAGCGATGCACAACGGTGGCGATCTAGCGTTTGATTCTGAGGGCCGTTTGCTCGTGTCTTTCGGTGATGGAGGGGGCTTGGGCGACCCATATGGTCATGGTCAGAATCTTTCGACACCTTTGGGAGCTGTCCTGCGTCTCGATGTAAACCCGAATCAGTGGCCACCTCACAAACCAGCGACTGGAAATCCAGATCATGGTCCCGGTTCTGATCCTCGTATTTGGGTCAGCGGCGTTCGGAACCCTTTTCGTTTCTCATTCGACGAAACCACAGGTGACCTCTGGCTCACAGATTTAGGCCAACAATGTGTTGAAGAGCTAAACGTTTTGACCTCCGCCGACGCGGGCGCCAATTTAGGTTGGAATCTGGTGGAAGGTTCGAGACCGTTCCTCGGGCGGGACGACTCGTATCTACGCAGACCAGACTTCGAATACCGCCACGGGCGGGGCCGTTGCGCGATTATCGGTGGAGTTGTTGTCCATGGTGGACCGCACCCAATCCTTGAGGGTCGCTACCTGTTCACCGATATGTGCGGGGCCCAGTTGATGGCTTTGAGATTGGATGAGGACCCATCGGTGCTGGCACTCCCCCTGCACGCATCTCACCCGGTAGCTTTTGTCGCTGGTCCTGCTCAAGATCTTTACCTCATCGACCTTGCCAGCGGTGTATGGCAGATAGGCCTCAAAGAGTGAGTCAGATTGTTTCGTCGAACTTCACATGACCGCGCGATTTTAGTTGTAGCGCTACCTGCCTTTGGTGCGTTGATTGCTGAGCCCATTTATGTGTTGACCGACACAGCAATAGTCGGCCATATCAGCACCGAGGCCCTCGCTGGTCTCGCAGTCGCAGCCGCAATTTTGTTGACCGTCTTTTCCATGCTCATCTTTTTGGCATACGGCACCACTGGAATAGTTGGTCGCCTTCTCGGCTCAGGTCAACGTCGAGAAGCTGCTGTTCAGGGTGTTCAAGCGGTGTGGCTCGCCATTTTCTCAGGCGCTGTGGTCACGGTCGGCATCGCGTTCTTTTCAGGGGCTTTGGTGGACCTGTTCGAACCGAGTGCTCTCGTACGTAAAGATGCGTTGACCTATCTAAGAATTAGCTTGGTTGGACTGGTCGGACAGCTCATAGTGATGAGTGGAACCGGCTACCTGCGAGGCCTGCAGGATACGCGCACTCCCCTCATGGTGGCCCTCGCTGGGGCGTTAATAAATCTAGGGTTGGAACTCGTTTTGGTGTTCATCTTCGATTTAGGTATCGCTGGGTCGGCCTGGTCAACCGTGTTTGCTCAATGGTTATGTGCTTTGGCTTATCTGGTTGTCATTTCTAGGGCATCACAAAAACTCAAGACATCCGTTCGGCCTGATTTTCGACGTCTCTTCCGCTACGCCCGCGTCGGATTCCATCTGTTCGTGCGTACTAGTGCTCTGCGCGCGTCATTTCTCTTGGCTGCCGCTGTAGCGGCACGGAAGGGCACCACGCAATTAGCGGCACATCAGATAAGTATCGAAGTTTGGAGTCTGCTGGCTTTGGGTTTGGATTCGATAGCCATTGCTGGCCAAGCCTTGATTGCAAAGTTTTTGGGGGCCGGTCAGGTCGAAACGGCTAAGGCCGCTAGTCGTCGGATGATCGGCTTGAGCGTGCAAGTCGGATGCGTGGGCGGAGCGTTGCTCTTGGTTGCACGTTCCCCAATTGCGAAGTTATTTACTAACGACCCAGGCGTGGTTGAGTTAACTGGGTTTCTTTTTGTTTTCGTGGCTCTAAGTCAGCCTCTGAATGCTCTGGTATTCGGGATTGATGGGATCCTGATCGGCGCAGGGGATCTTCGGTTCTTGGCATGGGCGATGGTCGGTACTTTCACTGCGTTCGCTGGGTTGGTGTTTTCTACTGCGAGTTTGGGGATGGGTTGGCTTTGGGTGTGTCTTGTCGCCTTAATGGTTTTCAGGGGTGGAGCTGTATGGTGCAGATTCAAACAAGAGGGCTGGATTCGCGTTGGTGCCGACTAGCACTCCCCTAACCACTAGGCCAGATTTAGTTCTACAAACTTGTACTTCGAACAGAGATAGAGGTTCCTATGCCATCGATCGAGGTGATCGAGGACATCGGTAGTCGTCACCAGGCACGCCTGAAGGCAGCTGATCTTTGGTCTTGTCGCGCCCTGCTTGAGGCTGGCGCCACAAAGCGAGGGCGGCGAATAGTGGCAGAAACCGTCGGTGTCTCTGAAAGCCGTGTCCTTGAGTGGGTTCACAAGGCAGATCTGATGCGAATAAACGGTATCTCTACGCGGTACGCCCAGCTGCTAGAGGCTGCCGGAGTTGATTCAATCCGTAAACTTCGAAAACGTCGACCCGCGCAACTACACCAATCACTAGTCACCGAAGATGCAAAGCGTCGCAAACGGCTAGTTGGTCGTCTGCCTTCGAAAAAAGCGGTCAGCGCCTGGGTTAGGCAGGCAAAGAAACTTCCCCAAGTAGTCAAATAGATTCGTTGGAGAAGTTCAGCCTCTGCGTTGTCGAAGAATTGATGAGACCGCTTTACCGTCAGCTTGCCCGTTTGACGCTTTCATAACAGCCCCTACGAATACACCTTGGACCTTTTCTTCTCCGTCACAAAACTTTTCCCACGCGTCTGGGTTCTCCGCTATGGCGGCATCAACCATCTCTTCAAGTTCCGTCGAATCCATTGATTCGAATCCATGTTTCTGAGCTATGGAGGCGGGGTCAAGTCCACTCTCGACCATCTCGGCAAGAATCTGTTTGCTCTGGGTAGCGGTTAAGGCACCGGCCTGCTCCATCTCAATCAACTCGGCGAAATGAGCGGGATCGAGCTTGTGTGCTCCATCAATAGCTAGATTCTGAACTGCATGGATGATGGCTCGGCCAGCATTAGCACCAAGGTCTACGGCGTCCGAAACTAAGTGCGCCAGTCCCCTACTCACAACGGTGGCAGCGGTTTCCATATCAACATCACCAAGAGCGACGAGCTTTTCTCTCTGCTGTGCTGGGAGTTCCGGCATAGCTTCTGCGATTTCCTTAATCCATTGTGTGTCAGGGTTGAGCAGCACAAGATCCGGTTCCGGAAAATACCGATAATCGTTAGCTTCTTCTTTCGATCGCAAGGTGTGTGTTCTTCCCTCTTCTGACCAGTGTCGGGTTTCCTGTTTAGGTTCTTCGCCAGCCTCATAGAGGTTGATGTGACGCTCAGCCTCGTAGGTGACGGCACGCTGTAACGACCGCAACGAATTGAGGTTTTTTATTTCACAACGGGTGCGGAGCTCCTGTGAACCAACCGGACGCACACTTACGTTCGCGTCAACGCGCATTGATCCTTCTTCAAGGCGCGCTTCTGAAGCTTCCGTAGTTATCAGTATTGCTCGGAGTTCTTCTACATAGGCTCTGGCATCTTCGGCGGATCGAATGTCTGGCCTAGAAACGACCTCCAATAAAGGGACACCGGCGCGGTTGTAGTCGATTAGGGCCTCTTGAGCTCCATGTATTCGACCGTCTTCTCCACCAAGGTGTGTGGTCTTTCCTGCATCTTCCTCAAGATGAGCGCGTTCGATGCCCACACGCGTCCCATTCGGCAAATCCAGCATGCCATCAACGCAGATAGGACGGTCGTACTGACTTACTTGATAATCCTTAGGCATGTCCGGGTAGAAATAGTTTTTTCTATGAAACACCGACGGTTGAATTTCACAGCCCAAAGCCAATCCGATTGTCATGGCTAGTTCCACTGCCCGCCGATTTAAAACGGGTAAGGACCCTGGTAAACCGAGGCAGACCGGAGTGATATTTGTATTTGGGTCGTCGCCGAATCTATTGGGCGCATGTGAAAATAATTTTGTTTCGGTTGCCAACTCGACGTGGACTTCTAGACCAACTACAACTTCCCAATCAGTCATGTGGCACCTCGCTCCGGAGCCTGCGACTCGATAAATGACGCCGCTTGAAACATTCGGGCTTCACCTAACTGAGGTGCCATTATCTGCACCCCGACTGGCATGCCGCCCTCACCTGTTCCGAACGGGACGGAAATCGCGGGGTCACCAACCAAATTGCTAGGCACCGTACAGGTGTCGCATCGGTACATGTTCATCGGGTCGGACCGCTCACCAAATTTGAACGCTACTGACGGGGAAGTCGGTGATAAAAGCAGATCATGGTTCGCGTAGACCGCGTCAAAGTCTCTCCTAGTAAGAGTCCTGACCTTCTGAGCTTTTCCGTAGTAGGCGTCATAGTAGCCAGCGCTCAAAGCAAAAGTCCCCAACATAACTCTGGCGATGACTTCGTCACCGAACCCATGTCTTCTAGTAGCTGAATTCATGGCTGCTACCTCGCTGCCTTCGGCTCTCAGGCCATATCGGACACCGTCGTACCGAGCCAGGTTGCTAGAGGCTTCTGCTGGTGCGATCAGATAATACGCTGTGAGCCCGTATTCAACTGCTGGCACAGACACCAAGTCAACGGTGGCTCCACCAGCTCTCAAAGCATCAGCGGTTTGGTGAACTTGGGCAACGACGTCTTCGTCGATCCCTTCCAAGAGTTCAGAGACCAACCCGAAACGAAGACCTTCAACTCCGTTGCCGAGTCCATCGGTAAGTTCGGGCACTGGTGAAGGGATTGAGGTGCTATCCAGAGGGTCGTGACCTCCGATTATTTCCAACGCTAATGCCGCGTCTGCGACATCGTTGGCAAAGGGACCAATCTGGTCAAATGAAGAAGCAAACGCCACTAGCCCATATCGGCTGACAAGCCCGTAGGTCGGCTTTACACCTACCACTCCACAGAGCGCAGCTGGCTGGCGAATCGATCCCCCGGTATCCGAACCCAATGCGAGGGGAGCAAAGCCTGCTGCTACAGCAGCTGCAGATCCGCCGCTTGATCCTCCGGGTACTCGAGTTAGATCGTGAGGGTTGCGTGTAGGACCGAAGGCAGAGTGTTCGGTTGAACTACCCATCGCAAACTCGTCAAGATTAGTTTTGCCAACAATGACAGCCCCCGCTGATCGAAGCCGTTCCACAACAGTGGCATCGTATGGTGGCTCCCATCCCTCAAGGATCCGTGATGAACACGTGGTCGCAAGGTTTCTGGTGCAGAGGTTGTCCTTTAGGGCCACCGGTACACCGGCAAGCGGGCCAGGGTCGCGTCCAGAAGCAACGGTTTCATCAATCTTTCCAGCAGCCTCAATAGCCATTTCGCGGTCAACTAAATTGAACGCATGAATATCTGGCTCTTTGGCATCGATTGTTTGTAGGTAGTCCTCCAAAACGTCTAACGCGCTCTTACGAGATTCCCGAATATCCGATGCCAACTCTCTAGCGAAACTCAAGATGACTCTCCCAAAATGGGGGGAACCCGAAATTGGCCGTCCGCTACATCTGGAGCTTGCGTCAATACTTCTTGGGGTTCGATAGTGGGGCCTGTCACATCATCTCTCAAAACATTCGATAGTGGGTACGGGTGTGACATTGCTTCAACGGATTCAAGATCAAGCCCCTCTAATTGACTGACATGGTCAAGTATTTTTTTTAGATGTTCAGTGAAGTGAACTAATTCCTCCGGTTCGAGGTCAATGCGCGCTAGCGAAGCTATGTGGGCGACAAGATCTTGTGAAAGTGGTTGATTCATAGTGCTTAATCTCCAAGACAGTTCACATGTAAGGGTCGTTTGCGCTCAGGGGCTCTTGCCACCATTCCGCTGACGAGGGTTCCCAATCCTCAGCGGCAAGAGGATAGATGCAATCTACGGGACATGGTTCCAAACACTTGTCACAGCCCGAACACAACTCCGGCAAGATAATCACATCAATACCATGGTTAAAGATCGCTCCGAAATTTGGTGGGCACGCGCGAACACATGCATCACAGTTGATGCATTCAGACATATCTATGTACATGGGAGGGTTCGGCCATTTGGCGTTACGTTCACGCTTTTCGATTCGCTCTAGTCGCGCTGGACTGTTCCCCGATGCCATCTAGAGAATTCTACGGGGCTACTTTCGTTCCAAATTGGCAACTAGGCACAACTCTTAGTTATTAATCAGACAGGACCCACAACAGGACAGCAGAGTCAGGCGTCAACATAGTTCCAGCAGGGGGTTCTGTTGCTTGAACCAGTTCTCCTTCACCCGCAATATCTCCCAGCTTGAGCCCCACCTCAACTAGACGTTGTTCGGCTTCCGCAACGGTAAGACCTCGCATATCAGGCACCTCTCGCCTGTCGGGACCAGCCGAAAGCGTCAATGAGACCGTAGATCCTCGCTCCACCAACAGGCCTGGTGTCAAGTTCTGTCGTAAAACCAGTCCTTCGGGCACGGACTCACTGACCTCGTAACTCAATGTCCGCGCACTACTTAATTGAAGTGCATTTAGTGCTTCCTCAGCACTTTCCTGATCGAGACCTATTAGTTGTGGAACGGTTCGAGGGACAGGACCTCCCGAAACAACCAGGACCGCCCTAGTTCCCGGTTCTCTCAGCGATCCGCCCAACTCTGTCTCACCATCAATCATGAGCTTTATCACTTCACCGGCTGCAATTGTCTCGTCGTAGAGCGGCTGCACAAGATCAACTTCAAATCCTTTAGTTGCAAGCCGAGCCGAAGCAGCCTCAGTCGACAAACCTAGAACTAGTGGGGTCATGCGTAGACGTGGTCCGCTCGCCACTTCGACGATAAGCATCGCCCCTTCTGCTAGCCGGCTCCCAGCTTCGGGTCGTTGCGTTATCACGATTCCGTTAGGCAATTCGTCAGTCCGCACTTGGTCTTCGTCAAGGATCCACGCAACTGAGTCAGCGATGGCTCGAACCTCGCCGATAGTGCGACCCGTGTACTGATCAACCAAGTGAGTGGAAACACCTTGTGGACGGACACTGCTGACGGCCCATGCAGTTGCGGCAGAAAGTAGCGTTAGAAGGCCAAGTGCGGCTGCTCCTACTTTCCACACGGGCCGCCAGCGAACTTGATTGAAGTCTGTAGGTGCCGTTGGCACTCTCTGCTGACTCTGATTCCCAGATGCAAGCGGATCCACCAGGGACGTAGGGATCGCAATCGGAGCTGGTTTCACGAAGCTCGCGGCCGCGTCAGTAAGCCCCTCCATTAGACACTTCGCATCACAACGCACGTCTGGGTTGGGGTCGAGAGCCGATTTAAGAATGTCTTTTGCTTCACCGAAATCCGGCCAATTAGAAATTTTCGATCTGACAGCTGCATCGGCAGCCTCGGTCGTGGGTGGAAGTTCCTCAGCTGCAACCCAAAGAGTCATTGCAAGCGAATAAACATCAGATTCCGCACTACTAAGACCCCTACTAGTTTCAGGCGCCAGAAACTCTCGTGACCGGTCGTCGACACCAGTTCCCACGATTTCAAGACGTCCGGCTTCAGCGGCCCCCAGCGCATTACCCAAATAAACGGCCGAAAGTTTCGAAGATGTATCCAAACCTAGGATCACGTTGCCCGGTGAAATATCTCCATGACAAATCTCGTTACTGTGAAGGGCTTCAAGGCCTGAGGCAAGTTCGACTCCTAGTTTGACCACTTGGGCCGTGTTAAGTCGGTGCCCGGCTGCCAAGAAAGATCTCAGAGTAACGCCAGGGCAATGTTCAACAACGACGTAAGCGCTCTCTTGAAATCGACCCCAGTCACGGACCTGTTCCACACAGGAATGCGACACTGATGCCGCCTTTGTTGTGTCCGCTACAAGATGCCTCGCAAATTCAAGATCTTCAGAAATCGAAGCGCCAAAAATCTTGATGGATACCTGATCGCCAGTCTCTAGATCATGCCCAAGATAATTGGCTGAAGCCTGGGCATGACTCTGGTAGGCGATGAGTCGGTAACGGTCATCAAGAACTCGACCCGTTAATTCGTCTGACTCGTCAAGAGGCACAACCCGACAGTATCGCTAGTAGCGGCCAGTCTCATGGCGTCGAATTTCAACCGCTTCGATATTCGGCCATGATAGGGAGGTGGAGAAGCCTCGAAAAGGCGATGAGTCAATGGACCATAACGCTGTCAACTGGAGCCTTAGAAAGGGTGTCGCCTCATCCTTGACGATATTGGTAATTCTCTCCTTGGGATTGGTGATTTGGATCGCCTCTTCAACTCGAGGGGCGACCCAGCCCACTACTTTGCCTAGTGGGCTGCTAGCGGTGATCCCACAAGAAGGTGACCAAGCTCCGAAACAAACCTTGGTCGGTGTTTCCTTAAGTCCAGGTTGGGAGCCAACCCTCATAATTGATGGGGTCACTATCCCCAGTAAGCAACTAGATGCCGGTACTCAGCAATTAGGCGAATTCTTCTTTAGCCCTGGCAGTGACATGGTGATCTCTCAGTTACGCAGGGGCCTCATTTGTGCCAGGGTTATCGCCATCCCGATCATTGATGTCGAGGCAGACAACATTGATCATCAGTGGTGCTGGACCTCTTTCTAATTCAACCCTTTACGGCAGTTGTCCTGTTTGAAGTAAATGGCGAAGTTCTGTCTCCCCCACTATCGGTATGCCTAACTCAGACGCTTTATCCATTTTCGACTGACCAGCTTCGTTACCCGCAACCAACACATATGTGCTCTTAGAAACGCTGCCAGGGGATTTGCCACCTCTAGCAATAATCGACCTTTTTGCTTCGTCCCGACTCAGGAACCAACCATCCAAAGACCCTGTTACTACGATCGAGCGGCCAACAAGCACCTGTGGTGCGTCCGCCTCACCGTCAGTGATATCTAGGCGCACTCCATTTAGTTGAAACTTCTCAACTATTAACTTGTTGTGATCATCTGCAAAAAAACCTTTAACGCTTAGAGCTATGACAGGACCAATCCCATCTATAGCTTCGATGTCACCAGTTTCTGCCTCCGCAATGTTGTCTAGATTGCCGAATCTGTGGGCAATGAGTTCTGCTGCACTTGGGCCTAAATGCTCGATGCCTAGCCCTATCAGGACGTTGGCCAAGGGTCGCTCTCGGGCTGCGTCGATGGCGGACAACAAGTTATTGACCAAAGTCTCGTTTGATGAGTCGCTCACCAAAAGCTCCATGAGTTGCGGTTTGGTTAAAGCAAACAAATCACCAACGTCACCAGCCATGCCTTGTTCCACGAGTCCGCGAACTGTCCGTTCACCTAAACCCTCGATATCCATGGCATTTCTGCTCGCAAAATGACTGATCCCGGTCTCTACACGGGCGGGACACGACCGATTGAGGCAATAGGTGTTCGCATCACCTTCCGAACGCTCTAGGGCTAGCTCACAGCTCGGACACACCTTTGGGAAGGCCCAGGGTTCCGAGTCAGCGGAACGGTCAGCCAAGATCGGGCCCACAACTTCTGGAATAACGTCACCCGCTTTGCGAACCACAACCATGTCGCCAGGGCGAACATTCTTGGCCGCCACTTGATCTTCATTATGTAATGTCGCCATTCCGACCATAGAACCTCCAACAAATACAGGTTCAAGAACAGCAAACGGGGTAGCCCGACCAGTCCGCCCTATCGAAACGTTGATGTCGACGAGGCGCGTAGTCTTTTCTTCCGGAGGAAACTTGAAAGCGATCGCCCAACGCGGAGCCCGACTTGTGGATCCCAACATTTGTCGCTGGGCTAGATCAGCAAGCTTGACCACCACGCCATCGATCTCGTAATCAGGTTCATGGCGCTTCGACATCCACAATTCACAGAATTCTTGGACTTCGGAAAACTTGGAGAATTCGGTGACTTCGGGGTTGACCGGAAGTCCCAAACTCTGCAGTAACTCAAAAGTCTCTGCGGATGAAGCCATCCGCGACCCACCAAGGACTTCGCCAACCTGATAACTCCAAAAAGCCAGCTTCCTCGACGCTGTAACTGTCGGGTCTTTCTGTCGAAGACTTCCTGCCGCCGTGTTTCTCGGATTAGCAAATGCTGGTTCGCCTTTTGCAAGTTGTTCTTCGTTTAGGGAGTCGAAACGAGAAATAGGTAGATAGACCTCACCCCGGACCTCAAGCACCTCCGGAGCGTTCTTAATCCGATGAGGAATATCTTCGATCGTTAGGACATTGTGCGTGACATCTTCTCCAACTCGGCCATTGCCTCGAGTTGCTGCTTGAACTAATTCTCCATTCTCGTATCGAATGGAGACGGCAAGTCCGTCAAACTTAAGTTCGCATACCAACTGACATGAATCTGCGCCTTCTAAACCTTTCAAGACTCGTTCGTACCATGATTGAAGCTCTTCCATATCCATCGCGTTGTCGAGCGACATCATGGGAACTTTGTGTTCAACAGGAGCAAAAATCTCACTGGGAGTCGAACCAACCGATTGAGTCGGTGATTCTGGTGTCACTAGGTCGGGGTGACGGGCTTCGATTTCAGCGAGCTCACGTAATAACTGGTCATAGACGGCATCGGGAACCGTTGGCTCGTCACGGCCATGGTAAGCCTCGTTATGAGCGGCGATCTGATCGCGCAACTGAGTCACGCGATCGTGGTCTGAATCAAATTCATTCATGACAGGACCGACTCTAGCTAGCCGGAAGGCCAGGTTTTGTCGTTCTAATACTTCAGTAGTTAGGAAGAAGGCCCTCAGATGAGCCACGATTGGGGTGTGAAGGTCCTAAATCCCCTTACAATTTTTCTCGGCCTTTGGGCAGTAACGCCATTTTCGCTAGGGGCTGCTATTGATTCAGCACTAACCGAAGACGTAATCCAGCGACAGATATGGGCGTCGATCGCTTTCTGGATTGTGTGGGGGTTTGTCTTGGGATGTTCCATTCTTAGAAGGCCTTGGGGCTTAACGATGATGCGTGTTCTCGCGCCAGCAATGCTTCTCGCCCTATTTGCTGCACATTTATATTCCCGCATTTCGACCGATATTTTCGTCGTGGCCGTCGTTCACACCGCCGTCGTGAGCTTGCTGGCGCTCCTACCCGAAACCGGCAACGTCATGGTCGACGGTATTAGCTATGGTGACGAAAAACGGTTCCTCCTCCGTATTCCAAGCGCCATTCTCATTGGACCAATAGCGCTGGTCTGGGGGATCGTGATTTTGGGCGCATTTGCAGGCCCCATCCTTGTCACCTCAGGTAATTGGCGCCTTGGAGTGCCTCTGCTAGCGATCGGGTGGCCGATCGCAGCATTCGGCTGCAGGTCAATACACCAACTTGCGCGAAGGTGGATCGTTTTCGTACCAAACGGTTTCGTCATCCATGATTATTTGGCTACCAGAGAACCTTTTCTTATCCGCCGTCAAGACATTGTTTCTTTAGGTCCTGCTCCAGCCGACGTCGACGTCAGAGGCGAAGGTGTCGTTGACGTAAGCCAACTTGCGTTAGGTCCCGTACTTCAGGTCACTCTTCACGGGGAAGTAGAGGTGGTGCCAAGGTCACGAGGCGTGAGCGAAGTGAAATTGGCGAGAATAGTTTTATTTTCACCAACCCGCCCTGGGGCAGTGCTACACGAAGGTCGCCTGCGCAGACTGGTGCGTTGACGTCTAGATTGCGGTCGCTCCACCGACAACGAGGTCGTCGCTATAAAACACCACGGCCTGGCCTGGCGCCACCTTCCGGCGAGCGTCAACCCAATGCACGTTGCCATCAGAAGTCAAAGAAGCAGAAGCTTGGTTTCCATGAGCGCTGATCTGAACTTGTACTGGCCCTATGTAAGGTTTGTCTGCCCACACATGATCTGCCAGCGGCACATCCTCTGAAAGTAAATCCTGGGCGCTGCCAGCGACGACTCGGCGAGATGGAACATCAACTTGCACCGCGTAGGTCCGATCCGCGTTTCCACCAAGGTTAAGTCCTCTTCGTTGGCCGATGGTTACCAACTCAACTGCGTCAATAGTGCCGAGATCATTACCGTCTACGTCGACGACATCTGCGGTGTGTAGGTCAAGCCGGTCAGACAGAAACCTGGCACGGCCCTCAGACGCCGTGATAAAGCAAACGTCTTGGCTATCGGGTTTCGCCGCAGATCGAAGGCCTTGACGCCGCGCTAACTCACGCACTTCGCTTTTTGTCATTTCTCCAACTGGGAACTGAAGCATGGACAGGTCTTGGGCTGTCAGCATGTATAGAACGTAGGACTGGTCTTTGCTCTCATCGACCCCGCGCGCAAGTCGCAAGCCTCTGTCGGTTTCGATAATTCTGGCGTGATGACCGGTAGCAACCGAATCAAATCCCAATTTCTTGGCACGACTAACTAGAGCATCAAACTTTATGTGTCGATTGCATTCGATGCATGGGTTGGGAGTCAAACCCGCTGCATGAGCATCTACATAGGGACCAACCACATGTCGATCAAATTCTTCGCCGTAGTTGAAAACAAAGTGATCAATATCTAATTGCTGCGCGACACGACGAGCGTCATCGACATCGGAAACCGAACAGCACCCTTGATCTTGAGGACCTCCCCAAAGCTTGAGAGTAACCCCGGTTACATCATGGCCCTGTTCCTTCATGAGGGCAGCTGAAACAGCACTGTCGACACCTCCTGACATCGCGACCAACACGCGACTCATGATGCACCCCGGAGCTGCTCTACACAGCGAGGTACCACCTCGACAGCGTGCTCAACTTCCCAATCTTCGGTGCACCAGCCAAGCGAAAGCCGCAATGACCCTGCAGCAAGAGTCCTGTCCATTCCCATCGCGGCTAATACGTGAGAAGGGTCCATGGCTCCAGAAGCGCAGGAGGCAGCAGCTGACGCCATCACCCCGTGTCGTTCGAGTAAGACCAGCAAAGCTTCGCTTTCAATATCTTCAAAAACTATCTGCAGAAGCCCTGCGGCCCTTTCAGACCGGGGAACCGTTTCATAACAACCGGGTATCGCTGCAGCTAGACCGCTAGCAAGCCGTTCGCTGAGGCCACCCAGGCGATCGATCTCACTCTCCCGTGAATTTTCTAGGCACTGTAAAGCAGCTCCTATCGCCACTATGCCAGCCGTGTTATGGGTTCCACTTCTCCGTTCTGCTTCTTGTCCCCCGCCAAGTATCTGCGGAACGAGTGCAACCTGGTTTCGAACCGCCAGCACGCCAATCCCTTTGGGAGCACCGAATTTGTGTCCACTAAGCGACATCATGTCCGCCCTACGCGCAGCATCGACAATGTCGAGCCAATTGACAGCTTGAACAGCGTCCGTGTGCAACAACGCCTGAGGGGCGCGACGATCTCTTACTTCAGCAACTGCCTCAAGATCAATAATTCTGCCCGACTCATTGTTAACCAACATCACCGAAACAACCGAAACATCCTCATCAAGCAGGGTCTCAAGATGTTCGAGATCGATGTCACCTTCCGAAGTGACTCTAATCAGCCGCCCATTATGCGATTCCACTGGATAGAGCACTGCGTGATGTTCGGTTTCAGGACAGACAGCGACCCCATCTGGGTTGCACACCCCATGAATCGCAAGATTGTCCGATTCAGTACCACCGCTAGTGAAGACAATCTCATGTGGCCCAAACCCTAAAAGCGTTGCACAAATTTCTCGAGCGTCATCAATAGCTGCTCTGGAGGATCGAGCCATTCGATGAGCACCCGATGGGTTACCAAAGTACTCAGTTAAATGCGGCATCATTGCATCAAGAACAACTGGCCTGATCGGAGTCGAAGCAGCACAATCGAGGTACACCGGGCGATCTAACTTGGCTGTCTCCATCACTCCAAGGCTACGCCCCAAATAAAGTGAGCGACATGGAGCTGTCGAATTCAGTCAACTACCTGTGTTCAACTTACGGAGACGCCTTTGCCGATGTCTACGACGATTGGTACCAGCAGGTAACAGATGTTGAGGGGACTGCAGCGCTCATAAGCAACCTTTCTGAAGGTCTCGATGTCTTAGAGCTAGGTGTCGGTACTGGTCGCTTAGCGCTACCAATAGCCGCCGCCGGAGTACCCATCACCGGTGTGGATTCATCTTCAGAAATGCTCAAACGTCTAACAGCTAGAGATACTTCGGGGCTCGTCACCACCCATTTGGCCGATATGGCCAGCTGGCTTCCGACTGGGCCATTCAAGGTAATTTTTTGCGCCTACAACACGTTTTTTAATCTCGTCAATCCGGACGACCAAGAAAAATGTCTTCAGCTCGTCAGCGATCGCTTAACACCAGACGGCTTATTCGTTTTAGAAGCCTTTGTCCCATCTAATTATCCTCTTCTGCCGACCAGAGCTGTTGAGTCCCGCCACATGACAAAAGCAACTGTGCTCAATATCACAATCCGAGAAAAGATCTCCGGGGTTGTGCGAGGCCAAAGCGTCCAGGTAGGTGAAGCTGGGCCCATCCTTAGACCTTGGCGAATACTTATCAAGACGCCCGATGAACTGGACCAGGTAGCCGCTCGACACGGCTTAGATTTGGTGGAGCGGTGGCAAGATTGGCATCGAAGCCCGTTCACGAGCAGTAGCGATCATCATGTGTCGGTCTACGCTTCAGGTAGTTCTTAATTATGTTCCGAAATTTGGGGGCAAAGGTCGATGGAAATCCAAGTCTCGATAGATCTCCCCGCGGCCCCTGAAGAGGTATGGGGCTATTTACGAGACGTCACGAAGCATTCTGAGTGGATGATGGATGCGCTCAGTGTGGAGTTGACATCGGAGGTCTCCGAAGGTCGCGGAGTTACATTTGTTTGTCTAACAGGTGTCGGTCCTTTTCGGCTTCGCGACCATATGGAAGTGGTTGAGTGGGAGCCCGAAAAACTCATGGCTGTTAAACATTCGGGCCTCGTGGCCGGAGTCGGCCGGTTCACTCTTTCTCCTATTTCGGCGGGAACACGCTTTAGTTGGGATGAGTCCATTGATTTGCCATGGCATTTCGCAGGCAGGACGGGAGAAAGAGTTGCCAAACCAATTCTGACTGCAATCTGGCGACGAAACTTGAGGAGTCTCCGAACAAGAATTCTCCAACGACAAGAGGCGGGAACAGGGGTGGAACCGGGAGGACTCATCAACGTGGGTTCTGAGTGGGAGCTGCGCCACTACGGACCGGATCATGTGGTTCGCACAAGTACCCGAGAGTTGGACTTGTCACGAGAAGCTGAAGCTTTGGAGCTAATGGCATCTACAGGGTTTCCTGCCCCCCGCCTGGTTGAACGCTTATCTGGGTCTTCGCTCGTGATGGAGCGCATCGAGGGTCCAACAATGTTGGAAGACCTCACATCAAGGCCATGGACCTTGAATAGACATGCAAAAAACCTTGCCCGTTTACACAAAGCACTCGGAAAGATCGCCGCTCCGTCAGATTGGGAGCGCGTTAGTGAAGGTGATTCCATCGTCCACTTGGACCTCCATCCAGGCACCATCAAGCTGAGTAACGGTAGACCCATAGTGTTGAACTGGAGTAGGTCATCTCGCGGATCCTCATCATTTGATGCCGCTGTGACATACGTGATTCTCCGAACAGCTGAATCGGATAACGGACGGCTAGCTCGATTACTCATTAGCAGCCTCAGGAAAAGATTCGCCAAGGTTTTTGTGAACGAATTCGGTGCTGCGGAGGTCTTCGCTCAAGTACGCGAAGCAGCCGAACTTCGCCTTTTGGACCTCGATCTGTCTCCAACTGAAAGAGAGGCCGTGTTCGCTTTAGCGCGAGGCGAGCTCGATTAGTTCAACCATCAGACAAATCAATAAGGCGAGCTGCCGCTGCGTACGGGTCAATTTCGCCGCGCGCCAATTTCTCTTTTAGGTCCGCTGTCTCCGGACCCTCCATTGCGGTAATTACTCGTTGTTCGAGGCTTCGATTCACGATTTCAGTCAGTTCAGCCTGAACGCGAAGCTTGCGTCGTGCCTCAAGCTCACCACTTTCTTCAAGGTAGGACCGATGTTCTCCGACCGTTTGCCATAGTTCATCAGCACCAAGTTGGTCGGTGGCCACAGTCATCACGATCGGGGGTTCCCAGTCTCCGAGAGATGAAAGTTCAAGCATCTGCTGAATATCTCGTCGAGTGTCGTCCGCGCCTTTACGATCGGATTTATTGACCACAAAGATGTCCGCTACTTCCATCAATCCGGCTTTATTAGCTTGAACTGCATCTCCCCAACCCGGGTTAACAACCACGATTGTCGTATCTGCGGCTCCTGCTATTTCGACCTCTACTTGCCCAACTCCGACTGTTTCAACGAGTATCCAGGGCCAATTCAGTGCGTCAAGAACTCGGATGGCTTGGGGTGTAGCGAGACTCAGCCCTCCCAGATGACCTCGGGTCGCCATGGATCGGATATAAATTCCGTCGTCCGTCACATGGTCTTGCATGCGAACTCGATCACCCAAGATCGCTCCACCGGTGAATGGAGATGAGGGGTCGACTGCCAGAATCGCTAGTCGTTGCTGTTCTGAGCGAACAACTGAAGCCAGTTCGGCAGCGAGACTGGACTTTCCGGAGCCTGGTGCACCCGTCATTCCGACCGTGTACGCGGCTCCGACTTGAGAGTATGTGTGAGCTCCCAACACACGCGCTTCGTCGCCTCCGCGTTCCACGAGGGACATAAGTCTGGCAAGCGCTAGACGCTTCCCTTCACGTGCTGCCTCAAACAAGGCGATGGGATCTGTGCTCGGCCGGTTCATCTAAGACAGTCGGTTAGTAGATCATCAATCAAGTTCGCGTCACTTGGGCGCCGACGGACGAGAGCTTACCTGCCAAATCTTCATATCCCCGGTCTACGTGATGTGCGTTCGAAATAGCCGTTTCTCCATCCGCTGCCAATCCCGCTACCACCAAAGCGGCTCCAGCCCGTATGTCGTGGGCTCTTACGGGAGCACCTGACAGCCGTTCAACACCACGTACTACCGCGTGACGACCTTCAGCTCGTATTTCGGCACCCATCCGAACCAACTCGTCTATGTATCGGAACCGTCCGGCAAAGATGTTCTCTGTGACCATTCCCACCCCATCTGAAACAGTGAGCGCAGCAACCAGAAACGGCTTGTAGTCAGTAGCTAACCCCGGGTAAGGGAGCGTAGATACGTCGACAGCTTTAAGACGGTCAGTGACCGTAGCCAGCAGGCCTGAATCGTCTTCTTCCAGGATCATACCCATCTCTTCTAGCTTGCGAAGAAGCATCTCCATGTGATCCGGGCGGGCCCCTTGTAGTCGAATCTGTCCCCCACAGACAGCCAAAGCGGAGAGGTATGTTGCTGCTTCTATTCGGTCAGGAATCACCGAGTAGGTAACAGGACTCAGCGTCTCAACACCTTTGACGCTAAGACGAGAAGTTCCTACTCCTTCGATTTGAGCTCCCATTTGTGACAGAAAATTGGCGAGGTCGGTAATTTCTGGTTCCCTCGCTGCATTTTCGATGACCGTCACACCTTCAGCTAGAACCGACGCCATCAACAAATTTTCGGTAGCTCCTACCGACGGAAACTCCAAGAACACCTCGGATCCAATCAATCGGTCAGCCTGGCCACTTATATCCCCGTGTTCATAGGAAAAAGTGGCACCCAATTGTTCCAGACCCTGTAGGTGCATATCGATCGGACGAGAGCCGAAGTCGTCTCCCCCCGGCATCGCTACTCTGGCCCGACCAATTCTCGCGAGTAGCGGACCCAAAACAACTATGGAAGCCCTCATGCGTTCTACCAAGCTATAGGGCGCCACTGGATCGATCTCACTGGGGACATCGATATCGATGCGCTGACCCGTCCTTTCAATATTCACTCCCATGGCTTCAAGCAACTCGGCCATGATCGCAACATCTGTTATGTCGGGAACATTAGTTAGTGAAGTTGAGCCTTCGGCCAACAGTGATGCTGCCATCAGTTTTAGGGCACTATTCTTCGCTCCGCCAATACGAAGGTCCCCATCTAAAGGTCCACTGCCCCGCACAAGGAATTTATCCATCCCTCCAGTATGTTCATCCGAGAGGCGAAGGAGACATCACTCCCGTGACTCATTTGGAAATAACACATCAATTAGATGATGACGGGCTTAGACGCGTTCGTCGCCCAAGAACCGACTTAGTTCAAGAAAAAGATCTAGGGAGCAACCGATTTTCACTGATTGATGGTCCATTCAAGGCTTACAAGAGGACCCTCACCGTTACTTCAGAACCGAACAAACACGTAGTCATTGAACGATTTGACTATGAGCTCTCGATTCCATGGTTTGGCTTTCTTTTCCATTGGCCAGTTCGTCACGCTCTTCGTAACCGTCGCGATGACGGCTCCGCTCCCTTTTGGGCTCCTCCTGATCATTTGGGACAGAGAGCGACAACAATTTTCTCCACTTTGTGTGCCATTGCGTTACTTTCAGGCTTTCTCTCCAACGCTCCGGCCGAGACACACACATACGCGGCAGATGAATTTAGGGTGAACCAGCTAAGTCAAGGATTGCTCGGAGCTCTCATTCGCGTCGGCACCTTGTTGGCTATCGGGTTTGCCGTACTTGCTGACCGGCATGGACGACGACGTATCCTTGCTTGGGCGATGGCTTTTGGAATCGCATTCTCATGCGCTGCCGCTCTCGCTCCCTCCATAGAAATCTTCGCTGTTTGTCTCGTAGTAGTGAGGACCTCTAATGCAACACTCGGCGCAATAATCGTCGTTTTCGCTCTGGAAGAACTGCCAGCGGGTAGTCGCGCTTGGGGTCTCTCCGTGCTGGGTCTTTCGGCGGCTTTAGGAGCTGGTTTTGTTGTGTGGGCCCAACCCGTAGCCGATGTCGCTGAGTGGTCCTGGCGCCTTATTTTCTTGATCCCGGTGTTGATGATCCCACTGATCGTTGGCACCGTTCGTCGACTTCCCGAAAGTCGAAGATTCATTAATCATGTAACCGGCCTTAAGTTAAGTAACTACTGGAGACCTTTAGCGTTACTGGGGGGAACGTATTTCTTGCTGGGCCTCTTTCTTTCACCCATTGATTGGTTCAGAAACGAATATTTGCGTGCCGAGCATGGCTTCAGTGCCTTGGACGTCAGTCTGTTCGTGGTGACAACCGCCACTCCAGGAGGCATCGGTCTTTACATAGCAGGACGGGTAGCCGATTTGCGCGGTAGAAGAATCGTCGTTGGGGTGGCGACAGTACTCGGGCTTGGCTTTACAACTATCTTCTTCAACTCTTCTGGAGTTCTACTCTGGCCTCTTGCTTTGGCTGCTATCACCCTGGCCAGTGGCCTATTGCCGGCAATAGGTGTATATCGAGCTGAAATGTTCCCTACTGCAGTGCGAGCTCGAGCCGCGACGATCGTGGGAGCAATCGGCGTTGTTGGCGGGTCCATCGGGATTGTGGCCGCAGGCTGGATGCGGTTGCGCTGGGGTTCTTTTGGGCCCGCTATGACAGTTCTTTGGGTAGGTCCACTCATCGCCGCAGTGATCGTTTGGAAACGATTTTATGAAGGCACCAGGCAAGAATTAGAGACCCTGAATCCGGAGGATATTGAGCCTTTGGGTTGTTGAAGTACTGCGCTCTATTTTGACGACGCGACCCAGTCGTTTACGACTTGAATGATTGTCGCGACATGGGCCCGACTTTTTGGGTCATGTCGTCCACCGTCCAGGAATTTGCTGGTCACTTTCCCTTTTATCTGCGTCAGGTGTTGACCAAACTCTTCCGGAGAGCCGAACGGATCATTGTCTCCGGACACAAATAGGCATGGCACTTTGATGTCATCGAAATGTTCAACACGTAACTTGTCGGGCTTGTCGGGCGGGTGAAGCGGATAACTCAGTAGAAGTAGTCCGGCGGCAGGCATTCCTTCAGCCACCGCCATTGAACACACCCGACCTCCCATCGAACGGCCCCCATACACCAGTCGATCTGGTCGACACCCCAATTGGTCTGCGATCGCCTGTTGTTCCTCGATAAGTTCGGCAACCAATTTCGGAGCTCTGGGAGGTAGACGTTTTCCGTCGCGGCGATACAAGAATTCGCGTCTGATAACAGGTAACGGCGATAGTGAGTCTTCCAATGCCGCTAGGGTCGCATGCTCCTTCGAGCCACCAGCGCCCGGGAACAAAACCATTCCTTCAATCATCGGCATGCAGACTCCTTATGTGGGCAGAATAGATGTCAATTCTGAAGAGAAGGGACATGTGGATGACAACTACTCAGTTCGCAAATGGGGCCGTGCTCACATCTGTCATCGAAGGGGTAGGTGTGGTGACCTTAAATCGCCCTGAGGCTCGAAATGCTTTGAGTAGCGACGTTCTTAAAGCGCTACCTCAGGCCCTGGGTTTCTTGGACCACGATCCTGATGTAGACGTTTTAGTGCTCACTGGGGCTGATCCAGCGTTTTGTGCTGGGCTGGACCTCAAAGAATTAGGTGGGTCCGGAGGGAACATAGACCCAGATGCCTCTTTGGAAGCCAGTGGGCCTTTCCCCAGCCGCTCAAAACCATTGATCGGGGCCGTCAACGGAGTGGCCGTGACTGGTGGACTAGAACTGGCGCTTGCTTGCGATTTTCTTATTGCGTCGGATCGGGCGGCTTTCGCAGATACGCACGCCCGGGTGGGTGTGATGCCTGGGTGGGGACTTAGCGTGCTTCTTCCTCAAGCAATCGGTGTCCGGCGGGCTCGAGAAATGAGTTTGACTGGTAACTACATAGATGCCGCCACTGCTGCTGAATGGGGGCTAGTTAATAGAGTCGTTACACATGACAGTCTCCTTGAAACGGTCCACTCACTAGCGTCTGACATTCGTTCCAACGACCAAGAAGGTGTCCGGCAGATGGTCAGAACGTATGAACGCACCGCAAGTACCACCATCGCTGAAGGGTGGGAGATAGAAGCTTCAATGGGAAGGGACTGGCTTAAGCAGACCAACTTCCAACCTGAGAAGGTGGCTCAGCGAGTCGCTGATATACAAAGTCGAGGGCGATCTCAAAACAGTTCCTAGATCAGGCACTGCGGGCCTCAATCATTCGGACAATCTGTCCCGCTATTTCTAGACTTGCTGTGGCTGCTGGACTGGGCGCATTAAGGACATGCAGGCTGTTGCTGGCCTGAGTAATGGCGAAATCATCCAGTAATTCTCCTTCTGCGTCCATTGCCTGGGCGCGCACCCCGGCTGGGCTGGTTTCCAAATCTTCAACAACGATGTCCGGCACCAATCGCTGCAAGGCACGCACAAAGGCGGTCTTACTCACCGATCGCCATATCTCTCCAGCTCCCGTGCGCCAATATTTACGGGCCAACTTCCACAACCCTTGATTCCCTAGGTGCTCGCGGATTTGCCTAGGTTCGATATCTCGCCATCTATAGCCCTCGCGAGCCATCGCTAGCACAGCATTCGGACCGGCATGTACCGAGCCGTCGATCATTCGAGTCAGATGCACCCCTAAGAAGGGGAAGCTTGGATCCGGCACTGGGTAAATCAATCCTCGGACCAAATCACGACGATGTGGCACCAACTCAAAGTACTCACCCCGAAAAGGCACTATTCGATTTCCCTCTGATGCACCAACCATTTCTGCGACCTGGTCACATCGAAGACCAGCGCAGTTAACGACTAGTCCCGCGACCATCTCTCCTTTCGAGGTTGATACGCGGGCGCCTTCGTGGGATTCTTCCATCGCCAAAACTTGGGTCTGGTAGCTGATAACCCCACCTTGATCTTCTATTTCGGCTGCTAACACTTCGCACACTGCCGCATAAGACACAATGCCTGTAGATGGAACATGTAGTGCTTCAATACCCGCGCAGTGAGGTTCAATTTCATTCAGGCGGGAGGCGTCGATCAGTTCAGCGTCAAGTCCATTAAGGTCTGCCCGTTCCTGCAGGGCTCGGAGACGGTCTATTTCATCGTTCCGCGTAGCAACGATGACTTTCCCGCAGATCTCGTGATCGATGCCACGTTCCTCACAAAATTTAACCATGGAGCTTCGCCCGGCTACTGCAAGTTCAGCCTTCATTGACCCAGGTGCATAGTAAATACCGGAATGGAGGACCCCAGAATTTCGGCCAGTTTGGTGCCACGCTAAGTCCGACTCCCTCTCTAGTACCAGCACTGATGCTCTGGGGTGCTGGGCTAGATGTTGGCGGGCCGTTGCGAGACCGATGATGCCAGCTCCAACAACTACGAGATCAACATGTTTAGGCGTCAAGGGATTATGCGCTCCTCTGATTCAGAAGAATATTGCGTGCCGCTGTGAGCGCTTCGATCCGTCGTCCGGCGTCCTCAGCAACACCACCGTGGTCGGGATGAGCGGTACGCAGTAGACGGCGAAACGTGCGCCGGACTTGCCGCGAGTCTGGTAACTCGTCGATGGACCGCCCAGAGAATCCGAGGACGTCGAGTGCCCACGTAACTGAGTCGGTGCCTAGGCCGCTACCCCAATGGTCTAAGGGAGACCTTCCGGACACAAAACGAAGTAGGTCATCATGGTCATGACCTTGCCATCGTCGAGCCGACCGCAAAAGTGTCAACAAGCTTCTGCGCATTTGTCTCGGTTGTTGGCGGATTCGATACAGGGCCGCCAGAACATGTGGCTCAGGGCGGTCACTGGGAGCCAACTCAAGCGAAATTCGACCGTCTGGAGCGCCGACGAGTCGATGGGTCGAACGAGTGAGCCCTATGCGGTCCTCTTGCAGACGATGACGGAGCCGTGGTTGTGGGATTCGGGCACCGATTTCAATGAGGTTTAGCAGATCGGTCAGATCACTATTTTCATCATCCCCGAATTGTTGTGCGTGAGCACCAACCACTGCTGCCAGCAACAATCCACCAGCTCCGAGGGCAGGGTCAAACTTCAACTGATCTTCACCCAAGGCCACGCGACGCGTAGGAACCGCGGGCCGTGAATGCCAGACGTTGAGCTCTGCCAGAATCACCTCATGGACGCTACTCGCGGAACTCGGTAGTGACTCATACTTATCGCCTTCGAGGGGCTAGGGTCAGTCTCTATGGCTGAGTCACTTTCTGAGCTTCCTGATCGAAATCTGGCCCTTGAGTTGGTACGTACCACTGAAGCAGCTGCTTTAGCAGCGGCTAGGTGGATGGGCAGAGGTGACAAAGATGGGGCTGACGGCGCTGCGGTAGACGCTATGCGCATCATCCTCGGCTCAGTACCCATGGACGGCTTTGTGGTGATCGGGGAAGGGGAGAAAGATGAAGCACCCATGCTCTACAACGGAGAAGCAATTGGAGATGGGACCGGGGCTAAAACCGACATAGCAGTTGACCCCATTGATGGGACGACGTTGACTTCACTGGGCCGGGGCAACGCTATTTCCGTGATAGCGGTTGCACCCAGGGGAACAATGTTTGACCCCGGGCCATGCGTCTATATGGAGAAAATTGCCGTCGGCCCACAGTCCAAAGGCTTAATTTCTATCGATAAAAGTCCGACCGAAAATCTGGATGCGATTGCCAAGGCCACCGGGCGCGGGGTTCGTGACCTAACCGCCGTAATACTCGACCGCGACAGGCATGCAGAGTTGATCAATGAAGTCCGCGAGAGTGGCGCCCGTATTCGCCTAATTCCCGATGGCGACGTAGCCGGTGCTATAGCTACCGCTACCAGCGACGGTGCCGATGTTCTCTTTGGAATAGGCGGAACCCCCGAAGGTGTGATTTCTGCGGCAGCGCTTAAGTGTCTAGGCGGCGAAATGCAAGGAAAGCTATGGCCTCGAAATGGAAGTGAACGACAAGCCGCTGTAGACGCTGGATACAACCTTGAACAAGTTCTGCATACTGATGATCTAGTCAGGTCTGATGATGTTTTCTTTGCTGCTACTGGCATTACGGATGGAGAGCTACTTAGAGGCGTCAGGTTCACTGCAGAGGGCGCTATTTCCGATTCTCTGGTCATGCGTTCCAAAAGCGGCACAGTTCGTAGGATCGAAGCCACTCACAACATAGACAAATTGAGCGAATTTTCATCGGTGGACTTCACCTAACGACATCAACGTTATGTAGCGGAACGCGCCATTATCATCTTCGCCTCTATGCTCACTCGTATGTCAACAACCAATGACTTAGAGGAAGGGACAGCTCAGCAGCTGGACTTCGACAAAATCGGTTCAATCGGCCGAAGCGGACATCAGGTAGTCCCCGTAGTTCTGCAAGAAGCTGACTCCGGCGATGTCTTATTCGTTGGCTACGCAAACGAAACTGCATTGCGAATGACTCTTGAACTTGAAAGCGCCGTGCTTTATTCAACTTCTAGAGAGGAAATCTGGCACAAAGGAGCCACTTCGGGTGACACATTGTCGTTGGTGGATGTGCGAGTCAATTGTGAGCAGAATTCACTCTTGTACCGAGTTCGAAGGGAAGGACAGGGAGTGTGTCACACTCGCGGTCAGGACGGCTCCACAAGATCCGGCTGTTACTACCGCGTCGTGGCCAACGAAAACGAACTGTTTTTTGTTCAGTAGCTAATAAATAACAACGTGACGTTGCTCGGAGAAGATACCTAAGCTCAGCCGGCTTCTGACACCTGGATTCGAGTCTCGGCCCATTTCTTAGTAGCTGCAGCCTCAACGTCATCAGCGTCCGCAGCAAGGGCCTGCTCAGCGGATTGGAGGTCTGATTGGGCCTCTGCCACATCGATGTCCTGCGCTGCTAGGGCGCCGTCGCTAAGAATCGTCACAGCGTTGCCACTCACCTCGACAAATCCGCCATTGATAGCCAACGAGACCACGCCGTCGTCCGCCCAAAGTTGTGTTTGGCCGATATCAAGCGCTCCAATAAACGGCGCATGGTTGTCGAGAAAGGCGATGTCTCCGTCAACGGTTCGGGTCACCACTTGAGAGCATTCTCCTGAGAAAAGCACCGCTTCGGGTGAGACAAGTTCAACTTGCATCTATCAGCCTCACTTACCAATCAGGACTGTTCTAGTTCGCGGGCTTTAGCCATCGCTGATTCTGCGTTGCCAACATTCAAGAAAGCCTGTTCCGGAAGGTGATCGAGATCGCCGTTGCACAACATTTCGAACGATTCAATGGTTTCCTCAATCGGCACGAAAATTCCTGGCATGCCTGTAAACACTTCAGCGACGAAGAACGGTTGAGATAGGAATCGTTGAATCTTGCGAGCTCTATCAACTGTGATCCTGTCGTCTTCGGATAGTTCATCGAGACCAAGGATGGCGATGATGTCTTGAAGTTCTTTGTACCGTTGCAAGATCTCTTGAACCCGACGAGCCACAGCGTAGTGCCTGTCCCCTACGACCTCTGGGGTAAGAATCGTTGAGGTAGACGCCAACGGGTCCACGGCTGGATAAATACCCAGCGATGCAATTTGGCGACTCAGTTCAGTCGTGGCATCCAGGTGGGTGAAGGTAGTGAACGGCGCGGGGTCGGTGTAGTCGTCAGCTGGGACATAAACAGCTTGAAGCGACGTAATCGAGTGCCCTGATGTAGATGTAATTCTTTCCTGCAATTCACCCATCTCGTCGGCGAGGTTGGGCTGATATCCCACAGCTGAAGGCATACGACCGAGCAGTGTCGATACTTCTGATCCTGCTTGAACAAAACGGAAAATGTTGTCCACGAAAAGGAGAACTTCTTGGCCCTGAACATCTCGGAAATACTCAGCCATTGTCAATGCCGAAAGAGCTACACGTAGTCGCACTCCAGGGGGCTCGTCCATTTGCCCGAAGACCAAGGCGGTCTTTTCAAGCACTCCCGACTCTTCCATTTCAAGGTAAAGGTCAGTTCCTTCGCGGGTACGTTCGCCTACACCAGCAAAAACGGATACGCCTCCGTGCTGTGATGCAACTCGGTTAATCATTTCGGTAATGAGAACTGTTTTCCCTACACCAGCTCCCCCGAATAGTCCGATTTTCCCACCTTCCAAATATGGCTCCAAAAGGTCAATGACCTTAATACCGGATTCGAAAAGCTGTGCTTTGGGTTCCAGAGTGTCGAAGTCGGGTGCATCTCGATGGATCTCCCACCGTTCGGGCACTTCCCCGATGTCATCGGTGTCAAGTGGTTCGCCCAACACGTTAAAGATGTGGCCCAACACGTTGTCGCCAACCGGTACTGCAATTCCTCTGCCTGTGTTTCGCACTACAGCGCCACGCGTCAATCCGTCGGTGGCCTTCATGCAGATGACGCGGACTTTGCCATCACCGATTTGTTGAGCGACTTCGCCACCGATAGTCACCTGTTCACCTTCCAACTCTGCGTCCATCTCAACGAAGGTGTTGATTTCTGGTAGCGAACCGCGCGGGAATTCGACGTCTACTACTGGTCCGGCAATAGCGAGTACCTTTCCGTCTTTTGTTTCGGTGTTGTCTTCGGTCATGGTCATATTTAATGCTCCTGAAGTTTCAGGCGTCGTTTCGGTCAGATGCAAGGGCCGCGTACGAACCCTCAAGTGATTGGGCGATGACATCCTCAAGGCCATCATTGTCGTCTTGGCTCATTGCTTCGGAACCACTGACGATTTCCATAATCTCAGTTGTTATCGAGTCTTGGCGTGCCCGGTTCATTATTCGGGTGAGGTTAGTTTTTAGGTCTTCGGCGTTGTCGGTAGCGGCTTTCATCGCTCGTTGCCGGGCGGCGTGTTCTGATGCGGAAGATTCCAGCAGCGCCGCATAAAGCCTTGCTTCGGCATAACGCGGAAGGAGGCGTCCTAAGATCTCAGCTGGTTCCGGTTCAAATTCGTAGCCACCACCATCCGTGTCTTCGGCGGCGTCAGCACCGATCTCTGATGGCTCTAACGGCATGAACTGTTCAACTGCTACTTCTTGGCTTCCCATCGATAAGAAGCGCGTGTACGCCAACTGAACCTGTTGAACCTCGCCGTTCTCAAACAACTCCGCAACTGTTTCCGCCATCGCCTTAGCGTCGCTGTAGTTGGGTTGGTCAGAGAAGCCTTCGTAGGCTGCGTGAACTTCGTATCCACGGAAAGCGAAATAGCCGGCGGCTTTCTTGCCCGAAAGTACTAACGCGTAGTCACGTCCCTGCGACTTATCTGCAGCGATGGCCCGCTCCACAGCCCTCAGGACGTTGTTGTTGTAACCACCGCACAGGCCACGATCGGCGGCAATCACCACATAAGCAACTCGACTGACTTGTTCAGGTTGCGTGAGAAGAGGGTGGTCAACACCAGCACCACCACCTGCCAGGTTGGTTATTACAGCCGTGACTTTCTCCGAGTATGGCTTAGCGGCCTTAACTCGTCCTTGAGCCTTGACAATGCGTGATGCTGCGATCAACTCCATAGCGCGCGTGATCTTCTTGGTTGCGTCAATCGAACTAATTCGACGCCTAAGAATGCGCTCCTGACCGCCTGCCATTTTCTATTAGACCTCTGAATCGCTGTCGCCGACTTCGACGGTTACTTGGAAGGTCGCTTTGAACGATTCCACAGCGGCCTTTACTTGGTCCTCAGGCAACGCACCAGATGTCCGGATTTCATCTAGAAGTCCCGCATGTCGGGTCCTCATGTTCTCAATAAGTTCAGCTTCGAAACGCTGAACATCTTCCACTGGTAGATCGTCAAGATGGCCGTTGGTTCCTGTGTAAATAGAGACCACCTGTTCTTCGACCGGCATTGGGCTATTTAGTCCCTGCTTAAGAAGTTCCACGAGTCGATATCCGCGGCCCAACTGCGCTGCAGATGCCGCGTCTAGCTCAGACCCAAAAGTGGCAAAGGCTTCAAGGTCGCGGAATTGAGCTAAGTCAATCTTCAGGGTCCCGGCCACGCTCTTCATCGCCTTGGTCTGTGCATCGCCTCCGACTCGTGACACTGACACCCCTACGTCTACGGCTGGGCGGACACCTGATTTAAAAAGGTCATCTTGAAGATATATCTGGCCATCGGTAATCGAAATGACATTGGTTGGGATGTATGCCGAGACATCGCCCGCTTTGGTTTCAATCACCGGCAGGGCGGTCAAAGAACCAGCTCCTTGTTCATCCGATAATTTCGCAGCGCGTTCCAACAAACGACTATGCAGATAGAAAACGTCGCCCGGATACGCCTCGCGGCCCGGTGGGCGCCGAAGCAACAATGACATCTGTCTATAGGCTTCGGCTTGTTTGGAGAGGTCGTCATAGACGATTAGAGCGTGCTCGCCATTTTCCATCCAGTGTTGACCCATCGCACACCCTGCGTAGGGGGCTAGGTATTTGAAGGGAGCGGCGTCAGCAGCGGGCGCACACACCACGACGGTGTAATCCATGGCGCCACGTTCTTCCAAAGTGCTAACAACTTGGGCGACCGTTGATCCTTTTTGTCCGACGGCGACATATATACATTTAACGCCCAGTCCTGCTTGATTCAGGATCGTGTCAATAGCGACTGAAGTCTTCCCTGTCTTTCGGTCGCCAATGATGAGTTCTCGCTGACCACGACCCACAGGAGTCATGGCGTCGATCGCCTTGATGCCAGTCTGCAATGGTTCATGCACTGGTTGTCGGCCCATGATGCCCGGTGCCTGGATTTCCATGCGGCGCGGCTCGGATCCCACTAGTGGACCTTTACCATCAATCGGCTCGCCGAGGGCGTTAACCACCCTTCCCAGCACTCCATCACCAACCGGCACCGAGAGGATTCTGCCTGTGGATTTAACGTTTTGGCCTTCTTCAATGTTCTCGACGTTGCCAAGAACTACCGCACCGATTGAGTCCTCGTCGAGGTTTAGAGCAAGCCCAACGTCGCCGCTCTCAAACTCCAAGATCTCGTTAACGGAGGCATTCGGTAGACCAGATACTCTGGCAATGCCGTCTCCCACTTCCAAGATGCGACCTACGGTTCCAGACTCTACCGATGGGTCAAAACCTTCCAGGTTCTTTTGGATAGCTGCAGTTATCTCTGCGGCATCGAAGCTCAGGTCAGTCACGACAAACGCTCCTTCATTTTCTCTAGACGGGTACGTACGGATCCATCGAAGACGGTGTCGCCCACTTGGGCAACTACTCCTCCGAGGATGTCGGGATCGACAACTACAACGATGTCGATATTCATTCCAGTTGCATTAGAAAGCGCTGATCGGAGACGCTCACGTTGATCATCGTTGAGCCCTACAGCTGATCGAACTTCAGCTACGGCTTGACCTCTTGTCTCTGCTGCTTGGCGAACTAGTTCATCAGAAATTGGGCCTATGTGATTTCCTCGACCCGCACCGACGAGCATGCTGACAAGGTTGAGGGTCACTGGCGATGCATTAGATCCGAGTAGATCTTCCAGCACTCCGATTCGGCGCGACGCAGGTATGGACCTGTCACTGAGAGTCGAACGGAGTTCGTCCGATGATTCAACAGTTCGGCCTAGTTGATATAGCTCATCCGCGACGCGGTCGAGTTCACCTTCGGCGGCAGCCAATTTCGCTAGGCCGGCGGCGTACTCTTCCACTTTCTCGGTCATCGCTTTCCTCGTTCTATTCGTAACGGGTTACCGCGGCTGAGTGCCAAGGTCCCAGGAAACTCTTCAGGAAATTCTGGAGAGTTTTTTTCATATCAGTGTCAGTTGCCAACTGATTCGATGTAATCATCAACCAGTCGCGCATATGCAGCCTCGTCCAAGCTGGACCGGACTACCTGTTCGGCAGCTCCGACCGCAAGAGATGTGACTTGAGTTCGAACGTCTGCAAGTGCTCGCGCCTTGGCAGCTTCGATATCAGCTTCTGCTTGGGCTCTCCGCTCTGCTATCTCAGGCTCAATGGCGGCAATACGATCTTGTCGAACTTGCTCGGCCTCAGACCGAGCAGCTTCAAGGATTCGTCCTGCCTCAGCTTGTGCCTCTGAGAGCTTTGCGTCATATTCAGCACGCAAACCCTCGGCTTCGCTTCGAGCAGTGTCAGCTGCATCAAGATCACCTTGGATCTTTTCGGACCTTGCTTCCATGGCCTTCTTTAATGCCGGGTAGGCATATTTGGCCATGACGACAAAGAGAATGAGAAACGAGAGTGTTCCCCAAATGACTTCGTCGATAGCAGGAATAATCGGATTAGGTGCTTCCGCTACAGCCTCTTCAGCTGCTGCAGCGGCTAGCGCTCCAAGGGTGCTCATATTTTCCCCTTACGCGAAGTTGAGAAGGATGAACACCACGAAACCGATGAGGGCAAGAGCCTCGGTAAACGCGATGCCGAGGAACATGGTCGTGCGGACCATACCTGCGGATTCGGGCTGTCGGGCCATGGCGGTAATCGCATTGCCAACTACCAGACCGATGCCTACGCCTGGGCCAATGGCTGCGAGGCCATAACCCAGACCAGCACCGACGGCCTTAAGACCATCGACGGCGGTGTCAGCTTGTGCGAGCAAATCAATCACTCGTCTCTCCTGTGTTTTATTGGAATCTAATGCTCGGGATGAAGTGCGCCGCCGATGTACACGGCGGTCAAAATCGTGAAGATGAAGGCCTGCAAGAAAGCAACAAGTATTTCGAAGCCCGTGAGGCCGATCAACACAACGAATGGAGCCCACACAATCGCTGCTAGTGGACCAGGGGTCCATAGAGCGGTAGTGAGGACTGCGAATGTAACCAGTAACAAGTGACCAGCAAGCATGTTTGCGAACAGCCTGACAGCCAATGAAAATGGTCGTACCAAGAATGTCGAGACGAACTCGATCACCGCCACGAGAGGCAAGAGTGCCCCCGGTACGCCGGGCGGAATAATTGTGTTCTTGAAATAGCCAAAAAGTCCTTGGCTTTTAATGCCTACGGCATTGAACACAAACCACACAATGATCGCCAAAACAGCGGGAGCTGCCATGCGCGAATTTGCGGGGAACTGAATGAACGGGATCACCTCGGTGATGTTTGAGAAGAAAATGAAGAAAAACAGTGACATCAAAAACGGCATGAACCGCATTCCATCTGGACCGATGGTTTGCATCACGATGTTCTCGCGCACAAAGTCAACTGAGGACTCGGCGACGGTTTGGACGCCCTTTGGAACTAGAGCGCTTCGTCTTATTGCCACAACGAACAATGTCACCGGAGCAATCATCGCCCAGAGATAGATCAGACCTACTTTGTTAAGTTCCATGACTGAACCGTCAAAAAGAATTCCAGGCCATTCCAATAATTCAGCGATGGGCGGGAAGTGCAGCCCGGCAACCTGATTCACTTGGTCTCCTTGTGGTTCGTTTGCGTTATGTGGGCGGGTCCTAGTCCCGGGTAGGCAAGTGACAGAGAAACATAGCGCGTCTCCCAGACCAGCAGGCCAAGATGGGAAACGATAATCGTAATACCTAGTGGAACAGGTGCAAAAACGCTGATTTTACTCGCGGCTACAACTGCCAAAGTTAAGACACCGAGACGGACGATGAATCCGCCTAATGCTGCAAACATCAAAGCAGCCGTCGAGATCCGCCCAGCCCATGTTAAAAACGCGGCGGCGGCTATGAAATTGGCAAAGATTAAGCCAAGTCCATAAGCCGATGAGGCGACCCCGTCGATACCCCAAATCAACCATGAAAAGAGCAGCCATACCGGTGCGACTTTCATGCCCCGAACGATCATGTCAGCGACAATTCCTTTTTCGGGCTCCTGATTTTGTTCTACATCACTAGAGGCCAAACGTCGTTGCTCAGTGCTTTCGTTCATTCGACTGCACGCTCCTCGAGGGTCACGCCAGTCGGTAAATGATCATCGACTTCTTCCATATGGTCCAAGCCACGGCTGTTTGTCGGACGGCTTGAAGCCATTTCTTCTTCAATACCTGTCATCCGGCCGGTATACCGGTACCACTCTGCGGCTATCTTCACTAAGAATGCCACTGTGCCAAAGGCTGCTGCCATCCAGGGGCCAGTGTTGAGCCAACGATCTAGCATCCAGCCGCCGCCAGCAAAAATCAGTGGGGTCACGACGATCTCAACCGAACGCGAGAAGGCGTCATCGTTTCCGAATTGCTGTTTGTTTTTGGAGAACGCTGGTGCTCGCATGCGACGGGCAGTCTCCGGACTAGTAGCGAATTATGGGATGCTTCGGGAAGCGGCCACACCCTAATTGGGGTATTTCACCGGTTGCAAGCGACTCCGCTGTCAATCGAATACCACCGCGTTCTTTTCGCTACGCACTCCGAATTTCTGGTTCTCTTTCTTCTCCCAATCGAGTTCTCGGTCGAAGCAAAAAGAAAAGCAAAATAGCAACACCAGCCAAGGCGAAGGGAAGGACGGCGTCACCACTACCAGTCAACGTCGGCACCAATGCGACGCCTGAAAGTAGAGCTGTCCATGCCCACAAGAGCATGACAGTCCGTCTATGCCCATGTCCCATCCTCAACAAGCGATGATGCAGATGGTCTTTATCTGCCGTTGCTATCCCCTCTCTCCGGTAGGCCCGTCTTGCTACCGCTAGGGCAACGTCAACCAAGGGAACGCCCAGGATTAAGAAAGGAATCGCTATGGGCGCAAAAAAGAAATAGACCTGCCCACTGAACTGGTCAACGACTCTGCCACCTACGGTCATGGTCGCGGATGCCATAAGGAGGCCGAGTAAAAGCGCACCTCCGTCGCCCATAAAGATTCGTGCTGGGTGAAAATTGTGAGGCAAAAAGCCGAGACATATCCCTAGCGTTACCAGCGCTAATAGCGGCCCCAGATTGGCGTCACTGATGAGTCCAGCATTCTGCAATTCCCCGCTGTACAGATAAAAGGCACCCGCAGCGATGGCGACGGTACCGGCGGCTAGTCCATCTAGACCGTCGATTAGGTTGACCGAATTGGCCACAACTACAACTAGCAAGACAGTTATCAAAGTGGCCCAATCCGCTGACAGGACGACAAGCTGCCCGAAAGGCACTCTGAAATAGAACAGTGTGACGCCCAGTACAGCGAGAAGGCTTCCAGATAGCACCTGCCCGGCCACCTTTGCTGGGGCTGAAAGCTCTCGCAGATCGTCAACTGCTCCGATAGCAAACATAACGGTGGCGGCAACAACTACTGCTAACGCTTCGGATGAGCCGGCGAAAACCTGGGTGAAGCCTGGCAAACGGCTAGCCAAGACCAGGGCAGCCAAGAAACCCACGAACATCGCTGCTCCACCACCGGTGATAGTTGGACGTTGATGGACACGTCGATCATCGGGCTCAACAACCGCTCCTAATTTGGGGGCCACTCTTGTTACAACGAACGTGAAGAGGTATGTGACGATCGCTGCTGCGCCTAGTACGACGGCGTGTTGGAGTGTCCTACTCACGGGACTTCCCTACTCATCAATTACAACAGGCGCACGTTACGACTCTTGTATCTAACCAACCAGCCTAGTTATGAGTGCCGGAGCTTTGATGGAGGGTGCCACGAGCTGGTGATTGTCGTTGTGCTCACTCCGGGTAGGGCGGGAATTGAGCGCATAAATCGGCTACTTCCTCGGCAATAGCCTTGACGGCGTCGGTGTCGTGGCGTTGTCGGAGTATTCGCGCCGTGAAATCAGCAATCTTGGCCATTTCTTCGACACCCATTCCCTGCGTAGTTACGGATGCGACTCCCATGCGCACACCACTAGTCACGAATGGAGAACGAGGGTCATCAGGAATCGTGTTCCGGTTGAGAGTTACCCCACCTAGGTCAAGTACTTCTTGCGCTTCTTTACCTGTCAACTCTTCATCAAAGGTTCTCAGGTCGACTAGGAGTAGATGGTTATCCGTACCTCCTGAAACCAACCTGAATCCCTGATTCGCGAGAGCATCGGCTAGCGCGCTGGCATTCTGAACGATTCGCTCGGCGTAGCCTGCGAAACCCGGGTCTAACGCTTCTCGAAAACCAATCGCCTTGGCAGCGACCACGTGGTCTAGTGGGCCACCTTGGTTCCCAGGAAATACGGCACTATCGATCTTTTTCGCGAGAGCCTCCGTCGAGAGGATGCAACCGCCTCTGGGTCCGCGCAAAGTCTTGTGGGTTGTAAAGGTAACTACATCAGCATGAGGGACGGGATTCGGGTGTTGGCCGCCAGCTATCAAGCCAGCTATGTGAGCTGCATCAAACATGAAGTAGGCGCCTACTTCATCGCATACTTTGCGGAAAGGTTCGGGGTCAATGCGTCGCGGATACGCTGTTGCGCCGGCAACAATTAGCTTCGGTCTCTCAGCAATCGCTATAGAGCGCATTTCCTCGTAATCAATGCGTTCGTCTCCGCCAGTCAAACCGTATGAAACAAAGTTATAGAAACGGCCACTCGCATTGACAGGTGACCCGTGAGTTAGGTGACCGCCATGATCTAGGCTCAGCCCCATAACAGTGTCTCCTACGTCGAGGAGAGCCATATAGACAGCCGCATTAGCTTGTGAGCCCGAATGAGGCTGCACATTTGCGTGCTCCGCACCAAAAAGCTTCTTCACACGATCGATAGCGAGTTGCTCCACTACGTCTACCTTCGCATTACCGCCGTAGTAACGACGTCGCGGATAGCCCTCACTGTATTTATTGGTGAACACGCTGCCGGTAGCGTTCATGACCGCAGGGGAAGCGAAGTTTTCTGAAGCGATGAGCTGCAGACTTGTCGCCTGACGTTCTTTCTCCTCGGAGATAAGTTCTTCGACTTCGGTATCGGGTCCTACGGTCCAAACGTTGTTGGGGTTCGTCATGGGTAGGGGCCTTTCGCGATCGTCGCGGCAGATGGTGACACAGCTTGCCTTGAATTTGAGTTTTTATGCGCTCTTTCTAGGCCGACACTCAACTTGGAGTCTAAATAGCGTCCAGCTTCTCCACGCGTTGTTGATGTCGTCCACCTTGGAAGGAAGCACCTAAGTATGCATCCACTATGTCCAGAGCTGTTTGTTCACCCACCATGCGCGCTCCAATGCCAATCACGTTGGCGTCATTGTGTTCCCGACTTAAGCGAGCAGTTGTCATGTCATGGACTGTGGCGGCACGAATACCGGGCACCTTGCCCGCAGCCATGACGATTCCGATTCCGCTACCGCACACCACGACGCCGCATTCCGCATCACGATTAGCGACTGACACCCCGACAGCTGCTCCATAATCGGGATAGTCGACTCGCGTTTCGTCGTAAGTCCCGCAATCAACTATTTCGTGACCTTCTTTTGCTAGGTATTGAGCGATTATCTGTTTAAGCGCGAATCCTGCATGGTCAGCTCCAAGAGCGATAACAGACACACAGCCCTCTCTCTACGGCGGCCCAGCTATCTTCCCACGCGGAGCTTCAATGATCGCGACTAATTCAACTTCGAAATTTGCGCTGGAACTATTTTTTTTGATGCAAGTCAACAGCGCCCTGGCGAAGCACGGCGAGTGCGTTACCTGTTGTGTCAACAACCGTCGACGCCAATCCTCCTTGGGAAGTTCCCGGAATGACATAGGCAACTTCAATGGCAAGGGTTGCAGCTGCATCTTGCGCACGCAGTTGAGTTTCAACGGCATGCAAATTCGCGCTTGATCCGGTGACGGGTCCAACATCATCGATGAGTAAGCGGAGCCATCCGGGTGCCGGGCATCTAATACCTAGTGTGTTCCCTCCAGTCACCGGGTCAACTCCGTCCCGGCGCGGCGCGACGATAGTCAGGGCGCCGGGCCAGTGATCCTCGATGAGCTTTTTCACTTCGTAATCGAGGTGGACGAGTCCGTCAGCCTGCTCAATTCCACTTACTAACACCGGAACAGGCTGGTCTAGTGGACGGTCCTTGGCTCTATAAGAGTCCTCAACCGCTGTTGTGTCGCTGTACTTGGCTAAAAGCCCTGGGAGTGTGTCTGTCGGGGCGACGACTAAAGAACCCGCTTCTAGCGCAGTGGTAGCTCCTCTGAGGTGCGATTCGTCAACATCGTCCATAGGTCGGCGCGCTGTCACAAACCTTTCGTTTCCTGAGAAGTCACAGTTAATAGCGACTTCGTTATAACCCCGAGCAATAACAAGGTCTCGTAATCGGACCGTTTGCTCTGACCCGCACTCAAGAATGAGCCACCCACCGGGACGTAACCACCGTCTGCTTTCTCGCGCTAGTAGATCTAAGTAGGTGAAGCCGTCCTCGCCTCCTAACAGAGCGGTGGCCGGCTCCCAGTTCGCAATCACTGGAGGGAGTGGGTAGTTCGTAGACACGTATGGCGGGTTCGATATCAGCAGGTCGAGTTGTCCGATAAGCCTCTCGGGTAAAGCTTTGAACCAGTCACCGTTATGCAGTTGAACTCTTGCTGCTGCGCCTCCGAGGCCAGCAAGATTGGAGCTAGCTAATGCGAGGGCTTCTGCAGATGTATCAGTGGCATGAACCAGTGCGTTGGGGACCTCGTGGGCTATTGATAGGGCAATCGCGCCACTACCGGTTCCTAAGTCGACGACAACCGGATTCTCGGCAATGTTTTTGTCGTTCGAGTTCAGCAGGTCAACCGCCCATCCGACAACGACTTCCGTCTCAGGTCGAGGGATTAAGGCTCTTGGGTCGACAGCCAAGTCCAAGTACCGGAAATCCCAGCTGCCGATGACATATTGCAATGGCTCACCGTTGGCGCGCCTTGCGGTTAATGCATCGGTTCGGGCAACTGCTCGGTGCGTAATTAACTGGTCGCCCTCAGCAGGAAACTGACCTATATCGATGCCCGTGGTTTCTTCAAGGATTCGACGAGCGCTTAACTCGGAATCGTCGATAGAGGCAGCTTGAAGTGCTTCCAGAACTTCGTTATGTAGTTCGGTGAGCGTCAGAACGTTGTCTGAATTGTCGTCAAGCTTCGCCATTTCCGGCCTCAAGCTGTTGTTCGCGTTCATGAAGCATCAGTGGTTTCACCACTTCATCGAGGTCGCCGGCCAAAACGCGTTCCAACTTGTACAAAGTCAAGCCGATCCGATGGTCGGTTACTCGACTCTCCTTAAAGTTGTAGGTGCGGATCTTTTCCGCGCGTCCACCGCTCTTAGCTTGGTCACGTTTCTGGGCTGCCTGACTAGATGCCTGCTCGTCTTGCCGGAGCTTTAACAGGCGCGCTCGCAGCACGCGCAATGCTTTGGCCTTGTTTTGCAGTTGACTCTTTTCATCTTGCATCGAAACCACAAGACCTGTCGGCAAGTGAGTTACCCGGACTGCTGAGTCAGTTGTGTTAACGGACTGACCGCCTGGACCTGATGATCGGTAGGTGTCGATCTCTAGGTCGTTGGGGTCAATATCCACTTCTACTTCATCCGCTTCTGGCAGCACAGTTACTGCAGCAGAAGATGTATGAACTCGACCTTGCGACTCTGTGACTGGTACGCGTTGGACGCGGTGCGGTCCACCTTCGTGTTTTAGATGACTCCAAACGCCGTCACCTTTTATCAAGAACGCAATGTCGGTATATCCACCCATATCGCTGAAGTGGCTACCCAGAACTTCTATTCCCCAACCCTTGGTATTTATGTATGAGCGATACATTTCGAAAAGGTCTCGAGCCCAAAGGTTTGCTTCCTCGCCTCCTTCAGCTCCTCGTATCTCAACAATCACATTTCGGTCATCGTTTGGATCACGAGGGAGCAACATGAAGCGAAATTTCTCTTCAAGGGCTTCAGCCTCTGATAGCGCAACTGTTTCCATTTCGCGGGCTTCGACTAATTCTTCACCGCTGCTAGATTCAGCGATCTCTCTCGCAGCGGTGGCATCTTCAAGTGCTGTTCGCCACGAAGATCCAACTTCGATCATTTCAGTCAACTGGGAATGACGCCGACTTACCTCGATGAACCGACCTCGGTCACTAGTTACTTGAGGATCTCCGAGTTGAGACTCGACGTGAGCCAACTCTTCTTCTAGTCCCAGTAAACGATCAAGCACACTCTCAGGGTACCGATGGAGGGCTTGCCCATTCGCGCCAACCGTCGTCGATCCCAAGAATCTCGGCTGGGTCAAGTAGTCGATCAACTAGTTCTCGGAGAATTTGGTGAGCATCGCGGTGGGGGACGACGATCTTTAGTTGTGCCTCAGGGTTATGCAACAGACGTGCATCGGCGGCAAAGGGCACCAGATCCAGGTCAATCCCAACTCCGCAAACAACAATCGTTTCTCCTCCGTCATCTGACGTGCCTCGCGCAACCGCTGGGACAGCTTCTTTTAAGTTCGTTCTCTTAACGGGAGGTGCTGCCGCGCTAAGTCGTGTCAGCCCAACCCTTTCAGGGTGAGAAATGAGATGGGCTCTCAGCCACCTTTCGGCACCTAGGCGATTCAAAGGATGGGGCTCAGCACCCGGAAGTCGATGCGACCGGACAACGTTTGCGACTTGCTCAATGGCTTGTGCTGTGGGGAGGTCTCCGTGGAGAAGACCAAATGCTTCTCGATCGTGGGCACCCACACCAACCTCAATACGCTCTCCATTTTCGTCTGAAACGATTCGAGCGACTTCCAGACCAGCAATTTCTCCGACAATCACACCATGCTCAAAGACGACTTCAAGACTGGACTCTCGTAGGGTCGCAACAAGCTCAGGTACATCTGGGATAGTCGCCGCAGCCAAAGGTTTGGCTGGTATCGCTCTTGTTGCTTGATCTTCCTTAATCTCCCACACCGTGATGGGTCCAGAAAACAGTGCGGCACGACGCGCCAGCATGCCACTTGCCTCAGTGGCGAATAAATGCATTTTGTCAGTTGATGACCGAGCTGAAGAGGCGAGGGCTCCTCCTAAGGCACGGTTGCTGCGTTCCTCGGCAAGCACCGCGACACTGCCGTCGCTTAGCTTTGCTGAAGCTCCGTCATCTGTTCCAGCTACCTCTTCCACCGACAACTCCAAGTGGGCGCTCACAATTGAGCGGAGTTTCATCGCGTGTAGTTGGCGGCGGCGTTCGGGGTCTAGCGCCACGAGTCGGCTTATTCTTCGGTGTCGTCAGAGTTCTGGTCTGAGCCACGGCGACGTCCGTAGCGCCGCTCGAATCGTTCTACGCGTCCTGCTGTGTCGACTATTTTCATCTGCCCAGTGAAAAAGGGGTGACTTGCGCTCGACAGTTCAACAGTGACAAGAGGGTATTCGTTTCCATCTTCCCACACGACAGTGTCATCTGTTTCAACCGTTGATTGGGTAACGAAAGAAAACTCAGCACCTGCGTCACGGAAAACGACGGGTCGATAGTTGGGGTGGATATCACTCTTCATGATGGAACCATTCTGGCGGTTACTTTGGCGAATCGCACATTGAAAGACACAATTCCGCGTCAATCTGCCGTTACGAGGTCGCGCCGTCTCTAGATGTTGATAACTGGGTGAGTATTTGCTGGTTGGAGTTGGTCACATCAATTTGTTTCAAGACCCAGTCGATCGCAGAGCCAGGTTCGCTATCTTCGATCGCAACTAAAGCATCTGCGAGTGCTTGACCTGCCAACGCTCGTTCGTCGCCTCTAAGTCGGTGAAGTTCACGCGTGCAGGAGGCAACCACATCGATGGCGGGGTATACCCTGCGATCAGCAGCTCTTCGGTCAAGACGGACTACAGAATTAGCTGTTCCCTGAAGTGATTCAAGAATCATCTCGTCCAAGTGCCAGCCGGTTTCGACCGCCGTCGTAGCGATAACTGTCAAGGATCCACCTTCGTCTAATGCGCGAGCGGCGCCGAAGAAACGTTTCGGCGGGTATAGAGCACCTGCGGCTACACCCTCTACTAGGACTTTGCCGTTACCAGGCGCGGCCATGTTGTATGCCCTAGCCAAACGGCTTAGGCCATCGACAAGGATCACTACGTCGAGGCCCACTTCGACCATTCGTTTAGCACGTTCTAGAGTCAGTTCTGCTACCTGAATATGTTCTTCGGCAGGTCTGTCGAAAGTTGACGCCAATACCTCTCCTTCAACCGCGTCAGCGATCTCAGTCACTTCTTCAGGTCGTTCGTCTATGAGTAAGACGATCAAATGAAGGTCTGGATGGTTCGTTTCCAATGCGACGGCTACCTCGCGAATGGTGGAGGTCTTCCCACATTCAGGAGGGGAAACCACCAGACCTCGCTGGCCTTTCCCGATAGGAGCTACAAGATCAATAACTCTGGCCGTACGATTTTCTGTCCCAGCCAGTTCTAGGTTCAAAGCGTCTTTTGGGTGCACAGCTTTCAGATCTTCAAAGAGCGGTCGTTCCCGTGTCTCTCCCGGTTCGGATCCGTTAATTTCATCAATCTGCACCAGTGCAGGGTTTTTTTCATTTCTGGCGGCAGGACGACTAGCGCCTTTAACAACGTCTCCCTTGCGTAATCCGTGGGTTCGAACTTGTTTTGCAGCCACATACACGTCATCGTTGGAAGGCAATGGTCCTCTAGTCCGAAGAAATCCGTAGCCTTCATCTCGGAGGTCGAGGATCCCCTCACATTCAACGGGTTCCCCTTGCCAGTTGTCTTCTTTGTCTCGATCACGTCCACGCCGACGACGGCGACGATTACCTGGTTCACCTATCCCCGAGTCGTCGGTATCACGATCCTGTTTAGAGCTTTCTTCTTCAGTTTCTTGATCTCCGGTGGCGGACTCTGATGCATCCGAAGCGTCAGACGACTCAGTTTCAACTGCGTCAGAGTCACCCGCTTCTGTAGTGCGCCGGACTCGGCGGACAGTTCCGTCATCGTTGGTGCCTTCTTGAACGGCCGAGGGGCCCTTCAAAATGTCATCGATGATTGTTGCTTTGCGTGCTCGAGGGGCGATTTCAATCCCCAGGGCTTCGGCCATGGCTACTAAATCGTCCCTGGACTTCGCCTCAAGAAGCGCTCGGTCTGGCTGATCTGACATTTAATCCTCTTAGTCTCGGAGCAGCTTGAGTGCACCGGGATGTGGTTTCGGGCCGTTCATCGGGGTCAAGCCGGCAGTCGCCGACCAGCTACGGTTGCCTGATTCACAAACGACGTGAGCAACAGAACGGTGGGGTCAGGCTACTCAGCAAGCAGGGCCACTCACAACGTTGGGGCCATTCTCATTGGTTTGACGCAGTTGAAACAAAGTCCATAACGGCCGAAACTTCATTAGGTAGGTCTATGCATCGTTCGCTTCGATTTTTTAGGCCAGCGATTTCGTCAGGCTGAGGTGGCACCACACCGGTTGCTGATTCCACGACAGTGTTGAATTTGGCCGGATGGGCGGTTGCCATCACTACTGCGGGGCCGTTCAGCGATTTCATTCGCCGGATCACATTGACTCCAACAGCAGTGTGAGGGTCTAAGAATTCTCTTTGAGTCTCGTAGAGGTCAGAGATTTCTTGTTCTACTTCTGTTTCGGAAGCTTGACCCGCGTCAAACCGATCTCGCAGATGTTTCGCTACCGATTCGGGTAATTTCATTGAGCCGGTGGAACGAAAGTCGCCCATTGCAGCAGCCACCCATGAACCATCTTTACCGCTTAAATCGAAAAGTAACCGTTCGAAATTACTGGATACTTGGATATCCATAGCAGGACTAGTTGAGGGTTCGACATCTTGAATCTCCATCACTCCTGAAAGGTGAGTTCGAGTAAGGATGTCGTTGTGATTGCTTGCGATTATTAGTCTGTCGATTGGTAAGCCCATCTGGGAAGCGATGTAGCCCGCGAGTATGTTGCCGAAGTTGCCAGTAGGTACGCAGAAAGAAATTTGTTCGCTCGGACCCGCTATTCGAGTCGCGGTAGTGAAGTAATAAACAGTTTGAGCGGCAACACGCGCCCAATTGATGCTGTTAACTGCAGCCAAGTTATGACGCTCCCGAAATTGAAGATCCGAGAACATCGCTTTGACTAAGTCCTGGCAGTCATCAAACGTTCCATCAATGGCAACGTTGTGAATATTGGGACTTGTGACCGTGGTCATTTGTCGCCGTTGCACCTCTGAGACCCGGCCACGGGGATGGAGCATTATTAACTCAATTCCAGTCCGGTCTTTGCAGGCTTCGATTGCTGCACTACCGGTATCTCCAGAGGTAGCTCCAACAATCGTTACTCCTGAATCGCGGCGGGTAAGTTCGTGTTCAAATAGACGTCCTAGTAGTTGAAGAGCCACATCCTTGAACGAGAAGGTAGGCCCCCAGTAAAGCTCTGCTAGGTACCGATCGTTCCCAATCTCGGTAGGTAGTTGTTTCACCGGTACGACGTCTGGGTGACGAAATGTCGAGTATGACTGCTCGACCATGTTCCCCAGTTCGTCGCTACTAATTGAGGGTGAAACGAACGGGGTGAGCACCTTTGTCGCGACTTCGGCATATGACATTTCAGAGAACGCACTGAGATCTGACGGTTTCAGCTTTGGAAACTCGGTGGGAACATAAAGTCCGCCGTCAATCGCCAGCCCCGCAAGTAGGACCTCGCTGAATTCGAGAACCGGGGCTTCACCACGCGTGCTCTGATATTTCACTCTCGTACAATCTCCTGCGTGATCAGTCGGCTATAACTCGAATTAGGGCCCCTATATCGCGCACTTCTTTCAAGTTTCTCAACTCGCGTAACGTTGATTGCACGTCTGCTTCACGGGCCTCATGGGTAATGAAGACAAGATGGGCCGTTTCCCCATGGCCTTGTTGTTCCATAGACCGGATTGAAACACCGTGTTCACCAAAAATGCTCGCTACTGCTGCCAGTACACCGGGTTGATCTTCAACGTCGAGTTGCATATAGAACGCGCTACTGGTTTCATCGATCGGTCGAATGGGAAACTCAGACAGCAGTCCGATATCACTCGATACTCCCTGTTGCAGATTTCTGGCAGCCGAAATGACGTCGCCAAGCATCGCTGAGGCCGTGGGCCCACCACCTGCTCCGCGACCATAAAGCATGAGATCGTCGACCTCGGAGCCCTCTAGGAACACCGCGTTAAAGCTTTCTCGCACTGCCGCGAGAGGGTGATTCCGAGACACCATCGTTGGATGAACTCTTACCGCTACTTGGTTGCCATCGGATTCCGCGACTGCCAATAACTTAATGACATGACCCATATGTGAGGCGGCGGCTATGTCGTCCTTAGAGATTTTGCTTATCCCTTCCTGATAGACATCGCCCGCGACGACCTTTGCCCCGAAGGCGATGGTTGCCAAAATCGCTGCCTTTGCGGCAGCATCACTGCCTTCCACGTCTGCCGTTGGGTCTGCTTCGGCGAATCCAAGACTCTGAGCTTCAGCAAGGACGTCGGCGTACTCAGCTCCTTCTTCGGTCATTTTCGTAAGAATGAAATTGGTCGTACCGTTGACGATTCCCATGACTCTGTTTATTCGTTCTCCAGCAAGTGACTCTCGGAGAACTCGTATCAAAGGCACCCCTCCAGCCACTGCTGCCTCAAAGAAGAGGTCGACTCCACCTGTTGCCGCTGCTTCAAAGAGTTCTTGCCCCACGTTGGCGACTAATTCTTTGTTCGCGGTAATGACTGGTTTTCCCGATTTCAACGAGTCGATCACTAATTGTCGAGCTGGTTCGATTCCACCAATGGTCTCAACAACGATGTCAACGTTTGGGGAGTTGACGAGCGCTTGGGTGTCTCGAGTGAATAGTTCTTCAGGAAGTGTTACGACGCGATCAGCCGAAAGGTTTCGAACGGCGATACTTGTCACCTCGAGTCGGATTCCGGTGCGCGCTGCTATGCGATCTGCGTCCGCGGAGATAATTCTGGCTAACGCACCGCCGACCGTGCCACAACCTAAGAGCCCTATGCGAATGGTTGAATCTGATTCCGACTTCATAGCTCCAACGGTACCGGTCAAAGCACCTATTCTCCGTGTCGATTTATCACTCAACGGCCTGAAACAAACCGCGACCGTTCAATCAATCGACATCAAGGGTCAAAAGATCTTCAACGGACTCCCCGCGAATGACCAGCCTCGCTTCACCTTGGGAGACAAATAGAACTGGTGGTCGCGGCATCCTGTTATAGGTACTGGCCATCGCGTATCCATAGGCGCCGGTGACCGGAGTAGCTACGAGGTCTCCGACACTGAGGTTTTCGGGCAGCGACGCTTCGCGAACAATCACGTCGCTCGATTCACAATGCTTGCCGACAATTCGAGCTATTGAGTTCCTATCTTCGGTAACTCTGTTCGGTGCGAAAGCGGTATAACCACTGCCGTAAAGCATCGGTCGCGGATTATCTCCAAAACCTCCATCTACAGCCATATAGGTTCGTATTCCTGGTAGTTCTTTAACTGTTCCTATTGAGTACACCGTGATAGCTGCCTGGGCTGCGATGGACCTCCCGGGTTCAGCAGAAACTCGTGCCTGAACCCCCAGACTGTCACACGCTTGCCGAAGCATCTCTCCCCATTCAGTTATCGACGGCGCTGACTCCGATTCCAGATATGCGACACCGAGGCCTCCCCCAACAGAAAGTTCAGGTAAGCCAAGCGGTTCAGAAAACGCCACAACTACTTCGAGTGCCCGCGCGAAACTGTCGACCCTAAATACCTGACTTCCAATGTGTTGGTGGATACCAACCAAGTCGACACCCGAGTTAGAAGCACACTCCTCAACGGCCTCTGTAGCAGCACCGGAATCGAGCCCAAATCCAAACTTAGAGTCATTTTGACCAGTGGAAACGTACTCGTGTGTATGGGCTTCGACCCCTGGAGTGACCCGAAGCAATACCGACGACACCAAGCCGTCCTTTTGGTGGAGTTGTTGGAGGCGACGAAGCTCATCGAATGAGTCCACTACTACTCGCCCGACACCATAAGAACGTGCGAGAGAAAGTTCATCCAGGGATTTGTTGTTCCCGTGTAAAACAATGCTCTCCCCAGGGATTTCCGCTGCTATTGCAGTCCGAAGTTCTCCTTCACTGGCTACATCTAGGTGAAGGCCTTCCTCAGCAACAAGTCGGGCCATAGCCACACACAGGAAAGCTTTGCCCGCGTATGCGGTTCCCTCCCCTAGTGCAGTGAGGGCTTCTCGGCACCTCGAGCGGAGATGGTCCTCGTCGTAGATGAACAGCGGCGTTCCATACTCAGTTACTAAGTCGTCAACCGATATCCCTCCAAGTTGCAGTTCCCCTCTGGGGCCAACTTCTGCTGAATCAGGCAAAAGCGACAAGGGAATTGGGCCGTTGGGTAATTCTGATTGGTTCATTGGGCCCTTCTCACATTTGTTCCGGAGCTGCAAGACCCAGAAGGTCGAGACCAATAGCGAAGCCAACGCGGGCCGATTCAACCAACCAAAGTCTGGCTTGTTGGAGGCTGCTTTCGACATCAGATCTCAGAACTGGGCAATCGTGGTAAAACCCATGAAACGCTGCTGCTAATTCACGGAGCCATGTCGCGACGCGGTGAGGTGCTCGATCGCGTGCTGCTATTTCAAGGATCTCAGGCAGCATCGATAAGCAACGAAGGAGTTCTAATTCTCGTTCCTGTGTCAGAAGCTCAACATCTATAGAGGTCAATGGCGCGCGTTCTATTCCGCGACTTGTCGCTTCTCGGCCAACCGCCGCTATGCGCGCGTGTGCGTACTGAACGTAATAAACAGGGTTTTCGTTCCCTTGTTTTGAGAGCACATCAATGTCGATGGTTTGTCGCGAATCAACAGATTGAAGCAGATAAGCAAACCGAGCTACGTCGGGGCCGACCGCTTCGATTAGTTCACTGACTTCTACCATCGTTCCGGTGCGTTTCGAGAGCTTGATCTCTTGGCCCTCTTTAATCAAGGTCACATTCTGGCCGATGATCGCTTCGTAGGACTCTTGAGGGTGCCCCAACATTTGTAGGGCAGCCGACATCCGGGGCACATAGCCGTGGTGGTCTGCTCCCAGGACATCAATGACAAGATCCCCGCGTTCGAATTTCTCGTGATGGTAAGAGATATCGGGAACGAAATAGGTGGGTTCACCGTCACTTTTGACTAAGACTCGGTCCTTTTCGTCGCCGAAGGCGGAGGTGCGCAGCCATGTCGCCCCATCTCTCTCATCGACCCATCCGGCGGCTCTGAGCTCTGCCACGGTCGCCTCCATAGCTCCTGATTCGACCAAGGCGTTTTCGCTTGCCCAGTTGTCAAATTCAACGTTCATTGAAGCTAGTGACTTCTGCACATCGGTCAGGGCTCTTTTTCGACCCCACTCGACTGGGTCCACGTTGGTCGGCATCTCAGACGCCCACTCTGCTACGTATTCGCCGGCATAACCATCTTCGGGAAGGGCGGTACCGTCTCGACGTGCTATCAGGGAAGCTCCAAAGAGCTCAGTCTGAAGTCCGCGATCATTCACGTAATACTCAGTGAAAGTTTGATAGCCACAACGACGAAAAATGCGGGCCAGACTGTCCCCGTAGGCTCCCCAGCGACCTCCTCCAGCATGAAGAGGGCCTGTCGGGTTAGCGGACACGAACTCAAGATTGATTGATTGACCACTTCCTATTTCTAAACGCGCGTAACTCTCTTCACCTTCAGTCAGAACTTGAATTAGAACATCGTGTAACCATCGCGGCGAAAGGTAGAAATTAATGAATCCAGGGCCGGCAACTTCCATTCTCTCGATTAAGTCAACTGACCCTGATTCAATAGCTTTGACTAACTCTTCAGCTAATTCTCTAGGATTTCGCCCTACTTTCTTAGCTGTCACCAAGGCAACATTTGACGACCAATCACCGTGTTCGCGCAGTGCCGGACGTTCCATCTGAATCTCGCTCACAGCAATTTCGACTTCCGACTCCCTTAAAGAGTCCGCCAAGGCTGCTGCCAAGACTTCGGTGATCACTAGCTTGCTCCCTGTAGGTCAGCATGGGTATCTCGCTGCTAGGACAGCAACAAGACAAACTTGACTGTACCGCTGACACCCTCCTGACTCGAAGCGACTTAAGATTGCTCTTCAAATACGCGCCAGTGTGGAGGGCTCTTCTGAAAGCGATACATTCGCTACCCCGCCCTCGTAGCTCAGGGGATAGAGCATTGGCTTCCGGAGCCATGAGCGCAGGTTCGAATCCTGCCGAGGGCGCAAGGAATATTTCTCTGAGAGCTTCCGTTCCCGCCACCGACATCAAGTTCGATAAATCCTCGCTATCGCTTCACCGCGAGGCCGAGGTTTAGGCAACTGGCTTCAGATGCCTGCTTTGTCCGTCCCTAGCAGCGCAACTTAAGCTTTCCAGCCCGTCACTTCGGTACGTTCGATGACGATCGCTGGACCCTTTGGTCGTTTTTCTCCGTATTGCGGATAGCGCTCACTTAACAGGTCCAGAGCGAGTTCATAATCATTACCGCTCTGGTGCACCTTGGCTCGGCCCCGCACACGAACCCACCAGAGTTGTTTCCAGTCCTGATCGTCGTAATGGTCCACGAGAAGTGTCACTTCGGGAAATTGTCGGATGTTATCCAGGCGTTTCAACTCAGTTGTTGATTTCTTCTTGTGGTCGATAGCTGTGACCACGACATGATCGTTGAACGCAAAAGTAATCGGCACGAGGTCGACCCGCCCATCGGTGCGGATCGTGGCAAGCGTCGCTACGCGGGCATCGCCGAGCAGCTCTAATAATTCAGATTCGTTCATTAGTCCTCGGGGTGGCAGACCTAGTCGATGCACTGCAAAGGGGGCAGCGCGAGGAGTCACAATAGTCCGCGGTTCTGTTCCACCCCAAAAGCCCAGCCTGGATGAATCTTTATGGGTTTATCAGCATCGAGCAGCGTATTCTCTTAGGTATGGCTCTGGCAGAAACCAGCACTGAAAATCCAAAACGTGAACGGTGGTCCTTCCAGTGGAAAGAGCTTCACGAAGAAGTGATTACCTCGGGCCTTTGCACCGGGTGTGCAGGTTGTGTCATTAGTTGTCCGCATGACGTAATTGGTTACGACCATGTTCAGGGAGGCTTCAAGCCATTCCATATTGAAGAAGAGCTCGGTGAGGACAACTGCGGTCACGGCGAAAAGGGCTGCACTAGTTGCACACGAGCCTGTCCACGTTTTCGGACCTGGGAGCATGAAGCCGATGAGTTTCTATTCGATAAGACGCGAACTCCTGAAGAGCCGTCGGGGATCTATAAAGACATCATTTTGACCCGAGCATCTGATGACTTCATTCACGAAGTTGGACAAGATGGAGGACTCGTCTCGGCAATTCTTATTTGGGCCCTGGAGAATGGGTATATAGACGCCGCTCTGACTTCATATGTAGGTGAGGGTGAAGGTTCTCAGTGGACAGCTTCTCCCGGCGTCGCCTTCAACCGAGACGACGTTGTTCGAGGTGCTGGCAGCCGCTACACCTACTCCGCCAACACACTTGCTTACAATGAAGCAATCGAAGCCGGTGCCAAGAAGATTGCCCTCGTGGGTATGAGTTGTCAAAGTTCAATTATCCCCGTCGCGAAGTCACGAAAAATCGGCAAAGTCGGTAACAGGTTCGCTCTCAATATCGGTCTGTTGTGCTCTAAGTCATTTGACGAGGCGATATTCGAAGAATTGTTTGAACAGAAATACGGTCTCGACCGTCGCACAATAAAGAAGACAAATATTAAGGGCGTTTTCCAAATCTGGACCCATGACGGCGGTTACTACGAAATCAATCTCAAGGAATGCCATGCATGGACTCGGGAAGGGTGCAACCACTGCCCTGATTTCGCTGCCGAACACGCAGACATTTCGACCGGCGGCATTGGAAAATACAGTGACTGGACCCTGACCATCGTCAGAACCCCGATAGGTCGAGAAATAATTATGAAGATGCTCGAGGGGGGCTACTTGATCGGACGACCAGGCGATGATGACCCCGGGGCAATCGAACTTATGCATAAGTTGAGCCAAAAGTCTCGTAGCCGATGGCCAGACTTCGCATGGGAACAACCGGCTCTTTTACCTACACGAAAATAATTCGCCTCTTCTAATCACAAACATGTGTTGATGAAGTCAACCATGTTCGGTCTCAAATCAGTAGCAGCTAAGAACTCTGGGAGTCGGTCTTGGGGTATAACGTCTGCCGCCCGAGACACTGCGCAACGGCAAAGATCTACAAGACGATTCGAGCCCTGGGTGCAAGCGGCGACGTAAATCTCCTTGGTTGCCGCCGACCAAACGGGAGGTCGCTCCTCTCCTCGACATTGAACTAAAAGGCCAGCAAGTTCAGGGGGGAATTCGTTGAACGCGCTGATCCGATCTTCAAGGCCAGCTATATCACTGGCGTCTACGTCGTGAACCAGTAATTCCGAAGCGCAATGACAGGGACCAACCAGGCCTGAGTCTGAAATGCACGCATCGAGAAAAGCGATGGTTGTGCTTATATCGAGCAAATACCCGCCGCTGATACTGGTTGTATCGGAGGCCAGAGTTCCTGGATTGTCGAATGAAGCATCCGAGTTGTTGGGATAGCGGGCTTGACCTACCTCTGAAGAACAAGCGCTCGTTAGCGCTACTACAACAACAAATCGGAGGAAATGCTGGCTCGCTCTACCAAAAACGGTCACACCTGAAGGTTAGAGCGGCTCTAGGCCTGCTAACTCGCGGGCTCTAATGAAAACTTGGTCAAGCATCTCTTCTGTTAAACGACCAGTGAACGTGTTTTGTTGACTTGGGTGGAACGAACAAATGATGTGCCGAGTCGCCTCGCGTCCCTGTTCTTCAAGCGGTACAACCACACCATGACCGAATCGAGGCCGGGGCCGCACTCCAAAAATTGAGGATGCGACTTGGTAACCAAACTGGCCTAACGCAACAAAGACCGTGGCCTCTGTGAGCAACTTCAACTCCCTTTCAATAAATGGTCGACAGGTATCTCGCTCAACTGGGGTTGGCTTATTAGCGGGGGGAGCGCATCGAACCGCTGCAGTGACATAGGCGTCGAACAGTTCAAGACCGTCGTCTACATGTCGTGCCAGGGACTGGTTTGCAAACCCGGTCCTGTGCAACGAGGCAAAGAGGAAATCTCCTGACCGATCGCCCGTAAATACGCGCCCAGTTCGGTTCGCTCCATGGGCAGCGGGAGCAAGACCAATAATCATTACCTTCGCTAACGGGTCTCCAAATCCTGGAACCCCTCGACCCCAGTAATCGTCGTCAACGAATGCCGCACGCTTTTCAACAGAAATCTTCTCTCGCCATTGCACAAGACGCTCACACTGACGACAATCAGCTATCGCCTCAGCCAGTGAAGAAAGTGAGTCCATAACGCCGAGTGTTGCAGACTCTGAGGTGTCTTTAACGACTACGGTCACTTCGTGGCCTCATCTCAACGACCTACCCTCGTCCTTCTCGTGCGACACGGACAAACTCCCACGACTGGAGTTGAGTTGTACGGCAGAAAACCAGGAGTTCGCCTATCCGACACAGGGTTAGCTCAAGCTAAGAACGTCGCTCAACGGATTGCAAGTATGGGTAGCCAACGTTTTGAGGCTATTTACGCGAGCCCGTTGGAACGGACAAAGCAGACAGCTGAAGCCATTTCCTCAGAGCTAGGTCTAGTGGTGAAGCGCGACCGGGGCTTAATCGAACTTGACGTCGGTGATTGGACTGGCCGCAAGTTAAGTCAATTGAGGAAGCTTAAAGCTTGGTCTTCGGTTCAAAAATACCCTTCGGGATTTAGGTTCCCAAACGGAGAATCTTTCCCAGAAATGCAGACCAGAATCGCTGGAGCGATTGACCGTTTAGTAAAGCGACACCCGGGGAAAGCTGTCGTCGCAGTCAGCCACGCAGATCCCATTCGTGCTCTAGTTGCACACGCTATGGGAACACATCTTGATCTATTCCAACGAACAGTGGTATCCCCCTGTTCAGTCACAGCAATTCTGTATACGACACACGGACCAGTCGTTCTTTCAGTAAATAACACTGGTGAACTCAGCGATCTTTCGCCTGCTTAGACGAACTCGAAATTTTTTGAACGGGAACAATGACTGACAACTACGAAATAAGAAACCCAGAAAACTTCGTTGCGGGAACGATCGGAGGGCCCGGGGAACGCATTTTTTATCTACAAGCTCAGGGAGAAGGGTCGGTCCTCACGTTAAAGCTCGAAAAGGGGCAAGTTCAGTCTCTCGCTAGCCATCTTCTAGAACTCATTGAAGCTGAAGATAGAGACGTGGTCGCGGTTCGAGTGGCTGACATGATTGAACCTCCACATGCCGTGTGGACGGTTGGTGCGTTAGCTATAGGACTTAGTGACGAATCTGGGGAAATAGTGGTGGTAGCTCAGGAACTGCCTGACCAGGATCAAAATGATCCTTCTGAAGCTCATATCCACATCAGTTTTGAGCAAGCAAAAGCCTTTGTGGATCATGCACTGTTCCTTGTCGAATATGGCCGCGACTTCGGTCGACAGAATGGCCACAAACGCATCGGTGAGTGAAGACAGCGCCGATGTCGGCAAGCACCCCTCAACAAACTTCATAGATCTAGATGTTGCACGCAATATTTTGCGACACGGCCAAATAGAACTAGTTGCCCAAATGCCGTACAGCTCCAATGCCACATTTCTTGTACGAGTAGAGGACAACGAAATAGCTGTACATGGCATCTACAAACCGATTAAAGGTGAAAGACCCTTGTGGGATTTTCCTCGAGGCCTTCACCGACGCGAAATTGCGGCTTACGAGCTAAGCGAAGAACTGGGTTGGGGCGTAGTGCCTCCTACTCTTGAACGGGTCGGTCCTCACGGAACCGGCTCAGTTCAGTTGTTCATTGATGCCGACTTCAGTCAACATCACTTCACTCTGGTCAAGGATGTGCGGCACCATCCGACCCTTCGAAAGCTGTGCGTACTTGATTTACTAGCCAACAACACAGACAGAAAAGCAGGGCACTGTCTGCTCTCGAAATGGGGAACTATTTACGGAATTGACCATGGCCTATGTTTTTCAAGTGACTTTAAGTTGCGAACAGTCATCTGGGAATTCGCGAACCAGCCCATCGAAGAAGAAATGATGAGTGGCGTAAGTCGGCTAGCTGAAGGTGTCGGTTCCTCAATCTCGTCATGGCTTGACGAAGATGAGATTGATGCACTAGTTGAACGGGCTCGATGGCTAAGAGCGTCACCCTTCTTCCCTGAAGATGATGGATACCGCTGGCCCTGGCCGCTCATTTAACATCTCAGCAGCGCTACCTATCTGTCTCGGCTATGAAGAGAATTTTACTGAGATTTCAACGCCTCAATAAGGGCGGGGATCACTTTGTGGACATCACCAACAATACCCAGATCGGCAACACCGAAAATCGGTGCCTCAGGATCCTTGTTAATAGCAATGATGTGCTTTGAGCCCTTCATACCAACGAGATGTTGGGTAGCCCCTGAAATTCCACAAGCCACATAGACATTTGGCTTGACTACCTTGCCTGTCTGCCCAACCTGTTTGGAGTATGGCACCCATCCAGCATCGACAATTGCTCGCGATGCACCTGACGCTGCCCCAAGCAAGCCTGCAAGTTCGTCGACCATTTCATATGCCTCAGGTTGACCAAGGCCACGCCCACCAGACACAACCACTTCGGCATCATCTAGTTGAGGGCCTGAACGTTCTTCGGCATGGCGCCCAGTTACAGCAGCTGAACCGGCTACACCAGGGTCAACTGCATCGACTGTTACAACCTCTGCCTCACCGCCGCCAGTGGCTTCCGCTTCGAAGGACTTAGGACGGAAGAGAGCCAGTGCTGGACCTTCATTTCTGAACGCCGTGAAAACGTTTTGTGTGCCTCCGAAGACTGGTTCTTCAACTACCAGAGTTCCATCTTCTACCGAGGCACCGACATTATTTGTGACGACTGGTTGATCTATCCGAACTGCAAGACGAGCGGCGGTGTCACGACCGTCAGGTGTTTGACCAAAGAAAACCGCATCGGCGGATCCGGTCTCCATGTGGGTCTGCAAAGCTGCCGCTGCATGTACTCCCATGAGTTTTCCCTCAAGGGATCCCGTTGTATATACCTTCGAAGCTCCGTGAGCCCCTAGTTCCCCCGCCATAGCAGCTCCGTCGCCCGCAACAAATACTTCTACATTTGTCGCCAGACCACGTGCCGCTGCAAGCAATTCAAGTGTTAGCCCACTGGGGTTTCCTTCATCGCCTTCTCCGAACACAAGGATGGTTTCAACAGACATTCGCAACCTCCTCAAACAATCTTGAGTTCGCCTAGGAACTCAACAATCTTTTCGTGGGCGTCACCTTCATCTTCGATGACTTCGCCCGCTTGCCGTTCTTCTGCATCGGTAACTCGTACCGTTTCTTGGCGCGCTCCACTTTGCCCGACCGCAGCCGCGTCGATCCCGAGGGCCGCCAAATCCAACTCTTCGACGGGCTTCTTTTTTGCCGCCATGATTCCTTTGAAAGATGGGTATCGGGGTTCGACAACTCCGGCGGTAACAGACACCAACGCCGGTGTTTGACATTCAACATCGTCGTATCCAGCTTCAGTCTGACGTTGGACTTTTACCGTGTTCCCGTCGATTTCGATTTGTTTGGCAAAAGTAATCGAGGGCATCTCAAGTACACCAGCGATCATTTCAGGCACAGTGCCTGTGTAACCGTCAGATGACTCAACTCCGGCCAAGACCAGGTCGGGGGACATTCTCGATATCGCGGCACCAAGCACCCGCGCGGTACCAAGAGCATCGCTACCGGCTAGGGCGTCGTCGCTTATCAGGATCGCATCTTCAGCGCCCATAGCGAGCGCTGTTCTCAACCCACTGACTTCTCCGTTAGGAGCCATCGACACCAACGACACCTCGCCGCCGCCAGCCGCTTCTGCAAGCTGGAGGGCCATTTCAACCCCGTAAGAGTCAGACTCATCAAGGATCAACTTGTCATCCCGTTTGAGGTAATTGGTAGAGGGATCCAACTCGCCCGGCAATGCAGGGTCTGGGATCTGTTTGACGCAGACTACGACCTTCATGCGTGGATTCTGCCCCGCGGTTTCTTCAGATCCAAATCAAAAATAGAAAAATTTGGGTTATCACTCGACAAGATTTCCAATCATTCATTAACTCAACACACAATTCGACTGTTCGGTGAAAAATCAGCGACACTAGATAGGTGCGGATATTGCTTCTCGTCAACGGATCGGCATCATCCGTGACGGCCAGAACCAGAGTGCTGATTCAAGCAGCGCTCGCTGAACATCATGATGTTGAATTGGCAATGACCAGTCGCCGAGGTCATGCCTCTCGGTTGGCGCGCGGTGCGGCTGCAACGGGTACCGATCTTGTAGCAGTCTTAGGTGGGGATGGAACCCTCAACGAGGCTGCAAATGGTTTGGCCGGAACCGAATGTGCGTTGGCAGCTCTGCCGGGAGGTTCCACCAATGTTTTCGCCAGAACTATCGGCTTAGCCGACGACCCCTTAGAGGCAACGAAACAGATCATCACTGCCATAACTATTAACTCGATCGAACCCATAGGTCTCGGAGAAGTCGCTGGTAGGCATTTTCTCTTTCACTGCGGCAATGGTTTTGATGCGGCTGTCGTGCAGCAGGTTGAACGTCGATCTGCGCTAAAGCGTTATGCAGGGCATCCATTATTCCTATGGGCCGGAGTCGATACTTGGCTCCGTCACTACGACCACTCAGCACCAAGGATGAAGGTGCGACACTCACTCGGTGGAGTTGATGACAGCTATTTCACGATCGTCCTGAACACTGACCCATACACCTATTTAGGAAGCCGCCCATTGTCTTTGGCACCGTCGGCCACCCTCAACAGCGGCCTGAGCGTCGTCGCTCTCCGAAACATGTCATTAGAGACGATGGTCAAATTGCTCAAAGATCTTTTTCAGGGGAAACCTCTTGAAAATAGTGATGACCTTCACGTCGCCGATGACATAGACGATCTCTCCGTGACCGGGTACAAACCATTCCCGTATCAGTTAGACGGTGACTATCTGGGGCGTGTCGAGGAACTCAACTTCAAGTGGTGTCCTCATGCACTTCGTTTAGTGAAACCGGTCGAATCGTGAACGTTGGCTAGCTTCCGAACTCAAGTATTCGCAGCACCTCATCAGGAACGTCGGTTATCAAACCGTCGACGCCAAGGTCCACTAGCTCAGATACCCGAACTGGATCATTGACTGTCCACGCGTTCAACCCAATAGCCGCCTTCGTTGTCGCCTCCCTCAGGGCTTCATCAACCAAAGTCTCGTGGGGATGCAGCGCATCATGTCCATGTTCGACGGCGTGAAGCAACACAGGTAACCATGGTTGCTTCCAAAACAGTAACCCCGTTAAAAACTCTGGGGCTTCGTGTCGAACGCGATCTAAAACACCATGATCGAAAGACGAAATTATCCAGCGATCTGGTGGTTCTGATCGTGATCGCAAGATATCGATTAGAACTTCAGCCGTAGCGAGGGCTACCAGCGGTTGATCTTCGATGCTCTTAATTTCAATGTTGACTCTCAAACCCCTGCACACGTCCAAGGCGCTCGAAAGAGTGGGAACATAATCTGGTAGTTCACTAGCCGTTAATCTTCCTATCAAAAGTCCGTTGATATCCGGGTCATGGTGAACCATGAGCTCACCATCGCGACTCTTCCATACATCAAGCTCAACTCCATCGACTCCCATGTCAGCAGCCGATGCAAAGGCCTGAACGGTGTTTTCTGTTTCCTGTCGAGATGCCCCTCGATGCGCGTAGACGGCTGGACGGAACAGCATTTCTCAATCCTGATCGTGCTGTTTATCAAATGGGACACAACCGATAAAAAGAATCTCTTGCTCGGACATGTGACCGACCGTAACCTGTCGTATCGCTGTTAGCACGCCAACTCAGTCGAAGAGGTCTTTGGGTTTATCGACTCGGCGTTCAAGCAGTTTCTCGCCGCTGATTTTTGTAGAGTCAGCAGTGGTTTAAAAACTCGCGAACCCCCTTTCGTGAGTAGCACCTGGAGGAAATGACGACGTGAGCGCTCGAGGGTCCATGCTCCTAGAGAGTGGAGTATGGAGAAACACTGCCAGTTGCCGTGAAGCCGATCCCACCATTTTTTTCCCAATCGGTTCGACAGGTCGAGCACTAAATCAAATAGCGGCTGCCAAGGCAGTGTGTGGGGATTGCTCGGTGAAAGACCTCTGCCTTGAATTCGCGTTGAACACTAATCAAGACTCAGGAGTGTGGGGTGGAGCTTCTGAAGAAGAACGTCGACAGCTTCGTCGTGAACGCAATAGGGCGATGCGCCAGTTTGGTTGACCTTCTAGACCAGTGCAGATAGCGATTTTGGTCCTTTACTGAGTTAATTACTTGGTAACGGGACTTCTATCAGAGCTTCTGAACCCGTTGAGTCCTTCCTTCGTCGAACCTCTATAGCCCCACCGAGTTCGCTAGTTGCTAGTGCCCTAATAATCGAGATTCCCAGCCCGTCCTGGGTTTCGCTATCAAAGTCATCGGGCACTCCTACCCCATTGTCTCGTACCGCCATCCTGACCAGTTCTTCAGTCCGGTCAAGGAAGATTTCCACAAGCCCCACCTTGTCTTCGATGGGAGGCATGGAAGTAGGGAAGGCATGGTCGACGGTGTTTTGCAGCAATTCGTTCAGCACAACTGCGAGCGGCGTAACTATGTCTGATGGGACTAACCCTGCGTCCCCAATTACTTCGAAACGGATCGGACGGTCAGGCGAAGTGAAGTTGTCTTGAGCAGTCCGAGCCAACATATTGGCAACATCCGCCAAGCTGACATCATCCGATGTTTCATTTGCGAGTGTCTCATGCACAAGCGCGATGGCTCGAATTCGACGTACCGATTCGTCAATTGCCATTTTCGCCTCATTAGATTCAAGGCGTCGCCCCTGAAGCCGCAATAGCGATGAAATGGTCTGCAGGTTGTTCTTCACACGATGGTGAATCTCACGAATTGTCGCATCCTTGGAAACGAGTAACCGGTCTCTCAGACGTAGTTCGGTTATGTCTCTCAGTAATACGACTGCCCCACGAGAGAGGCCCTGTTCAACGAGGGGCACGCCCAATAGTTGGACCGCCGTATCGTTTCGTTCGATTTCGGCTACAACAGCTCGCAAGGGGCCAGAATCATGGCTGATCACTGGATGTTTGATACCCAAATCTTCAAGTCGCCGCCCAGCAACGTTCCCAAGCACCCCTACTCGATGCAAAGTGCTAAGTGCGTTGGGTGACGCATACTGAATCCTTGCCTCAGGATCTACGACGAGCAACCCATCACCTACCCGCGGGATCTCATCCATATCCACATCGTTGTCAGCGAATGGGAAGGCGCCGGCCGCAATCATCTTTGCCAACCGATGAAACGCCTCTAAATATGTGCGTTCAAGCTCTCCCGGGTCACGACGTTCTGCGAAATTAGGAATCAGCTCTCGGCTTAGAACACCAATCACCCTTCGGTCGTAGGTGATAGGGATACACGTCACGCTCGCAAGCCGATTCGTTGGCTTGATCGGCACTTCCCCGTCTACGACCTGTTGCAATTCATAGGCGCGCGCCACCAAGGGTCTCTCGACATCTGTGACTCGGAGCCCTACATGATCATCCCTATACAAAGTTTGGCCGGTAGTTGGGCGAATCTGAGATGCGATAGCAAACTCACCACCACCGCTTTCGGTTGGAACAAATAACAACAAATCGGAAAACGACAGATCTGCGAGCATCCCCCACCACGCAATAAGTCGTTGTAGATGTCGTAATTGATCTTTTGACAGGCCGGTATCTAAGCGAGTCAGCTCGGCAAGAGTTGCCATACCAATCGAAATTACATCCGTGACCGATGGTCTAGCAACGAGTCATGCGCCAAATAGTCCATTGAAGTGAATATCGACACTGTCAGTCGGTAGCGAACCCGATACGTCTGTCTCCGGGTATTCCGAATTCAACATATGCGAGTTGTCCTACTGACAGGCCTACATTGCGGCCGTCGCGATCAGTCACCCAGAGCATGCTGTCTCCTGCGGCGGATGCCGATTCCAAGTCAGACTTAAGCTGATCAGCTTCGTCATCGTTCACTTCGAAGGTCAACTCTCGTGCCACGTTCATCATGCCGACTCTGATTTCCACGGAACAACCTTTTCCTATAGTTCTGCGACGTTGACCTTTTATCAACTACTGCTGCAGCTAGCTCAACAGCGTATGCCGCGGTTCGATCTCTGCCACAGAAGACCTCACATTCAAGAGGAGCAAGATAACTGAGAGCAGCCAACTTTCGTCCGCGCCCAATCTGGTCGTAACGCGTAATAGTGATCTTTACTTGCTTGTTCGGCATAGGGAGATCGCAAAAGATCCAAGAGCTCTTCAACCAGAGATGGGTCACCGTGCTCGGCCCGCTCAATAGCAAGTTGAGCCATATAGTTTCGAAGCACATATTTTGGGTTGGTCGCATTCATGGAGATGCGTCGCTGTTCATCATTGACGCCCAGTTCCCGTTGCCGGGCAGCCCACTTGTCAGCAAAATCACTAACAACGGCTTTCTGCTTTTCACTTATGTCGTCGCGTCCGTATATCGCGTTCATTAGTGGTTCAGCTCTCACTGACTTTTCGAGCGCTTCATCGCAATCGACGTTGCTGAGCTCCCGCCAAAAAATGGTCATATCAGTTTCAGCAGCCTGCAGAACTTCAAGCACATCTTTCGCCATAGTGCTGTCCCTTGGGCTATCTAAAGTCGGTAAACCCAACTTTTTTACCATCATTTCCGACCACCCATTTTCGAATCTATGGGCGTAGTGGCCTAGCGCCTCTTGAAGAGGTTCGACCTTTTCAACCAATGGAAATAGAGCGTTTGCTAATTGGACAAGGTTCCATTGAGCTATCGCAGGTTGGTTTCCGAAACGGTAACGACGGTTTTGTGCATCAGTCGTATTTGGCGTCCAGTTGGGATCGTAATTGTCCAACCATCCATAGGGTCCGTAGTCGATTGTCAGACCCAAAATGGACATATTGTCAGTGTTCATAACCCCGTGGACAAACCCGACACGTAACCATTCAACAATCATGTCGGCTGTGCGTTCCCCAACTTGTCTCAGGAGAGCCACATACCGGTCTGGGTCGTCATTTTCGATTTCGGGAAATTCAGTTGCCACTGTGAAATCAGCCAGTTGTTTCAAGGTTTCGTGGTCGCCTCGGGAGGCGAAGATCTCAAAATTTCCGAACCGCACAAACGAGGGAGCGACCCGGCAAACAATTGCTCCAGGCTCCGGTCGCGGATTGCCGTTATACAACATGTCTCGGACAACTTCTTCACCTGTGGTGACCAACGACAAGGCTCTGGTAGTTGGGACACCTAGGTGATGCATCGCTTCACTGCACAGAAACTCCCGTAAGGATGAACGCAAAACCGCTAATCCATCCGCGGATCGCGAGTACGGAGTTGGACCGGCACCCTTCAGTTGAAGCATCTGATGCCGGCCATTGACATCGAGAACCTCTCCTAACGCTATGGCTCGGCCATCTCCGAGTTGGCCGGCCCAGTTACCAAACTGATGGCCGCCATAACACGCGGCATGTGTGTCCATTCCCGCAAGTAAGTGGTTACCCGCCAGCACCTCAACAAAGTCTTGTTGCCTAACTGCGTGTGGTGCTATTCCAAGCAACTCCGATGTCTCCACACTCAGCGCTACCAATTGCGGATCTTTCACAACCGCTGGTTGGACCCTGCTGTAACAAGCGCCTACGACTTGCCGAGTGCCACTTCCTTCAGCAACATCAGATGGGAGTGACCCTGTAAAACGATTATCGAACCGCAGTTCCTTAAGTGCTGACACATCACCATTTTGGCTCAAACGAGCTTCAAGCCCTCGTTATACCTGCGCGTCGGCAAATATTCTTCGGTTAAGAGACGAGCCATCTCCTCAAACACGGTCGCCGCTTCACTCTCAGGGTCACTGACCACAATGGGGCGGCCAACGTCGCCACCTTCTCTGAGTTCGGTTACCAGCGGCACTTGTCCAAGCAGGGGAACGTCTAGTTCGTTGGCAAGGGCTTCACCGCCGCCACTACCGAAAATGTCATAACGCTTTTCGTCTTCACCTGTGAACCAACTCATATTTTCAACAACGGCACGCACTTGGAGGTTGACTTTCTCAGCCATATAGGCAGCTCGCTGAGCCACTTTTTGGGCCGCGGGTTGTGGTGTCGTCACCACAATTAGTTCAGCTTTAGGTAAAAACTGAGCAATAGACAGTGAAATATCACCGGTACCGGGCGGCAGATCTATCAGCAGGTAGTCAGGATTGTCCCAATGCACGTCAGTTAAGAACTGCTCCAAAGCCTTGTGCAACATCGGTCCTCGCCAAATGACAGGCTGGTCTTCGCGGGCAAAAAATCCCATCGATATGCAGCGAACTCCGTTAGCTTCAACCGGAATTACCATCTGATCGATCACAGTTGGGGGGCGTTCCACCCCCAGCATTCGCGGAATAGAGAAACCCCACACATCTGCGTCGATGACCGCTGTCCGAAGGCCACGCTGTGCAAGAGCGATGGCTAAATTAGCGGTGACGCTTGACTTGCCTACACCACCTTTCCCGCTTGCTATCAACAAGACACGGGTGGGATTACCCGGTTCAGCGAACGGCACAGCCCTCCCTTCGGCGTGACCATGTGCCTCTTGGGTCCCTACCGTTGAAGAAGGGTCCCCAATCAGTTGATCGCGGACTGCGGCTTGTTCTGCTTCATCCATAACCACAAATTCGACCGAGACCGATTCAATCTGCTTTTGGTCAGCCACGGCCTCTTCAACAAGGTGCACCAGTTCGCTGCGCGCCGGCCATTCTTCAGCAGGCAGCGCTAGAAGAACATGGGCGCTGCCTCCCGCCAGAGACGCACCTCGAAGCATCCCCATGGTGTGCAGATCCCGACGAAGTTCAGGGTCAACTACCGCTCCAACTATTTCTGCGAGCTCAGTATCGGAAATAGTCATTATCGGAGGCCTATTCCTATTGAACGACGATTACGAGCTTACGGCCGAAGCCTAGATAGAATCTAGTGGTGTGGATAGCCAGTCACTCACGCCTGAATTTTTCTCCGCCGCTGTCGAATCAATAACGGCATCCTTCGGCGACCCTACACGCCGAGAAATTTACTGGCATATCAGAGACTCAGAATCAGGTTTAACCGCTTCCGAAGTCGCCAAAACCGTGGGACTTCACAACAACGTGGCGCGACATCACCTGGATAAATTGGCAGCGGCAGGCCACGTAGTAGTGGACATTCACCGAGCATCAAAGGCTGGTCGTCCATCTAAGCGGTATCGCTCTGCTAAGTCTGAGATCGCATTCGAGTTCCCAGCTCGCCACGATGATCTACTGGGAACATTGCTGGGCAGGGCACTTGCACTTCTTCCCACCGATGAAGCAGAAAAACTCGCCGAAGAAGTAGGGCATGAGTATGGCCTCCATTTAGCACTGGAAATGGCCCCCGGAGAGGCTCACCGTTCTTTGCAATCTGCGGTGGCGACAGTTGCTGAAACGCTTACCTCACATGGTTTCGCAGCTCGTAGCGAGGGTTCCGCAGGTCAGCTCCGGATCGTGTCAGAACATTGCCCATTTGGGCAAGCAGCCATAGACCACCCGGTGCTCTGCGCCATAGACCGAGGACTAGTGAGGGGAATGTTGGCTGGCTTACACGGAGAGACAGCTCCTCAGTTGGCTGGCTCTCTAGCCATGGGCCACTCGGCTTGCACAACCTTGGTTTAGGCCTTTCTTGAACTTCACTCAGCGGTTGGCTGTAACTCTGAACTCATTTCTTCAATGATTCTGGTCAGTTCTGCCCGCATCGCATCGGGTGGGTCACGGTCAAGAGCCATCTCGTACATCTCGATAGCCAGAATGAAATCATTTTCTAGCTCTCTCGCCACGAACCCCCGAAAAACGTACGGGTCGAATCCGACAGGCTGCAAAGAGATGGCCTCATCAAGGCTTCGGATTCCTTCTATTTGAACATCTGGTTCGTCTATGCGAACAAGAATCCATCCCCGCAAAGTCAACGCATCAATATTTTTTGGCTCACTTTCCAACACTTGATCAAGTTGTCGGATAGCTGCCAGCGGATTAGTCATTCGTTCATGTATCTGCGCCGATAACACCAACGCCTCTGTCATTTCTGGAGCGTCGCGCAAGACCTCTTCAATGACTCCCCTAGCTCCTTCTAGATCGTTAGCAAAGAAGAGACTTTGAGCGCTGGCTAACCGGTTTCGAGGTGAGCGATCTATCTCTCCCGAAAGGGGTTCACCCGGGGCACGTAATCCTGAGGACTGAGCTACGGCATAGCCTGCCGCGATCCCGACAACAGCTATCACTCCTATCCACCACAGGTAACGTCTCGAATTCTGTGACGGTGAGGGGGTTTCAAATCCTGCAAGACTGCGGGTGAGGGTGGCAAGGCGGTGGGTGTAATCATTTCGCAGCGTTTCATATTCATTGTCGTCTAAATCGCCGTTCGAGTGTTCTTTTTCTAAATCATCTAACGACCTCAAAAGAAACTCTTGTTCTTCGGTTAACTTCGCGCCTCCTGACGAGGATTGTGTGCACTCCTTCAAGTTGGCTCCCGAAGCGAGGACACTATTGTGACGTCGTCGTCGGATAGTTCAGATCCTCTACCCACTCGCCACTTCCTGAAAGCGAAAACTAAGAAGCCTGTCGAAGCGACAGCTACGAAAACAGGAACTATCCATATCAGTGAACCGATCCCTGTTCGCGGAGGATTGGCATTTACGTCTTTTCCGTATTGGCGGGCCATCCAAGCCCGAATTTCTGCGTCAGAGCGCCCCTCGGACACAAGTTCATCGACTTGGGCCCGTATCGCCGCAGCAACTGGTGCATTCGATTCGAGAACATTTTGGCCATCACACACCGGACATAACATCGTTGCTTTTATCTCGTAGGCGCGTTCAGCTTCGGTAGCTGGAGGGTCATCCGCCACCGACGCAGCGACTAAGGCCAGCGACGACACGAGTGCGATGCAAAACCAAGAGATCCAGTGTCGTTGCTTCATCGGTCAGCGGCCTTAGCTTCGAGATCATTCACAACTCGGTCCACTTCATCGGCTGTTATCTGCCCCTGCCACTTTGCGACGACGATACCGCCGGGACTAACCAAGAAGGATTCCGGAGGGCGTAAAACACCAAAGGCGACCGCCCAAGCGGCATCACCGTCCATTAATACGGGCCAATCTCCTCCATGATCTGCAAAGAAAGCTCGCGCATCTTCTTCGGTGTCACCAAACGGGACACTGACTACAACTCCGTCTTTTTTGTGACGTCGGCTCCACTCTGCTAGTTGAGGGTGTTCTCTTTCGCAGGGCACGCACCAAGAAGCGAAGAAATTTATTAGGACCCAGCTGTCGGAGAAATCATCCACATCGAAAGTTGCTTCGTTGAGACCTACCCCTGCCACCGCTGGCACAAGTTGTCCGATCAGTGGACTTCTCGAAGCAGTCCCTGTGCCGCCTTCTCTGGTGGCGAGCATGACAACAAACCCGAAAAGGATGAGTCCCATGGCTGCACTTATGAAGCGCACCGTCCGAACATTTCGAGTCGTCACACGCCGACCTCTTCCGAGTCGGCTCGAACATGTCGCCTCCCTGGCACTATCGCCAAAAGGGAGCCTCCCGCTATCACTAGACCCCCAACCCACATCCATGCCACAAGTGGTTCCACGAGGACCCGTATCACCACCATGTCACTGTCTTCTTCGGGTATGGCGACCAGACTCAAATAAACGTCGTCAATGAAACTCGTGGCGACAGATGGAGTAGCAATTGGTCTTCCAAAGGTGGGGTATTGGGTGATCGCTGGTGAATAAATGCCTCTCCCTTCAACGTGGATTTGTGCTCGAACAACTCGGTTGAGTCCATCCATTTCGTCAACTATGTCGACAAATATTATTTGGTGACCAGCGACGGAGCCTCGGTCCCCTGGGCGCATTTGAAACTCGCCCTCTTCACTGAAAGAAGTACTTGCTATAAATCCAAAAGCGAGCAAGCTAACTCCGATGTGGGCGACCATTCCTCCGCCGGATCGCCCTGTAATGCCTCTCCATCCATTTCGAACAACAGCAAAGACAAGGTGCCGTGCCGAGGAGCCAATCACGAAACCACCTAGTCCTATGCCCATGACGGGACCTAAACCTTCGGCGCCAAACAGCAGCGCCAAAACCATCGTTGCCGCTCCGATGGCAGCAGGCACTAGAGCTCGGGTTCCCAGAACGGCTCCTGCCGTGGACCGCCAAGTAAGTGTTGGGGCTATCCCCATCACCAATAGCAACGCAACGCCAATGGGGAGAAGCATTCGATCGAAATAAGGTCGCCCAACCGCTAACTGATCGCCGTTGATAGCTTCAACGATCAGGGGAAACACGGTTCCTAATAAGACAACGAACGCAAACAGCGTGAACAAAAGGTTGTTAGCAAGGAACGCTCCCTCACGCGACAGTGGCGAATCTATCGAACCCGGAGAACGAAGTTGGTCTCCTCGCCACCCGACGAGTGCTACCGAAACCACCAAAATCAGAGCGAAGAAAGAAAGCAGCAGCGGCCCCAAGCTCGACGCGCTGAATTCGTGGACGGAGTCGATCACCCCAGAACGGGTCAAGAAAGTCCCGAAGATCGTTAACGCGAAGGTCGCTAATAGGAGGGATAGATTCCACACCCGTAACATGCCTCTACGCTCTTGGACAATCACAGAGTGGATGAACGCCGTTCCGGTCAACCACGGGAGAAACGAAGCGTTCTCTACAGGGTCCCAGGCCCAATACCCACCCCACCCCAATACTTCATATGACCACCACGCTCCGAGCAGTATCCCGACTGTCAAACTCACCCAAGCAATAAGTGTCCAGATGCGAGTCAGCACCAACCAACCTTCACCAAGCCGACCGGTCACAAGAGCTGCTACCGCAAACCCGAACGGCACTGTGAAACCGACGTAGCCCAGATACAGCATCACTGGATGGATAGCCATGAGCGGGTGGTTTCTCAGCAGCGGATTCAAACCATCACCATCAATAGGAGCTATGGACAACGTGCCGAATGGGTCCGCTGGGCCGACCAAAAGCCCCAAGAAAAAAACGCAAACCACAAGCATTGTGAGCAACGCCCACGCAACAAGGCGATCTTCGATTCGTCGTCGGAAACTTATAGAAACGGCGGTCACATACACAGAGAGCACAAACGCCCACAACAACAACGAACCTTCGAGGGCGCCCCACAAGGTCGCAATTTTGTAGAGCACTGGTGTCGCTCGGGTCGAATTTGCCGCCACATACTGCATTGAGAAATCGTCTCGTAGCAGCCCTATTTCCATCGCAGTCACGGCTAACACGCAGCCACCTGCCATGACAAAGACCCATGTGATTGCGCGTCGATGGTGTTCTTCGCGTTTGGACGCTAGGGATGACACCAATGTCATCACTCCACCTATTGCTCCAACGAAGCCAACAGCAACTCCAAAAGTGCCAAGAAGCGCTATCACGACGTAGCTGCCGGTACCTCGAACAAGCATTGATCGAGAAAACCTTCTGGAGGTTCACCCGTTAACCGCTGCTCATTGGCTGAGGCGTACTCGTTGGTGTGTTTCACAAGCATGCGATCACTAGCGAAGTAATGGGTATCGCTTCCGACTACATTTCGGACTTCCCCAATCAGCCAACTTCCTTCCAGCACGACTGGGATCCAGGGCGAGTTGAACAGTTCCGGAGGGTCAGATGAATGCCGTATAGACACGACCGCACAATCATGAACAATTTCGAAAGTAGTTACTCCAGATTCACTTTTCACGGTTGAGGGAATGACTCGCCCCTGTATTCGAAAGCGACGGTCCCCTAACTCGGCGCGCTGTTCCACCGCTTCATCGGCGTTTCGAAAAAATAAGGTGGCGTTTCGGAGCCCCTGCGCTGTGATGAAGGCCATAGCAGCAACCAGAATTAGGGCAACTACTAAAACTGTCCGGCGGCGTCGACGGTGCATCTTCTGACGCAATTCGTCGGGGGCTTCAACCTCATGTCGCGGGGTTAAGTCCATTATTAAAGATCCGTTGTCGCGTCAGCGTCTTTTCCAGGATCGGCCTGCTCCATCTCACCAATGCCGAGCTCCTGACCAATAATCTTGCCGCGCGAAACAACCCACATCGAATAGGTGGCAACAATAATGAAGGTGATTCCCCAGCCAGTTACAACCGTAGTGACTTCACTCATAATCGTTCCCCATCATCAGTTGCTCCCATCATCGTTCTTGAGACGAGAAGAGATCAGTGCTGCAAGGGCCTCTTCATCACGTAATTCTTCCAGCCGTATTACTCGGTAGCGGTGAATCATCAGCCATGTCGCCACAATGGTCACCGCCAATGTGGAGTACAACAACGTCCAATACATTTCACCAGTTATTTCGGGTCTACGCCCAACGCTAAGACTCGCCTTTTGGTGCAGAGTCCGCCACCAGTCAACGGAGTAATGAACAATCGGCACATTGATAAATGAGATAAGCGCCATGACAGCCGCCCGTTGGCTCCGAACCATCGGATCAGCTGGCAAGCGTCTCAGTGCTAGATACCCCAGATATGTGACAAACAGCAAAATCGTGGTCGTAAGTCGCGCATCCCACTGCCAATAAGTTCCCCAGGTAACTTTCCCCCAAAGCATTCCTGTAATGAGCGTAATTCCCGTGAAAACAACTCCAACTTCCGCTGCAGAACCCGCCAATCGGTCGTAATGCCGGCCTTGGTCTTCTCTGCGTTTCCTTGCACGCAAAAACAGAATGCTGGAAACCGAAGTCAGAACAAATGCTCCATACGCAATCCATATAGAAGGCACATGTAAATACAGCATGCGCACTGCTTCTCCCTGGATTACGTCGGCGGGAGAAATGAAAAGCCCTAGGACAGCCATCAACGCTGTTGCTGCTATAGCCAAGACCCCAAGCACGCGGGTTGCTGGCGTCGCAGTCATCTTTGCGTTGCTACGTGTTGTTGACGTCATCAACCCTCCTCCAACAAGAATCCAAAAGCTCCAAGGCCGATAGCAGTATGTATCGCGGCAATTACAAACATAAGGCTGGCCCAGGTCCAACCAGCATCAGCGCGCACTCCAAGTGCTGTTTCAAAAGCTCGTGACCCTGCTAGCAGGATCGGTGCCAAAACAGGAACCAAGAGCAGCGGAAGAAGGGTAGCTCGGACCCGCAAGCCCGCAGACATCACTCCCCAAAGAACTCCGCACACAGAAAAAGCTACCGTCCCTGCTACAGCAGCTACGAAGAGCAGCACCCAGTCGGTAACTCGAACGTTATACAAAAGAGCGATCCCTGACCCGAGCACTAATTCCAAGAGTCCGATCTGCACAAATAGCGCCAACGACTTTCCAAGAAACAAAGATGGCGCTCCGATCGCAGACATTCGAAATGCGTCCATATTTCCGTCATCAGTTTCTACATCAAATGATCTTTGGATAAGCAGAGTTCCACCGTAAAGAACTGCGACCCAATAAAGGCCGCCGGCCCCTAACTCCAACAATGACGAATTCGCATCAAGCGCGAAAGCTAAGACAACCAAGATCAGCAAGGCCAACGGGGCTACTTGCCCAAGAGCGACCTTGGCTCGCCATTCAACGCGTAGATCTTTTCGAACTACCAACAGAGTTTCAGCTAGCACCGGAGTCCTCCAGTACGCGGCCTCCACCCATGGTGATAACTCGCGAAGCTATTCCGTTAGTTGGAGGGCTTTCATGGCTAGCAAAAATTATCGTTGCTCCTAACTGGGACGCCTCTGCCAGGATGACGTCAAGGTTTTCCCGGCTTTCGCTGTCTAAGGAGGCGTGCGGTTCATCTAATAGCCAAAGCCGCGGGCGACCAACGACCAGCGAAGCGATAGCAACCTTTCGTCTCTGGCCAGCAGATAGTGAACCAATAGGCACACTCCACAGCTGTTTGGGAACACCAACTCTTAGCAGAGCGGCATCTGTGTCGCTTTCCGCAGCTCCAACAGCAGCTGCTCGGAATTCAACATGTTCTCGCACCCATAAGTCTCGATACAGATTATTTTCGTGACCGAGGAGTCCTATGTAACGTCGCGGCGCCCTTCGATCAACTCTCATGTCGAACCCCAGCACATGGGCATCGCCCGAACTCACTGAGATAAGACCAGCACACGACCGCAAAAAACTAGTTTTGCCTGCCCCATTTTCTCCTCGAAGAAGAATTACCTCACCTTGAGCGACACGAAGGTCTAGACCGGTTAACACCGGGAACGAGCCTGCTACGGCAACGACCTTTTCGAACTCAACGACTGCAGACATTCCTCACGATGTTACGACGCGACCGTCCAGAGACCACCCGGAGTTCAGCAGTAACGAAACCTCAACGGGGTATGAGCGCGTCAGGAGGGCTCTATAACCGCTACTACATCACCTTCGCTAATTCGGTCTTCTTCGCTAACTCGCATTTCTTTCAAGGTTCCAGCGACAGTGGCTACTACGGGAATCTCCATCTTCATGGATTCAAGAATCACCAATTCGTCGCCCTCGGCGACTGTCGCCCCTTCTTCGGCTACCACTTTCCAGACTGTGGCAGTCAATTCTGCTCGGACCTCCATAGAGCTTCTCCTTCTGTCGCAACCCGGTTCAGCGTCGGTCAACCTAGCCCTCTTCTCAGTCCAATGCTCGATCAACAATTAGCAAGATTCGAAATCGGCTCAGAGGAACTTGTTAAGCCCACTACCATCGTGACCGATGTATCTGATTCCTTTGGCTTTGATAGTCGGCGGCGCAGCTGGCCTTTTTATTCGAGGATCAACCGATTATTTCCTAGCGACCCGGGTTGTATTTTGGCCGATTCCTGCAGTTGGCATCGCCCTCCAAGCTTTAGTCGGTTCCGGTCTTGAGGTGCCTTACCCTTCACTGTTAACCGGCATCTCTCTGGTCTTGATCGCTGTTACCTGCGCTATGAACCTTCACCTCACGGGCGCTTCGGTGATCTTGGTCGGCGCAACCCTAAACCTGATTCCGTTGGTTCTAAACGGATATGTTCCCGTAACCGTTGACGCTGTGGTGAACGCCGGTATCACTGATCTCGGCTCAATTGACCTTGTTCGACTGGGGGCGGCCCGAGCATTTGAGACAGGTGAGGAAACTCTCTTGTTCTTGGGTGCTGTTGTGCCTGTTCGATGGCTCAACGAAGTGTTTTCCTTCGGCGATTTAATCATCGCTTGCGGACTTGCGAACCTTGGCTTTCGAATCTTCTTTCCTCTTAGAGAAACCGCTAGTTACTACGACGAAGCAGTCGAATATGACCAGTACCGTGATCCCACACAACCAGATCCGTTTGAAGGTTACGAACCAGATCAGTCAACATGGCCGGCATCACCTCCAGATGATTTCACTTCGGTCAACAAACCGATTGAACCACCCAAACCTCAGCCTGGTTTCACCACACTTGAGGGCTCAGCCTCTATCGCCCCCAACGAAGAGGACACGTGACAGCAAGTCAGTCTGAAGACCCAGTTCTTCGGTCTCGAGAACGAGTACGAATGGCCGCGAATCTAGGGAAACGGTTGGGGTACAGCTGTTTTGGGGGGGCGCTAGTTCTCTTTGTAGTCAACTACTACCTAGGGGGTTCATCCCTCTCAATCTCACTTACGGTCGCGCTCCTCATTGTTGGCTCAGTGATTCTGGCACCAGCCATAATTTTTGGGTACGCCGCGAACGCCGCAGACCGCGAAGATCAAGGTCTCCCACATGGTCACTAGTGGTGGCGTGATTGGCAGTTTGTAGTCGAAATCTGCCAGTATTCATATCCTTCAGGGCTAACCCCTCTAGCCCCTGAGAATCTTAATCATGTCCACACGCCTCCCTGCCTCAGAACGAAGAGCGCAACTACTCGATGTCGCCATGACTGTCTTCGCTGCCAACGGCTACCACGACACATCGATGAACGGCGTCGCCAAAGCTGCCGGTGTTACGAAGCCAGTTCTGTACCAGCACTTCACTTCAAAAAGAGATCTATACCTCGAGCTAATAGAAGATGTTGCAGACCGGCTCGCAAACGAAGTTGTACACGCCGCTAAAGCAGCTAACAGTAACTACCAAAGCACGGTCGACGCCTTATGCGCTTACTTTTCGTTCGTTGAACAAAATCAACGTGAGTTTCAGTTGCTATTTGGTCCAACTGCTCCAAGAGATGACGACACAGCCAACGGCAGTCAAATGGTCGAAAGCAGAATGTCGGCAACAATCGCCAATCTGCTGAGCGAATGGTTAGATAGCGCGACAGTTGAAACTTACGCTAGGGCTATCGTCACCATGTCTGAAGGTGTATGTCGACATTGGCTCACTCAACTTGACCGTCCATCGGCAGAAGATCTGGCGGAGCAGCTAGCGGCGCTCATCCTCACCGGGATTCGCGGTCTTGTTGAAAGCGCTAGCGGTAATCAATAACAAAAATTTGATCCTCGAACGCTCCCGCCTGTCATGATCAACTAATGGAACACGGCGCTTTAAACGGGATCAGAATAATTGACCTCACGACAGTCTTAATGGGTCCAATGGCTACCCGAATGTTGGGAGATCACGGCGCCGACGTCATCCGGGTGGAACCCACGACCGGCGATTCAACCAGGAACGGGCTCCCGAGCAGAAGCGCCGGCATGTCAGGTTTTAGTTTGAACCTTCAGCGAAATAAACGGTCACTCAGCATTGACCTGAAGAACGACAGCGGTCGCGAGGTATTTCTGGATTTGGTGAAAACCGCAGACGTCCTTGTCACAAACATGCGAGCCGAAGCATTGACGCGTCTTGGCCTAGACACAGATTCGGTGACCTCGGCAAACCCATCACTCATCTATTGCAGAGCTAACGGGTTCGGCGCCGAGGGTCCCTACGGAGACAAGGCCGCATACGACGACGCAATACAAGCAGCTTCGGGACTGGCTGGACTATTTACTGCAACCACCGGTCGCCCCACATATGTCCCAGCGGTTATCGCTGACAAGGTGACTGGTCTACACGTCGTCCAAGCCGTGATGGCAGCCCTAATTCATCGCTATCGAACAGGTTCTGGGCAAAGCATCGAAGTACCAATGTTTGAAACAATGGTCAGCTTCAACTTGGTCGAACACCTTCGGGGTGCGGCTTTTGAGCCACCCGAGGGACCATTCGGCTATGAACGACTCTTGTCACCGGCTCGCAAACCATATGAAACAGCTGACGGTTTCGTGTGCCTATTGCCGTACACCGATAAAAACTTTGAAGACTTTTTTGGTTTCATTGAGCAACCAGAACTTTCATCCGACGAGAGGTTTGCTACCCACAATGACCGAGTCACAAATACATCAGAACTTTATGAGTTGATCGGAGAAGCAGCCCGACTCAAAACAACAGACCAATGGTTGGAATTTTGTGATGGGGTGTCTATTCCTGCCGCCGCAGTACTCGATTTGGCAAAGTTCGATGAAGACCCACATTTGTCAGAGGTGGGGTTAGTGGAAATAAAAAACCATCCCACCGAAGGTGACTACAGGTACGTCAACGATCCCGTTATATATTCTGAAACCTCTACCGGGCTCCATCGTCATGCGCCACGGTTAGGGGAACACAGCATTGAGTTACTCGAGGAACTTGGCTACGACGAAGCAAAGATTTCGAAGATGGTAAGCGAAGGAATTGTCACAGCTAGTTCGTAGCTGCCTGGTTTAACCAGCAGTTGGATCCACGAGAATTTTTACTGCATCAATCCTTCGTTCAGCTAGATCATCGATTGTCGTCCCTAATGAATCTAGGTCGATGACGTCACCACGTAGTGGTGCGACCGAAAGACGTCCATCAAAGATCATGTTCGCTGTAGCTTTCATTTCTTCCAGCGTGAACACCATTGAAGTATTAAGCGTCACCTCTTTACTGATCCACCGGATCGGGCTGATCTGAGCTTGTTGGCCCGTCACGCCTACCAAGCACACGGAACCTCCACGCCGAACCATATCGACTGACTGTTGCATAGTCTGAGGAATCCCAGCGCAGTCAAAAGCGATATCGGCTTGCAAGCCTTGGGTCAAATCGTCCAACACTCCTCGCAGTTCGTCTCCCGGCGCGACCGCAATATCGCTTCCGGTAGCCAAAGCGAGTTTTCTTCGAGTCTCATCTGGTTCTACCGCTATCACCACTCCCGCACCAGCTGCTTTAGCCACCTGTGCAGTTAGCAGCCCTATTGGACCGCAACCAACGACACATACAACGTCACCGACTTGCAGTTGACTTCTCCGAACGGCATGAAAGGCAACTGAAGCGGGCTCAATCAATGCCGCATCGTCTGTATCTATACCTTCGGGGATGGCTATAACTCTCTCCGCTTTCAAACCAAGAAACGGTGCGAACCCTCCAGAAGTTGGACCAGTTGGACCGGCGTAATCGGACCATGCCGTTCGACAGTACTGACTCAAATCGTTCCGACATTCCAAACACCGTCCACATCCGGGAGCTATTGCTCCGGTGACACGGTCCCCTTCTTTAACATTGACCACGCCTTGACCGGACGCTGCGATAACACCAACCCATTCGTGCCCGCACACACTTGGCGAGTATTTCCAACCTTCGACATAAGCGTGAACATCGCTCCCACAAATGCCGCATCGTTGTATCGCGACGACGACTTCGTCAGCCTCTGGCGCAGGATCTTCTCTTTCTACAAGTTCAAATTGACCTTTCCCTGTTACTAATCCTGCGCGCATCTTGTCCCCCGGTCTGCACTACAACATCAACTAAATCCGTTCGACAAAGAGTTTCGCACGATTACCTCTCGTCATCCCAATGCAACAGCTCGTACATCCCTGGTGGTTCTTATTTCGACAAACAAGTCCACAAAAATGTCTGAGGACCGCCAATTTGACGGTCCTCAACACTAAGACGCTCTAAGGCGTCCTATGTAATAGCAATGGCTAGCTAGCGGCCACCGATACCTTTACCGAGCGCCGATATCGCAGCATCCCGAATTGGAATGAATGCCATAATGGCGATTGCGGTAGCAACATCAGCTCCGAACCTACCCATTTGTAGGATTTCTGTGCTTGCTCCATAGCCGAACACGCCGCCGCCATCATTGACGTTGCTGATCACTACGAAGAGATAAGCCCAGATGAGGTTGAGGTTCGATCCAACTACTGGAATCGACTTCAACATTGAGTTCACGTTCACGGTGTCGAGAACGCTGTCTATGACTGCCATAACACCTTGAAGCAACATGCCCATGATGATGATGGTCAAAATCGTTGACATCATATTCGCCAGGACCCCCTTATGGTCTACAAAACTGGCCTGCTCCAATGACCATAGGGTCGTTGGACACGGGAACCATATTAGGGGACTCAGAGGGGTCAGTCGCGCATATTTGCAACTTCCCCATTTTTTGCTTTCTTTTAGCCAGAATTACTGATACAACCCCGCCCGAAAGCCTAATTCAACGGGCTTAGATCGATTTATTCGATTCCCATACTCGAAATAGCTCGACTGATCACCAACTGCTGAATTTGTTCAGTGCCTTCAAAAAGGTCATAAATCTTGGCATCCCGGTGATAGTGCCTAAGCTGAGACTTGGCCGCTGTTTGAAAGGAAACTTTGTCCTTGCTGCGCACATCAGATCTACCAACTGCTGATTGTTCACTGGATAGGGCACTCGAATTCGCTTCCAGCTACAACGCTTACGAGCAAATAGCTGCAGAACCCGAAACGTTGTCAGCCATGTATGACCCGATTCGGCGGGCTTGGAAACAGACTGGCGAGTTGCCCGAATGGATGGGCATCGATTTATTGAGGGGCTTGTTGTTTTTGATTTTTCGTGAACATCATTTCGGCCACAGCGACGGGTCGACGTTGCGTCAAATGCATCAGGTCATCGAAGCAATGCGCAAAAGGCTTTTCGAACAGCACGAAGACGAAATGAGACTGAAAGCCATAACGGAAGATCTCGACTAACTAACTAACTGCTGAAAGCAACTGACTGTTCGGTCGTGAGGTACTCACAACGGCGGCGAGCTCATTGATTTCGGCAAGTATGTTCGATGGGTCAGCGTCTAGATGCAATGTTCTTACGTGGAGTTGCTTCTCGGCGAACGGAATCGCGTGTTGGACGGGTTCGGCTTCAGTTGCGGCGTAGATCAAGAATCCCTCGTCTAACTGCGTAGCGGTTGTGTAGGCCAGGAGTTGGTAAAGATCCGGGTTCTTACCCAAGCCGTCATCGTTTTTCTTGTATTTGACGTCTCCAACAAAAACGCATCGAGACCCCTGCCACCAAGAGAGATCCGGTTCCAGCTTGATGTTCTGGCCGGAGTCGAGGAAGAGCCTGTTGGCGGCGTTGCGAGGGAATTCTCGATCGGAGAGGTTCAGGGCTTCCCTCAAAGCAACATGGACGAAGCTTTCGAATACATTCGCCATATCAAAGAGCAACCCGCTAGACGTGGTTGAACTAGTCGATAGCTCGATTGTTTCATCATTAAGGATTAGTTCAGCCAGAGCGAGAGGCCGCTCGTATCGTCTGTTCAAACGTGTGATCCGAAGATGAGGGACTTGGTTCTTGCGATACCGAGTAAGAGTTACATCGTTTAATCTTTTAACGACCCTTCTGAGGGAGCGTTGAGTTTCGGGGTCAAGTCGCCGCAGCTTAAGGAGTCTTTGGCTTGCTGCAAGAAGTAACCGGTTCTCTTCTATGTCAGGCGTGAACTCGTCGTAGGAAACCTCGATAGGCGTGCTGAGCCGTCCCCTCTTGCTCATCTGATCGGAAACTCGAATCCGCCCTTTGACACCTGCGATTGACTCGTCAATCTGTCTATAGCCATTCAAAACGCCCCTCCGGGTCGCAAATTCAGCAAAATCTGCGAATGGTCGAGCAATAGCTTCGTGGAGTGTTTCAGCGCTCTGTAAGTCGACTAGATGTTGGCGCCAATAAGCAGGATTAAGTGCATATGCAACAAGAAAAAGGGCTCGTTCGATAGGCAGTTTTGGTTGAATTTCAACGACTAAGTCACCGGTACGGGCAACTCCTACCGTGTTCTTCGGATTGATCGTGTAGTGATCAGAACGCTCAGCTACCGGACTTATAGTGGCTCTACCGATCAGCCGCTGGAGAGCGTCCCGTTCGACGATGCTTAACTTGATCGGCTCGCTCTCGTCATATTCACGAAGCTGGATTGTCGTCATCGTCCTGGGGCATAACGGTTTGAGGGTTTTTGAGCGCAGCTAGCGAGAAGTCCTCTACCCGACCGGGCTCATCGAAAAAATGGTCTTCTAAATATGGAATCACTGAACGGATCCATATTCGCTCGACAAGCTCATCGTTCAGGTCGCTTTTCATGAAATGACTGGGCCCAATAGCTAAATCTCTTTCGTTGAGTTTCTCGTTAGCTCTATCGACCGTCTCAGCAACCCATTCCATTTCTGGATTATTTTTCTGAAGCCAACGTTTAAGCAGTCCAGCGATAGGCGGTTGATCAGGGAAGAATCCGTGAAAGTGAAATCGCCGTCGGAGCGCTGCGTCAACAAGTGCAATCGATTTATCTGCGGTATTCATAGTTCCGATGATGAACAAGTTCGTAGGAAGCATGAAAGCATCGTCGGAGTATTGAAGAGTGACCGAACGGTCACGATATTCCAGAAGGAAAAATAATTCTCCGAGTACTTTCGACAGATTCGCTCGGTTGATCTCGTCAATAACGAGAACG